>Ga0209050_1000125_pt1 | contig 189641 bp, 172 predicted proteins | sample Araplavi_mTSA_r2_FD_184276 | JGI IMG/M metagenome (GOLD analysis project Ga0209050, IMG submission 184276) | Arabidopsis root microbial communities from North Carolina, USA - plate scrape MF_Cvi_mTSA_r2 (SPAdes) (version 2) | ecosystem: Host-associated > Plants > Roots > Endosphere | place... | reverse complement strand
GCTATCGAGAAGCTCAATCAATCTGTGCGGCTTTACAAGTCCATAAATTTCACCTCGCTGCAAGGTGTGTATATTTTATATTCCAACATCTATTATACCGACGGTGATTACAAACAAGCCCTGAACTATGGCCTGATGGCACTGAAAAGCGCCCTGAGCAACGGAGATAGCAGTTTGACGCTCTGCCAGATCAATAATTATATAGGGATCACCTTAGGAAGATTAAACGAACACAAAAAGGCCATCAGCTATTACCTGGATGCACTCAAGGTAGCGGAGAAGCACAACGCAAATAACGCGGTACTGCAGGTGATGGCTAATATCGTTGACAGTTATGTTGAACTGAAGAAGCCGGAAGAGGCCCTGGCATTTATGAGAACTTTGCCACCCAAGTACCTTGAGCCAGGGGATAATGAAAGTCATATCTATACTCCGCTGTCTTATTTAATTATCTACAACGAGTTGGGCGGCTACGCTGAAGTGCAGGCTTATTGCAACCGGATCCTGCAGCTCATCAGGCAGCACCGGCCTTCCGACAAAATGCTGCATAAATTTTATGCCTTGCTCATTGCTTACTATCTGCAGTCCAGGCAATACGCTGCTGCCAACATGTATATTGGAAGACTGGATTCATTAAGTGAGAAAATCGGGGACCCTTACCGGATCAAGGAGGATTATTTTCTACGGTTCCGCTTAGATACGGCCCAGGGTCATTACAGATCGGCGTCGGAGAATTTACTTAAATACCAGGCATTGCACGATTCACTTTTTAATGAATCAAGCAACAGGCAAATAAAGCAGTTGGAGATAGAATACGAAACGCAAAAGAATAAAAATGAAATAACGCAGTTAAGTCAAAGAAATCAATTGCAGGAGAGCCGTCTTGACCAGGCGAACCTGTTAAGAAATTTTACCATTGCCGGAATTGTCCTGTTGTCGATTATTATCGGATTATTGTACAAGCAATACAGGAACAAACAACAGAGCAACCGGCTTATCCTTCAGAAAAATGAGCAGCTGCAGCATTTCCTGAAAGAGAAAGAATGGCTGATCAAAGAGATCCATCACCGGGTGAAGAACAATTTTCATATCGTGGCAAGCCTCCTGGAGATACAATCAAGTTACCTTAAGAACAAAGAAGCCTTGTCCGCCATCAAGGAGAGCCAGCATAGAATACATTCCATGTCTATCATTCATCAGCGGCTTTACCAGTCGGAAACACTGTCTACCATTCATCTGCCGGAGTACATATATGAACTGGTGGAGTATCTCCGGGAAAGCTATTCGATGCGGGAGAATATTGCATTCTCCCTGCAAATAGAGAATATCGAATTAAACCATGCAAAGGCTATTACATTAGGGCTTATCCTGAACGAGGCGATCACCAATGCAATAAAATACGCTTTCACGGAGACAGAGGAGGGGAAGATTGCCATTTCACTTGTTCATATTTCAGATTCGCAGATCATGCTGAGTATTGCAGACAATGGGAAGGGGCTTCCCAGTGATTTTGACCAGAAGATGGGTACCTCCATGGGGATGGAAATGCTGCAAGGGCTTACTGATGATCTGGGAGGCAGTTTAAGCATTGAAACGAACAGTGGGACGCATATCAAGGTGATCTTTGGATGTAAGCCGGTTGTGGCCGATGTTATTTAGTCTTTTTTATGGTTCTCAACATATGTAAATGTTTTGTTCGATTGTACACAGCAATTTTGTGTCATTGTTTGATCTTAAAAGCAAAAACTGTACAATCATGAACAACACAACAAAAGTGGAGGACTTTCTCACTAAGCTAGAACATCCTTTAAAGGCCGAAATGCAAGCTGTTAGAGAAATCATTCGCAGCGCAAGCCCTAAAATTGAAGAAGATGTAAAATGGGGTGGCCCCAGTTTTGACTACAAGGAGCCGATGGCCACCTTTAACCCAAGAGTAAAGGATTTTGTGGCTGTAATATTTCACAAAGGCGAGTTATTGAACGATAAAACAGGGCTGCTGGAACCTGCGCCCAAGGGAAAGGCCTATGCCAAATTCCGTTCGATCGAGGAGGTGACTAAACACAAAGCAAGCCTTCAAAAGATTGTGAAGTCCTGGGTGAATTTGATGGATGGAAAATAAGAAGAGAAATGCTTATGCTTTAAGGGTGCCTTCAATTGAGTCGTCCAGTGTTTTACCGGTAACGGCGCCAATAAGCTGTTTCGCAAATGCTACAACTTGTCCATGTTTGGTATCCCAATAGTAACCTTCGTGGGGCTCAAACCTGATCACGGAAATGCGCGGGTCGTCCACTCCTTCTGTAAACCAGGTCTTGGCAAGGGGCGTCCAGAGCGCGTTAATTTTTTCCTTATCCGTATTGATAGTGGCCTTTCCGTAGAGCGACATAAAATCTGCATGTTCGCTTCCTTTAAACAGCAATTGTACGTTGGGGTCTTCTGCAATATCCAGGTTCTTCTGGCTGTCTTTTTCGCTGAGGAACCAGCAGGTACCGTCCTCATCTACTTTCAATACTGCCATGGGACGGGTATTAAATTGAGCGCCTGTTCTGAGCTTGGTGCAGAAGAAACAATTGCTGGCTTTTTCAGCCAGTTGTTTTAGTTTAAGATGAGCCTCATGCCCCTGGAGGTCTTTACGATTTTGCTCAGGCTGCTGTTGGTGGATGCTGTTCATAAGATCTTTTTAGGAACAGGCGGGAAAATCGTGCCATAGGGGACCAACACCACCTGGGCTCAGACCTTGTTACCCGGCATGCAATTTGTTTTAGCAAAAAAAAAACGTAGTATGCTCGAAGGACCTATATGGATCGTAGATGAGGACAAGGAAGAACATGAATTAATACGGGATATTTTTAAAGACCTGCAGATCGAAAACGACCTCGTGCTTTTTACACACCCGGAAGATCTGCTTGCCCGGCTTGATCTTGCAGAAGAAGCTCCTTTTATTATTATTTCAGAGGTGAATCTGCCCGGAATGTCGGGGTTTGAATTGCGTGAAAAATTATTGGCGGCGCCGAATGCAAAATTTCATTCCGTGCCCTTTATTTTTTGGTCGCTGACGCCCTCCGAAGCCCAGATCTATAGAGCTTATTTATTGAAAGTGCATGGATTCTTTGTCAAAGAGTCCACCTATGAAGAATGGCGTCAATCTTTAGCTCAGATCATTAAGTATTGGCAGAAAAGCAAAATGCCCTCTAAAAAAGACCGGCCGGCTACTCCGCAGCTATAGGTGTTTTAGTATAGTCATACACGTAATTGTAATAGCGGGCTAAGCAGTGGCGGGTGTTTATCTGTCGATCAACGTGAATAATCTTGTTTTAACCAATGAAATACCGCTATATTTAGGATCAAATTAATTACAATGAAGGTAGACGTTTCAAAGTTGCTTAAAAAGAAGAAAAAAGAGTTATTCGAATCCTGGTTAAATAACCAGCTGCTTGATGAATCACTGAGGGAAGATTTGATAAGTAATGAAGAAACGAGGGACCAAAGTAATGCGTTACTGGATGCCTTGTTAAATTCAATTTCCAACACGAATATAGCAGACCCATCCTCAGCGGAATTTGAAGCTGTTAATGACATCCTGGAGGGACTTTCCATTTCCCGGGCAAAACAAGGGTTTTCACCAAGAGAAACGGGCGCTTTCATCTTCAGCCTGAAGGATGCAGTAATACATACCCTGCAAGTTGAAATACAGAATGACCCTGTCCTGTTGTACGAGCTGATGTTGAAAATCAGCAGGCTCTTTGACAGGTTTGGTGTTGTTACTTTCGAAACTTTTATCCATGGACGTGAAGAAGTGATCCTCCGGCAGACGAACGAGATCACCGAAATATCTACGCCGGTGATCCGGGTATGGGATGGCATACTTGCGCTGCCGATCATTGGCACGCTGGACAGCGCCCGCACGCAGGTCGTTATGGAAGCGCTGCTCCAGGAAATTGTGGATACGGGCAGCAGCATCGCCATACTTGATATTTCAGGCGTACCCGCTGTTGATTCCCTGGTGGCACAACATTTAATCAAGACCGTAGCGGCCACCCGTTTGATGGGTGCAGAATGTATCATTAGTGGTATCCGCCCGGAAATAGCTCAAACGATTGTGCATTTGGGTATTGATCTGTCGAAAATAATGACGAAATCTACCCTGGCCGCTGCACTCAAATATTCGTTCGGATTACTGCAACTGGAAGTAAGAAAATCGCAAAAGGAAAAAACCAATATACTACATGGATAGAATTCCTATTTTGAAAATGGGGCAGTTCTTACTTGTAACCATCCAGATCGATTTATATGACCGGCTGGCCGTGAACCTTGAATCAGATCTGGTACAAATGGTGAGTAAAACGGGTGCAAGGGGAGTACTGATCGATATATCTGCATTGACTATTGTGGATTCCTTTATGGGCCGCATTTTAGGCAACATCGGCAGTATGTCTAAAATTATGGACGCTGAGACTGTAGTGGTAGGCATGCAGCCAGCAGTTGCCATTACATTAATCGAGTTGGGTCTGGAGTTGCAGGGGGTAAGTACCGCATTAAACGTCGAAAAGGGAATGCTTTTCTTACAGGAGAAGATTGGAAATCAGAATGAACCAGCTGATAATGAAGACGGTACTGAGTAAAACGACCATGAAAATTGAAAAGGAACAAGATGTCGTTCCATTCCGGAACAGGGTCAAAGAGTTTGCAACAAAAATCGGCATGAGCCTGGTAAACCAGACAAAATTGATCACTGCAGCCAGTGAGCTCGTGCGCAATATGTTGAAATATGCAAATGGCGGGAGCGTTGTCATTGAGATTGTCAACCAGGGAAGAGATAACGGTATAAGATTGACCTTTGATGACAAAGGCCCCGGAATCAAAGATATACCTCTTGCGCTGAAAGACGGATTCTCTACAGGCAAAAGCCTGGGAATAGGGCTCCCCGGAGCCAAAAGACTGGTAAGTGAATTTGATATCAAAAGTGTAGTAGGAAAAGGTACTGTAGTTACTATAATTAAATGGAAGAATGGTTAGCCGCGCAAATATCAGCTTCAAGGCGGCAGAGAGAAGTTATCTGGCACTTTTAAAAAGAGAAATTCATAACCTCGTAACTGGCGCAGGATTTACTGAAAGAAAGATAGGCGAGATCGACATCGTTGTAGCTGAAATAGGCACCAACCTGGTGAATCATGGAGGCGGAGGGGAAGTATTGGTGAAACTGATAGAAGACGATGGTAACCAGGGTGTTGAGATCCTTGCGGTTGATAAGGGACCTGGAATGGCAGATGTCAGCCGGATGATCATTGACGGTGTTTCTACAAAAAATACACTGGGACAGGGACTAGGCGCTATAAAAAGACTCTCGGATCACTTCCAGGTTTATTCGCTGCCAAATTGGGGAACCGTTGTTCTTTCCCGGATCTTTAACGAAGCCCAGCCGCTATACAAAAGAAAGCCTGCTTTTGAGATCCGTTCGCTGCTGGTACCAAAGCCCAATGAAAAGTATTGTGGAGATGGCTGCTATGCAAGTTTTGACCGGGATAAACTGATAGTTTTTCTCGGTGACGGCCTTGGACATGGGCCCCATGCGGAAAAAGCGGTAGTGACGGCCGTGGAATCGCTAAAAACACGTCCTTCTGACAATGCCGTTGCCATTATCAGGCATATGCACGAAAACGTTAAGAAGACGCGCGGGCTGGTTGGGACTGTTGGCATACTGGATATCCCGGGGAAGATGTGGAGCCTTTGCGGAGTGGGGAACATCCATACAAAGTTAACGAGTCATAGTAACCAATATGGCTACATGCCTTATAACGGGATCATCGGAATGAACATACCCACCAGTCTCAAAGAACGCGAGTTTCCATATGAGCCTGGCCAATATCTTTTATTTTGTAGTGATGGCATTAAAAGCAGGATAGACCTGGCCCGGCACAATACAATCCAACGATGCGACCCCTCCGTTATTGCTGCCGTGATATATAATGAATTTGCGCGCCATACAGATGACACCGGTATTGTAGTTTGTAAAATTAACTTGTAGTCTCATGCACGAACTTCACAGGATTACGCTGGAAAATGAATTTGATCTTATCCTGGCTCATAAACGATCCATGAAGCTCGGAGAGCTGGCAGGGCTGACATTATCCGCCCAAACCACTTTTGCAACTGCGGTATCGGAGCTTGCACGCTGGGCATTGGAAAAAGGTAAGATCAGCTGTATGATACTCTTTGTGGGTAATTCTCCACCAAGTACATACCTCGTTGCGTCAGTGACGAATAATGAGCCGGTAGCAGATGACAGTCTCGCAGGACTGGAATATGCAAAAAGGCTGGTCAGCAAGTACCAGTTATCCCAAAAGGGGAAAGAAGCCAGAATTGAATTATTCTATGCGATCCCCGGCGCTCCGAAGATAGATCTACAGAAAATCAATGAATGGCGGATCACATTCCGGAATGAAAAGCCCATTTCTCCCTACGATGAACTAAAGAGAAAAAATGAACAGCTCCAGGAACTGTCGGAAAAAATACTGAAAAGCGAACAGCAGTACAGAACTTTAACCAATACCTTACCACAGCTGATAGTTACCCTGGATAGCTCCGGTTATATCACCTACGCGAATGAATGGCTGGAAGCGTTCACCGGTAAAACGCCGGAAGAATTGAACAAGGATGTATGGCAGGATGTTGTGCACCCGGACGATTATACGGTTTTTTCGATCCTGCTTTCAAATAACCTGCCTTCTGCAGTTTTTCCTATCAAAATGCAGTGCCGGCTACGAAATTGCATCAACGGAGAATATATTTGGCACCTGGTATCAGTGATACCCCTGAAAAATGAATCGCAGGAAATATCTTCCTGGATAGGTTATATGGTGGACATACATGCGCAAAAAATCATTGAGCAAACACTGCAGGATAACAGGGAGCTGAAAGAAGCGCAGCAATTACTGGAGGAAAAACACCGCGAGCTGGAGGCGACCATTCGGCAGCTTAACCGTAGTAATCATGAATTACAGCAGTTTGCCTATATCGCTTCGCATGATCTGCAGGAACCCGTCAGAAAGGTGCTTTATTACTCCGACTACGTGCTGAGCCAGTATTCGGGTCATATTGATGAAAAAGGATCATCATACCTTGCCAACATACACGCCGCTTCCGCCCGGATGCGCACGCTTATCCAGGATCTTTTAAGGTTTTCACAGGTAAGCAGCGGTGAAATAAATTTTGATGTTGTAAATTTGGACGGTGTCGCAAGAGCTGCTGTACAGTCCCTCCAGATGAGGTTGGAAGAGAAGAAAGGGACCGTTAATATCGGGCCTTTGCCTGAAATAAGAGGCGAGAAAAGCCTGCTTCAGCAGCTTTTCGAAAACATTATCGGAAATGCTATAAAATACAGCAGAGAAGATACTGTTCCGGTGATTGACGTCTATGCCAAAGAAGAGGAGGGAACAATAAAAATATTCTTTGACGATAATGGAATTGGATTTGAAGACAAATATGTTCCCAAAATGTTTGAATTATTTCAACGTCTGCATTCCAGGCAGGAGTACCAGGGAAACGGCATAGGATTGGCCATTTGCAAAAAGATTGCTGAATTACATCATGGGAGTATTACAGCGGCGCCTAACCAGTCACAGGGCGCCAGGTTCATTGTTACATTACCCCTTGGAACCAGTAATAAATGATCTATGAATAATATACATTTCCTGTTTGTTGATGACGATCCGGAAGAACTGGTAATCCTCAGCGACGCCTTTAACGATATACATGCTGATATAACGATCCGTTATGCCGCCAATGGTGAAGAAGCGCTTGCCCTGTTATATAGCGATTATGAATCCGGTATTATCCCCTCTCTGATCATCCTGGACCTCAACATGCCGAGAATGAATGGTTCGCAAACCCTGGAATCATTAAAATCTGCCACGCATTTTATGCATATTCCAGTGATTATATATTCAACGTCCCTTAATGCATTTGAAAAAGATCAGTGTATTTCAAAGGGCGCCCACAGCTATCTCACCAAGCCTACATCCTATGCTGAAACACTTGATACGATAAATTATTTCCTGAAGGTGGCAGGTAGTCAGCATATTAGTTCGAATAGTAACGCGCTATAGGATAGTTTCGTCTATTTATTTTTCTTTTTAGCGCCCCGTGTTTTAGGTTTGCCATATTTCATCTTCATTTTCTCCGAATGCCGGATCTTCACATTTACCTTTTTATTTTTCGCTGATTTCTCGTGAAAAGCAGCTCCGGCGCCTTCGCGTTTAATTGGCTTCAATACGATGTTCGGTACAATAAAGACCGGGTCTTCTTCCTCTGTAAGCTGATCCGAAATTTCCAGGTTAGCAGGCAAAGGCAGCTCCGGGATCTGGTAATTCATCAAGGCCTCTACTTTTGTACGCAGCGCCTGCTCTTTCTCTGTAATGAAACTGAGCGCTATTCCTTTTTTATCCAGGCGGCCGGTACGGCCAATACGGTGAATATAGCTTTCAGGCGCTTCGGGCATATCAAAGTTGATCACATGCGTTACCTCCGAGATATCCAGTCCACGTGCAATAATGTCTGTAGCAATCAATACCCTGTAATTACCTTCCTTGAATTGTTCTACGGCGTTCAGGCGGAAATTCTGTTCTTTGTTTGAATGGATGACGCCAATCTTATCCGGGAACTCTGCCGCCAGTGGTTCATACAGCTCATCCGCCAGCTTTTTGGTAGAGGCGAACACCAGTACTTTCGTCATGTCTGCCTGCTCGCGGATCAATAGCTCCAGCAGGTTCACTTTTGTATTGAAGTTGGGAACTATGTAGGCATGTTGACTGATATTCGTCAAAGGAGTTCCGGCAGGAGCTGCTTCAATCGTAACAGGGTTGTTAAAGAAAGTATCCATCAGCGCCTCCACATCTTCAGTGATGGTGGCGGAGAAAAGCAGGTTTTGTCTTTTTGCGGGCAGGAGATCCAGGATGGTCTTCAATTGCGTACGAAAGCCAAGGTTCAGCATTTCATCCATCTCATCTATTACCAGGCGTTTGATAGCTTTCAGCTTTAGGGCGCCGCTCATCACAATATCCACCAGTCTGCCCGGTGTGGCCACCACCACATCCAGCTTACCCTCTGCTATCGCCATTTGCGGGTTCATGTTGACGCCGCCATAGAAGCCGGCTACTTCCACGCTCATATAAGTCGTGAGCCGCTTAACCGACTCCACTACCTGCAATACCAGTTCCCGGGTAGGCACAACAATGAGGATCTGGGGAAACTTGTCTTTGGAGAAGGACCACATACGCAGACAGGGCAAAAGATAAGCAAAGGTCTTACCGGTACCTGTCTGGGCTATACCACACACATCCCGCCCCGACATGGTCGTGGAGAATACCCTGCTTTGAATAGTGGTAGGCGTTGTGAATTTAAGGTCTTTCAGCGCCGCCAGTAAAGGTTTATTCAGATTTAAATCCTCAAAAGTCATATATGCCGGAAAAAAAATTAACCACAAAGGTAGCGCTATTCCCGGGTAAGGCGAAATTCATGTTACTTTTAGCATATGATAAATAGTGCGGATATATATACGGATGGCAGCTGTAATACCCAAAACGGCCTGGGGGCCTGGGTGGCCATCATCCTCTCGGGGGAAGAGAAGACCGTCTTATCCGGCAAAGTACCGGATACCACCCACAATAGAATGGAATTGTATGCTGTCATAGCGGGGATCCGCCATGCGGGAGAGACCTTTACATCACTACGGATCTTCTCAGACAGCCAGTATGTAACGGGATTGATGGAAAGAAGAACGAAATTGATGGCGGCGGGCTTTATTACCAGCAAAGGAACGGAAATACGGAATGCAGATCTGGTAAAGGAATTTTATGCGCTGGCTGAGCAGACCGAATTGACATTTATTAAGGTGAAAGCCCATCAAAAGAAAGGCACTGAGCTTAATTTTAATATTGAAGCGGATAAATTGGTGAGGAAGATGATGCGGGAAGGTATCTGAAATGCCGGGCGTTGCAATATAACGGTAAAACCTGTAGATTGCGGAACTTAATTAGCCAGGTATGAAAAAACTGATCACTGCGATCATTGGTTGTTGTACGATATTCGCTGTTGCTAAAGCACAGCAGATCATTTCTCTGAAAAGCCCCTTATTAGCCGTGGAAGGGCGCACCTGGTTCAGGGGCGACAGTGCCCTGGTATTGTCCTGGCCAGGCACAAACATTACGATCCGCTTCAGGGGAACTGGTATCAGTGCCATCCTGCAGGACACCGATACGGCTAATTATTATAATGTTATTACAGATGGAAAAGTTACCGCGAGGATCCATACCAGCCCTGTACGGAAAGACTACCAGCTGGCCTCAGGCTTGTCCAAAGGAGTGCACACTATCCAGCTCTTTAAAATAACCGAATGGGATAAAGGGAATACCTATTGTTATGGTTTTAAACCCAGTTCCGGTACTAAAATCTTATCGCCCGCAGCACCCAGGAAAAGGAAAATAGAGTTTTACGGCAACTCTATCACGTGCGGCTACGGAATTGAGGACAGCACGAATAACGACTCGGGGCAAGGCTATTATGAGAATAATTATATGACCTATGCCGCATTGACGGCCAGGCATTTTAACGCGCAGTATTCCTGCATCGCAAAAAGCGGCATTGGGGTGATGGTCAGCTGGTTCCCGCTGATCATGCCTGAAATGTACAACAGAACAGACCCGAATGATTCCAGTGCACACTGGGATTTCAGCAGATACCAGCCGGATGTTGTGGTGATCAACCTGTTTCAGAACGATTCCTGGATAGTGAACCAACCGCAGCATGAGCAGTTTAAATTCCGCTTCGGCACGAAGCCGCCAGATAGTAGTTTTATAGTAAACGCTTACGGGAAATTTGTTGCCAGCATCAGGAGTAAGTATCCCAAGGCTTATATTATCTGCGCACTTGGCAGCATGGATGCTACGCGTGAAGGAGCTCCCTGGCCGGGATATATACAAGCAGCTGTAGCCGGGTTGAAGGACAACAGGATATTGACGCATTTCTTTCCCTATAAAAATACTGGCGGTCATCCGCGTTTGGCAGAACAGGCTGTCATGGCTAAAGATTTGATAAGCTTTATTGAAAAGAATATTGTATGGTAGAATCTTTAATAGAACAGCCGGCACTATATATAGCGCCGGCTGTTCTATTAAACAACCATCACCATTCGCCATTCAGCGCAAATACCGGTTGCCTGCTGATCCACTTTCCACGCGTAAAATCCGGTATATATTGCACGGTCCCGCCTTCTGCAATAGACTGCTCGCTCAGCGGCGTGATTGCATACCACGTTGCCAGGTCGTATACATCCAGTGCATAGGGGGCATCGCGTTTGATGCTTTCTATGAAAGAGTTGATCACAAACCAGTCCATGCCGCCATGTCCTGCGCCTGATGCATCATTGGCATATCGTTTCCATAAAGGATGGTCATAGCGGTTCATATAGCTGTCTGCTTCATCCGGCTTGCCGGCCTTTTCCCATTGATCGTAAGGGCTTTTGCCTTCTACATAAACGGCATCTATATCATCCATCCACAGACCATTCGTACCCTGTACACGGAAGTTCAGCGAGTAGGGGCGGGGAGAGTTGGTATCATGCGACAGCATAATGGTTTCCCCATTATTTGTTTTGATCAATGTGCTCACAATATCTCCCAGCTTGAATTCTACTTTAGCATTTGGATGATCGTTCCCGCCTTTGTCTACAATGTATTTATGCAGGCCCCTTGATTTAGTGGCCACGGAGCTGAGCGATAGTAAACGGTTGCCCCGGTTGATGTTGATCATATTGGCAACAGGTCCCAGACCGTGCGTAGGATAGAGGTCCCCGTTGCGATGCACAGAGTGATTGGTTCTCCATTTGGCTTCCGACATGGCTTTCTCGCCAAACTCTACGCCACCGCCATACAGCTGTTGCCCATTGTTGAACTTCACCCCGCGTAGATCATGCTGATAGCCGCCCTGCAGGTGTGTCAGCTCGCCGAACAATCCCTGTCTTACCATGTTCAGTACAGCCATTACATCCCTGCGGTAACATACATTCTCCATACCGAATACTGGTATACCGGTCTCCTCGCTGGTGTTTACCAGCTCCCAGCATTCCTGGATATCGCTGGCGCCGCACACTTCTACGGCAGGTGTTTTACCCGCCTTCATGGCGGCTACCGCCTGTATGGTATGCCATTCCCAGGGGGTGGCAATGATCACGGCATCAATATCATCACGTTTCAGCATGTTCCTGAAGTCCTCATCACCATTGGTGTATTCCGCTACTTTCTTTTTTCCGCCATAGGCTTTGGCGATCAGCTCTCTTGATTTGGGAATGGCCCATTTGGTATCCGGATCACAGATAGCTATCACGTCCACGTCCTGGCGGTGTAAGCAAAGGTTCAGGTGACCTTGTCCCCGGGCGCCTACGCCTATCAGGCCTACTCTTACTTTGGGCTTTTGGATCTGTGAAAATAATTTTGCCGGAGTATTTAATAATGATAGACCAATGCCAGCAGCAAAGGTCTGCTGAAGGAAAGTTCGACGATGTGTCATAATAGTTGTTTGTAGTTAGTTACTAATATCAGGTGCAGTACGCTCATGGCAGCGTGCTGAGATCTACAGCTGGCTGTACGCCTGTAGCAGTGCGTGTAAAGTTTGTATTGTAGTTGACGTAATCTGAAAAGAAACCGCAGTTCCGCAAATAGAATTTTCCTGATTCAACGCCACCTGCATAATCACGGCGCTGGTCATTGGCCGCAGTGGCATCTGCCGTAAACCTGGCAGTAGTCAGTTCAATCCATTCGCCGGTGGTACTCCTTATCCATTGGTTGCTGTAAAGCGCTTTTCTTTCCTGGTATCCGGCTGCATCATAAAAGTTTTCAAGGAAAGAGTAGAGGCCTGTCAGGTAAGTAACCGTATTGGGCCTTTTCCAGGTTGCGATAAAGCGCCAGCTGCCGGATTCCGGGGTATAGATCCAGCAGGAGTAATCAGTGCCGCCGCTGCCGTCGGGCCTTGCATGGGTAAGGAATTTATAAGTACTGCCGGCCTTCCAGTTGAAGAGCAGGTAGCTTTGTCCACCGGTACCTTCCCCGCCGAAAGTGTTATCTACAACATTAGGGCCTTTCCGTACAAGCGAGGTCTTGCCTGTTGTAGGATCCCATACGGAGAAGAGCACCCGTCGTTCTGTGCCGCTGTTCACCTGAATACCGAAGTAGCCGCCGCTAAAACCGTTGGCCATAAAATAGGAACCGATCTTGTCCTGTCCAGGCGGCACATTCAGTTCACTATAGAACCATTCGGCGGTGGTGCCGGAGGGAGGCGTGAAACCCAGGTGCACTGAAGGCCCCCGTCTTGACCAGTAATAGTTGGCAGGATCATTGGCATACACCACATTGCTGGCCGTGGATGCCCCGCTGATGACGATATCAGATACATCCGCAAAAAAGCTGCCGGTCTTGCTGACGCCCTGGAGCGCTACTTTTACATATCCCGCTGTGCCGATATTTACGCTGCCTGCAGGGTAAGTGGACCAGGTGTCGCCTGTGAGCTTCACATTAAAGCCCTTTCCGTTGATGTTTACCTTTATAACGCTGGTCCCTGAAGGCACTTTCGCCTTTACTGCAACATTGAGCTGACCGCTGAGGCCCAGGCGGAAATAAACACTGGTAATACTGGACGAACTGGTCCAGTTACCGAGTCCATTGTCGGTCAGCACTTCACTGCCTCCGGCAGGCGTGGTAATGAAAGCGTTTCCTGCCAGGGCTACGTTATAAGTGGAAGCTGGCGGCACGGCGCTTACCTTGGTACTGTGATTAGGTAGCGTATCGGGCTTCTCTTCGCTACAGGCAAACAGCCCGGTGATGAGCAGGAAGGTAGTGAGCATAGCTTGTTTAGTTTTCATCATGGATTTTGGGTCAGATTCTGATTGATCAGGATTTCCCTGTTGGGGATAAAAAAGATCACCCTGTTATCAGTGGGTGGTATGGTTTGCGTAATATTAGTAGACGGCGTGTTATTGAGACTGTGCGTACCCGGATAATCCCGCACCAATGGACGGTTATTCCGGAACAGGTCATAGATGCGGTGGCCTTCAAAAGCCAGTTCCAGCTGCCGTTCTTCCAGTACCACATCCAGCACTGTTCTGCCACTGGCGTTGACGCCGGCCAATGTATACAGTGCATTGCCACTCAAACCGGCGCGCTGACGGATCGTATTTACATCATCCAGCGCGGCGGCTAAGTTCCCTTTCTTGGCATTGGCTTCGGCGCGGTTGAGTATGATCTCTGCCAGGCGCAGGTATACGGGGGAGCTGAGATTGACCAGCCCTTCCTGGTAATTATATTTGTTGACATAATACATCGGCGTGTTGGGGTTCAGCCTGGTGTTATAACGTATGGTCGTTACTGGTATTGTATACGGATATTCCAGCGTACCGGCTGTTGTATACGGCGAGATAAAGCTATGGCGAATATCTTCCGGATGCTTATCAAGCAGGTTAATGTACTGCCGTGAAGCATAGATCTCTCCCCAGCCGGTTACGCCCTGTCCGCCTTCACTGTAATACATGGAGCCAATGGCAGAAAAGTCACGGTTCTCCGTAGTCATATGCCGGATGCAGAAGATCGTCTCATCATTGTCCTCCGGCACGCCTCTGAAATAATGCTGGTAGTCAACTCCGCGCAGAAGATTGTAACGGCCGGAGTTGATCACCTTATTGGCGTATTCTATGGCTTTGTCATTGTCTTCCATATACAGGTACATGCGGCAAAGCAAGGCGTAGGCCACTTCTTTGGAAGCGAAGTTGTTGTTCTTCTCTTCCGTCATCAGCGTGGCGGCTTTCAGCAGGTCGCTGATCACCTGGGTATATACTTCTTTTACGGTGTTCCGTTCGGGAAATTCTTCCTTCGTGTCTTCCAGCACCAGCGGCACCCCGTTTCCGGCCCCGCCGTCTTGCGGGAAGGGCCTGCCGAATATGCGGGCCAGGTTGAAATACATCATGCTGCGCAGGTAAAGGCATTCTCCCTTCAGCTGGTTCAGTGCATCCGACTGGTTATCCGCTACAAAAGCGATCACCTTATTGGCCGCATTTATTACGGAATAAGACTGCATCCATACATTGGTGGCATGTGTACCATCAACCAGGTGCGTGTAACGGTAGCAGTTAGACAGATCGTCGGAAGAGGTCTGGCCCTGGGCAACATCGTCACTCGGGTATTCCGACAGGAAATGAATACTCCTGACATATTCAGGATCTTTGAGTACCGCGTATGTACCTATGGTGGCAGATTCCACATCTTCCGGCGTGTTCAGCGCATCCTTTTCCGATTTAGCGGTAGACGGCTCATAATATTTTTTACAGGCTGTTGTACCAAACACCAGGGCGGCAGAGAGGAATATATAGAGAATAGGTCGATTCATGATCTTGTTTTTAGAATTCAATATTTACACCTAATAATAGTTTCCTGCTGATAGGATACTTAGTGCCGGATTCTCCGGAGCTGAGATCCACTTCAGGGTCCATACCTGAAAAGCTGGTAGCTGTCCAGAGGTTATCGCCACTGACGAAGATCCTGGCGCTGCTGAGACTGATCCTGCTGAGCAGGTCCCTGGGCAGGTCGTATGCCAGCCGCACATTGCGCAGGCGGACGTAGCTGCCGTCCTCCAGGTATCTGGATGATGGCTGGTTAGAAGACTTGTTGCCTCCCAGCAAAGGCTTGGGATGGGTGGCTTTATCGCCTGCCTGTTTCCATCGGTTCCAGCCATCAGCCAGCACCATCTGGTTGTAGCTGTCATACAAGCCGTCAGAATCAAAGAACTGCCTGGAATTGTTATACACCTGGTTGCCACTGACGAAATTGAAAAAGACGCTCAGGCTGAAGCCACTGTAGGAGAACGTATTCAATAAGCCGCCTGTGAATTTCGCAGCGGCGGAAGTGCCGGTATATTGCAATGTGGCCTTGTTATAGGAATTAGTGAGCGTGACGGTCTGCTTGCCGCTCTGGTCTGTTTCCACTTTTTCCCAGAGGGGATCTCCATTAGCGGGGTCTACTCCGGCCCATATACGCATGTACCATTTATCCATGTCTTCTCCCAGGCCTACAGGTTGCCAGGCGCCAGGGCTGGCGAATTTGTCGTTACCATTGAGTTTGGTAACCTTGTTCCTGTTATGGGCAATGTTAAAACTGGTTTCCCATTTGAACGCGCCGGTGAGGTTTTGGGTGTTCAAGGTCAATTCAAAGCCCCTGTTGTTTACAGAGCCTATGTTCTCCAATATGGAAGAATAGCCGCTGGTATACGGCAGGTTCTTCGTCATCAGCAGCGATTTGGCATGTTTGTCATACACATCTGCTATCAGTCCTATACGGTCTCCGAAGAAGTTGATATCCAGGCCCACGTTATTCACCCGGATCTTTTCCCAGGTCAGGTCAGGGTTGGCTTTCTGGGAAGGGTAGGAGCCCGCTCGTCCTGCATAGCTTGCGCTCTGGTTATACGAGTAAAGCCCCAGTGCCTGGTCATCGCCCGTGGGCGGGTTGCCCACCGTGCCATGCCCCAGGCGCAGCTTCAGGAAGCTGATGGTGCCGTTGCCAGACAGGAAGCCTTCATTGCTCAGGATCCAGGAAGCTCCCAGCTGGTAGAAGCTGCCGCCGGGATTGTTATTACCGAACTTGGAAGAGATATCATACACATACGATGCCACCAGGAAGTATTTATTGGCGAAATTATAATCGGCCTGCGCCAGCCACTTGGTGAATGAATACTGTTTCCATTCGCCGGTGGGATTGTTCTTTACTTCAGTAGCGGTAGACATGGCCGTCATGCCTTGAGGCAGCCCGCGCCCGGTGGAAATATTCTCATCATAATAGTATTTTTCTCCTTCCTGTACCCCAAGCACCGACAGGTTATGATCACCAAAGCTGTTATCATAGCGCAGCCTGTTTGAGCTTAGCAACCTGCTGCTATAGCTGTTGCCGTTATAGAGATAACCATTGTCTGCAGTGCCTTCCTGTGAACGCCTGTCGTAATATTCCACTGCTTTATAGGAATTGTAATAGACCCTGTTATAGGAAGAGATGGTAAAATGCCGCAGGATCGCATAGTCAACATTCAGGTCTGCCGTGCCTTCAAATTTTTTGTCGTTGGAAAGGTTATACTGCAATGAATGCAGAAAATTGTGCTGGTCGCGGCCCAGCCATCCATCACTGTTGCCCGGCCTTGGCGTGCCGTCTGCATAATACGGATTATCCCAGGGAAGGTTCACATAGGCATCATACAGGGTACTGCTTTGCTGATTATCGTTCTTTGTGAAAACGCCGTTCACCAGCACGCTTACTTTCAGCTTATCCGTAATCTTATGTGTAACATTGGTACGGAAGCTGTAAGCCGTTGATTTATTGGTGAGCAATGTTCCTTCCTCGTCGTAATAATTCCCCGAGACAAAGAACTGCGTTCTTTCAGAACCGCCGGATGCAGAAAGGGTATAACGCTGTGTGATAGCCGTTCTGAAAGCAAGGTCCAGCCAGTTCGTATTTGTTTTCAGCACAGTATCCGGACGGGTGGTGAAGGCCTGCTGGTAGTCATACAATTCCTGGGAGTTCATGAGCCTGAATTTTCCGAAGTTCGCCTTATTATATCCTACTGCCGAACTGAATGATATTTTAGGCTTACCGGCCTTTCCCTGTTTGGTGGTGACGATGATCACACCATTGGCAGCTCTTGAGCCATACAGACCGGTAGCAGCAGCGTCTTTGAGGATGGTGACAGACTCCACGTCATTGGGGTTGAAGGTGCCGCCGATATTGCCATCCACTACGTAGAGGGGCGCTGAACTGGCGCCCAATGTGCCCTGCCCGCGTACCAATATGGTGGAACCTGCTGTAGGATCGCCTGAAGCGGTGGATACTACTACGCCAGCCGCTTTGCCCTGCAGTAAACCGGCGATATCATTGGAAGTAACATCCCGCAGTTTTTCCCCGTTAACAGTTGTAACAGCGCTGGACAAGTATTTGACGTTCTTGGAAGTATAGCCTACCACCGTTACGCCTTCAATATCTTTTGTAACGGACACCAGCTGCAGGTCCAGCGTCGTTTTTCCCTGTACGTTCACTTCTTTGGACTGAAAGCCCAGGTAGGATATTTCCAACACTGCATTCTCCGGCAGATCAGTAAGATTGTAGACGCCATCGGCGTTGCTGGTAGTGCCCCTGTTGGTGCCTTTTATTTTAATGGATACCCCTGGTAGCGGAGATCCTTTTTCATCCGTAATTCTGCCCTTCAGTACATGATCAGGTGGCAGGATTTGTTTTTGCTGATCCTCACCCGGCTTTCGGGAGATAATAATGGCCTTGTCCTCTATCACGTATTCAAGCTGCCGGTCCTTCAGGATCTCATGCAGAAATACCTCCAGTGGTTGATTCACGGCGTTTATATCCAGGGGACCGCAGTTCCGCAGTATATTCCTGTTGTAAAAGAAAACGTAGCCTGTTTGTTTTTTGACAGCATCAAATACTTTTGACAATGCAACCTGCCTGCCTGAATAGGTGACTGTCTGAGAGCGGCTCTCAGCGCTGATGTGCAGGCATGCAGCAAGTAGGAGAATGGAAGTCAGTTTCATTGTTCTCACCAGTGTTTTTAACATCCGGCGCCCAGGATGATCAGATCCTGCCGCGGATGCGTAGTGGACTTTGGTTGGAAGCCCCACCCTTACTGTACGGGCATGAGGGCTACACTTACAAAAAGTGCAAAAATTCATACTTTTGTAATGGTTTTAGGTTTAAGAATAAGAAGTAGTCCTAGCAGACTTTTTTTGTTTGCTTACCTGAAATTTTCCGCAGGGAGGTGCCGCAAACACTTCCCTGTTTTCATTACAGGCCATTTTTTTGATTTTGGTTATTGTAAAATAATAAGACGTTTTCCTTCCTCTATACGGTATCTGACCTCGACCCTGTTTAGTATCTTCAGTACTTGTGATAATTGAAGAGAAGTTGGCAGTTCCCCTTCAAAGGCGATATCGGGTATTTTACCTTCATAGATCACTTCTATATCGTACCACCTGGCCAATTGGCGCATTACATGTTCCAGTGAAGCTCCTTCAAAATTGAAGTACCCATCCTTCCAGGCGATCACCTGGTTTGTATTAACATCCTTTTCCAAACGGATGGATGCATCCGGCAGTATGCTGGCCTGCTGTCCGGGGCTGATCTGCAATTTTCTGCCTCCGGCAGTTTCCACTATTACACTCCCTTCCAGGAGGGTGGTGTTGATGCTGGCTTCATCAGGGTAGGCGTTCAAGTTGAAGCTGGTGCCCAATACCCTCACCTGCATATGATCATTCACATGAACAGAAAAAGGCCGGGCGGCGTCTTTTGTTATTTCAAAGTAGGCTTCCCCGGTGACCTCTACCATACGCTCAGTGCCTGTGAAAGCAGTAGGATATCGCAGGGAGGAACCCGCATTCAGCCAGACTTTTGTATTGTCCGGCAGTACCAGCTGGAATTTGCGCCCGCGGGGGGTAGTGATGGTATTATAGCTCACGCCTGCAGCTCCGGCAGCATCATAGTGGAGGCTGCCATTGTTGAGCCTTAATTGTGTGCCGTTCTGGCTGGCAATGATCCCGTTGCCGATGCTATCCAATACAATGTCTTTTCCGTTGGCAAGGGTGAGTATGGCGCCCTGTCTGCCAGGAACGGCGTCATTAATGATGTTGACTTTAGCAAGCGTTTGTTCTTTTAAGGGCCGGGTAGTCCGCCACAGCGCAGCACCGGCGATAAGGCACAATACCGCTGCCGCCCACCACCAGTACCGGGTTTTGAGAGCGCGTACCTGGGCCTGGGCGGGCGATTTCCGCAGAATGTTATCCACCATCTCGTCTTTCTTTTGGGTGGAATATGCCTGTCCGGCCTTTAAATCGTTCCAGGCGGCTTTTAATATGGGAGAAAGCTCCTTGTCGGTGTCTGCATGCTCAAGCAGGTCCATTAACTCCTCGCTTTCAGCAGGAGTAGCCTGGCCATCGAACCAGCGTTGGAACAACAAAGAAAGCCTGGATGGTGTTTGCATAGAAAAGTCTGGCTTTATAATAGGAACAACGTGGAAATAAAAAAGGGGCTATGCCCGGGTGAAATTTTTTTTAATGCCGTACCAGCAAGGCTACAATGAGCAGGAGGTCTATTCGTGAGCCAACATATTGTATGATGGAGGCGGTAGCGTATTGCAGGTATTTCTTGACGGTTTCTCTCGAAAGACCGGTTGCGGCAGCGATTTCGGTATATTTCATGCCATCCTTCCGGCTCATGATCCAGACCTTCTGTTGTTGGGGCGGGAGTAGGCGGACCGCCTCTTCGATCAGGCTTAAGCCCGGCTCCAGGTATTCGGGATGGTCCTGCCCCAGGAGCGCCCGGTTTTCCTCCCATTGTTTTTTACGTTTGTTCTCCCGGATCATTTGCTTGATGAGGTTTAATGCATGATTGCGGGAGACTACGAACAGGTAGTTCCTGAAATTGCGGATGTTAACGAGTGTTTCCCGGCTGGTCCATATTTGGAGAAAGATGTCCTGGACAATGTCTTCAGCCAGCTCATCGGACTTCGTAATGTTGCGGATATAGGTGTGTAAAAGATCGGCATAGAGGTGGAACAGCTCCCGGAATGCTTCCTCGTTGCCTGCGGAGACAAGTGGCAGAAGGTCATTGGTGATATCAGGAGCGTGCGTGGACACTAAAGCGGCTTTTTAACGGCTGTAAACTTAGTAAAAAACCGCTTACTTCGGCAGGTATAGATGAAAACCAGCTATTTGTAACATTTGTCCCCCCAATTTGAAACATTTGGCCTCCTGCTTTCCAGGCGGCAGATAATAGCTTTACAGCACTTAGTCCACGTATATGAAAATCAGAATACTGCTGCTTAGCCTCCTGGCTGCTATTTTATTGAAATACCTACTTAAAAACCATATACTTCATGAAAACAATGTTACCTTTTAAGCCCTCCAGCTTATGTTCACAGCTTAGGCAAAAGTCGCTTGCCTTTCCATGTTTATTGCTGATGATTATTGTGTTTCAGGCCCATAAAGTGAGGGCCCAGGGTTCCGCCAGCTATGTCTGGAAGAACGCACCTGTTGGTGGTGGTGGATTTGTGACAGGCATCGTTACCCACAAAACATCCGGCGACAGGTATTGCCGCACGGATGTAGGCGGCGCTTACCGCTGGGATGCCGCGAACAATAAATGGATTCAACTGCTTGACTGGTTCAACGAGTCTGAAAATGGATTTATTGGAGTGGAGGCTTTGGCGCTGGATCCGCAGAATCCCAATAACGTGTATATGCTCTGCGGCACTTCCTATATCAACGGCGGACGAACGGCTATATTGAAATCCACTGACAAAGGAAATACTTTCACTTATACAGATGTTACGGCCAAATTTAAAGCCCATGGCAATGGGAACGGCCGCGGTAACGGGGAACGGCTGGCAGTAGACCCCAAGAACAGTAGCATTTTATTCTGCGGCACCCGGGCCAACGGATTATGGAAAAGCACAGATGCAGGCCTTAGCTGGAACCTTGCCTGGAACGGTGTAACTACCACTCCCAATGAGAACGGGATATGCTTTGTAGTGTATGATCCTACCAGCGCCGTAGTGGGCGGGGCTACGCAAACCATGTACATAGGCGTGTCCCGCACAGGAGGCGGCAATATCTACAAGAGTACAGATGGAGGAGCCACCTTTACCGACATTTCTGCTACCACCACTTTTATGCCACATCGTGCAGCCCTGCAGGGAACTACCATGTATGTTACCTATTCAGACGATGCAGGCCCGCAATCCAGTAACGGAGATGGGAAGTTGTATAAACTCAACACGGCTAGCGGTGTGTGGACAAACGTTACCCCCGTTTCTTCAAAGGATTATGCATACGGAGGTGTAAGTATTGACCCGACGAACGTGAACCGGGTAATAGTTTCTTCCTGTGGCATGTATTGGAACAACCAGTTTGGTACCGGCTGGGGAGACTTTATTTTCCTCTCTACCGATGGCGGATCGACCTGGACGCTGAAGAATGGTACGAACGCCACCTATGACAGTAACGGGATGGGATGGACTGACGGAGGCGCGGTGAACTGGATGGACTGCATTGAGTTTGACCAATCCAATCTCTCAAAAGTGCGGGTGATCGGGGGCGGAGGAATATATACCTGTTCTGATATTACAGCTACAAACCCTTCCTGGAAATACGATGTGATCGGGATTGAAGAGACAGCCTTGCTCGACGGGATCAGCATTCCAGGAGGGCCGTTTATTTCCTCTTTCGGCGATGTAACCGGCTTTGTGCATGAGCCGCTGACGTCTTATCCAACAAAAAGACTTTCTCCTACAGATGGGAATAATCAGAGCATTGCTTATGCTGGCGCCAACACCAGCAGAGTAGTAAGAGCTTCCAACGGAGGAAACGTTGTTTACTATTCCAGCGATAAGGGTGCTACATGGACGGGATGCGCCACCAATAAAGGCACAGATGGAAAGGTGGCGATCAGCGCTGACGGAGGGACGATACTACATTGCCCCGGAGGTTCCTCCACAACCTGGTATACAACGAACAACGGAGCCAGCTGGTCTGCCTGTTCGGGTGTATCCCTCGGAAACGCTGTTCCGGTAGCTGACCAGGTAAATCCGAACTATTTTTATGTTTATAATCCAACTAACGGGCAAATGCTGAGGAGCTCCAATAAAGGAGTCAGTTTTTCTCTAGCGGGCACGCCAGGCGCATCGACCGCGAACTTTCCCTGGGAGGCAGCCCTGATGCGCACAGTGCCGGGCTTTGAAGGGCATATGTGGGTGCCGCTTGGCCGCAATGGATTAAAATATTCAACCAATTATGGCGCGGCCTATACGACTGTTTCAAATGTAACTTATTGTAAAACGATCGGGATAGGAAAGGCAATGCCAGGCTCCAGCTATCCTACTATTTTCATCTGGGGAACCGTTTCCAATGTGACGGGTCTTTTCAGATCAACAGATCAGGGTGTTACCTGGACAAAGATCAATGATGACGCCCATCAGTTTGCAGGCGCGCCATTACTGATCGGAGACATGAACGTTGCAGGGAGGGTATTCATGAGCGCCGGTGGAGGTAGAGGTTTAATTTATTGGGAGCCTGCCACCTGTACGCCTACTGCCATCACACCGTATGTAAATATCAACAACGGAACCTGGCAGCAGACCGTCAATGCTACCGTAACTGCAGGTGGAAGCGTGCAGTTTGGGCCTCAGCCAGCACAGGGCGGATCCTGGAGCTGGAGCGGGCCGAATAATTTCAGCGCCACTACGCGGGAAGTATACCTTTCAAATGTTCAGTCCAGCCAGGCAGGGAACTATGTGGCCACCTATACCAATAGCGGAGGATGCCAGAGCACACAGACCTTTAACGTCAGCGTGACCGGCTCCATACTGAGAGAATACTGGACAGGGATCAGCGGAACTGGCATTAGCAGCCTGACCTCGAATGCCAATTATCCAAACAATCCTACGGGTAGCGTACAGATCACCAGCCTGGAAGGCCCCACAAACTGGGCGGATAACTATGGAACCAGGATTCGTGGATATATTCACCCTCCCACAAGTGGCGCCTACACATTCTGGCTAGCGGGAGATGACAATGCGGATCTGTACCTGAGCACCAGCGACAATCCGGCCAGTAGCTCGAGAATAGCTTATGTGAGTGGATGGACCAATTCCAGGGAATGGAATAAGTACGGCACGCAGCAGTCCGCTACCATTAACCTGGTTGCCGGGCAAAAATACTATATTGAAGTTCTGCAAAAGGAAGGCAGCGGTGGAGATAATGTAGCTGTAGCCTGGCAGGGCCCCGGCATCTCACAACAGGTGATCGCAGGAAGCTATCTCTCCCCGTTCGTTTCGGGCGCAGGCGGTACTTCAGTGGCCAGGATGCAATCGACACCCATAATGGAAGCCGGCAATACGAAGGATGCTATGAGCCTGTATCCCAACCCCGCCAGTGATGGAAAGTTTACGATCCTACTTCCGGAAATTTCCGGGAAAGCGGTCGTAAGAATTTATGATAACCAGGGCAGGATGCTTTATGAAAAGATCGCGCAAGGCGCTAACAAAATAGAGATCGCTGCAGGGCTTGCGCCAGGGTTCTACATTGTAAGGATCAATTCGAAAGGATCAAGTTTCACTAAGAAGCTCATCGTTCATTGATACATCTTTCACCAGTTAAAGGGAATGCTTCCAGCGAAGCATTCCCTTTTAAAAAACTATGATTAAAATGAATAACAGGTGTCTGTTTATTTTGACCTTATTTATTATTGTTAGTAATATCTGCCAGGCACAAACCGATAAGGTTCCGCCTAAAGCGGACACTATACCTAATTTTCCTGATCCACCTGCCGGATTTAATGTGCAGCATAGCAATGTTCCTCACGGAAAATTAACAGTGGTGCAGTACGATTCAAAAACAGTTGGAAAGCTTCGGGAAATGAGCGTATATACGCCACCGGGATATTCCCCTGGTAAGAAATATCCTGTGTTATACCTGTTACATGGTTTGGGGGCAGACTATCGTCAATGGATTGAATGGTGCCAGGCAGATAACATTGCAGACAACCTGATTGCAGATGGTAAAATTCAGCCTGTAATAATGGTTTTTCCGAACACTGATACTAAGCTGACAGTAACAGACACCTCGTCCGCCAGCCGTTCGGGGAGAGCAGATAATTTTGAAGGCTATGGAAAATCATTTGAAGAGGATCTGTTGAAAGATATCATTCCTTACATCGATGCACATTATTCCACTATAAGTGATTATGAACATCGTGCATTGGCAGGTTTGTCAATGGGCGGCGGGCAGTCGTTCAACATAGGCCTGCATCACCTGGAGACCTTTGCTTATGTAGGTGGGTTTTCTTCGGCGCCTAATACGAATCAGTTTGGTGGTATGTATACAAATGTTCAATTTGTTCCGGATATTAAGGCTGCCCGGGAAAAGTTGAAGCTGCTGTGGATAGGATGTGGTAATAAAGACGGCCTTTGGGGAATTAGTGAAAGGGCCCATCAATACCTGAGCGAAATCAGTTTTCCCCACGTTTGGAATGCAGATACTAACGGACATGACAATAATGAATGGGATCGTAACCTATATCTGTTTTTCCAATATATTTTTAAACCCTTGTAAGAAAGCTATACTATATTTAAATTTAACTGCTAAAGTATTAAGCGCGATGATGAAGAAACTTTTCCTTTACGCCGTTGTATTGCTGTTGCCCACCGTACTTCCTGCCGCCATCAGGCTGCCTGCACTCGTTGGCAGCAACATGGTGCTACAGCAAAACGACAGTGTAACTATCTGGGGATGGGCAAACCCTTCGGAAAAAATTATGGTATTTACAGGTTGGGATAATCAAACGGCCACCGTCACCACCAGCGGTGATGCAAAGTGGGCGCTGAAAGTACATACACCTGCAGCGGGAGGACCTTATGAAATAAGGCTGAAAGGATCCAATGAGATTGTACTGAAAAACGTCATGGTCGGCGAAGTATGGCTGTGTTCCGGACAATCTAACATGGAATACAGCTACTATAACGGCATCCGGCAGATAGCGGCGGAACTCCCTGTTTGCAGTAACAATAATATCCGGTTCTTTAACATACCAAAGACGACAGCTGCATATCCCCAGGACGATTGTCCCGGAAGCTGGCAAGTATGCGACAGCAATAGCCTGAAGCCCTTCAGTGCAGTAGGGTACTTTTTTGGATTGAAGCTTCAGCAATCGCTGGGAGTACCGGTTGGACTGATCAATGCCAGCTGGGGAGGAACACCGGCAGAAGTATGGGCGCCGGAGCATGTTGTAAGCGATCAGCCTCAACTTTCTGCAGCTGCCGCTAAATTAGTTCCAGCTGCCTGGTGGCCGTATAAACCAGGGTATGCTTATAATGCGATGATAGCTCCTCTTATTAATTTCAATATAAAAGGAGTTATCTGGTACCAGGGAGAAGCCAACGTGAACACTGCGGATACCTACACACCCTTGTTCACCGGCATGATACAGGCATGGCGTGATGCATGGCATCAACCGCTGCCCTTTTACTATGTCCAGATAGCACCGTTCACCTACGGAAAGGAATACCAGGCTGCATTGCTTCGCGAGGCACAGGCAGGTAGCAGCGTTCTCCCCGGAACCGGGATGGTAGTAGTAAGCGACGTTACAGATAATGTGAAAGATATTCATCCCCAGGATAAGCGAACAGTTGGCAACAGGCTTGCCGGTTGGGCACTAGGGGAGAATTATGGTAAAACCGGGTTTAGCTGGAAAAGTCCCGTATTCAAAGAAATGAGTATCAGCAAAAATAAAGCTGTGCTCCGTTTCTCCAACGTTCCCACTTCTCTCAGGATCAATGGCAAAGCACCGGTTGCTTTGTTTATAGCCGGAGCAGACCATATTTTCTATGAAGCATCGGCGAAGGTGGAGAAAGATGCATTGATCGTTTGGAGTAAGCAGGTAGAGAAGCCTGAGGCGGTGAGATATGGGTTTTCGAATACTGCTATTGGTAATGTTTTTTCTGCTGAGGGGCTGCCTGTAGGGCCTTTCCGGACTGATAAGTGGCCGGTTGCAGAGTAGATGATGATCAGACCTTATACGAACCAGTTCATCAAAAGGTCTGATCAGCATAGCTGCTTGCATTGCCCAATACGCGAAGCTATTTGGGCAGGCTATACGTAACTTTTCCCTGCTGGTCCAGGAAGTTCAGTTTAGCAGTGCCATTAGAATCTACCAGCAACTGGAGCCTTGGTTTTCCCATACGGTCAGAAAGCGTTACCATCGCCGTTCTGCTATCGTCTTTACCCACAAAAACACGTTGGGCAAACGCCTTTTGACCCGTTTTAGGCTCCATTAGCTTATCAAGTAGTTCTTTCTTTGCAGGGCCATCGGGCAGTTGCTGCGCTTTTTTATAAGCAGCCCGCCATTCCCAGAATGCAGGTGCAGTTTGCCAGTCATCAATATGCAGGCCGGTGTTTTGGTCACCATTGTCGTCGGCATAGCTCAGGTAGAGCACTTGATTTTGGTTATACTGATCAAAAGAAAGATGACCGGTGGCCTGGTATTTTCCGCTACTATCCTTGGCTCCCATGAACACTAATCCGCCATTTTCTGTGCCTTCGTCGTTGTAAAAGACCAGTCCTGGCCTGTTCCCGCCAGGAATAGGTAGCGCAAGGGGCTTACCATAGGCAAGCACTTCGGGAGAGCGGCTTTTATTGGAAATGACCATTCGTAGCTGACCATTACTTTCTAAAATATTAATACGTTCCACTGAAATTTCTTTAAACCGTTCGATACCGGAAAAAGCAAATAGACCTGTGACAACCAGGAGTAAGGTTAAGATGCCTGCATACCATTTAAGCCGTGTTAATTCCTTTTGCATTTTGGCTAATTGTTCTTCCATAGATAGAGAATTAGTGATAAGAAGTTATCATTTTGGGGGGCAAAGGTAGCTTTATTTGCAAATATTAAATAAAACTGCAAAGACTTTGTAATTTAGACCCGATGATCCGGCTGTATGAAAATTTCAACCAGCGCAAGGCAAAGGTAGAACCCTTGTATGCAGATGGCGCCATGAAAATGGCTTTCTGCCAATACCGCCGTTCTTCCGAAGATGCGTTCTTTATACCTTACACCACGCTTACCCATGTACGCGAAGGCCGGAAAGTGGTTTTCCTTAACGGAGAACGTTATGACATGAAAGCGGGGGACACGCTTTTCGTCCCGAAAAATTCCATTTTGTATTCTGACATCCTCGTGAAACGGGAACCCTTCGTAAGCCTGAACCTGCTGCTGGGCGACGAGGATACCCTGCTCAGTCCTATGGCCTGCCACATTGCAGATCGTATGCAGCTGCAATACTACGCTGGCATGCATCACATGAGCCTGAGCACTTTTAAACGGTGGTTCAAAAAGGAAGTGGGCTGCAGTCCCGGCCAGTGGATGATCGAAAAACGCCTGCAGCAGGCAAAATACCTGCTGCAGCACAAGCGTTTATCCGTGAAGGATGCCTGTTATAGCAGCGGGTTTGAAGATGTATCCTACTTTATCCGCAGGTACAGGCAGGCCTTCGGACATACACCGGGGCAGGCAGCAATTTGACCTTTTTGTCCTATTTCCTCCTATTCCTGCGCCCTACCTTTATTAAAAAAAAGAATATGATCTCACGCGAACAAGCCTTAAAATTTGCAGACGAGTGGGTAGCTGCATGGAACGCGCACGACCTGGATGCGGTACTCACACATTATACGGAAGACTTTGAAATGAACAGCCCTTTTATACAGCAGATGGGCATCAACCCCGACGGCCGTCTGAAAGGAAAGACAAACGTCCGGAATTATTGGGAAAAGGCTATGGTAAGCTATCCCGATCTTCATTTTGATCTGCACGAAGTTTTATCATGCATGAATACGGTGATCATTTATTACACGAGTGTGAAGGGAAAGAAAGCAGCGGAATTTTTTGTGTTCAATGAGGATGGAAAGGTATTCCAGGCTATGGGGCATTACAATTAAAAGGCAGCCGCTACATTTGCATGTAAAGATCCTGGCACTTTCCGGCTACAAAAAAGCAAGAATCGGCTACGCTTGTCTTTTGGGCGATACAGACATTTGTATCGGCTAAAAACAACAACATGAAAATTGTCGTAACAGGTTCTTTAGGAAATATCAGCATGCCCCTTGCTCAGCAGCTCGTGGCAAAAGGCCATGACGTAACCGTCATCAGCAGCAAAAATGGCAAACAGCAGCAAATTGAGGCATCAGGGGCTAAAGCAGCTATTGGCGCTGTTGAAGATGTCGCTTTTTTAAAACAGGCCTTTGCGGGTGCAGACGCCGTTTATGGGATGACGCCACCTGACTTTGGCGCTACCGATATGATAGCCTACTACCGCAACGTCGCGATGGCTTATGCCACAGCGGTAAAAGCCGCAGGTGTAAAACATATCGTTTACCTGAGCAGCCTGGGGGCTGACCTGGAAAAAGGTACCGGCATCATTGTGGGGTCACACCAGGCGGAAGGCATTTTAAATGCACTGGAAGGCGTTGCTGTTACCAGCCTTCGCCCGGGTTATTTTTACTATAATCTGTACAATTTTTTGGGCATGATCAAGGAGCGGGGCATGATCGGAACCAATTTTGGAGGGGACGATAAACTGGTGATGGTGTCTCCGCTGGATATTGCGGATGCCGCAGCCCAGGAACTTATTAAAGCAGATCCTCAAAGTAAAGTGCGCTACATCGCCAGTGATGAATATACCTGTACCCAGGTTGCGACACTCATTGGCAAAGCTATTGGTAAGCCTGATCTCCAGTGGCTGACCTTTACCGACGAGCAGGTGAAAGATTTTATGTTAGCGCAAGGCAGGCCAAAAGTAGTCACGGATCTCCTGGTTGAACTCGGTGCAGCCATTCACACGGGGTTGTTGCGTAGTGACTACGAAAAACATAGGCCGGCGCAGGGAACAAGAAAACTGCCGGAATTTCTGAAAGAATTTGCTGTGGCATACCATAACAAATAAGTAAACTTGCATTATGCCTGATCAGTCGCCCGTCCGCCTTAAAACCATCAGTGAATTCCATGAATTCATGCAGTTACCTATGCCGCATCATCCGCTGGTAAGCGTAGTAAGGTTTGAGGATTTTAATCGGCAATGCATCGCGCCGCTAAGTCGTGTTATGGATTTCTATTCCATTGCCATTAAACGGAACTTTAATGTGAAGATGAAATATGGGCAGCAGGCTTATGATTTTAATGAAGGGATTATGTTCTGCATGTCGCCAGGACAGGTTTTGAAAGTTGAGACTGATCACAGCCAGCAGCAAAAACCATCGGGATGGAACCTGCTTATCCATCCCGATTTTCTCTGGAATACTCCGCTGGCGAAAACCATCAAAAAATATGAGTATTTTGATTACGCTGTTAATGAGGCTTTGTTCCTGTCACCAAAAGAGGAGGAAATGCTGATAGGTATTATGCAGCAGATAGACCAGGAGTGCCGCTCCAACCTGGATCATTTCAGCCAGCCCGTCATTATTGCGCAAATCGAGCTTTTGCTGACTTACGCAGACAGGTACTATCACCGCCAGTTCATCACCCGTAAAATTACCAATTACCAGGTACTGGATAAACTGGAAGTGATACTCTCCGCTTACTTTAGCAGTGATCAGCTCCTCAGGCAAGGTTTGCCATCGGTTACCTACATTTCAGAGCGGCTGAACGTTTCACCCAATTATCTGAGCCGGCTATTAAAAACATTAACAGGGCAAAGTACACAGCAGCATATTCATGCCAAGCTGATAGAAAAAGCAAAGGAAAAGCTTTCCACGACAGAACTCTCTGTGAGTGAAATTGCATATGAACTGGGTTTTGAGCACCCGCAGTCATTCAGCAAGTTTTTCAAGGTCAAAACCAATAGTTCGCCACTGGAATTTCGTCAGTCATTTAACTGATGGCAGGCTATCAGCGTATTTATCTATCCTCCTGGTTATTTTTTGTGCCTGCTGAGCCAGCGCTGAATCTTTGCCAGCGGCATGGCGTTCCAGGTCATATCCCTGGTAAGGCCGCCTTTACGGGCTGCCTCGATTCCCCAGCGGATATTGTCTATTTCTCCAATGCTGTGGGCATCGGGATTGACGGAAATCAAGACGCCTTTATCCATTGCGTAAGGAATATGCGTCCAGTCCATATCCAGCCGGTAAGGGTTGGCATTGATTTCAATGATGACATCATTGGCCGCGCAGGCATCAATGACCTTTTTAAAATTAACCGGGTAACCCGGGCGTATGAGCAGTTGCCTGCCCGTCATGTGGCCCAATATCGTTGTGTACGGGTTTTCGATTGCCTTAACCAGGCGCCTTGTTGCTTTTTGCTCATCCATTTTCAGTTGCTGATGAACGGATATGATTACCAGATCGAACTGCTTTAACAGGTCACTGGAATAATCCAGTTCTCCGGACACAAGGATATCGCATTCAATACTTTTAAAAATTTTGAAGGGCTTCATCTTTTTGTTGAATGCATCGATCGCAGCAAATTGTTTAAGGACATCCTTCTCTTTGAGTCCGCCGGCATAATGTGCATTTTTAGAATGGTCAGAGATGACGCAATACTCATACCCCTTATCCCTGCAGGCTGTGATAAATGACTGCAGGTCATCTACGCCATCACTCCAATCGGTGTGGTTGTGTACGACTCCTTTGATATCCTCAAAGGAAACGAGCTCCTTTCTTTTTTTAGCGAAGTCCCATTCCGCAAGGTCTTCCCTAAGTTCCGGTACAATAAAAGGTAAACCGGCTGCCTGGTAAATGGAATCTTCCGAGGAAAATTTTTTATTCCTGCTAAGCCTGCTCATCACCTTTTCTACATGCGCCTGCACGCCCGTGCGGCGAAACAAATTTTCATAAAAGCCTGTCTTTGTCGTATGATAGATTGTTACGGGTATTTCGTCAAGTGTGTATCCGCGGGTGACTTCTTTAGAAGCCGTTTTAATCAGAAGCGCTTTTTGAAGCGGCAGTGAGGCGAACCTGGACGAAGGTATCGCTGTTAAGATTTCTATTTCTTCTACCGTGAGTGTTTTTCTCCTGATGTCTCCGCATAAGCTGACAAGAGGCGTTTTAGCGACTTTCTTTAAGTAGTCAGCCAGTTCTTCGGCTGTGGAAGCCACACTGGCATAATGGTAGCGGTTTTTGCTTTCGTTAAGGGCTTCAATGGCGGCTGCGATGTTCTGTTGTGTCCGCGCACCAAAACCGGCAATGGTCAGCCTGTTGTTTTTACATGCCTCCAGCAGCGTCTCTACATCATCAATTTTAGCCAGGTGCCATAAAGCATATAACTTTTTACCACCAAGGCCCTTGATGCGCATCATTTCAAAAAGTCCCGGAGGTGTCAGTTGGATCAGTTCGTCAAGAACGGCGATTGTTCCTGTGTTGTTCATCTCTTCCACCAACTTCACCAACTCCGGCCTTAAGAAGTTCTTTAATTCTTTTTTTGTAAGTGATGCGACTTCCACGGAAGCATTACGAACGCGGTAGGACGCGCCTGATAGGAGATGAGATAAGTGCTCATCTTCCCCGTGCACCAGCAGTAATTCAGCAAACAGGCTGAACTGGCGTGCTATGTCGCGGTTGGAAACCATCCGAAGTATTTATTTACGGTAACACAAATACTGCACCACACTGTTATTCCCGCATCCCCAGAGCTTTCATGACGGCTGTTTTATATTGGCGGCCAATCGGAAGCTCCAGGTCTCCCACCTCAATAAAAGAGGTACTAAAAGATTTGATCTTATCTGTTGCAATGATATATGCCCGATGGATGCGCAGGAATTGCAGGTCAGGCAACTTTTCCTCCAGGTAACTGATCCGCTGGTAGGTAATTATTTCCTGGACGGATGTTTTTACTTTGATATAATCTTTCAGGCTTTCGATGTAAAGGATGTCTTTCAAAAACACCTTCACCATCTTCTTATCTGACTTAAGATAAATAAACTGTTCGCCAGGTGTTCCGTTATCCTGGGGAATTAAAATTTGCGGTAAAGGATTTGATGACTCATTTGCGGAATGGTATTTATTAATTGCTGCCAGGAACCGTTCGAAAGGAATAGGTTTGAGCAGGTAATCCAGGACATTGAGCTCAAAACCTTCCAGCGCATACTCCCGGAATGCGGTAGTGAAAATTACTTTCGGCCTGTTGGACAGCGTTTTCAGGAAATCGATACCTGTCAGCTTCGGCATCTGGATATCAAGGAACAATAAGTCCACTTTATTCTTTTGCAAAAAGAGCAATGCCTCAACGGCATTGTCGCATTTGCCCACCAGGGTCAAAGTTTCCAATTGGCCGATATAATCCTCCAGGATAGCTATTGCCAGGGGTTCATCATCTACAACCAGGCACCTGATTTTGCTTGCTGCCATTGAATTACTGCAATTTTATTTTAAGGTCAACTGTATAATATTCCGGTTCCTTTTGTAAGATCAATTTATGCGTGTTCGGGTATAGCAGGTCAAGCCTTCGCTTTACATTAAGCAGGCCAATCCCGCCCCCATGGGTAAGGTTGCCAGCGGGGCTGCTAGCCGTCCCCGTATGACTGTTCTCTACCTTTACGCTTAACCACTCATCTTTTACTTTGAGATCTATCGTAACCCATACGTTGTCTGTTTCATGGCTTACTCCATGTTTAAAGGCATTTTCCACGAACGGGATCAGGAGCAAAGGGGCTATTTTTTTACCTGCAATTTCGCCGGATACATTCAATGAAACATCCAGCCTGTTGCCGTAACGGAGTTTTTCCAGTTCGATATAATTGCTGATATGTGCTATTTCTTTATCAAGCGAGATCCCTTCTGATTGTGAATCATAAAGCATATAGCTCATCAGGCCTGATAATTTCAGCACTACCTTCGGCGCATCGGCAGAAGATTGGAGTGTAAGGGCATAAAGATTGTTCAGGGTATTAAACAGGAAATGTGGATGTACCTGGGCTTTCAGATAATTCAATTCTGCTTCCAGTTTTTCATGTAGCGTATCCTGGTGGATCCGTTCCTGGTCAAACCAATGTTCCAGCACTTTAACCAGCAGCGTAAACAAAAGTACAGGCGCCAGAAACCAAAGCATCACTTTGAAGATCAGATACCATACAAAGATGGCCTCATAGTAGGTGGTATCCGGGAAAAAGGTGGGCTCGAAAAACCGTTCCAGTAATATGCGGTCCAGCAGAGCAGCCAAAAAAAGGAGCGCTATCGCAGATGTAGCATAAGCGAAATATCTTTTTTGCTTAAAGAGGTGAGGAAACAATACATAAATGTTAATATAGGTTACCAGCATGGCTGCCGGCAACCTTTGTAATTCCTCCAGGAAATACTTCAAAAGGCCGTCTTCCCCATCCGCATGTACGCTGGTATACGCCAAAAGATAGCCGAGCCAGAAAAGGATATGGGTAAGTAAGCGGCTCCCCGCTATATAAAAACGTTTCGTCATTAGGGTTATTAGTCTGTTCGCGTAACTTTTTTATCAGACTAAAGTTAGTGTTTTGACATTTTACCTGGCAACTTTTCGATAAACAACCGTTTTTGAACCGTTTTCAGCACATTTCCATTCTGTATTCAAAAAAACGGTTCAACAAGGCTTTATTGGGTTTGCAATTTGTTGTTTGGCAAAGTCCTGTGAAGCGGCCGTTTTAATAGTGTTCATTTGCATTGAAACATTTCAGAACAACTATGTCCACTCTATACCCAATTCAGACTTTCCTTTTGATGATAGGTATCACCACATACGTCGCCGGCCAGGACACGCTGCCTGTAAAAAAAGCTACTGCCTCCCTCAAAGAGGTGGTAGTGACCGGGGAAAGATCCGGACTGGAGCTGAGGCCTGACAAGAAAGTATATTTGATCGGTAAAGACATATTGTCCCAAGGCGGCTCAGCTGGCGACATTTTGAATGGCATACCTTCAGTTGCGGTTGAACCAGGCGGTGCCGTCCGGCTGAGGGGCAACAGCAATGTAACTGTCCTGGTAAACGGGAGACGCTCGGGGCTTACGCTCAGCAATGTGATGACACAAATTCCCGCTGCCAGTATTGCAAAGATAGAAATTATAACCAGCCCCTCTGCCCGTTATGATGCTGCCGGCTCTGCCGGGATTATCAATATTGTGCTCAAAAAAAATATAAATGAAGGGCTTAGCGGACAGGCCAGGTTGGTATTGGGTGTTCCCAACGATTATAATCTGAATGCGAACCTGAACTACAAAACGGGCAAGCTGAACCTGTTTGCTACCCTGGGCGGCCGCTATTCGGATTATGTAGGGTTGTATACCACGAAACAAACGACAACAGGTATTACGGCTGCCTCGCTCAGCAAGGTGCAACATGAAAACAGGCATGACGATGGCAGGCTTGTTTATTTCGGGGGGGACTACTTCATTAATCCGCGGAACACCTTTACATTGGCATTCTTTAGAAATGCCACAAAGGATATAGACGGGACGACCCTGGACTATGATTTTGGGCGTACAGGCACCGACAGCAGCATCACCCGGAACGGGAGCTCCAAGGAAGTCCGCAGTTACAATCAACTGGAATCAAACTACACGAGGACTTTTGATAAAGAGGGTAAAAAGTTCACGATTGATCTGCAATATGATTGCTGGAACAGTGATAAAACCTGGAACCTGCTGACCCAAAAAACATTTCCCGTAGTTACCGGTTTGCATCCCATCAGAACAAGTGCTGTCGGGGCCAGCAAAGACCTTGTCATACAGTCCGATATAGTAAGCCCTTTTGAAAATAAATCGATCCTGGAATCAGGCCTAAAAGGGGAAAACAGATTTGTGTCAAGCGATTTCATGGCGGAGCAAGGCCTTGACAAGGATTGGGTAATATTTGATAATATCGACAATAAGCTGAATTATCATGAAAGCATCTGGAGCGCCTATGCGCAATACCGGAGCAAACCCGGTGGGTTCAGTTACCTGCTGGGCTTAAGATACGAATGGACGCAAATCGGGATCCGGGACAGGGGAGGTGTTTTTAATAAAGAGAAGTATTATGGCAGGATCTTCCCAACTATACATCTGAGCTATGCAATGGGTGAAGCATCGACGCTTCAAATGAGTTATGCAAAGCGGATCAACCGGCCTGAATTATGGTATTTATACCCCTTCAATGAACTAACGGATTTCAATTCACAATTTGTCGGGAACCCTGACTTAGACCCTTCTTACACCAATGTCATTGAACTGGCATTGTTGAGGCAATGGGATCAATTTACTTTTAACCCGACGGTATATGCACATTTCACGACGGCGCCCATTGAGCAGTACACCTATCATAACGATAATGGCGCCTTTATAACGATGCCGTTCAACCTGGACAAGGAGAACCGTTACGGTTTTGAGTTATCCGCTATTTATGATCCCGTTAAATGGCTGACCCTTAACAGCCAGTTCGGCGTTTACAGGTTCAGGCAGACTGGTTACTATAAAGCAACTGATTTTGATTTTACAAACACTTCCTGGAATGGCAGGATCAATATGCGTGTTAAGCTACCCTGGAGATGGGCGTTTCAGTCCAGGTATGATTTGCAGGGCCCTGGCAACAATGCACAAAGACATACAAGACCTTATCACTACCTCTCATTGGGGTTAAGCAAAAACGTGCTCAAAGATAAGGGGACGCTGACCCTGGACGGAACCAACGTTTTGAACTCCCGCAAGATAAGGTCAGTGGTTACCGGGGAAAATTACATCATAGACCAAACCGACAATTTTAATGCTGCAAGGTGCAGGCTTAGCTTTAGTTACAAATTTACCAGGAAGGAGGGCCAGGTTTTCAGAAGCCGGAAAGAGGGAAATCGCGATTGATAGAGAATGATTTTACTCTTCAATATCCCATTTACCCGCCATCCTGCCATTATCAAATTGCGCCCCGTTGCCCCTTGTTTTTCCAATGGATCGGGGCTTATTTCAAAGTTAGCTTCACGATCATGTCTGTTTGGTTCTCTTTATTGGTGATCCCATTCAATACAATTTCGCTATCACTTTGGCTGAAGCTTACCTTTACATTTGTTCCCAGGTATTTTGCAGCAGCGATTTTTTGGGGAACAGATGGCAGAACGATCTTTCCATCTGCAGGAATTTTTAAAACATGCACGTAGACCGCTTTATCTGTAAAAGTTGTTCCGCCCCATTTTGCATCCCATACTCCTCCCTTCGTGCTGTAAATACTTTCCCCGTATCTGGAAAGAAAATCGCCAATCTCTTTCAGCCGCTGCACCTGCGCTGGCTCAATTTCCCCATCTGGTTTGGGCCCGACGTTTAATAATAAATTTCCATCCTGGCATACAACGGACACCAATAAACGAATGCAGCTGTCGAGGGACATCATACGGTCTGCTGCCTGAGGCGTCCACCCCCACGCCGTTTGACTGAGGTTGGTACACAATTCCCAGGGCCTGCTTTCCCTTCCCCTCAATGTTACTTCCTGCGTATTAAAATCACCCATCCATCCGCTGCGGGGATTGATAACAATCTTTGGTTGCAGCTCTCTTACCATTGAATTGAGCTTAACCGGCTGCCAGCTGAATTTTCCGGTGTAAGGTTTGTCGAAACCGCGCGTATACCAGCCTTTGCCTCCATCCCACATCAGTCCTGCAAAACCAAGCCAGTAATCTTCACCTCCGTCATACCATAGAATATCGATCTTGCCGTAATTGCTTAACAGCTCGCGAACCTGTGTGTAGGTCTGCTTTTTCATTTCAAGCGCATTGGAATAGTACAGGTCAGGGAAAAAGAAACCGGGATACCGCCAGTCCAGCGGAGAATAATAGATGCCGGCTTTCATTCCCGCATCATGAGCGGCATCAACATATTCTTTGATCAGGTCTTTTTTTGCAGGACTGTTCATTGAATTGTAATTACCAAAACTGGTATTAAACAAACTAAAACCGTCGTGATGTCTTGAAGTTGCCACCATGTATCTGCATCCGGCTTGTTTTGCAACATTTACCCAGTTTTTACCGGAGAATTTTGAAACAGTGAACGAATCCTTCAGCTTCCCATATTCAGATGTATCCATCCGTTTGTTGAACATAGCCCATTCGCCCTCGCCTAGAACCGAGTACAATCCAAAATGAATAAACAATCCAAACTTGGAATCTTTCCACCATTGCAGGTCTTTTTGTGAAAGCAGCAGTGAGGAATCTACAACTATCTGTCCAAAGGAATTATGTGTGATAATAATTAACGACAAAATCAAAAAAGATCTTTTCATGGAATTTTTTTTGCATGCAATAATGGCAAACATAAGTTTTTACAATCTTCGCGAAATTACCCTATTTATTCCGGGCCAGCTTCCTCATATGTTACAATTAATGGTTCCATCGGGGTAACTTATTTTGGCAGCCGCCTGAATACCAATCTGCCAAGATACCCCGCCTCGAGAACCAAATTCCCGCCCTCAACTTTCACATGGCTATAGCCGCTGCGTACATAATAAGGCGTTCCACTACCATGATAGGCGGCGTACCTCGTGGAATCTAAATATACCCTGATCGCAACAGAGGAATCTTTGAGGCGGGTAACCATACCTTTGTAATAATAAAAACTACCAATAGAATCAGAATAAAAGATCTGATCGTTCTTTATAAAAATGGGTGTTTTCGAAATGCTGACGGAATCATTATAGATCGATATAGCCACCTGGTGAAACCAGGATCTGTCTATAACATTGTTTGAATCCCGCACGTACATGCCGGGATAAAATGAGATCCCTTCTGTTGCTTTTCTAACGTCAATTCGCTCATAGCCTATGTATTGCCCGGATGGCAGAGTCTGTGTACGTGAAACAAGGGGGTTTGTCAAGGCGAATAACAGGACTGCGATATGAAGGATCTTGGTCATGAAATTAGTTATGCTGTAAATTCAAATTAATGTTCCTTTTCCCTGATTACCCAATCTATCCACAAACAAAAATAGGGAATGCTTCCTGCGAAGCATTCCCTGGGAATGGATGAGAAATTGTCAATGAACAATGAGCTTCTTCGTAAAACTGGTACCTTCCGAATCTACCGTAACGACATAGAACCCTGCATTCAACTGCGAATCGATCGCTACTTTATTACTACCCTGCGTTTTCTTTTCATAAAGCATTCTGCCCTGATTATCATAAACCCTCACGATCGCATGTTTTAAGTTCTCCTTCAGCAGGATCGTAAACCGTCCTGCATTGGAAGGATTAGGATAAATGCTGACAGCATCCTCATTACTACTGCCGTTTTGAGATATGCTGGCAGCCGAAGTATCACTACTGCCTGCTCTCAGTAAAGAGCCGTTCAGGGAGACGTTAAAGGTCTGGGTGCTTTTGCATCCTCCGCTGTTCGTATAGGTGGCCACGTAGTTACCGGTCTGGCCGGACTGGACATTTGAAAGGTATACTTCCCGTGTAGCAGCGCTGAAATTATTTGGCCCGCTCCAGCTCCAGGAGCCACCCTGCGTAGGTTGAGGGCCAAACTGTACGCTGCCGCCTGCAGCTAAGGATGCATTGGCTGTCTGCTGCCAGGCGCCGTTATTTACATTTAAATATGGTGTGATAGCAGTAGGCGTACAGGCGGCTGGGCTTCCATAAACGATGCCTCTGCCTGCTGTGCTCATATATACTCTTCCGAAAACATTCATATCTCCCTGCACGAATTGTCCGTTACCCGGGCCTCCATATTCATGCGCATCATCATTTACACGCACCCACGAAGCTCCCTGGTCTGTTGAGCGGTAAAGCCCTCTGACATTGTTGATGGTACCCCAAATGAAGATGGTAGGATAATTTGCCCCGGAAGCAGCTATTCCAAAACCAACGGCTCCGCAATTGCTGACGCCATTTACGGTTGAAAATGATTGCCCGGAATTAGTTGAACGTGCCAGCCCGCCACCGTTCAAAGCTATCCAAACATGCCCTTCCACTCCGGGAGCCAGCCGTATGATCTTTGAACCGCCGCTGGCAACTGAACCGGCCTGAGAAAATGAAGCGCCGCCGTTGGTGCTCACCAGTATCGCCCCATTTCCGGGATTGTATGCATAGAATTTATTGGAATTAACCGGATCGCCAACGGGCCGTGCTTCGGTAAAGCTTAAACCGCTTACCGTTGACCAGGAAGATCCGTTATTCGTTGACCGGTAGGTGGTAGAAGATTCCTTCGGCGAATGCAGCACCGTATTACCGTTAGCGGATAATGCCACCTGTCCCTGGCTGCCATTCATGCTATTCTGGGTCCAGGTTGATCCCATATTATTGGAGTAATACATGTTGTTGCCTACCCGCACAATTTTGTTGGTGTTTTGAGCGGCGACTGCCAATCCGGTGGTGGTGCCCATTTGCGGATTGTGAATGGGTGCGTATTGGTCAACATTGGTATGCCTGAATCCGTCGTAATCGCCAATAACAGATATCACCGGACCATTGGGAATGCTCTCCAGGCCAAGCGGCACGGTCTCTTCAAGCCCTTTTACAGCAAATCGCCAGGTACCGCTGGAACTGATGTTGTCATTTACAAAAATGCCATTGCCCGAAGTAACCCAAACCCTTTCCGTATTAAAGGGATCAAATTCTATTGAGCCGGCCCAATGGATGGCGTGCCCGCTAACCCAGGTAATGCCATCGGGATTAAGGGTAAATCCCCGGTCTACCACATCCACCCAGCTGGAACCACCATTTGTACTCAGGAACATTCTGTCGCCCCAGGCGCCGTTTTGGTTCATATAGGTGTTGATGGTAGAAGCAACAAGCCTGTTGGGATTATTAGGCGCAACGCTGATCCCTCCAAATGCCCTGCTGAAACCGGAAGGGGTGATGTTGGTCCATGCTCCGGTGGAAATGTTGTACTTCCAGATCTGCCCGTTATCCATGGGTTCCGGTAGTGACCAATGCCCGCTCGGCCCCGCACCGTTGCCATAAGTGATGAATAGGGTGCCGTCACTGGCCAGCGCTGCCCGGTGCGGCATAAAGGTTGTGGTAGCGCCGGGAACAGCAGCAAAAGACTGCCCGCCATTATCACTGCGGTAAAGGTTGGTGCTTCCACTGCGTGAAACCCCCACAATGATCCTTTGGGTAACACCGCCTGAAACGCTGCTTCCGTCTAAGATCACAAAGCTTATCCCGTTTTCATTAGGGGTGGTGGTTACATTAAGTGAGCTTAACCGCGTCCAGGTGGCGCCGGCATCGGTGCTTCTGAATAATCCATTCCACCGCGTGCCGCAGTATAGAATGTTGCTGTTGTTAGGGTCTACTACAAGCTTTTCGCCGGTTTGCCGCCCCATACCATTGCCATGAGCTTTGAACTGGTTGGTAACATCTGTAACAGTAAAGGTGTTGCCATAATCGGAAGACCGCAGAATGGCTGTTTTCCCACCGTTGAAATAGGAGATCCCTACCAGCATATACACCCTGCCCGGCAATTTGGGATCCAGGGCCAAAGACTCAACACCCAGGAAACCAACTTCATTGTCGGACACCCAATCTAACATAGGTACCCAGCTGGACGTGGAAGCATTCCAGCGGTAGGCTCCGCCCACATCCGTTCGGGCATAGACCAGATTTTGGTCGGTTTTACTGGGAATGATCGCGGAAACAAATCCGCCACCGCCAATAGGTAAATTGTTCCATGTATAACCAGTTTGGGCCTTCGTTTGATAGCCCTGAAGCATAATAATTACGGGAAGTATCCGGCAAAGGGCAAGTGCCTTTTGCCTGAACTGCGAGGGAAGTGGTGTTTTCATAGAGGTTTATGGTTTAGGTAAATCAATAATTCTAAACGAGTTTAAAGAATGCAGTGAAGGAGAAAAACTGGCAAAAGATTCGCGCTACCCATGATCGGATAATTGGCGAAAGCACTGACAAGATGGCATTATGCAGGGCTGACCCCGGGAAGCTTCGGGTGGAAAATGTATTTTCATAACGGGAATCTTTCTCTTAACTGAATAGGGTAAAAATACACGGATGTTTTTGGAAACGGGGCCCTCATATGTTGCAGATAACGGCGGGAAATGTTTCAAATCTATGCGGTGGATACGGCTTTAAACCCGCTCAATATCCGGAGCCTGTGAGCATGGATGCACAGACCTTTCATGGTTGAGGTCAGCTACAATGGGATCGGTGATCTTCGTACGATTTTAACTGTTATTTTGTCATACTTAAATGAAATATCGTATTTTAGTTTAAACCTGATTTATGATCGATGAATCAAATGGCTACGAAGGCATTGCAGAAATATATATCAAAGGACGGGGGCGGGCCATAAATGGAGTAGGTGCATCAACGGCCCGGGCCTGGGCCCGAAGCCTTAATAAAGGCTCCGTAGTATTGGATATTGGGTGTGGAACTGGTATTCCAGTTACGAAAATATTACTTGACGAAGGGTTAAGCGTGTATGCAGTGGATGCATCCCCGACAATGATTAAAACCTTCCGCCAGAACTTTCCGGGTGTACCTGTTGCCTGTGAACCTGTTGAGAGATCTCCTTTCTTTAATCGCTCCTTCGATGGCATTATCGCTGTGGGACTGATCTTTCTGCTCTCCGAAGAAACACAACGAATGCTAATCCCCAAAATGGCTGCAGCATTAAATCCTGGTGGAAGATTATTATTCACCTCTCCAGTTGAAAAAATAGAATGGAATGATGCAATGACTGAACAACTTTCGAGATCACTGGGGGCTGAGGAATACAGATCACTAATTTCCACCTCAGGATTATCTATCATTGACGAATTAGATGATGAAGGCGGAAATCATTATTTCAACGCAATTCTTTTTTAGCCGGCTTTAAATATTCCAGATAGAAGTGTTAACTGAATGAATTTCTATATTCAAGTGGAGACGTTTATGGAGAAAGGCAAACCATCTTGGTCCATTTAAGGACCCTCAGGTTTAGCCTTCCTCAAATATGCGTGGCTTATGTTTATTTCTCAAAATGGTAACCGCCAAAGTATTTCACAGGCGACCATGACGGTAGCGGATCCGCGATCTTCGGCGAAAGGTCACTGTATTTATCTGAGCCGTAAACTACTCTTCCACCTACTGCGGTCAGCACAGATTGCAGGTTTTTGATTCAGATCATCTGTAGTAACGCTTTCAACTACGCCGAACATAGCCGAGCCTGCATTGTTGATCAATACATCGATCGTTCCTTCTTTGGCAATAATGGTGTCGAATGCTTTTCTTACACTTGTTTCATCGGTCAGTGACACATCTAAAACGGTTATGTTTTCTACCTGTGCCAAAGCTTTAGCCTGCTCGGCATTCTTTCCTTCGGTATCTCTGACGGTAGCATACACCTTGTGCCCTAAAGCCGCAACAGATCGGGCGGTAAGCCAACCAAATCCACTGTTTGTTCCTGTGATCAATACAACTTTTGCGCTCATTTTTCTTGTTATTTATGCCTCAGCAAATGAGTTTTGCTCAGGTATGGTGCAAAGTTGAGAAACTTATCAGAAGAGAAAGATGGGATATATGACAGAAAAGAACGTAGACAAATGTCGACAAAATTTTCTGGCAAATATCATCTTTCCGTTCTGGACAGATCAGGAAATTTGTGAACTATTTAAATATACAAACTACCAAAGCATGTCAAACAATTTGAAAAAAGGCCTTGATGCCCTGCTTCGTCCTGAGGACAGTATTTTAGTACTGATCGATCACCAGCCATTCCAGTTCGCTAATCTGAACAGCCATGAGCCAACCCTGATCGTTAACGCAGTAGCAGGACTTTCCAAGGCCGCGAAGATCTTTAACGTGCCGACCGTCCTTACTACGGTCGTTGAGGAACGCGGCGGTCTGATCATCAAACAGATCCAGGACGTATTCCCCGAACAGAAACCGATTAACCGTACTTTAATCAACACCTGGCAGGACCCTGCTGTTACTGATATTGTAGCCGGAAGCGGCCGCAAGCAGCTTATCATTGCTGGATTGTGGACAGAGGTCTGCGTAGCGATGCCTGCGATTCAGGCTGCCGGCGAAGGTTACGACGTTTTCGTGGTGACCGATGCCTGCGGTTCCGTTTCGGCAGAAGCGCACGATATGGCGGTTCGCCGGATGGTGCAGCACGGTATCACGCCGATCAACTGGATCGCCGTAGCTTCTGAGTGGCAGCGCGATTGGGCGCGTCTGGATACCGCAGGTAAACTGGCAGGCCTGATGATCGAACATGCAGGCGGAAGCGGCGTGGCGTATGCCTGGGAGCAGCAGCTGCTGAACACACCTGTGCCTGCCGCATAATTAATGTTTAGTAAGGCAATGTCCCGGCAGGTCCGGGATGTTGCTTTTATTATCTGAAACGACCAGACCCCTAATCTCATATTATGAAGTAAACTGTTATAAAGCTGGGTGATTACTATTGAATTGTTGATTAAAAAACAGGATTCGAAGTATTAATTATAAAGGGGCTACCTTTGTAAAATGAAAATATCAGTTATTTCCCGCCCAAGAATGCAGTTCACCCATGATCACGAATGGATTGATTTCAATGGGACAGTTGGTTTCGTAGGTGCCTCTATCTTTAAACTAAAGGGTATAGAAAAGGTCGATAATATAAAATGGTATAATCGTAAAGGCACGATTGAAAAAGGCACTTTGATAGCTGAAATCCGTTCGGATGATAATGTCATCCCTATCCATGCTCCTGTAAAATGTAAATTTTTAGGTCAGAATCAGAAATTGAATGACAATCTTAACCTGATACTGGAAAGCCCGCAGGATAACGGATGGATGTTTTTTATCACGCCTTCAAAATTCCTTAATAACGACCCGCTGCTTTCGATGGAAGAGTACCAGCAGTTTATTCGCACGAAAGAAGCTTATAGTGGTCAGTGACAACAACCTGGTAATTTTAACATAGCATTAAAGCCGCATAGATCGCATGATTTACGCGGCTTTTCTGTTTCATAGCCTATGACCGCCGAGTTTTACGGGTTCGTCCGTGATCAATACAGAAAAGAATTTATTTCCGATTGTGCTGACGTTTGACACGACTTAGCGTGTCCTTATTGATACCGAGATAAGAAGCGATGATATGCTGCGGAAAACGGTTAAGCAGTTCAGGATAGCATTCTACAAAATCAGTATAACGTTTATCTGCCATCGAACTTATAGTGGAGGTAAGACGCCGGTTGTTGGCCATCATATTACGCTCGTCAAGCCTCATTTTCATTTCACGGAAAGCAGGTACCTTGTTCTGCAGTTCTATCGTGCCATCCCTGGTGACATAAAGCAGTTCGCAATGCTCCCAGGCATAGATATGATAACGGCTTGGTGTGGACTCCACAAAACTTTCCCGGTCACCCATCCACCATTCTTCAACCCCCAGCCGTACGATGTGTTCGATGCCTCTGTCATCCACCGAATACATTCGCATCGCACCTTTTACGATAAATGCAAAATACCTGCACTGGTCCCCCGCCTGGAGGAAATATTGTCTTTTTCTCAATCTGAACGGCGTAAATGTCTGTCTGATCAATGCCTTTTCCTCGTCTGAAAGCGGTTGAGGATTGAATTTCTTTAGATAGTCAAAAAACACGTCGTACATATAGGCCTCTCAAATCTTTTAATATTAATTACTTTTGGTGATCTGATAAAGATACGATTAAAAGCACGTCTTTCCCACCTGATGACCATCGGTTATCGGTCAATTGACGGGGTGATCCGGTGGCGCGTTGAGCATTTTAGTATTAATAAATTCAAAAAAATCTTTCCTGTAAGCTTCGCCAATGGGGATGGCTTGCTCCTGGTTTAGTATCCTCACCATATTTCCCTCCACCGCAGTCAAATGGCTCAATGAAATAATGAATGACTTATGTATCCGTACAAAGCCCCTGGCAGAGAGGCGCTCCGAAAGCTCTTTAAGTTTGAGATAGGTGATGATCTTTTTCCGGTCGTCCATGTGGATGATCGCATAGTTGCTCAGGCCTTCAATATAAGTGATCCTGCGGGAGTCGATCTTCAGCAATTTGCCCTTCTGTTCAGTTTTTACAAACACATAATGATCTTGTTCCGCTACCGGCCGGAGACTGTTGTGTATGGTCCATAAGCGGTTAACAGCTTTGAGAAAACGAAGGAAGGGGACAGGCTTCAGCAGATAGTCTACAACGGCATGTTCAAATCCTTCCAACGCATATTCTTTGTACGCAGTAGTCATAATGATATGGCTGTCTTTACTGATCAGCTTGAGCATTTCTATTCCGGTAAGGTGTGGCATCTGTACATCTAAAAATACCAGCCCCGGCTTTAAGTCTGTGATCATTGCCAGTCCCTTGACCGGGTTGGTGGCTGTACCCACCACACGCAGAAAATGCACCTGGCTGATATGTTGAATAAGCAAGTCTATCGCATGCTGCTCATCATCTACTATAACGCAATCTATCATGCTGGATATGTTATATGCAAAGTTACACTGAAAAGATCGTTGGTTTCCTTTAAGACAAATGAAGAATGGCTGCCATAAGTAAGCTGCAGCTGTTGCCGGATGTTTTGGAGGCCAACGCCATTGGAAAGCTCTCTGATCCCTTTTCCTTTTTTGTTCTCAATCTCAAAGGTGAGCTCGTTAACTCCGGTATTGACCCTGATCAGTAAGGGATGCTCCGGATCATGCAGGTCGCCATGCTTGAATGCATTCTCGACGAGTGTGATGAGCACCAGTGGAAGGATACTGATCGACTGATCATCGATCTGTTCCTCATAGCGGATATTTAAATTTTGACTATGACGGCGCTGGTTGATCTCGATAACATTCTTCATGTGTTCGAGTTCATCCATGATGTTTACCATGCCATCAGCACTTTCACTCGTTCCCAGGGCGTAGCGCATAATATTGGCCAGCATCAGCACAGAGTCCGCTGTTTCTTTGTCCGTTTTGATCGCCTTCGTATAAATAAAACTTAACGAGTTGAACAAAAAATGAGGATTCATCTGGTGTTTCAGTGCACTGAGCTCCGCTTCGGTCTTTTGTTTTTCAAGCATAAGGCGCTCTTTGCTCTTGTTTACCCATTCAACAAGCAGGGCCACCGAAAGACTGCTGACCATTGTAAACAGGTAAGATATAATCAGTATCCATCCAAGCTTTTCTTCAGGCAACACAGTGGTAACCGTAGCGTCACCACTGTGTTCATACAGATAGGTACTATAGTTGAATGCAAACTTGACAAGGAAGAGGATTGCGGTAATGATCAAAGCACTCCGTCGGCTGCGTTTCGCATGCATGGCCGGAAGTATCACCACGAAGATCAGCACATAGTGAGTAATGACCGATTCTGCGACAAAGCTCAATATCCCTAAGGCCAGCCCATTCTGTCCTGCAAAGTTTTTTAATGTCTGTTCAGGAGTAACTACATAGGACAGCATAAAGAAGGAGCCGTAAATGAACAGCGAAAATACGGTCAGTAATAACAAACGCCTGCTATTGCTTTTCAAAAACGTCCACACTGATTGAAACATGCTATCTGTATTTGCGAGGCACTGATCAGGCCAGTACCTTATTCGTATTTAATGAAGGTAGCTGTTATTTTTTTCTCTTTAATGTCCATCGTTGACGAATTGGTCGTACCAACTATATTTTTCTTCTTCGTTTGTGTGACTACTCCTGTTCCTGTCTGCTGAGTACTCACCAGGTCTTCTGTAAGCTCCATGATCACCCCATCTGCGCCTTTAGCCTTTCCTAAGGCTATAATTTTTTCCTGCGCGGATTCCAGTGAGCTAAATCCTTTGGCTACCTTGGTAGAGCCCATCGTTGTGTAATTCTTTTTGACATCTGCTTTGTTCAGATAAACATCTACATGCTCAGTTGGCGTATAGGTTTTCCCAAAGTACGACGGAGTAGAGCATGACACTAATAATCCCATTAGCAGGAAGCTTATCAGCGAAATTGTTGTTGCCTTTTTCATTTTAATTCTTTCTGATTAATAATTAATAAATAGATAGTGACCTGGTTTAGGTGTCGTCTCGTTATTTAAGTTGATGTTCACTAAAACCATAACAAAAGTAGTTTGGGCTTCACCGGCAGGAAATTCTATTATGTGAACAGGCATTTCGTCTATGTCAAGCTTCCTATAGGTCACCCACTGCGCCTCAGCCTGCTATAATTCGAATGGCATAGATTTTTTATAGTATCTGGTAAGGTATATCTGGCGCGTATGAGCGTTGAGCATGAGCAGCTGATATAGTCCGTTGGACGCCTTTGTATTATCGACCTTCAGGACTTTCCCGGGATGTATGGTGAAATGCCGCTTGCTTGGGGCAATCAAAGCTGAGCAGCGGGAAAAAGATGGTAAGACCGTAAGAAACGATCGTTACATCATGGCGCCGATTGTCTCCGGAAGTGATAAAGCGTCCTGAAAGCTAGTATGCTTTTTAATTAGCAGGAGAAGAACCAAAGCCCCATTTGACGGAGATGTTATGCTTCTCTGCATAAGATTTGCCAAGCATCGTGAGCTTGTTAAATAATTCTTCAAACCTGGTATTGTATTTATCATGAATAGCCTGTCCCTTTACCTGTATCTGCTCATGAGGAGCGCCTTCATCATACATCTTTGCAAGCTCACGGTATTCGTTTTTGTAGATAGCCAGCACATATTCATGTAAAGACGTCGAAGTTTGAATCATTTCTTTTGTTTCCGCCGTTTCTGTCAGCTTACTCAGTTTTTTAAGATTGTCTTCTATGTATAATATTTTCAGATCAATAGTCTCCTTTCTGGTCATAGGCGCGACATCACTTTTGCTGCCTTCCTTAAGCTTTACAGACGGAGATTCCAGTTCCTGCATCAGGCCATCGCCCGAAATGCCGGTGATCATATTACAGTTTAATACGGTTACGTCAAAATACTTTTCAGGGTTTGTCAGATTACAGGATGTAAGTATCTGGCAGGTAAGAAGCGCCAGCATAAAAACCTTTTTAACGGACATAGGGTATACTATTTTGTTTGGCAATAAAGATAACGCATGTCCGCCAATTCTAATAGTTGACCTTATTTATTCATCAATAAGATATCTTCTTGCATGTGGAATACAATGTACAAAGGGTAATGCCACCACTCCGAAGACTTTCCAAAACTCATTTTTTTAACGGCAAAGTTCCGCCGGGACTATCCGTCTTATTTAATTAAACGTCTGCCGGAACTCCAGCGGACTTTGATTGGTCTTAAGCTTGAAAAGCTTATTGAAGGACTGCGAATGCTCAAAACCAAGCTGATAAGCGATCTCACTCACCGATAGGGCCGTTGTCGACAGTTTCTCCTTCGCTTTATCGATCAGTTTGTCGTGAATGATCTGCTGGGTCGTTTGCCCAACCAGTTGTTTGAGCATGCTGCTGAGATATTTAGGAGATATGTTCAACCGCTCAGCAACGTATTGTACCGTCGGCGGTCCTTTTGAAAGCAAGGTGTCGTTATTGAAATACCCGTCCAGGATTTCTTCCACCTGGTTTAAGACCTGGTGATTGGTGATCTTACGTGTGATGAACTGGCGCTGGTAAAAGCGCTCTCCGTAATTGAGCAATGTTTCCAGGTGAGAAATAATGATATCCTGGCTAAATCTATCCATATTGGAATGATATTCATTACGGATGTTTTTGATGATATCATTGATAATGTTCTCTTCCTTATCCGATAGGAACAGCGCTTCATTGACTGAATAGCCAAAGTAGTCGTATTTTCTGATTTTAACCGCCAGCGATGTGTTCCATAGAAAATCAGGGTGGACAAATAGCATCCATCCTTCCAGGTTGGGCGGTACGCCTTTCTCATCTCCCCGGAGAATCTGACCGGGAGACATAAACGCCATTAATCCCTCGTCAAAATCATATTGCTGCGCGCCGTAGATCAGGTTATCGCATCCTCTTTTCATAGAGATCACATACAGATCGAACACTACTGCATCGATATCGTGGTCGTTCCTTAAACCTTTCAGGTCGACAATGCTGATCAACGGGTGGAGCGGCTTGGGCAACCCCATCAAACGGTGAATCTCCGGTATTGATGAAATTCTATATGGTTTGGCCTTTTGCATCATGTAAGTTAATTTAAAGTAATATTCTTTGCCATTAATTTAATATATAAATGTTCAGGAGATAACCGCCAAGTATTGCCAGCGGTATCCCTATTACCGCACTTATAAGGGCCTTTTTCGCTTTGCCGGGATATTGATTCCTGTGTTTGAAATACAGGATAAAACCTACCAGTGGCATCGCATTGGAAACCACGGTCCAGAACCTTGACAGGGTGTCGTTAGGAGCATCTTTCATCATTTATTTATTTTTCAGGTGTTTATTGTACACGTTTCCACTTAAAGGTTTTACCAATCATCGGAATGCCTTTATACCCCCTGGTTTCCAGCTCATTAATGCTTTTCAGCTTGCCCTTGAGGCTGTAGGTATTTCCATCTTCTATACTATAAAGCCTGCCGTTAACATACTCCCCGTCTTTGTAGACGAGCTCAGTGATGTGGATAATGCCCTGCACGGGCCTGTGCCTAAGCTGCTCATTGGGGTTCTTACTGTCCTTCTTAGGGGTTTTGCCGTCTGCTTCAAACATGTCTTTTGACCATAATAGCCGGGCTGAATAAGTACTTCCGGATTTAAACACCTCGATTTTGTAATCATTGCACTGCCAGGTACCGCTGATCTGATCTGCGGAGAGCTTTTGGGCGAAAGTTGTAACGGATACCAGCAGCACAATGACTGCTAAAACTGCTTTTTTCATTTAGACAATGTTTTTGAGTGATTATTTAGTTGTTTGAATTTTTCGAATTCCCTGTGCCCGAAGTTCATTAAGGTCTTAGGTATTATGCGGCTCAGGGCTTTTATTATCTTTACAAGTGCAGGCTTTATTTCCGGAGTATTGTGCTGAAGTCCTTTTATCGCTACCTTAACCAGCTTATCAACGTCCATCAGCTGCTTTGGATTTGGTTGCAGCACCCAGTCATTTTGCAGGTTGGTATTCACTCCGGGTGGTATCAGTTCAAGAACGTTGATGCCGGTGTTTTTTAACTGCAGGCGCAGGGCCATCGTAAAAGCGTGCAGCCCGGCTTTGGAAGCGCTGTATACCGGTGCCGTGGAGTAGGGCATAAAGGCAATCGCGGAAGAAACATTTACAATGGTTGCAGACTGCTTAGTGACCAGATGCGGTAAAAACTGATGGGCCATTTGAATGGCGCCGGAAAGGTTAATGTTGATCTCGCGGGTGACATCTTCCAGGCTTCTGGAGGTATCCTGCAGATCTATCAGCCGCATTTCACCGGCATTGTTGATAAGGATGTTTAATGCGGGAAACTGCCGGGTAACTTCTTCATAAAGTTCCCTTATTTCATCAGGGTTGCTCACGTCGCTTTTAAAAGTGTGGATCTTCGGGAAGCGTTTTTTCGTTTCGCTAAGCGCATCAGCTTTACGCCCCGTGACAATGATCGTTGCCTCTTTTTCAGTAAGCTGTCTGACAAGTTCCAGGCCGATCCCGCTTGTTCCGCCCGTAATAAGGACGGTGCTGTTCATTAAATACATAGTGGTGACTTTTTGATACAGCAAAGTTCAGCTGCTGAAAATCAGCGGATGTATCCAAATGTCGGTAAGTTGTAGTAAAAAGGAAGATCTTTACCATTGTGGGATATAAATTATGGCAACTATCAACCCTCACATTAACTTCAACGGAAATTTTAGAGACAAATATGGTATTGAATGGATGGTAGATTTTGACCCCAAAGCCCCTAGCCGTTTAGGGTAATTTTTTCGAACACCGTATGTAATCAGTTAATCCGTTTCATCTTGGTATAAAGCATGCATGACAAAGCATTTCACAGTTCGCTTATTTACTCTCATTTTGACGCTTTTCGCACTTAGGGTATTTGCTAGTCCGCAATCGCCAGATTACATTATTTATAAAGGGGATACTCTTGGGACGCTAACGCTGTGAAAACGACCACCAGGTATGGAGGTATGATAAATTTCCGGGAACCGCGGCCTCGAAATTAGCAGGTTTTTTGTAGTGAAATTGCCTGCTTAAAAAAAGTTTTTATGTCAACAGTAGAACCCGGCTTGATGGATGAGCAATTAATAAAGTTTATTGAAACAGATGCGCTCGTAATTGCATATGTTGAGTATGGTCCAAACAATGGATGGCCCGTGATACTGTCCCATGGGTTTCCCTATGATGTGCATGCTTTTGAAGAAGTAGCATTGACCCTGGCACAGGCAGGCGCAAGGGTCATCGTTCCATACACCCGCGGGTTCGGCCCAACCCGCTTCGTTTCCAGCAACATCATGCGCAACGGACAGCAAGCCGCCCGTGGCTTGGACATCCTCCGGCTTTCCGATGCCCTGGGCCTGGTCAGGCCAATACTCGGTGGTTTTGATTGGGGAGGTAATGCGGCCTGCGTAGCAGCGGCGCTGTGGCCGGAAAAAGTTGCCGGCCTTGTATCCTATGCAGGCTATGACGTGATAGATGTAGCGCAGCAAAAACATGCTTTTGCGCCATCACTTGAACGTGTCTGTTGGTATCAGCATCTTTTCCAGTCTGAGCGTGGGCGTGAATGTCTGGCAGCGCACCGCTACGAAATTGGCAGGATGTTATGGAATGAATGGTCGCCTGGCTGGCAATTTGAAGAGACGTTGTACGCGCGGACGGCCGCCGCTTTTGAAAACCCGGACTTCGTGAATGTTGTCATCCATTGTTACCGGTTCATGCATGGCCTGGAAGCAGGCGAACCTGCCTTGCAAGCGCTTGAAGATCTGCTGGCCCAGAAGCCCCCGATAAAGGTGCCAGCGGTGACGATCGATGGCGCAAAAGACCCGCTTAAGCCAGGTGGAACATCAGATCACGCCGGCCTGTTCGTTGGGCCGCATGAACATATTGTTACCGATGCCGGACACAATGTGCCGCAGGAAGCTCCCGGCGTATTCGCTGACGCGATCCTAAAAGTTCATGGCTGGATTAATAACTGACTTTCGGTTCCATCAGACAATTGTTTTTTGATCATAGATCCTAAAAGGAAATCTTAAAACAATAGTTAAACCATGATCATTTTTGAGGCGATAGGTCCCTGCCAGTTGTTTCGTCAATCCTTCCAAAAGTGTAATGCCAAGTGTATTTAGACTTGCAGGATTGAAATCTTTGGGTAATCCTACTCCGTCATCGCTGATTTGTATCTCTATAAAATCTTCTATGTGTTTAGCGAGGATATTAATACGACCCGTTTGATGATCAGGAAATGCATATTTAAGGGCATTGGTTACGGTTTCATTTAAGATAATGCCTACAGGAATTGTTTGGGAGACATCAAGCGTAATATCGTCAACCTCACATATTATTGCTATGTTTTTCATATTATCATTTAAGGAACTGTTTAATGATTGAACCAATTCTTTAATGTATAATGATAGGTTGACCTGCCTGGTGTTACCCGTTTTATATAATTGATCATGTATCAATGCGATTGCCTGAACGCGGCTTTGGCTTTCCAGTATCGCTTCCTGTGCTTTTTCATTTTGCACAGAGCCCGATTGTGTAGCCAGTAAACTCATCACGATTTGCAGATTATTTTTAACCCGGTGGTTCAATTCTTTAAGCAGCAGATCTTTTTCCCCGATTAGCTGATTCTTATCCAGGACGAGGTGTTGCAGGGACAGATTTTGCTGGTCGATCTCAGATTTCTGCATTAACAAAAGTTCGTTGCTGCGCTGTTTTAACCGGTAGCGGCTATAAATAAGCGCAGTGATGATCAGTAAAAGCACAGTTCCACCAATGGTCACCTTGTGAAGAAGCTGGTTACGTTTCAATTTGGCGTCATTTATCAGCGCTTCCCTGGTGAGCGAGTCGATATGCCTGTTTTTTTCCAGTGCTTCGTTTTCTATGTGAAGTAGTGAGATCTGGTAAGTTTTTGCCGCCCCATCAATTGAATCTTTAATCTCCTTTTCTTTAAGAAAGTGCTTCATAGCAGACTTGGTATCTCCTTTTAAAGACACCAGCTTATAATATCGGTACTCTGCCGTTCTGATACCCGCTGCATAATTTAATTTGTGCACCATTGTGGCATATAACTCCGTATAACGATATGCCTGTTTTATCTGTCCCGTCTCCGAATAATAGGATGCAAGGGAATTATATGCATTCATGAGTTCTTTTACATGCTGGCGGGGGACAGCCGGTAACAGACGTTTCACATCCTGCACGTATTTAGCTGCGTCTCCGAAACGTTTTGCATAGACCAGATTATTTAAAAACTCAATTGTCACCGATAATATTTCCAGGTCACCGACAGCCCGGCCTTTCATTTCCCCGAGTACGGTTAAAGCTTTGGGAAGTTCATTTATATGCGTGTATGCTAATGCCAGGGTTGACGATCCGGCATCCATAAATCCCCGGTCGTTGTAACGTTTTGCCAATCTTAACACCTCCATAGAATAAGGGACAGCCTTCGTATAATCCTGCATTTTAATATAAGTTGAAGCGATAAGGTGGTTGATTAAACAGACTTGCAGGGTTGTGTCGTTAACCTCTTTGGCAGTCTCAAGCGCTAATAAGTTATATTTTAATGCATTGCCGTAGTCGCCTAAGTCATACGATATCCTCCCTATATTCCAGTAAATTCCCTCAACAGTTCTGCGACTTACCCCTTTTCCCAGATTTAGCGCTTCGAACAAGCTCCTAAGTCCTTCGGTAATCCGGTTTGCCTGAAATAAAAGATCCGCATTTGCAGTAAGCAGATAAGATAGCCAAAGAATATTTCCATTTTTCCTGAATATGGCAATTGCCTTGTTAATATAGTCTATCCTTTGTCTAAGTGAGTCTGGCTTGGAAATGGGGTAGTGCTGAGCGATGATATGATATGATCTTGCCTCACCCTCGCTGTTATTATGTAATTGAGAAAAGGCGAGCGCCTCCCGGGCTATCTTTTCGCCCATTTGGCCTTCTCCGCGACTATAATAGGTCTCTGTACTAAGCAGCATGGAATTGATAATGCCAAAATGATAGTTAAGGCGACGACTTAATACTGCGGCCTGGGCTGCCAGCGTAATAGCTGAATCAATGTCTTTGTGATCTTTCGTAGGTTTCAACAGCATTAAATGACCCAATGCCAGTTGCAACTGAACTTTGGTGGTATCGTCAGAACTGGTTGCTAACTTTTGCCTTAATACCGGTAATGGTAATTCATCAAAATTACTGGTTTGTGCCGCAGTTGACATGCCAAGTAGCATCAGGAAAGTGCATAACAATGCGTTTCTCATAATTTATCTTCCATTTGCCATAATCATAAAATTACATATAAGATTTTAATTTAAATATAGACAGCAGTTTTCCCTGATAGCCTTCTGCCCGACTGTAATATATCACTGATATAATAGCACATATCACTTTACTGATATACAAGTTGTAGCGCTGGTAACGAAATTTGAATTGCAAAACCGGTTGAAGAAAGGGCTGAAAGTCTGGCCCGACTGATCCGGGTGCTGAGTAAGATATTTCACATCCGCAAAAAGTAGCAGAATTGATCCTCCGTGCCGCTGGCGAAAAATAAATGTCTATCATTTTAAATCAATATATCATGAAAAAAGTTTTGATCATTGCATCTAACACAAATACAATTGGCCCGCACAAAAGAAGGTGTGGTAATTTTTTGCCTGAAGTGGCGCATCCTTATGCCGCATTTTCAAGGGCAAATTATCACGTCGATTTTGCCACACTCACGGGGGAAAGTCCATTCCTTGATAATCTTGAATCTGCAGCGGATCCTGATAATCTTGCTTTCCTGACCGGGAAAGGTTGGGAAGACATGCGAAAAGCTGTAAAACTTTCCACTGTTAACGTTAGTCAGTACGATGCTATCTTTATTCCCGGCGGACTTGCGCCCCTTGTTGATATGGCGGAAGATGAGCTGATAAAAAAAGTAGTTAAGGAAACCTATGAACGGGGTGCAGTTGTCGGGGCTGTTTGTCACGGGCCGGTTTCATTGCTAAATGTTAAACTAAACGATGGCAGCTACCTTGTAAACGGCAAAAACATCTCTTCTTTTACAACATTAGAAGAAGATGGTTATGCAAGAGCGGATGTGCCTTTTGATCTTCAAACCGAACTCACAAAGCAGGGAGCAATTTATCATACCGTAGACCCATGGCAGCCGTTTAGCATTACCGATGGAAACCTGGTAACAGGTCAGAACCCTGCTTCGGGTAAGGGTGTGGGAGAGAAGATGGTTGCATTGCTGTCAAAATCTTAGTATCAGCCATGGAAAGCACACCCGTTCATGTTATTGCCAAATGGAAGGTTAAGCCGGGAGAGCTGAGCTCCGTACTGGCCCTTTTGCCGGCGGTCGTTAAAGCAAGTTCCGCCGAACCGGGCAACCTGTTCTACATGATACAGCAGGATAAAACTGATCCCAATACCTTGCTGTTATTTGAAGGTTACAAAGACGAGGCGGCCGCAGCAGACCACCGCAATTCAGAGCACTTTCAGACCATTGTGGCCGGTAAAATAGTGCCGCTGCTGGAAACCAGGGAGATCAATATAACAACACCGCTAAACTTCAATCTTTAACAACATGAAGAATCAAACCACCTATCATTTTATTGACATCAATGGAACCGATATTTTTTACCGTGAGGCCGGCCCCAGGGACGCACCAACGCTGGTGTTATTGCATGGATACCCAGCGTCTTCACATATGTTCAGGAACCTGATTGCGGAGTTATCAGATGAGTTTCATCTAATCGCCGCTGACTATCCGGGTTATGGCAGGAGTGAACAGCCGCCAATCGCTGATTTCGCCTATACGTTCGATAATTTTGCCGTTATTATAGAAGAGCTGCTGAAGAAATTAAATATCAACAGGTATAGCCTTTACCTGATGGATTACGGGGCTCCTGTAGGATGGAGACTGGCTGCCAAATATCCTGAAAAGATTGAAACGCTGATCGTTCAAAATGGTTGCGCCTATGATGAAGGCCTCGAAACGTTTTGGGATCCGATCAAAGCATACTGGAAGGACCGCAACAACAAGAAAGCCGAAGAGACTTTAAGGACATTCCATAACCCGGACGGATTAAAATGGCAATACACGCATGGTATTGGCGATGCTTCAGTGATCACTCCTGATAACTGGGAAATCGATCTCCGGCACCTGGAAAGGCCTGAAAATGGGCAAATACAATTAGATCTTTTTTATGATTATCGAACCAATCCGCCAAAATACCCTGAATGGCAGCAGTATTTTCGTGACCATAATCCCGAAATGCTGATCGTGTATGGAAAAAATGATTATATCTTCCCGGTGAGAGGTGCGGAAGCTTATAAAAAGGACGTGACAAACCTGGAATATCACCTTTTCGATGCCGGCCATTTCGCACTCGAAAGCCATGGCATTGAAATCGCGGCTACGATTCGGAGTTTCCTGAAAAGAAAACTCGAAAAAATCTAGTGAATGAAGTGCCAGCCAAATAAGCTATATGACAATGCAAACAGAAAAAGGCAATCCATCCAGCCGCGTACATTACAGAACTATTACGGTCGCTGATGTTGAGTTATTTTACCGCGAAGCAGGAGAGCCTGACAAGCCTGTTGTTCTCTTGCTACATGGCTTTCCAGCTTCCTCTCATATGTTCAGGGATCTCGTATTGCGGCTGTCGCAGGACTTTCATGTGATTGCTCCTGATTACCCGGGCTTTGGTTATAGCAGTTGCCCCGACCCCTTGATATTTGAGTATACTTTCGACCATCTGGCCGAAATCATAGAGCAGTTTATAGACCGACTGGCACTTCGTGATATTAGTTTTTATATGCAGGATTACGGGGGACCGATCGGTTTCAGAATTATCTGCAGGCGGCCGGAATTAGTGAAAACCCTGATCGTACAAAATGCCAATGCGTATCTCGAAGGGCTTGGCCCCGACGTACAAAAGATTGGCGCCATGACCGAGGGGAATGACAAGCTTGGGCTAGACGCCGCAGTCAACTTCATGATGTCGCTGGAGGGGATTAAAGAGCAATATCTTTTTGGGGCTCATGATAGGGAATCCATAAGCCCGGACAGTTATATCATGGATCATTTTTTCATGGAACAGCCGGGCAGAAGGGTTGTCCAAAAGATTCTCTTCCAAAATTATAATACCAATTTTCCCAGGTACCCTGAATGGCAGGCATACCTTCGAAGCTACCAGCCGCGGATGCTGATCGTCTGGGGGAATAACTATAAAATATTTCATGGGCCGGGAGCACTGGCCTATAAAAAGGATGTACCCGACGCCGGGTTATACCTGTTTGAGGGAGGGCACTTTCTGTTAGAGGAATACGGCAAAGAGGTGTCTGATCTTATAAAAGCTTTTTTAGATCGCTGAGAGGCGGTCTTCGCCGGTTAATCAATAAGCAAGCGTACCCCGGTTCGGTTACCCGTAGGGTAAAGCTATTTCAGGACTAGACCCAGCATGGACGAAGCGATATTGCGTATTTATTATACTTTTGAAGCCAAATTATCAGGCTGTTCAACAATAAATAAATTTTAGCAATAGAAGATGCACGAAGCTTTTATAAAAAATATACGAAGGCACATTGAGCCGACCAGGGAAGAAATAGAAATTTTTCTATCCCTTGCGGTTGCTAAAACCGTTAAGAAAAGAGAATTTTTATTGAAAGAAGGTGATGTTGCAAGACATCAGTTTTTTGTGATCAACGGTTGCCTGCGGACTTATACCATTGACCCAGGCGGCAAGGAGCACGTTTTGATGTTCGCTCCCGAAGGCTGGTGGTGCAGTGGCGATCTGTATAGCTTTTTTTCGGGACAGAAGAGTGTCAATAACCTGGAAGCGTTAGCGCCTACATCCTTATTCCAAATCAGCAAAGACAATCTGGAGATCTTGTACGGGCAGGCGCCAAAATTTGAACGATTTTTCAGAGTGTTATTTCAAAACGCTTTTGTCTTCCATCAAAACAGAATAAATGCCAACCTCTCACAACCGGCGGAAGGAAGATATGATCTATTCACTAAAAATTACCCCGATCTTGAAAACCGGGTTCCGCAAAAATATATTGCCTCGTACATTGGTGTTACACCGGAATTTTTTAGCCAAATGAAAGCGAATATGTTTCGCAAAAAATCTTAATGTACATTATTTTTTGGCGAACGAACGGATCGTTGCTTTGTTGTATAAATCATTACACGCATGGAACACAAAGCAAACGTACAGGGTATTTTCGGCGAAAAGCCTTTTGCTGAAAAGAAATTTATTGAGATCAAAGGCCGCCGCATGGCTTATATTGATGAAGGCGAAGGCGACCCTATAGTATTTCAACATGGCAACCCTACTTCATCCTATCTCTGGCGAAATATAATGCCTTATTGCCGTGGTCTTGGTCGGCTTATTGCCTGCGATCTGATCGGCATGGGCGACTCAGAAAAGCTTCCCGACTCAGGGCCCGAACGGTATTCTTATTTAGAACAACGCGATTTTCTTTTTGCACTTTGGGAAGAGTTGAAACTGGAAAGAAAAGTGATACTTGTGCTTCATGACTGGGGCTCTGTATTGGGCTTTGACTGGGCAAATCAAAACCGTTCCCGTATTCAGGGTATCGTTTATATGGAAGCGTTGGCGATCCCTTTTAAATGGGATGAATTTGAACCTAAAGTACGTGATCTATTCCGGGCTTTTCGCTCTCCGGCAGGAGAGGAGCTGATCTTAAAAAACAATGTGTTTATTGAAAAAGTATTGCCGGGCGGAATTTTTCGGGAACTTAGTAATGCGGAAATGACGGAGTACCGGCGGCCCTATCTTAACGAGGGCGAGGACCGCCGCCCAACATTATCATTTCCACGCCAAATTGCTTTGGACGGAGCGCCAAAGGAAGTGGCTGAAGTAGTGGCTGAATATGGAAATTGGCTTAAACAAAGTCCGGTTCCTAAGCTTTGGATTCATGGTAATCCGGGGGCAGTTGAAAATGACAGTATGCGGGAGTTTTGCAGTACATGGCCTAATCAAACAGAGGTGTCAGTAAAGGGGAAACATTTTTTACAGGAAGATAGTCCGGTGGAAATTGGGGAAGCAATTGCTGAATTTGTAAGAAAGTTGCGTTGATACCGTAGTTTTTGGATATCTTACAGTGAGAGCCGCGGATACTAATTGTTACCAGCACGAATTACAACAAAAAGTAACAACCCAAAAAATATAAATTATGGCGCTTATCAATCCTCACATTAACTTCAACGGAAATGCAGAAGAAGCATTCAACTTTTACAAATCAGTATTTGGCGGTGAGTTCGCAAAAATTATACGTTTCAAAGACTTGGCAAGTGACGAATTTCCTGTGGCAGCGCATGAAGCTGATAAAATAATGCATATTGCTTTGCCAATAGGCAAAAACATTTTAATGGCTAATGATGTTCCCGAAAGTATGGGACGAACAAACGAAAATGAAAACAGAAGTAAAATTTCAATTAGTACAGAAAGCAAGGAAGAAGCCGATAAATTATTTAACGGACTTTCAGCGGGTGGACAAATTGAAATGCCTATTTCCGACAGCCCCTGGGGTTCATACTTTGGGATGTTTAGAGACAAATATGGTATTGAATGGATGGTAGATTTTGATCCAAATTATAAAGGCCAAATTTAACTGAACCGAAAACAACAAACGCCTAACAAGGCGTTTGTTTCCGCCGTTTCTGTCAGCTTACTCAGTTTTTTAAGATTGTCTTCTTTCATTTTGATGATATGGAACTGACCTGATACAAGGAATTTACGAAAATTCCGGGTAAGCATTATCCATATCTCCAGGTTAACCAACGAGAATATCGCAGGAATTCATTTTTTTACAGCTTGGTTTCTGATTCGGCTTAGCGTCTCCTTAGTAATGCCCAGGTACGATGCAATAATATGTTGAGGGAATCGCGTGATAAATTCGGGATAATTCCTAATAAGGTCCTCGTACCGGTAGTCGGCTGTGTTACAGATGGACATTTGAAGTCGCCTTTGATTCGCAACATGATTGTTATCATCCAATTTTATCCTCATTTCAGTGAACGCAGGAATCTCGTTAACCCGATCATAGAAACCGTTGGCTTTCGGCAGTAACAACAGGTCCGTTTCTTCCCAGGCATCGATGTTATATATAGAGGGCGTGTTGTTTTGAAAACTATCCCTGTCCGAGGTCCACCAGCCTTCTACAGATAAATTAAGAATGCGCTCGTATCCCTTTTCATCGACTGTGTACTGCCGCGTTGCGCCCTTGACTATAAACGCGATATTTTTGCATACCTCTCCCTCTTGTAGCAGAAATTGCCTTTTCCTTAGTTTTTTTGGAATGAATGCCTCCTTTATGAGTTTCAGGTTTTCCTCAGTCATCGGAGTGCTGGATCGCTGTTGAATATATTTTATAAGAGGCGTATGCATGTGTTCGTCAGGTAGTGATCGCCAAAGATATCAAATGATCAAAACAAATCTGAAAAGTTGATATTTTTTAGGTTGGGGCCCCTGATCATCGTTACAGCGGCATATCGATGCCTCGTCGCTGGATAGTTATAAAGAAATAATGGAACCTTGGCAAGGTGCATTACCAGCTCTTTATGCAGCTACGGCGCCTGATGCAGAAAAAGGGCAAATATTATGGCCCAGATGGTGACAAGGAACTGACCGGCTTTCCGGGACCGGCCTTTATAAATGAAGTGGCCGCAGATCCGGGTGCTGCGGAAATGTTGTGGGCCTTAAGGAAACAAATGTTGCTTTTGGGGGCGAAACAAAATAAAACGGGAAATGGGACATCAGCTGGCAGACCCAGGGATGTTCAACATAGAGTTTAAGAAGAGCAGGTAAAAAGGGATGTTTAACAATGATAAAGCATCCCTTTTACATATTTTGCTTTTTTAATAAAATGTGTTGACGATCAAAAACAATTATACTGCCGGTTCCATAAATGCATATAAGTGTCGGACTTTCCCGTTCTCAATCAGGAAAAAATCCATACTGTTTAGCATTCCGCCGCTGGTACGTATATGCCCAAAAAGTCTTGCGCTGTTTTGAAGTGCTTCGATTGGCTTAGCTACTGAAAAATCAAACAACGGATCTTCTGCCAGAAGCTTTCCCACAAAGTCTGATACTTCCTTTAGGCTGTGAAAAATAAACTCTTTGTCGTACATCTTAACATCTTCTGCATAAATTTTTCTCAAAAGCTGTTCCCGTTTTTCCGTGTTTTTTTCATTCCAAGCAGCCACATGGATGTTCTGTAGCTCCTCAAGTAGTTTTTCGTCCATCGTATTTTTTATTTGAAGTGATGAGATCTCCCTGCCAGCTTTTGGCAAGTCGTTTTTTATCAAATTTAAATATATATCTCATCAGGGGACGTTGATGTATATCAACAAATAACAAAAACCAAAAAAGGCCGCCTCATTGCTGAAACGACCTTTAAAGCTGTCGGGACGACTAGATTCGAACTAGCGACCCCTTGCACCCCATGCATGTATTTTTATGTTTTATTTAAATCTACTGGAGTACATTGAATTCGTAAAATACTTATAAGCAATGTTTTAGTTTCATCTTGATACATTTGAATACTTTGAATTTTGGTAATTAGTTTTAAAATGGTTTTAAAAAGGAAATGAATTATTGACTATTTTTGCTTGAGAAAAAATAAGTAGGATGGAAATAGAAAATATAATTTTTACACCCAAAATTTGGAGTTACTATACTACCTCAGAAGGTGAATCTGCCATTTGTCTCAGAGCTACACATTATAAGGAAGTGAAATATTTTCCCACTGGTTACTATATGACCGAAGCTTCATGGATTGTTGACGAAGAAGAAGTGGAGGGTGGCTGTCCCTTTAGAAATCATCCGGATTTTAACGAGATAAAAAAGAAAATAAATTCCGTTATTGATGATGTTAAGTACGAACTCAGGACAGCAAAAGAAGACGGTTATGAAACAATAACTCTTACTGAAATTAAGAAAAGGATTAAGAATAGAAGCAAGCGAAGTTTCACTCCGAAAACATTCAAGATTCTTGCTTACTTTGATACAATTATTACACAACTGGAGAACGAAGGAAAAGTTGGATATGCTGATGTATTTACGAATTGTAAGAATTTGCTAAAAAAGATCATCCCTGATGATTGTTCATTTATCAAATTCGATAAAGAGTGCTCCCAAAAGTTGGAAAAGTATTTAAGGGGCAACATCCAATCAAATGGAGCCATAAGTGTTTATTTGCGGACGTTCTATCGGCTGTGGAATCTTGCAATTGAAGCAAAAATTTGCCCGGCAGACCACCACCCGAAAGAGTTTATCACGTTTAAAGCCTACAAAAAGTATAAGACAAAAAAGAAAGCAGTAAAATACAATTATATTCAAAGCATCGAATCTCTTGAGTGCGACTATACTTCGTTTAAATTTCGTGCACAAAAGTGGATGCTATTTTGTTATTATGCCCGTGGTATGAATTTCGGAGATATGGCGAAATTGAAGTTTACGAATATTAACGGCACTACATTAAAATACAGAAGATCAAAGAACGGGAGACCCTATGAATTTAGATTGCATCCAAAGGCTCTGGAAATAATTGAATTGTTCAAAAGCTATCCGCTTCAAAGCGATGCAGGGTACATTTTCCCAATTCTCAATAAACAGCAAGATACCCCAAAAAAGATAAAGAATCGTATTCATGATGTCCTCGGCGACGTCAATATTGCCTTTGAGGAAATCAGTAAGGAGATAAATTCGCCCAAAAAGATTACATCCAATGCCATGCGTCATTCCGTGGCCACTAACCTTAGAGATAAAGGTGTCAAAATTAGCGTGATTAAGGAAATACTAGGTCACGAAGTAGATACCGAAACTGAAGTGTACCTTGATTCAATTGATGATGATACCGTTGCGGAGCAATTTGAGTTTGCATTAAGTTAACTGGAGTCAAATCTGCCTAAAGATGGTAGTTTTCGTTCGGTCTCCTCATGAGGAAAGAAACAACTTCGATCAGAAACCGGATCCTGTGATAGAATCAATGATAGTATCTACAGCCTCGGGTTGAGTACATTTTTGTATCTGTGGCATAATGGATTCGATCTTTTCTATTGGAATTAAGGCGGATACTTTGTAGGTGTATTCTGTACCGTTTAACCGGACCATGATCCTATATGGCTTGGTAAGAAGCCTCCGTAGGGCTTGTGCTTTTATCAAAAACATATAGTCACCGGTTTCTTGGTACTGGTTAATATACAGCTGCATTCGATGAAACCTCCCGTACTTTGATAACGGATCTTTTTTCAGTTTGGGTTTGGGTTTCGCCCTTCTTCTTAAATCGTCAAGAAAAGTTGAATAAGTATAGTTTGGGTATTCACCTTTCATTAGATTAAATGCAAATAAGGGAACTTGCTTAAATAACCGCCTCGCCTTGCGTAACCGTCGTATGTGCTCAAGACGTTGGGGCGAGAAAGAGTTATGTTCTGAATCCGGTTTTTTGGTATCCTGGCGTTCAGTAAAATCCGGTTTAATTTCTTTAAATCCTAATGGCCTCTCATATTCGGCGGAAATTACCTGCCCCGCCCAGGAGCCAACGTACTTATTATCGCCCCTGAAATCACCTCCGCCCCGACCATTACCGGAGCAAGTTAAGAGCGGTAACGGATGGATCACCCATCCCTCGTTCTCTTCAGGCAACTTTTGCAGGTCGATGAATTGCATCCGTTCATGGTTTACTATATACCTGGTTGCCGGTCCGTCGGGAAGGACAGGAATTAATTTTGATATACAGGGGGCATCCCCGTTCTCTGGTTCGTTGCAACAATCATATAGCGTCTTAACCCCAGGCCCTTTACCTTCGATCTGTTTTAAAAACAAACCATCGTCCATGTAATCCCCTGCCCAGACCAAACGGGTTTGATGCCACCTTTCGCCAGGTTTAAGCAGGTGAAGAACCGCGTTGACGAACGGGTTTAATAACCAGGAATGTTCCATTAGCTTCAATCCGCTTCCATAATCATGACTGTTTACATATTCCCGTTTGTCAAGATTAACGGGATGGAAATATTGCCCCATAATGAAATGGTTTATTCAGTAATTAAATTGAATAAAAATTAAAAAGGGAAAGCAGCATGCTTTCCCTTTTGATAAATAAACTGACTGAAGCAATCAGTCAAATACCCGGTTTACGGTTCCATCCATCGGATTAAATTCGACCTGATTGTAGCTTCGGAACTTGCCTTTGTGCAGTACTATCCGGTCATGTTCATCATGCGTCAGTATGCCCATGCTTTCCAGCATGATACTAATACTGTCATTTGACCTGGTAAACTCAATATCCGAGTTGGATTCCAGCACGTGTTTGTGCCCGATAGTCTCGCCTTCTCCGAGGACAAGCCTTTTTGCTTTTTGTGTGTTGTTCATCATTATCTGTTTTAGGTTTCAGAAAACATAAGTGTAAGATATTGCTCTTTGGTTAGGTGGTAAGGTGCAACTGTCTGCGAATCTTCCGATTCTTCAGCAACAATGATGTCGCCCTGCCGGTATATCCGCCTGGGCTTATTGATGTCCAAGCGGATCGTCCAGGCTATTGCCCTGATGGCATCCGGATCATGTAGCTCATGCTGCCATGACCGTGCCCCTAAAGCAATTTCCTCCGGTACATAGATCCAATACTCCCTTTCTGTCGTTGTACACCAGCATCGGACCGCATAAACAGGGTTTGGCTTGTTCCATTCATTAAGTGGCTTGAACAACTTATCCCCGTCAATCCTGTACAATTCATAAGTGTCATCATAGTTGTGCTCATAAGCGGTGTTCTGCGTGTTCCAACGGGTGCGCGATTTGGAAACTACCTGCTGATTTAATAATTCAGGTTCAAGCTCTTTAAATAACCTGGCAACGCCAATACAGTCAAACATTACGCGGCGTTTTTCCATGTTCTGTTCCCCGAAGGCTTCTGAGACTGTGATAGGTTTGATACTATCCCAAACCTCAGCGACAAATTCACCAAGTTCTGCCAGTGCGGTATGTTTAATAACATCCCTTTTAAAATGCTTTATGGTTTCGAATTTTGCCTTCCAGTAACGGAGTGCTTCATTGAGGGTAAATCCCCCAAGCCCTCCAACGTAATATTCCAGTGTTTGGATACTAAGCTTTGTCATGTTCATAAAGTTTATCGGTTAATACAATTTCTATTTCTTTGTCGTCTTCATTATCGTAGGAGTAACCGAGTTCCCCGATGGTATATTGCAGATGCAGACCATCCCCGGTTAAATTCTTACGTTCAATGCGATATGAATCCATTATGGAAGCAAAGTTTTCGATGTCTTCAATTTCACGGTTGAGCTGTTCCTCCACCAATTCCCTGATCCTGGAAGTCCATTCTTCATGCATTTCTACAACAGGGCCATTGAGGATGATAAACCTGAGGTTGACCTGTACCATATCTCTATCCACCTCGAGCTCCAATTCAATACTGTCGAACCAAAGCGCTTCCGGGACACTGAATTCTATTTTACAATCTTTAGTTGTATAATCAGTGTCTGAATACGCATCTATCCCGGTAAATGATTTTGTACCCCGATGGTAAACAACGGAACCTTCGGTTGAAAAGTCACCGGCAAAGGAGCCATAATCAAGATGATCGTCTATCAGGTCAATTATTGCTTCCTTCAATTCCGGATCGCAGTCCAACGGCTTGCCATCTAATAGTACATCGAAGTAACCATCGTCACCTCCTCCGTTCCAGGTAACGGAGAGTTCAGCGCCGTTACTGGTCAGCCCATCACAATAGTCTATGATGGACTGGATGTTTCTGTTTTTCATAATTATATTGTTTTAAAATGAGCGTTTTTAATTTCCCTTAATAAGGTTTTATCACTCATCCTTGGATTGTTGAACCAGGTTTTATGCTCTGCAGGGACTTCAAAACGAACACATCTTAGCCAATCCTGGAGGCTTGGGACATGACCGTTGTGGTCTTCCTTACAGTGTTCATACAGGATATCCCTGGTAGGCAGGGATACGCCCGTCAGAGAATTGGGGATTACATCTCCAACAAGGTCCGTAAGTACCTGTATAAACCACAGGTTATGGGAAAACATCCTGTGCTGGCTTGCAGGAAAGAAGTATTTACTACTATCCATCAGGTGGTGAAGTCTTATTGTATCATCTACCGCACAGTTAAACTTTTTTGCACTCAGCAGTGCATGATCATTGTAATGCATACGGAACTAAATAAGTGGTTATTTAAAAAGCAATTGCGGCCACTGGCCGCAATTTTAGTGCTCAACATTTTTCTGGTCAGTGAATTCATCATATTCTGTTACCAGCACACAGTCATTATAATAATGTTCATTTTGAAAATGAGCATAACCCAAACTTTGGTCCTTGAGATCGATTAATAAAGATTCTAATCCTTTAATAATTTCTTCCCTTGTGCTATGTGCTGAGATTAAAACATATATGGTCTTCATGTGGTTTGATTTAATCGTTTGCTGTAAAGCAGTTCAATCATGAATACTATAATTAGCCTTTGTCCGTCTACACCCATGTTGGGCCGGGTGCTGAACATTGAGTTTAAGCTCCCGGGGGACTGTTTATTGCCGGGCGGTAGCCTGCCCATTTTGATGGTATTGCCATATCTATTCTGTTTTGCGTTTCGATCTGCTGGATCTCATCAGTGCCGGAAGCGTACCGGCAGACGCCGTTTTTACTCCGGTAGCGAACAGTTGGGACAAGTCGACCAACCCGCTGTCTCAGATGCCGAGCACGTACTAAGCTATTTGCTGTTCGGGCAACCCATTCGCTCAAGTTTTCCACTGGAATAACCCGGTTGCTAGGCCATCCGTCCTTGTGGGGGAATGCATGGGTGGCATCGTACCACCTGCTGCAAAACCGTGCGAAGGAAACCTTACCGGCAGAGACGGGAGAAAGTTTTGGACAAAAAAATACTACCCACCGGGTGGAGATTTTTTTGTCCAAACCGCAGGCAAGCCGAAGCCTGGCGGAGGCGCAGACTTTCGTACGTTCGGCGCCGGTAAGTACCTTCGCGCTAAGGTTTTGAAAGCAGGGTACGATTGCCTACCATACCCGACATGGGGTTATGGCTAAAGCGGTTTGTTCTAAGGGGAAAGTGATGGGAATGGGTTACCTGTTCATAGGATTTGGTAGGGCTTCGTCACGGCAGAGGGTTGGCGGCTGTCCATCAAGAGCTACAAGTAAAATGGTTTGCAGGCTGCATGTACCGGCTTTATGGCCAGGAAAATAATGAGGGGGATAATCAGATGCCCTGAAGAAACATCAAATCAATCCAGCCTTATTTTAGCAGCTATTCACCATGTATATACCCAATGGTAGATCGACGGTAAATAAAAAAAGGGGTTGCCCCCTTCTTTTAATATTCAGAAGGGAGCAGCAGTACCCCATCGCCGAAGTATAACTGGACAATGTCCCCTTCGAAATCACTAAAGTTATACTGATGGCTAAAGAGGGTATTCCCGTCGCCATCGTCGCAGGTAAGCTCAAATTTGTTACTCCTGTCTTTCACCTGGTTATTTTCAATAACCATGACTCGCCTGAGCGTCCACACCTGGAAAGGTTCCCGGATCTGTTTCGTGAAATAGAGGATGTCATCAACAAGCCAATAACATTGAAATGAATGCCGCAAGTGATGGACACCGTCTGTAAAGAGTTTGCCGGTAAAGGTGTGTCTGTACCAGTTTTCTGTTCCGGTGAATCCCCGCAGTTGCCGGTTTACGTTTTGAACGGCAGTGTACTGTTCCATAATCAGATTTTTTAATTGTTAAATAATTATGGAACCTCGATACGGATTTCTGCAAGCAAGGCAATGAAGCAACGGAATAAATGCAGGCTTGTGCGCGGGCACCTGTGTTTATGCCGGAATTTCATTGCCGCCCGCAGCAGAAATCCGAACTTTGTGCAGGAATGATTTAACTCTTAGCATAATCATATCCCAAAGTGTGAAGCGGGACAGGACAACGGAATTGGTATGAGCGCAGGACGGGGGAAGTGAGTGCGCCAACAGGGAGTTAGCAATAACTGTTACAATCGACTACGTAAGATTGTGCTAATTGGCAGAGGTTGAGGGGACATTAAGGTTGATGTTCTTACCTTCAAATTTCCACGCGTCTATCCCTTCAAGAAAACAATATGTTTCTATCACACCATCGTGATAATATATTTTAAGGTAATCATTTTCCACTTTTGCCTCCCGTACATTCCGCGTAATGATTTTTCCTATAAGGAATTGGCCAGGACTGATTTCATAAGCGGTCAATAATTTGGCCGGGCTGCCATTAATGAAGATGCATACATCACCTTGTTTCATTTCAGAAGCCAATGCGGTAACCGTCAAAAATAATTTACACTCAGGAGCAGTGCAATCTCCGGGTAGGACACAGTTTGCCCGCGCAATTGAAAATGCAATCTCTTTAAGCTCCAGTATTTCTTATAAGCCGTTTCCTTCGAAATTAATTCCACATTCATCATTCAAAATTGTTTTATGGAGTTAGCCTTTCCTATACAGCCTCTTAATATCCTCAGACTATTGATCCTAAAATGTTCCCGCAAATACAAGGCGAATTACCTCGCCGCAATTTTAGTATAGCCTTTATCCTTTTTATCACTAAGGAATAATTGCTTACCAGCTATATCAATAATCATAGGGGGATAGAACCCATTTTCAGAAATCAGGGTATTGTCCGTTTTATCAAACCTCACCTGGTACACCGGCCTTCTCTTATCTATGGAAACCTGCTCCTGCCAACCATTATTGTCATAATCATTTTTACGCCATTTCTTCTCCTGTACCTCGAAACCTTGTTCTTTCGCCTTAATGTAGAAGGTGTCGCGTATCAAGGCCTTGCCTACCACTTTATCAGTCTGGATGTTCTTTTGTTCAAAGGAATACTCCGTTGCGTATGCTCCCGTTATCTTCCCTTTAGGTTCTGTACCGGAGCATGCTGCTATGAACAAGGAGAAAATAAACAATGTTCTTTTCATATCAGTTTATGGATTGTTGTTTTGAAGGAAAGGAGTCACACGATAGCTTTGCCAATGGAATAGATCCATTTCATAAACCTCGGAGCATAATCATCTGTCAGCCGGTATTTTGAATAGATCATAAACCCGGCGAAAATGGCAGGGAGCCATGCCAGTGTTTTCATATTGGCTGAATCAAACCAGTGTGCAATCAAACGCTGGATGGTCACCACAGGTATGACGCAGATCACAAAAAAAAGCAGGCACCAAAATACCATCCACAACATATTCCTTCTGGCTCTCAAAGATACCAGTATACCCTTTATCAGGAACAGGATGCTGTTTAAGCCAAAGGCCATCCCCACAACCATTAAGGCTCTATAATTAAACGAATGCCCATCGGCAAGGTTATATTCATTGACCAAATAAAAAGATAGGATAAGGCTGCCGCTGCAAACAGTCAGGTAGTACAATACGATCAGCAACAGGCCGAAAACAGAGCCGGTAGCATTGCCCATTTCCCCCGCTGCCTTAGCCATTGCCCTATCTACCTTCGCCTGCCTGCGACCGGCCTCAAAGCCCTCATCATAGCTATATCCATAGTAATCCATTGGTTTAAAATTTGAATGTCCCCATAATTTCAAGGGTTAATAAATTTACCGAAAGTTAGGATGATAACCTAAAAATAAATCCTAAAAAAGGGTTAGAATAGTCATTAAAAAGGCCGTAGCGAACCGGCGGGATGATTGTCTGAAAAGGCATTGCGGCGTGGCACTTACAATCATCGTGACGGTTCGCTACACCGCTTCCTGCCCGCCGCCATTGAAAACATCAACATGACGGCGGGCGGGTGCGCCCATGCCCTTGTTACCCTACAGGAAGTGCCTCTGACTTGAAATTTTTCAGGTTCACAAAACAGCCCCTGTACTCCAGCATTCCTTGCCTGAACATATTCCATATCAACTGGCCTGCTTTATTGGCCATTTCATCGTTGATAAATAAATCCTGCTGTGCCAATGCTTCCTCAACCGAACAGCTTGGGGTATCATCCTGCAATTCTGACTGCCGCAGCAAATCCCCGAATTCATCGGTTATCATCGGCAGTTTGCCTACAGGACAATACCTTTTCGAATCGGGCTGTTTTACTGCGCTCACGGTGGATAGTACGACCTGACCTGTATGTTTGCTATTGCCGCAGTCCAGCCAGTAAAATGGCCGGTAGGGCTCTGTTTCGCAACCAAACGTCATCCCTTTAATTATGTCCGCAATCTCAAACCTTGCAGCTACCTTGTCCACGCAGGAAATAAAAATATTGGCAGCGCCCCCATCCACCAAGCGTAAGATATTATGTTCGTTATAGTGGAACGGGTAGGCCTTCCAGTTAGTGCCTCGGGAAAGGTTAGCCCTGTTGATGAGGCAAACGGCCTTATTTAAACCAACCTCCGAATCTGTAAATAACTGCCTGCACGTATTGGTAGCACTTACGGTATCCCCATCAAAAAGCCTCACGAAAAGGCCGGGGTGGCCGAGTGCCCTTTGTGCTTTGTCCAGTCGCGCAAGTTTAGGTAACATTGCGCTTCCGGTTCCACCTGCACCGATAAGGTTGACCGTTACAGGGTTTGTCGGGTTCAGCAGGTATTTTTCTACAAAATGTACTTTGGGTAAGGGGTTCATCTGATGATATTTTTAAGGGTTAAACCATTTTCAACCAGTACGCGAACCGGAAATTTCTTTCCTGTTCCTATGAGGCTTTGCCAAAGCTGCACGATATTGCCCTTTACAGCACTTCCCGAACCTAAAAGATGGGTAAAATAACTGCCCATAAAGTACTTTTGCCATGATGCCATAAAGCCCTCAAGGCTGCAATCAGGGGCAATTTCGATCTTTACGTTGCCCATGCATACCTTTCCGTTATCTGATATATTAAAGAAGGGCGCTTTATAGAGCTTACTTCCGAGCGTCAGCCCGAGATCGGATTTCAAAGCAAAGAGGTGTAATTTGGTGCGGTCAGCCTTCCAAACCAACGGCGGCACATAGGCACAGCCGCAAGGAATGCCGAGGTCATCCCTAAAAAACAAGTGGACTTTCTGTGCGGGGCTATACCATACAGCATAACCTGTCTGTGATGGATCGATAAACAATACTTCTTTGGGCAACAATCCTTCACTTTTTAAAAAGCTGCGGCGGAGTTCTCCCGAACTGTCAAGGGCTTTAGCCAGGGAGCGACATTCCAGCGCTGATAGCGGATGCGCATTAACCGGATATCCGGAGTCGTCTATATCGTAGGATTCAATGTAAAAATCCTTCTCATACCTGTTGCCATTATTTGAATAAACAAGCAAGGCCTTTTCGGGGCTGAAATTCTTTCCAAGCTGTTCTGTAATATTTTGCATAAAGCTTAATTTAATATTGTTGTAAAAATGCATTGAGGTTGGTAAGCAAAGCAAACATGCGGCCTTCAAATTGAAGGTTACCTGCTTTTTGATCCTGCTTACATTCGAAGGTTTGAATCATAACGGGTTCCTGCATCCCGTATAATTCCTGCAAGTGGCAATTGACCGATTCTGAAACCTGTTCCAGCAATAACCCTTTATGGTCTGCGATAAAAGAGATGTATTGTTCAGGGCTGATGAGTTCATGTTCGCCGTATTGGTTTGTTGTCTGCTCTTCCATATTAGAAAACAAATGGCGTTCAGGATAAGCCCTATACAGCCTGTAGGCAGTTTCTGAAAGGTACAGGCACTGGTAATCTGATTCCGTTACCGGCTTAAAGGATAAAAGGTTGCCATGCCAATTTTCCAATTGCTTTTTGTCATAAAGTATCTTTCCCATTTTATCCCCCAAACGTTTGGCATCTTTTATTTCCTTCTGGATGATTTTATAATTCTGTTCATCCCATTCTTCCCTGCAATCCATTATCCAGTCTTTGACCATCTCATATTCATAGTACATATAACAGCCTTCATCACGGTAATACGGGATTCCTGCAATCTTACACAGGTAGGTAAGGACAGGAAACAAGATTTCAGCGGCATTAGAGGTTTCCTTTGCTTGGTGCATCCGGTGAACGGGAAGGACAGGAATATAGTAAAGCAACCTGCTGGTATAGCAAACTTCCCTCGTGGCCAAAAATGCTTTCCCTGTATCATCATGGACAATATGAAGATCAAGGGCATAATTTTCTTTACGGATATGTCTTTCCGCGTCGTGATGGGCTAAGAGAATATTATAGGGATATGCGTAGGAGCTTACATCCATTGGTTGGAACCCATACAGATCAGAGAGGAAGGAAAGGGATGTGAAAAAATCCCTTTCCAGTTCATCCTGCTTAGGCATGGGCTTTGATGTCGGTGCCCATAACGGTAAAAACTGCGCCCTTAGAAAACCATGGGTACCATGGCCGGTGGTGCAGCCCTGTTCTGTTCCGCCCTTGCTGTTGCCGCATCGGGCAGCCCATCCTGTCCGGTAATGCTTTTTCCTATCTTTTGATAAAGTTGCCATTGCCGTTTGTTTTTTATGGAAATGCTTTTCGTTTGTTTTTTGGTTTTCATGATTTATCCTTTTGTACCCAACGTGGATTGGAATTTATATTCCACGCGGTCATTATTGATTTCCGGTCCTTCGATGGTGGCCGTTGTCAATATGGGGTAGGTTGCAGTATAGTAATTCAGCACAGCCTCCTTGCTCCAGTCCGGATTTGGGTCGGGCAGGGTGATTTGCTGATCTTTATCTTTAAGAAGGAATACCCTTTCCAATATGGTTGCTACTAACATAAAATAGAATTTGTAGTTAAGGAATAGGTTTTAAAACAGGGCAGGCTGTTCAAATTTGTTATACAGTTCGTCTTTTTTCGTCCTGATCTCTTCTGCCTTTTCGGGATATTCATTAGGGTCAGGCACTTTGCACCAGGCCTCACGGAATTTGTTCTGCCCTACCAATTCCTCCACCTTCTTCATGGCGGCATCGTATTTTTTCTCCCGATCCGTTTTAACAGGCTGTTGCGGTTTTTCGGTCTTTGTTTTGTTGTCTTTCTCCTTGTTCATTTTGGATTGCTTAAGGGCTTCATCCTGCTGCTTGCAGTAGCTTTCCATATTCAGGAAGATTTGATTGGTCTTTTGAATCGGCTGACTGATAAGGCTAAAGAATCCCTTATCAAATTCTTCCGGAGTTTCCAGTAATTGGATGGGCGGTATGATCTTACGGGCATTGTCCCCGCAGTGATCGTTTACGAGCAGAACGGAAATTGCGAGCTTGTTGTCATCTGTTTTGGCAATGGTTATTTTCAGTATGCCCGTTAAATCAAGGTCTGCTATTTGTTGAAAGAAATTCGTTTCCATATTAATTGAATTGGTTTACTGTTAAAAGAGATTGATCGAATGAAAAGAATACTTTAAACCATTTTCCTTCTCGATTTGATCCCAATAAGTTTGTCATAGACGTCCTGCCAGTACATTTGCTGCTTGAGTACAAACAGCTTCATGCTTTCATCATCGGTACTATAGTGCCGGAATTCATCGGCCTGTTTTATCGCTGCTTTCAGGTCTGTAACCTTTAAGGCCTTTCCATATAGGTCTACGATTGTCATAACGAAGGTTTTAAATGAGGGGGCGCTGCCCCCCTCATGGTTATCAGAGAAACAACAAAGAGACTGCCTGTACAAATTTTGGATTCGGATGTTTGCGGGTAACAGTAAATTGCTCTAATGCATAGGCCGTAAACAAGGCATGGTAGCCATCAAACAATTGGGCGGTGAACAAACGGTGTTTTTTCTCAAGTTGCTTTCCATACAATTCAATGCTACCCTTTATAGAGGATGCCAGTGAAAGCCAAAGCTCCAATGTAATCAAACCATTGTCCCATAGCTGCGTTAGCTTTTCTTTTTCTTCGTGAACGGCTTCGCACAGGTTGGCCGTAAATTCTATGAATGCGGGTATTTCGGCAGGGAACAATTGATGCAATATCCTAGCGCGTTCCACGTTGTTTAATTCATCTAAAGGTTTCATTGTAATAAAGTTTCAGGTTTAGAAAGTCCCGTTGCATACACTCGGGATATTAAAAGCGAAGGTTTCATATTGGTCAATTTCGTCATCAGCGAAATAATAGGCGTTACCATCTCTTCCGATGCAGAGATAACTATCAGAATTGCCGTTTCTTTTGTCCAAATTTGATAATTCGCCATCCTCAAGCTCAATGAAATTCCAGTCCTCGTTTGTTTCCAGTATTCCGGCCAAATCAAATTCATCAACTGAACTGAAAAAACCGATCGTGCTTTCTTCATAGCGTACGGTGTGGAATGATTCATCCTGTAACAGGGGCTGCATTTGCTCGTACCTACGGAGCATGGTTTTACACCATGCTTCGGTAAAAGAAATAATGGCGTAATCAACATGATCCATCGGGTTATTGTTACCTGCGCGGATTAAAAGATGTTGGGTAGTATGTTTTGCTTTTTTCATTATTATTAAATTGAAATTGAAACAATTACCTGCAGGGCATAGCCCTACAGGTGTGAAGGTTAATTGAGCAACAGGATTTCACTGCCATTTTTTGCAAAATCCGCACAGAGGTTAAAGGCTTCCTGTGTGCGCTTCTGAGCAGTGCCACCATAGATGATGCCATTCATCTTTGCTTCATTGTCACTGTATTTGCACACGTTCTGATAATAGCCCGTAATGGCATTGAATGCACCGAACAGTGTGCCTTTTGTCGTGTCCATCTGCTGCGTATCGGACATCATGGCATATTCAAAAGCTTTTGCACAGGTGTTTTTGAATATGGTGGATGTTTCATCAAGGTTGCCGCTTTCCAGTTTGGAAAGGACTTCTTTATTAGGGCACATGGCAAGCTGTATCAGTTGCTGCACTTCTTTGTCGGTGATGCGGATTTTAGCCCACTGGTTAAACATACCCTCCAACACGGGTGTTAGTTTATTGGCCATCCCCATTACCTTATGGGCTTCCTTTAACCGTTGCTGGGCATTGGCCGTATGGCGGATTTTAACGACATTAGAGCAGTTGGACAAAGCAGCGTTCAATGTATTGTTGCATACAATGCGGACAGGGGTAAAGGCGGCTAAGATGCTTCCGGTACCATCATGGGATGTAGTCAGGAAGATATACTGTTCGATAAGGTCATCGCTGCCGACTTTGATATAATCGGGAAGCTTTGCGGTAATAAAGATGCGTTCGCCTTTGCCCAAAGCCCCTGCGGTTTCATAGAGAATACCATCTTCACCGCCAACAATGGAATCAAAGAATGAAAAGGCCTCTATGTTCTGTACCACATTGTAATCTTTGCCCACAGAGGAGCCGAGTATTTCCTCTGTATCTGTGCGGTAGGTGAAGAAAGACGAGCCGCTTTCTATTTCCTTACCTGAGGGTAGCAGATGGCGGTTAGGGGATTTGCCTACACTGAAATCCAATCCGGCAAATTGAAGGGCTTCGGCACTTGTGGGGTAGTTGTCTACCACCTTACCTAATCCATGCCATGCTTTTTGCTGCACGCTGAAAAAACTGTACCTGCCTGTCTGCTCGTTGAAATTGAGATTGTGTGCCATTGTAAATAGATTTAAATCGTTTTAAAATGAATTGATCATGTCGGCTTCGCCTCATTCGGCTCGCCGATAGGCAGTCAAAAAAGCAGCGTGGGAGGGAATAACAAGGCTTTCGCAAAAAAAATACTACCCAAAGGGTGGAGATTTTTTTTGCGAAACCGGAGGCCTGGCCTTGTTTTCCCCAGGGGGGGCTTAACTTTGACGGCCGGCGAGCCGAAAGGATATCTAAAGGGAAGAGAAAAACAAGAGAAGGATACTACTATAGGATCAGCTTTACTCAGCGCGGGAGATTGAAAAAAATGATCAGCGCTTGTGCTGGTGAAACACAGGTTGTAGTCAGTAGGCTGGGATATATTGATTCTGATTTTAATTCCTCAGGAAGAACCTTAATCGGATAGGGAAATAAAAAAAGCTTCTGCATTACAGAAGCTTTTTTACGTTGTGGTCATAACTTTTAATCTTGCTACAACCTTTCACACACATTGTTCACTGATTTTGCTATATCCCCGAGGTCTTCCGACAATACTGAAATTCCGGATTTAAGTTCCAGTTCAATTTTCAGCCGTTCCATGCTATGGGCCACGTTGCCTAATTCCGTTTTTATACTGGTAATTCGTTCCGGGGCAATGCCGGTATCCATTCCCCGGATATAAGCGACATCTTTAAAACTCATGGCATCTGCGACATACCGGCAGACGCCGGTTTCTTCCCGGGCCATCTGGAAACCCGCAGCTTCAGCTACCTGTTTTCCGAATTGATAACCGCGTTCGCCCAGCTCGGCTTTGCTGAGCGTTAGACGCTGTATGGGTTTATGCTGCAACAAGTGCGGAAGGATAACTGTGCGGAGCGGTGCAGCCAGGGCTTCCGGTTTACGGTACGAAGCAGGCAGGTACCAGTACAATCCTGAGTCCATGACAACAATGGCAGCAATATAGCCCTCTTTTGCGTGGCGTATAAAATAACAGGTTAGTGGAAACGGGGCCGATGTCTCTGCCACTAAGGAAAGCTCCGGCCATACTTTGGCGTAATCGACAACTTCATTTAACGGGCGGGTGATTATGATGGACCCGCTGGCGCCCTTTGTGGCGTCTTCCAATATTTTCCTGATGATCTTTTCTGTCATAAGAATTATTATTTAGAAACAATAATGGAAGTAAACTGCACAAGGCAGCCTACTTTCCCTTTCCCTTGCCCCTGGAGTTTGATTCAGGTGCCCGTTCCCTGGGACGGTTCCTACGGTTCGTCCCCTCGCGGTTCTGCTGGGCTACTTTTTTTTTATCCGGTTCCGGCGCTTTATTCTGGTGCTGTGTAGCTGCAGCTCCTTTATCCTGTTTCTGTTCCTGGCCGGCTTGTTGGCTGGCCCCTGTTGTTTTTTCAGCGACAACATGCTCCTGCTCTTTTTCCTTCGCCCCAGGTTTAGTAGTTTCTTTGGTTTCTGACTGTTTCTGGCCTTCATCCTGTTTCTTGTTGAGCTGTATGAGTTCCCCATCCTTAATGGCATAGGAATCCAGTTGCCCTTCTGCGGGATTGGCGCGCAGGAACCTTTGTTCCACTTTGCCTTCGTCATTATCGATATAGATCTCCACGAAATTGCCACGCTGCAAAGATTCCTTAATATCGTTACGGTGCTCGTCGTTAAAATACCTTATCTTCTGTTTGTCCATCTCCTTATCCATATTGAAGCTGTAACTTTCATGCTTGATGTGCTCCTTATGATTCCCATTCTCTTTCAATTGGTCCATGTTGAGCCACTTCCATCCGTTGTATGGTTCATTTTTAATGTTCTTCCAGGTTTTAAACACGGCGCCGTTATCCAATGCATTAGCAATTTCCTTTACGGTATAAGATTTCCCGTATTCCGTGGACACGAATTGCTGCACCGAACTACCGTCTGGTTTGGTCAGCACGGCCTTATAGTTATTGAAATTAAAAAGGCCACTGCCTTCCCGTTGGGTAAGGTTTGGTGAAGCTTCCAGTTTGTTATAGGTATCCTGTTCGTCCCTCAGAGATAAGGGCGTCTTATGGTAGGTTACATCCGGGTCGAGTGTGATTTCCTTTTTGCCGGTCAGTAAAGCCTCTGCAATAGCAGTTTCAAGCTTTTCGTTCATCCGGTCCCCGAACCCGGCATACTTCATCTGCTTTTTTAAATATTCGAGGTTTTCTTCAACCGTGAATTCCTTGCTCATAAAATAATGGTTTAAAGATTAAGTAATAATATTAGTGTTGTATCCGTCTAGTTGTGCTTTGCTTTTCGGCCGTCCGCTCCCGGGGCCCATTGCGCAGTTTGATCCGGTTAGGAATCTTTTGTTCCCGATTTCGAAAATGGCCGGCCACATCACCTTTTATCGGCTGCTGTTTTTCATCATAGTAACTGAGTGTCCTGTCCCTCAAGTTTATTTCTGCATAGAAGGTCCGGCCTTTGCCATCAATAGGCAGATGGATAAGTTCCCGGTTTCCTTTTTGGAGGCCGGTCATGATCCTTTGTAAGTGTTCAGGTTTCATGTCTTCATGGAACTGGATCCAGGAAGGCATCTTATGGTCGAGATCAAAACCGTATACCCTTGGAAAGCGCTCCATGACATATTGCCCATCCGGACCACGCTCGTTAAAGTTGAGCTGGACCCACTCCTGGCTTTGTCTTCCTTCTGCGTTTAGATACGTGCGCATCACGGGCCTGCCGCATAAAAGGTTGTAAGCTTCAGTTATGTCGAATCCATTGTTTTTGTCCAGCCTGAAGGTATACTGCCTGTCTTTGGAAGGGTCCTGCAGGTTTTTAAGCGTAGCGGTGTAGGATGGGAATTGCATGTTGCCTGCCTTATCCCTTTTGAATTGCAATTCCAGGTCCATGCGTTCATCCGGTCGGGTGCGGAAGGATGCCGGGACCTTCAGCGTATCCGTATGGGATGAAAAATCAAGCTGCATGTGTTCTACTGTTGCTGAAAGACCGGTACGTCGCAGGGCCTGCCTGAGGCCACTGACCTGTGCCTGCTGTTGTTGCTCCAGCTGCCGGCGGAGCCTTGGCTGTTCAATCCATCTGGAAACAGCCCGCTGTAACTGCCGCTCCACCCAATTAGGATACAGTGCTTTCTCTACTTTGCGCTTTTCCAGGCGCATCATATCCATCTCAATCTTGCCTGCAGCAGTTATAGGTGGACCGTATTTTGCTTCCAGCTGGTTAAAGAAAAGAAGCTTTGCACGCAGGTAAGGTGCATCAATAATCGCTTCGGCACCATTACGGTTGATGTAGGCCGCTTCCTGCCGGTCCCACTGTTCCCGCTCCTGTTGAAGGCTACCGGCCTTCGTTTGTACTGCAGTAGTTTCCATAAAGAGGAATTTTATCTGAACTATGGTATGGGTAGTTGCCTGGCGCCGGTGATATCATTACCATTGGCCTTTAGTGTAAGGTGCCGGTCGCCGTTCTTTTCAAAAAGCTGCATGACAAAATCTTTTTTGTCCGCAATGGTAAATTTGTCAAAGGCAATAACCAGTGTTTGTTTCGTCCTGCCGGCGATAGTCGGTCCATGCTCAAACCAGGAGCGCAAAGGCTTTATTTCTTTTTCCTGCTCGGCGGTACGCCTGGCCTGTTTGCGGCCACGGATATAAAAGCGGGAAAAATCCACATCGTAATCAATCCGGGAGCGATTTTTCAAAGCGAAGCGGTAGAACAGGACATTGCCGGAGCTGTAAATCCCTTCCAGCTTCATTTTCATATTACCGGAACCGGCTTTGCGTTTGTGCATGAAGGGCTGATCTGCGGCGATCCGTTCGGACACCTGCTGCAGCTGCTCGTCATTGAGGCTTCGGTTACGGAACCGGGCAACGGCATCTTCAGTGTCAAGCTGTTTACGGAAGTCTATAGGCTCATCGGGCGGGTTGTCGGAAAAAAATATCCGGAAGGCATATACCCTGCCATCGGTAGTAATGACTGTAAGGTTCGTTGGCTCAAATCCTTCCTTATTGGCTTTGAGTTTTAGGATATTATCTACGCCCGGTACCGGTTTGGCGATAATATCGGCGCTTCCGCGGTCTACACCGCTCGGGCTTATCGGGGCAGGAAAGATCAGTATTGAGGTCTTATGATAACCGGTTGCCAGTTCATAGGGAGTGATCAGTGCTTCGGGGAATACCGGGCGTTTGCATACCTGGGCCAGGGACGGAAGGGTGCCGGTGAAAAAAGAAAGGCAAAGGGTAGCGATTGCGATCAGGAATTGTTTCATATATGGTTGAAGTTTTGAAAGGTGAAAAAATTATGGATTGCGTTTATTCTGGTCCAGGAGCAGTACAGGGTAGCCTGCACGTACCGTCGCCCTTACCATTTTTGTTTTTTTGGATAGCAGGGATTTTGCGGTCTGCATTCCTGCGCTCGCTGCCTGCGCGCCTATGGAAGGGTCCATGCTGTAGAGCTCCATGCTTTGTATGGCCTGGTCCAGTCCCTGTTTGGAAGCATCACGGGTAATGGCGCCGGGTATGCGGATGCCTTCGATGCCATCAAGATCCACTACGGAAAGGGAGACTGGAAAGAGGTTATCATTAAAGCGGATATACTTTACCGAAACGGTAAGCCGCTCGCCATCGAGGGCACATACGCCATAGACAAAATTGTCTTTGGGCACGAGCCTTCCATTGATATACACATCTTCTGTAAGTCTTAGTTTAACAGTAGCCCCGGCAACGAGCGTCTGTTCTTCGTGGACCACTGCGGGTATTGCCTTGTTTTGCCCCTCATCTGTGGAAGCCTCTGCGGTTCCATCAAAAAAGGAGTTGCGTAACAATTGTGGTCGAAGACTGTCGGAAGCTGAGACGGGGGCGGGCTGTAACAGATCGGCATGAACTTCGGCGGGCTGTGTGCTTACGGAAAAGACCTGGCCTTTATTCTGTTCTGACTCCTGGCGGAGCTTTTCCCTCGTGCGGCCTGGATGTTGTATATCCAGCACCTTGTCAAGCATGGAATTGATCTGTGCCATTTCAGGATCTGCACCGGTACCCGCGTTGGCTGTATTGCCGTTCTGAAGGCCTTCCATTACTGCTTTCAGCTGGGCCTCCAGGGATGCAGTTTCCGGGTCAGGACCCGCAGGCACCGAAGGTTGCGGCGGCTCCTCCTGCAGCTGCTCCTGTAATGCGGCAAGCCTGTTGCGTACTTTACGTTCATTGGCGTCACTATAAACGCTGTTGGCCGGCAGTGAGGGTGCATAGCCGCTTTGATATGAAGGGTAGGGCTGGCCGTTATAGCCATCGGGCAAACGAAGGCCAGGTTGGCCTGTGCTATCCATCGGCGGCTGGCTATAAGGATCAGTGCGACGAACGTCTGCCAGTTCCAGGGAGTCTTTTAGTGCCTGCTGGTACAGGCTGAGTTTATCACCGATACCCTCTTTGAGCCGGGCATCCGGGAGGTCCAGGTTCATTCCGGTCTTTGATTTTGCCGAAGCCTCAGGGGCCGCACCGTCTTTGCCCCCACCCAACGCCCAGAAAAACAGGGTAAGGAAAGGTATGGCCAGTAGCGGCAGGCGCGTCATCATTTGTCTTTTTCTTAAAAATTTTTGCGTGTACGCTTTCATGAGTATAAATATTTTGATGAGTCAATAAAAGGGAGATGTGCCATTGCAGCCGTATTACGGAGGATAATAGGTGCAGTACATGGTTTTCGCATTGTTATCGGTGATACACGGAATTTTTATATGGATGCGGATCATGGCTGCGGGAATTGACGGTTCAGAAAATCCAGGCTGTCGATAAGGCCCGGCCTTGTAGCCACCAACCTTCGGTATAGCACAATCCCCGCACTGTCGTGGCTAAGACTGTCCAGGTACCTGCGGTATGCCCGTAGCTCGCCAAGCAGCTGCCTGTCCGGTGCCGGTGTGTTGGCAGGTTGGAGGTGCGGAACGGCCATGCCACCCGGACTGATGAGAAGCTTTCTATAACTGGGTTTATGAAATACCTGGTACAGGGCAATACCGGAGTTAGCGCCCAGCAAAAGAAGGAAAAGCAGGAGCGCAGCTTTTTTCTGGCCGGTAGTCCAGTTGCGGGTAAGGCGTGCCATGGTGTCTGCCCAGCGCTGCTGCAGGCCGAGGATACCGCCGGCGATTTTTCCGGCGGCTACATCTGAAAACCTCCGCGTCCCTGTTTGCGATTTATGTTTTCTGCGAAAGAAGTAGAACATAGTATCAACGTTTAGAATGATTGAGAAAAAGAAGAATCACTGGCGGCTTTCCACTTTCAGGTCTTTGTTATCCAGGGTTGCCCAGCGTTCGATCAGGAAGCCATGGGGGTTGTGGTCACTTTGGGTAACGTTATCGCGCAGGTACCCTTCCGTTACAAGGCTCCGGGTAACGGTACTTGTTGGCCGGATGATCTTTTGTTTGCCATAATACCGGAAGTAATAGGGCTTGCGTTCAAGGTTTACAATGATGCTGTCCTCTTCAACCCGCTGGCTGATATTGCCGCTGATGATGTTGCTGTAGTAGCCGTTTTCCTTCAGGTTGTCGTATTGTGTTTTGGCGCTGCCATCGGCGAGGTACAATGCCTTGGCGAGGTTTCCCTGGATGACGGCATCATCAGGATCCAGGTTAAAGAAATAAAAGTGGAACATCCTGACATGGTCCCTTATCTCAACGGAAATGTTATCATTCCTGTTGGATGCGGAAGCCTCCAGCAGCTTTCCATTGGAAATGACGTACACCTTTTGGGCGGCAGAGCTGACCTGTCTGAGGCAGGCAAAAACCACGTAACAACAAGTCGTCATGTTGGCTACAATAAGCACGATGGAAAAAATCCGGATATGCTTGAATGCCTGGTCGATATTTTTAAATTGTTTGAGCATGAGGTCTGTTTGAGGTTTGTGTTTTTATCGGATAATCAAGCTTTGTCAGTTTCCTTGGATTGGCCGCCACCTTTGGTTTTGCTACCACCGGAGGATTCGCCGCCACTTATTTTATCAGCCAGATAGGCGTTGGCCTTACCAATGGATTGTCCAAGGCTTCCCATAAAGCCCCCGGAGCCGGGCATTACATTGCCGGTGTAACCGTCTTTGACATTGGAGTAAGCGTCCGCTATATTGCCCGCTGCTGTTGCGGCCCTTCCTGCGACCATTGATGTGCCGCCACTAACGAGCATGGTAACACGTTGCAGCATGGAGTTAGAACCGTGCGCATGTACGATATAATTGGCTACGGATGGGACGGTAAAGTAGCCGATGATGCCAATGATCATGAAGACGAGATAGGCGGTATCGGCGGTGCTGAAAGAGGTCTCTCCCTGCTGTGCAAGCTGCTCCAGGTCAATCTTGATCATGTTTTCCTGGATCTTGCCAATGATAGCTCCAAAAATATTGGCTACAGGAAGCCACATAAAGACATTGATGTACCGGCCCAGCCACTGGACGAGGCTTTGCTGGAAACCGTCAAAAACGGCGAGCCCTATTACCATTGGTCCAAGCATCACCAGGACAACGCGCTGGAAGGTGCAAAGGGCATCTATGGCCAGTGATGCGGCTTGGAAAAGCACCTGCAGGATCTCGCTCATCCATTGCTTGACCGAATTCTTGAAGTTGTAATACATCTTTGCCATGGAAAACTCCATGCTGCTGGTGAGCCCACCGATCCAGCTTTCATCGCCATCCGGGTTGGTATACTTTTGCCAGGCTTCTTTATCCCCGTCACCGGTTTCGCCGACGTACATCTGCCATTCCTTAGTGGTCTTTATGGCCTCTTCCTTTTTCCTGAGCAATTCCGCTATGGCCTTATCTGAATGCTCAACGATATCAGCGGTGATCGATACCGTAGGTTTTAATACGGAATTCATCAGGTTAACCACCGGTAAATAAAAAGTAAGGACGAGGCCAAGTGCGAAGGGGCGGAACAAAGGAAAGAAGTCGATGGCCTCTGCATTGGCAATTTGCTTCCATACCCGGTAGCCGATATACCACATTGCCCCGAAACCGGCCAGGGCGCGGCCCACATCGATCATTTTGCTGCAGAGCGGTATCATATCGGTAAACAATTTTTCCAGTACGCTATGCATGCTTTTCATGTTGTCTGCAAGCCCCTGTGCATGGAGCAGTCCGGGCAAAAGGATGGCCAGAGCGGCAAGACATGCCGCCTTAAAAATTGATTGTTTCATATGTGTTTGTCTTTATTGTGCTTTCAGGTCGTATAGGCGCCGGGCCATCTGCACCTCGCGGAGGTCACGGGTGCGCTGGGCAGCGAGCAATCCGGTTTTATTGTTAAAGGATCGGAGGAAACCAAGCTTTTCCTGCATACCGCCATAAATGCGGTCAATGCCTTCTATCCGTTCATCATCAGTCATTTTAAACTTGCCGGCAGTAAGGATCATGGCCAGTTCATCGAGGTCCTGAAGGCTTTTGTCCAGCAGGTTTGCGTAAACATCCATCAGGTAACTGAGTTCTTCCGGGCGGAAGGCGCCACTTTCAGAAAACCGCCTGTATGCCGACTTGTATTCTTTGAGGATACTTCCCTGGCAAGAGATAATATCGGCAACCCGACGGTAGTTTTTGATCTTCGGGTTAACGGCCATCAGGCCATCCATAAAAGCCTCATGGAGCTTGTAATTGCCGGAAGTAATATCCCTTACCCTATTGTAACCGCCGGAAATGATTGTGTAGGCCTTATACATATTCTGCAGGATCTGTTTTAGCTGGTTGAGCTTTTCAATATTGAGCGCCAGCTGAATGGCCTCCTGTACCTGCGCCTGCACGGCCAGGGTACAGGAACTGAGCAGTACAGAAAGCAATAATATTTTGAAAACCTGTTTCATGATATAAAATGATTTTAATGTCCCTGTAAGATTTGGCCCTGGTGGATTTCGGACAGGGCGTGGCAGCGTTGCCAGGCCATGGACCTTACCCTGCCGTTAAAATGTTGGATGAAGGAGTGTTTGTCTACCATACCTTCATAAAGCTTATCCAGCCTTTCCAGACGCTGGTCGTCTGTCAGCTCCAGGTTGCCGTTTGTGACCAGCAACATCAGGTCATCAAGCTCTTTGGCGGATTCGGAAAGCAGCTTGCTGTACACACTGCCCAGGTATCTGATCTCATCAGCACCGAATCGCCCGCTGCTCTTTGCCTCCCGCAGGCACCCATGGTATTGGCGTACAATGGAAAGCTGTAAGGCGATGATAGCGGCCAGCTTGCTGTAATGCTTGATCTTAGGGTTAACCGTCTTTAAGCTGCTGAAATAATCTTTGTGCAGGGAGAACTCTCCTCCTTTGATATCACGGACCAGGTTTACGCCCTTGTTTGCGACATCGTAACCTTTCTTAAGATACCCGAGATAGGTTTGGAAAAGCCCGATCTGGATAATAAGGTTTCGGGTCATCGCCTGGTTCTGGTTGAAGATACCACCTTGCGCCCGGGTACTGCCAAGCAGGCACAGGCAAACCAGCATTACGGTAATTATTTTAAAAATATTATGCTGTTTCATAACTGCTGTATTTATTGAAGCCCATACAATTGTTTGACAAAAGCCACGTCCCCTGCGCCTTTGGAGCGTTGCAACGAAATCATCACGTTCTGGTTATTGAACCGGCGCATGTCGGTTAGGTTTCCCTCAATTCGGTCCGCTGCATCGTTGATCAGCTCCAGGCGTTTACCGTCCGACATCTGGGTGGCAAAAGAATTGATCACAAGGGTGACCTGGTCGATGTTCTTTAGGGACTCTTCAAGGATGCCGCTATAGACCTGGTACATGTAATCCAGTTCACGCGGCGAAAAATGTTTGTCCTGTTTGAAAAGGCCATAGGCCCGCTTGTATTCTTCTACGAGCTGCAGCTGCCGCTCCATGATCTGCTTTACCCGTTTATAGGAAGCGATGGCATTTTTTACTTTCCAGAGTTCGTCATAGTAATCTTTATATAACGTATGTTGCTTTTCGGCCCAATCCGATATCTCCTTAAGCTTCAGCTTTGCCATGGCATTTTCGACAACCTTCTGCGCGTTCTGTAAACCGATGGTTTTATTCTGCAACCGCTGTACATTAAGGTCCATGGCCTTTATAGCCTTCTTGATCGCCTCGGTAACCACCATCCAGATGATCGCATGGCTTTTCTGCGTGGGCATGACCGTAAACACTGTAGTCAAGGCGAGCATCGTGATCCAGATATACTTTTTCATAAAATGAATTTTTGTTTAAACAATTAATTTTTCCTTGCTTCATGTACTACGGCCTCTATCCCTTTTTCCATGCTGCCGTATTGCTCGGCATACTCCAACACCTTTACCCGCTCCCTGCCTTCGGTTGTATAGGCGAAGTATTCGTGGGGACAGAGTTCGTTCCTGACCACGATGTCCTTCTGGCCGCCAATATTGATATAAATTTCCCGCTCGTCTTTGTTTACGGAAAGCGAAGAGGTCTTTCCTTTTTCCGACATGCCAAGGGTATCCTGCAGCTTGTCAAATTTGTTGATGAACTTGCGCATGTCCATCAGGATCTTTACATCCGCATTATTGATGATAGCATCCTTGATCACGGGAGAGCTGATGAGGTCCTCGAGTTCCTGTGTAATGACGATAGGGATGCCGTTGAACTTTCGGATGGTCTTAAAAGCATACTTTAAAAATTCTGCCATACCGGATTTAGCAATAGCTTTCCAGGCTTCATCAATGGTCAGTACCTTCCTTGTACCTTTGAGCTTGCGCATCTTGGAGATGAACAGTTCCATAATGATCAGCGTGACGACGGGAAAAAGTATGGGATGGTCCTTGATATTGTCCAACTCAAATACAATGAACTGTTGGGCAAGCAGGTCCAGGTTTTCATCTGCATTGAGCAGGTAGTCGAACTCCCCGGTTTTGTAATAAGGGCGAAGTACATAGAGGAAATTATTGACGTCAAAATCCTTGTCCTTTACATGGTGTTCTTTCAATGTTTCCCGGTAATCGTTTTGGAGGTAGTCATAAAAAGTATTGAAGCAGGGAAATATGCTTTGGTTCTTTTCAAGATATTGATAATAGCCTTGCAGGGCATTGGACAATGCAACATACTCTGAACGGTTGAAGTTTTCATTTTCCTGCTTCCAGAGTGCTACCAGCAAGCTTTTTAAGCTTTCTTTTTTTTCGGTATCGAGTACTTCGCCGGGAGAGAGGTAGAAAGGATTGAACCGTATGGGGTCCTTTTCTTCGTAGGTGAAATAATATCCCTTGTTCAGCTCACAGAGGCTTTTATAGCTGCCACCGATGTCGACGATAACACAATGGGCGCCCTGGCTGTACAGGGAATTTAAAATATGGTTTACCGTCATGCTCTTTCCGCCACCGCTGGTTCCGCAGACCAGCGTACCCATATTTGAGCTGATTCCTTCCACCAGGCGTGGGGAATCGTATAGGTCGAGAAATAGGGGCCTTCCGGTAAGCCGGTCGCAAAAGCGGATGCCCCTATCCGGTGTAGTGCTGCGCGTCATACCTTCCATGTTGAAAAAGCAGCTGGCCTGTTCTGCGAACGTATCGAAGGTGTCGTTGGCCGGGAAGTCAGCCTCATTGCCAGGCAGGCCTGCCCACCAGATCGGGGCCGATGCTTTTGTTTCCTGCTTGGGCAGGGCATCCATCTGTGCCAGCGCAGAGGAAGTCATATTGCGCAGGTCTTTGAGCTCTTCCCGGTTATCGGTCCAGGCCATAACGTTAAAGCTGGCCTTTACCGGGAGCCGTTGTTCGCTGATGGCCTCATTAAGAAATGCACTCGTTGCATCGCGCGAGATGGCATTTTCCCTGCTGTAAGCGGATAAGGACTGCAGGCGCAGGCGCTTGCTTTCCAGCTTCTTTATCGTTTGTTGCGCATCGTCAATAAAAATGTATTGATTATATACATGGTTACAGGGTAGGAGATGGCCTAAGAAAGAAGCAAAGCCTATAGGGAACTTCGTGCGGTCCGTACTGTACTTATCATAGGTAATGCGCGAGCCGCAAAGTGCGGGCAGGCATTCGGCCTCCGCTAAAGTATAGAGTTGCACATGGTTTTCACCGATCTGCCATTCGGGTTTAAACTCGATATCCTTAATTACCGGAAGGTCTTTTGGGGAAAGCAGGTACAGGTATTGTTCAATGATGCCGGGTGCATCTTCTGTTCCCATAAGTTCGTTTTCCTTTAACCGTTTTAGTTTAATAAAGTTGCTGTCGGACAGGATGCGTTGGAACTGTCCGACGCTGTCCATGAAGGATTGGTAGAGGGTTTCATTTTTGGTTTCATCCGGAACAATCGTTGAGCGCACCAAGTTATTGAATACGGAGCTGGAAGGTTTTCGGCCTTCGGGCTTTTTGGTCAGCATCAGGTAGCAACGGTGATCGAGGTACGGCCGGCCCTTGAAATAGGCTTCTGCCTTAGCAGCGAGAAAGCTTTGGTTGCCCGCTGCCGACTCCGGCTGGTAGGTTGATTTGGTAAACCAGTCTTGCTTGTGGAGTACGGAGTGCTTGGGCAGCACGCGGATCGCTTTTACCCAGTTTTGGTGGATAGTCTCGTAATCATCCGTGCTCAGGGAAAAGATTTCCGGAAGCGTTAACTCAAATGCAACGGTGATGTCCCCGTTCTTGGATAAGATACAGTCCTCTTCGATTTTATAGATGGGCAGCATCTGTTCCAACGCTTTGCCGTCTTCGCGATGTTGTTTCAATTGCAGCAGGGCTGCAACGAGCATGACTGTTATAGTTATAATCAGTAAGGTTCCCATTAGTCATTCAGATTAATTTGTTTTAAACGTAATGGCCTGCGTGCCCAGCTTCGCAGGCAGGTTGGGCACTTGCGCCAGGCTGCTTCTTTCATCAGGCCATGAACGCCATATTTATTGCTGTACCGGAATACCCAGCTGAAGAGCAGTGAACCGGCAATAACGATTATGGGAAGTGCAATGAAGGTGGATACACCTGCAATAAACATAACGGCAAAGAGGATCAGGAGCACCAGCAGCCCCACTGCCAGGTAGGCGATGTACTGTGCCTTTAAGCCTTTAAACTCTATGGGTTTATTGATACCCTTATTGATTTGATATACACTGCTCATAGTGTTGCAATTTTTTGTTTACGATAATTATCTACTGGGGCGGATACCGGATTGCCGGCCTTCGAGCCTTTGCCTGTGTGGCATGATTTGCATGGGGACAGGTATGGCTTTTGTCTGAATTTCCATTTGTGGTGCCCCGGATGTGGTTAACATCCATCCTTCCGTTAACATGGGCGTATCCGGTTGGTCTGGCTGTATTTTTTCAGCATCAATTTCCCCTTGTTGTACCATGGCATTGGCTTCGATTTTTAAATTGATTTCCCTTTCCAGCCGCGCACATTCTTCTTTAAGCAGCCGTAGCTCCGTATCACCTGCAAATGGCTTTAGGAGCCGCTGCTCCAGAATAGGAATATTGCGTTCCGCTTCCTGCACATCCTTTTGATAATTCTCCTTTAGGTTGCTTACGCGGTCAATGGCATTTAGAAAATGCCTTGCGGTGTACTTGAAGTTATCGGCATGGGGATGTCCCTTGTTGAAGGTGTATTTGATACCATCCTCTGTAGTGGAAGCAAAGAAGGTATTATAGTGACGGTACTGGTACAGCCCATTCTCTTCGTATGCCTGGCTGTTCTGGCGGATGTAAAGGGAGAAACCATAGAGTTTCCCGATCTGCATAAATTCCGGCCCGCCGGTGTCCGGCTTCCAGTTTTTATATAATTCCACGAGGTACTGTCCTATAGACTCCGGTTCGGTTTCCCTGCATTGAAGCATTTCTAATGGATTCGCTTTCGTACCGTCTTCCATGAATTGAAGTTTATCCTTGTACATGGCCTCATCTTTCTGTAGTTTTTGCAGGATATCTTTATTATGCTTGTAATCCTCCTGTATCCGTTCCAGCCTGGTACGGGCCTGTATGGTTTCGCGCAAATGGATATGCCGTGAACTTTCTAACAGGGCGATCTTCTTTTCCAGTTTCGCTTTTTCAAGCAGGGAGGTGTCACCGGAAAGAATAGCAATGTATTCCGAGAAGTTAACACCGCTTTGTTCATCGAAGGCACCTTCGTCGAGGGTGCGGACCTGCAGCGAATTGTTCTTCATCTGGCTGATAAAGGTTTGTTTGTTTTTCAGCAGGTTGAACTTATAGTTATCGAGGGACTGTTCTACGGCATAAATGAAGCTAAATACCTGGTTATCGAAATGGAGCTTGGCAAGCCAATTGCCTGGCCTGGCGCCACGTCCGTTACGCTGGTCCAGATCGGAAGGCCTCCATGGTATGTCAAGATTGTGCAAGGCAATTACCCTTTCTTGTACATTATTGCCGATACCGAGTTTCTCGGTACTTCCGATATTAATACGTATTTCCCCGGCATTCATCTTACGGAACAGTTCAGGCTTCCTGGACTGTGGCCAGTCATGGATAAAGGTGATTTCCTTTGCAGGGATGCCATACTCTGCTACCAGTTTATCTTTCAGCGTATCATAAATATTAAACTCATCATCTTTTGGCGTGCCGATATCGCAGAAGATAAGTTGTGTGCCTTTATATGGTGTACTTTGATGGTAAAACTCTGCCACCTTGCGGGCACATGCACTGATCTTGTTGCCAGGGTCATCCAGATAACGTTCGGGATCAACGAGGCGCATATCGACTGCCATTTTCTTTGCATAATTGGTAGCGATCAGCATTCGGGCATTGTCTTCTTCATTGCTCAGTGAATGCCTGCCGAGTAAGGTAGCGTCACCTGTTTGTGCGAACTTCATCAGTTTGATGATAAAGTCTCTTTGGTCTTCGGTAGGACTGATATTGATAAGCTCCTCCCGTATGGAAGGTTTATCCAGGTTGATGTGCTTTGCAGTTTTGTAGTCGGTAATCTCGTTATAGAGCAGGGCCAGCTCCGGTACTTTAATGAAGTGACGGAAGCGTTCTTTGGCTATGATCTCATTGGTAACAGAGAACTCGAAGTCTACAGTCTTACGTGCAAAGACTGCCGCCCATGCATCGAAGTTTTCCATGCGCAGGCGTTTAAGCTCCCGGGGGCGCAGGTATTTAAAGATCAGGTACATCTCCGTCAGGCTGTTGGAGATCGGGGTACCGCTTAAAAAGGTTACGCAGAGGTCCGTGTCAAATTTCTCTTGAAGGGTGCGGATGGCAAAGAGCATATTCAGCGCCTTCATGCTACCTGCAGTATTGCCCAATCCTGCCACACGGTTATGACGGGTAGTAAAGGTCAGGTTCTTGAACTTATGGCTTTCGTCGATAAAAAGGTGATCAATACCCAGCTGCTCAAAATCAATATCAGTATCCTTTCGGTGTTCTATATCATGCAGCACTCCCTTTAACTTTCCTTCCAGGTTGCTTTTGCGGATCTCGAGACCTTTGAGCATCTTCTTACTGATATCGCCGCCCAGCTCATTGAGGGTATGCAGGTCTTTTTCCACCATATCGATTTCGTGCTGAATGATCAATGCCTGTACCCGTGGGGCCTGGGGGATCTTTCCAAACTGGTCGTGCGTCATAATGATACAATCCCAGTTGTTGTTCATCATTTCCCGGTAAAGGCGCTGCCGCTTTGAAGGGGTGAAGTCATCTTCGGAAGGGGCCAGCACTTTAGCCTTGGGATAAGCCTTGCGGTAGGTTTCTGCGATTTGGGTAATATTGGATTTCAGTGCCAGTATAGCAGGCTTCTGCACCAGTTTCAGTCGCTTCATTTCCTGGCTTGCAGCAATCATGGTCAGCGTCTTGCCCAGTCCTACCTCATGGTCTACCAGGGCGCCACGGTTCTGGACGATACGCCACACAGAACTTTTTTGGGAAGAATAGAGGTCCGGGATTCCCAGGCCATCTTTATCAAGGCCCGGAAAAGTAAGATGGCTACCATCATATTCCCGGAGGGCATAACAGTTATAGGTATCATTATATTGATTGGCAATAGCTTCCTTTTCAGCATCAGGCAGGGACTGTAACCAGTTAAGGAATTGCCCTCGAATGGATTCGATTTTCTGGTGTGCTTGTTGGATGGCCTCGTTGTCGCGAACCCTGACCTTGGTGCCATCCTGGCGGGTAACCTCGTAACTAAATACCGGGGATGTATTTTCCAGGGCGTGTTCCAATAGGGTGTAGCCAAACATGCTTTGCCCGCTCTTTGGGGTAACGGCATATTCCTGCCATATTTTAGCATTGCGACCTTCCGTAATAACTTTAAATGCATCGAGCGATTGCAGGTAATGGACCTGGGTGGGCAGATCAAAAAGCTCACGTGCAAACCGGCTGTACAACGCTTCGGGTATCCAGCGTTCACCCAGGTTAAAATCAAGCAATTCAAAGGGGATCGGTTCCGGCTGTACCTTCTCAATGGCTTTAAGGCTCCTTTGCAATTGCAGGTTTGCCGGGTTGTCCTTCACTGCCTGCCGGGCAGATGCCAGTTTAACGACTACATTACCACTCAGGTATTGATCTGTGGTTTCCCACTGCTGGTTTGCGGGATTGAGGTACACATGATGCCCGAGTGCATCGATAACCGCCTGCTCCTCTTTTCCGGTAACAGTTGCAATATAAGGGATATCCACGCAGCCCTTCTCATTGAGGCAAGGCGCAAGCGCTTCAAGCGGGTCGTCTGTCTCAAATTGCTGGGGCCTTTGTGCAATAACAGTATGAAAAATATCTGCCTTGATATAATCTTCCCCATCCTTGCGTTCCAGGGACGCAAGGATACCAAAGCCAAAGGCTGGATCATTCAAAACCAGCTGGCGGTTTCGGCGATCATTTAGTTGGCCGTAGGTGGCAGTAAAATGATCATACTGTTTATTAAGCAATGAGCGTAAGTCGGCATATTCCTCGCTGCTATTGTTTTCTTTTTCATAGAGGTCCAGGTAGGTGTCCCGCAGGGCAGTGTAGGACTGGTAAAAGGCTGCATTTTTATCCGGTAACGGAAAAGCCTTGAAGGTGGCTTCGGTACTACCTTCATCAATGGCCGTTATTGTTCCGGCTTGCCCGTTATGTACGACAAGGGTGCCCTCTTTATAAAAAGGTAAAACGTTCGTAAAGCGTTCCAGGTCTTTTTCCCTGAGGTCGAGGAAAGATAACAAGGTCTGGTCACCACTATAGGTATATTCGTATCCAAAGGTTTTTAAGGTCGCCGACAGTTCTTTAAGCTCCTGGCTTAGTTCACCGGCACCAATCCATTTATCAGGGAACCGGATTTCTGTAACATTGGAATGCAAGCGGTATTGATAACGGTTTCCGCGCTGGCTCCGCGCCGCCACCAGCACAAGGCTTTCATGGTCCGGTTGCACCGTTGTCCGTATAGTACTGATGATGCGGGCAGACTGTTTCTGCACTACCTTTTCGTCTGTATCTTTTAAGTATGCCTGTGCACGGCTGGTCTGTTCCGCAGGCGCGGAATCAAAAAGGCCCAGCTGGACCGTAAATACAGATGATTTACCTTCCGGTACGGGTAGAAATGTGAACGGGATTTTCGGATGCTGAAGTGCTTGTTGCGCACGAGATGATGGAACACTTTGTACATTGATAAAAGATGCCTGCAGGCTTTTAAAGGGCTGGTGTTGAAAGCGGTTGGAAATATCACTCAGCAGGATACGGTATAATGGTTTCCTGAGTTGTTCCAATGTACCGCTTTGCCAGATCTGCCTGTTGGCCTTTCCATACTGGTTAAGGCCTTCAAAGACTTCTGAGCCCAGCAGCAATCCCCGTCGAAGGGAAAGGTACTGGTTCAGGTTATAGTTGCCGTATTCATTTTCATGGGAAACAGTAAGGAGCAGTTCCTCTTCTTCTGTGCTCAGCCCTTGCTTCTGTTCGTTCTTTTGAACGATGAGTAAATGGCTTGGCGCTTCTGTCCCCCCGGTATCCTTCATCAGGTTATCGGGTAAAGCCGCCATACTAAGAAAGTCTGCATTTTTGAACAGGTATTGACGGGCAGCCTGGTTGGAAGGGCTGTTCAGGAAAGCATCAGTGGTGATAAACCCCAACACGCCGCCATGGCCGATTTTATCGAGGCATTTGGCAAAAAAGTAGTTGTGGATCCTGCCTGACAGGTCAGGGTTGCGAAAGGCAGGGTCATAAACAGAGAAATTCCCAAAAGGGATATTACTGGCAACAAGATCATAGTTCCCGTTATCGGTTACAGGTGCTTCTTCCAGCCCGCAGTGATGTATGGTATGTTCTGCAGATTTGCTTCCGGCAGCAATAGCCTTGAGTACATAAGCGGTCAGGGTATCCTTTTCTACGGCTGTTACCTGGCCAAGGCCGGGGAATGTTGACATTGCTTCTGAAATAAAAATACCGGCGCCTGCACTGGGTTCATACAATCGTTGGGGCAGGATATTCAAAGCTTTAAAAACGCTATATACTGTCTGGGGTATAATAGCAGGAGTATAGAAAGCAGTTAGCACCGAATTTTTCAGGGAATCAATGATGGACTTGTATTCTGATGGGGAAAAATGTTGCTGCAACAGTTCATGAAGGGCCATCATTGGCCCGTGCAGGATCATATCAGAATCAGTAGCACCTGATGCCCGCCACTGGTCAGCTGGGCCGTTAGGATAAACAATGGCCTTAATGCCCCCAAACCCACTGAATTGTTGTAATTCGTGTACATCGGCCGGTGTGACAGGCGCACCCTCCCTATGCGCCAGTGCTATACGGATGGCCCTTATATTTTGGTGGAGTTTATGAAGGGCATTATAGGCCATTGTTATTCTCTTTTACAGGAGGTCTATCGCCTCCGACGTATTCGGAAATGGTTCCCATGACCGCGTAGCGAAGCATGCGGTTGTCCTCGTTTTCGTAGTTGAATTCAAATCGTGTAAAGTCTTCCTGGCAATGGTCAATCAGGTTGCAGATCTCGTAGGTCAGTACCCCCGATTCTTTGAGTTGGTTGAAGGTTTCTTCAAAATCTTCTTCCAGTACAGAAGAGATATAGTGAAAGCGCGAAGGCCCGATGTCTTCTATAAGACGTTGGAGGCATTGTTCTTCGACGATATGGCCTGGATAGCTGGCCTCGAAAAGTTCTTCGGAAAGTGCAGTTACAGAAGCAACCTTATTTTTAATATAGGCGGTTACGCTCTGCTTGTCCTGCAACCGTAACAGAAGATCCGGATGTTGGTCAGCAAGGTGACTGTAAAGTTTTTCAGCTAAGATCTGTTCCATGTCTTTTGTGTTAAGAACAGCGCCCGACCGGCCAAAAACCGGTACGGGCAACTGTCCTGCCTGTACTTACACCCCAAAAAAGCTCTTCAATACGGTGGCAACGACAACTAAAAAAATGCAGCTACCGAACCAGGCTGCGGCGACTTTGCTGGTGTCGCCATCGCCCGAATTCCACTTCTGGTAAACCTTTACAGCCCCCACGAGGCCGACAACGGCACCAATGGCGTACATGAGTGAAGTACCCACTGCGAAGTATCCTTTTACTTTACTGGTAGCTTCTGTGATCCCTGCTTCCCCGTTGCCCTGTTGACCGTAAACAACCACCGTTGCGAGCATCAGGATAATGAGTGGCCCGTACCGGCGTACTGCAGTCGCCAGTGATTTTTTGTTATTATATTTCATGATAGAAAATTTTAGGCGTGAAGGGTTTGCCAGATCGCATCGAGGTCAGAATCTTCAAGCTCGATATCACAGAGCTCGGAAGCTTGCTGCGGTATGAAGGAAAACAGGCCGGTTTTGAAAGGCCCCAGATCGACAACGGAACTAAAGGCTTTGAGCTCCTTACTGATCTTTTCCATAAGTTCTGTGCGGTTGGTTCGGATACCTGTGCGTTCCATCATTGCTTTCAGCCGGTCTGCAAGGTCTTCCACCTCTTCAAGGAATGCTGCGTCGTCTGCTTCAGTGGCCTGGCTATTTCCAGTGGCCGCATCAGGTTTGATTTCTGCGTTGGTCGGTTCGGGTTCCCGAACGGGAAGTGATGGTGCTGGTTTATACGCATCGCCGCCGCGGATGCTTCCCATGACACCGGCTGCCAACGGTGCAACCGCAGCTGAAGGCCTTTGGGCGGGTAGGGGTCGTCGTTTGCCTTTTATCAGCGATTGGATTTCGTTGCCATAATAGATGACCGCGATGAAGAGATAGTAAAACAACAGGGCAATGCCTAGGAAAGTAAAATATTGGCCCCAACTAAGGAAGGAAAGCATAGCTTTTTGGTTTTGCAGTTAAAAAATGGCCACGTAATCGTGGTAGTTTCTGAAGCAAAACTGGCTGTGCAGAGGGGCCGGAAACCGGTAGTTTGGCCACATGGGGGGTTAATATTTTTTGAGGCTATATATAAGCACTTGCCGGTGAAAAAAAAGAAGCCATTGCGCTGTGCAATGGCTAAAAAAATACCTGGTATGGATTATATCATTTACCTGGCCGCTCCTCAGAATCTTCCATGCCGTCCCGGAAGCGCTTGCGCAAAATATCCAGGTAGGAAGAGATATTACTTCTTCCATACATTTCCTGTTTGGCTTTGTAGATATTGCCGATGGAAACGCCGAACATATATTCAATAAAGTTTTGGAGTTTCTTCAGCTCCGCCTTGCCATGGTTAAAACTTCCCTTATAGTACCAGGCATATATCTGTTCGGCCAGTGCCATATTGGTATCTGTCCATTCTATGCCAAAATGTTTTGGGCCCGGTGAATTTTCGCTTCCTTCCAGTCTGATAAGCTGTTCGGTAAGATAAACCTGCAGTCTTTTTTGTGCCAGCAGTGTAGAAAGAGTAAAGCTGCCCGGGGTTGAGTACCTGCCATCCAGCGCAACGGATACCAGGTGACCAGCGGTCGCCGCATCAGCCTTCCCACGGCAGAAATATCGTTCGTCCAGGTAGCCTTCCCCGCTACGGTAATATTCATAAAAGACCCGGTATTCTTTAAAAAAGCCGGTGATCTTCTTCAGCTGCTTTTTATGGTATTTTTTGAGTTGGGATATAGCCCCTTCGGGTTTTTGGACTGCTAATTTCTGTAAATAACTATAGTAGATCAGTTCTGACTGGAAGGAAGGTAATATGCTTTTGAAGAAATGGATTTCCTCCCGGATGTCTTCAAAACTGTATTGTAACAGGAATTCCTGTATTGCGCCAAGGGAGGATACCAGGATATTAATTGCGCCTTCGATCTTTTCCATTTCGTTTTCTGCCCTTTCTTCCAGGCCAGTAAGCTCCTTTTCCAGCCTGCGGCGCAGGTCAGCGATAAATTGTTCCATATCAGTTTGGTTTTGGTTAGGGCTATGAAAAGATATGGGCATGAATTGGCCTATACCATCAACGTAGCCGCCGGTGGGAAAAAGTTTGGATACGTTCTAAATTGTGGAATGGGTTTAAGTGCTGTCCGGAGCATGCCCCTTATCGTACATAAAGGGGTGGGTGATTTTGCGTGCCATATACATTGGAGGTTTGGTTATGGTCAATTGTTTTTTCAACGCTGGTCAAAGGTAAAGGCGACTGCTACGGCTTGTCAAATTTTCGGGTCACAAACCGGGCTGAAATGGAGAAAATGCAGTTCATTCCTGAAGTGCCTTCCCAAATGACGGCAGGCGGAAAATAAGGCAACTCTTTATGGTTATAGGTTTAGCGGTAAAGGGTCAACAACATCATAAAGATAAGGGTAACCTGGCCTGCAGCAGCAGCAGATCAGTAAACGCCTGGAAAAGTCCGGTAATTGCCGGCGAAAAATATTTATTTGCAAGGAATAGAAGGAAAATTGCCAGAAGTTTTTAAATGCGTAGATGTTTCATCCACGTCCGGAATTTTTGCGCAGCAAGCTTGCTTACCGTTACTTCCCCTTCCAATCTAGGCTTGAGGTTAAGGCGGAGCTTGCCATTGCCCCCGTCATAAAACTCCACAACGGCATCATAGTTTACGATCATCTGGCGGGATACGCGGAAAAATTTATCCCGGTCCAATTGGCTTTCTATAGTATCCAGGCTTAGGGCTAGTGAAAGCTCCTGTCCCGAGAATTTTCGAAGGAAGACAAGCTTATTTACCAGGTGGAAATAGGCGATCTCTGATAGTGGTACGGGAGAACTGCTGGTATGCGTCCGGGCTATAAATATTGCCCTGTCAATTGTTTGCCCATAGGTGTCGCTGTCATTAGGCTGGGTCTGCACTGCTGCAGTCACTTTAATTTCATCCGTATTAACAGGGCCCCGAAATGGATGGAGTGTCAATCTTTCATTTGCGGGTGTAGTTAGCTCCTTAAGCATTGCCCGTTCAGTTAGCAGGCAACGGATATAATAGTACAGGTTGTAAATGGTAATCAGGGCTGTGTTAAACTGCAGGTTCGTATTGTCATAGTTGTACTCGAATATATTACGGTCATAGTACGAGAAGTAGTAAGCTGCCAAAATGAATATGATGAGGTCAGGGATAATAATACCTAGTAGTAGCTGTAATGGCACCCGCAACAGTGGCTTTTCATGCCAGTCGAAGTGCCTGTCCAGCCAGGAAGTTACGAGATAAATCAGGTGGACTACCAGTAAAGTGATTACCAGGGTAACGGCATACTCGATTAAAAAGCCTTTGGCATAAATGAGTTCCAGGAAACCTTCATTACCCCCTCCAAATTTGGCAGCGAAATAAGCGGCAATAATCGAGACCCCGAACCGGACGTAAACATCATATTTATAACGTGGATACTTATTGTCTCTTTTCATAGTCCAACAAGCTTTGAGTTTGGGTTATAGCTCAGGTAACTATAAATTTATATATTCTTTGTATATTAAAAAATCAATTCCGCGATTTTTAATCCTTAACCCATAAACCCTCATCGACACCAATGGCACAATTACCCTTCACCTCAGCCGGGGTGGCCCAAAAACAGACGGAACTCTATGCCCTGACCGATGCAAACCTGCTCGTGCAGGCAAAGGCGATCACAAACGATATCCAGGCCTGGCTGATGGCAAATTTTACCCTCTCCAGCCAGCAGCAGGACTGGCTGACAGGCACCCCTGTGCAGGTTAAGTATATCTGGGGGGCAATTATCGGGGCAGCCGTCGCAGCCCGCAGGCCGATAACCATGTCTGACCCCCCGGTTTACGGTAAAGGCCGGCGCACCAAGCAGATCATCATTGAAATTACCGGTAACCTTACTTACTACCCGCCGGTTTCCGGTTCCGGGACCATGGGCGGGACCCTGCAGGTAAATATCACCTGGCAGCTGGTGGACTAATAACTGGGACAATACCGGTCCGGTAGACTGAACGGACCGGTATTGTCCATTCCAGCTTTTGATCCCGGACTACATCGCTGAATCGGAAAACTATCCCGAATTATAAGCCCGATGGCAAGCCTGGCTCAAAGTGCATATGTGCTCGGAATGCTGGTGAAACATAGATGCCTCTGGGATGGTCAGATTTATTTTTTAGAAATCATCCGGCAACTCATTGGCAGTTATCTAAACTTTAGGCACCAAACTGAAGCAATAGCTAAAATCCAGGCCTGTCTTTGCAAACCGTCAAATCCACCCCCCTTTCCAGGTATAAAAGCCATACGGGCTGAATAGTACTTTTCCTCCGCTAGTCCGTTAATACATAAATAGGTGGATTTTCCACCTGATTTTTTTGCCTTTACACTAAACAGATCACAACTATGACCCTCAAAACAAAACACACCCGGCTACACCGGCCCATTAATGGCTTAATATATCCGCTGTCAAAAAGCATTACCACACCCTGATGTTCACCCGGCATGCGTAAAATCCTTTCTTACCTTGTTTTTGCCTGTTTGTCGCTCAAAGCCCTTGGCCAGGGTTACCCTGGTGCGCGCCTGGTAATGGTGGATCAGCAGGAAATAACGGTGGATGATTTTTTTAGGCTCATTTATAACCAGACAGGGATGACCGCTTTTTATAATGACGAACAGCTGGACAGTTATGAAACGATCAAGGTAAGCCAGATGGAGGGACCACTGGATAATGTCCTGGCAGGCCTGCTGCGCAAAAGGGGCATGGGCTGGTGCTACCAAAAGGAAGTTTTTGTTGTCACCTACAAGCAGAAGGGGGAGCCTGACCTGGGTTATATCCCCGGAGAGGATAAGCGCTGGATCGTCGGCCGGGTAAGTACCGAAAGAGGACTGCCGCTGGATGCGGTAGTGATTATGAGCGGCGATAAGCTTAGTGGGACGACATCGGATAAGAAGGGATGGTTTATGCTCCGGGACCTGGAACCGGATGCCCCGCTTTTGGTGCAGCGGATGGGTTATAAGCCGCTGGTCCTTTCCGGTTACGGCGATACGGTAAACATAAAGATGACGGCCATAATCGCCCCTTTACAGCCTGTCAATGTTGCGGGTGCCTTGCAACAAAACCTTACGGGCTCCGTAAGTCAAGTCAGTGGCAAGGAAATTGCGGAGTCGCCGGTAAATAATGTCCTCGGGGCCTTGCAGGGACGGGTACCCGGACTGTTCCTGAACCAGACCACGGGGCTTCCGGGTGGTGGCTACCGGATCAGACTGCGCGGCAGAAACAGTATCGAAAGTAACAGCGACCCGCTGATCATTGTAGACGGCGTTGCCTTTCCTGCAGTCTCCTTTAATGAGAATTTCTATAACACAGGCACGACAACAGGCACCAATGTTGCCCCAAGTCCTCTGAACCTGTTATCAGTTAGCGATATTGCTTCCATCCGCATCCTGAAGGATGCTGATGCCACAGCCCTTTATGGCACAAAAGGTGCCAACGGCGTTATCCTCATTACCAGCAGGCAGCCGGATGTGCAGGATAAAAAATTAAAAATAGCCGTCAATTTCTACAAGGCCATCGGAAAAGCCTCTAACCTGGTCCGGTACCTGGATACCAGGGCTTACCTTGGGATGAGAAGGGATGCTATCGCCAATGATGGCCGCGATGTTGATTCCACATTGGATTATGACCTGCTCCTGTGGGATACTTCCCGTTATAAAGACTGGCAGAAAGAAATGATCGGTGGTACCGCCCATATCCAGGACGCAAGCCTGGAACTAAAAGGTGGTATTGGCCCTTTTGCCTACCGGACCAGTGGCAGCTTCCGGCAGGAAAGCACGGTCTATCCTTCCCGGGACTTTAAATACAGTAAAGGTGGGGCAATGGGCCAGTTGTGGTACAGGTCCCGTAATGGCAGGCTAAGCCTGAATATCTCAGGAAATTATGTTAGGGACCATAACAGCTTACCCATAACGGATATGACCGTTTACTCGGCATTTACTCCACCCAATGCGCCAGAGCCATATACTGCCGATCATAAATTAAATTTCGCTGATGGAACGTTTTTTAATCCTTACGCCTCAATCCTGCAGGTTACAAAGACCGATTCCAGGAACTTCCGTCCCTCCCTGGATCTTTCCTGGGAACCGGTAAAAGGCCTGGTTTTTAGTGCAAATGCCGGGGGAAGTTCCATCAACATAAACGAAGTACAGCGTAGCCCTGCGGTGTCCTTTAATCCGGCAAGCGGGGTGGATTATGGTATCGCCCAGTTTTCCAGCAACCGTTACCTAAGCGGGCTCCTGGACCTTCAGGCAAAGTGGAAGAAAACCGTTGGAAAACACCAGATCAGTATCACTACCGGTGCCCGGTGCCAGTTCGAGCAGCAACGCAAAATTGCCTGGTACAGCTGGGGCTATAGTGCGGACGATCTTGCCCTTAAAGACACTTCTACTGCAACTGATGTGATGCTGCTGGACAGTGTACGGTCAGACCATCAGTACCAGTCCTATTATGGAAGGCTGGAATATAAGTTGGCTGATCGATACCTGCTATCACTGACCTTTAACCGTGATGGCTCCACCCGTCTTGGCAGAAGTTATGGCAGCTTTGGTGCCATTGGAGCGGGCTGGGTCTTTAGCCGGGAGTCCTGGTTCAAACCCGGAAAGATATTATCCTTCGGTAAGTTGCGGGCAAGCTATGGCATAACCGGAAATGACCAGTTTGAACGGGATCTGGATAAATCCGCCTGGGTGCCGGGGCAGCTTTACTCCGGTAGCCCTATAGGACAATCCACTCTGGATGGCAAACCCCTTTCCCGATGGGAAAGGATCCGGAAGGCAGAGGCAGCACTTGACCTGGGACTCTTTAGCGACGGGCTTTCGGCTACTTTCTGTTACTTTAATAACCAAAGTACGGACCAACTACTTGCCGGGCGCTTCCAGGGAATTTTTAACGGCAGGCCTATGAACAGGTTCCAGCCCGTTAATGTACCTGCTGTGGTGGAAAATAAGGGTTTTGAAATTGACCTGGAGGCAGTAGTGCTAAAGACTGCATCACTCAGCTGGAATACAAGCTTTAATTTGAGCTTCGTTCAAAACCGCCTGCGTTATTTTCCCAATCTTTCGAAGTCTGCCTACCGGTTATTTTATAATGAGGGGTATAGCCTGGATATGGTCAAGGGCTATCATTTAATTGGCGTTGACCCGCAAACCGGTATTTACCAATTTGCCAACATCGGCAGGAGCACTATGAGCTTTAACGAAGACGGGGTGTTTGCGAGGGAAAGAGGGCCTTTCTTTTATGGGGGCTGGTACAACAGTATACGATACCGGCATTTTGAATTAAGCTTCCTGCTGAGATACACCAAACAAAACAATGATAGCTATGATTATTTCCCGGCCGCAGGTTTTCCTCCGGGGGCAGTCGTTAACCAACCCCTTACCATCCTGGACCGCTGGCAAAAACCGGGGGACGCGACAAAAACACAACGATATACCACTGATCTTAACAGCCCGGCAGGCCAAGCTTTCGCATACGTACTCGATAGCGATGGAAGCCTTGTAGATGCAAGCTACCTGAGACTGCAATCATTGGTTTTTGCGTATTTTGTTTCCCCGAAAATCTTATCGCTGATCAAGGTAAAAAGTTGTAAATTGTATCTACAGGGTCTGAACCTTCTCACGCTGACCAGCTATAAGGGAAGGGACCCGGAGGTTAGTGCCGGGCCGGATAGCTATCCGTCACTCCGTCTTACTACAGCAGGGATACAGATTGGGCTTTAAGGCCCGCTTCCCGTACTGAATATTTGTTACCTGCCTATACTTCCCCATTTTCTGCTGCCGGCTTAGCTGCAGCGGTGATCAGCGCATTTATTTATTCAGAGTAACCATTAAAATTTATCGTTATGAAACGCGACAACTTAAGGGGCCCTGTACTGGCCTGTCTTCTCGGGCTCGTACTGGCGATAACCGGGGCATTTACCGGCAAGCTCTACCAGGGGGCATTCTATATACAGACCGGTCAGTCAGGCTGCATTGCCGGCATTCTTCCTGCCAATTGCACGACCACTCCGCAGCAAACGCCCCAATGTACCAGTACCTTTGGTTCGGCCATACGTGTCTGGTATAAAGACGCTGCCTGCACGGTACCAGCTTATGAAAAACCATGAAAACAATGGTTATACCGACGCGGTCGCTATGAAAAATTGTTTCCTTACCTTAGTTTCCTAAACTGCAGGCCTTTTATGGTAAGGATGTATGTAAAGGTCGCAGCGTTCTAAGGATTATGGCCTTCCTGAAAGGGAAGGCTTTTTTGATGCCATCCTGCATTCCTATAGCAGTCCCCGGTCGTAACTTTTATTTGCATTAAAGACACAGACTATGCCCATTTTGCAACAAGGCCTGCCGGCATCTGGCAGCACTACTGCCATGTATTACAACCCTGATTTTCCTTTGATGTTTGGTGGTACTGGCGCCTGGCAGGTTTTTCGCTATGATACAGTACTTCAAGTGCTGAGCGATTACCGAAGCTTTAGCAATTCCTATATGCCTAAAGGCGAAGGGTACCTTATTGGCAGCAACCTGAACCAGACCGACCCGCCAATGCATGCAACACTTCGCAACGTTGTAGCCGGGCCTTTTAAAAGAGAAGCGATCAGAGAAAGGGAACCACTCATTCAAAGCCGTTGCGGCCGGGTCCTCGAAAGGGTAATGGCAAAAGGCGTAATAGATTTCGTTCATGATTTTGCCTACCCAATATCGACAGCAGTGATCTGTGATATCATGGGTATACCCGAAGGCGTACACGAAAAAGTAGGGGCCTGGTCAAAATCCATTGTCACTGCGGGATACAGCCCGGGCGGATTAGAACAGGCCCAGGTGGCCCAGGCCGAAATGGCGGCTTTCTTTTATGCCCTCTTACAGGAACGCAACAATACTCCAAAAGAAGATGTTCTTAGCCTGCTGGCTGCAGCTAAAATTGAAGGAGCCCCCTTGCCCATCGATATACAGGCGGGCAGTTGCATGACCATACTGCTGGCAGGACACCAGACAACGGCAGATTACCTGGCAAATGCACTGTATCTTTTTCTCACAGTTCCGGGATTATGGAAGCAACTACAGGAAAATCCTGTATTTCTCCCCGGCGCACTTTCAGAAGTCTTACGCCTGCGGCCATCCATTGTCTCCATGTACCGGGTAGCTGTGGAAGATACAGAACTTGAAGGTCAGCTGATCCGGAGTGGCGAACTTGTAAATGCCTGGATCAACGCGGCCAACAGCGATCCGGAAGTATTTGAAAAGCCTGAAACCTTTAACCCGGGCCGTGGCAATTTTGCAAAGGTGCTCTCCTACGGCAAAGGCATCCATCACTGCCTGGGCGAACACCTGGCCAGGACAGAGGCACTGCTTGCCTTTGAATTATTGTTATCCAAAATGGAGGATGTACAGATCATGGCTGCGCCGAAAGCCTTGCCCAGCGCCATCGTAAACGGCTTTGAGCATTTTCCTGTTGTGCTTACTGCGAAACCTTAAGCCATGGATCCCCTTAGTTTGCAATACCCGTTTGAAGATGCCCTTAGCCCATTTGCAGAAGCGGTGGAACAGCATACCCATTCATGGCTTTATGCTGGCTATAAGCTCATTCCAACAGAGATCAAAAAGCGTTATGCCCATACTAAAACCGGTTACCTGACGGCCCGTTTCTTTCCTATGGCTTCTTATGAGCGTTTGATTCCTCTTTCCATGTCTTCGCTCTGGGGGCTTGCCTTTGATGATTTTTACGAGCATGCTACACCGCAGGCATTCGCCTGGCTTAAGCAGCGGATAGGCGCCATCATTCGAGGGGGAGATCCGTTGGCATCAGAAAATGAATTCTTTCACGAGATGAAAGTCATGGCTGATGGCTTTAGAACATTTATGCCGGCGTTCTGGATAGAACGATTTGCGCGAAGCATGGAAACTTACATTGAAGGCATGAGCGAAGAATCCGTGTATAAATCCAGCCTCAGCTTTCCAACGCTGGAGGCCTATATGGATATCCGTTGGAAAAGCGTTGATGTATTGCAAATGATCGACGGCCTTGAGGTAGCCACCGAAATGCCGCTTCCCGATGAGGTGCGCCATAATCCCTTAATAGAAGAAATCACAAAATTAACCTGCCGTATAATCGCCTGGTGCAATGACTATTTTTCTTACCAGAAAGAAGCCGGCAGGGACGTTATGAACCTGGTACTGATACTGCAACATGAAACGGGCTGCAGTATCCGGGATGCTGTGTATAAAGCCGTAAAAATCCATGACCAGGACGTCTGCCGATACCTGGAACTCAAAAGCAGCCTGCCGGATTTTGGCAGGTGGCAGCCGGCAGTCCGTAAATTTCTGGAATATAACGAGCTCATGATAGCCGGGCACTGGCGCTGGTACATTACCGATACGGCCAGGTACCAACCCGGAGGCTCACCGGGTAAAGATTTTTTTTGCTGCTAGTTAATAGGGCATATACTTGCTTATAAGTTACCTTTCCTCCTGCCATGGTGAGTAATTACGGCGCGGGAAAATCTTACCTTCAGGCGCTTTTTCATCGTCCTATTGCCCTCTGTTTTGTACTCCAGGAAAAATGGTTCTTTTTGCATTGCCATGTCATTTGCCAAAGCGGTAACCTCCCAATCCCACTGCAAGCGCTGAAAGGATTTAGGATCGATATAAATTTCACCAAGAGGTTCTAAACGGCTTTTTACCTGCATCCCCATTTTGGCCTCCATGCTTCCAGCCGATACGTGCTCTGTCTTTTTATCCATAACCGGAAACTTTTCGTTGCCAGAGCAAATGGCCATGTTCCATATGGCCTTCTTTGCCGGTGTGGTGTTATGGATCAGGAGAATTATTTTAAAACGGACCTGACAATTAAACCCATCATTTATAGTCGGTTTAAAATGTACTCCGGCTGCCTCCACATCGATCCTTATGCGTCTGCGCTCCCGCAGGTAAGTAAAACCAATAGGAAGAAGGGCACCGAAAAGTACCTTCAATAATCCGGACAGGAATTCATTCATTAGCCTATAGTTTAATCCCGAATCTAAAGCATTTTTCCGGACACCCTTAAAGGTAAATATAATGCCAACCAGCGGCCAACCAAAGCAAAACCCTTGTCAGGTAATGCGTTTATCACATGCCAAAAACAGGGCCTAAAGGAAAGAAAGTACCTGCCACTACTTTACTCTGTAACAGTATCGGAAAGCAGCTCTGACATGCTGCGCAGCAGCTTATCAGAGGTAACCGGTTTATATTGGAAATCATCGGCATCTGCCTGCAGTACCTCTCCATCATCAGAGGAGGTGGCAGTCATCAGGATAACCGGGATGGCAGCAATCTTTGGGTTAGCCCGTAGGTGCCGCAGAACTTCAATACCATCCATACCTGGCATTTTGTAATCCATAATTATGAGATCGGGAACCTGTTCGTTTGCAACGGCCAGGAGCTCCAGGCCATCCTTTGCCTCCAGGACAATACAGCCTGCTTTTTTCATATGATAATGCAGCACCATAAGGTTGGTCGGGGCATCATCGGCAATGAGTACCCGTTTTCCCCGAACGCTTTGGCTGATGCGCTCCTCGGTCTCTACAGCAGGCAGGTTTTCCATTTTGCCGATCTTATACGGGACCTTCAGATAGAAAGAGGTTCCCTTTCCTTCTTTGCTTTCAAATTCCATCTTAATTCCCATAAGGGAACATAGGGAGCGCACTATATAAAGCCCAAGGCCAGTGCCTGCCCCCGTGGTAAAGTTCTTTTCAAAGATCTTTGCATGCTTTTCTTTAGGTATCCCCCTTCCATTATCCCTTACCTCCAACATCAGGCTCTTGCCGGAAACTGAGGCCCGCAACAGTACCATGGAACGGGTATGCCTTAGTGCATTGGCCAGCAGGTTGGCGATAATCTTTTCCAGCTTTACAGGATCCGTTACGAGGTACTCAGGCAGCGTTTTGTCAAAATCCGTGAGCACCTGTATCTTCCTGATCTCGGCATTATAGCGGGTGACTTTAACCAGGTTTTGCAACCAGGTCCGGGTCTGGATGGTTTGTGTGACAACCCTATTATGGAGGCCTTGTTCGATCATCTTTACCGTCAAAATATCATCACCCATATTGATCAGGCCTGAGACCGCAATATATAAATGCTTGGCATAGCCTAAAGCCTCGCTGTCCTTACCCTCCAGGCGCCTGAGCAGGAACTGGCACATGTGCAGCATCGCATGCAGAGTGTCGCGGGTATCATGGGAGAACTGGTTATAAAAAAAACGGACATTGGCATTTGCCTCCTGGAGAGCGGTATTGGAAAGGGCAAGCTTTGTGTTGGCGGTGGTAAGTTTTGTATTGGCATCATCGAGCCTAACATTTGCGGCCAGCAGCTGCTTATTGCTGGCATCCAGCTTTTCATTGAGTTCCACCAGCTCACGGGTGCGGGCTTTCACTTCTGCCTCAAGTACAACATTCTGTCGGCGTAGCCAGGCATTATATTTGACATCCTGCCACTTAAAATGACCCACGGCCACTACAATCAGTACTGATAAGGCAATAGTGCCCAGGTCATGGAAAGGCCCCGCAGCCGCAGGCTTCATGTCCGTTATGGGCAGCAAACCAACGGAGACATTTACTTTGGCGAAGATCAAAATGGCGGCGCTTACCAAAAGGCTTATGCCGATATGCCGCCAGGGGCCAAGGATCAGTAAAGAACAGACAAAAAGAAAGAACATTAGCTGTCCTTCCTCCAGGATCATCCCCCTGATTACAGCGAAATAGGCCAGGGCAATGTTATGGATGAAAAGATAGGCTATGGCCGTAACCGCATATTTGCCTTTTGCATTCAGCCAGATAAAACTGCTGAACAGCAGCGTTTCTGCAAGGCCTGCAACCAGTACGCCATAATCCTTGCCGGCAGCGAAGATGATCAGCGAGAATACGAAAGCTAAAAACGCCGAGGTAAGGCAAAGTGAATTGATAACAATGATCCTGTTGGCCTTTTCAATAGGGACCCCTTCGGTCCCTGCATGTAATAAGGTAATGATTGCACCCTTAGGCGTCCCGTGACCTGGGGTATAGACACTAAATTTTCCAATCCGGTGGCTCATGGTGGAGGGCTTTTTATGTTTTGGGTTTAAAAAAGAATTCACTGATGATCAAAGGCCGTTCAAATTAAAGTAATGGAGGGGAAGGGGCGTTAATCCACGGTTAACGGACTTGTTAAATCGATTGTAACCCCCATCCCTGTACGTAAGGGGAGTGAGCTGCCAGCAAGTTATGTTGCAGCAGTTTCCCTTTGTTCTTGTACGTGGTATGTACACAGGAGGCATATATTAACCAAAAGTTGGTGGCTGGTGGCTCACCGCCAAAAAAAGGACCTGGTAAAGGGCGGCTTTTCTTAACCGCTGTGGGTAGCAATGGTCGTGCCGGCAGCCCTTTGTTGCTTCCAGGGGAAGGGGACAGATAGCTGGAGGGGCGGCCTGTCGTTTCCTGTCAGGAAGGAACCCAAAAAAGTAAGCAGATATGACTGTCTCATGTGTGATGGTTTAGAGGGATTCCCCAAAATTTTCGGCCGTGCCGCCTTAGGTAAGGAACCTGTGGTTGTCGCCTGCTCAGATGGGGAACTAGATCAAAATGGGCCAGAAAAAAACTGGTCTGCTATTCAAATGTAAGTTTTTTAAATAAAAAAAAGTGTAATTTTCCACCTAAATAGGTTGGATTTCCACCTATTTTAAAGAGAACATTGCATGGGACTTACGAAAATGATCGCTTAAAATTAATTTACCGGTCCTGAATCAGAAACTGGTAAATGGCTAAAAACGAAAGAAAGATCAATAATGGTAAGGACCTGCTGGACTCGGGTAAGTTGAAAACATTTACTCAGCTGGAAGCATTACTGACAATTAATTTTATTCGTAAAGCGCTAGGTAGAAGTGATCACAGGACAGTAAAGACCAAGATTTTCGATCCCCGGAAATTCACGGTCGGTAATTTTCTGGACCTGGCAAAAGAATTGGGGGCGGATCCGACGCAACTATGGCTGCTGGCTTTAAAGCAACTGGGCATCGAAGTAAAAGAATGTGAAACGAAGCCATTGGAAGAAAAGGATCTGGATGTAAAACCGGCAGATGAGCCATAAGTACTCCGCGCTTTAAATAAGTTTTAAGTTCCAGGAAAGCTTCAGCGTAAAACCAACTTACCAGGCCCCAGGCTGCTGTTCCTTTTAAGACCAAAACATCTTAATCTTATGGACAAAAATGCTATCGAGTACTGCACTCCTATCCGAGTCCTTCGTCTATCAGCCATTGGCCTGGTGCCGTAACATTGCCTACAATAAGGGCCTTCTCCCGGTTACGAAATACAACATCCCCATAATCGCTACAGGTAATCTTAGTATCCGGGGTGCGGCCAATACCCCTTTGGTTGATTACTTATTTACGCTTTTACAAAACGAGTATAAGGTCGCAGTTTTAGGCCATGGCCACGGAAGGAAGTCATTGGACCCCACACAGGCCAAAACGAAGGGAAAGGGAATTGAACCTGAGCCATTTTATTTAATGCGGAAAAAAAAGCCTGACCGAAAGTATGCCCTGGAGGATAGCAAAGAAGCTGTCGCAAAAGTCCTGGAAATATCGCCTGAAACCGAGTTGTTCATCCTTGATGATGCGTTCCATCACCGGAACATAAAGGCGGGGTTGAATATACTGATAACCGAATACCGCATTCCCTTTTATAAAGACACCCTTTTGCCCTTTGGAAGGCTTCTTGAACCAGGTTCAGGTTACAAGCGGGCAGATGTGATCATGGTTAGCGAATGCCCCGAAGGAATAACAACAGAAGAAAAGGAAGCCATCATTTCAAAAATCAATCCCCTTCCGGGTCAAAAAGTATATTTCTCTTACCTAGAATATGGCACACCCTACGACTTTTACACGGGCGCCAAACGGCCATTTTCTTCCATTAACAATATTGTGCTCCTGGAGGCTGAACGGAATCTTCGGTTGATGACCCAATACGTGATAAATAAACGCATAGGCTGTCAGCAGCAACGTTTCATCAATGGTAATTATTTCACCATTGACGACCTGGGATTACTCCAAGTCCTTCATCACGAATGGGAACTACCCATACTTATACGGGAGCAAGAGTCCATGCGGATGTTGCTTTACCGGAACCATCTTCAAAACCTGGGCATTCCACTCATCATTTTACCCGCCAGGATGAAGATCATGGGGGGCAATGAACCTTTCGACAGGCTGATCCAAAACTATGTTAGCCAATTGCAGAAAAATTTAGTGGCAAAGTAGCCCTAAGGCAGCGGTATCCAACGGCCTATGCGATTCGGTACACTCGGGCCGGGGCAGCATCCTTTTGAAGGCTGTTGTAAACACATTTCACCAAAACAATAAAACCAACAAACCTCATCATTATGCGTATCGCAAAAACGGTATTTTTCTCGTTGGCCAGCGTGATCCTCCTTACCCTTTGTTTGCTATTAGCCCGGCTTTGGCTTAGCAGCAGGATCTATTCAACACTATTAACGTTGGTATCCATTACCGTTTTACTGGTAATTATGTTTTGGATTTGGGTCTTTATGATCAATGTCCGTATCAATGAGGAGAAAATAAATGGCAACCTCGGCAAATGGCTTGCTGACATTGGCTTACGGCACTTGTCTGCCTCCAGGCCAGTAGACCTGCTAAAGCAGATAATTGAAATACGCATCGATCCCAGGCGGGGTGAACGGGACCGAAATTATGCAGCATTCCTTATCAGGACTGGCAATCCAAAGAAAACATTTAACCACATTAAACACAAAGAAGCCTTTGATTATGCAAAAATTTAAAAAGTTAAAGTTGCCATTGGCCGCTGTGCTCATTGGCCTGCTTTCTTTCCCGCTGCTGCAGGTTTGGCTGAGCAATTGGCCATTATCTATCCTGGCCAGTATAGCTGCCACCGTAGGAGCCTATATCCTTATGTGCCTTATCCGGACGCTCATTATTGCTGTACGCATAGAAGAAGCGAATGCAGGCGGTGACCTGGACAAGTGGCTCGCGGACCGGGGCCTTCCCGCGTATACCCTGATGCAGTCAAGGGGCCTGGTAAAACAGTTACTGGCCATACGCGATAATCCTGAGGCCAGTGAAAATGACCGTAGGTATGCTGCCTTCCTTACCGTTTCGGCCCCGCGTAAGTTTGTCCGCGATAAGGAGGATCAGTTGCCAGCAGCCAATGCCAAAATTGATCCGTGCATTAAAGCAATGCTGGTGATAAAGGCCATTAAACCTGAAGGTACAAGCCATAGACAGAAGTGCAAAACAAAAACCACAATTGAAAAAATAAACAGTCCCGTCATGAACCTTTCCAGAAGGCCGCTCAGATACTATGTGTGCTTTACGGTGTACTCCATAGCTGCAGCTGTCCTGGCCGTCCGCTTGTTCCATGACTTGATGATCATTGTCCTGTTTCACCTGGGAGCAGCAGCGTGCTGGCTGCTGATAGAATTTATCCTGCTGTATGCATTAAAAAAATGGAGAAAAACAAAGCAGGAAAAGACTTCTGTGGGCCTGCCCATGAAAAACCTTTTACCGGGTCAGATCTGTGAAAACTGAGCAGGCATTTAATCACCATTGCCAATGGGCGGTTCGACATTCAGCTTCATTAAAGAGGGCGCAGTCTATAGGGCTGCGGCCCATACTAAAATATACATCTACAAATGGCCATGAGACCAATTTACTTATTAGCATGTTTACTGGTTACCTGTTTAGCTCATGGGCAACTGGCCCTAAAAAGCAATCCTCCGCGGTTCAGGGCCTGGGAGAAGGGCCAGTGGCTGGCGCCACCTGACCGCCAGGTATCCCTAAAGGCCGAAAAGATCAGTTTAGGGGACCTGTTTACCAGTATCTGGAAGCAGGTGCAGATGCATGCATTTTTTAGCGAAGAGATACTGGATCCGGATAGCATAATAAAAGCTGATTTCAACCAGACGCCACTGGATACCATACTGGCGTATTTACTGCGGAGCAGGGGGCTGGTATGGAAGTATTATGAGGATTGTTTTGTAATCCTGGAACGGGACAGCAGCAAAAGGAACATCCCTGCAGGCTCTATCCAGGTTGCGCTGAGGCCCGGCCCTCGTCCGGATAAGCCGATGAAGATGGCGGTAGCAAGCCCCATAGATGAGGGGGCTACCGCAAAGCCGGCCACAGAAAACAAAGCACACGGGACTATTGCTTATGCAGCAATAAAGCCAGCGGAAAGAAAGGTGACCATTAGCGGGAAGGGTATTACTATCAGGGAGGTATTCAGGCGTATCGCCTGCCAGGCAGACATATATGCATTCTTCCCTGAGTGGATGTTAAATTCTGATATTATGCTTGATATTGATTTTAACCAGGCGCCTTTAGATTCGTTGCTTGCTTTCATATTGCGGCCAAGAGGGTTACAATGGAAATATGATGACAGGATATTTACACTCAGTAAACATGGATCGGCAAGGCCTTTAACTGAAGAAAGCAACCTTTCTGCCCTTACCCGAAATAAGCTGCCTGCCCGAAAGATCGTAGAGATAAAGGCTAAAAGATCCGATGGGCCAACAAGACATTATCAGGCAGATGAAAAAATATGGATAAAGCAGCCCGGGATAGCGGAAGTAATGGCCTATGAGCAAAGCATTGGCAGCGGGATAGCATTTATGGACATTGGCTTCTCTACCGATTTTTACCCGCTGATGGAAAAGTATCCCGTTACTTTAACGCCTCTTGTAGCTGAACGTTGGGAGGCAAAGGGCCACCTGCCCATTTGCGCCAGGTACTACTATTGCCCTGAGGATTCCGTTGTAAGGCTGATCACCTATGACTGGTTGCGGCTGTACGAGAGTGCTTACACCGACGACCAGCAAAAGGAGCAACTGCTGGAGCAGCAGAAGATCCGGGCCGAAGAAGATGGCAAAATTATTTCTTACCGCAAAGAGCTGGAAAGGATCAGGAGAATGGTCGTGCAAAGATTCGGGCCTCCCACTCTAAGCACAACCGATGAGAGCATTTGGGACAGGCGGTATTACTATGCAAGCTTAAAGTTCACCTTTACACCAGATGCACACCGTATCCGCCTTAAGCTGTATTGGAAGCCTGAGGCTTGTAAGCGCTGAAAGATGCCTTTGCATTCAAAATAATACATTCACGAAGAAACATTTTTATCCGCTTTTATTTTCAATAATCAAACCAGAGAAATGGAACTAAAACACCGGAACAATTTATGGTGGTGGACCCTGGCATCCTGCACAGCTACCTTTATCCTGTATAAAATTGCAGCCAACAGGGATCTGACTGCAAAGCCGTTAACTGCCTGCGAAATCATTAAAAGCACCACTGTTTTTGAATATGAAATACCTGAAGGTAAAGTAACCTTCTTTTTAAAACGCCTTACGTAAGTGCGCGTTGTATTTCTCTTTTCCATTCAATCACCGAACAAATGAAAAACAAGCACCCAAACAGCCTGTTATTATGGTTGCTGCCGGCAGCAGCAGTTATGTGTATACTTTACAAGATTGCAGCCAGCAGCCATACTTCACCAACGGCAGTAACACAGGTAACCTGTTCCCTGCCTGACGGCTCCCTGCTGCCCATCCGCCAGGATAGCATGTTTGTCCGTGAGCTCTACGAAATGGTACCCGCTAAAATGCGCGACACTACCCGTGATGCGGATGCCGCTATAAATATCCAGGTGCCTGCCACCTGCCGCTTTAAGTTGATGCTTAATGTTCACAGCACAGTTTTCCTAAATGGAGAAAGCACCTTTTATATTCCGATGAATGGCGGCCTGCATCACACCATGGCCGTCCAGGGCGAAGCATTCTTTGATCTAAAGGAAGAAGACACCAGTTCCTCCTACCGGATAATAGCCGGCCCCCTGGCAGACATCGGGGCCAGCCAGGGCAAATTCTATATCAGGTCAACGGATGATTCCTGTACGTTGGCCATGCTCACGGCAAAGGCGAAGCTAAAAGCATTTGAGGCCGATACCATCGTTAGCCCTGGCCGAGGGGTCTGCATGACAAATAGGGTCCCCAAAGGGAATTGGACCTGGGCGCCTGTTGATCCCACTTACACTCCGGCTTTTGCTGCGGAATCGATGAGGTTTATTAAAGCGCCATTTTTAGAAGTCGCCCATTTCCTGGAAGACTATTATCATGTTGAAGTAATGGTTGAAAACGAGTACCTGAATTTTCGACTGGTGACTGCTGACCTTCAAGCCGGTAAGTTATCGCTGGAACGTAGCTGCGACGTCATCCACCAGGCCACCGGATACGATTGGGAAATAACGGAAGGCAGCGTTACATTCAGTTTAAGGCCATTTCTACCACTTTAAAAATTAATTCTTATGCAATCATCATTTGAAAAGAATAAATGGATCTTGTCCCTATTGTTGATTATAGTAGCCATGTTCCTCTCAGGTTATTTATTTAATAGCCCTAAAAGCATTGAACCTCTTTATGTTGACCAGGGCGTGATACAATCCAAGGTTACAGAAAACTGGTCTGACCCAAAGCAGCGCAGGTATGTCCTGTATGTAAAGTGCAGAAGTGGCATCACCTGGAAAGTGTATATGTCTGAGAAAATACATCGGAAATATAATAGCGGGGATGCCTTTTTATTTAACTGGCCCCAGAATTATACCCGCTTTTGATGCTATTAAAAATCAGCATTCATCATCAAAACCAATCACTGTATCATGAACCGAAACCTATTCATTATTCCAATGCTGTTTATGCTATTTTTGGCCTGCAAGAAGGATGATAAAAACAACAAGACCATACCTGATCATTCCGGGTCCCGGTATACAATCGATACATCCTGGAGGACAAACAACGGACTGGACACCGCCATTAAAGAAAGGGCTTTACAGTATCAGAAGGATTTCCTGGATATCGTGGTTGGTTTCAAGGAGTCTGTATTTGATGGTAAGCAGGCAGAGCTGGGCATTACCGACACCATCAATAGTGCGTTTATGACTTTCAAAGCATATTACCGGAAGAAATTTCTGGATGATATAGCTGCGGGATTCAGAAGGGAGGTATTTAAAGACAGCCTGGCAAGGCACAGTTTTGAGTCCATTGTAGTGGTTGTTACAAAGGGGGACAAACAAGAAATATTCCGGTATACAGAAAGATCGTTTACAGAAACTGTTCCGCTTTTTTTGCATGAGCGCTCCAAAGCCTGTACAGAGAAGCATAAATTTTTAGATTACGATGTAAATTTTTCTGGGAACAGCAATATGATGGTCCCTGGTGTCCGGTTTAAATTACCTGGAAGTAAACCAATGTCAACGCATGACAGGGATACGCTTGCCGGGAAAGTGAGAGAGCAGATATTTTACGATGGCCATCATGGCTTTGCCGGGATCACCCTGGATTTCTATTCTGAGTCATTTTCATAACCTCTGAACAGGATGGAGGACCCCGCATAAACCTGCAAGGTGTCTTAGCTTCCGAACATCAAAGGGAAATCAGGACCGTAATGCACGGGAGTTGCTCTGGCCGGTATTAAGGATGATCGACAGTTGGCATAGTTGCGTTTTTAATGGAAGAAATTGTACCGCAACCAGGATATAGCCAGAACCATATTACTATTGTAAAATTTACGCAGTAAAAGGTTAATTATAGTTATATTTATATTTTATTCCAATTTATATATCCTATTAGATCAAAGGAGTAGCCATGACATTTATGTTCAAAATTCCATTTCTAAGAAAACTATATGTTTGGTACCGCGAAAGATACTTCTGGCACCTGAAGAAAAAGGAAGTAGAGCATATATTCTCCGATATCTATAAAAACAACCAGTGGGGCGGAGAACCCGGAACTTTTTACTCTGGGGAAGGCTCTTATGCTCCCAGCACGCTGCTGTACATCGAAAAAATTTCCGAGTTTATAAATAGCCACAATATCAAAACGGTGCTGGACATCGGCTGCGGAGATTTTGCAATCATGTCAAAGATTTTGGAGAAAGTGGATGTTCAATATACCGGCGGCGATGTGGTTGCTGAATTAATAGAACATCACCAGCGCTATTATGCAAACGAAAAAACACGGTTCGTTAAACTGAACGCTATTACCGATCCCTTGCCCGAGGCAGAGCTGGTAACGGTACGGCAGGTTTTTCAGCATCTAAGCAATGATCAGATATTGAAAATTTTGGGCAAACTGTCTAAGTTTCGGTATGTGATTATTTCCGAGCATATCCTTTTAGGGGATTTTGTTATCCCGAATCTTGACAAGATTCCAGGGCCCCACATCAGAACAAGGGTGTTTTCAAGCGTAATCATCGATGCGCCCCCTTTCAATGTGAAAGATGCCAGGGTATTATTCGAGCACCGCCTGGATGAAAAAGTGAAATCGAAACTTTATCCGGCGGTTATCAGAACATACCTGATTACTAATAATTAAAATTACCCCTTGTAGCGTCTTATGAAATAGAGAAGCCCTTGTTTTCATTTACCCCCGGCAAAATGACCGATTTAATGTATACAATCACCCCTTAAATCCAAGTTCTATGAAAAGACTCCAAACGATTTCCTTATTGGCGGTTGCCATTCCTTTTCTGTTTTCCTGTTCAAAACAAAGCAACCAGGTAGAAACCATGAAGCCCCAACCTGCTGTTGAAACGAAGAAGATTGCCACAGGTGGTGTTTCCACCTTTTCCCTGGCAAATTATCGTACACTGGCGGGTGTCGGAACAGAAGGTGCCGGTGCTGATATCAAGATTGCCGATATCAATAAAAACGGCATCCCTGATATCCTGTTTATGGCAATTGACAATGCCAACGGTGAAAACTCGTTCCGGTATAAGTTCCTAATGGACGTCTCTACGAACGGTGTTCCAACCACGGTGACCAACACCAAAATTAAAATGAACGGCATGAATGAGAATGACGGGGCGGCTGCGGCGATCGGGGATATAGACCGCAACGGCACGATGGACCTTGTTCTTATGGGTTATGATGATCCGGCAGGCCCCAACAACTTCCGTTATTTTATCGGCTGGAACCTTAACTCCAATGGAGATCCTGTGTCCTGGTCAGGCCCAATACAGGTCGCCGGTTGTGGTGACGCCGGGGTGGATGCAGGAATGGCGCTGGCTGATGTTGACAAAAATGGAACACTGGATTTGGTTTTGATGGCTATTGATCCCGGAAACCCTAGCGATCCTTACGCCCCTTATACTGGCCGTTATAAGATAGGGTTTAATCTCAGCACTACTGGTATAGCATCTTCATGGCCCGCTACCTATAAGATCTTTCCCGGAAGCGGAGTTTTTGCCAACGGTGGAAGCCTTGATGTGTCAAACCTTAGAAATGATTCACGGCTCTACTTTATTGTTTCGTACTATGACGACCCCAGCGGCGACAATAATTTCAGAACTAATATTGTTAAAATGGATATTTTTGGCAATTATATTAGTGACCCTGAATATTATTATGCCGAATCCTGGCCGGGAGTAGGGCAATTGGCGCAGGGAGCTGGCGTTGCAGTGGGTGATATTGACCGCAATGGGACCAAGGACTTTATCCAAATGGCTTATGATAATCCGGTTGGTGATAATACCTTCAGGTATTACTTCCAGTTCAACATTCAATTACCTATAGGTGCCCCCTATTATTCTTTTCTAAGCTGTACCTGTAATTAATTCCAATCATTCTTTAAACCGCTGAATAATTAACTCCCTGCTCTTCATTTGAGCAGGGATTTTTCATTTGCTCCATACCTCTGCAGTGAAAGATAAAGTGGCGCACAGACGGTTTCTTTCTTATACACCATATGCGCAGGTTCGTATGGAACGAGACTGATTCTGAGCTGAAAAAATAATATCCTCCAAGGCAAAGGTTTTGGGTAAGCAGTATTGAGTAAGCGTCCTGTAAAGATGTGCAATACCTGGATACAATTAATCCATACTAGGCAGTAGTTTTAAGGTATTCCCCTGGAATCAGCCGGAACCTGGTACAGGTATGCTGAAAATGCTGAAGAGTGAGAAAACAGGATTTTTCCCCATTTTCCGCTTTATGCTATAGGCTATCTTTGGCTAAAACTAATACTATGTTACCTGTCAAAATTGAAGAGACTATCGCCAGCGATATGGTTATTATTGACTGCACTTTACAAGGGAATATCAACCAGATCCGGCCCAGGTTTCGCGTCCGGGAAAAATACTTATTGCCCGGTAGGCCTTCTTTCGCTCTGGCATATAAGTAAAACTTAATCAATCTGTTTCAGATAAAGTACATTCCAGCCACCGCCGGAGGCAGCTGCCATGTCCTTTGACCGGCAAGCAACGCGCAGGTCATATTCCCTGGCTTCTATCTGAAAGGTATCACCATTCTGGCTCGTCAACTCTATGTGTAAGCCAAAACGAAGACTAATGGTTATATCCCGTCCCTCGTGCCGGACCTTGATGTCAAAGTGCTCACCGCTGACATTTGCCAGGATATCAGATTTGGTGGTAAAACTCCAGGATGCCTTTGCAGGTTCTGCCGGGACAACAGGCGCTTTCCTTGCACCAGCCTGTTTGCCTTTGTTCGTTACCGGCTGATCTGTCGCCAACTGGATTCCGAGAACTTGCTGAAGAATAACCAGGTTTGCGTCCCGGGGCAATGTGCCGCCTATATATCTGTTTAAATACTTTACCGGGATACCCGTTTCGGTAGAAGTTTGCTTAATATCCCAGCCCTTAGCTTCCATGGCAGCGGTAATTTTCGTTCCGATGGGAATAAGCTCTGTTACTTCAGGATTCATAATGATTACGTCAAATTTTAGGGCACGGAAGGTAATAGATATAAAGCTCCCAGTAGTTAATCCACGGTTAATTAAAATCAAAATAATAACAGGAAAGCGATTAGCTCAAATTAAAAATCCATGCTCAACCTTCTTTCGCAATAAGAAAAACTGTAATCTATATAGAGCAGGCGGACCAGATTGCAAAAAACATTACCTTAGAAACAAACCGCAGATATGTTTGAATATTTTTCCGATGTCCGAAAGGTAGAGACCTTAACCGAAGCTGATATAAGATTGTTAATAGACAACCAGGTACCGGAGAATAAGCAGCTTGACTATAAGCTGAAGCTTAACCTCGATGAGGATAAAGACAAACTCGAATTTTTAAAGGATATCAGCTCTCTTTCCAATAGCCAGGGAGGCGTAATCATTTACGGACTGGAGGAGTTAAAGATAGATGGGAGAAACGCCGGTATTCCAATCCTTCCCACTGCTTCGGGCCTGGAAATAAAGAACCTGGACAAGACGAGGCTGGCCATCTTTTCCTGCCTCAGGACAGGAACCAATCCACCGGTTACTACAGTGTACTTTAGCAGCCTGCTGGACATCTCCGGCTACCAGGTACTGGCTATTGGAATACCCAAAAACAACAGCTTACCGGTCATGGTCACAAAAAACGATATCAATGCATTTTACCGGCGCAACCAAACCCAGAAATACCCGATGGACACTATAGAACTTTACAACGCATTTCTCAGGCATGGCACCGAGCGACGTGAAGTGGAGGACTTCGTGCAACAACGGTTATTCCAGCCTCGCCATTTCTCTTCAGCAGATGCCAGGCCAAACGCCAAAGTATATGATCCCTACTTTACCAGTCGTCACGACGCTCCAAAGATGATCGTTCATACGATACATACAGACTTCTTACAGAATGTCTCTTTGGATACCTTTTCTGCTCCTGACTTCAGGCAGTTTGCACATGATCATTTTAATTCAACGGTTGAGGGACTGATCCATGAACATGCTTACAGCTTCGACGGGTTATATATTTTTTCAAAACAAAGAGGTGCGATATATGAAAATTGCGCTGAGGGAACACTGGTGTTTCGTAATGGAATCATAGAAAACCTGACTACAACGGTATTTTCAGAACGGAATTCCAATACCAACAATTCCTGTGTTCTCTATTCAGAAGAACTAATAAAAAGATTGATAAAATATATCAAAGGTGCTTTTGCCTATTATGATCGGGCCCAGATTACGCCGGCGTTTTATCTCAGTGTCGTTATCCATGCTTTTGGCAGGGTATCTTTACATAGTCCCGGTAACAATAATTCCGGGCAGATCAAAAAACGTGAACTTAAATTTCCAGTTTTCCTGGTAACCGGGCCATCTGAAGTGGCTAATGTTTTAGCGATAATGCTGGATATGTTGTTTCAGGCTGCCGGGGCGGAGCAATGTCCCGAAGAACTAAAGGAAAAAATTAGGTTACAATTTTGAGCAGCTACAAATTTGAATATGCAGAACATGACTTTTGGCCGGAGAGGATATTTTCCCTTAATGGTAACATAATATCCTTCTTTGGTGCAGTCCTCTCTTACCTAATGTTTATGGTTCTTGAAATGACGGCATAGCGAACAGACTGTGGATTCAAGGTTATTATCCCTATTCATGGGGCTTCACAAAGCTCGGGTAGTGCTTTAAAAATCCAATAACTGCATCTAAGCGAATCGCTAATACTACCTGTCGCTTAAATACTTATCTTAGCTCTTACTAAAACATAAACCCTATGAAAAAAAAAGTATTTCGCTATCTGCATTTATCTTATAGCAGCAGCCTGCGGATCAGTAGAAAGTCCGTCAGATAACGCAAATAATCAAAAAGCGCTCGCCGAAATAAAAAGAGAACCCAAAGTAAAGGATGCGCAGATTACGGAAGCCAATGTATTGTATGTTGCCATCGCAGATGACGGAACTCCTCGGCATGGATACGCGCAATACTGCTGTCAAATAATGGCAGAACATCATGCTACAGTTCGGATGGTGAAAGTCGTAGAATATGGCACAATGAATACTGCGGCCGCCGATAACGCTTATGGTCGTATATTAGGTGAATCTCAATGTCAGTAATCCGTTTTTTATTTACTAACAAGCCTTTCTGGTAATTGTAATTGAACGTTCTCTGCATGGAAGTGATAACTGTAGTAGAGTATAAGCACATTTTCGACGGCCCACGGCCTAACGCGAAGGATCTTTTAAAGGATATTTCCTCTAGATATATCATTGCCGTTATGGCAATGATCAATGATGTGTTGTCCATAAGGGGCAATACTATGGAAACCCAGGCATTTTTAATGTATAACCTCGCTGGCGATTTTCCAGAAGATATCCGAAATCAGACTCTGGCAAGGGCGGGAATTAAACTGAAGCAAGATTTTGAAATATTTAATTTCCCTTATACAGTAGAAATGATAAACAGGGAGTTGGTCAATTTTAAAACTGAAGGAAGATCAGAAATTGAAAAAGCTCCTGAGGACATACTGGCCATCTTCAAGGCATATCTGTCAATTGTACAGGAAGTGTCTGAAAGGGATACTTCCATTCTACAAACTGCAATTGAAGACGCAAAAAAAGGAGGCGATAACTTTGTCAAACTCATGTGGCCACACCTTATGCGGCAGTACCAGTTTGCCAATAGGCCGGAACCTTTTTACGAAATAAACAGAAGCCTGGCTTTATTATCATTTCTGGAAAGCCACCCTGAGTTCGGTGAACATACAAAGGAGTACTTTAAGTCGTTGAATTGTTACAACTATCAGGATTATTCACTAGCGTTACTCTCTTTATTGTTGCCTCACCTTAAACGTCAGCCCAGCCCTAATCTGAGTGATTACTTGTACAAAATTATCACTGATAGGCCCGAGCCAGTTCTGGAGTCGTTGGTAGCAGATCCCTTGGAGATCGGCAATGATCCCAAGAAACAACTGGATTATCTAGGCCTTAAGGAAAGACCCATTTTCAGATTTGAGGAGGACCAATATATTGTGCCTTACTGGGACTTTTTTATTAATGCATTATTTACTGGATTTGTATTCTCCTTTTATTCTAATTCAGGAATAAAGAGCAAGTTCCAAGATCCTGGAAATCCTACAGATGAAACCGGCTTTGGTAAATTCAAAGGAAAAATTGGAAAGGAATTTTCGGAGGGGGTACTCTTTAAGAACACGATGGTAAAATGCTTCTCGCGTCAACAGGAAACATTACTATTTTTCGATGATAGTAACGAGTTTAACCCGGACTGCTACTACCGCCAGGGAAATCTTATTTTCATTATTGAATTCAAGGACTATTTGCTGAGTTCCGAGGTTATACAATCTGCATCGTATGATGTTATCAAAGATGAAATCGACAAAAAATTCGTTTCTGAACAGGTTAAAAAAAATGGGAAACTCAAAAGGAAAGATAAAGGAGTATCGCAATTGGCAAGAAATATAGAAAAGCTGGCAAAGGATCAAGCCGTGTTCTGGAAGATAGACCCAGAAGCTGGTACTCAAAGGCTTAATCTTGTAGATATGACGATCTATCCCATCATCGTTCAGACAAGCATATACTTTGACTTTCCGGGCATCAATGACTATCTTAACAATGTCATACAGGATCGCCTTGGGCCAATTAAAATCAAGTTTAAGAGAATCGCTCCTTTTACAATGATTGATTTCAGGTATTTTGAACAGCGGCTTTTACTCTTTTCTGATGCGAGAATTGAATTGGCTGACGAGCTTGATTATTATCACAATCAAATATCAATACTGAAAGAAAAAGCAAACGGCACCCGTGATGTCAATGACAGTTTTAGCGCAATGATGCCTTTTAGTTTTATGGAATCACCAACATTTAGAAAAGAACATGATTACCGGCTTTCCGATTTAAGGAAAACGATAGAAAGGTGTTGGAATTTTAGTCTGGATCAACGCACTTTGGATATATAAATTGATCGGTTGACGGATCATCTGCCTGTCCGGTAGTAAACCGCCGTTAGGTAGCATATTTCTCTGCCAACGCTTTTAACAAGCCCGGTGAAAGGTTATTCTTATTCTTCGGACTATTAATCCAAACCTCCTCCTGCCGTATAAGGATATAGTTGGTGCCATACATACGAATTGTCAGGCTATCCTTTTCCTTATAGATAACTTCAAGGGTATATCGACGGTCGTCGAAATCAACAAACAAGCGTTCTTTCGTCATAAACAAACTTTGGGGGCTGCGAAATTATGGATTTTGGAAGTAAGCTCCGCGAGCGACTTTAAAGCCTTCAGAATTTCACCTTCAGACTTGTATCTGACCAACAACAGCGCTTTGTATACATGTTCTCTTAGGCGCTATATATCCCCTTTTATGAGCAGCTGGCTCATTTGCCACTATGAAACTTATTGAACACAACTTATTTGTCCAAGCCCATAGGCCAGGGGACGCTACTAAATTGAGTAATCCCTTTTTTAAATATTTCTCCCACTACTATAAATGAGCCAGGAAAACGTTGGAGCCTCTCCAGGATGAAGCTCAGGCTCATATTGCTTGGAATCGGCTGGGAATTACTGGCGTTCCAGATCGGGTCTTCCCGTTCGTTCAATGATACCCAATGAATAGCAATCGTCTCATTGAATAGCAGAATACATGGCTTTATTCTTTCATCCACCAGATCTGAATCCAAGTCTACATCAGGAAAGGTGACGAGTAGGGTAACAATGTGGTTAGTGACCCTCCTTGCAATATTCTGAGCGGTAAAAGATCCATAAAACATTAGGCGTAGGCTGTAACAAAGACTCTTAAATACCTTGTAAAATACCCCCCAGTCACGTTTATCAGACAGCAACATCGATACCTGTAGCAATTGAAAGCTTATTTGTGCTGCCGGATCGTATGGATCTGAAAACCAAATACTGTAAAAATCAGATTTGCCACTCACATATCCGGGAAGATTTGAATTGATAGATTTTAAATGGCATGCAAGCAATTGCAGTATTGCGTTTTGAGTAGAGGCATTTATTTGTAAAATACTGAGGGTATCTTTTTGTTTGTAAAGCCATCCCGATATCGCGGAAAGCTCGGTAACGAAATCACTTCTTTGGGTCAACACCTTATTGACTCCATTTTTTTCAAAAAACTGCGGTTTCAAAAAGGAGTCCAAAGAGGACGCTAGATGCTCCTTAGCCTGCTCGATAACTTTTCCAGTTCCTCCTGCAACGTAAACCCGGTGAAAAAGATACTGGCCGACATCGTCCCAGCACTCGAAAACAAAAAAATCGATAATACTGCGGCTGTATTGCTTGCCAATGGAAGAAGAATATTGCATAAGGAAGGTTGCCCAAAAAGCGGTTTCTTTTTTTTTGATTCTGAGATACTCTATAAAGGCTTCCTCCTCCAGAATAAATTCGTATGGAAATTCCAGAACACTGACCCGGACATCAGGTTTCATGGATGAGATCATTTGGACAAAAGGAAGGCTTTCAGCCCGCCATTGCAATAAGCGAACCAACAACCGCACGGGACTATTCATTCTGTCAATGTATTGGAGGGTCCGGAATAAGTCTTCATAACGAAGAAAGGCCGGTTTATCGACAGTGGAACCTTCACTGAATTGATATTTTTCGTTAAAAATATCAATCAGTTCTTTACATATCTCAGTGTATAGACCCTCAGGTATGGAATGTGCAACCTCCTTCTGAAATACATACAATTCCTGATCATAAACAAAGCCAATGGTATGTATAAAAAACAGCAGGGAGGTCATACCTTGCTTTGTATATTCGCCCGCTTCGATAAGCTGTAATACAGTTTTTTGGAAAAGTGCGAAACTTTTATCCGCGACGCTTTCATCGCAAGCCAAATAGTAACTGTGATCCTCCATTGGCTTTCTTCTATGACGGGCAGAATAATCCTTTACGGCCCATCCGGAAGGTAAACCGTCAATGTTGGCCATTTTTTTAGCCCAGTCAAGATCTGTTTCCTTTATTTGAAGCAATTCGCTTAATGAGTTCACGAACTGCTGCGGTAATTTTATTTCTTCCATTCTTTATTAGTTATGCATGCATTCCACATATCGCTGAACGCCTTCAGGGCAGTAGCAACGGTGGGGGCGCTATAAGGTGTAATGGATACATCTTTGTCTTTAATATCAGCAAGGCTTGGGCCAATATGTACACCAGCCAATCCTTCGTTTCCATCCCGAAGTATAAAACGGTCATGCATGCCTGTGTCGCAATATTTTTTATCAACATATTTACATACATCTACTTTGGCATTATTGATCAGCGGGCTAACAGGAAGACTGTAAGGTGGATGAGGACCTTTCTCAAAGATACCGTCGACCGGCTCGCGTGTAATGATCTTAAAAGCTGTATCCGGCATCGCGAGTTCTGCAATAAGAAAGCTCCAAATACTATTTTCTACTTTCGATTCCTTAATAGGATACTGAATGTCATCCACCACATTAAGATATGGATCCATGATATAGTACTTGTTTCCATCTATGGGTGACAATATAGATGTGATATAATTTATTGCATCAACCGTTTTGTCTTCAATGGCACCCCTCAAATAATACGATACATGATGTAAATAAACACCCATTAGATTAGATTTATAACGGTTCCTTCCTGTATTCTCCGGGAAATCTTGGTTCGTTCCTTAAATGAATCAAGCTCGTTTTGCTGCCGTATGGAGAGCTCATTTTGTTCAAACGGCCCATTAGTACTGTTGGTTACCTGATAACAAACCTGAGTTCCCAAACCTCCGCTTATCCAGTATCGGTCGTGGAACGTTTGGTTGCTGAGCACCAGCTTGAATGATTCTAATTTAGCCTTTGGTACTTTAGCGAAGATTGACTGTAGAAACTTTGCCAACATTTTGTAGTTGTCTAAAAAAATCTTTTGATCCCCTGCTACAAAACGCCTTGCTTTCGCCCAGTAGCCAACAAGGGTTATATTTTTAATAATGCCTCTGGCCATGGCATTCATAAGTGCATTGACAAAGATAATCTGGCTTTGCGATGTAAATTTCACCTGTCCATCTTTTTCAAGAATGTCGCCAAGTAGGAAAGGGTCGTTGATGACCACGTCACTTCCAAGTGACAACAGGACATGGGTTATCCTGTCACTGAGTTCTATCTCTGCTTGATTGCTATCCGGATGGACGCTGGCGTCCCAGCGAATAGATTCTATTGGCTCATATTTATTCCCATGATGCTCACCCGTTAAATACACCCGTCGTCCGTACAGGTCTGTGAAAACAGTATCAACGATATTTGGAGTGATGTTTATATTGCCAATTAAGTAGTACTTTTCACCTGAGGTAATAGCCTCATCGCTTCGGTTAACGATTAAAAACTGCCCTTGCCCTTCTTTGGGTCCAATAGGAACCTGCCACTTACCACTTGTTATGTCGATAGAACTTCTTCCAAGAGTTTTAGCACCGTCCAGAGTACGTATTTCTACAAGATGGGTTTCACGGAACACCTTGGTGTGCTGGATAAAGCCTTCAACGATAGTATTGCCCTCGCTGCCACTCGTTTCCCGCAAATCATAGTAAAAGCCACGCGGTTGATAGACAGCTACAACTTTATCTTTGAGGTAATTGAATAAGCTATCTTCAGGTAACAGACCTGCCGGTGCCATAGGGCTTATACTTGGGTGATATAAGTAACCTTGAATAAAGCTACAGTTACTTTTTTCGTCAATAAGAAAGTCTACCTGTGCCGGATAATCTTGTCGCCGGTATAAGACGGGGATTGGATTTATGACTTTGATGCCGGCAATCTTTCTAAAATTATCCTCTTGCGTTTCGGGGACCATATCTAATTCCGGCAGGGAGAAGTCAACCTCAACATCGTCCCAGGTTATCGTGTACCGTTTGGTTGACAATAAAGAGTCCCAAATTTTGTGAACCTCCATGTCATTACCAATGAGTAGCCATTGTTTTATATTTTTATCTTTCCATAGAGATTTTGCTATACCCTTATCCCCTCTATCGCGGTACCACGTTATCTCATCCGGTGGCCTTTCACGTACCTCTTTCCGGTATGCGAAGAAGATCTCCTCACCATTAGATGTAGGGGTAGTTAATAAAGATAGCAGGGAGCTGTCAAATTCCATCCATTTAAAATTTATGAAGCAATATACTTTTTTTTGACAGCAAAAAGGAGATTGCCATTTAAATCGTGAGGGATATGGGAGACATGTTACGATATTCTGTGCAGGGATGATCGCACGCTGATACGTTCGGACGGACATTTCTCCCTATGGAACAAATGCTGGTCTGCAGGTCAGCGTCTTGGAAGATTGTGAATATAAGCGCCCACTTGCGTAAAGTAAGATCTTATTCTTTCATGAAAGGCATTGATGCATTCCTTTCAGAAAATTAATACTTCGACAGGTATGCGGGAGTTGTTGTGGACAAGCAATTATCGGCTGATTTGACCGGAATGATGCTGACAAATTCTTTTAAATTCACTTTGAGCATTTGCGCTCAGCTCCTTACCATGGCAAGTGCTAAAAGACTTACCCGAGTGGCAAAAGCATTGGCTTCCACGCTTGCCGCCATTTCGTACAAATTGTTCTATGTTATGTAATATCTGTTTATTCCGTTTGATTTGCTGGCTAACATAGGCGGGCAATGCGACGCTTTGGTTATTTAACCTTCGCCCAAGTAGCCAAAGCTTCTCGTTGATTTCGCTGATTGCAATAAAATCATCTATAATGGGATTGCCGGAAATATTGATTCGGATATTATCAATAGAAACACCTTCGTATAATTTGTCGTTATCTGAAACAAACATGATTGTGTCCACATTCATTTGTCTGGGAGTGACGCACAGTAAGTTTCCATAGGAGTCCTCCCAGACCGCATGATGCTCAGCCTCGCAAAGTAGGTCGCCCTGCCAGATAACCCAGCCATAATGAATTCGCCCTCCACTTGATTTTATCTTGTCAGCAACATTAAAATAGCAACTATTGAGTTTGGCCGATGGCTCCACTTTGACAGTAACCAATTCCGGTTCATATTCGGCATTGATTTTATCTAAAAGTTTTTCTACATGCTGATTTACCTCTTTGGGGCTAATCATGATGACAAAATTATGGTTATGATGATACTAGGTTTATTTATTTGAAATAGTTTTCTCAAATTTTCAGCTGTCTTTATGAAGACCGTATGTAAAATAGGATGGCGTCTTGTTAAATAGAGCACATACTCTTTTAAAATACTGTTTTGTGATTACGAGATCTGTCCCAACTAATTTTGGTATTTCATCCGATAATGAAGTTCTAATCCCATCCCCCAGGTAATCGCACCGCCAGGACCTCATTTTCAAGACGACTTCATTTCCTTCAGTAACTGCTGTGAGCCCTTGCTCCGTTCTACGTATTGTCAGGCCCAATGCGCGTACTATTGCAGGGTTTAACCAAAGTAGCTTGAGCGCCTCTATGCTGTCATCTTGTAATACTGAAATTACAATCTCATCATCCAAATTGAAATCGAATTCTCCATTAACCCATAATTGATATGGCGCCAAAAAATAGGGGAAATAGGGAATCGACTTTACAGTGGTTGCAAAAGAAACTCCACCGTATGATTTAAAAGGAATTAATTTTAAAACACCATCATTTCTTAACTCGGATTCATAATGGCCCAATCTTATCCATTCATGAGAATCGGTTATTTCCCCCTTTGAGATTCCGCTGGCAATTTCGTGTGATTTGATCAGATCATCAGGCCTGCTGCCGAACGAATTGACCTGTATTGTTAACGCTTCTACCGAAATAAAAGTATCTCGTGTAAAATCTTCCACATTCACAGCATTACTCCAGTCAGTAAAATTTTGATAGAGATCGATATTTAGAATATCAAGCATATTTTGACCGCCATAGATGTGCGGCACCATCTGCCTGTAGGCCCTATTGGCATAGAGTTCGAAGTAGTCCTGATACTTTTCATTGAAAGTAGCCATGTGCTTTGAAAAGCAATGCTCCAAATTCACACCGAACAAATCGAATATCCTGAATTTATAATTAAGCAATAATAAATATCGGTAACTACTTTGATCGATACTAGGATACAATAAGCCGGAATAAGCATTAATTGTACTCAATCGTTTATCATATAACTGGCAGATGATGAAGTCGGTCATAAAATACTTTGAGGGGAATCCATTCAAAAGAGCCGCTTCGAAATGCTTGTGATACACGCCGTCCTTTGCCTTCTGATTAAAAATAAGCTGAAGGATAACTGTCTCAACACCTTTGAGGAATTTTGCCCGGTGTGTGAAAAACCACTGAAAAGGTTTTATGAATCGGTCTGGCGATGTCTCAAATAAATTGGCAATAGCTGCTGTTGCCCATTGAAATCTCTCTGTAGTTCCAGCGCGATATCTGCTGATCAGCATGCAGATAAGTATTTCCTCATCGCTTAATTCAAATTCATTTTCAAAAATACTATCCCATTCCATTTCTTCCTGGAAAGGCAATCTATAGCTAGTGATCTTTAATAAATTGTCCCACATTGACTCAATTATTGCAGGATCATATCCTAAGGATACCAGAAGCTGAATCAAATTGGCAGAAAATTCGCTATTGAACCCAATGTCCAGATAAGCTGGCATAAGTTCAAAAAGACATGAAAAAGCAAGCGGCGAATTTATCCGGTGAGCGATAAGAAAAGCTTCCTGATTGACAAACTTTTCAAACCAGCCACCATGGTCATTTACAAACCTGCATACCCAATAATAACATTCAATATCGTCACCTCTCTGAAAAACTATATCAAGTTCTACTTTGTCCCTATATCTTCTATTGTTTTTATTGACGATTATGGGTATGATCTCCTTGAGAAATGCTGATAGTCCATCTTGTCCATCAACAATGTAAAACAACGACACGAGATCTCTTTCTCTGAGGTCGTTTGCATCGAAATAGGATAACATCTCTTGCTCTGACATAAGACCAAAATCACCACGTTCCGAAATTATGTCGTTATACCAAGGTTGCGTTTGGAAATAATTTCCAACACTTTCATTCTTAAAGCTCACTTTAGCCTCTATCTGTTTCCCAACAATATCATTATACCGCTGCACTAATTGTTCATTCCTTCGACGGTCTTTTTTGGGTTGCATAAGAGGAATTATCCTGGCGAGCAATTTTTCCCCCAGAATAGGATTTGAATCTTTCAGTTTACTAAATAGAAGTAAACAATAATCTACAAATTCCTCTGCATCTGTTGCCGGAAAGGTCATAGCCAGGTAAGCCTCAATTTCAGGGTGGACATTACCTTTCAAAAAGCACAACAAATGTATAAGAGATTTTTCTGCCCTCCAGTCATATCTGCAATCCTTAATTTCATTCAAGAGAAATAACGTTGCTTTGCGTAGGTCAACTGCTAAAAAGCTCTTGTACCATGATATCGGGAAATAGTCGGTTCCCTTTCCATCGGTGTGACTTACCACAGAGTCCACAAGGATCCGGATTGTTTTTAGATCTGTGATACCTTTATGTAGGTTAATTTGAGAGTAGTACTTTATACCTTCGATAGCATCAACTAACGTAATATCTTTTCGTAGTGTATAAGCCAAGGCGAACTGAACGGCTTTTCTAAAGTACTCTTCGGCTTTACTCTTGTTTAACGTCGCAGCAGTTATCGAGGCCAGGCGAAGATTATATTCGGCTATGTCCATGTGAAGTTGATACTCTTCTTTTTCTTCGGAGAGTTTCTCAAAAACACTATTGACTAGCTCAATATTCTGATCGCAAGCATGATCTGACAATAAACGAAATAGATTATCTGTAGATAAGGGACCGGACATGCTTTTTTGAAGATAAGTTGTCGTCCCGTTACTCACCAATACCAGGGTATCAATAGTTTCTTTCCATTCTACCTCCGTTTTAATAAATTTAAGTCCGGCCTTGTAAGACTGATAAATAAAGGGATGTAGCGAATACAAATCACAGGCGCGAGGTTTACCTTCAAATGGCTCAGTTTTATTTTTCAGAACATCGAAGGCTGATTTGACTTCAGGGTAACTATATGAGTCTGGTTTCGCATTTATCAGGATAATTTTCAAATAATATATAATCCAATTATAAAACCAGTTTATCCCCCTGAATTTTTCGAGGAGTAGAATAGTTAATTCCTCATCACTACTCATGATTGTGTAAGCCTCGAAAAACTCTATCACCTTAGCCGTCTCGTTAGTATACACACTATCAAACGCCAATATCTCGTCGGCAAGTGCTAATAACCCATTGGCAGAATATTTCTGGGCTGTCGGCTCTTCCTTAAACTTAAGCACTTTGCGAATATTGGAATATTTTTTTGCCAGACGTCCTATCCGCTCCTGATCATGGTATTTTAGGCACTCTTCCCTGAATTTTTCTGCAAATTGACCATCCAGGTCTGAAACCAAATTATGGGCTAGCCGATCAATCCTTTCATTATCGCCAGTTACAAGAAGTCCCCTTACAAAATATATAAAATCACTTTCCTGGATTGCCTTTCCCGACGAAAAATAAGGCATATACAATGCCCAAGGCGCCACAATACCGTTTTCGTCGCAGATATAGCAGGCTTTGAGCCCTTCTATGTACCCCAAAGTTGGCTCGCCTTCAAACACCAAATATTCGCTTACTTTAGCGAATCCACGGATTTCTCCCAGTGTTTTGAGATACAATATGAATATATCGGCAAAATGATCCGGACAGTTACTGAGTATTTTATCAATCTCGTTTAATAAAACTATAGCAGGGAAATCTCGTAGTTCGCAGGCAGACTTAACAAAATACCTGTAGTTTTTCTCTATGCTTTCCCAGGAGTAACCATTTATTACGCTTTCGGTAACATAGGTGGGCTGGAGTAATTCCAGCACTTCTTTATAGAAAGCCCCTTCATAAAGAAATTGCAAATGATATCGGAACGACTTTCGGTAAGTATAAAAATTTTTTGAGGCAAGCCAGTCTTTTATTGGCCTGAATACTTTTTGCTCTATGGAAACCGATTTGGATTTCAGTTCATCCATTATATACCTTCTGAAGCTTTCATGATAGATCATGTAACCACTTTGGGATATATTCATTCTCAATACAGGAGAGAGAATCACCAGCGAGTCAGATACATAATCTCCCGAGTGGGTTATTTCTTCAAGCTCAGTTTTTGACAAACTAAAATTCACCCCGGATAGCACCTGTGGCACGTCTTCTCTTGTATTGAGCTGACTAATAAGATAACGGTAATATTCAGCCAGATTGAAAGAATATGGAGGTAGTTTAGCAAGCAGGTTAAGGTCACAACCCTCAAGTTTCTTTATCTCATCAACCAAGTATTTAAGATATAACGGATTGCCCGAACTCTTTTCCAGAAGAAACTTAGAGAGAGGAAGGTTTTCTTTAAGCAATTTGTCCTCAAGTCTTACCTTTTTCAGCAGTTCTGTTACCTCTTCCTGATCCCAACCCGGAACAATCCTTTGCACAAAATCAGGGATTAAATCCAGTTTGGTTATCTTCTGAGACGTGACAATGAATTTGACGTAAGAAGACTTCTTCAATTTTGCGATACTTTCGATTATCGCTATGTCTTGCTTGGCTATGTTGGCATAGTCCCTGTATGATGCTATTCTTTCGATGTGGTCCAATCCATCTACTATAAGGTATGTTGGCTCATTAATATGCTCAAGTAAATTATTTAGCTCATTTAGATTACTCGCATATTTACGTTTTTTGATTTTCTTCAGCTTCGGGAAAGCTTCTATTATATCTGAAATAAGATTGCCATAAAATATATCCAGTCTGATTCGATCTCGCTGCAGGGCATCATCAAGTTTTGTGTAGCAGAAGTGCCGAACTACTTTAAGGTCTTTATCCCTTAGAAATTTAGTCAGATTTTCAATAAACCAGGACTTCCCACTACCCGGCTCGCCGACAAGAAGGACCTTCTCATCATTGATGATTTCTACCATGAAGTGTTCCAGTGCAGATTTCCTTTCTATGTTTTCTGCTTCTACCACAGGGAATAATTGTTCAATCGAGCCATAGTCGGTAATTATGTTCATTTCATGAAATACCGATGCGGTTGTTATCTTTTGTCCCTTACTCCGGGCTCGTTTTATAATTGCAAGCAACCCGAGTAAAAATGTTTCCTGAGTCCATTCAACGTTAGGAAAGGTCCCTATACCAAGATCCTTTGCCTGTTCCAACACCACACTTTCCAAATCACCTGGCTGTCTCAGATTCAAACTGAATTTTGGCATCAGCACTTCAATGATCATGGATTCACAAAATTGCAGAAATAAATTCCTGTCTATATTATGTGAGGCACTTTTGAACCGCCTCCATGAGGAAAGCGGCTCAGCATTTTCTGGCCAAAGTTTCTTACCATCTATTTTATATATGGTCGTTGGGAACTTTGGAAACGTTTGACAACCATTTTCGATCCTCAATACATCCAAAATCTCATCAACAGGCTCTTGCCAGGACAGGCAGAGGCGAAATTCAGAAATCGTTCGGTCAGGATTTTTTAGCCAGGATTCGTATAGTGAGTCAAGTGAAAGCTGATAGGCTGAATCAGCTGCAAGGTCAGATTTTGAAAAGACATGATTATTGTCGGGACTACTATATTTAATCTGTTTTTTAAATTTAGTATTGTTGCGTATAATGATCAGGTCATCCATTTTATCCTCTTTGAATTCCTTTCTATCGATAAGGAATTCCGCTTCATTTTCGTCAAGTAACTCCTGGAGTATAAAATAACAAGTCAGCAAATCCTGATATTCATAACCTTCATGGGCATTTGCTAAAGCCATATAAGATGATTAAGTACGAGTAAATATTTTGTGTTGAATGAGAGTACCTTTTCTGGCATATATGTTACCTTTAAAAGAATACATGGCAATTTCGGATATATTATTGATTTGCGTCAGCTCTAAATTAGTTGATTAAGAGAGAGGTTAATCAGCCTCTATGATAGCCAAAATAAACCAAATTTGACTTAGGCTTGCCTTTCTTCGAAAATCCTCTACCACGCCGAAGCTCTGAGCTTTTTCTTAACTATCAACTACTTATTCTTATGGTTTTCAAATCCTCCCGCATTTCATTCACCGCTTTAGAAAGTTGTTGCAAGTCGGATTGAGGCTCCAGTTTACCATCCGTCCAGTAACTATGATATTTCCACAACTCCAGTACTTCGGTACCTGGTATTTCATAAGGCTTATATGTGGGGTTAAGGGAGGTGAGTAAGAATGTTCCATTTTCCTTGAGGCGGTTGTCCAGGATCTTAAAAACGATACCATCGTTTTTGGTAATAACGACACAAGGCGTGCCATCCTTAACGCTCGTCAGGTCCTGCAGGTATTCTACGATAACATAAGCTCCTTCCGGTACCGGTAGCATCGAATCCCCGCTTACCGGGAACATGCGGAATTTCCGGTCCTTCGGTAGTTGGGGCATATGGAATACCGGCAATTGGGCAATAAAATCGGGATCGCCATAGCCTTCCGTATAACCCGCCTTTGCTTTTACGGTAACCATCTCCACCTGCTCTTTATTATCGGGCGATACGGTTGTAGCCAGCACCCTCAGCTGGCCGCCTGTGAGGTAGACATCACTACCAGCTTCTACTTCCCGGAGCTTGAGTTCGGGCAGGCGGCGAAGGTCAATACGTAGCAAACTGTCCACACTGATTTTAAAAAAATCAGAAAAGTTTAAGAGATCTTCCTGTTTAAAAGATTTTACACGGCCGGCTTCCAGGGAGTCCAGTTTTTTTCGGCTGATATTCAATCGATCAGCAAGTGTTTCCTGGGTCATCCGTTTACGTTCGCGGAGAAATTTCAGGTTGTTGGCAAAAAATATTTTTTGTGGCATAATTTCAGTTTGCTATTATTGTTAGCAACAGTTTGCTAATAATATTAGCAAAGATAAAAAACTTTAGAGATGAAAGCGCTGGCAGATAAGAAAGAGCTGATCCGGGGGCTGCAGCAGCAGATCCTCTCCATGCAGGGATGCCACAGTGTATTGGATAATAGTATCCCTATCACCGGCCTGGGTAGCCTTTCCCGGGCATTTCCGCAAAATACTTTCCCTTTAGGGGCAGTTCATGAATTTTTAAGTTATAGCAGCCCTGATGCAGCGGCCACCAATGGGTTTATTACCGGCATTGTGGGCCAGTTGGTACGGCAAAGCGGCGCCTGCCTATGGATCAGTACCCGCAGGACTGTTTTCCCCCCTGCATTGAAAAGTTTCGGGATAGACCCTGACCGGGTGGTCTTTATTGACGTGAAATGCCAAAGGGACGCACTATGGACCATGGAGGAAGCTTTAAAATGCGGGGGCCTGGCTGCAGTATTAGGGGAATTCACAGAGATCAATTTCACGGCATCACGGCGCCTGCAGCTTGCCGTGGAAAACAGCAGGGTCACCGGCTTCATACACCGCTTCCAGCCCAGGGATGAAAATACGCTTGCCTGTGTCAGCCGTTGGCGGGTGAGGCCGCTTTCATCCCTTACAGATGACGGGCTGCCTGGTGTCGGCTTTGCCCGCTGGGATGTAGAGCTGCTTAAAGTGAGAAATGGTAAACCGGGAAGATGGCAGATGGCCTGGACCGGAGCTGGCCTCAGGGAACTGAATCAAAGAACTGCCGTAACAGCTATGCTTAGTAAGGAGGCTGTATAGTTATGGGCAGGTATGTTTCTATATGGTTCCGGCATTTAACGGCCAACCGGTTTATGGCCCGTTTCCCTGAGCTGCGAAAGGTGGCTTTTGTACTGGCTGCACCTGAGCGCGGGCGTATGGTAGTCATGGCAGCCAGCGCATTGGCGGAGGCAGCCGGTATCAGGACCGGTATGGTGGTGGCCGATGCCAAAGCGGTTTTTCCAACGCTAAAAGTATTGGATGATAAACCGGAACTGGCAGAGAAGCTGCTTACTGCCCTTGGAGCGTGGTGCCTTCGCTACACACCTGAAGTAGCCGTCGATCTACCGGACGGTTTACTGCTGGAAGTAAGCGGCTGCGCCCATTTATGGGGTGGGGACCTCCCTTACCTGAAGGATATCACCATGAAGCTACGGCAGAAAGGCTATGACGTGCGCGCTGCGATGGCCCCTACTATAGGTTCCGCCTGGGCTGTTGCCCGCTATGGCATCAGCAAAGCGGTGATTGAAGCAGGAGGCCAGATGGACGCTTTGCTATCACTACCGCCTGCAGCACTGCGCCTGGACAGTGCAGTACTCGAACGGCTGGATAAGCTGGGCCTGCGGACCATCGGCAGCTTTATCAATATGCCCAGACCGGCACTACGGCGCCGCTTTGGCCAGGCGCTGCTTACCCGGTTGGACCAGGCACTTGGACTGGAAACAGAGCCCTTGCAGCTTATCCGGCCTATAGAACCCTACCAGGAGCGTTTGCCCTGCCTGGAGCCTATCCGTACGGCAACAGGCATTGAAATAGCGGTAAAGAAATTACTGGAAGCATTATGCGGCCGCCTGGAACGGGAAGCAAAAGGGCTGCGTAGCTGTATGCTGAAAGGATACCGGATCGATGGCGATATACAACAGGTAGCCATCGGCACAAACAGGCCGACACGCAATGTGGAACACCTGTACAAGCTTTTTGAGTTAAAGCTTGGCGATATAGAACCGGATTTAGGTATTGAGCTCTTCCTGCTGGAAGCCCCCGTAGTGGAGGCTTTACCGGCAACAGTCGAAAAACTGTGGCATAACGGAAGCGGCAAAGATGAGACAAAAGTAGCGGAGCTGCTTGACCGGCTGGCCATAAAGATTGGCCCTTCATGCATCCATCGCTACCTGCCCGATGAGCATCACTGGCCGGAAAGGTCATTTAAAGAAGCATCTTTTTTTTCAGAAAAGCCCGCCACGGGGTGGCGGGCCGATCTGCCACGTCCGGTACAATTGCTTTCAGATCCTGTGCCTATCCAGGTAACCGTACCACTGCCGGATTACCCGCCGATACAGTTTTTATATCGGGACCAGCTCCATAAGGTCAGGAAAGCCGACGGACCGGAACGCATAGAGCAGGTATGGTGGCTGCAGGATGGCCTGCACCGGGATTATTATATCGTCGAAGACGAACACGGCTGCCGTTACTGGTTATTCCGCCTGGGGCATTATGACAATGAAGAACACCAATGGTTTTTACACGGCTTTTTTGCCTGAAAAGAAAATGAACGCTATGGAATATGTGGAATTACAGGCAACATCGAATTTCAGTTTTCTCAGGGGAGGTTCCCATCCCGAAGAGCTGATAGAAGAGGCTGCGGCCTGCGGCTATAAGGCCATTGCTATTACCGACCGTAATAGTATGGCAGGTATCGTCCGAGCCCATGCCGCAGCAAAGGGCTATCCCATACGCCTTATTCCTGCCTGCCGGTTGGACTTGCAGGATGGCCCGTCCCTGCTGGCTTATCCTACAAGCAAGGAGGCTTATGGCCGGTTGTGCGCACTGCTTACAAAAGGAAACTTACGTGCGGAAAAAGGTAAGTGCACCTTATACAAAGCAGATGTGTACCGGTATACACAAGGGATCATCTTTATCGTGGTACCGCCGGATAGTTTAAATGCTTCTTTTGACTTCGAGGAAGTTTTCAAAAAGGCAGTAAAGGAATACCGGGATAAGCTTGCTGTGCCATTGTACATCGCAGCAAACCGCACTTACCAGGCAAATGATATGAAAAGGCTGCACCGCCTTGCACAGTTATCTGAAGAGCTGAGGGTGCCGCTGGTGGCTACCAATGATGTACATTACCATACTTTTGAAAGAAGGCAGCTGCAGGATATCCTTACCTGTACCCGTGAGAAGAAAACGATTTACAATGCAGGCTTCCTGCTGCACCAGAATGCAGAACGTTACCTGAAGCATGTAAAGGAAATGCACCGGCTCTTTGCCCATTTTCCCGATGCTATAAACAGGGCACTGGAGATTGCTGATGCCTGCAAATTTTCTTTAGCTGAATTAAAATACGTTTATCCCAAAGAGCTGATCCCTGATGGCCTTAGCCCGAACGAATACCTGGCGCAACTTACCATTCGTGGGGCGGAGCAGATGTTTGGCAAGGACATACCCAAAAAGATAAGAGCGACTATTGACTATGAGCTGGAGTTTATTACCCGGAAGGATTATGCATCGTATTTTTTAACGGTATGGGATTATGTAAGCTTTGCACGCAGCAGGGGCATCCTTTGCCAGGGCCGTGGCTCTGCAGCAAATTCCGTTGTCTGTTATTGCCTGGGCATTACCTCGGTGAACCCGTCCAAATTCCGGCTACTGTTTGCCCGCTTTATGTCTGATGCCAGGGACGAACCACCGGACGTCGATGTGGACTTTGAGCATGAGCGAAGGGAGGAAGTCATCCAGTACATCTACGAGCGGTTCGGGCGCCACCGTGCCGCAATCGTGGCCACGGTAACACAGGTTCATGCAAAGGGCGCCATACGTGATGTAGGCAAGGCAATGGGCCTTTCCGTGGATGCCGTTGGCCGCTTATCGAAGTGTATTTCTTCTTATAGTGAAGAATGGTTTGATCCGGAACGCCTGGCAGCAGAAGGTTTTAACCCTGATGACCCACACTTGCAGAAAGTGCTGGAGCTTACCCATCAGTATCTTGGCTTCCCCCGTCAGCTCGGCCAGCATACCGGTGGCTTTGTGATCACGGAAGGTAAGATAACGGACCTGTGCCCTGTGGTCAATGCCAGGATGGAAAACCGTACCAACGTAGAATGGAACAAGGATGATATCGAGGCGCTCGGCTTCCTGAAGGTGGACGTTCTGGCCCTCGGTATGCTGACCTGTATCAGGAAGGCTTTTGACCTGGCCAGGCAGCATTATGGTAAAGAATTTACCCTTGCAAACATACCACAGGATGATGAGGCGGTCTATGACATGATTACTGCAGCGGATACCATAGGAGTCTTCCAGATAGAAAGCCGGGCGCAGATGTCGATGCTGCCCCGGCTGAAACCTAAATGCTTTTATGACCTCGTAATAGAAGTGGCCATCGTAAGGCCGGGACCTATACAGGGTGATATGGTACATCCATATCTTCGCAGGCGTAACGGGCAGGAGCCGGTAGAGTATCCTTCAAAGGAACTGGAGGAGATATTAGGCAGGACATTGGGAGTGCCGCTTTTCCAGGAGCAGGCCATGGAAATAGCCATCGTTGCTGCGGGCTTCACCCCGGCAGAGGCTGACCAGCTTCGCCGCAGCATGGCTACCTTCAAAGCAAAAGGCCTTGTGGGGCAATTTCGGAACAAGCTGGTCGAAGGAATGAAGAAGAAAGGGTATACAGAAGAATTTGCCCTGCGGGTATTTAAACAGCTGGAAGGCTTTGGCTCTTATGGTTTCCCCGAAAGCCATGCGGCTAGCTTTGCGCTCCTGGTCTATATTTCATCCTGGATCAAATGTTACTATCCCGACATCTTCGCCTGTGCCCTGCTTAACAGCCAACCGATGGGATTCTATCAACCGGCCCAAATCGTTATTGACGCAAGGAAACATGGTGTCGAAGTGAGGCCAGTAGATATAAACTTTTCCTGCTGGGATAATATACTGGAGGAGCAGGCCGGCAACTATAGAGCGCTCCGCCTGGGCTTCAGACAGGTCAGAGGGATACGGCAAGATGATATGGAAAAGCTGGTAACGGCCAGGATAAAGCCTTATACGAATATAGGATCCGTCTCTGATGCAGGCGTTCCATTATCTGCTTTGGAAAGGCTTGCGGATGCCGATGCTTTCCGATCTATCGGCCTGGACAGGCGCCGGGCGTTATGGGAGGTAACGGCCCTTACCGACAAGCCTGTCGGCATATTCACCGGGCATACAGCGCCACCTGAGGAGGAGGTCGGCATCGCACTACCGGAGCTTAAGCCTGGAGAACATGTGGTCCAGGATTACAACAGTATGGCCCTTTCACTCAAGGCGCACCCGGTAAGCTTTATACGTAGCAAGCTGGCAGAGTACGGTATTACACCTAATGCGCAGTTGGGCCAGTTGCAGGATGGCAGTATAGTGCGCGTGGCAGGCCTGGTATTAGTGCGGCAAAGACCAGGAACTGCAAGTGGCATCTGCTTCGTCACGATTGAAGATGAAACGGCCAGCGCCAACCTGGTTGTATTCCGGAAACTTTTTGACCGCTACCGCCGGGAAGTTGTCCGTTCAAGGCTGCTTATGGTGGAAGGCAAGCTGCAGAAAGAGGGCAATGTTATCCATGTGGTGGCGCAGAAATGCTGGGACGTTTCGAACTTCTTATTTGATCTTACCAGTAGCGTGCCCACCATACCTGCTGATAAAGACGGTAAGGCCGGAAGCCCTCAGCCAGTTAAACAGGCAGATCCCTGTAAGGAGGTTGTACAATTGGAAATGTTCCCTTCGGGAAGGAATTTTAAGTAGGAAATGACAAACCTGTATGGCCCGGGTAGCCTATCCGGCGAATCAAAAGGGGTTAATTTGCTACATTTTGCTTAATTTAATTAAGACTTTGGTGTTAACGCATGCTAAAAACAATTCCATACATACCCTTTGAGCGGCTTTCTGCCGGCATCCTGGAACGTGCGGCGGAGGAAGGGCTGGTCTATTGGGTCGTGCAAAGGTTTAACTGGCCGGGTATCAGTCCCGGGAAAGCCTTTATAGCTACCCCTTACGGCGAGGAGCCCCTTGCCAGGGAACATGAGGCCCAGCTGGGGCCCAAGGAGGGAAAAATGCTGAATATAAAAGCGGACCGGGAAAAAATACAGAAGCTGCAACAGGAACAAACGGAGTATAAACTCTTCTCCAATAGTTTTGCTGATAAGGACTGGAATAAAAAGATGATGACCAGTTATGGCCCAAAGATCCGAAATTATGTAAAGTTTGTTTCGCCCCTCCGGGCAAGGGGAAGCATGCAGCTGGATATTTTCTTTACCTTAGAATACGGAAGGTTGATGGCCATCATCAGCTGTGAAAATAGGACGGACAAGGTTGCTGTCACTGACATGATAAAATAGGAAATTATGTGTTTAAATATTTCACTGCATTCTGATATTCAGCTGACGGAAGAGATGTACCCGGGGATCCGCGACGAGCGGCAGGTGTTTCTTAGCCTGGAGCAGCTGGAAAATTTTTCAGCGGTTACTTTCCCGCCTTATAATGTGATCCGGTTCGATAAGGATGGGGGCCTTGTATTCAGCACAATGGAATGGGGCGTGGCCCATAAAAATATCAAGGACCCCGTCCTTGCCCGTAAACGCCGCCTGAGCAGCGCCAATGCCAGGGCAGAAAGGGTACTGGAGGATGAAAAGTCCATGTGGTTTGAATGCCAGGATAACCGGATACTTATTCCTGTGGACAATATTTACGAACATAGGGCCATTAATGGATGGAAAAAGAAAGTGCCTTATAGTGTCTGGCTGAAGGGGCGAGGCAGGTTTCATATACCGGGACTGTACCGTCTTCGTGATGTCGTGGATGAACATGGCGAGATCCATACTGTTGCGGATTTTACGATGATCACCACCGAAGCGAACGAACCCATGCGGGGTATTCACAATGATGGTGAAAATAAACACCGGATGCCGCTTTTTGTAACGGAAGAAATGGAAAAGGCGTGGTTGTCCAAAAAACTGACCAGAGGGGATATGGATGAGATACTCCATTTCAAAATACCGGCAGAAGACCTGGAATTCCATACTGTTTATACTATCCAAAGCCCAAAGCCCAGGCCTGATGGCAGGAAGAAGTACGAAGCCTGGACTTGGGAGAACCTTCCTCCTCTGGGCAATGATGAGCCGCTGAAGCCACAGGCTTCGCTGTTTTAGAGCAGGGCGGCCTCTATAAGGGCGCCTAATTCAGCTGCCCGTTCGGTAGCAATGCCCTCTTCCAGCCACATTTGATTACTGTGCTCATCCAGCTCCACATTTATGGGCAGGACCTGCTTGTTGTCCAGTTCAACAAGAAACACGGTACCCCGTTCCGTATGGAGGCTTTCTACCTCCCTGTCTTTTCCCTGGTATTTGATATGGAACACTTCCCGGTGTTCCTGTTCCCTGCTTTCCATATCTTAATCCTTTAAAATCAAAGATAGCGGTTAGCTGTCAATATCGTGGGGCAGTACTTTTGAACTAAGGGTGGTTCGATGGGTCCCTGTTGATAAATTTAACCCAGGCTACCGCCAGTTCTTCTGACAACTCATGAAGCATTACCTTGTTAAATTGTTGATCAGGATACTTTTCAAAAACTTTTTTTACTGCCCTTTGGGTCACATGCTCAATGGCTTTGCCAGTTTGAATTTTGTTGGCGATTTTAAAAAATCTATTCAGGCGTTCCACTATACCTCCGGACACGTCTGAGGTAAAAGCATAAGGTTTTTGCAAATCACCCACTTTAAGTTTTAAGGTAATACTCTTGGTAATTTCCTTTCCCTTTATCACATCAAAACAATAAGTTGATACCAGGTTTTCACCAACATAATCTTTCGATAACAGGACCAGGAAACTGTAACAGCTAAAAAATTCAATGTAACAATATAAGAGTTTACTGCGCTTATTGCCTACGAGATGGATCATGTGGGCAACTTCCCCTATATTCCTTTTGTATGGGGGTTTTTTGGAATAATAATGGGTGGCAACTTCCAGGTCAATTTCTCCTTTTATATAGGGAAATAGGTGCTGCACCTGTTCCTTATCCTTTATGATATGAATGTAGTAGTTGACAGCAGTCTTGGTTACCGACCGCATGGCCGCTTCGCCCCCAATGATTACCTCGTTATGTAAATAATCATTAAGATATCGCTCGCTTCGTTTGAAATGTTGTTTCGCTACTTCAAGATCCAACTGTGGGTATTTCTTTTTCATATCCTTCAGGATCTTAATCATCTCTTCCTCGTTCCTGGCTGTAATAGAATATTGCATTCCATTGTCGATAGCAGTTTTGCTAACGTTTGGCTTTGCTTCCATTGGACGGCCGCCTGCAGCAATGTGATACTCTTTCCCTTCACTATCTTGAGCACCTTTAATAATCGGATGTGAGCCTTTCTCACGCTTTACATTTAGATATATCGCCAGGAAAGAAAGCTGTGCTGCAAGCGTACTATCACAATCGTGCCCGAATTTGGAATTACAATTCTTGCACAATAAGTCCGAAGATTTCAGACGTCCGCCTATGGCATTCAAAATGATATGCTCGACACTTTTATTTTCAGGCGTAAGTAATACACCACAGAGATAACAGTTTCGCATTGTTTACTATTTTTTTGACATCCACTACTTTTTCCCATACTTTCTGAAGGACGAAATGAACTGATAGATAAAAAAACCAACTACAACCTTACCGATATAGTCGACTCCAAGAGAGAACATATTGTATTCTGTTTTATCAACAAGGAAGTCTGTCCTGTGTGTCAGATCGAGAAAAGCGAAATAGTATCCTATAAGGGAGCTATCAAATTCATTGGAATTAAAAATCCGTCCCAGACTTAAAAGATAAAGAATATATAAAAAGACAGAAGATCCGATAAGCCACCAAAAGGGCTTTTTAATGGATAGTCCATGGCCATTGGACCAATTGTTGACACACAAGATAATCCGGTCTTGTTTTGGGATACCTTTCACCTCTTTGAGTGCATCGTGGGCAACTGCCTGCAGTTTTTGGGCTTCAAAATAATTACCCGTCCCTTCCAATGCCATTTTTAATTGCAACATGATTTCATAAACGTCCTTTGCATAGTTCTCATGTTTATCCTCGGGATAGTGAACGTTATCAATGGGCATAAATCTCTTGAATTGTTCATAGTTATCCGGCAGGTCGCAGGAGGTAAAAACTGCCTTCGAAAATTTGGTAAGGTAAAAGGAAACTATCTTATAACGATCAAAGAGCACATTATCAAACCGGGTATTATCAAGATTGCATTTATGGATTCCTATCTTGGTTTCACCCGTATCCGATTTGGGCCTGATATCAAAGAAGGTTGCTTCCCCTTTTGGCGAAAAATTGTAGACATACCAGTTTTCGACCCTAACATTTTCGACAGATATTCTCCCACTGGGGCTGCCTGTTACGGATAAGGAGTCCAGGTAAACGTTTTCAATCTGTGTTTTTTTATCTTCCACGTCCAGGCTATAGGTTAATGCTAAATGAAGGTCCTGCATTTCCCTACTTCGGTCCTTCTTGAAGTTGGAAGAAAAGTGTATGCTTGTCGCTTTATGAATATGGTAAGACTGCTTTGCAGTTGAGGCTTCAGTAATGGTGAATTTTTTGACTTTAGCTGACAATCCAGACCATCGATCCGGTGCTAGCTGGGACTCCTGAAATGATATACGGACTTTTTGAACATCAATAATGAATATACTATCTCTTAAAATGCAATCAGATAAATCTACCGATGGTATATGCGGGCTTGCAATTCTACCGGCGACGACAGATCTGCTACATAAAATCGATATATTCTTTGTTGCTACATCATCCACTTGTATGCCCTCTATAAAGCACTCCATAAAGGCCAGGGAAATATCCGGAAAGTCGATCTCATCAATATTCTCTATAATTACTTTCCTGAACAGGCAGGAAATGAAGGTAATTACCAGCTTGCCTTCCTGAAAGGGAACATTGTTAAATGCCGCTTTAGTAACCTTTATCGTTACCTCGTCGTTATAAACCTGATTAGAAATTGGAGTATACGGTGTAACCGTAATAGGGGGTAATGCCATATGGGTTTATTTTTGAACAATCATCGGGTGCTATCAACAAATATATAAATATTGTAATTATTTACCGAATCGGATGAACTGCTTATCATCGGTGACCATACAATAAGCTTGCTGGAATCGTGCAACAATAGGCCAGAAATATTAATATGGGGAGTAATCGAAGATATGCTGCCCATAGCTATATTTGCGGTATGAAGAAACTTTTCTCCTGTCTTTTTTTGCTCTGTCTTTCCAGTATTGCAATTGCGCAAACACTCAGGGGGAGGGCGGTTGGCATTTCGGACGGTGACACTTTTACCTTACTGCAGTCCGACAAGTCAACAGTGCGCGTTCGTCTTTATGGCATAGACTGCCCGGAAAAGGGCCAGGATTTTGGAAATAAGGCCAAAGAGTTTACCAAGGATTTCCTGAAAGATAAAAATGTTATTGTGCAACAAAAGGATATCGACCGATATGGCAGGATTGTAGGCATTGCCCATGTAACAGGTACGGCCATGTCACTAAATGAAGCCTTACTGCAAGCCGGCCTTGCCTGGCATTATACCTACTATGACCATAATCCTGAATGGACTGCGCTTGAACAGAATGCAAGGTTAGCACGAAAAGGTTTATGGCAAATGAAGAGCGCTGTTGCTCCGTGGCAATTCCGGAAGGCTGAGCGCTTATTGCAGCCTTAATCATTTCGGTCTATCAAATGCTGATAGGCGCTTCCGAAAAAAATCTTAATAATTTTTTCATACTGCATTGTGGTCGCAGCACAGCTTCCTAGCTTTACAGGACCGAAACAAATCTTAGAATGTATTGAATCATTCGATTGGTCATAAACCACAATAGCGTTAACTCTTAGGTTTTCATAAAGGAAGTAATCTAAACTCAAAATAACATTACTATGCCCCTCAACGAGTCTATAATAACCGGATCCTAACGTTTTATACAAATCCATATCTCTGCCTTTACCCGGCCCTTCGCCGGCCCTGCTGAATCATGCAAAAATTCGTCGGCTATGTCATAACAATACTCGAATCATTTTTCTTAAAATCCTGTTGGCTGCCAGTAATTATTATTAACCCGTTCGATTTGGGTTATAACTGGCAACCATAGAAAACGTCAAGACTTGGCCTGAAACGAATGTTCCAAGGCAGAGATGAAGTGACGCAGCTATTACTTAATGTAAAACCTGTAATCCGTGAGTTGTAGAGATACCGCATTGCATCGGGCATTTTATGCAATCTTCATCATTACTGTTCTGAGCCTTGTTGGATGTACTTCAAAGGCACCTGGTGAACTACCGTCAGTAAACCTGCTGCTCCTGGATAGTGTCACTGTTTTCAATACTTCGAACATCGAGGAAGGCAAGCCAATTATCCTTATATACTTTCGGCCATATTGTAAACATTGCCGTGAGGAAACTGAAGCTATACTCAAGAACTATAAACACTTCAAGGATATCCAGCTAGTCTTCGTCAGTGCAGACGAGTTGGACAAAGTGAGGCTATTTGCGCGGTATTATAATTTACAACACTATAAAAGCATACAGGTTGCCTGGGACAACGACTTTAACTTTTACCATTCTTTTAAACCGAGGGCGATTCCATACCAGGTGCTTTATAACCGTTCCAGGAAACTGATTAAGGCCTATAATGGGCAAATGAAATGGACCCAGTTAATCCAAAGTATTAAAGGCTCCTAAATGATATGCAGCGCACAATCACCTAACCAATAAAACTGATTTGCATGACTAAGGAAAGAATCATTGACGTTATAGCCTTCTTGTTTATATTACTCTTCATGTATACAGCGGTAAGTAAACTGTTACGCATTGAATACTTTAAGGCGGTCATTGTACAGACACCTGAGCTCATACCCTATGCGGTGCTTATACAATGGGGAGTACCACTAGCGGAGATTATAATATCTGTAACGCTTGCTGTCAGCCGATTCCGTCTGATAGCGCTTTATGGCTCACTGGTGCTCATGTTGGTCTTTACAGGATATATCGGATGGATATTGGGGTTTAGTCAGCAATTACCTTGCGCTTGTGGAGGGGTCATTGAGAAAATGGGCTGGAGGGCACACTTGTTATTCAATTCGGCCTTCTCGCTGTTGGCGCTAATAGCGATCTGGCTGGAAAAGAAGACCAGGAAAAGTAAGCTTGATTCTGCTATCGGGCCAACCGCATATTCATAAAAGCATATTCATCAATCTTTTAATATAGGCAGATTGTTGCGCAACACAAACCGTCTGGATACTGATCATACCCAGGCATATTGAAAGTACCTGTATGTACGCAGGTAAAAGGGGAAACCGAAAACCTTAAGAAAAGAGTAGGTTTATGTTCAACAATTAAAGTTTTGCTTTTTAAATCAAAAAAGCACTGAGACTATGAAAAACGTAAAACTGGTTCTTGCCGCAGTAGCCTTCATAGGTGGTATTGGAAGCGCCTTTGCAACTCGGCCTATGGCCCAAAGAGATCTTTATCAGTTGATCACTCAGGGAGGTCAAACTAGCTGTCAACTGATTTCGTGCTCACAAACTAATCGTGGCGCCGGACTTTGTGGCGTAACAGGTACAAAATATTCAAATTCCACTTGTACCACTCAGTTTACAGGAACAGCATTTGCTGTACAGAATCCTTAATCAGGGAAGTAGAGGTGTAGAGATACTCTACGCCTCAACCGCTCAAGGCCGTTTAAACTTAAGAAAGGATGTGGACATCTGGGCTTTCCGGATGCATTTAAAACGGCCTCAAAACAAGGAGTATAGTAAAATGGTTAACCATTAAGTTAGCTTTTGAATCTAAAAGCACCAGCATTATGATAAACACAAAATTGATCCTTGCCTCCGTAGCCTTTATCGGAGCTATCGGAACCGCATTTGCCACAAAGCCAATGTCACAAAGGGACCTTTGGCAAAAACACACTTCAGGTGGCACTACAACCTGCGATATTATTTCCTGTTCACAGACTAACCGTGGTGTCGGGACATGTAGTATCTCAGGTACTAAATATTCTGACGCTAACTGTACTGTGACATTCACCGGAACTGCATTCGCAGTTCAAAATCCATAGTCATTTATGTAAAGAGGTGTAGAATAATCTACACCTCTTCTTTTTCAAGTTTTTTTATTAGGCTATGATAAATAACCGTGGAACTCTTTTTTGGTGCAGTGAAAAAGGGCCATTATACCAAAAATGATCAACCGATTGTTTAACCATTAAGTTAGCTTTTGAATCTAAAAGCACCTTACGATGAAAAACACAAAATTAATGTTTGCGTCCATCGCTTTTATTGGAGCTATCAGCACCGCCTTTGCAACAAAACCGCTCTCCCAACGGGATCTTTGGATGAAAAGTGGTTCAGGTGGCAGTACTGTATGCGAACTTATTTCATGCTCACAAACTAACCGCGGTGTTGGCGTGTGTGCTACCACAGGTACCAAATATGTTAATAGTGAATGTGCGGATGTATACCATGGAACCGCTTATGCCGTACAATTTCCGTGATTTTTTAAAGGAGAGGTGCAGCCGAATCTGTGCCTCTTTAAGTTCAAATACATCACATTCGATATTACAGTCATTTCTTCTGTTTTCTCCACGTACAGTAAGATTTCAATTATTCAATGGAACAGAAAAGATAATTTTCTGGCAGACGACCCTTTTCCCGTCTCCAACGCATCAGTATTCTTTTCATTATCTCCCTTCGTGCTTTCACCCCTTCATTCGCCCCATCAAACGCAGGGTACGCAATGGTTTAGTTACCCAGTTCCAGGCCGCTTTTTAATCCCTTTTCCTTTGCAGGTACACCTTGTGTCATCCAGCGTGGTGCAGGATGGCCTTTCAGATAATGGTCGAAGAACTGAAAGAGGCGCATAGAGTAATCTCTGCAGTTGGCTTCTCCTTCGACCTGATGGGAGCTCTTGTCATATTGAAGCATCCAAACTTTTTTATGTAGCCGCCTAAGGGCTGTAAAAAACTCGACACTTTGGGAATAAGGTGAGGCGCCATCACCTGCATTGTGCATGATCAGCAGTGGCGTGCTTACATTATCGGCATAAAAAAGAGGTGAGTTTTGTATAAACTTATCTTGGTCTTCCCATAGTGTGACACCAAGGCCAGTCTGCCCTTTTTCAATCCAGTTCAGGCCGGTAACCCCAAAGTCCATTCTCAGGTTTCCATATAGGCTGGTCAGGTTGCAAAAGCCAGCGGCGGATGCGGCAGCGGCAAAAAGAGAAGTGCGGCTAACGAGACAGTTGACTTCGTAGCCGCCAAAGCTGTGGCCCTGAATGCCCATTTTAGTGGAATCCACCCAAGGCATCTGTGAAAGGTAACGGGCTGCAGAAACGACAGAATTATATACACTTTCCCGTGGTTCACCTACCTTGTAATGAATATTAGGATCAAAAACCAGGTATCCGTTGCTTACAAAAGAGGGGATATTGATCGGGCCATCACTGTAACCCGGGGTAAGGTAATAGTGGAGGGCGTTAGCATCCTTTTCATAAAAGTAGAATATTACCGGATACTTCTTTTCCGGATCGAAGTTTTCAGGTTTGTACAGGATTCCTTCTGCTTCATGACCATCAAAGGTTTTCCATTTGACAAACTCGGAAGTCAACCAATTATAGTTTTGTTGGGGCTGCAGGTTACTGACCCGCGTAAAGGACTTCAAGTCGGTTGTCGTGTAAAGATTAGGATACTCTGTTGCGTTCATCCTGTTCAGTAAATAGGCCTCTGCGTTTTCTGCTTTCAATAGAAGGTTAGCTGTCTTCCTTATTTCGGGAGTTGGCAGGAAGTTAAAACAATAGTAATACAAATGGGGGCCCATGACCAATTGAACGGGATCTCCTTTCGTTCCTTGTTTCTTGCTGAAGAATCCATTGTCTTTAGTCACTCTATTGAATGCGCAAAGTAGTAGCTTTTCCCCCTTTGCTATCGCTATGCTCGCTTCCCAAGACCTGGAATATAAAGCAAGGTACCTCAAATAGATTTTATTGCGGCGGCCATAGCCATTCGTCACATTTAACGGTGGTCTGGTCCCATCCGGATCGACTTGCCAGATATCATACCGGTCATAAAGCAAAACCGCCTCGTCGCCCTCCAGCCATCCTGCAATACCGATAGCCATAGGTATGCCCGGGTGGTCGTCTTCATCATTGAAAAGAGGCACAGGAATACTTTGGGTGATGTTGCGGATGTTCCCGTCTGTGGTATTGTAAGAAAAATAATTACCTTTCTCACGGTCATACCAGATGACATATCTCCCTTTCGGTGAGTATAGCTTGTCATGAAGGCCCATAAGAAGCTGTCTGGCAATTGTTTTTCTTTCCCCTGTGCTGGTAGACACCAGGTAAAGGTTTTGCCTTACCTTGGTATTCCACTCCTCCTGGGAAAAATCGTTCCTTGTCCTGACAGATATATACTCGGCATTACCGTCAGCCGCCATTTCAAATGTCGTCCAATCGTCCTGCTCGTTTTCCAGGCGGATAATCTCACTGCTGCCCGTATTAATTGCCGCCCAGTAGCTGCGCTCACTTTCGTTTTTAAGTTTGTTAAGCTGCTGGGATTGCAAAAAATCATCCTGGTAGCTCCAGATATCCACCTGCGCTGTGTTAGCAAACCGGCTGATATTTTGGGTAGGCTTTGGCCTGAGATGGAAGAAAATTTTCTTTCCATCTCCACTAAACTGAACCTGGCCGGATGCAATGGCCATGGTATCTTTCAGCCCAGGATTGGAATTGTCGGCGCGAAGCACAACCTTATTGTCGCCCGCCCGGTAGTAAAACAAAGCACTGCCGGAATCATGACCTTGAATAAAGGCAAGCTGAGTACCCTCCTGGTCAAATGCGAAATCCGATGACTGGGAGCTGGACTTGGCAATGCCAGTCCTTTTTCCGCTGTGAAGGTCCACCCAAAGTAGCTCCCAGGAGCTGGTATCACTATTGGGGACCTGTCTCTGGCAGAGCACTACATTACCTGTCGGGCTGAAATAGTAATCACTTACACGATCAATTTCCGACTGTTTCCCGTTGGAAAGGTCAAGCAATGTCAGTTCACCCGGAGCATTGCCGGCCGAAAGGTATGCCACCCAGTGACCTGTACCGTTTTCGGGGACTTTATACATGCCCGCACCGGAAATTGTTTTTATGTGTTGTGTTTTAGTATCAAATATGGCCAGGCTATCAGGGGAGCAATTGAAGATGACACGTCGGCTGTCTTCTGTGAAGGAGGCATTATAGCCCCCCTTAAATGCCTTCTTCCATGTATTATCAGCCGCCTGGATGATAAGCGTTGTACCATCCTTTTCTGAACTGATGTTGTAAGAAATACATTTGCCGTCGTTGCTGATCCTCTGGTCGCGGATTTCCGGCCACTCATCGTGTGCCTGGAAATCAATGGGCTTTTTAGGGCTGATTTGCGTCTGCGCCAAAGTAAGATAAAAACAATGGGTCAGTGCAACCAGGAATAGAATTGTTTTCATGCCAGGTCAAAATCTTTTAATGGTATTTCATTCTTAATTTACAAAAAAATGGGATGCCAACGAGCGATTCCGATTCAGTTTCTGCCATCCAATGAAATGGTGAATTGTTTTTCAGCAGGTGGCAGGCACCGTTCCTCCGTGCAGGCCATAAATACAATATTGCCCGAGGCAATTGTTTTTACTGGTGATTTTAATTTTATGACCTGTACAAACTCTACGGTTTCGCTGTAATACTTCAATTTAAGGCCGTCAAGTGTAATGTATTGGGGTGTCCCCACTTCCTTACAGCCTCCTTCCACTTTCAGCAAAGGATTCTTATCAAATTCAATTGCCGTTGGCAGCGCAGTGCCTTCAGGGATATCCTGCGCATATATGTGCCACGGTGGCCTCACCCTGGCACTCAAGCGCACTTCAAAGGTGCGGCTGTCCAGTTTTTGGGCACTAAAATGCCAGCTGACAGGATTATTTTCTTGTGCAGTGATTGCCTGGGCAAAGAATACAAGGGGCAATATAAAAATGAACTTCCACATGATCTTGTTATCAATATTTATAAAAATTAGGATTGGGCCAGGGCCTTTTCAATGAGCTCGATGAGTTTATCTACATTCTCTGAGTCCGGGCCGTCAAAAAATGGAACAGTAGCCGAAAATATCCTGCCTTGTTTATCAATCAGTAAAATGGCAGGGAAAGCGCCGATATTGTAATGCTCCTCAATTTGGCGGCCAACATGTTCGTCTTTGCCTCCATAAAGATTTATATACTCAGGAAAAGTATAGGCAGGCCCTTTTTCTCCTCTGAGCCGGCCTTTGTATTGTGTCTTACCGGCAAAACGGTCCAGCATGATGCTGACCACTTTGAAATCCTTTTCTTTAAATTTGGGGTACACTTTTTCATGGAAGGCTCCTGCAAACCGGTAACATCCAGTGCAGATGTAACTCCACATATCGATGAGCACAACTTTACCTTTAAGGTCGGAAAGGCTAAGGAATTTGGCAGTCGTATCAACAGGAAGTGTGAAATTGAATGCGGGTGCGCCTTTGCCTTTTGTCTTCAGCAGCTTCTCAAGAGGCGATTTCAGCCATTGGGTTTCTGTCATCGAAACAGCATCCCGGAGACAATACGTATAAGCATCAATATCTTCCTGCCTTGCCACACCAACCTCAAGTTCATTTAATAAATAACCGGCAACAAGTTGTTCCCTTAACCTTCCGGAATATTCGGTCTTTAACTTATGGTATAATTGCTTCATCCCATAGGGTTTTCCATGATTCGCCGTGATAACCTCCTGCTTTGCTTTGAGGTACAGGAATTGGATATAACCAACCGATTGTGCGAGTATCTGGTCAGGAATGGAGGGCCTCCGGGCAAGGAAGGCGTTCAATAATTCATTATTTTCTTTACTGGCTCCATTCCCACCGGCTTCAGTAGCCAATACAGTATACTTGATATTACCGATGAGGTCTGCGCTCATGATCTGGTATACCTCATCGCTGATATCCTTTTTGTAACCCGAAAGAATCCTTTCCTTCACATTAATCAGTGAGTCTGCTTTGCGCACACGATCTGCAGTGGTCTGTTGTACCATGCGAAGCACTACATCATCAACCAGCTTTAGTGCCTGGTAGCAATTATATTTTGCGGCGCCCTTACCTTCAAATTTGGCAGTAAAGTTTTCTTCGCTGAACTGCTGTTGATCCCGGATCTTTCCAATAATATAAACGCTGTCGCCAGGCTCCGCAATTTGATTCCTGTCAAAAAGGATATTATTGGACAGTGCATCTTCAATATGAAGGCGGTAAGGATGTTTTATCGGAGGAAGTTTGAGTTCAAATTTTCCAGATTTATCTACCTGTACATACCTGGTAGAATACTCTTTTCCCTGCCCGGTAATAAAATGGTCCCAAAAACCAATAAACAGGCGGACACTGTCTGTATTCGTGGATATCCGCCCTGATATAAATACAGCTTTATCTTTTGCTTTATCTGTGGCAAACAAGTTGTAATGAACACCGAAAATTAATAGTGTTCCTAGAAAAAACTTTTTTATTAGCATGATTTCGTCCGATTTCTTTTTGTTAACATTCATTTTTTAAAAACACTTCAATACCCGGGATTTTGACTGATCTTCGGATTATTCTGTATTTCATTTAGCGGAATGGGGTATAGTTGCCAGTTACTGTTCCAGGCACCTCCCTTTTGGGTGGTAACAGCCGACATAACCTCATCGGCCCTTCCTGTTCTTTTCAGGTCCAGCCAACGGTGGCCCCATTCCGAAAAAAGTTCTATTAGCCTTTCGTGCTCAATGGCACGCAATAGGGTGGTTTTGTCAGAAGCAGTGGAGTTGTTAAGGCCTGCCCTATTACGAATTACATCCAGGTCTTGCAGTGCACCTGTCACGTTCCCTTGCTGAGCTTTTGCCTCGGCCCTTATTAAGTACTGTTCGGCCAGCCTCAACACCATCAGATACTCTGTTACTGGCTGGTTTTGTGCCCCCACCTTGTATTTGTACGGGTAATAGTAGGTTTCACCGTTGTCCTCAAAGCTATTGACCCAATCTGAAAAGCGCCTATCATTTTCCTCAAAACCATTCAACAAATTGGTGCTTATTGTCAGGGGCTGCAAGAATCCTGGTGCGGCCGTCAGGATAAAGTAATATGCGTCGAAGGTATTGAACTGGGGATTTGCCGGCGATAACTGCCAGATTGCCTCAGTGCTGTTCATCAGGAACACCTCATTCAGGTTTGAAGGCAGACTATATGCGGCAACATCATTGATTAACTTCGTTGCCTCCCCCTCAGCGTTTGCATAGTCTTTTACATATAGGTATACACGGGAGAGTAAAGCTGTGGCGGCTGCCCTGTTAGGGCGGGCCCGCTCCGAAGACGTCTTGTTGTCAGCAGAGCGGTAATCCCAGGTAAGCATTTGTTGGGCTTCTTTCAGGTCGGAAATAATTTGTTGATATACTTGTGAGGTTGCTGCCCTCGATGCTGCAGAAGTTACCCGGTAGTCTGTTACCAGATGAAGCGGTACATCACCGAATAAATTGGTGAGGTAAAAGTAAAAGAAGCCCCGGATAAAGTAGGCTTCGCCCATCAGCTGCTGCTTCATTTCTGCCGTAACGCCGGAAGACTTGGACAAGCCTTCCAGGGCGGCATTGGCAGTATAGATATACTGGTAGGCTTCTCCCCAGAACGGTATGCTGGTCTTCGTCAGCGAGTTGGTATAAAACTGGATAAACATCGGGTTTTGGGAATAATTTCTGAACTCATCAGAGGACAAACCGGCTAAAAAGCTAATACTTTGGCTGCCGGTTACAATTCCCTCCTGGACCATTCTAGAATAAATACCCGTTAGAACGGCCGCCGCTGTCGAGTTGCGCTCGAATACAGTTGCATCTACTGGATTGGTTACCGGTGGATCTACTTCTACAAGTTTTTTACAGGAACCAAACAATAGCAACCCGGTGCAGGTAATGGCGGTGATTATATTTCGATATGTCTTAGGCATAGTAAATAATTTAGAAAGTGAGTTGAATCCCTGCTGTGATGACACGTAATGGGGGAAGGTTCTTGAAGCTTTGATTTTCCGGGTCCATACCAATGTAATTGGTTATGGTAAAGAGGTTTTGTCCTTGAACGTATAAACGAATGTTTTGCATGTGCAACTTTTGTCTGCATTTTTCCGGTACCTGGTAGGAAAGCGATAGATTTTTCATGCGAATAAAGGAAGCATCAGAATATGCAAGGTCGCTGGTACTGGCATAATCGAAGGATTGATAAAGGGTATAATTGGGATCAAATCGTTGAATCCTGGTTTCGACGCCTGGACGCTGCCAACGTTCCAGAACCGTTGTGGGTTGATTAATACCCATACTACCCGGATAAGAGCCCATGCGATAGCTCCTTCCGGTTTGTTTGACAAACTGTATAAGGAAATTCAGCTGAAAGCCTTTAAATTGAAAGCTGTTTTGAAAGCCACCATAATATTTTGGGGCGGTATTGATTATAGCCGTCCTGTCGGTATTATAATCTGGGTTAATGGTCGGATTGCCTTTACTGTCTGCAAACTGGTATTGTCCAGTCTGCGGATCTACCCCCAGGGACCTGTACATCCGTTGTATGTACACTGACTCACCTACTATATAAAGGTAATTGTAAGCGGAGCTTTCAAGGCCAGGATAAGCAACCAGCTTATTACTTGGGATGGTAAGGTTCGCAGAGGATGTCCATGAAAAGTCTTTAGTATGTATGATCCTTCCTTCCAACAAGAATTCCCATCCAGTGTTTTGAATCACGGCCGGAAGGTTTGAGAGAATGGTGTTGAACCCTGTGCTTGGCGGCAGGCTTAAACCTACAAGCTGATTGGAGGATCGGTTTCGGAAATAGCTGGCATTGAGCAAAATCCTATCTTTCACGAACCCCAGTTCGATTCCCCCTTCAAGCTTTCTATTGATTTCCCAGGCGAAATCGGCATTAAATAAATTGTTGGGATAAAGGCCCTGGGAACCCTGGTAAGGAAATTGGGTGGGATTATACAAACCTAAAAATCCGTAGTCAGTTATCTGGTCATTTCCTGTGGTCCCATAGCTCCCACGCAGCTTTCCGAAACTAATAAAGGGCAAGGATCGCTTTATGAAATTTTCTTCGGAGAATATCCATGCCAAACCTAGGGCTCCGAAGTTTGCAAATTGTTTACCAGGCCCGAAGCGGCTTGAACCGTCTCTTCTTGCAGTGAGGTTTACCAGATATTTGCCATCCCAATTATAGTTCAATCTTCCAAAGATAGCATTGTATTTATACCGTATGTTTGTCTCTGAATTAACCGTTATGGTTGATGCGGCCTTGATACTTTCCAGCAAGGCATCATCAGTAATTCCATCTGCCCGAAGCATCTGACCTTCATTGCGATTTTGTTGGATGGTAGTTCCAACCAGTCCAGTAAGGATGCCTTTCCCTAAATTTCTTCGGTACATTATCTGAGGTTCTACTATCCAGGAACTGATCGTATTATTAGTAAATTCAGAGGAACCTGTGGTGATGCCCCAGGCCGGATCAAATGACGCTATGGGAGTGGTTGTAAGTTCTTTAACCTGCATATTGGTATAACCAAGGCTTACCTTTAGCTCCAGGCCCGGTATGAACTCGTAACCAACCAGGGCACTGCTTACCAGGTTATTGGTCCTGTTTTTATACACCTGTAACAAGCGGGACATAGGATTGCTGTACCATGTTGAATTGGCCCAGTTAAGTGTCCCGTCAGAGTTGTAGATTTCTGGAGCATTTGGGGCTTCCAATATACTTGAGGTAAAATCATAATTGGATATATGGTTCCTGTCAGCAGAGTAGTTTCCTGACAATGAAACTTTGAATTTTTGATTGGCTGACCTGCTATTGATATTGAAATGGACGGAGCCTCTCTGGTCAGCAAAATCACCAGGGAAGACAGTCGTTTCTTTATGAAAACCGCTCCCTATTAAATACTGTGTATTCTCAGTGCCACCGGAAACCGAGGCTTGGACATCCGTATATTCTGCAGTACCACCAATTAGGAGTTTTTGCCAATCAGTGTATCTCGTAGTATCCCATACCAATAGATCCGGTGCAGTCGATGCATCGGGGATAGCGTTGTCGTTTCTGAATGCCTCGTGCCGCATGGCCAAGTATTGGTCCTTGTTCAGCAAGTCAATTTTCCTGGTGACCTTGCCAATACCTTTATAAATATTTAAGTCGACTTTTACCTTTCCCTCTTTGCCTTTTTTCGTAGTGATAAGGACTACGCCATTAGCCCCGCGCGATCCATAGATGGCAGTTGCATCGGCATCTTTAAGAATATCGATGCTTTCAATATCTGCAGGATTGATATAATTTAAGGGGCTTCCATTGCCAACCACTGTAAACCCCAGATTGTTCAACAGATTTGCTGTGTACGGAACCCCATCGACAATAAACAACGGATTGTTGCCTTCCGGCCTAAGACTGTTCTGGCCCCTGATACGGACATTAAAGCCTCCACCTGGTGCTCCGGTATTTTGGGTTATGATCATGCCTGGCACACGGCCCTGCAAAGCCTGTAAAGGGTTTGAAATGGGCTGCTTTTCAATATCGGATGATTTAACAGTACTCACACTTCCGGTGTTATAACGTTTGGTGGTGGTGCCATACGCAATGATGACAGTTTCATCAAGTTTACGAATATCGAGGTTAAGGCCAATTAGAATAGAAGGGGCTTTTAATTCTACCTGGCGGGTCTCATAACCAAGGGTACTGATGATAAGGACACTGCCACGCTGGATTTCCGATAGGGTAAAGTGGCCGTCCATATCTGTTGTGGTGCCCTTTGTGGTACCTTTTACCTGGACAGTAGCCCCTGCGATACCATCGCCAGCCGCATCCTTTACGGTACCTCTAACCTCTTCAAAAGTTTGTCGGTCCGCACGAGGGCTATTATCGGCTGCAGGAGCAGGGGCACTCACTTCTTCCTTCTTCAGCAAAATGGCATTTTCCGATATTTTCCAAATAATGCCCGTGCCCTCAAATATAAAGTCCAGCACAACTGACAATGATTCGTCCCTGAAGTTTGGTGAGCGTCTCTTCTGCCCATCCAATATGCCATCATCATACTGGAACCGAATTCCGGTTTGCTGGCGCAATGTTTTAAGGGCACTTTTGATGGTTAAGTTCTGACCGATAAGGGTCACCTTTTTACTGGCTGGTGCGGTTTGTGCTACTGCCAGTCGGGAGCCTGCCCAAAGCAGCAAAACCATAACGGCTTTTACAAATAAGAATTTGGTTGGTAGATATCTGCTCATAATTAAACAGTTTTTGTAGGTTAGGGAAAGCGGAATGACCACATGACAAGGCAATGGAGAAAGCTATTATCAGATTGATTCCCGTTCGTTCATCCTTAAGTCGGGTAGTTTGCACTTTTGGTACCCCATTCTTTGAATTATTTTCAAAAAAAATTTCAATAACTTATGATTAACAAAAAATTAATTGATTTTGTATTAAATTATTTACAATTTGGCGGCCGAATTTTTGCCATCGATGCCAACTAATGCCGTCAAAAAGTCGTCTGATAGATCAATTCAGCAACCCGGGGGACATTTTGAGTAAATCAGTTGAATCAAATACATTAAGATGGTATTAACCATAGGGGAACATTTAAATTTGTAACTTAATAAACCAGCTGCCGGAATGCAGACTTCCTTTCCGGTCAACATTTGTCAGCGTAAAAGATTGTCATGGGAATGCCAAGCAAAACCTCATATAACAAAGAGGAAGAAAAGCTATTGCTGGAAAATCTGAAGCAGGGAGTAGAAACCGCCTGGCAGGAGATTTTTGACCGGCACCATACCTCACTATATTACATCGCCTTCCATTTGCTCAAAGAAGGGGACGAAGCAAAGGATGCGGTCCAGGAAGTTTTTATTTCCCTTTGGGCAAGACGGGAGAAGCTTGATATAAAAGGACCTTTAAGATACTATCTGGAAAAAGCCATAAAATTTCATTGTTTGGATAAGCTGGAAACCCGCAAGACCTATCATAAACACCTCGAAGGGTATGAATACCTGCAACGGGATACCTTTGCCCCCATACAATACGACAACAACCGCGAGCTGCTGTTCCAGCAACTGGCAACCGCTATCCAAATGGTCGCTCATGAACCCGGCTTTAATGCCCTCAGGCTCACGGGCCTGGAAGGGAAAACCGGCCTCCAGGTTGCACGGGAACTCGGGAAATCCCCGGGCATGGTGAAAAAACAGAAGCGCACAATGATTGATAAAATCCGCAGAATCCTCAGCAATAAAAAATAATTTTTTCCCCAGGGGTACCATTTCAATTGTTTTCCCGACTTTATTTTGCACCATGTTGGACACCGAACATATAAAATCATTAATGAGCAGGGATATTGCCGGCGAGCTCAGCGAGGAAGAAACATCCAGGCTCAGGCAACTTATGGAAAACCATCCCGGGTTGCAGGAACTGCGTAATCAGCTGGAAGAAGAGTTTGCATCCCTGGAGGCCCAAAACGGTCTTGCAGGACTCAGGCAAAATTTCAACCTGGACGTTGCAAAACAGGTTGCTGAAGAAAGAGATATTGAAAATGGGCCTTTTGAAAAAAGAAAAATGTTACCTCGTTGGGTTTCCACTGCGGCAGCCGCATTACTCATCACAGCCGGGGCCATTTTCTTTTGGAAATCCAAAAGTGATAAAGTCCATACTGACATCCCGAAAGGACCCGGGACTTACGTTAAACTCGTTATGCCGGACGGCAAGGAGGTTAACGTTTCCGGGGCCAGGAACCAGCAGATAGGCGCCCTGGTACTCCATAACAATAATCAACAGCTTACCTTTTCCTACGGTAAAGATGGTAAAGGTGGCACGGCAACACTACATGTCCCGGATGGCAAAGACTTTTCTGTTAAACTATCAGATGGGACAGAAATACAACTCAATTCCGGAAGCACTCTTTCTTTTCCTTTTACTTTTCCCGAAACTATCCGTGAAATCACCATCAGCGGCGAAGCTTATCTGAAAGTAGCCAAAAATGCAGCAAAACCATTCCTGGTAAGGTTGAAGCCAATTGAAGGACAAGCAACGGAAATGCCGACTGTCCAGGTGTTGGGAACAGAGTTCAATATAAACACCTATGATGGTGGTAGCATAAAGGTTGCCCTTCTGGAGGGCTCCGTTAAAATGTCCATGGGGAAAGATATCCTTCGCCTGAAGCCAGGCTTCCAGGCCGTGCTGCAGAAGGGCAGGGCTATCAAGGCTGAACGTTTCGATGCCGAAGAAGTCCTCAGCTGGAAGGACGGCATTCTCGACTTTAAAGGTGCCAGGTTGGCTGAAGTCTTTGGTGAAATTCCGCGCTGGTATGGTGTTAAGGTATCAGTGGACGATAGTGCTTTAAACAGCAAGTTATTTACGGGAGCACTAAACCGCAAAAAACCGGTTACAGTCTTCCTGGAGGATTTGGTATACACACATGGTATAAACTACTTTATCAAAGAGGGTGTGGTCCATTTAAACCAGGTAACAAAGCAAAAGTAGAAACCATTTTAAATCAATTCCACAAGGGAAGGGATATTCAATTCAACCAAGATGTCCTGAACCTGGCTAAGCTGTTACTTGTCTATAATTTAAAGTTAAAATGCATGCCCGATTCCTTTTCATACCATTGCTGGGGGAATCCTCATTATGGGTGTTGACAACATAGACGGCTATTGGAAATATTAGTTTGCTGTAACGGCAAATTCCTATCATTTATTTCGCATAGATTCAGAAATGAGATAGGGGATATCAATAATTACAAGTGTTCCCGTTCCAATCCCTTGCTTTCCTTTGTCTATGATCTGAAGATCGGCTTTTTTGCCGGTCTTTTTCGCAAGTATGCGTAACCTGTCTTTGGAAATACCAGTAGACATAGATGGTTTACCAAAGTTTTCTTTTTGCTGTATACCGGTCCCATTGTCCTCAATACTGCAGCGAAGGATACCGTCGGTCTTGTTTAAAGTTACAGATATTCGTCCTTTAACACCGATGTTCTGAAGGCCATGATGAACAGCATTTTCCACAAAGGGTTGCAATAGCATGGGAGGAATAAGAATATCTTTATCCTCTCCAAAACCTTCGTATGTTTCAATATGATAGTCGAAAATGTATCCCAGACGCATAGCCTGAAGGCTGAGGTAGCTTTCCAGTGCCTTCACTTCCTCATGCAGCGGAACAAAGGGCTGGGCCGAATTTTCAAGGGTAACCCTCAGAAGCCTGGCAAACTGGTTAAGGTAACTTATGGCTTTATCCTTTTCATTTTCCCGGATCAGGCCCTGCAAATTGGACAAAGAGCTATAAGTAAAGTGAGGGTCCATCTGGCTGCGCAACAGCTGCTGTTCAAGTTCCATGCCTGCCAATTCTGATCTGAGCCTGCGTTGCCTGATCATAACAATAGACAGGACAATTGCCAGTATCAGGGATACTATAACACCTATGATAATTGTCCTTTGTTTGCTGAGCATAGCGGATAATACCTGCTTTTCCCCTTTTTCCCTTTCCTGCATATACTGTACATCAAGTGCATTTATTTTACTCAGTTGAAGTTCTTCTTTGTACTTGAGATAATTTGCCTGTGACTTCTTCAAATAATGAAATGCGGAGTCATCGATCCCGGTACGGCGGAAAGATTCAGCCACGATCCCATAAGCTGTGGAAACCAACAATCTGTCACGGGCAGCCATTTCGGATGCTTGCTTTCCGTAAGCAATAGCGCTATCATAATTTCCCTTGTTATAATGTGACTGGGCCTGGTTGAGGTATTCACCGGGCAGAAGCTGTCTGTTCAACCGCTTGTTTTCCTCAAAGGCTTGTTTTTGCAGCGCATATCCTTTTGTTGTATCACCAAGTCTGATCATCAAATCAGCGCGTGCGGACATAGATGCTGCTATCAGCTTTTGGTCACCAGCTTTCTGTCCCAGTGAATATGCGCTGTCTTCGTATTTCAAGGCTTCCCGGAGATTATTTTGGAAAAACGATATCCTTCCGAGATGGTCCATAAACATACCACGGACGGCATAATCGTTGGTATCCGGTATGCATTTATAACCTAACAAAATATACGACTTGGCCCTATCTGCATCCCCGGACCAATACCAGGCTTCGGCAGCCATATCATAAATCCACCACCGGAAACGGGAAGGATACTTTTCCGCAAAGCTGAGCGCCGGCATAAGACTGGCAAACGTAGCAGGATTAGCCCCGTGCCTTAATTTTAGTAAAAGTGCTATTCCGTGGTGCAATATGAGCAGTTCATAATCACGGGCTGAATCTAAGCCCTTTGATGGAATCATGTTCCTCAAAATGATCTCCGCTGAATCTGGCTTCTTTTCCTTATACAATTTATATCCCTCCAGAAAAGACCTGTACCCTTTAATGCGGTAGTTATTGCTATACGATTTAGGAAAAATGCTATAAAGGTGCTTTAAAAGACTATCACCCTTAAAGGTCAGTGAAGTTTGGATGTAAGATTGGTATAGAGCTTCTTCGCTGTTGATTTCAGCAGGAGAAATATGGCCAGTCCGCTTACTCTGGTCAGGCCTGCAGGCTGACACCATAAACAGCATAAATGCCAAAAGGGTGATAAATAAGCAGGCTGTTTCCCGTTTGGATGGATTCCATTGTTTTCTTGACATAGGGTTGGCTTTGGGTTTGGTGTGGTGCTGCAGGCGAAAGGATGCTGATGTGGTTTTCTATCGGAATATTGTTTATGCACGGCCCTTCCATGGTATTTTAAGACTTTCTCCAACCAGGTAACTGACCACATGGTCTTTCTTCCGTGTGGATACCGGGATTTCTTTCCCATCTTTTAAAATGAGACATCCATCTTTATGAAAACGGTCTACAAAATTTACATTGACCAAGTACGACTGGTGCGGGCGCAGGAATAATTGTGCAGGAAGCAGTACATCATATTCCTTAATGGGCTTGCTGACTACTACTTTCTTTGTATCGACAAGGTGAAAATGTGTATATCCATCCTGGCTCTGACAATACATAATGTCGTTCCAGGAAACTACATCCAGATAGTGCTGAGAGCGTAATACAATCCGCCCCTGCGAAACGGGTTCAGTATTGTTCAGGTAAGAACCGGCCACTTTGAGGCCTGTTTCTAATTGGTCGGTAGTAAATGTTCTACTTTTTACCTTTTCCAATGAGATCCGGAATTCAGGTTCATCTATCGGTTTGAGCAGGTAATCCAGGGCGCCGCATTTAATGGCCTTGATCGCAAATTGGTTGAAGCTGGTAATAAAAATGACTTGAAAAGATATTTCCCGGAGTGAGTTGAGAAGGTCAAACGCGCTTCCATCAGTTAATGTTATGTCTAGGAAGATAAGATCAGGATTTGTGGCGAGGATAAGGGTTTGGGCCTCTATGACTGAACCACATTTTCCGATGACGATGAATTCTGGTTCAGTGATTAGTAAAGATTCTATCTCCCTTCTGATAACAGGTTCGTCATCTACAATCAATACACGTATCATACCAATGGTTTGTTTTACAAATATATATGCAAAACAATATGGTTGATTTTTGTTAGGAATTATTTCACGTTTTCGAAAGGCAGAAATCTCAGCGCAGTCGCTTTTAATTATAAGGAAATAGAAAAGCGTTATTGGAAAAGGCGTTCCCTACTGCCCGTGTTCTTCTCATAAAAAAGCAACCTTAATTTAGGTAGCCCCATTTCGTTTAATCCCCAATACGGTCAAGTTCTGCTCTCTTAACCCATATTTCCAATTTTTCCAAATCAGAAAAAATGGGTGCCAATAACTTTACAAATTTCTTCTGTGCCTTTTTTGAATCCGCATAAACATAAAAGCTAGCGGCCTCAGGGTCAAAGTCTAATTCTTCCAATAGATCTTCATCAAGTTTTTCCAATATTTGCTCAATATGGCCCTCCCAGCAATATCCATTGCCTTCATAGCCATGTTTTTTAAAGAAGTCATAATACAAGGGATAAAGCCTATCACTTTCTAATTGGGCTATGATAGCATATCCTCCTTCAATTTTATTTAGCTCAAAAGGAAAATAAGGGGCGTTCCCTTTAAGCTTATCTTCAGTCAAGAAATTTCTTCTCCAGACTTTATCTAGAAAATGCAATATCCATACTTTAATTTTCTCCAACATTGGGGGACTTTCATTAATTGTTTGGCTAACGATGCTCCGTTAGCTAAGTTGTCTGAAACTAAAAATGATTAAGCAAATTTCTCCCATAGTTTAGGTAAAAGGGAAGGCAAATCCTCTTCATCCCAATCCTCTCCTTTGGTTTCGGAATTATCGTAGTCCAAACCCATGTTAAAAGCCACATCCCGAGGGGTACCATCGCTTTCCTCAGTAGAATCGTTTTTTTCATTATACGCATCGTCAGCAACGTATAACAAGGCTTCAAAATCCACGTTAGTGGTTTTGTCAACTATCTCCGCTAAAAAATCGGGGTTCAGCAATGTTTTTGTATAAACATTAAAACCCTGGCCAATTAACCAACACCGGAAATATAAATAAGGGTCATCCGTAACCCCACCGTCAATTATTCGCAAAGCAGCAATAATTTTATAATCATCTGTTTCTATTAGGAGCTGACAGAGGGTAATTTCAAATTGAATTATATCTTGAGTACTCAACTCCGATAATTGCTGTTTTATAAATTCTGCTTGTGCTTCCAAGTTACCACCAGAGCGGAGTTTCGATGTATTTATTATCTCCCAAAAGATTGTGTTATCCATATAATTTCATTAAAGGAGTTCCATCAAGATTAATGGAACTCCATAATTACTATTTTAGTTTAGCACTTAGATCAACTTTGAATTTGTCAACATCAAAATTTCCAATTTTCTTTTTAACAGCATCAGACTCAAGAATGTCGAGAGAGGAAAAAAAATCTGCAATGAGTTTTGCTTTAACTGAATCCCTATCCAATTCTATATATGAATCATAGTCTAAAAAAATTTCATATTCAATGCCACTAACTCTTTTATTTAACTTACCTTTTTCATCTGTCATAGTCTCATAAGAGTACCTGGGTTTCCTAACCGTATGAAACTGACGATATTCAGGAGCGACACATATTAGCCCGATATGTAGCTTCTTTAACGAGCTTCCATAACTGGAGTTTTCAATGACGCTATTCACCAAGTCTTGTACTTGTATCGAAGCTTTAGATATATAATCAGCCTTATCTGATATCTGTACACCAAAAAAAATTTCCATAAATAATTTCCTTTTTAAACATTTCGTGAAATTACCTAAAAATCCTATTACCCGGAGGCAATGAAAGGTGGTTTAAGAAATAACCGTAAATACAATATTTTTCGTAAATTTTTATCTCCATGATGTTACCTGTGTAAATCTGTTTCAGAGTAACTCCACCAGGAATCATGTTGTCAAGCTTTGTAGAGGAGTACCTATCTTTTTGAGTAGATTCACCATATTTCCAGATATCCCCCTGATTTAACCAAACAGAGTTGCCCCTTACATCATGGTACAAACCTGACCTGTTCACCCGCAGTTCGTAAACATACCCCTGCCTGTTTGGTCTGGTTTTAGAAAGAATCCTTTCTATTTCCTGAGCCATTTTGCGGACAGCATCAGATGATCCAATTGCAACACCTAAAGTAAATGTGCCATAGACGATCTGCTTTAATGGTATCACATCCGTCGGGTCCGGTGTTGATTCATCCAGCGCTATCCATGTGAGTGCAACCGCCGCTAAGTTATTACCGTTGCTTACGCCTGGGGCTGTAGAATTTGCATTTGTACCCTTACCACTCTCACCATTACTTGGGTTTGTGGTTCCAGTTGGGCCGCCTGTAGGACTGCCTCCCGGTACACCTGGAATATTCGAAGGTGCTTTGTTTGCAGTTGTTGAGCTACTACCACCTCCGCCACCACCACCAGTATCCTTTATGCCATTGCCCAAACTACCACTTCCTCCTGATCCCCAATTGGGCGGTGGGGGTAAAAATGGTGCAAGAGGGTCGTTGCCACCTCCAGGGTTAGGGTTAACTTTTGATGAACCATCACCAACTATGACAATCTCGTCTAAGCAAAAAGGCTCTGCTTCTGTCCCGGCGCCTTTTACATCACCGTTAAATATCAACAATCCTAACGGATCAACAAACTGTACGGGATCATTATTCATCGCCACGTAAGGACTCATGATATCAACATTCTCTGCGAGTAAGTCTATTCCCGTAAATCTTCCAATTTGGGCGTCGTAACCCCGGAAGGTGAAGTCCATTTGATTAAGTCCTAGATCTTTCTCATTTTCATTTCCTTGGTATTTGGCTTTATTTTCCAGGAAGCCTGATGCAACACTTCCAATCTTGCCCATTGGAAGCCCAAACGGATAATAATGGTTTTCTTCTTTTAGTCTGCTGCGATTAATTTTAATACTTAACTGGTCAAAGAAGACATCACGGATAACATAGTTATTAAGGTAAATAGCTAAGTAACCATTTTCAGGAATTTCCAATGGTTGCGTCGTGCCTATCGGTGACCAAGAATTTGCACCATTTACCTGGAAGGCACCACTTGAACTCGATACAACTTCCATCCTTTCATTAAACAAAATATAATTTAGATAGGCTCGCGGTTTAGTCGGGTCAGTGTTATTCTCAACGATATTATTAAATACGTTGAGATAGTTTGAAGGTGTGAAAAGTTTGTCAACCATTGCAGCGTTGTGAGACTCGCTGCCTTGAAATCCTCCACTACCGGTTGTTAGTGTGCTAACAATCGTATTCAACATTTCTTCCGCAGAAATATTGTCAGATTCAGGATCAAAGTCTTCATAAAAGCAATTCACATTCATTTCTACCTTATCGCCAGCCATAACTTTCATCAGCATTGACGTGCCGACTTGTCTATCTGGTTCCGCAGCGTTTAACCTTCCGGCTTGTGAGTCACTTGCAGTCTGAGTTCCTGGCTTGTCATCCCTAACCTCGTTGAGGTGATCGAAGAATAGATTTTCAAGGTTTGCACTTGCCAATTCGTAAGTAGCCAAATATTGAAGAATGGGATAGTTTAGAACGTCAATTACGCTTCTAACATTTCCAATATTATCCTTAATAAAGTATTCTTCTTTCGCAGTTCCATCAGGGATATTAAAAATCGCTCTGCCGTTTGGTGTACCGAAGTATTGAAGCGTATCATTTTTATAAACAAGGTTTCCTAAGTAATCGGTCTTTTTAATAGAACTATTCTGGATATTAAAAACCAATTGCTCCAATTTGTCACCTGCTACATCATAGCTATATTCTATCCAACTCCCATTCGTAAAAAGAATTTTTGTCGGGAGGTTTTGAAAATTATACTTGATATTTTCAATTTTTCTATTTAGATCCTGAGTAAGATTGCCATTCTTATCATACTTATAATCTGGAGTTACATTATTATTATTGATAAAATCACCATTATCATAGTTGTTAGTAACGGTATCTTCTACGGTTAATAACTGGTTACTCGAAGGATTGTAGTTGTAATCAAGACGATCCATATCAACCGGTACGACAGTTCCATTTACGAATCCCATACCTCTTTGATTCATGGATAATAAGTTACCTGAAACATCATACGTTAGATTTGATACCGTATAATCCGTTTGCAACTTAGACCACGTAGTACCGGAAACATTTTCCCTGAAGTCAGCAGAAGTCAGTCTGTCCCCAACATCATATCCATAACCGTATGCCATTGCTTTTGCATTATTGCCAGCCCCTCTCCATACCATACCAGAAATTTTGCCATCATACTTAGGGACACTAAATCCATAGTCATATTTCAAGGACTGCCCAAAAGTTCTATTTTGGCCTTGTTTATTGCCGGTTTCTGCGTAAACCTTGTTTATTCCTAACAACTGCCCCCTAATGTTATAATCGAAGTCCTGGACTTCCCCATTATCACCTATTACTTTGCGTTTTCCCCTTCCAAGTTCATCGTAGGTATAAGTAGCAAGGGTTTTCCAAGGGCCATTATTAATCTTGTGGGACACTTGAGTAAGCCTGCCAGATGTTTGCTCATATTGTTGTAAATACAGTTCGGAATTTGTATTTCTCCCCTCTAAAGAAAGAATGTTATTGACTGTTTGTTTGCTCAAAATGCCTCTTCCTAACCAATCATATTGCGTGCTGATGAATTTTGCAGTGTGATAATCCATTTGTCCCTGGTTAGCCAGTTTTGTAAACTCAGCTATATGCACCAATCTTCCTTTGTTATCATAATAGTTTACTGTATGTTTCCAATCGCCCAAGGCGGCAGGCGCATGATCCGATTTCTCAATCCTGCTTTTAGTTCCTGTAACCAAGTTCTGTGTCAGCATACTACGGGTCGGAATTTCAGCACCGGGAGTAGATAATAGATCGTTTTGAAAGAGTTGGGTGTTTTCCAAAAGACTATAAATATTCCCGTTATTATCAAGAGTTTGATTGTATGAATCAAAATAGGTATAGGAAGTCATCAGATTTCCTGCCACTCCATTCTCCGTAGGGTAAATTCCTTCTCCTGAAAGAATATAAAATAGGATTGAAGAGGAGGTGGGTGCTATTGATAAATCATCAATTTGGTTTTGCCAATATTCTCGGTCATGATTATCAGTTAACCTTGATGTCGCGATATTTCTACCTATTTTATCGAAATAAGCAATATTCCATTTAGTATTCTCACGTTCCAAGGGGTTTTGTGACATGCATATCCTATCAACTCGATCATAGACAAAAAATGTTTTCCCAACTTCTCCTGGTTTTTGAGCTGACCTCAATCTGCCTTTTTGATCATAGTCATATTGAAAACATAAATTATCGAGAATTTGCTGAGATGGGGCGGAAGAACCCATTTCAGTAATTGCCTTGGGTGTAATAGTAACTCTCAGTCTGCCTAATCCATCATAGACGTAATACATTTCTGCATATTCAATAGGAGTGGTTTTTAGTTGAACCTTTTTATAAATTAACCTCTCATCTTTATCTGTAAAGTATATACCGTAAGAATTGTCAGGTTCGGTAATTTCAGTTCCGAAGAGCTCATCCGGAGCGTAGAATGCTGTTGAAACTGGCATTCCATTATTATCAATAACCCATTTTTTTATTGTGCTTGCATCATTACCCTTTTTTGTAAATGCCTTTCCTTTTGTTTGGCCTATTTGCGATTTACCAGGCAATAGTGACATCTCCTTTCGGAGGGTTGATGATGACTGGTTTATTAATCCAGAATATGAAGTATAGCCTTCTCCAGGAAACAAATTTGCATAATAAGCCTTTTGGGATACGCCAGCATTATAGTAATAATTTGTAAGTTCATCAGGCCCGGTACTTATATCAGCTGAGGTGGCATAAGGAAGATAGTTATACTTTCTCCCAGGCTGCGACCTTGACTCCATAGGGATAACCAAGTGCTTATTTGTATTTGACGAAAAATTTCTAATAAAAGTCTGAAGAGGTTTATTGAAGCCATCTTTGTATGTAGTCGTTATTTGCACTTGTTCAGGTGGACTTGACTCCGTAACTGACAATGAGTTTGGAATCGGTACCAAGGGTTTAAATGTTCGGAAATAATTATAATGGTCGGATTGTTGCGTTGGCAAATTCGGTAAAACTCCAATTTCATTAACAGCACCACTTGGGGCAGTTTCAGTAATTATTGGAGTATTCTGAGCAGTTGCAGTCGTGGTAAGACAAGCTGCTATGCAGAAGCACACAAGGACGTGAATGTTTTTATTTATAAATTTCATAGTATGATTTGATGTAGAATAATGAAATTGAGTTACAGGTTACCCTTAATTAACTGTTTAGACTTTTGAAGAATATTTCCTTCATGATCTCTTATGATATTCTGTCTGCCTAATTTATCATACTCATAATGAGTAACCCTTCCATTTTCATTTACAGTAGAACTAACACCAAATAACGGCTCATAAGTAAAAGAATTCATTAGTGCATTCGAAGGGTGTAGTCGGATTTCATCTACATACAATGTTCCTGTAGGTAACGGTGAAATCTTAATTTTGGCTGCTGTGGTTGGTGTAAATGTGTATTGATAGCGCGTCCAATCACCCTTTACATCTATTGGTGCCGTTGGATTTGCCAATTGCGTAGAACCGATATAGACTTTTGGAATACCTGATGTACCATTTCCGTTTACCCAAAAAGACAATACATATTCTGTGTTGGTATTTAGATCAACTTTTCCCAGGATGTCGCTAAAGTCAATACTATTAGCCGGAGGAGCCACTAACTTGTAGATAAATTGTCCCGAAACGGCTTTTATAGAACCTACTATATCTGTATTAATGACCTTAGTCGTGTTCAAATCGAGGTTACCACGAACTATCCAATAGTCTGGAGTTCCTATATCTTCAAAGCTGGTATAGCCAATATCTGCATACTTACTATTCTGTACTTCGCAAAGCTTATTCCCTGTAATGGTATCATATACAAAGGCATTAAACTTATTCAATCCGAGATATTTGATTTCTAACGGATTCCCTTTTAGATCAAACATTGTTACATCACTGACCCGTCTAATAAATTCTATAGGATTTTGAGTATTATTAGCTTGAATAATTTTACTATAAGGATTAACATTTGTGACACCAGTCGGAATACCGGTGTATTGTGTATATGTAATAGGTGCTCCAATCTCACAGTTAAAAGTTGATTTTTTCAAAAGTTTCCCTGGAGTAAAGTCAAAACCTGAAATCCAAGACTCCAGCAATAGATCAGTAAATGGCCTGTTATTTCCGGAGACATTCCATCTTTCCATTGAAACAACCGATTCAATGTCGGAACCACTCATATTATAAAGCACAGTGTTGGGGTTCGCAGATCCATAAATTATATTCGGTCCATCGACATTATAATTATAAATAAGCCTCGTATCAATTTTCTCCCCTTTACTATCGGTAGTAAGTACGCTTTTTAAATTGTTTTTTTCATCAAAGCTGTAAGCAATTTCATCTGAAACAAAGCGTGTATCAGTTATATATTTTTTCATTGTTGCTTTGATAAGCTTGGCACTTCCAGTATAGGGATAATAGGTATCAGTGAATACCTTTTTATTAGGATAGTAACCAGGACTTTGAGGTATTGTAATTTGCGTACCAGTATTTACTTTGGATGTTTTGGTGTTAATGCAATAAGCAGACGCACTTAGATCTATATTAGAGAATTCATATTGATTTGTTGTCTTCCTAACGATTCTGTCATTATTATCATATTCTGAAATTTCTATAGGAAGCCCGATTTCCCAATCTTTAATATATTGCTTGTTAGTATAGGGATACTCCCATAAGTCTTTACTTCCGCTGACTTTGTAAAATCGGGGCAGATTATTAGACAAAGCATCTCTCATATTCGTGTACGAAATCTCCTTCCTACTTAGCAAGCTTCCATTTGCGGTTAATCTCTTAATTCCAACATTTGAATAACCGTGATTTGAACCGTTAACTAACTGGTGTACGGTTAAAAACATACTTTGGAAAATATTTTTGGTGACTTGATTTGTGGTGCTATCGATGTACGACGGATAATGAACATAACCACCTGAAGTAAATATTTGTCCACTATTGTGGTAGTCTATTACCGTAATTACAGAATCATTTGGTTTAAACTTATCCTTTTCAATTATAGAATCCACACGAACACCATCTAACCCAAAATAACCTTTACCAACAAACCAAGAGTTACCGCTACCACCAGGTACAGCTAAGTCATTTGTAATACTTGCCGTATTGCCACCATATACAAATCTGACTTGCCCACCAAAACTATTCTTAATCACGTTTAAGAGACCAGCATTTGCATAAATAGGATTATACACTCTACTTACTCCATAATTCAGAACTGCGGGATCAGTTGTATGTTTTGGAATTGTTATTTTGTTTCCACTGCCATTTACCGGAACAGCAATAGAATCACCATTAGAATAACCGAAAAAGTCGATTCCAGAGTTTAATCGCTTTGGTATTGGATTATAATTAAACGAATAATACAGTTCATCTAAGCTGTTATCGCAGCTTGCAGTCCGGATACTATTTAATATTGACCGTCCTTCTACTATGGTCTGATTAAACTTGTACTTTAGGCAGTTTACCCCAAGGCTCCCATCCTTAATGGTAATCTCATTTAGAACCTTTCTTTGTCCTTCTGTTTTATTAGTTGCATCGTAGATAAAATCCACAACGATGTTATTGGGATATTTGATCTTCAATAGCTGAGAGAATGACTCCGTTGTAAATTGACCTTTCGGGCCAAGATATGTTTGCACGCCACTGCTGGTTTCCTCAACAAAATAATTGTTATAATAGTGTGTACCAGGCAACCCATAACCCCATTCCCACGAGTGATCATAGAAATAAGTTATTTCCTTCCCGTCAATGAAAATTATCTTTTTTAAATTCCATTTAGATATTACTTGCGCAGAGCCAATAATATCATCGTCCCAAATAGTATTATCATAAATTGATTGTCCTGTGTAATCTCCAACCTCAAAAATGTATTTGTTACCCCTTTCATCTGTAATTTGGAATCCTAATTCGGATAGTGGGTCACTTCCAATTGGCTGATTGGTTATACTATATAGGGGCGAGCCGTTGAGCAGGGGTTGAATTTTTACATTTCTTTTCGGATGTGTAAAGTTTGTAAGATCCTGACCTAAATAAAATGTGAACTTCTTTCCAGCTAAAGTGACTATAAACTCATCGCACTCACCATCTCGGTAAACGTTTGTGCGTGCTTTTTCCGCTGGCGTTTCCCAATATGTTCCGATTTTACCCTTAATATATTTGTTCTTATTAAGGAATATACGTCCGTATCGCTCGACAGAATCTGGGCCATTAACAACATTAAGCTCATCAGGAATATCCTTTACTATTCTTTCTATACTGCTCTCAGCTACCAATTCCCAATTCAATCCTGCTGGGTTTGAAATTTCATTGATTAGTACGCCTTTGGTAGCATAGGATAAGGAAACATCATAATTCCCATATTCATTACTATAACCATAAATAGGAATAGAAACATTTATAGTTCCATCAAAGTAATTTGATGAAAAAATGTTGCTGATCCCATAGTTCTGAGAAGTGGAGATCATGTTTTGGTCAGGTGTCGTCCCTCCAGGTTGCGCAAATGTTGAAATAAAGCCGAGTGATAATATTATCAGCAGTTGCGCCCTTAATAGATGTGTGTTCATAAATGTGTGATTGTTATTTTTGTTCGGGGTATCGTTACTATTAATCAAAAGCAAAGTAATTGTAGCAGTACGCCAATCTCCGGCGTAATGGAATAATTTTGTCTAATGTTTATTTTGTCCAACCAAACTTCAGTAAAATTGGGCTTCTCAATTTTTCTTGCTGCCAAAGGAAATTGTAACCAGCCAGTAATGTTCCGTTCCACTTGCTGTTGATCCGATACCGTTTCATGATACCTAAGTAAGCTGCTTGCTGTTGACCTGCGAACATTTCCGAAACGGCATTACCTGTTTTAGGGGTATTGTTGCTTTTACCATCCATTTGTTCCGGCAGATAAGGTCTGTTAGCTGGCCTGAAGATCCTTTCATAGCCAGCCTGTGCACTGAAGCCGTAGATCAGTTTCCAGTCGGCAAATGCCCTTGCACTTATGCCTTCGTAAGTCAGTTTAATGTTCTGCCAGTTTTGCCCCAGTCCCGTGCTCAGAGCTATGCCTATACCATAGCTCAGCCTTGGACTATGCTTGAATGTTACACCAGCACCAAGTTCCAGCATGGCCGGTCTTAATCCATCCTGTGTGGCTCTTGTGGTTTGGAAATTATATTGCGGCTCCAGCCTTTGCCAGAAAGGTTTGCCCCGTTCCGGGTTCTTTTTGAAGATTGGTTTTTCTATATTTTTCAGGTTGTTCTTTGCCTGCTTCGCTTCGTTAAGCGTTTGCTTTGCATTATTGATGCCGTCTTTGGCTTCTTTTACTTTATCGGTAATGCCATTAAGCTTTTCACTGTAATCCTTTACCTGGTCGGCCATTTGCTGCTGTACGGCTCCAAGGTTATTGCTCAGTTTCTCTTGCAGCATGCTGTTTACCTGGCTCTTGGTCTGGAAGCCCATACGTTGCAGGTCTTCGGCGGTAGCGTTGTTGCCTAAACCTCCGAATGCAACGCTGTTATTGCTGTTCAGGCTTTCAGTAAACCCTTCTGTACCTTGTAAATATTCCAAAGCGTTTTCCTCAGCATCATCAGGCTCGTCGGCCAGCTCTTTCCAGGCTTTCATTTTCTCTTTTGCGTAATAGACCTTCTTCTGTATATCCTGCAAACCCCTGATATTGGCTTTACTTGTAAAGCTTTCCAATGCGCTGGTACGCTGGCCTATAAGCGCATCTATATGCTGTTGGGTATTGAGTTTCTGTTGCAGTTCGGTGAGCTCTTTGCTTTCTACACCGGCTTTGCCTGCTGCGCCAGAAAGTGAGTTTAGCCTGGCGCTTTGTTTTTGTATAAAGCTTTGCACCCCTTTAAGGCTGTCAAGGATGCCGGCCTTTGATATATGCTGTTTTTGATAGCTACTGTCTTTTGAAAGTATTGCTATGGAATCATAGCTGATTCCCTGGTTGAGGTATTGGTGGTACAATGCAGAATCTTTGGCAGCAAGCTTTTTAAGGATCTTTTCTTCTTTGCGCTTTAAGCGTTTTAATAGCCGCTGCTGGATCTTATCAGATTTGCCTAGATATTTGTCCAGTGCGGATGTCCTGATTTCCAGGAATTGTTCTGCAACCTTGATGCTTTCCGATCCTTCCTGTCCCAAAGCGATGATTGGCCAGAACGCAAGGAGGATGATCAAAAATGTACATGGCGTGAACGATAATTTTACCACGGGCTATTAGGCAAGTATAGGGTTAACAAAGGGAAAAATTCAATTACAAATCAACTGGGTAGCAAACAAATCAATGTACAGGATTACAATAACAAGTACAAAGGGATAAAAAATGTATAACAACTGCAAGAGAGGTTTTCCCCTTTTTGGATGGGGAAATTTCCCCCTTTTCAATAATGCTTCAAATTATGTGCGTGTATAAAATTTGGACTTTAATAATAAAATATGACACCATGAAAATTCGGTCGCAAAATTAATATCAATTTTTACATATGCAACCCCCATTTTGGTACCTCCATATTTATGGGTGGTAGTTATAGGTTAATTTGCCTTATTTAACGTTTAATTTTAATGAGAAAATTCACCAGAGTGGATATATTTTCACTCTCATTTCAACCATTAATATCCTTGAATATGATCAAAGGCCAGACTGAAGCTCAGGCTGGCCTTATTTAACTTAAACAGTACGGTTAAAATGAAACACTAAAGATATTAACCTGGTATATTTCTTCCGTGGATTGTAATCTTGTATTTGTGGTTAGCGTACAGCCATTACAGGTACCATCGCACCAGACAGACCCCATGCCTAAAATCGTTTTGTCTTTCAAAGTGCAATCACCGGTTTTATTAGAACATTTGCAGGAGGCTTTTACGTTTGCAGCATACCCAAGTTCACGCTTTGCAAATCCTTCAGGTACTATAATGGCCAGGCCACGGCCCATAATACTGACACCAACGAGGGAAAAACCATCGGGGGCAGAAATTGTACCGTCAGGTCCATAAACCGGCATTTGTATCTTTGAGCCACTATAAGCCTTATCATAAAAAGATTTAAGGCGCTGCCCAAATTCCGGCAAGTTTATCAGCTCTTCGAACACTGCCGGGATACTTTCCCCGTTTTTAATGAGCCTGGTCGACGCTTCCAACTGGAAGTAGCCACCGCCGACTATTTGGTAAGGATCACGCTGGATGACGTTTTGGGACATGGTGCAATTGGAACAGGTACCCGTACAACCGCGTGTTGTGCCCCACGGTCCTGTTGACTCAAAAGGTTTACAGGTCCCAACTCCCATATTACAGGTGCATGTAATTGAGGTGGAAACTTTCTCCTTTAGAAATACGCTTTTGCCGTTTGTTGTGGTGCCGATGTAAGACCAACCTTCAGGTGGTGATGCGTGGACACCGCCCGGCATATCTTTAAATACGGTTCCAACGGGAAACCAGGCTTTTTTCATATCACCCTCTTGAAGGACGTCGATAACAGCAGTAGGTTGATTCTGGTCAGATACCGGATTAAGATCAGGGGCTGTTTGTCTTTTCTGACAGGCAGTAACCATAATTAATAAAATAGCTGTTGTCAGGCTTAGAAACTTGGTGAATGTGCATTTCATGGTGTTTGGTTTTATGTGAATAAAAAGTGTTGGAATCTAAATTCATTTTCAGATTGCTGATTCTTAAAGACTGTTTGAGATTTCACTTTTGAAACATTTGGCACTCTGGCAAAATGGATTTAAAATGGAAAGTAATCAGGTAGATGCACCGGGTTACTTTTGGATATAATATTATTTAATGCGTTTGGGTCAGGAGATGCGCGTCCAGCAATTGTTACCTATGTATCATAGAGAGATCTGGCTGGGTTTGTAAACTTATCATACTCTCTGGAAACATTTTGCTGAGGAGGCATTGTTTTATTGGGCTTATCCCTTTATTTGGGAGGTTTTTAAATGCACCATTTTGGCTATATTTATATTAAATGAAGCCAAACAAGATCACCCCTAAGGTAGACAAGCGCCTGTTCTGGGAATATGACTACGATAATATAAACTGGCAAAATGAGTCAGTGAGTATCATTCAAAGAGTCTTAGAGCGTGGTACCCATGAAGAATGGGAAGAGCTGGCCACTTTCTATGGCCGTGAAAAAGTCCTCGATACGATAAAACATAAGATCAGCTATATGCGTGAGGATATCATTGCGGAGGTCTGCATCTACTACCAGCTTAAACAGGAAGAATTAAAATGTTGTATCCCGCATCCCTGGCGGAAAGGTTATTGGCCTTAATCTTAATTTAATCAGGGAGCTCTTACTAATTGAATCAACCTTGTCTGAAAGCACTAACCATTTCTAGCTCACTTTCCATCGGACTTCTTATCCGTGATCAATAAATAGGCCAACTCCGGGTCATTTTTGATCCGCTCCAATTCTGTTTCAATAAGCACTTGGATGTCTTCTTTTACCTGGAGGTAGTTATCCTGAATTTCCTGGAAGCTAATCTCGCGTACAGAAGGAATATCCTTATAGTCTTGTTCCTCTCTGCGGATCGATTCATGGTCATTGATGATCTCGCTGTGTGATAATTTTAATTCAATACGCTGTTCTGGGGTATCGGAAACAACCGCAACAAATTCACCCGAAGATAGCGTAGCAATGGTAGAAGCTGGAACTAAAGTATCCAATTGGTAGGATTTACTGATAGAGGTATCTGTCCGGTTTATAGAAACACTTTCACGTTCCTGAACGTTACGGCCAAACCGTTCACTGAGCAATTTAGCTGTCTGGCCCGTCCCCTGTCCAGCTATAATATTACCACAGATATTAATGATCACGTCCGCCATTTCTTTGCCATAATCCTTTATAAGCTGCGCAAAATCCTGGACACATAGAACCGTTGCCGCTAAATACCCCCTGGCAACAGCAATGAATTGCTCAATTCCATTTAGGAAAATACTGGGCAGTTCGTCTATTATTATCGCACACTTGTTCCTGTCCTTATGGAGGATAGTCCGTAATAACCGGAACACGTATAAGGAAATTACAGCACCATAGGTCTGGCTCTTTTCAGGATTGCTGGCTGCACAGACGATCTTTGGCGCGTCAGGATTATTGACATCCAGGCTGAAATCATTGCCGGTCATTACGTAGTAAATATTGGGCGAGGAAAGCCTTGCCAGTGCAATTTTCGCTGATGCAATTTGCCCCTCCAATTGCTCCATGGCCCGGTTCAGATAAGCGGAAATAAAGGGGTTAATTAAAACTTCGATCTCAGGCTCTGTACCCAAAACAGGGAAGAGATCCATATACTCAACCTGCATCAGTTCAATAGCATGGGGTAGCGTACAGTACTTGCCATCTTTGTATTTTCGCAGAAACCAGAATATAGCTGTTACAAAGTTTATTGGCGATTCCGTAAAAAATTCCCCTTGGGTCTTGATCCAGCTACGGTTCAACCCTAAAAGAATCGTCCTTGCGCTTTCCGTCGCATCCACAATATCGGTCATAGACTCAGGCTGCAGAGGGTTGCAACGGTGCATCGGTTTGTCAAAATTGAGCACATAAAAAGAAGGTGTAACCTTATATCTATGTTGATACTTTAGTAAGGCGTTGTAAGCTATCTTTCCGAGGTCCGGGTACTTGAAGTCGAAAATGAACATAGCGTATGATTTTTGGATCATCTGAACGATTGCGTTCCTAACGATGAAGTAAGTCTTACCCGCACCTGGTGTGCCCGAAATTAAAATTGCGCGAAATGGTGAAATTATATTAATCCAAGACTTGCGAATTTTTCCTTTCAGTTTGTATTGCGCGGGGAAGTTAATCGAGAACTCATTTTCAATCAGACGTTCTTCTTGGGGAAAAGATTCATTCATTTTGTTGAAAACATCGTTAATCATTTTCAGCTTCAGGATTCGGGACAGAAGGGAACCACCAGTTACCATGAGCAGATAACCGATAGCAGTCATGCTCATATAGATCCCCGCCATCAATTCTAAATTACCTGGGATTATCAAAAAGAAATGGCTAATGAAATAAAGCAGCAACCCAGTCAAGGCATAGGCCAGGGCAGTCCTTAAATTTATCTTTTCGTCCTTTTTACCTTTGGCTCCGGACAGGAAAATCACCAGGAGTAACAAAGCAGAAAGCTTTACCGTAAGCGGTTCCTTGAAGACCGGCATTCTCCCAATATTGAGCATTAGCTTATCAACGACGTTCGCAGTTAGCTTCCAATGTTGTACTGCTGCATGGCAGTCTATATAAAAATGGATCAGTAAAATGGCTATACTGAGTAGACGTGTGAAGTCAAGGACTGACCGGAGTCCCTGTTCATTTTCTCCTGTGTTCATAACAATATCTTTTGGGTTAAAGGATTATATTCTTCGTTTCTTTTTCTTTTTTTGCGGGACTTGTTGTTGTACTGGGCCATCATTTGATGGCAGGGCATTTAGAAATTCCTTAATAAACTTTTCAAGGAAGAAAGTATTTATTGACGGTGCCGGGCTAATGGATTTCCCGGATGCGTCCCCGCCTTCGTAATTCATATTATCAGTTCTTTGGTATTGTTCCTTCTGTCGGGAAAGCTCGGATACAAGCCGCTTATCCATTCGGTTTACAGTTAGGTAGGCTGCCCATTTTTTATCAGCCTGCCAGTGGTTTTCAATCGGGCATCGGTAGTGCCCCAACATGAATGCCGGCACTTTCTCCTGGTTTTGTTGGACCGATATTCGGATACCTTTTCGGTATAGTTCTGAAAGTACTGCTGGGAACCCTTTGGAATAATCCAGCCTATAAAGCGTGTCTTTGATGTACTGTTCATTCCAATCTTTATTAATGGGCCTGGTTTTTTCCTCTTCAGATAACCTACGGAGAATGTTACCGGCTGAAAAGGTTTTATCCAGGTCACTACCATTAAATACCATTTTATCCAAGTGGTCGATAAACGTGATGCCATAGATCCTGCCGTGCTCATTCTGACGAAACGTTACAGAGATTTCTTCCTTTTCCAGCTGGCGGACAAAGGAGTCTTTATCTACAACCCCCTCAGTTTTTATCACTCCGTCAATCACATTCCTGAGTCTATCTTTATATTCTTTCTTATCCAGCTTATTCTTAGCAAATCGCTTTTCCAGTTTTGGCAAAGTAGGCTGGCTATATAGACTGCTTGCCTTGATCGGCACCCCAATCTTATTGCCTTTATCATCCAGTAAAGAGTAAACAAGGCCTCCTTTATCAAACATTTTTGTACCATCTGAACCCCTGTCGGCAATCACATTATATAGTCTGAGAATTGCATTTAATTCAGCAAGTGAGCTGTATTTGTAGGTAGGTACCACCTCACGGACGATACTAGAGATGGAGGCTTTGGTCTCCGATTTTCCATAAGAAGCTTTTTCCAGGCTGACGGGTTTCAGGTACATCTCGTATTCCTTATTCTTGCCTTCTGCGGCCACCAGGTTGAATTCATGCTCAATCTCTTTGCGTGCCTGCTCACTTTGGTTCTTGCCGATATTGTGCAAAGAGATGCGCTCCCCGCCATCTTTAATATTGGTAGTTACTATATGAACATGGGCGTGAGCTGCGTCATAATGACGATATAGAAGAAAGGGCTGGCCGGCAAAGCCGATCTTATCCATGTATGTCAAGGCGATCCGGCGAAGGGTAAAATCGTCGGGTTGTTCTGAGGGATCAAAGTTTAGAGATATGTGAACGGCATTGGTAGTGCAACGCCTGTTTTGCGACGTTAATGCCTCGAACCTACCAACCTTTTGGCGTATGGAAAGATCATCCGATGGAAAATTGTAGGCCATCAGTTGCTGCGCTTTTCCTTGTTGTACTTTTGTTTCATTATACCGGAGTGCTCCACCGATGCTCTTACCGGAGATTACTTTGGCAACCATCTTTCTGCGAGTTTGGCGATAATGATCAAAAGTTCCTCAACCTTTAAGCCCACTACTTGGTATTGTTCAGCCACCTTTGAAGCATACAGCAATTTCTGACGCGGGTCCGGGTCACTGTTGAAGCACCGTGTCACCTGGTTGATGTTTACACCTATGGCATTCAGCTCTGACCTGATTAAAGTGAGCCGCTCTAAAACCATATCGAGTGATTTATCATGGGTGACTATCATGATCTTCCTGTTGTGCAAAATATCACGGAGCAACTCGCTCATAGTCTGGTTCCTTGACCTGAAAAGGAGGTCATTGAGTTCTTTATATTTTGCTTCGCCTATCCTGGTTTCTACCCGGTAAGGGAGTTTGTTTTTGCTGCTCATAACGCAGAAATTATAAGGGTAAAACACTGCCATAAATGCCGACTCCGGAGGCATTTAAACACCCCTGCCGACTTTGGAGGCTGGGGCAAGTTCCGTTTGTAGACAAACGTACATCTTGCTCCCAACCCGCGTTGGGCCTTGCTTCCTCCAAGCCTTGCCGGTACGGCAATGGCGCGTTTATGTAATAATGTCATTTATTGAAATTTTACCTTGCTTTTTAAGTTTTCTTTAAAAGGAGAATGCGTCGTTCAGAAGAAGAGAAATCGTTTATTTTCTTCCTTTCTGAACCATAAAGTCTGCCCATCCTGATGAAGTTTTATCTCCTGGAACGCTTCAAAAGGTGAAGGATATGCCGGTGATCTTAAGATGAATTGCTGCCTGTTTTCTTTAACGCATTCAAGCAAAATGCTTCGGGTAAAGGGTTGTGCTTTTTGTTGGGTACGGTAATCGTACCGCTGAAATAGAGGTACTTTTTCAAACGGCACAGGACCATTGGTAATACAGACCAAGGCTGTTTTTTGGAACCTGTTCAGGGTAAGTAACATGTTGAGGAGGGGATAAATAAGCAGCTCCCTTGGTGAATTAGTATAGTCGATAAGGGTGCAATCCAGGATGATCAGAACGGGTTTCAGGCTTGTTACTAGGTAAGAAATATCCTCTGTATTCTGTGATTCATCCATGCCGGTACGGTAAATTGCAGTACGGAAGGGTGGTGCAGACAATTTCCTTTCTGTACTTAACACCTCACTCATTTCCACAATGCTTTCCTCACGGAGTCCATCATTAATGAACAAGCAATTGCCCATGGTTGAAACAGGTTGGCCGATAAACTTTGTAATGGCGCCTGAAACAGCCAGACAGATTTGGAGCGGAAAGAGGCGCGCATCCAGATAATTTTTGCAGCTAAAGTGGACCAGGTCACCTTCGTTAATGAGTTCAGGGATGATGACCTTTGCCACGGCATGATTTGGAGAAACCAGGGAGAACGCACCCTTACACTCGGGCAATGTCGCTGTGCAAAACAGCATCTTTTCTTTCAGGTTTGTTATATTGTTTTTCATGTTTGTTATTTTATTGGTTGTGATAAAAATCCGTTGGAATGAACTTGGAACAATGGCCGGTGAAGAGAAAGCAGGGCACTGGATGAAGAATGCCTTGCGGCACAAAAATTTGTAATCAGCTCCAGATTATTGAAATGTATGCCATGGCGCTTACCGCTGATGAGAAAGCCAGTATCTCCTCTGCTGAAGCCCAATGAATCCATCCGCTCCACCAAGCTACCCACACGGCGTAGCAATCGGCAGCAAATGCAAAGGACATGGCGTCATTTAGTTCTAATTGACTTTGGAATTTCTTTGAGAGAATGGCCTGGCCTTGATCACCTTTCGCCCAGCCGAGCCAATAATTGGATGAATAGCGGGCCACGGAGGTCGTGGATAAAAGGGCTCTTTTATCCATTGTAGATAAAGAACTATTGGACATGATCCTGTTTTCCAGCAATACAATTTTGTCCTTTATTGAAGCATAATCCTGCCCTTTTGTATTCTTAAGTATAGAAACCAACTCTGTTATAAAGGCTTTCCTCGTAGGGGGCATATCGAAGGACAATACCATTTGATCACGTTGCAGGAGCACTGCATTCTGTTGCCTTGGTGTAAGTTTTTCAAGGTTCCTGGAGTCAAATTCCCTTGACCTTTTATAAAAGTTGATGACATGGGTCTGAATAGATACCTTGTTTGTGTCCCCGGTATTAAGGATATACTGATGGACTTCTGATAATAAAATGTTGTGGATGATACCCGCACTATCATAAGGGTTTTTCGGATTTTCGGGGCTTACTATATTGATGGGCACCATGAAACGTTCAACGCCTGGTTGTTTATTTTTAGGTGCTATAGGTACTGGCTTATATTGTTTTTGGCATGCAGAGAAAATAACTGATACAGCGATGAAGGTGAATAACGATCTCATTGTTTTACTTTTTATTGGTGATAGTTTGGGTTTGTTCCGTTTGTTCCGTTTTTGTTCCGTTTTTTTGGAGAAGGCTATTGAATGGCAATTGTTTATGCTCTTGTTCCGTTCCATGGACGTTTCGGAATTCTTACTCCGTTTTTGTTCCATTCTTGTTCCGTTTGTTCCATTATTTTTAAAGGTGGTATTGATTCCCAGTGGTATAGCTGATGGTCATGTTCCGGTTTTGGCAGTGTTGGAGTGGAACGGAACAAAGGGATGGGTAATAGCCGGGGATTAGGAAGGAGGTGATTTATTCTGTTCCTCTATTTCAAAATCTTTCAGCCAGCGGTGTACCGTTGTTTTGCCTTTTCCCAGGATACGCGCTATTTCATCCAGTGTCTTATCCTGGTTACGAAGTGCCCGGGCAATATCCTTCTGTTCCTCCTTGTCCCGTAAAGATTGGATGCCGATATGCTCTGCTTCATTTACTTGTTCTGTCACCAGCTCAAACCAGATGCTCGCAGGATTAAGCCGGATCAGTTTGGCACCCTCTGCTTCTTCAAAGTGCCGGGACTTCCCGCGTTTCAAGATCCGGAGGTTTTTATCCTGGGCACTTTTCCTTAAAAAGAAATCGCCATCGGAAAGGTCTGTTTTGATCCCTGAGCCGGTCTGCAGGTCACTATCACTCAGCATAGAACCAGTATGTTTGCGGAAATGATCTGTGATTAACACGGATGTTTGGGTGGCCTCACAGATAGCGAGTAGAGTAAACATGAGCCGTGTTATTTCCTTATTGTTATTGGTGTCAACGTCAGTAAAAGCCATACGCAGGTTATCAATTACGATAAGGACCGGCTTAAGTTTTTCTATGATGGCAACAATATTTGGGAGGTCCTGGATCAGGTTATGGCGCGAAGTATAAACCATAGCTTTAAAGGTTTCGCCCAGAGGAAGCGGGGTATTATCAAGCAGTTTCTTTGATCTTCGTTGGATAATTTTTTCACTCAGCTCCAGGTTTATATAGAGGGTATTCCCGTGGAGGTTGATCGGTTCCCCGAGGTAGGAAGGCCACTGGGCAGCGATAGCAATACAGAGCTGCATACAGAACCAGGATTTTCCTACACCTCTCGGTGAAGGAAAATGAATCAGGCTGCTTTCCGGTATGAAATGACCAAAAAGCATTCGGAGGTCTTCAAGATCTTCGCCTTCCTTGGCTAGCTTTTTTATTGATTTCAGGCTGGACTTGGAATAGAAGGAAACCTGATCGGATATCTTATGGGTGTGGCCTGCCATATGGTTTATTGCTGTTGGTGAAATTGTAAACGGAGTTTGATGGCTATAGTCATGGGCTTATGCTGCTGGTGCATCCATATCCAGTTACTTGCTGCTACCTTCCAATTCCGGATTGGACAACCTTTGTCTGTTCTCCATTTTTTTGATTTATAGTATTGATAAAAGCCTTCTGCCACTTTTTTGGGAAAGCCATTATTTCCAAAATAGATGGCGACATCGGAAAAGGAGGGTGGCAGCCTGTCGTTACATCCTTTTGTTGTTCTATTCAGTTTCATCGGTTTGTTTATTGATGTCAGCAGTTTGAGCTATCCCACTTTGTAACATGTTTTGGATATCATCAGGATTATAGAATATTACTCTTCCCAACTTGGTAAACGGTAAATGGCCAGAAGTACGAAGTGCATGTAATTTCCCCGTAGATATCTGAAGTAATTCTTTTACTTCATGAGACTTTAGCCATTGAGTTGGCTGAGAGTGTTTTTTAGTCTCCAGTATATTTTTGATTTCTGAAATGAGCTGAACCTTTGCTTCCTGCAAATCAGAAACAGTAACCAGTTGATCAACTGTTATTATTCTATCTGGAGTTTTGGGGAATTTTTTAGATTTCATAGTACATTTAATTTTGCACTACGAAGGTGTATCTGTAACGTACGCCAGGATAGGTAGTTAGAAGGTAGGGAGGTTGTATTTTATTTTCAATAAAGCATGTTTTGGGGCTGATTTGATTCGAAGTTGTAAAGGGAATTAAATGGTCGAATTTGTTTTGTGATGCCTAGCTTCTAATTTCATTATAGCAAGTTTTATAGAAGTTCAGGTAAGATTCACACTGTATAACGAGGTTTAAGTATTTTGCCTATATTTAGAACAATATTTATTTTATGGTTGAATTGTACTTTCAAAATGGTGAATTCCAACTTCTTGGCACCAATGTAATAACGGATTTTCTTGTAAATGCCTTCGGCGCTCTTCTTGGTTTTTTTAGGGGCATATTTATTATACAATCTTTCTTTGCAAGCTTCGAAAACGGATATGATGAGATATGTAGCCCGTTTAACTTTTAGTGTGATCGAATACGGTAAACGACAAGCAGAATTTTGTTCGAGCTTTGCCAATGAAATTGTAAATAAGCCATGGGAAATACCTCTGCTCAGGATTGAGGCCAACAGTGATCTTAAAAGGCTTGCAGAGCGTTTAGACCAGCAAACCTTTTATCATGCCTTTCTAAGCAAATATGGTCGTTCCGAAATCTCTTATAAGCATTTTTCTGAGTATTATGCTAGAATTGATTTTATTGACCTGACAGTCGAAGATTTGAAACACGTTTTAGAGAAAGTACAGCTTGCAATTTGGGAGAGAAAAAAGGCCTATGCAGAAACGTTCACAAACATAAAAATGCTAATGGAGAGGTTAATTCTTAATGATGAGTATTTACAAAATGTCAATTTAAACCATATCCCGAATCGGCTTAGTAATCTACTGGAGTCGTTTTATGACGCTAATCCTAATAACGAAGAAAATTTCCACGAGACTTATGTATATGTCATTTGGCAACTTCGCTTATTCATTGTTTCCAATGGTCAAAAGACGGCTGAATTAACTGAACTGCTCCAACTGTCGATGCATGCTATAAACCAATATAAGGGTGTCGTTATGTCTGCAGAATTAAGTGCAAATGACTTTAAAACCTATGGTAGTAGTATTAAAAACGCTGTAGAGGAATTAGAGAATGTTAGTGTTATAGTCCGTAATGATTTCGGAGAACGTAGCAAACGGCACGGTGGTTCAAAGGCAGATGAGAATGGCAGCTGCGCTGTCTCGGCCTATCCATGAACGAACTGTATTGTCTATTTTATTTGTTAGGATCTACGCTTGTATCCTCTACAACAAATAATTTATCTATCATAACTTTATTTCTAGCTTTTGATCTTTCCAACAATGTTGAATATTTCAAGACTTCAGTATACAAAGATCCATCGTAATTTTTGAATTGACCGAGGATGCGTTTTGCTGGTCGAAAAGCATAGTCAAAGTGTGCTGAATCGAGAAAGTCTGAGTCTGTGAATTTCACATCTAATGGTTCAAGATTTTCACCAATTAAATAACCATAAAAAGCCTTGAATGGGTATTCTGGTTTAGTTAGATTAAGTATTAAAGACGCATAATAGGTAATCTCAGCTAAATGATCAGCTACATTAACTCCAGGAGTCTTGAATTCAAGGATTATACATTTTTCTTCAGCTGGGAAAAGAAGGACATCTGGCCGTTTATCGAGACGTTTTTCCTTACCAGCATTGATAAATTTCTCCTCCTCCTCTGAAAAGCTCTCTTTGAAAATCTTCTTACCTTCTATAGTCATATCTTTCAACTTTGATTCGGAAACCCCCTTAAACAAAATAAAATCTTCATTTAATAACCAAAGATCACTTTCCTCAGCTGATTCGGTGCGTTGGGGGAATAGGATATTATGTAACAGCCTTTCATCTTCATTTCTTTTGCCTGGTTCCTGCATAGTAAGTTTTCGGTCTAAAACCTTTTGAAACAATTCTATCACCAGTCTTCTACGTGCAACATAGTGGGTTAATGCTGCTCGATTTTGATGTGGTATTTCTTTTACTAGTTTATCTACTATATGCGCAAGATTTTTATCATAGTCTGCAGATGTTGGATTCAGTGATGTTAGCTGATCGAACTGTTTTTTTAATTCAGCATCACCTTTTGCCGCCAGTTTTGATTCAAGCACGTAGACTCTTTCAAGGATTTTTTCCTCTGTATCATTTATTGAAATCGGCAGATCATTCAGGAATTCTTCATTCAGCAAAAACATTTTCTTTAGATCTGTTACCCTTTTTGCCTTTTCCTTTATTTTTTGCTGAAATTCCTGGTACATGCCGACGATTGCTTCATTTGCTGAATTTTCGATATCGTCCAAGAAAATCGAGTCCTCGTCAAATAGTTCTCCACTTTTTGCTCGGCGTGGTATTCTTAGTTGGCCACGCATGTCACCATCTCGATCGTCTATATATGAGCTTGATACCAGAAATAAAAATCTATTGTTTTCCAAATGATCCTCTGGTGAAAGATTGTTGAGATTTAGTCTAAACTCTTTTTCATCAACTATCTCTCCTTTACTGGTTAGCAGTAATTCATTTTTCTGTAGTTTGCTTTTGGGGATTTTGAATGCTTCGATTGAAAATGTTTCTGTCTTTCCTAGTTGCTCAAGTTCCCCATCGATTAATGAATGATAGGGCAGTTCGAAATCTTTTGTTGAATCCAATGGTGGAATGTCCTGTTGTTTAATTTCGATGCTGTCTACCCATTCATTCCCTTTATAGCTTTCGAGAGATATCTCAGGAAGGTTATCACGGTTTGCACAAAAGTATTGGATGTAATGTTGGATAATTATATCCTTATAATTTTCCAGCGGCATATTATATGCTGCTTTATCTTTTATTAATAGAAGGCCAGAAAGAGTTACACTAGTATGTGAGTGTGTATCTTGTACATCTTCGTAGCTGTTGAGATAAGCAATTGCTTTTTCCTGGAGGAACCGGGGATTTTTACTCATGGTGAAGACACGTTTTTTAAAACCCTCACCATCTTTATATACGCTTTCAAATTCTGCCGTCTGAAAGAAGTGGATATATTGTAGACGTCCTGAACCTCGGTTATGAAATCCCTTTCGGTTATCTTTAAAGGTTAGGAATCGCTGAAATTCAGTATCGTTGAAACCTATTCCAGTATCTGCTACTACAATTTTAGACATCACCTTGTTTTCATCAAATAGATCAGGCTCATAGTAAATTTTTACAGTAATTCGTTCCTTTGTGGCATCTTGTTTTAATTGCCTTATAGCTTCCATGGCGTTGGTGAAAGCTTCATAAAGTGGTTGTAATGTGGAACTACTCTTGCCTATATCTGACAAGACAGCTGGATAGAATACGTATTCATTTTTTAAGAAGCCGGGTGTATTAAGGTCCATATTGCAATATATAATTAAAGATAGGAAATTTGTCATTTCAAAGGTGATTAGTAATTTGGTACGGATTATACCTCCCAATATGAAATTTATCAATGAGGATAACTTTTGGTACCTATCTGAAGGCTTAACTTATAATGCTAATGACCTTTCTGTTTTGGATGGCTTACTTGAAGGGTTTAATAGTCGGACTTGTTTAATAGATCGTATAATTCAAGGGAACCGATCCCATGGATTCCAATCCAAAGTGGAGCTAGACACAAACCAGCTTATTTTTCATTTGGATAAATATCTCACAGCTGAAAAGAACGATCTTACAACTGCTGTTCTTACACAGGATAAGAGAGAAAATAGCCTTCCTCCCTGTGTTCACTTGAATACGCATTCACCATCACTTGATGTCCCGCAAAGAGTTGAGATCCCTTTGAAATATATTTTAAAAGGATTACCGTCTTTGAACGGTACTCATATGGTTTACCTTCATGCTATTCAAGTTAATGACGGGCCTACATTTTCTTACTATGGGAAGACAAAACGGGGTTGGATGAAAAGATATATTGAGCATGTGAAATTAGCGATGAAGGGTTCTAATCGAAAATTTCCTTATTTATTTGGAAAGGCTATTAAGGCAAGATATGATCAACTTTACCTCGGCATGCCTGCTATCGGCGTACCGGTTTACTCAGGTTCTTACCATGTGGTCTGTTCTGCTGGACTTAATAAAGCTGCTGCTAATGAGATTGAACGGTATCTTATAAAAAAGTATGGTCTGGACGCCAGCAAGGGACTTAACATGATTTGATTCTTCCTTCTCTTACAACATCAAGATTTAATTAAAAGGGGTATCTCCATAGTTCCAAATCTTACAATGGAATTTGCTCAGGATGCGTCTGCGCTATTGTCTTGCCTCTTTTTCGGTTTATTGTAGTGGGATAGTAGAAAGGCTATTTACTGTGCAGCCCGATTAGCCTTTTCGCTGCTGCATTCTACCAATGGGCGTTTTAAAATTGGTTTTAAAATCTTGGTTTTAAAAAGACATAACATCATAAAAAAAGCCTTACAGTTACCTGTAAGGCTTTGATAATCAGTCGGGACGACTAGATTCGAACTAGCGACCCCTTGCACCCCATGCAAGTGCGCTACCGGGCTGCGCTACGTCCCGAACTTCTACACTTGGTTTTAAAATGGTTTTAAAACCAATATTTTTATAAGAACTTTTTTGCTTTAAACTCAATACCAGTACGGATCTCATGGTTTTACCCCCAGATGCACCCCATGCAAGTGCGCTACCGGGCTGCGCTACGTCCCGAACCGGTAATCAGTATTTTTACTGACGGGATGCAAAAGTAACGATATTTTTCATTTCTAAAAACTTATTTCTCACTTTTTTATCTACTCCTACCTAACCTCCCTGCTATAGCTCAGGTTCCTCTGAAAATTTCCCAAAAATACTGCCAGGCCCCCTTACTATTCCTCCCGCTCAAACTCATCTATCTCCCTCAAAAACTCCTTTGCTTGCTCCACTGCCGTCCATTCCTTCCCACTAAACAACCATCCAAACCAGCGCTTCCCCGCATTTTTATACCCGATATTCCGGTACATCCAGATCGCAGCGAACGTAAACAACCCCGTCACTGGCACCGATATCAACCAGAACCGCACATCCTCCACCATCCCCGGCGTATACCAAAAAGTAGTATAAAACGGCGCCTGCAAAAAGAGTATCCCCGTGATCCGCATCGTCGAAGCCTGCAGCTCCGCCAGCTGCTTTTGTGTCTGCACCACGCTCTCGCTGTTATTGATCCGGCTCATCAATACCAAATGCCGGATGTACACCCCAATAGCCACGATATT
>Ga0209050_1000123_pt1 | contig 195061 bp, 176 predicted proteins | sample Araplavi_mTSA_r2_FD_184276 | JGI IMG/M metagenome (GOLD analysis project Ga0209050, IMG submission 184276) | Arabidopsis root microbial communities from North Carolina, USA - plate scrape MF_Cvi_mTSA_r2 (SPAdes) (version 2) | ecosystem: Host-associated > Plants > Roots > Endosphere | place... | reverse complement strand
ATGCCAGCCACCATACCAAGGCCGACCAGGCCCAGACTCTTCGTTTTGTTGCCCATTGATTGCTTTCCGCCGCTAGAACTTGACCCACCCGGCCGGATCTATCGGCTTGCCCTGGTGGCGCATTTCAAAGTATAAACCCGATTCTTCGTAACCGCCGGTATTTCCGACGGTGGCGATCACCTCGCCCGCTTTCACCACGTCGCCCGCGCGTTTCAGCACAGACTCGTTGTAGCCGTAGCCGCTCCAGTACTGGCCGCCGTGGTCGATGATAATGAAATTGCCGTAGCCGCGCAGCGAAGTTGCGTACACCACGCGGCCGGCGGCCACGGCGCGCACTTCGGCGCCGGCAGCGGCCTTCACCACCATGCCTTTCCAGGCCACGCCGTCGGCATTCTTGCTGCCGAAGCGCTTGTCCACCTTGCCCGAAACCGGGGCCGGCAACTCGCCTTTCAGCTTGGCGAACACGCCGTCCGGCACCACCGGCGCCAGCGCCACTTCGGACGGACGCGGCGATTTTTCGTCGCGCTGCTCGGAAGGTTCCGGCTTGGCGGCGACCTTCGGTTCTTCTTCGGCCGGCAGCGGCTTGGGCGCCGGCTTGCCGGCCTTTTTCGCTTCCTGCGCCAGGCGCTCGCGCTCGGCCTGCGCCTTGGCACGGGCCAGCGCGCGCGCTTCCGCTTCCGCCTTGGCCTTGGCGGCCCGCTCGGCGGCCAGCTTTTCCTGGCGTGCCTTTTCGGCGGCGGCGATGCGCGCCTGCTCTTCGATCAGCTTGTTCAGCTTGTCGACCAAGGCATCCAGGCGCTGGGCATCCTGCTCCATGCGGCCGGCTTCCTTGCGCTGGGCCACCAGCTTCTTCGACAGGCTGGCCAGGGCGGCGGCCCTTCGGCCCTTTTCCTGTTCCAGCTTGGCTTTCTGCTGCCTTTCTTCCTCGGCGATTTCATCCAGTTCCTGCTTGGCGTTCTGCGCCTCGGCCTGGTTTTCCTCGACCTTTTTCAGGTTGGCGCGCAGGGAGTCGAGCAGGCGCGCCTGCGACTGCGACACATAGGCCATCAGCTGCAGTTCGCGGTTGATGCGGTTGGGGTTGTCGCCCGACAGGAGCAGCTTGATGCGGTCTTCATTGCCGGCCACATACTGCTCGCGCAGCAGCTTGGCCAGCTGCTGCTTCTGTGCCGCCACGGTGGCGGACAGGCGCAACTGCTCGGCGGCCAGCTCGGCCACCTTGCTGTTGATCTGGGATTGCTCCGCCGCCAGATCGCGCAGGGTGCGATTGGCGTCGGAAATGGCTTCCTCCGACTCGGCCAGCGTATCGGCCGCGTCTTCCTTGGCGCTCTCGGTCTTGCCGATTTCCGCCTTCAGGTTGGCCAGCTTGCGCGCCAGCGCCGCCCGCTCCGATTCAGCCGCAGCTTTTTGCTTGCTGCGTTCGGTCGGCTTAGGAGCGGCATAGGCGCCGTGCACGGCGCCCAGCGCCAGCAGCACGGCCAGCGCAACGCCACGCCAAGCGCGGCGAGTCGGATGCACCGCCACGGGGCTTACTTGGCCTTGCCCTGGTTGGCCACGGCAGCCTGCGCGGCAGCGATGGCGGCCGGGTCGCCCAGGTAGTAATGCTTGATTGGCTTCAGGTCGGCATCCAGTTCGTACACCAGCGGCTGGCCGTTCGGGATGTTCAGGCCGACGATTGCCTCATCGCTGATGCCGTCCAGCATCTTGATCAGGGCGCGCAGACTGTTGCCGTGGGCCGAAATCAGGATCTGCTTGCCGGCTTTGATGGCAGGCGCAATCTCGTCGTTCCAGGCCGGCATCACGCGGGCCACGGTGTCTTTCAGGCATTCGGTCAGCGGGATGGAATCCTTTGGCAGGCCAGCATAGCGCGGGTCGTTGTAGGAGGTGCGGTCGTCGCCAGCTTCCAGCGCTGGCGGCGGGATATCGTAGCTGCGGCGCCATACCAGCACTTGGGCATCGCCGAACTTGGCCGCAGTTTCAGCCTTGTCCAGGCCCTGCAAGGCGCCGTAATGACGCTCGTTCAGGCGCCAGTCATGCTTGATCGGCACGTACATTTCGTCCATCTCGTCCAGGGTCAGCCACAGGGTGCGGATGGCGCGCTTGAGCACGGAGGTGTAGCACAGGTCGAAGGAGAAGCCGGCATCTTTCAGGATTTTGCCGGCAGATTTGGCTTCGTTAACGCCTTTTTCGGTCAGGTCCACATCGGTCCAGCCGGTGAAGCGATTTTCCAGGTTCCAGGTGGACTCGCCGTGACGCATGAATACGATTTTATACATAGAGCAATAACAATAGAGTTGGAAATGGGTGAAAATCGCCGCCGAAGCCACGAACAAGCATCTATTTTATAATGCGCAGATTAAGTTCAACCATTGGATTACCGTGAAATTCATCATCGACAATATTTTCCTGATCGCCATCGTCCTGTTGTCCGGCGGCGCCCTGCTGTTCCCGGTCCTGACCCAGCGCGGTAAAAAAGCTTCCCCAGCCGAGGTCACCCTGCTGATCAACCGCGGCAAAGCCGGCGTGCTCGATGTGCGCGCCAAGGACAAGGCCGAAAGCCGTATCATCGATTCCAAGCATATTCCGCTGGCCGAACTGGGCAACCGCATGGGCGAACTGGACAAGTTCAAGAACAAGACCCTGGTGGTGGTATGCGATAAAGGGATCAGCGCCTTCAGCGCGGCCCGCATGCTGGAAAAGTCCGGTTTCTCCGACGTTGTCGTGATGGAAGGCGGGATCGATGCCTGGAAGTCGCAAAACCTGCCACTGACACGGAGCTAAGAAAATGACTGCCAACGTTACCATGTACAGCACCCTGGTGTGCCCCTATTGCGTGCGCGCCGAACGTTTGCTGGAGAGCAAGGGTGTCACCACCATCAACAAGATCCGCGTCGACCTCGATCCGGCCCAGCGCCAGCTCATGATGGAAAAGACCGGCCGCCGCACCGTGCCGCAGATCTACATTGGCGATACCCACGTTGGCGGTTTTGACGATTTGTATGCTTTGGACCAGGCGGGCGGGCTCGACCCCTTGTTAAAAGGTTAAACGCCCCCAAATACAACGGACATGCGGGCAAAACGTTGGAAAAGAAACTAGTTTTGCTACAATTGCCGTCGCGTTTGACTTGGGCTTACCCCTCGTGGCCTGGACAAGCATTAACTATATAACTGATACGAAAGCGTTCCATGTCTGAAGAAAACCTGCAACCTGTGTTCCAAATCCAACGCGTCTACCTGAAAGACATGTCGCTGGAACAGCCTAATTCCCCAGCTATCTTCCTGGAACAGGAAGCCCCTTCGATCGAAGTGGCGCTGGACGTTGGCGCTGAGCCGCTGTCCGAAGGCATCTTCGAGTCCACCGTGACCGTGACCGTAACTGCCAAGATCAAGGACAAAGTCGCTTTCCTGGTTGAAGGCAAACAAGCCGGTATCTTCGAAGCCCGCAACATCCCAGCCGAGCAGCTGGACCCACTGCTGGGCATCGGCTGCCCGAACATCGTGTATCCGTACCTGCGTTCGAACATCGCCGACATGATCACCCGCGCCGGTTTCCCTCCGATCCACCTGGCCGAAATCAACTTCGAAGTGTTCTACCAGCAGCGCCTGGCAGCCATCGCCCAGCAGCAAGCTGCTGAAGCTGGCGCGACCCCGGTCGAAGGCTCCGCAACCGTACAGTAATACTTCTGCGATATCATGGGGAACCACGGTTCCCCCGCATGCAAAGGCCCCAGTGGGCCTTTGCGCATTTTTAAGGTTTGATCGATGAATTTACGCCGAATTGTCGCCTTCGCCGCCACGCTGCTGGCCTGCGCCAGCGCCCAGGCTATCGACTACCGGTCGGTAGGCGCCAATCCTGCAGTGCTGTACGGCGGCCCGTCGACGCGGGCGGCCAAGCAGTACATCGTCCCTTCCGGCGCCCCGCTGGAAGTCGTGCTGACCTACGGCGAATGGGTCAAGGTGCGCGATATGGCCGGCGACATGGCCTGGACTGAAGCCAAGAGCTTGAGCAACAAGCAGCGCAACGTCATCGTGCGCGCTGCCAACACCAAGGTACGCGGCGCGGCCGACGACACGTCGCCAGTCGTGTTCATCGCCGACAAAGGCGTGCTGCTGGAACTGGCCGAGCCTGCCGCCAATGGCTGGACCAAGGTCAAGCACCGCGACGGCCTGGTCGGCTACGTGCGCAGCAACGATATCTGGGGCCTCTGATGACGACACGCAAGATCAGCGTGCTGGGCGCCGGCGCCTGGGGCACGGCCGTTGCCATTGCCGTCGCCGCGCGCCACGATGTGGTGCTGTGGGGCCGCAATGCCGCCGCAATGGCTGAAATGGCCGCTGCCCGCGACAATACGCATTACCTGAAAGGCTACCCTTTCCCGCCTGCGCTGCAGGTGAGTTCCGATTTCGATGCCGCCGTGGCCCATGTGGGCCAGGATGGCCTGCTGATCGCAGCCTGCCCAGTCGCTGGCCTGCGCCCGCTGCTGCAAGCGCTGAAGGGCAAGCAGATCCCGAACATTGTCTGGCTGTGCAAGGGCTTCGAATACGATACCGGCATGCTGCCGCACCAGATCGTGCGCGAAGTACTCGGTGAAGATGTGCCGGCCGGCGCCCTGTCCGGCCCTTCGTTTGCGCAGGAAGTGGCCAAGGGCCTGCCTTGCGCACTCACCATCGCCTCCAGCGACGCCGCCCTGTGCGAACTGGTGGTGGGCGCCGTGCATGGCGGTACCATCCGCGTCTATTCCAGTGACGACATCGTCGGCGTGGAAGTGGGCGGCGCTGTCAAGAACGTGCTGGCCATCGCTACCGGCGTGGCCGACGGCATGGGCCTCGGCCTGAATGCGCGGGCCGCGCTGATCACGCGCGGCCTGGCCGAGATTACGCGCCTCGGCACCGCGCTGGGCGGGCAAGTCGAAACCTTCATGGGCCTGACCGGCATGGGCGACCTGATCCTGACCTGCACCGGCGACCTGTCGCGCAACCGCCGCGTCGGCCTGGGCCTGGCACAAGGCAAGTCGCTGGAAACCGTGGTCAAGGAACTGGGCCATGTCGCCGAGGGCGTGCCTTGTGCAAAGGCGGTGCGTGAGCTGGCGCACCGGCTGGGCGTGGAGATGCCTATCACCAATGCAGTCGCCAGCGTACTGTTCGACGGCCTGCAACCAGCCGACCTGGTGCAGGGCTTGCTGGCGCGCGACCCGCGTGCCGAGCAGGCAGCGGGCAAGTAGCCAGGGTAGTAGCCGGGGCCTCGCCCCCGGCCTATAATCGCCTCATCCCAGCGACCGGAGGCGACCATGGGTAGTTCCGCAGTGGCGACAGCCAACCTGTCCATCGATACCGTGATGGCCGAGAAATGGCAGCAAGTCCTGGACTTGATTGCCAGCCTGATCAAGGTACCCGCCGCCCTGATCATGCGCGTCGAACCGCCGAGCATCAAGGTCTTCCTGTCCAGCCATTCCGATGGCAATCCTTACGAAGAGCACGAGCTGGCCCCGCTCAACACCGGCTTGTATTGCGAAACCGTGATGGCCCGCCGCAGCCGGCTGCTGGTGCCGAATGCGCTGGCCGATCCTGCCTGGTGCAACAATCCCGACATCAAGCTGGGCATGGTTTCCTACCTGGGCCTGCCCCTGGTATGGCCGGACGAACATGTGTTCGGCACCATCTGCGTACTGGACCGCAAAGAAAATGCCTACAGCGAACTGCATATGCGCGTGCTGGAACAATTCCGTGGCCTGGTCGAGCGCGACCTGAGCCAGGTTTTCCAGCGCGAGCAGCGCGCCCGCGAAGATGCCCAGCTGCGCGCCGAGGAAGCGGAACGGGTACGCGCCGAGTTTGCCGTGCTGCGTGCCGGTGAACAGCGCGCGCTGCAGCAACTCCAGCAGCTCAACAACCACCTCGAGGAGCGGGTTGCCGAGCGCACCGCCGAATTGCAAAAGGCCATGGAGCAAATCGTCGTGGTCGAAAAGATGGCCACCGTTGGCCGCCTGGTCACCGGCATCGCCCACGAACTGAACACACCACTGGGCAATATGATGCTGGGCGCCACCTCGCTGGCCGATCGCATCGACGCCGTCGCCCGCCAGGTGAGCGAACAGCGCCTGACGCAGGCCAGCCTGCGCCAGCTATTGGACGACGGCCACCAGGCATGCGAAGTGATCGAGCGCAATGGCAGCCGAGCCGGCGAGCTGATTGCCAGCTTCAAGCAAGTGGCAGTCGACCAGGACCGGCAGGAAAGGCGCAGCTTCCTGTTGCAGGAAACGGTCGCCAACCTGTTGCTGGCCTTGGGGCCGACGATCAAGCGCGCCGAATTGACGCTCGAGGTGAGCGTACCGCCAGCTTTGCAGATGGACAGCTATCCCGGCCATATCGAACAGGTGCTGGCAAAGCTGCTCAGCAATTCGATCGTGCACGCCTTTGCCGGCCGCGAAGAGCGCCGCGTCCGCATCAGCGCTACCCAGAGCGCAGATCTCGTGGAGCTGATTTACGAAGACAACGGCCTGGGCATCGACCCGGCCATCCAGCCACGCGTATTTGATCCCTTCTTCACCACGCGCGTCGGCGATGGCGCCCAAGGTCTGGGCTTGTCGATCGTACTGAATGCGGTACAGGCGATCCCGAAAGGCAGTGTGCACCTGGACAGCAAGCCTGGCGAAGGTGCGCGATTTAGCTTCCTCTTGCCGCTCAGTCCACCAGCAAGATAGTCAGGAGCAGGAGCGAGTCGGCATTGGCGCGCAGCGCGTGCGGCGCGCCGCCCTCCAGATAGAGCATTTCCCCGGCGCGCATGATCGCGGTGCGGCCATGGGCGTCAAACGCCACCTCGCCTTCCAGGCATTGCAAGGTGAGCTGGCCGCGCACCGCGTGTTCAGGGATTGCGCGGCCGGCCGGCACGGTCATGCGGATTAATTCCAGCTGCTCCGTCTTGGCCAGTGCAATGGAAGAAAACTGCGACAGGCTTTCACCGGCCTCGCGGCCAATCCGGACCACTTGCCCGGATGATGCATGTGGTAGCGCCATATACCCTCCCTGGATTGTCCCAATGATAGCAGCAAGGATTAAATGGGGACGTACCCCATTTAATTGGGGTACGTCCCCATTTAATTGCGGCCGATGAAGCGGTAGATGCCTGCGCCGACGCCGGCGCCGATGATCGGCGCGACCCAGAACAGCCACAGCTGCGCCACGGCCCAGCCGCCCACGTACAGCGCGACGCCGGTGCTGCGCGCCGGGTTGACCGAGGTATTGGTCACTGGAATCGAGATCAGGTGGATCAGGGTCAGGCACAGGCCGATGGCGATCGGGGCGAAGCCGGCCGGCGCACGCTTGTCGGTAGCGCCCAGGATCACCACCAGGAAGAAGGCTGTCATCACGACTTCCGTCACCAGGGCTGCCACCAGGCTGTAGCCGCCCGGCGAATGTTCGCCATAGCCGTTGGACGCGAAGCCGGCGGCAACATCAAAGCCTGCCTTGCCGCTGGCGATCAGGTACAGCACGCCACCGGCGGCAATGCCGCCCAGCACCTGCGCCACGATATAGCCCGGCAAATCCTTGGCCGGGAAACGGCCGCCCAGCCAAAGGCCGACCGACACGGCAGGATTCAGGTGGCAACCGGAAATATGCCCGATCGCGAAAGCCATGGTCAGCACCGTCAGGCCGAAGGCCAGCGACACCCCGTGCAAGCCAATCCCGACGCCGGGGAATGCCGCTGCCAGCACCGCACTGCCGCAACCGCCCAATACCAGCCAGAACGTCCCAAAGAATTCCGCACCCAGTTTTTGCATGTCACGCCTCCGTTGACAGTTAGTAATTGTGAAAACAGACTAACTATAAATGGCGGAAATGACAACAGTGTGATGTGTTGCACCGCAGAAAAATAGAGCGACCGTTCTAGAAAATTCGCTTGTGTTACGCAAGCGGTTTCAATAGAGTAAATGTTATATATTTACTACTAAGACGGAAGCCAATGAGCAAGGGTTCGTTTGCCGAGATGAATTGCCCCATCGCCCAGACCCTCGAGCAGGTCGGCGAATGGTGGACGTTCGTCATCCTGCGCAACGCCTTCTGCGGCATGAGCCGCTTCCAGGATTTCCAGCGCCACCTTGGCATCAGCACCAACATCCTGTCCCGCCGCCTGGGCAAGCTGGTGGAAAACGGCATCCTGCTGCGCCAGCCGTGCAGCGAGGATGCCCGCATCGTCCACTACCGCCTGACGCCAAAGGGCCACTCGCTCTATCCCATCCTGGCCGCGATGACGGTGTGGGGCGAGCAATGGGCGCCGCATCCGGCCGGGCCGCGCATGACGCTGGTGGAGCGCGCAACAGGGCTGCCGGTGGCTGGCGTGGGCATCCGCGCTGCCGACGGGCGCGACCTGGCGCCGGCGCAGATCGATACGGTGGCCGGCCCCGGCGCCGATGACAAGACGCACGCTTTGATGCGCATGAGAGAGGAGACAAGCAAATAATGAATACCGATAAAGTCTGGCTCAAGTCTTATCCCGATGGCATTCCGGCCACCATCGATCCCGACCTGTACCGCTCCCTGCCGCACCTGCTGGAAGAGTCCTTCGCCAAATTCGCCGAGCGCAAGGCCTATGCCTGCATGGACAGTTTCATGAGCTATCGCGAATGGGACCAGCACTCGCGCAACCTGGCCGCCTGGCTGCAGCAGCGCGGGCTGGCCAAGGGCGCCCGGGTCGCTGTGATGATGCCCAACGTGCTGCAGTATCCGGTCGCGGTGGCGGCCGTCCTGCGCGCCGGCTGCACCGTGGTGAACGTCAACCCGCTCTACACCGCGCGCGAACTGGAACACCAGCTGGCCGATTCCGGCGCCGAAGCCCTGATCATCCTCGAGAACTTTGCCACCACGGCGGAGAAAGTGCTGGCGCGTACCAGCGTCAAACACGTGGTGGTCGCCAGCATGGGCGACATGCTGGGCTTTGCCAAAGGCATGCTGGTCAACTTCGTGGTGCGCACCGTGAAGAAGATGGTGCCCCCTTTCAGCCTGCCGGGCGCCGTGCCGTTCCGCGAAGCCTTGCGCCAGGGCGCGCAGCAGAAGCTGCGCCCGCTGCAACTGGGCCACGACGATATCGCCTTCCTGCAATATACGGGCGGCACCACGGGCTTGTCCAAAGGCGCCACCCTGACCCATCGCAATGTGATCGCCAATATGCTGCAGAACGATGCGTGGGCCGGCCCGGCTTTGCTCAATCATGCAAAAGGCGAGCAGGTGGTGACGGTCTGCGCACTGCCGCTGTACCACATCCTGGCGCTGAACGCCTGCATGCTGATGGGAGCGCGCTGGGGCGCGATGAATCTGCTGGTGCCCAATCCGCGCGACATGGCGGGCTTCGTCAAGGAGCTGGCCAAGTACCGCGTCAACTTCTTCCCTGGCGTGAATACCCTGTTCAACGCCCTGCTGAACCAGCCCGGCCTGGCGCAGGTCGACTTCTCCGGCCTGCGCATCACGCTGGGCGGCGGCATGGCAGTGCAGCAGGTGGTCAGCGAGCGCTGGCTGGCTGCCACCGGCAGCCCGATCCTGGAGGGCTACGGCCTGTCCGAGACTTCGCCTACGGCCACGCTGTGCCGTCCCGACCAGGAAGGCTTCAGCGGCACCATCGGCTTGCCGGTGCCGTCGACCGAGGTGGCGATCGTCGACGACGACGGCAATCCCCTGCCCTTCGGCCAGGCCGGCGAAATCGCCATCCGCGGCCCGCAGGTGATGGCCGGCTACTGGCAGCGGCCGGAGGAAACCGCCAAGGTCATGACTGCGTCCGGCTTCTTCAAGTCGGGCGATATCGGCATCATGGATGAACAGGGCTATGTCCGCATTGTCGACCGCAAGAAGGACATGATCCTGGTTTCCGGATTCAACGTTTACCCCAATGAAGTGGAAGGCGTGGTGGCCGCCCACCCGCTGGTGCTCGAATGCGCCTGCATCGGCGTACCCGACGCCGGCTCGGGCGAAGCCGTCAAGCTGTTCGTGGTGCGCAAACACCAATCGCTCACCAGCGAGCAGCTGATGGACTACTGCAAACAGCAGTTGACCGCTTACAAAAAGCCCAAATACATCGAGTTCCGCGACGCCCTGCCCAAAACCAATGTGGGCAAGATCCTGCGCCGCGAGCTGCGCGACGAAAAAGTCGCGGCGTAAGTTTTTGCTGCATTCCCTGTACTGCCCCCAAACAACCCAATAACAGGAGTTAAGTATGGAAGCCAGTATTGCCGCAGTAAGCCAACCTAAGACCAACCCCATCGTGCTCGATGGGAAGCGCCAGAAGACCGTGCGCACGCTGATCAACGCCTCGCACCGCAAGCTGCTGTTCCTCGACCAGGTGGTCGACTGGGAAAAGGGCATCGATTTTTCCAAGCCGCCCAAGGTGGCCGAGTCGAGCTGGATCTACGGCACGCCCTACTGGGACGCGCTGACCGAAGCGCAGCGCAATGAAGTACTGTGGCTGGAGACCGGCCGCGACGTGTCCTACTTCATCTGGCTGGAACAAACCCTGCCAGAGCTGTACGTGGGCTACGTCAACAAATACCACGGTGTGCTGAGCGATGACGTGCGCGAGTACCTGATGGTGTTCTCGCGCGAGGAGATCGTGCACACGCTGATGTTCCGCCGCTACCTGGAGAAGGCCAACCTGCGCCTGTGGAGCCACCCGGAAAACATCCCCAACTACTCCCTGTTCGAGCGCCAGCTGGCCGGCAAGCATCCGGTGTACGGCATCTGCTGGAACCTGCTGATCGAATGGTTCGCGGAACTGAACTCGATCTTCCAGACCCAGACCGACGGCATCGACCCGCTGACCCGCCAGATGTTCAAGGAGCACCACCTGGAAGAAGTGCGCCATATTGCTTTCGCCAAGACCATCTGCGAAAACTACTTCGAGGCCGCGCCGAAAGAAGAACTGGCCGAAATGTGCGAGTTCTTCCAGAAAGGCTACGGCTTCCTGCTGGACGAATACACCTACATGCCGGAGATCGCCTTGCATGCGTCCTTCGACTTCCCGATCAAGCCGGGCGACACCGACAAGATCCGCGAAGTGCGCAACTCGCCGAACAACCAGCGCCTCAATGAAGCCCGCTTCCGCGACGTGCGCGAGTGGTGCCTGAAGCACAACATCATCAAGCAGTAAGCCCCAGCATCCAAGGACGGCAGCTTCCATGGCGCTGTGCGCCAGGGACGGCTGTCGCCGTTTCAAAAAGAATCGGAGCAAGCATGATCGATATCATTCCCCACGATTCCGGCATCACGGAATTGCGCATCGCCCGGCCGCCGGTCAACCTGATCGACGTGGGCGTGCTGAAGTCCCTGCGCCATGCACTGGCGGAGGCTAACGGCGCCGGCCAGCGCGGCATCATCCTGTCCGGTGCACCGGGCGTGTTTTCCTCGGGCGTAGACGTGGCCGCGCTGGTCGGCGGCGACTATGAGGCCGTGCGCGAATACTGGCGGCAGGTATTCCTGCTGGCCTCCGAGATGGCCTTGTCGCGCCAGCCGATTTTCGCCGCCATTACCGGCCACTGTATGGCAGCGGGCGCCCTGCTGGCCGTGTTCTGCGATTACCGCGTGATGGCGCAGGGCAGCTGGCAGGTCGGCCTGAACGAAGTGCGGGTCGGCGTGGCGCTGCCGGACTGCTTCCAGCTCGCGGTGCGCCGCGTAGTGGGCGCCCTGCAGGCGGAACGGCTGCTGGTGTTCGGCCGCCTGCTGTCGCCGCAGCAGGCGCTGGAAGTGAACCTGGTCGACGAGCTCGCCGAGCCAGGACAGGTGGTGGCGCGTACGCGCGAACGTCTGCAGGAATTGCTGTCTGTGCCACCGCAAGCACTGGCCAGCATGCGCGCCATCGCCCGCCGCGACCTGCACGACATGTTTGCCGACGTCGATGCGCTGCCAGTCGACGATTTCGTCGACGCCTTCCTGCAGCCGGAGACCCAGCAGGCCCTGCGCCACGTGGCCAGCCGCATGCGCCCGCCTGCCGCTGCCGTCGCACGATGAACCTGTACTTCCGGCTCTTGCTGGTCTGGCTGCGAGCGCGCTTCAAACCCGCCATCCAGCTCGGCGACATGATCGAGATGCAGCTTACCGTGCTGCCCAACGACCTGGACCTGAACGGCCATATGAACAATGGCCGCTACATGACCATCATCGACCTGGCGCTGGTCGAATACATGACCCGCGCCGGTTTCATGGGACCGGCGATCAAACGTGGCTGGCGCCCCATGCTGGGCGGCTCGATGATCGCCTTCCGCCGCGGGCTCAAGCCATTCCGTCGCTACACCCTGCGCTTCTGCGCCCTGTGCTGGGATGAGCGCTGGACCTATATCCGTTTCGAGTTCGTGCTCGACGGAGAAGTGATGGCAGTCGGCCATACCAAAGGCGGCATTGTCGGCCCCTTCGGCGTGGTGGGCAGCAATGAAATGTGCGCGGTACTGGGCGTGGATCCGGCGTCGCCGGCCTTCCCGCGCTCGGTCACCGCCTGGATCGAGGCCGACCGCCTGATGCGGGCCTGAACTGGAGAACTATGGAAGCCATACAATCGATCGCCGTTATCGGCGCAGGCCCGGCGGGCCTGACTGCCGCCGACACCCTGCGCCAGCTGGGCTATAAGAAAGTCACCGTGTTCGAACAGGCCGCTCGCGTGGGCGGAAAGGTATACACCGCACACACGCCGAACGGCCCGGTGGAGCTGGGAGCCGTCATCGCTGCCGCCGAATGCGAACTGGTGCTGGGACTGGCGCAGCGCCTTGGCGTGCCGGTCGCGCCCTATCCGGTGGAGCAGCGTTTCCTCGACGAGCAGGGCGTGCGGCATGATGCGATATCCTTTTTGTCCAGCCGCTACAGCGCGGACGAGATCCGGCAAGCCATCGCCAATTACGGCGCGGCCCTGGAACGCTATGCGGTGGTCCGCTACGATACCCTGGCCGGCATGCCGCGCGAGCTGCACCAGCCGTTTGACCGCTTCGCCGCCAGCCACGGCTTCACGCCGGTGGCCGAACTGGCGCGCGGCGCCCTGGTAGGTTTCGGCTATGGCTATTACGAAACCGTGCCGGCCCTGTATTTCATGAAGCTGATCCCCTGGCTGTTCCGGCCCGACGGCCACGGCGGCCTTGCGCCGGGCAAGTTCCATGTGTTCCCGCAGGGCTTCCAGGGTTTGTGGGAAGCGCTGGCACGTGAGCTCGATGTGCGCCTCGACGCGGCAGTGACGGCGCTCGACAGCCAGCCGGGACGCCCGGTGCAGCTCACCATCAATGGCCGCGACCAGCATAGCTTCGATGCAGTGGTGGTCGCCGCGCCGCTGCACACGGCTGGCGGCTTCCTGCCGGCCGGCAGCGAAGCCGCTGCCCTGCTTGCGCAACTGCGCAGCAACCGTTACCTGGTCAGTGCCTTTGCCGCCAGCGGCCTGCCGGGCGGCGAATTCCTGTTCCTGCACCAGAACGAGCGTCCCGAACGCATCGGCCATATGAACGCCTGGGCCAACCGCAATCCCGCCCAGCCCACCTACCTGGGCTGGCAGCTGGCCGGCGACGGGGCCAGTACCGGCCAGCTGCGCGAGCTGCTGGCGGCCGACATTGCCGCGCAGGGCGGAACGCTGGCGGGCGTGATGCTTCAGCAGGAGTGGGACTACTTTCCCCATGTCGATGGCGCAACCTTGGATGCCGGCTATTTCGAACGCATCGACACCTTGCAGGGCCAGGGCCGGGTTTATTACGCAGGCGGGGCATTGAACTTCGAGACAGTCGAGCATAGCGCGCGCCAGGCGCGTGCCCTGATGCGCCGCCATTTCGGCTGACCGGACAAAGGGCATCCCTTACGGTTTGTGCCTATGGAAAAACGGCGAGGGCGGGGCCTATAATGGCTGGGCGAACCGGCACGCCATTGCCGCCCTTGGAGAAACCGCATGAAACACCTGATCGTTGCCAGCCTGGCCCTCGCACTGACCGTGCCTGCCTTTGCAAGCACCACCCACGCCAAGACCACCGCCACCCACCACAAGGCAGGCACCAGCACCACCAAGCACCACGTGGCCAAGAAGAAAACTACCGCGCATCATAAGACCGCGAAGGCAACCACCAGCCACAAGCACGCATGATTTTCGTCTGGGGCAGGAAGGCAGTCTATACCCACGCCGGCTACGTCGCTGACTTCTGCCCCGTATGCCGGGCGGCCCGTGCGTTCTCCGTTCAACGCATCGGCATGGCCTGGCATGTGTACTACATCACCGTTTCCAAAGGTGAGCTGGCGGGCTACCAGCGCACTTGCTGCGATTGCGGCATGGTGCTGCCAATGGAAGCCGGCCACTATACCCAGTTGAGCGCCGAACAGCTGCCGCTGGTGCAGCTGGAGCAAACCACCAATCCCCATCTGTCGATCCGCCATGCCGATGCACTGGCTGCCGCCGCGCGCCTGCGCGAGGCGCCCTTGCTGCTCGACGAATCCGAACGCCGCCGCCAGATCGATGCCGCATTGCGGCTGCAGGCCGACGCGCTCGACGAGTACGAAGCGACGACGCGCCTTGACCGCGAAGTGTGGTGGACCATCGCCGGCGCGTTTGCGTTTTGCGCCCTGGTGCTTGCAGCGCTGCGCCAGCAGGCGCCGCAAAACCTGGACAATGGCTTCATCATCGCGTTCTTCCTCAGCCTGGGCGCCGTGGCCTGGCAATTGAGCCAGATGGGAGAACGCTTCCTGCGCCGCGACATCCTGCCCAAGCTCGCCCGTTCGCTGGCGCCGCTGCAGCCCAGCCCGGTGGAACTCGAAGAGGCATTCGAGCGCATGCGCGAGCAAGGCCGCAAGCTGGCCAAGCGCGTGGACAGCGCACGGGTGCAGCAAGCCATCGCCTCCCTGCGCGGCTAAGCCAGCGCCAGCGCATCCAGCAGCAGCTCGAGCTGCTGCAAGCGCGCTTCAACTTCTTCCATTTGCGGCGTGCTGCCGCCCATGCCGTGGAAGGCCGTGTTGTGCAGCAGCGCATTGCGGAATTCCGCCAGGCCGCGCGCCTCGCGCAGCAGCGCCAGCATTTCCTCGCTCGCCAGCGGCGACTGCTGCTTCAGGCTCGCCTTGATGCGGTCAAGCCGTTTGCCAAAGGTGAGCTTGCGCGTGTCGTCGGTACCGATGCTGCGCGCGCACAGGATGAATACGTGCGCTTCCAGCCGCGAGAACTCGTGGATAAAGCTTCCCAGCAGCAGCTTCCATTGTTGGTCGGGTGGCAGGTCTGGCCTCATGCCGTCCATTCTACGCCGCGAATTCAGTTGCGTTTTCTTTCGATTCATCATAGTTTACCTTTCGCATCGCAAACAATTTGAAAGGATATGGAGATGAAACGAAGAATTTCGCTATTGATCCTTGCGTTTTCCGCCGCAACAGCGCTGGCGGGCCAACCGGCGGCAAGCGGCGACGCCGTTGTCGCCCTGGCCGGCAACGGCTTCGTCACCAGCACCGGTTCCGGGTCGACGGAAGTCATCAACAGCAACGGCCTGGCCAACTGGACCAGCGCCAACACCATCACCAGTATCTGGTTCCGCATGTCCGCCGCAGGCAGTGCCACGCTGTCGCTGGACGCAAGCCTGAGCGGCAGCAAAACCAGCACGATCCGCGTCACCGCGAATGGCATGCCGTTCGACGTCACGCTCGCCAAGGGCAGGACGAAGACTTACCCGATCGGCACCATCGATGTGCCCGCCGCCGGCTATGTGCGGGTCGACCTGCAGGGCGTCAGCAAATCCGGCACCTACTTCGGCGAAGTGTCGGCGCTGCGGGTCAACACCGGCACGGCGCTTAACTACGCCAATGACGCCGCCAACTACTACTGGTCGCGCCGCGGCCCATCGGTCCACCTGGGCTATACGGTGCCGGCCAACACCGAGTACTTCTACAACGAAGTGACAGTGCCGCCCGGAGAGGACAGGATCGGCTCCTACTTCATGTCGAACGGCTTCAATGGTGGCTACTTCGGCATCCAGGTCAATTCGCCGACCGAACGCCGCGTGCTGTTCTCGGTCTGGGATGCCGACAACGGCGCCAAGACCACGCTGGTGCGCAAGGGACCGAACGTGGTCGACAACACCTTTGGCGGCGAAGGCACTGGCGGGCAATCCTACCTGCTGTATAACTGGGTAGCCGGCAATACTTACCGCTTCATTACCCGCATCGTGCCGGATGGCGCGGGCGGCACCGACTTTTCTGCCTGGTTCCTTGCACCGGAAACCAACGCCTGGCGTTTCATCGCAACGTGGAAGCGCCCTGCCACCACTACCTACCACGCCGGCGTCTATTCCTTCCTCGAGAACTTCATCGACACCAACGGCTACCTGGGCCGCAGCGTAAGGTTCAACAACCAGTGGGCACGCAGCACCAGCGGCAACTGGAGCGAACTGGTGACCGCGCGCTTTACCGGCGATGCTACCGCCGCCAACGCCCAGCGCATGGACTACGCAGGCGGCTTGCAGGATGGCAGCTTCTACCTGCGCAATGGCGGCTTCTTCAGCCCGAATGTGCCGATCAACCAGAACTTCACCCGCCCGGCAACCGGACAGGCGCCAACGGTGGACGTCAGCACCCTGCCGTAGACATTTTTGTATCCCAGTGTATCTGGCGCCATGCCAGATACACAACATGCGCAAACCTCCCACGCCACCGACACAAGCGATACACACTGCCCCCTTAATCTGGTCACACCTTAACCAAGGAGACCAAGATTATGAAAACCACTTACGCAGGACTGGCAGCTACCCTCGCAATCGCACTGTGCGCATCCTCCGCACAAGCCGCAGAACCCAAGAAGGAAATGGAGAAGTGCTACGGCGTGGCGAAAGCCGGCCATAACGACTGCGCCGCAGGCCCGGGCACTTCGTGCGCCGCCACCTCCAAAGTTGATTACCAGGGCGATGCCTGGGTGCTGGTCGAAAAAGGCACCTGCACCTCCATCAAAACCCCTAAGGGCTACGGCTCGCTGAAGGCGAAATGATGAAGCGCGCAATTGCCGCCGCGATCGCGCTGGCTGCCGGCATCGCCGGCTCGGCACACGCCGCAGCGCCGGCCGCAAAGAACATCGTGATCGTGCCCGGCGCCTTCATCGATGCTTCGAGCTGGCGCGTAGTGCACGACACGCTGCGCCTGAAAGGCTTCAACGTCACCGTCGCCCAACTGCCCCACACCTCGCTCGATGACGATATTGCCATCGCACGCAAGGCGATCTTCCAGCAGTTCGGCAATGTGATCGTGGTCGGCAATGGCATCGGCGGTGCAGTGATGTCGAACGTGGCCACGGGCGACAAGGTGAAGGCGCTGGTCTACGTGGCGGCGCTGATGCCGGAAGTCGGCGAAACCTCGCAGCAGCTGCTGTCGTCGATGCCCGGTGCCGGCGAAGGCGTCAAACCCGACCGCGCAGGCTTCCAGTTCTACGACACGGCGCGTTTCCACGCCGACCTGGCTGCCGACCTGACGCCGAACCGCGTCAACTTCATGGCGGCCTCGCAAGTCCCGGTCAGCAATGTGCTGATGGGAACACCAAGCTGGTTCGCCATGTGGCACCAGAAACCGACCTTCGGCATCGTCGCCACGCAAGACCGGCTGGTGAACCCGGAGCTGCAGCGCTGGATGTACAAGCGAGCCGGCGCCAAGGTCACTGAAATCGCAGCAAGCCATGCAGTACAAGTTTCGCAGCCGGAAGCGGTCGCGAAAGTTATCGAAGACGCTGCCCTCAGCGTCCTGTAATTCCCACCCCAACCAAAGGAGATTCATCATGAGCATCGCTACCAAAACCCGCGCTGGCCTGGCCGGCGCCGCAGCCCTGATCGCACTGGCATCCCTGTCCGCACCATCCTTCGCCGCTGAAAAAGTGAAGGAAGAACCGGGCCGCTGCTACGGCATCAACACCTGCAAGGGCACCAGCCTGTGCGCCACCGCAAAGAACGACTGCAAAGGCCTGAACCAGTGCAAAGGCCAGGGCGTCCTGGTGAAAACCCCGACCGAGTGCAAGGCACTGGGCGGCAGCCTGACCGAAACCAAGTAAGCCCTGACGGAGGCACACCATGCACGCCCATCGCTTTGGCCTCGGCCTGCGCCGCGAACATTACCGCGAATTCCTCGAAGGCGACGTCGACGTGGATTTCGTCGAAGTGATCTCGGAGAACTTCATGGTCGCCGGCGGCCAGCCGCGCGATATCCTGCGCCGCATAAGGGAGAAGCATCCTGTGGTGCTGCATGGTGTGTCGATGTCGCTCGGTTCGGCCGATGGCTTGCGGCCGGACTACCTGGCCCGCCTGTGCGCCTTGGTGGAGGAGGTCGAACCGATGTTCGTCTCCGACCACCTGAGCTGGTCGCGCATCGGCCGCTTCAACTCGCACGACCTGCTGCCGCTGCCATATACGCAGGAGGCGCTCAACATCATCTGCAGCAACATCGACCAGGCGCAGGAAGCGCTGGGGCGCACCATGCTGGTCGAGAATCCATCGAGCTACCTGACTTACGCCGAATCCACCATGACGGAATGGGAATTCATTTCCGCCATGGCCAAGCGCACCGGCTGCGGCCTGCTGCTGGACGTGAACAATGTCTTCGTCAGCGCCAGCAACCACGGCTTCGACCCGCTCGATTTCCTGCGCGGTGTGCCGATGAACCGCGTGTGCCAGATCCACCTCGCCGGCCATAGCCAGGGCGACGGCCTGTTGATCGACACGCACGACAGCGCCGTCAACGATGCGGTGTGGTCGCTGTACCAGCAAACGATCGCGCGCTGCGGTCCTGTAGCCACAATGATCGAGCGCGATGGCGATATTCCGCCGCTGGCCGACCTGCTGGCAGAACTTGATATCGCCCGCGGCCTCGCCGCGCACAAGGAGGCAGCATGAACCTCGCCGACCTCCAGGGAGATTTCCAGGCCATGCTGGCCGCCTCCATGCCGGTTGCGGGCGTGCCCGCCGGCCCCGGCCGCGCCGTCTACCAGAACAACTACCGCGCGCAGCTCGTCGGCTGCCTCGAAGAGAGCTACCCGCAACTGCGTGCCTTCATCGGCGAGGAAGCTTTCCTGCACGCCGCCGCCGCCCACATCAAGCGTTTCCCGCCCCATGCCTGGACGCTGGACGCCTACGCCGATGATTTCTGCGACACGCTGCAAGCCCTCTTCCCGCATAACCCGGACTTGCACGAACTGGCCTGGATCGAACACGCGCTGGACCAGGCATTCATCGGCCCCGACGCAGCACCAGTCGCCGCCGACGCGCTGGCCGCTGTTGACTGGGACCACGCGCGCCTGCAACTGACGCCGACGCTGCACCTGCGCACCGCTGCAACCAACTCCGCCGACGTGTGGTTCTCGCTGCGTGACGGCGGCTCGCCTGAAAGCGAAATGCTGCCCGCCCCGGGCGGGCTCCTGGTCTGGCGGCGCGGCTTTGTCTCCTGCCTGCGTGCGCTCGACGCAATCGAATACGCCGCACTGACGCAGCTTCAGCGCGACGGCAGCTTTGTTGGCCTGTGCGCCCTGCTGGTGGAGCGCCTCGGCGAAGAACAAGGCATCGCCAGCGCAGGCGCCATGCTGGCCGACTGGCTTGGCAGTGAACTCATTACCGGAGTTGAAAATGAATGAAACCCGCCGCCTGTTCCTGCTTTCCGCCCTCGCCGGACTGGCAGGAACCGCAAGCCTCGCCTTCGCGCCAGCCTTGGCCGGCGCCGCGCTGCCAATCCGCAGCGCCACTGAAGTGCTGCGCGCCGTCGCAGCCGCGCAGCCGGCACTGAGCTACCATGCCGCCGGTCCTGACGATGGCCGCCCCATCGTGCTCGCCCGCAGCAGCGGAGACAGCATCGAGAGCTTCACAGAAACCGCATCCCTGCTTGCAGCGCAAGGCTACCGCGTCCTGGTCCCGACCCTGCGCGAGGCAGATGCCGCAACACTCGGCCACGACCTGCTCGCCTTCATCGACAGCCTGCACATTCCGGAAGCGGTATTCATCGGCACCGTCCAGGGCGCCCAGGCCACATGCGCGGCGGCGCAGCTTCGCCGCACACGCATCATCGGCCTGGTCCTCGCAGACGGCACACCAGCGCCCACAAATGTCCCCACGATCGGCCTTGCCACCGGTGCCACGCCGCAGCAAATCGCCGACGCCGCCGCCACGCTCGCCCGCCAGGGCAAATGGCGCACCTGACACCTGACAAAACGGAGACCACCATGAACACCAACTTCGCCCAATCCCCAACCGCCGCACGGCCCGCCACAGGCGCTATCTCGACGCGCATCGCAGCGCTGCAAGCGCTTGCGGCCCGTCTGCTGCCCGCATCCGTGCAACTGCTCGCCGCCCGCCTCGGTATCGCCGCGATCTTCTTCCTTTCCGGCCGCACCAAGGTCGAAGGCTGGTTCACACTGAAGGACTCGACGATCGACCTGTTCCGCTACGAATACATGCTGCCCCTGGTCCCGCCCGAAATAGCCGCCCCGCTGGCAACCTTCGCCGAACACGCTCTGCCGCTGCTGCTGATCGCCGGCCTGTTCACCCGCTTCGCCGCCTTCGGCCTGCTGGTCATGACCGCCGTCATCGAGATCTTCGTCTATCCGCAAGCCTGGCCCACCCACCTGAGCTGGGCCGCCCTGCTGCTGCCGTTGATCGCCCAAGGCGCCGGCAAATTTTCGATTGATCACCTGATCCAGCACCGAACTTGAATCTCCAGGGAAGTGGACTAAACTAACTTAGTCTAGTCCACTGCTTCGGCTTCCGTCATGAAAACCTTCAACATTCACGAGGCAAAGACTCATCTTTCGCGTCTCGTCGATGAGGCCGCGAACGGCGAGCCCTTCATCATCGCCAAAGCTGGAAAGCCTCTCGTTCAGGTAACCGCCCTGGCGAAGCAATCCCAGCCGAAGGTGCAGCGTCTTGGTTTCCTTGAGGGTCAATTTAAAGTTCCCGACGATTTCGATGAGCTGGGTAGGGATGAAATAGAAGAGATGTTCGGGGTAAAAGAGTGAAAGTCCTTCTGGACACTCATCTTTTAATTTGGGCAGCAAACAGCCCCAAGCGCATTCCTGCCGAGACTCGCCAATTCATTGATGACGAGAGGAACGAGATCTACTTCAGTGTCGCAAGTATTTGGGAAGTGGCCATCAAGCGTAGTCTCAGGCGCGATAACTTCGATATCGACCCGCGACTTCTCAGGCGCGGGCTTCTGGATCAGATGTACGTCGAACTGAACATCAATTCCCACCACGCTTTGCAACTCTTGTCTTTGCCGCAGTTACACAGGGACCCATTTGACCGAATCTTGATTGCGCAAGCCACTGTCGAGGGAATTACGCTTTTAACAGCCGATCCGCTGGTTACGCAGTACCCGGGTCCGATTCGGCGCGCATGACACGCAAGCGTGTTAAATGAAAAAGCCCAGCCGATGAAGGCTGGGCTTTTGGGATGCTGGTGCCGGCTGCAGGACTCGAACCCGCCACCTGATGATTACAAATCAACTGCTCTACCTGATGAGCTAAGCCGGCTGTAGAACTGTCGCCGCGAATTATACGCTATTTAATGCGAGTTAGGGTTGGACGGCCACCTTTCTTTGGTGGCTCGCCGCCATCGTCCGGTCCGTTGTCGTCATCGCTGCGTGGCGCCGGGGCGCTTGGCACGGAAGACAGGGTTGGAACTGGCGCCGTTTCTTCGGCCGGTGCAGGCGTTTTCGCTGCCGGAGCCTGGCCCAGCAGTGGCTCGAACGCCATGCCCTGGCCGTTTTCGTTGGCATAAATCGCCATCACGTTATTGACCGGCACGTAAATCTCGCGCGACACGCCGCCGAAGCGGGCATGGAAATGGATCGCATCATTATCCATCTTCAGGCCGGAGGTGGCGCCGAAGCTGATATTCAGGACGATCTCGCCCTTCCGCACGTATTCCATCGGGACCTGGGTTGCTGCGTCGACCTTGACTGCCAGGTAGGGGGTATAGCCGCAATCGGTGCACCATTCGTAGATGGCGCGCAGCATATAGGGCTTGGTGGAGATTTCTGACATGTTCAAACTATATGGTGCGGCGCGCCGATTGCAAGCAAAGGCGCGCCGCAGGGGCCGCTATTAACGGCGCATTACTTTCTCGGACGGAGTCAGCGCTTCGATGTAGGCAGGGCGCGAGAAGATACGCTCGGCGTACTTCATCAGCGGCGCTGCGGTCTTCGACAGCTCGATACCGTAGTGGTCCAGGCGCCACAGCAGTGGAGCCACGGCCACGTCCAGCATGGAGAACTCGTCGCCCAGCATGTACTTGTTCTTCAGGAACAGCGGAGCCAGGGTGGTCAGGCGGTCGCGGATTTCTGCGCGGGCCTTGTCGTGGCTCTTGTCGTTCGCCTTGTTGCGCTCGCTTTCCAGCGTGTGCACGTGAACGAACAGCTCTTTCTCGAAGTTGAACAGCATCAGGCGGGCACGGGCGCGCATCAGCGGGTCGGCCGGCATCAGTTGCGGGTGCGGGAAGCGCTCGTCGATGTACTCATTGATGATGTTCGATTCGTACAAAATCAGTTCGCGCTCGACCAGGATTGGTACCTGGCCATACGGGTTCATGGTCGAAATGTCTTCCGGCTTGTTGAACAGGTCAACATCGCGCACTTCAAAGTCCATGCCCTTTTCGAACAGGACCAGGCGGCAGCGCTGGGAGAATGGGCAGGTAGTGCCCGAATAGAGAACCATCATTTTCCTAGTTCCTTAGAAACAAAGGGGGCGAGACCGCGAACGGTTCACCCCAGTTGGGCCGCCGGCACGAGGCAGGCGGCGCAAACACGCGCCGGAAACCCGGCGCACGCAATTATTTGACTTCTTTCCAGTACGACGCGTTGAGGCGCCATGCCAGGGTTGCGAAGATAGTCATGAAGATCAGGACCCATACGCCCAGTTGCTTGCGCTTCTGTGCGGCTGGCTCGGCCATCCACTCCATGTAGCCAACGATGTCGGCCACTGCAGTGTCGTACTCCAGCTTGGTCATGGTGCCTGGTTTTACTTGCTCGAAGCCTACAAACTTGTGCATCTTCTTGCCGTGCTCGTGTGGATCTTCCACTTCTTCGAACTTGGCGGACTGAACGCCCTGCAGCTCCCACAGCACGTGTGGCATGGCCGCATTCGGCAGCACCATGTTGTTGAAGCCGGTTGGGCGGGTGTCGTCCTTGTAGAAGGTACGCAGGTAGGTGTACAGGTAATCGCTGCCGGTGTTGGACGGCGTGGCCTTGGCGCGGGCGATCACGGACAGGTCAGGCGGCACGGTGCCGAACCAGGCCTTGGCGTCCTTGGCCGGCATCGCGGTGATCATCATTTCGCCCACTTTTTCGCCGGTGAACAGCAGGTTGTTCTTGATCTGCTCTTCGCTCAGGCCCAGGTCGCGCAGGCGGTTGTAACGCATGGACGACGCATTGTGGCAGTTCAGGCAGTAGTTCACGAACAGCTTGGCGCCGTTTTGCAGGGCAGCCATGTTGTGCGAGCGGTCCGGGGCCTTCTCCAGGGGGAAGCCGCCTTCGTTGGCGAAGGCCAGCGCTGGTACCAGGGCCAGGAGGGCCAGCAGTTTCTTCGAAAAGATCATTTATTAGTCCTTTGCTTAGCGTTCTGGTCGTCCGATTAGTGCGCGTGGAACACAACGCGGTCCGGCACCTTCTTGAACGTACCCATCGCGCTCCACCACGGCATCAGCAGGAAGAAGCTGAAGTAGTACAGGGTCGCAATCTGAGCGATGATCGTGCCGACTGGGCTTGGCGGCTGGGTGCCCAGGTAGCCCAGGGCTACGAAGGCGATCGCCAGGCCGGCGTACACATATTTATGCCAGTCAGGACGGTAGCGAATCGATTTCACCGGCGAATGGTCCAGCCATGGCAGGAAGGCCAGGATCACCACGGAACCGCCGAAGAACACCACGCCCCAGAACTTCGCATCCAGTGCGCCTGGCAGCATGCCGACGATCATCAGCAGCGCGATCACGCTGACGGCGATCTTGACCATGCCCGACAGCTTGGACTTCATCCACAGGAAGGCGGTGTAGGCAGCGATGCCCACCATCAGCACCCACAGGAAGTCCGAGGTGGTAGCGCGCAGCACCGAGTAGAAGGCGGTGAAGTACCAGGTCGGAGCAATGTGCGGCGGGGTCTTCATCGAATCGCCCGGCAGGAAGTTGTTGTACTCCAGGAAGTAGCCGCCCATCTCAGGCGCGAAGAACACCACAGCCGAGAAGATGGTCAGGAACACGGACACGCCGAACAGGTCGTGCACAGTGTAGTACGGGTGCGATGGGATCGAATCCACTGGGTGGCCGTCCGGGCCCAGGTTTTCTTTCACTTCGATGCCGTCCGGGTTGGACGAGCCGACTTCGTGCAGTGCGATCAGGTGCGCAGCCACCAGGCCCAGCAGGACCAGCGGGATGGCGATCACGTGGAAGGCGAAGAAGCGGTTCAGGGTCGCGTCGGACACCACGTAGTCGCCGCGGATCCACAGCGACAGGTCAGGGCCGATCAGCGGAATCGCGCCGAACAGGTTGACGATCACCTGGGCGCCCCAGTACGACATCTGGCCCCATGGCAGCAGGTAGCCGAAGAACGCTTCGGCCATCAGGCACAGGAAGATGGCGAAACCGAACAGCCAGATCAGTTCACGTGGCTTGCGGTAGGAACCGTACATCAGGCCGCGGGTCATGTGCAGGTACACGATGATGAAGAAGGCCGAGGCGCCGGTCGAGTGCATATAACGCACCAGCCAGCCCCATGGCACTTCGCGCATGATGTATTCGACCGATGCGAAGGCCAGGCCGGCGTCCGGCTTGTAGTGCATGGTCAGGAAGATGCCGGTGACGATCTGCAGCACCAGGACCAGCATGGCCAGGGAACCGAAGATGTACCAGAAGTTGAAGTTTTTAGGAGCGTAGTATTTGCCCCACTGGTCGTTCCACAGCTTGGTGGCAGGGAAGCGGTCGTCGACCCAGCCCATCAGCTTCTTGGCTGCAGGTGCGTCGGCAGGGAATTTGGTTTCCTTGAATGCGGCCATGGATTATGCCTCGCCTTTCTCGTCTTTACCGATGATCAGCTTGCTGTCGCCGAGGTACATATGGCGTGGCACTTGCAGGTTGTCCGGAGCAGGCTTGTTCTTGAATACACGGCCAGCCAGGTCGAAAGTCGAGCCGTGGCATGGGCACAGGAAGCCGCCCAGCCAGTTGTCTGGCAGCGAAGGCTGTGCGCCCGGGGTGAATTTCGACGATGGGGAGCAGCCCAGGTGGGAGCAGATGCCCACGGCCACCAGGATTTCGGGCTTGATCGAGCGGTGCTGATTGCGCGCGTATTCCGGCGTCAGGTCGTCAGGGGTACGCTCGGATTTTGGATCGGCCAGTTCAGCTTCGTCTTTTGCCAGCGTTGCCACCATTTCCGGGGTACGCTTCAGGATCCAGACTGGCTTGCCGCGCCATTCGACAGTTTTCATTTCGCCCGGCTGCAGCGTAGAGATATCCACTTCCACCGGTGCACCAGCTGCCTTCGCGCGCTCGGACGGCTGGAACGTGCTTACCAGGGCGCCAGTTGCACCCAAACCGACCACACCACCTGCCGCACATGTTGCGACGAGGAGACCGCGACGGCTCGAATCGACCTGCTTCTCGTTACTCATACAAACCCCAATCAGTCAAAAATCCAAAATCTTTATTGTTAACAAAGCTTCTAGCAACCTTAAATTATAAAGGAGTGAAGTTGCGATTTAAAGCAAAACCTTGCAATTAGCTAATCCATCCCAATGTTGCGCCCCTTGCGTGTTCCACGAATTTGCAGCAAAGTTGATACAAATCCATAAATTTTTGGGGAGAATGTGTTATGGGAATGATGCAAGAATTTAAAGAATTTGCAATGAAAGGCAATGTCATCGACCTGGCGGTCGGTGTCATCATCGGTGCAGCCTTCGGCAAAATCGTCGATTCCCTGGTAGCCGACGTCATCATGCCGCCAATCGGCATGCTGCTGGGCGGCCTGGATTTCGCGAGCTACTACATTCCCCTCAACGGCCAGGCGCACAACCTGCCACTGGCCGAAGCCAAGAAACTGGGCGCGGTCATCGCCTACGGCAATTTCTTCACCATCTTGCTGAATTTCATCCTCCTGGCCTTCGTGATCTTCCAGATGGTACGCCTGGTGGCCAAGCTGCGCCGCGCCGAAGCGCCGGCTGCCGCACCGGCAGAACCTGCACCACCTTCAGAAGATATCGTGCTGTTGCGCGAAATTCGCGATTCTTTGCGAAAATAGGAGTTAACTCCCATTTTGTAGCAATACCGCCATGCGAAGACTCTGGTTATTGTTTGCACAAACGGTGACCATCGCATTGGCACTGTACTTTGTATACACGGCTGTGCAGCGGCCGTCCGTGCTCCCCAAGCCCGTTCCGACCGCCGCGCATACGGCCATCCTGGCTGACGCCAGTGCCCCGCCCTCGCCGGGGTCGTACCGGGCCGCCGCCAGCCGCGCCATGCCGGCCGTGGTCAATATCCTGACCACCAAGGCGGTGCGCAAGCGCCATCCGCTGTCGCGCGATCCGTTCTTTAAGCGCTTTTTTGGGGACCGCGACGAGGATGATGACCAGAACAGCCTCGGCTCGGGCGTCATCGTCAGCCCGCAGGGCTATATCCTGACCAATTACCATGTGGTGGAAGCGGCCGACGAGATCCAGGTCGTGCTGCCGGATGGCCGCAAGGCCGCCGCCAAGATGGTCGGCACCGACCCGGAAACCGACCTGGCCGTGGTTCGTATCGAGATGGAAAAGCTGCCGGTGGTCGCCCTGGGCCAGGTGGAGCAGGCCAAGGTGGGCGACGTGGTGCTGGCCATCGGCAACCCGTTTGGGGTGGGCCAGACTGTCACCATGGGCATCATTTCCGCCCTGGGGCGCAACAACCTGCACATCAATCATTTCGAGAATTTCATCCAGACCGATGCCGCCATTAACTTCGGCAACTCAGGTGGCGCCCTGATTGATACCCAGGGCAACCTGCTGGGGATTAATTCGGCCATTTACTCCCAGACCGGCGGTTCGGTCGGCATCGGCTTCGCCATCCCCGTGAGCACGGCACGCTCGGTGCTGGACGCCATCATCAAGGATGGCCATGTGGTGCGCGGCTGGATCGGCGTCGAATCGCAGGAAATCACGCCGGAACTGGCGCACAGCTTCGGCCTGGACCGCGATTCGGGCGCCATCATTGCCGGCGTGGTGCGCAACGGACCGGCCGACAAGGCCGGCATGAAGCCGGGCGACATCCTGCTGTCGGTGGACGGTAAGCCGGTCAAGGACACCAATGAAATGCTGAACCTGATCGCCCAGCTCTCGCCGGGCGGCCAGTCGACCATGCGCATCCTGCGCAAGAGCCGCGAAAGCGATCTCCAACTCACCGTGGGCAAACGCCCTCCAGCCAAAAAATAACCATGCACCTGCGCGACCTGACCCGCTACCTGACGGAACTGTCCGACAATAACAACCGCCCGTGGTTCGTCATGAACAAGCCGCGCTACGACATCCTGCGCGAGGAATTCCTGGAGCTGGTGACCCAGGTGATCGCGGAGCTGGGCAAATTCGACGCCCAGGTCAAGTTCTGCAATCCGAAGAAAGCCATGTTCCGCATCAACCGCGACGTGCGCTTCGCCCACGACAAGAGCCCGTACAAGACCCACTTCTCGGCCGCGATTGCGCCGAACGATATGCGCCGCCCCAGCATGGCGGGCGGCCCGACCTGGTACTTCCAGATCAGCCCCGACGGCGTGCTGGGCATCGGCGCCGGCGAGTACATTCCGCCGCCGCACCGCCTCAAGGCGCTGCGCAACCACATGGTCAACGACGCCAAGGGCTTCAAGAAGGCGCTGGCGAACAAGGCGCTGAAGGCGCGCTACGGCTCGATCACGGAAGAACACAAGCTGCAACGGCCGCCTAAAGGCTTCGATCCGGAGCACGAGCACATCGAGTTCATCAAGCTGAAAAGCTTCTTCGTCTACCAGGAAGTGAAGCTGCCGCTGAACAAGCCGGACGAACTGCTGGGCATGATCGCGGGCGCCTTCAAGGATGCCTGGCCGCTGGTGCAGTGGATGCGCTCCGCTCCGGTTGAAGAGGAGGCCGACGCAGCATGAGCACCCATCGCATTGCAGTCATCGCCGGCGACGGCATCGGCAAGGAAGTGATGCCCGAAGGCTTGCGCACTTTGCAGGCCGCAGCAGCGCGCTTCGGCCTGCCGCTGGAATTCACCACTTTCGAATGGGCCAACTGCGACTACTACGTGCAGCACGGCCAGATGATGCCGGCCGACTGGTTCGACCAGCTCAAGGGCTTCGATGCGATTTACTTCGGTGCGGTCGGCTGGCCCGATGCGGTGCCCGACCATATCTCCCTGTGGGGCTCACTGATCAAGTTCCGCCGCGAGTTCGATCAGTACGTGAACCTGCGCCCGGTGCGCCTGATGCCTGGCGTGCCCTGCCCGCTGGCCGGGAAGAAGCCGGGAGATATCGATTTCTATGTGGTGCGCGAGAACACGGAGGGTGAGTATTCCGCCGTCGGCGGCCGCCTGTTTGAGAATACCGAGCGCGAAGTCGTGCTGCAGGAAGCCGTGTTCACGCGCAAGGGCGTCGACCGCATCCTGCAGTTTGCTTTCGACCTGGCGCAGTCTCGCCCGAAAAAACACCTGACTTCCGCCACCAAGTCGAACGGCATCGCGATCAGCATGCCGTATTGGGACGAGCGCGTGAAAGCCATGTCGGCCAACTACCCGGACGTGCGCTGGGACCAGTACCACGTCGACATCCTCGCCGCGAGATTTGTGCTGAGCCCCGAACGTTTCGACGTGGTGGTGGCATCCAACCTGTTCGGCGACATCCTGAGCGACCTTGGCCCGGCCTGTGCCGGCACCATCGGCATCGCACCGTCGGCCAACCTGAACCCGGAACGCACCCTGCCTTCCCTGTTCGAGCCGGTGCACGGCTCGGCACCGGATATCTACGGCAAGAACATCGCCAACCCGGTCGCCATGATCTGGTCCGGCGCCATGATGCTCGATTTCCTCGGCAACGGCGACGCCCGCTATGCGCAGGCGCACGACGCCATCATGCGTGCGATTGAAACGGTGCTGGTGCAAGGGCCGCGCACGCCGGACATGGGCGGCAGCTCCTCCACCACCGAGATGGGCTCAGCTATCGCCGCCCTCGTTTAAGCGCCCAGCAAGGCTTTTACAGCCGGCAGGTGGCGCTCGCTGACCGGAACCCGGTCGCCGCAGCGCAGGACCAACTGGCTGCCCCCCTCGGCGTCGCGCTCCAGCGACGCCACCTCGCCCACCCGCACCAGCGCGCGCCGGTGCACGCGCAAGAAGGTTGCCGGGTCCAGGTGCTGCTCCAGACGCGCCAGCGGCACCCGGTGCAGCACGCGCCGCTGCGGCAATCGCAGCTCTACATAATTGCCCGCCGCCTCGATCCACAGCACTTCGGAAACCTGCACGCACTCGATGCGCCCGACCGAGCGCACATTCAATTGCTGCAGGTATGACTGCCCCGCCGGCTCGGCGAAGGCACGCAAGGCACGCGCGTAGGCGGCACGCTGGCGTTGCTCCAGCATGGCGGCAGCACGCTCCAAGGCCTGCGCCAGGCGCTGGTCGTCGAACGGCTTGAGAAGGTAATCCAGCGCGTGCACTTCAAAGGCTTCGATGGCGTGCTCGTTATAAGCCGTGGCAAAAATGACCAGCGGCGGTTCTTCGCGCTGGGCCAGTTCGCGCGCCAGCGCCAGGCCGGTTTCCTGCGGCATCTGGATATCGAGGAAAATCACGTCAACGTCCTGCCCGGCCAGGGCTGTGCGCGCGGCTGCGGCGCTGGAGCACTCGCCGACCAGTTGCCAGCCTGCATGCGGTGCGAGGCCGTAGCGCAGGTTGATGCGGCCAGGTTCTTCGTCGTCAACGATCAGGGCGCGGATCTTCATGAAGCGAAATACATGGGCATATTGATCTCGGCGACAAAGCGCCCGTCGGCACGCGCGGTGCGCAAGCCGGCGCCGCTGCCGCAGGCAATGCGCAAGCGCGCTTCGATATTGCGCAGCCCCATTCCCATGCCCGGGTTGCACGGCACATCACGCACCGAATTGCTGATATGGATATGCAGCATGCCGCCCTGCTCCGAGAACCGCAGTGTGATGTCGCTGTCGCCGTCGTGGCAGTCAAGGTCATGGCGCAGCGCATTTTCCACCAAGGGCTGCAGCAGCAAGGGCGGGCAATCGGCGGCCAGCACCGCACCGCTGTCGCCTTCGATGGACACGCGCAGCCGGTCGCCGTAGCGCATCGATTGCAGCGACAGGTAGTCGCGCACGAACTGCAGTTCTTCCGCCAGCGTGACCCAGTCGCGCGAGCTGGCTGCCTGGGCGTAGCGCAACAGCCCGCTCAGGCGGCTGATCGCGCTCAGGGTGGCTCCCCTGTCGTCCATGCGCACCAGGGCGCTGACGGCGTTCAGGGCGTTGAACAGGAAGTGCGGCTCCAGTTGCCCGCGCAGGGCGGCAAGACGCTGCTGCTCGAGCTCCAGGCGCAGGGTCAGGTTGTCAGTCTCGCGCGCGCGCTGGATCTGCCAGATGCGGATTCCCGCCACGGTAACGAAGGTGAAGGTGGTCCAGGTCAGCTCGAGGAAGATGGCGAACCAGCTCCGGTCCTGCTGCAGGGAGACGAACAGGCATTCCAACGGCAGGAACAGCACCAGTACCGCCAAGTATGTGCGCACGATGCCGCGCGGACTGGCCAGCGACTGCGGCCAGCGCTCCAGGATGATATACAGCACGGCGCTGAACAACACCATCAGGGCGTGCGCACTGCCCCAGTCGCCAAGCAGCTCCAGATAGGAAGGATTGGCGCCCCGCTGCAGCAGCGATCCATAGGAGGAGGCGGCGCCGGTCAGGCAGACGACGCTCCATGCCAGCACGCAGATGCCGAGGATACGTAGGAAATGCAAGGTTCTCATGGCTGGACAGTATACCGGCCCTTTTCATAGTGGCCGACAGCCCCCGTCACACGGGCATCCGCCTTCGTCACACCGGCTTTCCTGCATTTCAGGTCGCCATTTCTGCATTTCGTCGCACACCGGTAGTGCTGGACACCGCACATATCTATAGTTCAATCAACGAAACGCGAAATGAACTTAACCCAACCGAATGGAGAGCAAAATGAACATCGCCAAAAACATGGAATACATCTTCCTCGCAGCAGTTGCCGTGATCAGCGCAACCGGCTTCGCCACCGCCGCCACGCCGCTGAAACACAGCGCACCGGCAGCCGTCGTCGCCAAGGCAGAAGCCAAGGCCATGCCAGTGGTGACCGTCACCGCCAAGCGCCTGACCGCTGCTGAAAAAGCCGCACTGTAATTCGAACGAACCGACACTTCACGGAGCCTCAACATGAAAAAGCTTTTCACCGCCACGATGATGACCGCAGTGATGTTTGCAGCAGGCGGCGCCGCTCGCGCAGACGACATCATCACCGAAGCGCGCACTGTTGACGGACGTCCTGTGAAAGTGGTCCTGGATGGCGTGGTAGACCTGAAGCTGAAGCAAGGCGCACCGGCACTGGTGCTGTCCGGCGACAAGCGCTACCTGCACAAGATTACGGTGACGCAGAACGGCGACACCATCCGCATCGGCACCGAAGAGATGCGCGGCATCCACATCGGTCCACGCAACCTGAAAGCGGAACTGACACTGCCGCAACTGCGCGAACTGGTTTCCGCCGGCGTGGGTTCGGCTGAAGTGAAGGGATTTGACGGCGATGAAGTTCGCCTCTCCCTGGAAGGCGCCGGCGCAGTGAACATGGCCTCGCGCTTCAAGAAAGTCGATGCACGCCTGACCGGCGTGGGCAGCATGACCGTCAGCGATACCCAGGCTGATGTGGTGGACCTGAACCTGAAAGGCGCTGGCCAGATTGCGATCTCCGGCCAGAGCAAGCAACTGTACGCCAAGTTGGGCGGCATCGGCAGCCTCGATGCGAAACAACTGCAAAGCGAAAGCGTGGATGCGGACATGACCGGACTTGGCAGCGCCACCTTCAACGCAAAGACTTCCGCCAACCTGCGCCTGAGCGGCATGGGTTCGGCAACGGTGTACGGCAAGCCAGCCAACCGCCAGTCCACCGCACGCGGCCTGGGCAGCGTGTCCTGGAACTGACGCCAAAGTTTTCCCTACCAACTCGTGAGTTGTTTCACGGTGCTTGCCGCCCGCTTACCCCGGGCGGCTTTTTTATTCCAGCGTCTTTGCCCAACACGATGCGCAGTTGCGGCTCGCCGCTGCCGCGAACTTCGACCCGCGTCTCCTGCACGTTGAAAGGGATCGTGTTCGTCAGGCGCACCACCTGCATCCCCTCCGCCCGCAAACGCTGCGCCACGGCGGCAGCCATGCCGCGAATGCCGTTGCCATTGCTGACTTCGAGCTTGGTGGTGCCGGCAGCACCCGGCACCCGGGCAACGTGTTCCACCCGCTCCACTTCGACCAACCCGGCGCTGACCTGGCGCACTTCAACGCGCGCCATCCCGTCCGGCCACAGGCTGCCTCCGTCCTCACGGGCCTTGTCGGTGCGCTTCCTGCCTTCCTCCCGCTCGCGCAACAGGCGCGCATGGCGCATGGCTTCCAGCGCACGGCCGCTGTCACCTAGCGTCTCCAGCAGCGCGGCCAGCCGCTCCCATGCAACCGCGCTGGATGGCGCCATCAGGCACGCGCGTTCCAGTGCTGCCCGCGCTTCCTCCAGGTGCCCGCCAAGGTAATAGGCGTAGCCAAGGTCGCCAAACAAGTCTGCTCCAGGTGTACGCCGCGCACGCTCCTCCAGCAAGCTGATGGCTTCTTCATAGCGCCCATCCTCAGCCAGTGCGGCGGGGGCTGGTGCTGCGGCCGGTGCGGCCGTTACGATGGCGGGAGCCGGTGGCAACACAGGCATGCTGCACGCCGCCACCATCCCCAAACCAGCAGCAACAATTGTCTTACGCATGACAAGCTCCTAACGCGCGCCTTGCGCCACAGGATGCAGAACTGCTTTCATCTGGATTGAAGCGGGACCCAGCAGCACGATCATCAGCGCAGGGAAGATGCAAAAGATCAGCGGGAACAGCAGCTTGAGCGCCACCTTGGCTGCCGCCTCCTGCGCCACCACCGCACGCTTGCGGCGCAGGTTATCGGCATGCACGCGCAAGGAGTCGCCCATGCTGGTGCCAAAGCGCTCCGCCTGCACCAGCATTGCCACCAGCGCATCGACATCTTCCACGCCGCTGCGCAGCGCCAGGTTGCGCAATGCACGCTCCTTAGAAAAGCCGGAGCGCATTTCCATCAGCACCAGCTGAAGCTCCTGCGCCAGCGCCAGGCTCTTGATGTGGATTTCCCCCGCAACCTTTGCCAGCGCACGCTCCATGCTCAGGCCCGCCTCGACGCAAATGGTCAGCAAGTCCAGCGCATCGGGCAAGCTCTCGAAAATATCGCGCTGGCGCAGTTCGGCGCGGCGTGCCAGCACACCGTTCGGGAGGTAATATCCAATGGCCGCACTGGCAAACAGCATCAGCAGAAGATTGCCGTTACGCCCCGCCAGCGATGCGACCAGCGCCGGCAAGACAAGGGCCAGCAGAGTCTTGGCGGCAAAGTAAAGCTTGGGCGCAGCCGGATGACGCCAGCCGGCATTCATGAAGCGTGTGCGCAAGGCCGATTGCTCCCAGCCTTCTTCCGGCAGCGACAGGCGGCTGAACGGCTCCGCCACGCGCGCAACCTTTTCGATCCACTCACCCTGGGCGGGCGTCGGCGCCGCTTCGGTGGCGCCGGTGAACGACTTCAGGCGCTCACGCAAAGGCCCGCTGGAGAGCGCCAGCATCGCCCACAACGCCAGGCCAGCCACCACCGCGAATACCAGCAGCAGGAACAGGATGCTGCGAAGTTCGGCTGCGCTCATACGCGCACCCTGATCACCTGGCGCATCCACACCACGCCGGCCACGATGGCCCAAGCGCCATACCACAGCATGCGTTGCCCCTGCGGGTCCTGCCACAGGATCGCGCTGTACTTCGGATTAGTCACCTGCATCGCGGCCATCAGCCCTAACGGCATCAAAGTCAGGACCCAGGCCGACATCCGGCCCTCCGCCGACATCACCCGCACTTGCGCCAGCAGTTGCAGCCGGGAGCGCGTCATGCGCGACACATTGTCCAGTAGTTCGGCCAGGTTGCCACCCGATTCGCGCTGGATCAGGACCGCAATCACCAGGTAGCGCAAGTCGGTCAGCGGCACGCGCGCTGCCAGGTTGTGCAGCGCGTCCTGCATGGTGACGCCGAAGTTGACCTCCTCGTACGTGGCGCGGAATTCGCCGCCCAGCGGATCGGCCACCTCGTCGCCAGCCATCTGCATCACATTGGCGAAGGAATGGCCGGCGCGGAGGCCGCGCGCCAGGAAGTCAGCCATTTCGGGCAGTTGCGACTCGATGCGACGCACCCGCGCGCCCCGGGCACGCAGCAATAGCATAGGCGGCGCCGCCAGCGACAGCAGGCCAACTATGATCGACGGCAGCGGTGGCATGTGCAAGGCAACTGGCGCCAGCAGGCCCGCCAACGCAGCGCCGGCCTGGATTTGCAGGAAGCGCGCCACTTGCCAGCGCAGGCCGGATTGCAGCAGCAGGCGGTCCAGTGCGGCGAGATGGGGAATGCGCCGCAGCAGGGCATTAACCGCCGGAGCTTGCGCATAGCGGCGCTCCTTGAGGATGCTGATGCTGGCGCCCGCGCTGTCGGTGCGGCCCGACATCAGCCGCAGCCGGCGTGCGATGCGCTGTGCACTGTTGCCATGGGTGCTGCTCCACCACAGCCACGCAGCCTCGCACAGGCATATCACGGCAGCGAACAGCAGCACGGAAAAACCGGTCCAGGCAAAATCCATGGCCGCCTCCTTATTCGTACACCTTGCCGGGATCGAAGACGCTGTCCGGCACCGGCACCCCGAACATGCGCAGGCGTTCGGCAAAGCGCGGCCGCACGCCAGTAGCGTAGTAATGGCCCTGCACCTTGCCTTGTGCATCGACGCCGGTCTGCTCGAAATGGAAGATCTCGTGCATGGCCACGGTGTCGCCCTCCATGCCAGTCACTTCCTGCAGGCTGACCAGCTTGCGCGTGCCGTCCGTCAGGCGCGAGAGCTGCATCACCACCGTGATGGCGGAGCAGATCTGCTGGCGCGCGGTGCGCGGCGTCAGGTTGGCGCCCGCCATGCCGACCATGCTCTCCAGCCGCGACAGCGCATCGCGCGGCGAGTTGGCGTGGATGGTGGCAAACGAGCCTTCATGGCCGGTGTTCATGGCCTGCAGCATGTCGATCGCTTCAGCGCCGCGCACCTCGCCGAGGATGATGCGGTCGGGCCGCATGCGCAGCGCATTGCGCACCAGTGCACGCTGCGTCACCTCGCCCTTGCCCTCCACGTTCGGCAAGCGTGTTTCCAGGCGCACGATATGCGGCTGGCGCAGCTGCAGCTCCGCCGCGTCCTCGATGGTGACGATGCGCTCACTGGCCGGGATGAAGCCGGACAGCACGTTGAGCAGTGTGGTCTTGCCGCTGCCGGTGCCGCCGGAAATCAGCACGTTCAGGCGCGCCTGGCCCAGCGCCTTCAGCACTTCGGACATCGGCGGCGTCAGGCTCTTGAACTCGAGCAGCTTTTCCATCGACAGCGGCTGCGCCGCGAAGCGGCGGATCGACAGGATCGGTCCATCCACCGCCAGCGGCGGGATGATGGCGTTGACGCGCGAGCCATCCGGCAGCCTCGCATCGACCATCGGGCTCGATTCATCGACGCGCCGGCCCACGCGCGACACGATCTTTTCGATGATCTTCATCAGGTGCGTGTTGTCGTGGAAGCTGATGCCGGTCAGCTCCAGCCGGCCGGTGCGCTCGACGTAGACCTGGGCGTGGGTGTTGACCAGGATGTCCGACACGCCGGGATCGGCCAGCAAAGGTTCCAGCGGCCCAAAGCCCAGCATCTCGTTCTGGATGTCGAGCACCAGCTTGTGCCGCTCGCCCTGGTTCAGCACGATGCGCTCGTCGTCGACGATGCGCGCCACCAACAGCGCCAGTTCGTGCTTGAACTGTTCGGGCGTCAGGCGCTTCAGGCGTTCCAGGTCGATGCGCTCCAGGATCATCTGGTGCATGGATTTTTTCAGTTCCTGGTAGGCGCCATCGGCCATTGCCGGCGCGCTTGGCGCCTGCTGTCCGTCGGCGCCCGATGCCAGGCGTTCTCGCAAACTCATGGTCGCCCCCCTTAATGTTCGGTTTCGGCGCGGCCAAACAGCCGGTCGAACAGGCCTTTGCTTTCGTGCAGGCGGCGCTCGGTCACCGCCTCCACCAGTTCCGCCAGGCTGCGCGCCACCGGGCTGCTGCGCGCCAGCTGCAGCAGCGGAATGCCCTGGTTGACCGAATCGGTGGCGGACAGGTAATCGTTGGGCACCGTATGCAGCACGTCGGCCCCGAGCGCCTGCTCCAGGTCGGCCAGGCGCAGCTTGCCGCCCTTTTCGTAGCGGTTGACGATCAGGCGCGTGCGCTCCTGCGGGTAGCCCAGCGAGCGGAAGATGTCGAGCAGGCGGCGGCCATCGCGGATATCGGGTAGCGCCAGCTGCAGCACCGGATAGATGGCGTCAGCCTGGTCCAGCGCACGCAGCGACAGCGCGTCGATCTGGCGCCCGACGTCAAGCAGCACGTAGTCGTAATGCTGACGCGCCACGCGCAGGATGGCGTCGATATGGTCCGGCTTCATCTGAGTGGCCAGCGCCGGGTCGTCGGCGGCCGCCAGCACGCCGTAGCCGGGCGCCACATGCACCAGGCAGGATTCCAGGAATGCCGCGTCGAGGCGGCCGATCTGGCCACAGACATCGGACAAGGTCATGGCCGGCTTCTGGTCCGACACGTACAGCGTGGCGTCGCCAAACTGTCCGTGCAGGTCGAGCAGCAGCACCTTACGCCCGGCCAGCGCCGCCAGCGCATAGCCGAAATTGGTGGCGAGGAAGGTGGCGCCGCTGCCGCCCTTGCAAGAGATGAAGGCCAGCGCCTTGCCCTCGCGTACTGCGGTCACGCCGCGCTCGATCTCGATGCGGTCGAGCGCCTCGTGCAGGGCGCGGTGCACCAGCGGCAGCTGCAGCACTTCGCGCATGCCGACGCGCATGGCGCGGATCAGCAGCTCATGCTGCGGCGCGCGCGTCAGCAGGATGAACGAGGTATCGGGATAATGCCGTGCCAGCGGTTCCAGCAGCTCGGCCTGCGCCGCTTCCACCTCGCTGGCATCAAACAGCACCAGTTCCGGCGGTTGCGGCAGCAGGCGTTCCACCGCTTCGCGCAGGTCGCGCCGCGTGGCCGCCAGCTGCAATGCTGGCAAGCGCGCCGAACCCTGCGCCGCCAGCTCCGCCTGCAACCGTTCGTCATTGCTGATCAACAGCGCGTTCATGGGACCTCCTTAGCTTGCAGGTTCAGGGGCAAGGCGCCTGGCCGGGCGAGTAGCCAAGCGATTCGGCGGCCACCAGCGTGCTGGCAGACGGCATCGCGTCCGGCACCGGCACCATCGGCAGCAATGGTTCGTACGCCAGCGCCGCACAACCGGCGCCGCTGCCGCACAAGCGCACGCGGATGAAGCTGATGCACGCCGAACCATGCGGCTCGCGCGCGCAATTGATGCGATTGGCCATGGGGCAGGCCGGCAGCAGCGGCAGCGGGGTCAGTGCACCGGCGGTGTCCTGCCACAGGTACTCGATGCGGATGTTGGCGCTGCTGACGTTAGGTGCCAGCGGAAGCGGGCTGTCATCGCTTCGGAACAGCGCCGCCTGGCGCAGCGCCTGCATGGCGGCCGGGTTGCTGAAGTCCGTGATCGCCGCGGCACGCGCCGCGCGCTGGGTCACCTCAGGCAGCGTGTTCCACACGAAGAGCAGGCGGCCATACTCGAACATGGCGAACAGCATGGGCATGAATACCATGCACACCAGGCCGAACTCGATGGTGGCGCTGCCGCGCCGGCGGGCTGCCTTAGTTGTCACGGCCAACCTCCGCATACACCGTCAAGTTCACGGGGCCATTGCCTATATCGAACACGCTCTGGCTTTGGACGGTCAACACCACGCCAATTTTGGTCGGGATGAAGCCTGGCTGCATCTCGTCGCAGTGGCCAAGACCGCACATGAACTCGATGTGCGATGCCTGGACATCGGTCCTCGACGCAGACAAGGTTTCATCAACCAGGCGGCGTGCGCTGTCTTGCGCCACAGTGAGCCGGCTGGCGTCGCGCAGGGCCTCCAGCGGCACCAGGGACAGGTAGCGCGCCGCATTGCTGGCAGCCCGGTCGGCTGCCGCGCCGTCGATGGCCAGCTGGCCCATGTTGATCGCCAGCGCCAGCAAGGGCGCCAGACCCGCCATGACCAGCGCGGCTTCGATCGCGGCAACGCCACGGCAGCGCAGGCGCTTCATCGCAACAGCTCCACATCGGTCGCCAGCGCCGCCAGCTCTTGCGCGCTGAGGATGCCGGCGAACTCGCCCGGCACTTCGGTGGCCGAAGCCTGCGCCGTCAGCAGGAAGCGCGCCACTGCCAGCACCGTGCCGTCCACATGGGCGCCGGCCGGCACCGGGCACGCCAGCAGCGGGACGTACAGCAGGCGCCGGTGCTTGCGGCCCGTGTATCCCGTTGGCGCCGTCGCGAAGGCGGTGTGGTTATAGGGCCCGCTGGATGGCCAGCTGGTGCCGGTTGCGCCGAATGCCGGCGAGGCGGGGTACAGGCTGTTCCAGTGGCTGAAGAGGAAGGGGTTGTTATTGCTCCGCCTGGCAGGACCGTAAGCCCACAGCGTGCCATACTGCGCCGGGGCCACGGCCGGCAGCGGATAGGCGCCGTCGGCTACGCTCATCAAGGGCTTGCCGGCGGCCGGCGTGCTGGAAGCCGCCGCAGCCTGTGGCGGATAGCTGCTGATCCAGCTGGCCAGCGTGCCCCGGTATTCGCGTACATTGTTGTCCGGCGGCGCCGTGTTCGGGTCGCAGGCATTGCCGCTGTAGTTGCCGAAGCGGGAATTGAGCTGCTGCCACAGGCCGAAGCTGCCATTGCGCCGCAGATGCACCGTGCCGGCCAGCGAGTGGTAAGCCAGCTTGCCGGTGCACATGAATGGCGCCACCTGGCTGTTGTCAGTGCTGGCCGGCAGAGGCGTGCTGCCGGGCGGACTGGCCGGATCAACCAGGAAATACTCGCCGCTACTGGCCCCTGCCGCCGGATTCAGCGCCAGCAGGTTGTAGGCCACGCCGAAACGGAAACCGTAATCGATACGCTCGTCCATGCCGGGTCCGTTGTAGCGGGTGGCGGTCGGGACGCTGCTCGGCGCACAAATCGCCAGCGGCAGCACGCGCAGGCCGTTCGGCCCGGCCACGGCACGCGCGCCGACGGTCGTGGCATCGCTGCCGCCCAGCAGGCGTCCGAATGCCACCGGCAGGACGGTGAAGTCTTCGCCCTGCCCGGCCATGTCTGCGCGCGCATAACGCAGTCCGCCAGGCGCCGCCAGTGCCGCATTGAATCCCAGCCAGGGGCCATCCGCGCTGGCGGAGAAAGAGAGCACGGTCGCTGACCTGAGCCTGACGCGGTCGACGCCGCGCACGTAGCGGTTGAACACGGCATCGCTGGCGGCATCGTCCGCCCGTGAGATGCCATTTACGGTGTCATCCAGCTGTTGCGCGGCGCTCAGCGCGACTGCGTCGGCGACCTGCTGCAACTGGCTCTGGCGCTGGAAAGCCATCGACAGCTCCAGCCCCAGGCCGCACACGCCGATCGCCAGCGGCAGGATCAGGGCAGTCATGATCAGTACCGAACCGCGTTCACGCTGGCTGTTCATTTGCGCTCTCCTGTGTCGGGCGCTGGCTCGCTGTAGGACTTGCGGTAGCGCGCTTGGGCTGCCGCTGCCGCCGCGCCATCGAGCCCCGCGCTCTCGCCTTCCGGCTTGACCAGATGGGCCGTGATCACGAACAGCAGTTCGCTGCGGTCGTTCTGGAAATCGGTGCTGCGGAACAGCGCCCCCAGCACCGGTATTTCGCTGAGAAATGGCACGCCCTTGATGTTGTTGACCTGCGTGTGCCGGATCAGGCCACCGATGGCAAAGCTCTGGCCGTCCTGCAGCTGCACCGTGGTGCTGGCGCGGCGCGTGGTGATCAGTGGGAAGATGGCGCGCCCACTGAAGCTGCCGTTCGTCACGCCGATGCCGTCGCGCGACAGTTCCGACACTTCCGGCGCCACCTTCAGGTTGATGCGCCCGCCCGCCAGCACGGTGGGAGTGAACTTGAGGCCGACGCCGAATTCCTTCTCCTCCAGCGTGATGCGGTTGTTTTCCTGCGCCACCGGCACCATTACTTTGCCGCCGGCGAGGAAATTGCCTTCCTGGCCGCTCATTGCCATCACCGTCGGTTCGGCCAGGATGCGCACCTGCCCGTCCTGCCTTTCCGCATCGAGCCGCAGGCTGCTGCCATTGGATTTGGTCAGCGCCAGCCCGCTGCCCAGCGTGCCGCTCAGGAAATCGGCCAGCACCATGGCGGTCCAGCTGCCGCTGGCATGGCGCAGCGACAGGCCGGCTTCCAGCTTGTCGAGCAGGGTCTTCGACACTTCTGCCACTTTGACTTCCAGCTTGACCTGCTGCGGCGCGCTGACCGCCAGCAGGTTCACCAGCCGCGTGCCGGGTGCCGACGGTTGCGCCGGCATGCCTTCCTTGCGTGCCAGCGGCTGCGGTGCCTGCCGCACGAAGGCTTGCGCCAGGTCCAGCACCTGGGCCAAGGTGGCGCCGTCGCTCACGCTGCCGCTCAGGGCGATGGCATCGGCTGCGGCGCTGACCTTGATGCCGCGCTCCTGCGGCAACAGTTCGGCCAGGCTGGCGCGCAGCGGCGATACGTCCAGCCCCACCGCCACCTCCACGACGCTGCAGGCGCCGGATTTGCCCTGCACGATCAGGTTGGTGCTGCCGATTTCGGCGCCGACCAGGTAGAGCGTATCGGGCGCCACCAGCGTTGCCTGCAGCACGTGCGGGTTGCCGATGCTGCGTCCGTTTACCGAGTCGGGCAGCCGCATCAGGGTCGACTTGCCGAGTTCCAGCGCCAGCTTGCCGGGCATAGCAGGGTTACCGCCGCAGCGCAGGTTTTCGCTAAGCGCCGGCGCGGCCGGAAGGAGCAGGGCCAGCGCGGCCGGCAGGAAGGTAAGTGCGGATCGCATGACGCCTCCTCACAGGCATTCCTTGCTGCTGCGGTTGCCGTCGATGACGCCGATGCAGTAGCGCGCCGGCTCGGCGGAGGGAGGCAATGCGGCCCGCGCCAGGCGTGGTGCAGCGGCAGCCGGTGCGACTGAGGCGGCGCCTGGCACGCCCGGTGCCGCTGCGGTATCCAGCGCCAGCACGCTATGCCGCGTTGCGCCCTGCGTGGCACCAGGCCGCGGGTCGACCTGGTTGCGCAGAACCAGCGACAGCGTGCCGACACTGCGCGCCAGGTCAAGCTGCTCGGCCTGGCCCGGCGTCACTTCCAGCGTCACGGCATTGACCACGCGCGGCTTGGTATCGTCGCGCGCCACTTCCTGCGCCACAGCCAGCACCAGGATCCGCTCCAGCACAATCTTCGACAGCGCGGTTTCGCTGGCGCCGTTGCTGCCGTTGTTCTGCGGCGGCGCATATACCAGGATGTCGACGAAATTGCCCGGCAACGCGAAGCCGGCAACGCCTACGACGTCGTTGACGCGCACGGTGATGGCCCGCTTGCCTTCTGCGATCAGGGCCGACAGGCCGCCCAGCGTGCCGGCCGGCGCCAGCTTGGCTTCCGTCACCGGCTCGCCGCGCTGCACGCTGGTTTTCAGCACGCGGCCCGCCAGCGCTGCCAGTTCGCGCTGGGCGCCCGACGGCACACTGCTGGCCGGCCATTCGGCCAGCGACACCATATCCGGCGCCAGTCGCTGGCCCAGGCCGACATCGGCCGCGGCCACCGCAATGCGCACGGTGGACGATGCAGGCTGGCGCAGCCAGCGCGAGGCCAGCAGCACAGCGGCCAGCCCCAGCGCCATGGCCAGTCCCAGCATCAACAGGGCACGCCGGCTCTTCATACGGCACCGTCGGCAAACATGCTGGACCAGGCCTGGTCCAGCGTGGCGGGATTCAGGCTCGGCACGGTGCCGGCAAAGCCGGCAAATTCCGCCACGCGTGCCACGATCTCACGTGGCAAGCTGGCCAGCAAGGGTTGCCCGCTGCCCTGGTGCAGCTCGCCGACCAGGTAGGCCAGCGCCGCTTCATCGGCCTCGATGCCGCGCGCCCGGCATTGCTGGCGCAGCAGGCTGCGGTAGCTGGCTTCTGGCAGCGGCCCCAGTGCGACCTTGTAGCCGATGCGGCGCAGCGCCGCGCCATCGAGCAGGGTTTGCGGCGCAAGATTGGTGGCGAAGGCCAGTGTCGCCTGGCATGGCACGCTGAAAGCATGGCCGCCGGGCAGCGCCAACTGGTCGGTGCCGGTATCGAGCAATTGCGCCAATCGGTTCAATAGGGCGGTGGCCGGCAGGCGCTGGCGCCCCAGGTCATCGATGATCAGCAAGCCATGGCACGCCTTGAGCTGCGGCGGCGCCAGGTAGCAGCCGCCAGCCGCATCGTGGCGCAAGTCCAGCATGGCGCCATCAAGTTCCGCCCCCAATTGCACCACGGGGCGCTGGCACAGCAGCCAGCGCATGTCGCCACTGCGGGCACCGGACGGCCGTCCCGGCAAAGGCAGCGGCGCCAGGTGGACCGCCGCGTCGTAAAGCTGGATGATGGCATTGCCCACGGCGACGGAGTACGGCACTGCCACCACGCCTTGCAGTAGGCGCCCCAGCTTGCGCGCCAGCGTGGTCTTGCCGCTGCCCGAAGGCCCGTACAGGCAGACCGAGCGTCCCGCATGCATGGCAGCACCCACCAATTCATGGATGCGCGGCGGCAGGCAATCGTCGGCAAAGACGCTGGCCACGTCGGCAGCCAGCACGGGCGGCAGCTGCAAGGCCTGGCGCTGCAACTGGGCGCGCCATGCTTCCAGCGGCACCGGCGCCGGCCCGACATACGGCGCGCGATCGAGCCACTCAGAAGCACGCTGGCGGCCGATGCCGGTGAGCTGGTACTGCACGTCGATATCGGAATCGCCACGCCATGCCACTTCGACCAGCTGCTCGCCTTGCAGTCCGTCCAGCACTTCACGCAGCACGTTGATCGATAGCCGCAGGCGGCCGGTCAGCACCGACAAATGGCATTTGCCCGCGCCCAGCAAGGCTTTCCCGGCCAGTTCCGCCAGCATGGCCGGCTCCAGGCCGGTGTCGCGCACCGTGCGCGGCGGGGCCGGCAACAGCGGCTGCTCATCGTCTGCAAAATCGATCATGGTGACCTCCTGTTGGAAACGATGATAGCCATGGGTTTCCGGGTGGATATTGAGGCGGAGCAAAGGTCAGCGATGCGCCAACACAACGGTGGCCAATGTGCCCGCCGCGATCGCCACGGCATAGGGCATGCCTTCCGCCTTGCCGCCACGCCAGCGCGCCAGTTGCAGGCAGAACAGCGCAAGCACCCCGCCCGCTATCGCGCTCAGCAGCGAAAGCTGCAGCGCCTGCCAAGGCCCGACAAAGCCGCCCGCCATCGCCGCCAGCTTGACGTCGCCGGCCGCCATGCCGCCTTTCATATAGAAGGGCAGGAACAGCAGCAAGCCCACCGCCGCGCCGGCCAGCCCTTGCCCCAGCAGCGCGGCGCCTCCGCCCAGGCGCCAGTGGAGTGCCAGCGCCAGCAGCAACCCTGCTGTCACCAGCACATTGGGGATCCGGCGCCAGGCCAGGTCCGATGCTGCCGCCTGGAGCACCAGGCACAGCAGGATGATTTCGAGTCCGCTCATGGCGAAAAGGCTGGCAACCCGGCCGCCGCCGGGCGCCAGCCACCCCATCAAGGCGTCAGCGCATCAACAACGCGACCGAAGACCGCCGACAGCTCGGTCGAAACGCTGGTCATGGCCGTCCCGACCGCGAGTGCAATCAGCGAAGCGATCAGGCCATACTCAATCGCCGTCACGCCCCGCTCATCCCTGATGAAACGCCTCACTGCAGAAAGTGCTTTCATGATGATCTCCTTCGCTAGGAAAACTCTGATGCCTGTGTCGCGCATCATTGGCTTTACTATAGGAGCCATTCCTACGGGCAAGTTGATATCGCGCAAGCTTTCCGCACAGAACTTTTTCTCGCTGTCCGGTGTTCTGTGTCAAACTGGCGGCATGGGATGTGTGTTGCAATGAGGTCGCGTTTTACATGAAAGCACGCAAAGTTAATTGCCGAGAATACAAAAAAGATTTATCCTGATCAGCTATTCTTTAGAAAGCCCCTTGCTTTGCCGCTGAGCGCCTAGTTACCCGGACACTCACATGGATTCCCTTCTGAAACATATGGTGGACATGACCGGCCACCGCGATCACACGATGCTCGACATCTCGGTGATCTCGGCGGTAGCGGAATTGGCGTCTGCCACGCAGGCACGTGTGCTGAGCATCGTCAATGTACGAGGCCAGCTCTACGTGCGTTCGCGCGCCGTGATCGAGCAAGGCCGCCCTGCGCGCATGGAGGAATACCTGGATCCGGCCATCCCCGGCGATCCGGTCAGCAACTTCCCAGCTCTGGCGCGCTGCCTGGCCCACCACGAATCGAGTGCCGACTACATGTCGCCCGAAGGTGAGCACACACTCTGGCTGCCGATCTGGATGGGTGACAAAGCCGATACTTGCCTGGAAATCGTCAATCCGACGCCGTATACCAGCGACACCATCCACATCATCGGTGGCATCGTCAGCGTGTACCGCAATTTCCAGAACCTGCTCGATTACAGCGAGCGCGACTCGCTGACGGGCCTGTTGAACCGCAAGACTTTCGACGACCAGCTGGCCAAGATGCTGCAGGCTTCAGCCGAGCACGACGTGCTGGCCGTGCCACCGGACGGCCTCGAGCGCCGCAACCCGCAAGAGCAGGAAAAGCAATGGCTGGCCGTGGTCGATGTCGACCATTTCAAGGCAGTTAACGACAAATTTGGGCATTTGTACGGGGATGAGGTGCTGATCCTGATCGCCAACCTGCTGCAATCCTCGTTCCGCGCCCAGGACCGGGTGTTCCGCTTCGGCGGTGAAGAATTTGTGGTGCTGCTGCGTTCTTCGACGCTGGATAACGCCAAGAAGATCATCGAACGCTTCCGGATGAACGTGGAACAGCACGTGTTCCCGCAAGTGGGACAAGTCACCGTGAGCGTCGGTTTCGTCAGCATCAGCGCTTATGAAGCGCCAGTGATCATCCTCGGCCGGGCTGACCAGGCGCTGTATTACGCCAAGAGCCACGGCCGCAACATGGCCTGCCATTACGACGAACTGGTCAGCGGCGGCCAGTTGCAGACCGTCGAATCCAACGATACCGCCGAATTCTTCTGACCGTCAGCCCCCGGCCAGCGTCAGGAAGCGCATCGGGTCCACCTGCCATTTCGATGGCGATTCATGGCCCACGATCTTGTCGCCGCCACCAAAGCCCAGGCCCCGCGACAGGTCGACCGTTTCAGGTTTGATGTAGACATTGTTCTTCGTGTTGAAGAACACGTTCACCTTCGGCGCCAGCAGGTTGCTTTCGTGTGGCTCGACCACCACACCAAGGCGCCCCGATTCCAGCATGACCAGGGTACCGACCGGGTAAATGCCGACACAGCGCATGAATTCCTGCACCAGTTTCGGGTTGAAATGGTGCTTGCTCCACTCGTAGATCTTGCGCAGGGCGGCCGCCGCCGGAAGCCCCTTGTGGTACACCCGGTCTGCCGTAATTGCATCGTAAACGTCAACAATTGCCGCCATCTGCGCGATCTCGCTGATATCGTCTCCTGCCAGCTTATCCGGGTAGCCGGTCCCGTCGCGCCGTTCGTGGTGGTGGCGCGTGATGTCCAGCGCCAGCGCCGGCACGTCAGGCGACTGTTTCAGGATGTTGAAGCCATCCATCGGGTGCTTCTTGATGATGGCGAATTCTTCATCGGTCAGCGGGCCCGGCTTGTTCAGGATCGCATCCGGTACCAAGGCTTTGCCGGTATCGTGCAGCAGGCCGCCGAGGCCGGCCTCGCGAATAATGTCCTGGTCCATGCCGCGCGCATTGGCAAACGCCACCAGCAGCGCGCATACGCTGACCGAATGCAGGAAGGTGTAATCGTCCTTGGACTTGATGCGCAGCAGGCCCAGCAAGGCGCCCGGGTTGCGCAGGATGGATTCAGTAATGTTCTGCACCACCGGCTGCACTGAGCCGATTTCAATTGCCTTGCCGAGGCGGGCATCGGCCATCACGTTGCGCACTACGCCGGCTGCCTGGCTGCGGATCTGCGCCGCGCGCTGCAATTCCTCGCCAAGCGAAGTCCTGATGATGCGCGAGGGCTCTTTAGCGATCTCCTCGACCTCACGCTCAGTCGCGGCCTGGGCTTCGGCGAGCGAGGGGGCATCCTCCACATCGAGTCCCTTGGACGCGTCGATCACCACATCATGGATGCCGGCCTGGACGATTTTCTGGATCTGCTCCTGGCTCGAAATCACGAAGCGGTTGCGGACGAACGGGTGTGTCATCCAGTCACAGCTCAGGTCGTGGATATACATGCCGACCTTTAACTGCGCTGAATCGACTTTCTTTAACATGGTGAGGCTCGCGAGGTATTTGCGTGAAGAACGTTAGAATAAGTATACACAATGTTATCCTACGGGAATATGGAACTGCGCCAACTGCGGTATTTTGTAGCAATCGTCGACCACGGATCGTTGTCGCGCGCTGCATTGGTATTGCATGTTGCACAACCCGCGCTGACCCAGCAGCTGCGCCAGCTTGAAGAAGAACTCGGCGCCCAGCTTGTGCACCGCAGTGCGCAAGGCGTCGTCAGCACCGACGCCGGCAAAGTGTTTTACGACCATGCCCAAGCCATCCTGAAACAGGTGGCCGACGCCCGTTCCGCCGTCACCCACTCGGCCCGCCCTTCCGGCAGCGTCACCATGGGCCTGCCGCACAGTATTTCCGGCGCCCTCGCGCTGCCGCTTTTGACCGCCGCGCGCGAGCAATATCCCGACATTACGCTGCAGTTGACCGAAGAACTGACCGGAAACCTGGCAGAACAGCTCAAAAGCGGGCGCGTTAACTTGGCCGTGCTGTTCGATGACGGCCAGCTAACGCCGTTCTCCACCACCCCGCTGGCGGAAGAAGAACTGCGGTTTATATGCCGCCACGACGCGATCTGGTTTACCGACCGCGACACGGTCACCTTGCAGCAAGCCCTGAATACCACCCTGATCCTGCCCGGCCTGCAGCATGGCGTGCGGCCGCGCATCGAAGCCATGGCGAGGGCCGCCGGGCTGGTGATTGGCAACGTCATCGAAATCAACTCGATCGCCATCCTGAAGTCCGCCATCATGGCCGGCATGGGCGCGACGATCTTGCCAGTTGCCCCCGTCTTGCCGGAAATTGAGCTTGGCCAGATGCGCAGCGTGCGCATCAACAGCCCCGCCATCAGCCGTACTGTCGTGTTGTGTGCCTCCCGCAACATCCCCTTGACCAACGCCGCCAACGCGATCGCAGCACTGACGCAGCGAGTCGCCACCGACCTCTGCCAGCGCAACACCTGGCCCGGCGCCCGCCTGCTTGCCTGAGTTCGTGTCCCACCATGGGGTCACACCCGAAATGAGACACGGGCTCGGCAACTAATGCCTGAGCTCGTGTCCCGTTTAGGGTGTGACCCCATGGTGGGACACGAGCTGGACCGTTAGGTCAGCTTATGCCTTGCAAGTATGCGGCGCAAGGTGCCGTCTGATCGCATTGATTCCAGCGCGCGCTGGAACTGGGCGATGTCGGTATCGTCGAAATCCAGTGAACCGGCCAGCCAGGCGGTGGTAGTGCGTAATGGCGCGCTCGTTTCGAAATCGCCTTCACGAGACCCGTGGCCTTTCAGGGATGCAGAAATGATACGACGCTCGCCGAATGCGGCATCGGCCATCCCGCCCAACAGGAAGCGGTGCACTTCGTCGATCGAACTGGCCTCGACAAGGTGCTTGAAGCCTTGCTCTTTGAGGATGCCGGCCTGGGCGGCGCCGCGCAGCAGGGCTATGCGTTTCTCCTTCATCTGCTCCACAGGCAGCAGCTTGCCGCGCACTGCCAGCAATACATAGTTTTCTTCGAACAGCGGCACCAGCCAGCGATACTGCGCCTCACGTTCGGGCAGGCGGGTCAGCGGGTAAATGGCAGTGGCCGGCATGGTCGTGGCCAGGAATTGCGCGCGGCGCCAGGGCACGAACTGGGTCGCGGGCTGCACGCCAGCCCGCTTGCACAGTTCCGCCACAACTTCCTGCAAGCCGCCGGGCTCGCCGCCCTCGTGCACCAGCGAAGGCAAGTGGCTGGTCACCAATTGCATCTTGCGCGCCACACCAGCCAGCGCGAGCCCCGGGCTGGCCAAAAACACTGCTGACGCTGCCAGTATTCTTCGTCTAGCTATCATTTTTTCTTATACCCCCATCCCCAAACCGTATTTCCGTATACGTAAAGTAACCCGTAAACTTAAAAGTTGAAAAGGCCTGCAAACCCGCAGGTTGTGACTTAGGCAAGGACGCGCTTACCCGGCGCCGACCTGGCCAGGCACGCACCGAATCACGAATTTTGGAGACAGCCACCATGCCAGACGGCAGCAACTCGTCCGTACTCAACGACGTCACCCTCGACGACAAATACACTTCCACCACCGGTAAGGTCTTCCTGTCCGGCATCCAGGCGCTGGTGCGCTTGCCAATGATGCAACAGCTGCGCGATGCGCGCGACGGATTGAACACCGGCGGCTTCATCTCCGGCTACCGCGGCTCCCCGCTGGGCGGCCTGGACGAGACGCTGTGGAAAGCCCAGAAGCATCTGGAAAAGCACAATGTGCAATTCGTGCCGGGTGTGAACGAAGACCTGGCGGCGACCGCCGTCTGGGGCTCGCAGCAGGTTGACCTGATCGGCCCCGCCAAGTACGACGGCGTGTTCGCCATGTGGTACGGCAAGGGTCCGGGCGTGGACCGTTGCGGCGACGTCTTCAAGCACATGAACCATGCCGGTACGTCCAAGCACGGCGGCATCCTGCTGGTGGCCGGCGACGACCACGGCGCCTACTCGTCCACGCTGCCGCACCAGTCGGACCACATCTTCTCCGCCTGCATGATCCCGGTCCTGTATCCATGCAATGTGCAGGAGTATATCGACCTCGGCATCCACGGCTGGGCCATGTCGCGCTTCTCCGGTTGCGCCGTCGCCTTCAAGGCGCTGGCTGACACCGTCGAGTCGAGCGCGTCCATTGATGCCGACCCGTTCCGCGTCGAGGTGAAGATCCCGAAAGATTTCGTGATGCCTGAAGGCGGCTTGAATGCCCGCCTGTCCTCGATCCCGCTGGGCCAGCAAGCGCGCAACCAGGAAGCGCTGATGCAGGACTACAAGATCTACGCGGCCCTGGCTTACGCCCGCGAGAACAAGCTGAATCACACCACCATCGATTCCAAGGACGCCAAGCTGGGCATCATCGCGTCCGGCAAGTCCTACCTGGATGTGCTGGAAGCGCTGGAAGAACTGGGCATCGATGAAGCCATGGCCGCCAAGGTTGGCCTGCGCCTGTTCAAGGTTTCGATGCCATGGCCGCTGGAGCCGGATTCGGTGCGCGAATTCGCGCAAGGCCTGGACGAAATCCTGGTGGTGGAAGAAAAGCGCCAGTTCGTCGAGTACCAGCTGAAGGAACAGCTGTACAACTGGCGCGACGACGTGCGTCCGCACATCATCGGCAAGTTCGACGACAAGGGCGAGTGGGTTGCCCCGCGCGGCGAATGGCTGCTGCCGCCGAAGGCTGACTTCTCCGTGTCGCAAGTGGCGCGCGTGATCGCGGGCCGCGTGGCCCGTTACATCGCCGACGCCTCGATCCAGGACCAGATCAAAGCCCGCCTGTCCTTCCTGGAAGCGAAAGACGCTGTGCTGAAGAAGGCGATCGAGACCCCGTTCCGCCCGGCTTTCTACTGCTCCGGCTGCCCGCACAACACTTCGACCAAGGTACCGGAAGGCTCCTTCGCGCTGGCCGGCATCGGCTGCCACGTGATGGCGACCTCGATCTACCCTGAGATGAACAAGCTGACCACCCATATGGGCGGTGAAGGCACGCCGTGGATCGGCCAGGCTGCCTTCAGCAAAGTGCCGCACGTGTTCCAGAACCTGGGCGACGGCACTTACTTCCACTCCGGTTACCTGGCGATCCGTGCTGCCGTGGCGGCGAAGGTCAATATCACCTACAAGATCCTGTACAACGACGCGGTGGCAATGACCGGCGGCCAGCCGGTCGACGGCACCGTGTCCGTGCCGATGATCGCGCAGCAGATGGCTGCCGAAGGCATCAAGCGCATCGCCCTGGTGACCGAAGACCTGTCGCGCTACACCGACCGCTCTGCCCTGCCGAGCATCGTTTCCCTGCATGACCGCAAGGAGATGGACGCCGTGCAGCGCGAACTGCGTGAACTGCCTGGCTGCACCGTCATCATTTACGACCAGACCTGCGCCGCCGAGAAACGCCGCCGCCGCAAGAAGGGCGAGTTCCCTGACCCTGCCAAGCGCATGGTCATCAACGAAGCCGTGTGCGAAGGTTGCGGCGATTGCGGCATCCAGTCCAACTGCGTCTCGATCCTGCCGAAGGAAACTGAATTCGGCCGCAAGCGCGCCATCGACCAGTCTTCCTGCAACAAGGACTTCTCCTGCACCAAGGGCTTCTGCCCATCCTTCGTTACCGTTGAAGGCGGTTCGCTGAAGAAGACCAAGACCGGCACCGCGAAGAATGACGACTGGGGCGATATCCCTGCGCCAGCCCTGCCAGGCATCGAGCAGCCGTACAACATCCTGATCAACGGCATCGGCGGCACCGGCGTGATTACCGTGGGCGCCCTGATGGGCATGGCCGCACACCTGGAAGGCAAAGGCGCTTCCGTGCTGGACATGACCGGCATGTCGCAGAAGAACGGCTCCGTGACTTCCCACGTCAAAGTGGCGAAGACTCCGGCCCACCTGCGTGCGCAGCGCATCGCCACCGGCGAGGCAGACCTGATCCTCGGCTGCGACATGCTGACCTCCGGCGCCTATGATGCCGTGTCGAAGATGCGCCCGGGCCGCACCTTCGCCATCGTCAACCAGCACGAGCAGCCGCCAGGCACCTTCGCGCAGAACGCCGACTGGCAGTACCCGGCTGAAAGCGTGGAAGCGCTGATCACCGAATCTGTCGGCGGTGCGCAATCTGTGGACTTCATCAACGCCACCAAGCTGGCGACTGCGCTGATGGGCGACTCGATTGCTTCCAACCTGTTCATGATGGGTTACGCCTGGCAGAAAGGCCGCATCCCGCTGAGCGAAGCCGCGCTGTTGCGCGCCATCGAGCTGAATGGCGTGGCGGTGGAATCGAACAAGCGCTCCTTCCTGTGGGGCCGCCGTGCTGCGGTGGACTTCAAGCGCGTGGAAAAGATTGCGACCCCGGCCCAGGCCGTCGTGGTGCAGATGCCACAGTCTCTGGAAACCATCATCAAGAAGCGCGTCGAGTTCCTGACCGCCTATCAGGACGCCAACTACGCTGCCACCTATGAAGACCTGGTGCAGCAGGTGCGCTCGAAAGAGACCCTGCTGGGCCTGGGCAACAAGCTGTCGACCGCGGTGGCCAAATCGCTGTTCAAGCTGATGTCCTATAAAGATGAATATGAGGTGGCACGCCTGTACACCGATGGCCGCTTCGTGGAGCAGCTCAAGTCCCAGTTCGAAGGCGACTTCTCGCTGAAGTTCAACCTGGCGCCGCCTCTGTTTGCGAAGAAGGATGCCAAGGGCCACCTGGTGAAGGCGGAATACGGTTCGTGGATGTGGAAGGCGTTCCAGCTGCTGGCCAAGTTCAAGGGCCTGCGCGGCGGTGCTTTCGATATCTTCGGCTATACCGAGGAGCGTAAGATGGAACGCGCACTGATTACCGAGTTCCGCGGCGTTATTGCTGAGCTGCTGGCCGGGCTGTCGGCGGCTAACCATGAGCAGGCGGTGGCGATTGCCAACCTGCCGGAGAAGATCCGTGGCTTCGGCCATGTGAAGGAAAAGGCTGTGGCTGAGTACAAGATGGCGAAGGGCAAGATGATGGCTGCTTTCAAGAGCGGCGGTCATGCGCACGCTGCTTGAAACCGGAAAACCAGTGTCAGACCCGCAGGGTCTGACACTTGACCCGCGGCCGCCGCTGGACAGGTGTCTGACCCTGCGGGTCAGACACCGATCTACCGGTTTTGCTTGACTTGACGTTAACGTAAACGTCATATAATCAAAATTCCCCCGTTCCAAGGAACACAAAACATGAACGACCTCGCCAACGCCAAGAAACTGTCCGCTGAGCCAGAGCAGGCCAAGACCGCGAACAAAGTCCGCTTTGTCACCGCCGCGTCCCTGTTCGACGGCCACGACGCCTCGATCAACATCATGCGCCGCATCCTGCAATCGCAGGGCGCCGAAGTGATCCACCTGGGCCACAACCGCTCGGTAGACGAAGTAGTGACCGCAGCCCTGACCGAAGACGTGCAAGGCATCGCCATCTCGTCCTACCAGGGCGGCCACGTCGAATACTTCAAATACATGATCGACCTGCTGCGCCAGCGCGGCGGCTCGCACATCAAGGTGTTCGGCGGCGGCGGCGGCGTGATCGTCCCGAGCGAAATCAAGGACTTGCACGACTACGGCGTGACCCGCATCTTCTCCCCGGAAGACGGCCAGCGCATGGGCCTGGTCGGCATGATTCAGTGGATGGTGCAGCAGTGCGACGTCGACCTGTCCACCTACTCGCCGACCAAGCTGGACGCCATCCGCAGCGGCGACATCGAACAACGCCATCGCCCGCTGGCCCAGCTGATCACCGCGCTGGAAAACGGCAAGGCTTCCGACAAGCTGCGCGCCGAACTGGCGGCGGCCGCCAAGACTGCCACCGCGCCAACACTGGGCATCACCGGCACCGGCGGCGCCGGCAAATCTTCACTGACCGATGAACTGATCCGCCGCATCCGCCTGGACCAGGGCGATGCGCTGAACATCGCCGTGATCTCGATCGACCCATCGCGCCGCAAATCTGGCGGCGCGCTGCTGGGCGACCGCATCCGCATGAACGCGATCAACCCATGGAACGGCAAGACCCGCGTCTTCATGCGCTCCCTGGCGACCCGCGAAGCCGGTTCCGAAATCTCCCAGGCCCTGCCTGATGTGATCGCAGCCTGCAAAGTGGCGGGCTTCGACCTGGTGATCGTGGAAACCTCCGGCATCGGCCAGGGCGACGCCGCGATCGTGCCGCACGTTGACGTTTCCATGTACGTGATGACGCCGGAATTCGGCGCCGCATCGCAGCTGGAAAAGATCGACATGCTGGACTTCGCCGACTTCATCGCGATCAACAAATTCGACCGTAAGGGCGCACAGGATGCGCTGCGCGACGTGGCCAAGCAGTACCAGCGCAACCGCGAAATGTGGAGCAAGCGTCCGGAAGAAATGCCAGTGTTCGGCACCCAGGCTTCGCGCTTCAACGACGATGGCGTGACCGCCCTGTACCAGGGCCTGCTGCCGGTGCTGGCATCCAAAGGCCTGGCTACCAAGCCGGGCGTACTGCCAGCCACCGAGGTGCGTTTCAGCTCCGGCAAGAACGTGATCGTGCCGCCGGCACGTGCGCGTTACCTGGCCGAGATCTCCGACACTGTGCGCGGCTACCACAAGAAGACCCAGGCGCAAGCCAAGCTGGCGCGCGAACGCCAGCAGCTGCAGGAATCGAAGCGCATGATGGCTGTCGCGGGCAAATCGGTAGCCGACTTCGACGACCTGATCATCGAACGCGACCACGCCATGGACGGCAGCGCCAAGAAACTCCTGGCCCAATGGCCTGACCTGCAGCAGGCCTACGCTGGCGACGAATACGTCGTGAAAATCCGCGACAAGGAAATCCGCACCGGCCTGGTACAGCACACCCTGTCCGGCACCAAGATCCGCAAGGTCTCGCTGCCGAAGTACGAAGACCATGGCGAGCTGCTGCGCTGGCTGATGCTGGAAAACGTCCCTGGCTCCTACCCGTTCACCGCCGGCGTGTTCGCCTTCAAGCGTGAAGGCGAAGACCCAACCCGCATGTTCGCGGGCGAAGGCGATGCCTTCCGCACCAACCGCCGCTTCAAGCTGGTCTCGACCGGCATGGATGCCAAGCGCCTGTCGACCGCCTTCGACTCCGTCACCCTGTACGGCGCCGACCCGGCGATCCGTCCTGACATCTACGGCAAGATCGGTAACTCCGGCGTGTCCATCGCGACCCTGGACGACATGAAAGTGCTGTACGACGGCTTCGACCTGTGCAACCCAAGCACTTCGGTGTCGATGACCATTAACGGCCCGGCCCCTGCGATCCTGGCGATGTTCATGAACACCGCTATCGACCAGCAGGTCGAGAAGTTCGTCACCGAGAACAAGCGCCAGCCATCCGAAGACGAATACCAGAAGATCAAGGACTGGGTGCTGATGAACGTGCGCGGCACCGTGCAGGCCGACATCCTGAAGGAAGACCAGGGCCAGAACACCTGCATCTTCTCGACCGAGTTCTCGCTGAAAGTGATGGGCGACATCCAGGAATACTTCGTGCACCACCAGGTGCGCAACTTCTACTCGGTGTCGATCTCCGGCTACCACATCGCGGAAGCGGGCGCGAACCCGATCTCGCAGCTGGCTTTCACGCTGTCCAACGGCTTCACCTTCGTGGAAGCCTACCTGGCGCGCGGCATGCACATCGACGACTTCGCACCGAACCTGTCATTCTTCTTCTCCAACGGCATGGACCCGGAATACACAGTGCTGGGCCGCGTGGCGCGCCGCATCTGGGCCGTCACCATGAAAGAGAAATACGGCGCCAACGACCGTTCACAGAAGCTGAAGTACCACATCCAGACTTCCGGCCGCTCGCTGCACGCGCAGGAAATCGACTTCAACGACATCCGCACCACGCTGCAGGCGCTGATCGCAATCTACGACAACTGCAACTCGCTGCACACCAACGCCTACGATGAAGCGATCACTACGCCGACCGACGAATCCGTCCGCCGCGCACTGGCGATCCAGCTGATCATCAACCGCGAGTGGGGCCTGGCGAAGAACGAAAACCCGAACCAGGGCGCCTTCATCATCGAAGAACTGACCGACCTGGTGGAAGAAGCGGTGCTGCAGGAATTCGAACGCATCGCGGAACGTGGCGGCGTATTGGGTGCGATGGAAACCGGCTACCAGCGCGGCAAGATCCAGGAGGAATCGCTGCTGTACGAGCACAAGAAGCACGACGGCTCGCTGCCGATCATCGGCGTGAACACCTTCCGCAACCCGAAAGGTTCGGAAGCGCCGGCCACGATCGAACTGGCCCGTTCCACCGACGATGAAAAGCAATCGCAGCTTACCCGCCTGGCGGACTTCCACGCCCGCAACGCAGACGTGGCACCAGCCGCCCTGGCAGCGCTGCAAAAAGCCGCCATCGACAACGAAAACGTGTTCGCCAAGTTGATGGACGCAGCGCGCGTCTGCTCGCTGGGCCAGATCACGACCGCGCTGTTCGAAGTCGGCGGCCAATACCGCCGCAACATGTAATCTCAAATCCCGTCTGACCCTGCGGGTCAGACGGGACGGCCATCCGGCCGGTTTACCGGTTTTAGTGGAAGAACAGCCACACCAGCAGCAGCACAATCCCCGGCACCCCGAGCAGCCAAGCCAAGAAATACTTCCCCATGACAGCCTCCCTGAAAAAGAATATGTCATCAGGCTAAAGCCCGCACTGCAGGCCGTCAGTTAGCTGAAGCACCTCCACCCCTCGCCCGCTTGCGTCACCTTGAGCTATCATTTGATTATTTGACAATGATGCGGGGATTGCAATGGCGGTAGTGTTGGGACCTATCCTGAAGTTCTGTGGCTGCGCCGACGGCATGTGGACCGTCAGCGCGCTGGTCGTCTGGACCGGCGACGTAGCGCCCGCGGTAACGGCTGCCGTATTGCCCGGCGCCGCCGCCGAAGTACGCACACTGGCCGTCGAGCCGCGCCGCTTGCGCACCCGCTTGCATAAGCGCGCGGTGCATACCGTCGAGAGCTGGAAGTTCACCATCGAGCAGCACGCCGCACGCGAACAGCAAGTCCAGTACATCGTTGATGGCCAGGCTTTCACCTTCGTCGTGCCGGCGCGCGACAGCGCTCCCACCTGCGCCTACACCTCCTGCAACGGCTTCTCCGATTACAAGAAGATGAAGGATATCCCGCAGGACCCGGTCTGGAACAGGATGCACGAAAACCATGTGCAGCGTCCGTACCACCTGCTGCTGATGGGCGGCGACCAGATCTACAGCGACGCGATGTGGACCACCACGGCCCTGAACGACTGGGCCGCCGCACCGAACGACAAGAAGCTGGCCAACAAGCCCATTACCAAAACGCTGCAGACCGAAATCGACGATTTCTTCTTCGGGAACTACCTGAAGGTGTGGGCCTACCCGCACGTGGCACGCATGTTCGCCAGCGTTCCTACGGTCATGATGTGGGACGACCACGACATCATCGACGGCTGGGGCTCGTACCCGGACAAATTCCAGCAATCGCCTGTCTTCAAGGCGATCTTCAACGTCGCGCGCGACTACTTCCTGCTGTTCCAGCAACACTGCGCAGCGCAAGCCGACGTTCCCATGCGGCTGCCACAGCAGCCAGGCTTCACCAAGGCCGTCCGCTTCGGCGATTACGGCTTGCTGGTGCTAGACCTGCGCAGCGAACGCACGCCGGACGTGGTCATGGGCCAGCAGTCGTGGGACGCCGCCTATGCCTGGCTGGAGGCGCAACAGGATTGCAGGCACCTGCTGCTCATGTCCAGCATTCCCGTCGTCCACCCCGATTTCAGCACGCTGGAAATACTGCTATGCGCCCTGCCCGGCCAGCAGGAACTGGAAGACGACCTGAAAGACCACTGGCTAAGCCGCACCCACCAATGGGAGCGCCTGCGCCTGATCCACCGCTTGCAGGAATGGTCGCAGCGCACTGGTGGCCGCGTGACCATCCTTTCCGGCGACGTCCATGTAGGCGCTATCGGCGCCATCGAATCAAACCAGAAGCAATACCAGGGCAAGCCGATCACGATCCACCAGTTGACATCGTCCGGCGTGGTGCATCCGCCGCCACCTGCGATGGCACTGTTCTATCTCGAACATGTCGGCGACAAAGTGGAGCAGCTGGAAGGCGGCATTACAACCGCCATGTACAAATTTCCCGGCACCTCGCATCGCTACATCGGCGCCCGCAACTACCTGAGCCTCGAACCGGACCGCGCGGAAGACGGCCGCTCGCGCAACCGCCTTTGGGCTAACTGGTATGTGGAAAGTGAGCCGCAGCCCTACCGGCAGGCGATCCTGCCGCTGGCGGAGTAACTAACCAGCGACAGGGCCAGTCGTCGCACCGGCCAGCAACAGTGGTTGCCACAGTTCCTGCAGGCTGACAGCGGGCTTGCCGTTGATCAGGGCCAGCAGCATTTCAGCCATTTTGGCGCCGGCGGCGCGCGCATTGGGCTGGTCGATGGTGGTGACGTCGATGTCGGCCAGGGTGTCGGCCATGCTGCCCCAGACGATCAGGGAAATCTCCTTGCCTATGGCGATGCCCGCGTCGAGCAGGGCACGCACTGCGCCGACGCCGGCCAGGTGATTGTCGACCACGACGGCTGTCGGGCGCGGTGTCGCGGCGAGAAGCGCCTGCACAGCGGCGTATCCGGCGCGGCGGTCGATGCAGTCATCGACCAGGTGGCGCGGATCGGCGGCAAGTCCGGCGCCGGCAAGCGTGTCGAGAAAGCTGTCGCGACGCTGCGCGGCAAAATTCATCGCCAGCGGCGCGCTGACCATGGCGATGCGCTGGTGGCCCAGGGACAGCAAACGCTCGAGTGCCATGCGGATGCCGGCTTCATTATCGTAATCGAACCAGGCGTACGGCGCATCGAGCTGCGTGCGGCCGTGGGCGATGAAAGGGAAGCCTGCCTTGGCGAGGTAGGCGATACGCTCGTCCTGCACCAGCGTGCGGCTGACCACAAGACCGTCGACGCGCCGGCCGCGCACCATTTGCTCGTAGGACGGCAGCTCGTTCGCTGGCGACACAGGCGCGATGATGAAGTTCATGCGCCTCTGTTCCAGGGCCTCCGACATCCCGCCCACCACTTCCAGGAACATGGCATCTCCCAGGTCGGCCGGCAGCAGCGGGTAGATCGTGCCAAACACATTGCTGCGGCCAACGGCCAGGCTGCGCGCCATTGGATTGGCTTCGTATCCAAACTCGCGCGCCGCGCGCAACACACGCTCTCGCGTCAACTCGCTGACTTCGGGGTAGCCGTTCAGCGCGCGGCTGACGGTAGTCTTCGACATGCCGAGCTTGTCGGCGAGGCTCTTCAGGTTCATCGTGAAATTATAGCCGGAGCCTCCAGCCCGTCGTCACTGCCATCGACGGCACGTTTGAAGAAGTACAGCGTGACCAACACGATCGCAATCGGCACCAGCGTTAGGTAAAACGCGAAATGGCCGCTGAAAGCGCCGAACACATAGCCGGTGATCAGCGAGCCGGTGGTACCGCCCAGCGCAGAGAAAATTACCAGCAACCCGGTCATTGCCGAATGCTGGTGCTTGGGCAGGGAGCTGAGCATCACTGAATTGATGCCCGGGTAGACCGGCGCCATGAAGAGCCCGATCAGCGGGAACAGGAAGGCCGCCAGCGGCGCATCGGTCCATGCCGCGCCCGGCGCAACGGCCACGTCGTGCGTCATCGGCAGCGCAAGCAGGACCACTGCGCCCATGCCGAGCAGGCAGCCGTTCATCACCGGGTACCAGTTCATGCGACGCATCAGGACCCCAGCCGACAAGCGCCCTGCGGCCAGGCAAGCGGCGAATATGCTGGTGACTTGCACGCTCATTGCGGCCGGGAGATGCAGGATCTCATTGTTGAAGGTCGGCAGCCAGGTGCCCACGCTCTGCTCAATCAGCACGTACAGGAAGGCCGTCAGCACGAACACGCACACCAGCGGCTTGAAGAACAGTTTGAGCATGGCCGCAAATTCCTGCGGCAGGCTGCGCGCTTCCGGCGGCGCGGCCAGCCGCTCGTCGAAGGGCGTCGCGAGCAGCAGCATGAAGGTCAGCGCGCACAAGCCGGCCAGCACCCAGTACACGTGCAGCCAGCTTTGCGAACGCGGGTCTGCCGAATCGATGAAGAAACTGAACACCCAGTAAGCGCACAGCACGCCGACCATGAAGAACCCTTCCAGAGTATTCATGATGCCTGCATGCTGGCGGCGGTCAGCGGCGACCAGGCCAAGCGTCGAGTAGACCGACACTTTCACCAGCGCGAAGGAGATGCCGACGCACAGGAACAGGACCTTGGTCGTCGCAAACGACGGCAGCAGCGGCATGGCAAGCGCGGCGCCGGTCACGATGGCAAGCCCGGCCAGCATGGCCTTCTTGTAGCCGATACGCGGCAGGAAGCTCGCCACCAGGAAGGACACCACGGCAATCGGCAAATCCTTGAAGCCCTCCAGCACGCTGGCGGCGGACTTGCTGACGCCGTAGTTGCTAATCACCTGCAGGATCACCGTGCCAACGCTGTTGAGCAGGATGGCGAAGGTGAAATAGATCAGGAACAGGACCCAGATGATGCGCCGGTTTTGCATAGTGTCTCCATTGTATTTTTGAATTGTTCCAGTCCCGGGATCACCGTGTCAGCCTGCCACAGCGTGGCCGCCTGGCCTACACCAATGGCAACCATGCCAGCCGCCTTGATGGCGGTGACGCCGGCCACGGCGTCCTCCACGCCAACGCAATCGGCCGGGTCTACGCCCAGTTCCGACGCAGCGCGCAGGAAGATTTCGGGATCGGGTTTGCCGCGCGCGATCGTCGCCGCGTCTACGACATAGTCGAACTTATCGGTGATGCCGAGGCTCTCCAGCACCGTGAAGGCGTTCTTGCTGACCGACGCAAGGCCCACCTTCAAGCCTTGCGCGCGGCACCAGTCCAGTGCAGCGACCGCGCCGGGCAGCAGGTCGGCGGGCGACATTTCCGCGATCAGCGTCCTATAGTGCTCATTCTTGGTATCGGCCAGCGCACGCTTCTCGGCATCGCTGTAGCTGCGTGGCGCACCGGCCAGTATCAGCTCCAGTGAACCCATGCGGTCAATGCCCTTCAGGTTTTCGTTGAAGGCTTCGTCGAAATGCACCTGCTGCGACTGCGCCAGCTTTTGCCAGGCGAGGAAGTGGTAATGGGCGGTATCGGTGATCACACCATCGAGGTCGAAGATAACGGCTTTCATGCAAGCTCCTGTACCGGCGCAGCCGGAGTAACGGTTACCGGCACGCCACGGTGCTGGAAGGCCAGTGCACTGCCGCGCAGCAGCGTGTACTGCGTGCCGCCGGGGCTGACGCGCACCTGCAGCAGGCTGCCGTGCAGGTGGATGCGGAACTGGTAGTGCTGCCACTGCTTCGGCAGTGTCGGCGCAAAACGCACCTCGCCATTCACCACCCGCATGCCGCCAAAGCCGTAAGCCACACCGAGCCAGGTACCAGCCATGGCGGCGGTGTGCACGCCGTAGTGGGTATTGCCGTGCGTGTTGTCCAGGTCGAGCCGCGCCGTCTCCATGAAGTAGTCGTAGGCCTTGCCTTCGTAACCCACTTCGGAGGCGATGATGCTGAAGATACAGGACGACAGCGAGGAATCGTGGGTGGTCACGGCCTCGTAGTAATCGAAGTCGCGCTTCTTGTCTTCCAGCGTGAACTGCTCGCTCAGCAGCAGCAGCGCCAGCACCACGTCGGCCTGTTTGCAGACCTGGTGGCGGTAAATCACCATCGGGTGGTAGTTCAGCAGCAGCGGATATTTGTCGGGCGGCGTGCCGGCGAAGTCCCACACTTTCTTGTCGAGGAAACTGTCGTCCTGCGGGTGGATGCCGAGCGCTGCGTCGTATGGCAGCAACATGGCTGCAGCGGCGCGGCGGAATTCTTCCAGCTCGCCGTCCTCCAGCGCAACGGCCGCGGCGATGCGCGCCCATTCCTGCGGATGTTCGCGCCCGATGCGCTCGGCGACCGAGGCGGCAAACTGCAGGTGCAGCTTTGCCATCGCATTGGTGTAATAGTTGTTGTTCACCAGCGCGGTGTATTCATCCGGGCCGGTCACTTCATTGATCACGAAGGCGCCGGCACGGTTGTAGCTGCCGATGCCGAGCCAGATGCGCGCGGTCTCGAGCAGGATCTCGGCGCCGTACTGCAGCAGGTAGGCATCGTCGCCTGTCGCGTCCATGTACTGCTTGATGGAGTAGGCCACGTCGGCGTTGATGTGGTATTGCGCGGTGCCGGCCGGGAAGTAGGCTGAGCATTCCTCGCCGGCGATGGTGCGCCATGGGTACAGCGCGCCTTTGGCGTGCGACATCTGGCGCGCACGTTCGCGCGCGGCGGGCAGGCCGGCATAGCGGTACTCCAGCAGCTTGCGGGCGATTTCAGGCTTGTTGTACAGGAAGAAGGGGAAGATGTAGATCTCGGTATCCCAGAAATAGTGGCCTTCGTAGCCCTCGCCGGTCACCCCCTTGGCCGAGATATTGGTCTTGCCGTCGCGGCCCACCGATTGCAGCAGGTGGAACTGGTTGAAGCGGATGCCTTGCTGGAGCGCGTCGTCGCCGGCCACTTCCACATCGGCCTGGGCCCAGAAGTCGGCCAGGTAGGCTTCCTGCTGCGCGGCGAGCTTGTCGAAACCCTGGCCGCGTGCCGCTTCCAGTTCAGCGCGCGAACGGGCCAGCAATTCATCAGCGGCATAGTCGCGCGAGCTGTAATAGCAGCCGTATTTCGCCAGGCGCACCGCCTGGCCATCGTGCGCCTCAACGGTGTAAGACTGCACCAGGCGCGAACCTTCGGCGCGTTGGGCGAAGCTGTGCTGCTGGTCGATCACCTGTGCCGCTGCCGACACCAGCGTGAAACCGCTGTTGTGGGTGCGCTGCTGCAGGGCCGCGAAATGCGGGGCCAGTTCGGTGCCGGCCAGCGCCAGCGCCGGTCCGGTCGTGGCGGAACCGACGCGCGGATCGTCGCCTGCTTCCAGGTTGCGCACCACGCCATCGATCGTGCATTCCAGCCGGACGGCGCCGTCGAAGCCCAGCGGCGTGACTGTGAACTCGATCGCGAACAGGTGCTTGCTGGCGAAGCTGACCAGCCGGCGGCTGCGCACCTGCACGCGGCGGCCCGATGGCGCCTGCCAGACGATATCGCGCTCCAGCAAGCCAGTGCGGAAGTCGAGGCGGCGCTCATAGCTGTCGACACGGCCTTGCAGCAGATCGAAACGCTCCTCGCCAATCCACAGCGCGATGCCTTTCGCATTCGGCACATTCAGCATGAACTGGTTGTTGCGCGCCAGGCCGTAGGCATTCTCCGGATACTGGATCGGCTCCGACTCATAGAAGCCGTTCAGATAAGTGCCGTCCAGCGAAGTGCCGGCCGGGCCGGCATAGCCTTCTTCCGGCGTGCCGCGCAAGCCGATGTAGCCATTGCCCAGTGCGAACAGGGTCTCATCCAGGAAATTCGACGCCGCATCGAAGGACGTTTCGCGGATACACCAGGCATCGAGGGGGTAAGTGTGCTGCATCTTCATCCTTTTTTTGATTCAAACCGGTTTGGATTCGGTATAAAAAATTTTTAGGTGGCACGGACGATCAGCGCCGTCGGCAGCGTTTCGGAAGACACGGGACGCCCCTCCAGCAAATCCAGCATCTTCTTCGCCAACAGCACGCCGCCATCGCGCAGGTACTGGTGCACGCTGGACAGCGGCGGCACGAAGCTCACTGCGCCCGGCGTATCGTCGTAGCCGATGACCGACACCTGCTCCGGCACGCGCACGTCGCGCTCGGCCAGCGCACGGATCGCGCCCATCGCCAGCAGGTCGCTGGCGGCAAACACGCCGTCGAACGACAAGCCTTTCTTCTTCAGCAGGGCATCCAGGCAATCAAAGCCAGCTTCGAAGGTAAACGCCTTCGGCCGCATGATGTGCACGCTGCCCTGCCCGCCCAGCGCGTCGATAAAGCCCGCGCAGCGTTCCTGCACCTCGGCGTGATCCACATCGCCAAGGAACAACACCTTCTTGCGCCCCAGTTCGATGAAGCGCTGGGCGACACTGGTGCCGCCCTTGCGGTTGTCACTGCCGACTACCACCGTGTCGGAACCCGCCTCAGGCGCGCCCCACACCACCAGCGGCTGGCTGCGCTTTTTGAGCGCGGTCACCGCTTCGCCATGCGAACCCTGGCCCAGCAGGATCAGGCCGTCGGCGCCTTGCACCGGTGCCGTGTCCAGCAACTGCCGCGAGGTCAGCACCACGCTGTAGCCGGCTGTCGTCAGCTCCTGCGTGATCCCGCCCAACAGCTCCAGCGGGTAAGGGTCAGACATCGGCCGGCCCTTCTCAGGTGTCATTTCCACCACAACTGCCACCGAATACGAACGCCCCATGCGCAAGTTGCGAGCGCTCACATTCAGGCGATAGCCCTGGGCTTCCGCAATCTGGCGCACTTTCTCCCGCGTTTCTTCCGTTACGAGGGGACTGCCACGCAGGGCGCGCGACACGGTAATTTTCGAAACCCCTGCCAGTTTGGCGAGGTCTTCCATAGTTTTATTGACAGCCATGCGGGGCATTATGACAGATTTCCAAACCCTGCAACAAGAAAATGACATCGATAACATTTCGTTTGACATCGATATCATTTCTTGTTTCAATGGCTAGGCCTTGGAAGCCGAATCACATAAAACGAAAGAAGAGACACGTATGAAAAACCATCGGAAGTTCCTGTTGTCGTCCATCTCCATCGCTGTACTGACCTTGATTGGCCAGGCCCAGGCCGCGGAACAGGAAGGCCAGCAAGCAACGGCGGAAGCCGCGCCAGCCCCGGCTGCGGCCGACGCCGCCGTCCAGAAAGAGATCCAGCAAGTGGTCGTGACCGGCGTGGCCTCTGCCCGCGGCGTGCGCAAGCTGGACTCCGCCTTCTCCATCACCACCGCATCGGAAGAACAACTCAAACAAGCCGCCCCGATCAGCACCGCCGACGTCATGAAGCTGGTGCCGGGCGCGTTTGCCGAATCCACTGGCGGCCAGTCCGGCGCCAATATCCAGGTGCGCGGTTTCCCATCCGGCTCCGATTCGCCTTTCGTGTCGGTGCAGATGCAAGGCAATCCGCTATACCCGGTCTCCACCCTGTCCTTCTTTGAAGGCTCGTCGGCCTTCCGCCTGGACGATACCATTGAACGCGTGGAAGTGCTGCGCGGCGGCCCGAGCACCATCTTCTCCAGCGGCCAGCCGGGCGCCACCATGAACTTCATCCTGAAAAAAGGTTCCGACACGCCGGAAGGCTCGGTACGCTTCACCACCGGCACCGGTGAACTGCGCCGCGTGGACGTCTTCTACGGCGGCAAGATTTCCGATGGCTGGTACGGCACCATCGGCGGTTTCTACCGCAACACCCACGGCGTGCGCGACTCCGGCTTCCCATCCGATGACGGCGGCCAGGTCACCGCCACCCTGACCCGCAAACTGGACCAGGGCGAAGCGACCTTCTACGTGCGCCGCACCGATGACAAGAACGCCTTCTATACCGGCGTGCCGCTGATCTCCAGCGACGAAGGCCGCACCATCAGCGAGTTCCCCGGCTTCGACCCGCTCAAGGGCACGCTGATGAGCAATGAAATGCGCCGCTTCACCGTGGAAGCTGGGCCGGGCAAGACCCTCAATTACGACCTGGGCGATGGACGCGGCCTGAAATCCACCGTGCTCGGCATGGAATTCGACCAGAACTTCAATGGCTGGAATGTCTCCAACAAGTTCAATCACTTCGACGGCGACCTGAACACCATCGCCATGTTCACCGGTAATAACCCGCTGTCCATGTCGGCCTATAACACGGCCGCGCTGGCAGCGCACGGCGGCACTACCGCCACGGCAACCTACCTGGATGGCACCCCGGTCGCGGGCAACCAGCAGGTAGTGCAAGCCGGCTTGTGGGCAGTCGAGAAAAAGCTCAAATCGTTCACCGACGAAATCCGCGTCAGCAAGGAGTGGATCAAGGACAACACCCTGACCGTCGGCGGCTACTTTGCCAACTACTCGTCGGACGACGTCTGGTACCTGGGCAGCAGCCACCTGATGACTGCCGTGCCGAACGCACGCCTGATCAACGTCAAGCTCGACAACGGCGTGATCGTTTCCAACAACGGCAAGGATGGCAGCGTGTTCTACGCACCGGTCGCTTCCTATGACGGCAGCAACACTGCGCTGTACATTGCCAACGAATGGAAGGTCAACGACAAGATCAAGATCGACGGCGGCGTGCGCCGCGAACGCCAGAAACTGGATGCCACGATCTCCAACCTGACCACCGGCGATACCGACAACAACCCGCTGACCGTCTACAACAACAATACCTCGATGCCGACCGGCGCCAACACGGCGCTCAGCCGCAAGGACTCCGCCAACAGCTTCACCGTCGGCGGCAATTACAAGCTGGCCAAGGACATGAGTGTGTTTGCGCGCGCCAATATGGGCCACACCTTCATCGCCTTCGACGACCTGCGCAATGCCGGCACCCAGGCCAAGGTGGATGACCGCAGCTTCCTGCCGACGCCGAAGATCAAGCAGTACGAAGTGGGCTTCAAGACTGCCGGCCAGTTGTACAGCGCCTACATCAACTACTTCCACACCGATTTCCAGGGGATCGCCTTCCAGCAGATCCTGTCGAACGGCACCATCCTGAATTCGGTGTCCGGCTCGAAAGGCGATGGCGTGGAAGTCGAACTGGCAGTGCGCCCGATCCGCGACTTGTCGCTGAGCCTGTCCGGCAACTGGCAGGATTCCAAGTACAAGGACAACCCGCTGACCGAAGGCAAGCTGGTGCAGCGCCAGCCGAAGCTGCAATACCGCTTCACGCCGACTTACCGCATCCCGATGGGCGAGAACAATTCGATCAAGCTGTACGGCACTTACACCCACGTGGGCGACCGCTGGGCCGACCAGTCCAACCTGCAATACCTGCCTTCGTATAAGACGGTGGACCTGGGCGCGCTGGTCACCATCGGTGACAAGATCGAGATCCGCCTGAGCGGCAACAACGTTACCAACGAGCTCGGCCTGACCGAAGGCAACTCGCGCCTGACTACAGGCGGCAGCGGCCCGATCAACGCCCGTCCGTTGTTTGGCCGCAGCTGGGAGCTGTCGCTGGCCTATCGCTTTTAAGTCGTACCCTCCCTCGTAAGCAGTTCCCCTCCGGGCGTCGCAGGATTTTCCAAGGCTGCGGCGCCCTTTTTTTGCTCAAATCGAGCTCTAGCATTCACCGTTGTCTTGGCCCAGGCCTGCTCGGCCAAACAATCGGCAAATTGCTTAATGTTGCAGCCTGAGCAGCGCGTCCCTGGCCGGCGCAAAGCCCCCAGCCGCTGAACGCTCATACAGCGCACGCGCCTTTGCCAAATCTTTTGGCAGCAATTCGCCGGCCTCATAAATTTGCGCCAGGTCGTGCTGCGCGAGGCGGTTCTGCGCTGCGGCGGCGTCGATAAGCAACTGCAAACCCCGATGCCTGTCGCCTTCGTCCATCTGGATCAGCAAAGTCCCCAGCATACCTTTGGCGCGTGGTTCGCCTTGTGCGACCGCTTTCTCGAGCATTTCAAACATCAGCTCGTCGTCGCGCATTTCATCCGGTACGTCGAGCAGGATCATGGCCAGGTTCACCTGCGCGCCCGCGATGCCTTGTGCGGCGGCCTTTTTGGCCCATGCAATCGCCTGCCCGGTGTCCGTCTCGACATGCTGGCCAGTGGCTAGAACAACCGCCAGTTCGGTCTGGGCCGGCGCATAGCCCAAGGCAGCCGATTGACGCAGCAGTCTCAGCCACTCGGGGATATCTTTGGCGAGGCCCGCGGCGCCCTCAAACTGGTACCAGCTCATCCGATAGATCGCCTCAGGATCGCCAGCGGCCGCCAGCGCCCTGGTTTTCTCAAAGCGAGCGACTTCCTCCGCTGGCGTTTCGCCGCCCTCGAGCGTCCAGACGTACATCATTTTCGTCCAGGTAGGCGCGTAGCGCCCGATCGTTTCCGGCGAGGCGAACAGGCATTTCGCCAAGCCGTCCTGGGCCGCCAGGTCCAGCAAGGGATGGCCGCTGGACTGCTCCACCTTGGACTCGAGCACCCTACCATCCATACCGATCAGGTAGGACAGGGTAACTGCTCCCTCTTCCCCGTTCCGCAGCGACTCTGCCGGCCACGCCGGCTTGGCGCAAGTCTTCAGGTTCGCGGTCAGCTTATCCATCGCAGCCGAGCTCTTGGCGGCAGCTTCAGCAAACTGGGGCAGGCTGAACAGGCACGCCAGCACAGCTGGCAAGAATTTCAACGGGCGCATCGATCGGATTGCCAGGTTGTAAATATTTCCCGACTGTATCACTATCGCCCAATGGCGCCAAGGGCGCCGGTTTCGGCAGCGCCCACATTTTCAGGAATTGCTGATACGGCTTCATGACATCCTCCACCAGGAACTTGTGGCCTGCGGCTGGGCGATATCGAGGCCTTCGCCGATCATCGGCGTTGCCAGGGTCTGGCCGCGGGCGGCAGCCAGGGCGGTGATCTGTTCGAACGGGTCGTCCCAGCTATGCATCGCCAGGTCGAAGGTACCGTTGTGAATCGGCAGCATGACTTTGCCGCGCAGGTCGATGTGGGCCTGCAAGGTATCCTTCGGCTGCATGTGGATGTCCGGCCATTGCGGGTCGTAGGCGCCGGTTTCCATCAAGGTCAGGTCAAACGGGCCGAAGCGCTCGCCGATTTCCTTGAAGCCTTTGAAGTAGCCGGTATCGCCGCTGAAAAACACCTTCAGGCCGCCGCTCTCGATCACCCACGAGGCCCAGAGCGTCTTGTTGCCGTCCCACAGGGTGCGGCCGGAGAAGTGCTGGGCCGGGGTGGCGGTCAGCTTCAGGCTGCCAGCCGAAGCCGATTGCCACCAGCCCAATTGCTGCACCTTGGCCGCCGGCACGCCCCAGGAGACCAGGGTGTCGCCCACGCCCAACGGTGCCAGGAAGTGTTCGGTCTTGGCTTCCAGCTCGCGGATGGCGGCGTAATCGAGGTGGTCGTAATGGTTGTGCGACAGGATCACGCCCTTGATTGGCGGCAGTTCGGCGATGCTGATCGGAGGCGCATGGAAGCGTGCCGGACCGGCCCACTGCACCGGCGAAGCGCGTTTGGAGAAGACCGGATCAGTCAGCCAGAACTCGCCATTGAGCTTCAGCAGGATGGTCGAATGCCCCAGGCGGAACAAAGTATTGTCAGGCGCAGCCAGCAGCTGTACGCTAGTGAGTGCTTGCATCGGCAACGGCTGGGCGGGCACGGTATTGGCCGGTTTATTGAAAGTGAATTCCCAGAAGATCTTCAGCGTCTTGAGAAAACCCGGCTGCTGGCGCGGAGCATCATTCCGGTATGCAGGGCGGGAATCGGCAGCATTGCAAATAAGGCTAGTCATGATGGGTTTGCTCCAGTCGGCAGGGTTCGCACAAAAAGATTACACTACACAGTGTAGTTTCGACTTTGAGAAAAGTAAACTACCCGGTGTAAAATATTCTTTATGAACCAACCCGACAAACTCACCGACCGCAAGCGCGCTGCCATCATCACGGCCGCCATTGCCGAATTCCGTGCCCGTGGCTTCGAAGCCACCAGCATGGACCGCATTGCGGCCGCCGCCAGCGTTTCCAAGCGCACGGTGTACAACCACTTCGCCAGCAAAGACGAACTGTTCGAACAAATCCTGCAGGAGTTATGGGATTGCAGTGCCGCGCTGAACGCCATCGGCTACCAGCAAGGCAAGTCGCTCAAGCCGCAGCTGATGGAACTGATGCGGCAAAAGATGGCCATGCTGCGCGACGACTACTTCCTCGACCTGGTGCGCGTCGCCATTGCGGAAGCGATCCACGCACCGCAGCGCGCCGGCGACATGATGACCAAACTGGGCAAGAAGGAAGAAGGCGTGGCCAGCTTCCTGCGCGCAGCACAGGAAGACAAGGCGCTGAAAGCGGGTGACCCGTCTTTCATGTCGCACATGCTGCAAGGCCAGTTGAAATCGTTTGCCCTGTGGCCGCAAGTAGCCATGGGCAAGGCACCGCTGACGCCGCAGGAACAGGAGGCGGTCATCACCGCCACCGTCGAAATGTTCCTGTCCTACTACGGCCTTAATTGAAGCGTACCGCGTACACCGGCGGCAGCGTGGTGGAAATGGTTTGCCAGTGTTCGCCGCCATTGGTGGAGAGCCAGGCGCCGCCCGTGGTCGATGCCATCAGCAGGGTCTTGCCATCGTCGGCCACCGCCAGCCCGTGGCGGTACACCAGGTCGTAGCAATGCTCCTGCGGCAGGCCGCCGCGCAAGGTGCTGAAACTGGCGCCGCCATCGCTGGTGCGGTTGACGGCCAGCGCCGCCGCCACCGGCACCCGCTGCTGGTCGGCCACGGCCGGCACGAACCAGGCCGTCCTGCCGTCGCGTGGATGGACTGCCACCGCGAAGCCAAAGCTCGACAGCGGCGCCGTGACTTCTTCCCAGCTTTCCGCGTTATTGCGCGACTGCCAGATGCCGTTATGGTGCTGGCACCACAGCACGTCCGGCTCGGCAGCGCAGCGCACGATGCGATGCGGGTCCTGCACCGCGCCGTTGTCCTGCATCTCCGGCGGCATGTAGCGTGCTGCCATGCCCTTGGTGCGCAACTGCCAGCTGGCGCCGCCGTCGCGCGTCAGCCAGGCGCCACCGCACGAGACGCCGACCAGCACCGCATTGCTGTCGCGCGGGTCAACGCAGATGCTGTGGATGCCGGGCACGTCGTAGCCGCCGCCAAACCATTGCGTGCGCTCCGGGACGTTCCAAAGCGACTCCACCAGTTGCCAGCTTTCACCGCGGTCGCTGGAGCGGAACAGGCCACCCGGCAGGGTGCCGGCCCACAGCACGCCCGGCTGGTCCGGGCCGCCTGCCTCCAGCGACCAGATTTGCCTGAGGATCCAGTCCACCTTGTCGGCGCTGTCCTGCGGCTTGGGTGGATAGGCCGGCACGGCAATCTCCTTCCACTCCGCGCTGCCGCCATCGCGCCGGTGCATTTTGGCGCCAAAGTGTCCGAGGTTCAGGCAAGCATAGGTAGCGCCATCGCGCGCATCGTGCAGCACCATCGACACCGGGTCGCCGAAAAAGGATTTGTCCTCTTCCAGCTTCCATTCGCCATTGCGGTAAGCCAGTTCGAACAAGCCTTTGCGGCTTGCAATGAAAGCGCGGTCTGCCATGTTGTCATCCTCCGGATAAGGCTTGCAGCACGTAGATCTTGGAATCACTGCGCAGTGGCTCATCGAGCTCACTGCGCTTGCCGTCGATGAACACCACGACGTTGGCACGCAGGCGGCCTTGTTCGTCCAGGACGTAGGCCCCCAGGCGCGGGTTTGCAGCAAAAGCCCCGTCCAGCGCTGCGCGCAACGTCGCTGCCTGGGTCTCCAAAGCGGGAACCGGCAGGAAGCGCGCCAACTGCTGGGTAAAGATGATCTGGGCCATGGGAAAGCTATTCTAGCGCGCTTTGGCCTACAATAAACCCGTGTGCATAACCGGAGCCACACATGGGCATCACCCCGCAGGAACTCGAGCTGTTGATGCACGAAGTGGAGCAGGAAGACCCGATCGACTTTGCCGACCTGCCCTTCAATGAACAGGAATTGCGCGAGCTGGTCGCCAGTCATTTGTGCGAAATGGCGGACGCCATGGAAAGCTTCAGCGAAGAAGACCGCCGCCTGACCTTGCTGGCGGTGGCGGCCAAGCTGGTGCTGGAAAACCTGGTGCTGCACGTACAGCTGCTCAGGCGCCACGGCTTGCCGCTCAACGAACAGACTTCCGCCCTTCTGTCACGCCTGCGCAAGCCCGATAGCTGAACGATCAGGCCAAGGTGGCGCGCGTGGTCAGGTTGCGCGCCAGGCGCAGCATGAAGCGGGCGTCGCTGCGGTCCCATGGCGTAAAACGCGGCAGCTGGTAGTGGTCGATGTCGTCGCGCGCCCGGCCCCAGGCGGTCGACACGGCCGCTTCGAAGCCAAGCTCGCGCACCATCGCCACATGTTCCGGGCCATAGTCTTCGCCCGGTTTGCCGTTCGGATAAGCGAACAGGGGGACGGCTTGCCCGATCAGCGCTTCCAGTTCGGCGCGGCCCTGCGCGATTTCGTGCCGGGCCTCGGCTGGCAGCAGGCTGGTCAAAATCGGATGGTTGACGGTGTGGGCGCCAATGCCCATGCCGGCATCGCGCAGGCGCAGCAGCCGGGCGGTATCCATCATCAGCTCATCCGGCAAGGGCTGGCCGATACAGGCCGCCACTTGCGAGACCTGGGCCAGGCGTTCGCCGAGCGGCAAATATTTCAGCTGGCCGATCACGGCCACGATGGCGGCGCGCCGGCTGTCCGGTGTGTCGACCTGGTAGCGGCCCAAGCCGAGTGGCTCCAGGTCCAGCTGGCCGGGCGGGGCACGGCGGATCGCTTCGATCACGGTGTCGTTCCACATGCGGCCGCCATTCAGGAAGCCGGTGGCGATGAAGAAGGTCGCATGCAAACCGGCCTGCTGCAGCAAAGGCAGCGCCACGTCCGCATTGTCGGCATAGCCGTCGTCGAAAGTGATGCAGGCCGCGCGCGGCGGCAGTTTGCCGGCGCGCGCCAGGCGCACCGCTTCCAGCAACGGGAGCACATTAAAGCAGGACTTCAGCAGGCGCAGCTGGCGCAGGAAATCCTCGCGGTCTACCTCGCCCGGAAAAATCGGGTCGCGCTGCGGCAGCACACGATGGTAAATCAGGATCGACAGGCCATTGGCGCCACCGGGCGACAGCAGGCGCAGCAGGAAGCGGCCGGTCACGGCAATCGGCAAGGCAGCTGTACTCATGTGGTTCCGTTGTTTTCTGCCAGCGGCCCCGCGCCGCTGGGCGCCGCAGCCGGCACGGCACTGGCAGGCGCCGCCCGCCGTGCTTCCAGCGTGCGCTCCACCAGGGCGCGCGCGGCAACAATGATCGCCATGACGAAATAGGGAACGTCGAAATAGGCCAGGCTGAGGAAGGCCCCGCCGACGAAGAAGCCGATCAGCGCCACCTTCATCATCGTCACCAGCTGGTGCGCCCAGGACAGTTCTTCATCATCCTTGGTGCGCTTGCTCACCCAGCTTGCGCTATGCCAGGTCATCCCTCCCAGCAGCAGGTAAAGCAGCAGGCCTACCCAGCCATGTTCGCCCAGCACCTGGAAGTAGATGCTGTGCGCGGCATGCACATCGGTCGGGTCGGGCGCATACTTGCTGAACACATTCCTGTCATAGATTTCGAACCCGCCGCCGACGATGGGCCGGTCTTTTGCCAGGTTGTAGGCCATGGTCCAGGCGTTGATACGGCCCATTGCGGATGAGTCTGCCTGGTAGGTGCTGATGGTGTTCATGCGCTCATGCCATTTCTCGGGCATCAGCAAGAACAGGAAAGGCGCGGCAAAGATCAGCACCAGCGTCAGCTTGGCCTTGTGCGGGCTCTTCAGCCACAGGAAGCCGGTCATCGCAATGATCGCCAGCAGCGCGCCGCGCGAATAGGTTCCCAGTGCGGCAGTCGCGGACAGGATCATGGCGGCAATGAGCCCGCGCTTGATCCATTTATTCTCCGTGTTCAGGAACAGGTAATAGGTCAGCGGAATCAGGATGACCAGTGCCAGCGCCATTTCATTATTGCCATCGATGAAGCTGCCGGTCGGTCCCCACACGCGGTATTGCCCGCCCGTCGCCAGGGTGAAGATCCCGCCTTTGATGCCGTAGTAGCCAAGCGAAACGAAAATGGTCCAGAGGATCCAGTTGATGTCCTTGCGCGAGCGCATCACGACCAGGACGAACAAGGTCATCAGCGCAATCTTGTTCCAGCGCGACCATAGACCGCCGATCTGGTCGGGATTGATGGCGAAAAGCGAGGTCACCGAGGGCCATAGCGCGAACAGGATGAACACCACCACCACACTGCTTTTCGGCAGGCGGAACTTGTCCCGGTTGATAAACACGGAAATGATGAAGGCGCCGGCAATGATGGCGGCAAACGGCATCGTGCGGGCAAAGCCCCAGCCCTGGGTGTGGGCGTTCATGACGCTGATCCAGACCCACATGACGCCGCCGAAAATGGGCTGGCGCAGGATGAAGGGCAAGGATCCCAGGACGATCAGGGTGACGAGGATGTCTCTCATGGCATTACCGCCAGGGCCGCTTGTGCACGGCGTTGAAGGATGGAGTCAAACAGCTGCAACTGGCCGGCCGTGGTGGCGTCCCAGCTGAATTGTTCGGCATAGCGGCGGGTGGCAGCCCGCTCCGGCGCGGCGGCGCGCAGTGCCTGCACCGCCTGCACCACGCCGGCAGCGCTGCGCTCCTGCATCAGCAGGCCTGCCTGCGGCACCGCCACCACTTCCGGCGTGCCCCAGACGCGGCTGGCGATCGCCGGCGTGCCGCAGGCCATGGCCTCCAGCAGCACATTGGCCCAGCCTTCGCGGCTCGACGCCAGCACCATCGCATCGGCGGCGCCATAGATGGCAGGCAGCGCCGGCTGCGGTACGGCGCCCAGGAAGCGCACGCGGCTGGCCACACCCAGGTCGGCGGCCAGCTGCTCCAGGCGCTTGCGTTCGACGCCGTCACCGGCAATCAGCAGCGTCACGTCCGGCAAGCTGGCCAGCGCCTCGATCACCAGGTGCTGGCCTTTCAGCGGCACCAGGTGGCCGACGCACAGCAGGGTGTAGCCGTCCAGGCCGAGCGCGGCGCGCTGCTGCGCGCGGTCGCCGGGCTGGAACAAGTGCAGGTCGATGCCGTTGCGCAGCGGGACAATTCGCTGCTCGTCCACCCCCAGTTGCACCAGCTCGTCTTTCAGCGCCCGGCAGACGGTCACCAGGCCGTCGGCGCGCGCGGCGGCCCAGCGGATCAGGCGGCGCGGCACCGGGTATTGCGGCAGCAGGCTGATGTCCGAGCCGCGCGCCGTGATGCTGACCGGCTTGTTGAAATACTTGCCCAGCATGGCTGCGGCCACGCCATCCGGATAGAAATAGTGGGCATCGATCAGGTCGAAATCGTAGCCTTCGTCGAGCAGCCGGCCCAGGGCCCTCTTGCCGCTCTGCGCCAGCAGGAAAGGCGCCACATTCATGCCGACCTTGGGCAGCTGCAGGTAGCGCGGGTGCTGCACCTGCAGGCCGTGGCGCTGCTCGGACTGCGGCACGCGGGCAAAGTTTGCGTACTGGCCAAAACGCGGGTGCTGCAAGGGGAACCACGGCACCGGCGCCACCACGCGCGCCTGCACGCGGCCGCTGGCAACCAGCTGGCGCAGGCGCGTTTCGACGAAAATGCCGTGGCCCGGCTTGACCGCGTTCGGGTACAGCGTGGTGAAGGTGACGATTTTCATGGCTGCGCCAGCTTACCTGCCTGGCCATCCAGCTGGCCACGCAATTGGCCGTTCAGCTGGCCATACACCTTGCGGTAGCGCGCCACGCTGGCGCCCCAGTTGCGCTCGTTTTCCACGAAGGCGCGCCCCGCTGCGCGCAAGGCCGGCCAGCGCTGCGGCATTGCCAGCAGCGCCAGCACCTGGCGCGCCAGGGCCTGCGCGTCGCCCGCGGCAAACAGCACGCCGGTGCTGCCGTCTTCGATCAGTTCCTTGTGGCCGCCCACGTCCGACGCCACCATCAGGCGGCCCTGGGCCATCGCTTCCAGCGGCTTCAGCGGCGTCACCAGGTCGGTCAGGCGCATCTTATGGCGCGGGTAGCACAGCACGTCGACCAGGTTGTAATAGCGCTGCACCTGGCTGTGCGGCACGCGGCCGGTGAAGACCACCTGCTGCTCCACGCCCAGCGCTTTGGCCTGGGCCCGCAGCGCCGGCTCCTGGTCGCCGCCCCCCACCAGCAGCAGGCGGACGTCGGGGCGCTGCGCCAGCATGGCCGGCAGCGCGTCGAGCAGGATATCCAGGCCTTCATAGGCGTAGAAGGAGCCGATGAAGCCGAGCACGGTCTTGCCGTCCAGGCCCAGTTGCGCCGCCAGTTCTTCGTCGCGCGCGCCGCCGACGCTGAAGTCGCCGATGTCCACCGCATTCGGGATGACTTCGATCTTGCTGGCGGGGATGCCGCGCGTACTGGCGATCTCGGCGCGCAGGCCTTCGCAAATGGTGGTGGCAAAATCAACGCGGCGCAGCGCCCAGGTTTCCAGGCCCCGCGTCAGGCGGTAGCGCAAGCCCCATTCCTTGCTGGTGCCGTGGTCCACGGCAGCGTCCTCCCAGAAGGCGCGGATCTCGTACACCACCGGGATGCCCAGCTTGCGGCCCACGCGCAGGGCAGCCACGGCGTTCAGGGCCGGCGAGTGCGCGTGCAGCACGTCCGGCTTGACCTCTTGCGCCACTTCCAGCAGGCGCGCGGCCAGCGCGTCGATCACCGCCACCTGGTTCAGCACCGGCAGTTTCGACCTCAGGCCGGTCGCCGGCGGGGTGCGGAAAAATTCCAGGCCGTCCACGCATTCGCGCAAGGCATCCACCTTGCCCTGCTTGGGGCCGGTGATGTGGAAAGTTTCCCAGCCCAGCGCACGCTGGCCGCGCAGGATGGAGCGCGTGCGGAAGGTGTAGCCGCTGTGCAGCGGGATCGAATGGTCGAGGACGTGGAGGATGCGGATGCTCATGCCTGCATTTCCTTGCGCAGGAAGGCTTCAAACATCAGCACCGTCCAGATCGGGGCGCTGTAATCGCGCCGTCCGCTCTGGTGCATCTCCACCATCTCGCGCAGGAAGGCCTGGTTGAAGATGCCGGTGGCGGCCAGGTTCGGGCCCAGTAAGGCCTGCTGCACGCGCTCGCGCAGCGGGCCGCGGAACCAGCCGGCCAGCGGCACGGCAAAGCCCTGCTTCTTGCGGTACAGGATATCGTGCGGCAGGTACTTTTCCATCGACCGCTTGAAGATGTACTTGCCTTCGCTGCCGCGCAGCTTCATCTCCGGCGGCAGGCCGGAAATCCATTCGACCAGCTTGTGGTCCAGCAGCGGCACCCGCACTTCCAGGGCGTGCGCCATCGAGGCGCGGTCGACCTTGGTCAGGATGTCGCCCGGCAGGTAGGTCTTCATGTCCAGGTACTGGATCATCGACAGCGGGTCGTCGGTCGGCGCGTTGGCGGCATGCCCGCGCATCACGTCGATGGCGCGGTAGCCCTGCAGCTGCTGGCGGAAGCTGTCCGAGAACAGTTGCTTGCGCATGGCATCGGTCATGATCGACACGCCGTGGAAGTATCCCTCCACCAGGTCGCGCGACAGCGCTTCGAAGGTGGTCTTGGCGCGGAACACGCGCGGCGCCCAGTCGGCCTTCGGGTACCAGCGGCCCAGGGTGCCGAACACCGGCTTGCGCAGCGCTTCCGGGATGCGCCCGCGCACGCTCTGCTCCGCCATGGCGTAGCGGTAACGGCGGTAGCCAGCCAGGTTCTCGTCGCCGCCGTCGCCCGACAGCGCCACGGTGACGCGCTTGCGCGCCAGCTGGCATACGCGGTAGGTCGGGATCGCGGAACTGTCGGCATACGGTTCGTCGTACAGGCCGGCCAGGGTGTCGAGCAGGCCGTAGTCGTCGGTGTCCACAGTTTCCACAAAATGGTCGGTGTGGTACTGCTGTGCCACCTTCTGCGCATACTCGGATTCGTCGAAGGCCTTGTCGTTGAAGGCGATCGAGCAGGTATGCACCGGGCCGTCCGACTCGCCGGCCATCATCGCCACCACGGCGGAGGAATCGACGCCGCCGGACAGGAAGGCGCCCAGCGGCACCTCGGCCACCAGGCGGATCTTCACCGCTTCGCGCAGGCGCTCCACCAGCTCGCCCTGGGCGTCGCTCTCGGTCATTTTCTGGTGCAGCTTGAACGGCACGTCCCAGAACTGTTCCGGCTCGGCCAGCGGGGCGCCGACTTTCTGCGTCAGGCGGAAGCCGGGAGAGAGCTTGAGCGCGCCCTTGTAGATGGTCTTCGGCTCCGGCACGTAGCCGTAGGCGAAATAGTCTTCCACTGCACGCGGGTCGATGTCGCGCGGCAGCGACGGATGCATGCGCAGCGCTTTCAGTTCCGAGCTGAAGGCGAACCAGCCGTCCGGGGTCATGGCGTAGTACAGCGGCTTGACGCCCATGCGGTCGCGCGCCAGGAACATCACCTGCTTGTTGCGGTCCCACAGGCCGATGGCGAACATGCCGCGGAAGCGGTGCACGCAATCCTCGCCCCATTGTTCCCAGGCATGCACGATGACTTCGGTGTCGCTCCTGGTCTTGAAGGTGTGGCCAAGCGCCTTGAGTTCCGCAGTCAGCTCGCGGTAGTTGTAAATCTCGCCGTTGTAGCACACCATCACGCTGCCGTCCTCGTTGCCGAGCGGCTGCTGGCCCATGGCGATGTCGATCACCGACAGGCGGCGGTGGCCGAAGCCCACGCCCGGCTCGACATAGGTGTCGCCCTCGTCAGGCCCGCGATGGTGCTGGGTGTCGTTCATGCGGCGCAGCAGCGCCTCGTCCACTGCGCGCCCGCCACGCGCATCCATGATCCCGGTTATTCCGCACATGATGGTACTGCCCTTCTGGTCTTGATCTTGCGTTCGCACAGGACGTCGTACATGTCCTGGTAAGCGGCCACCATGGCCGGCATGCTGTACTTGCGCAGCACCCGTTCGCGGCCGGCCAGTCCGTGGCGGCGCGCCAGCTGCGGCGCCTCCACATAATGCTTCAGCGCGGCCGCCATCGCGGGCGCGTTGGACGGCGGCACCAGCTGGCCGGTGACGCCGTTGTCGATCACTTCCGGGATGCCGCCCACGCGCGTGCCCACCACGGGCAGGCCGGCTGCCATCGCCTCCAGCGCCGCGCCCGGCGTGCCCTCAGCCAGCGAAGGCAAGGCGAACATGTCGAAACTGCGCAGCAGGTCCGGCACATCGTTGCGCGTGCCCGGCAGCCACACCGCGTCGGCGATGCCGGCCGCGGCGGCCTTGTCGCGCAGGTCCTGCAGCAGCGGCCCGTCGCCGATGATGGCCAGGCGCAGGCGCTCGCGCTGCTGCGGCACCAGGTCGCGCAGCAGCACGAAAGCCTCGAGCAGCGTGGCATGGTCCTTCACGTCCTGCACCCGGCCTACGCTGCCGATCACGATGTCGCCGTCCTGGAAGTAGGGACGCGCTTCGCCCTCGCCGCGTACGCGGTAGCGCTCGGTATCGATGCCGTTTGGCAGCATGCGGCTCTTGGCGGCCGGCACCCCGATGACGGCGCGGTTCCAGTCTTCCATCGCGGCCGAGTTGGCGTAGCAGACGTCGTAGAACGGCAGCATCAGGCGGCGCAGCAGGTTGTGCTTGCGGTTGGTGCCGTGCGGGTCGCCGGCATCGCGGCCATGCGCGCCGTTGACGCGCACCGGCACCCCGGCCAGCAGCGCGGCCGGGCCATATTCGATGGCGGCCAGGTTATAGCTGTGCAGCACAGCCGGCTGCAGCCGGCGCAGCAGCTTCCACAGCGCCACATGCGTCGGCAGCGAGAGGCCGGGCTGCTTGTCGAGCACGTGCACCGTGACGCCGGGCTTGCTGATGCGCGCCGCAAACGCCGGGTTGGCGCGCGTCAGGCACACCACCGCGTGGCGGTAGCGCTCGGCTGGCATGCGGTTGATGCGCTCGACCATGAGGTTCTCCAGCCCGCCGAAGTCGAGCATGTAGGTCAGGTGGACGATGAGCGGGGTGTCGTTCATGTTGCGCGTCACTGGCGTTGATTACTGGCCAACAGCACATCCAGCGGCCCCAGGTTGGCAGCCAGGAATCCGCGCAGCGCGTCCCGGGCGGCGGCAGGGTCTTCGTCGTAGGGTGCATAGACCATCACAACGGCGCCATCGCCGTTGCCTGTTGTCAATTTTTCCTTGACTTGTAATATTTTGCCAACATAATCGTTGCTGGTCAATTGCCCGCCGATCCAGTACCACTGCCACACCAGCAAGCGGTGGCCCTCATAGCCCAGCTGGGCTTCGCGCACCCGCAGCCGCCGCCCGTCCAGCGCCACCTCGTATGGCAGCACGCGGTTTTCGCGGAACGCCGACTTATGCCCGCCGAAGCGGTTGACGGCGCTGATCATCTTGCCGCCGTCGGCCTGGTCGCGGTAATACAGCACGGTCAGGCCGACCGGCTTGGCCAGCTCGAAACTGCGCTGCAGGGTGGCGCTCGGCGCTGCAAACTGGGGCTGGTAGTCCTGTAGGGCGGGTGCGGCCTTGCTGGGCGAAGCAAACTGCTCGAGGCGGACCGGCGGCACGCTGCGCTGGCGGTATTCCAGCCAGGCGGCATAGGCCGGGCTCGCGGCCAGCACAGCAGCAACGGCCAGGGCGGCGCCGCCCAGCGCTGGCCACGGCAGCGGCGGCGCGGCGGCCGGCGCCGCCGGGGCCGCGGCCGGGTGCGGCAGGTGGTCTTCGCGCCAGAAACTGCCGATCCAGAACAGCAGCAGCATCACCACGCCGAAGAACAGCCAGCCATAGATCAGGTGGTCGACCCCCACCGCCAGCGTCATGTCGCTCAGGTGGCCGATCATCACGATCAGGTAGGCGCGCGCGCCGTTGGCCAGCACCGGCACGATAACCGAGGCAAGGATGAACAGGGCACGGCGCCAGGTGCTGCGGTAGCTCAGGTAGGCGAACAGGCAGCCCAGGGTGATCGACGACACCAGGTAGCGCAAGCCGCTGCACGCTTCCACGACCGACCAGTTGCCGCTCGGGATAGAAAAGTTATTGCCGTCGCGCAGGACCGGGATGCCCGTCAGGCGCAGGGCCCACACCGTCATGTCGGCGGTGAGGTTGATCAGCGGCGGAAGCAGGGCCTCGCCAAACGGTACCGCGAACAGCACGAACAGCAGCGGGAACGCCAGGGCGCGGGCGACTTGCCGGCCCAGCACCGCCAGCACGGCCAGCGGCAGCATGGCAGCCAGCGCATAATGCGCCACCACCTGCACTTTGACCAGCTCAGCCAGCAGCCACAGCAGGCTGATGGCGGCCAGCGGCAGCAGCGCCCACCAGCATGGCGCGGCCGCGATGCGCAGCAGTTCCGCGCGCTGGCGCCACACCAGCCACAGGCTGATCGGCAGGATCACGTAGCCATGGGCAAACGTGCCGGAACTGTCCCAGATCGCGCGCACCGACAGCGCGGTCGGCAGGTAGATCAGCAAGGGCAGCAGCATCGCCGCCGCCGCCAGCAGCACGCTGCGCAGGCCGCTCGCGGCAGCCACCGGCGGCGCCGGCGCAGGCTGCGGCGCGGCGGGCGCTGGCGCCGGCTGGCCTGTTGTAGGGACGGTATTCATGCTTGGCTCCACTCGACGGTGGCCGCGCCGCTGGTGCGCGCAGCCGGAGTTTCGATCATGCGGTCCAGCGGCGCCAGCCGGGCGTCCCAGCTGTAGGCGGCCAGCACGCGCGCCCGCGCTGCCTGCCCCAAGGCGTCCCGCGCCGCCGCCGAGCCGGCCAGCGCACTGGCGGCAGCTTCGATCCACTGCGCCGCGTCGGCGGCCAGCAGCAGTTCGCGCCCGACTTCGGCCTCGATGCCTTCCAGCGCCTGCGGTGTGACCAGCACCGGACGGGCCATCGCCATCGCCTCCAGCACCTTGTTCTGGATGCCGCGCGCCACGCGCAGCGGCGCCACCGACAGGGCCGCGTGTGCCACGTAGGCGCGCACATCGGGCACGGTGCCGGTAACGGTAATGCCCGGCTGCGCGGCCAGGGCCTGTACCTCGGGCGCGGGGCGGGCGCCCACGATCACGAAGCGCAGCGCAGGGTCGCGCGCGCGCAGCGCCGGCAGCACTTCGGCCGCGAACCACTGCACGGCGTCGATATTGGGCCAGTAGTCCATGGCGCCGCAGAACACCAGCGCTTTTTCGCCGGCGGCGTAGGGGTTGGCGAAGTCGCCGGGCGCGAAATACGCGGTGTCGACGCCGTTGCTGAAGGAACCGATGCGCTGCGCGCTTTCCGGCGCCAGGCTGCGGAACAAGTCCGCTTCCGGCGCCGACACGAACAGCGAGGCATCGAAACTGGCGGCCACCCGGCGCTCGTAGCGCAGCAGGCGGCTCGCTTCGTAGCCAAACACCATGCTGGCCGGCCATTTCTTGCGCTCGGCATACTGGCGCCACTTGTCGGAGTCGACGTCAACAAAGTCGATCACGCGGCGCGCCTGCGGCCAGGCCTCGGCGTATTGCGCCATCGGCGAGGAGAACACCACGATGCGGCCGATGCCATGGCGGCGCATGGCGTCGTCGACCCAGCGCTGCAGCCCGGCGCTGCGGTAGTAGTCGTACGACAGGGAGCGGTTGCGCAGCAGCGCGGCGAGGCTGCGCACGCGGGCGGCACGCGGCGCCAGCGCGGCAAAATGGGTCGAGGCGCACAGCGCCTGCAGCACCGGCACATGCTGCCAGTCGTCGGGGTCGTCGACGAAGGTGGCCAGGTGCACGCGGTAGCGCTGCGCCAGGTGCTTGAGCAGGTGCCATGAGCGGATCTTGTCGCCTTTGTTGGGCGGATAGGGCATGCGATGCACCAGTAACAGCAGGTCTTCCACGGCTTACCCCAGGTGTTTGACGATGCGCGGGCCGAGCGCATTGGCCAGCGGCACGGGCAGCATCTTCCACAGCTTGATGAACAGCTGGAATTTCGGGTTCAGCGGATTGACGTCCGGCAGCTCGCCGGCCGCAAACAGCTGGTATTCGTACGGCAGGTGCTGCGGCGCGAAGCCCCAGTTCTTCTTGAAATCGAAGGCGCCGGTGCCTTTCTTGCTGCGGCCGAAGTCGAACAGGCGGCAGCCCCTGGCTGCGGCGGCCTGCATCAGGTTCCAGTACATGAAGTCGTTGCCGGCCACCTCGCGCGCGATATCCATGCCGCCGCCATAATAAGGCAGCACTTCATCGCGGAAGAAGAAACTCAGCACGCCGGCCACCAGCTTGCCGTCCTGCGTGATGACGCGCACTTCACAGTCATCCTTGAACACGTCCTTCAGCATGGCGAAGTAGCGCTTGGGGAACACCGGGGTACCCAGCCGGTGCACGCTGTGGGCGTAGGCGGTGAACATGCGGTCGACGTTATCGTCCACCTCCCCCTGCAGGCCGAGCTTGATGCCTTTGCGCACCATCGCGCGCTGCTTGCGCGGGATGGCATTCATGTTGTCTTCGTCGTTGGCGCTGATCGCCTTGCGGAAGGTGTAGTACAGGTCCTTGCTTTGCCACTTCGGGTGATCCGTGTGGCAAGCCTGGTAGCTGCGGTACTCCAGGTGGCCGACGCCAAGCGCGGCGGCCAGTTCTGCAGCGGCCTGGTCCAGCAGCTTGCGCGCGGTGTCGGTGGTAGCAGCCACGCCGCCGTATACGCAGAACGGCAGCGATGCCAGGTAGTGGCCGAACATCCTGCTTTTCATCTGCGCCAGCGGCAGCACGCCGGTAATCTGGCCGCCCTCCTCGACGTAGAAGAACCAGGTCTGCTTGCCGTAACATTGCTCGAGGATGGCCTGCCAGCCGGCGCGGTGGAAGAAGGTCGCCTCGGGGCAGGTTTCGACGAAGGCGTCCCAGCGGGCGCGTTCTTCGGTGCCGCTGCCGAGCAGCTGTACCAGCACCGGCAAACCCGGGCCAGGCCCAAGGGCCTGCTCCTGGCTCGCGGCCGCTGCCGGTTTTGCGGCAGCCACCGCCAGCGCAGTTGCCGCTTCCGCTTCGGCCTTGGCGCGTGCCGCGCGGCGCTCTGCCGCTGCTTCGATGATCGAGGTCATTGCTGCCCCAGGAAAATGCGGTCCATGCGATCCCACGCGAAATCGCGTGTCAGGGCCCTGATGCGCGACTCCATGCGGTGCAGGTTGACGTAGTGGCGGAAGCGCGTCTTCAGCCCCAGGCCTTCCGGGCGCGGCTGGCCGGGATCGAGCTCCCACGGGTGGCAGTAGAAGATGGCCGGCTGGCCGTCTTCCTTGTTCACGCGCCGCATCATGCCGCGCGACAGCGCATACGGCAGCAGGCGGAAATAGCCGCCGCCGCCGGCCGGCAGGTTGCGCTGGCCGATGCGCACCGTGGTGATCGGCACTTCCAGCAAGCCTTGTTCGCCGTTCGGATGGAAGGCAAAGCGCGGCGCATCGGGCATGCCGTAATGGTCGTGCGCAATCGGGTAAATCGAGGAGCTGTAGCGGTAGCCCGCTTCCTGCAGCACGTCCAGCGCCCACAGGTTGGCCGGGCCGATCGAGAAGCTGGGCGCACGGTAGCCGATCACCTGCTGGCCGCCAATGTCTTCCAGGATTTTCTTGCTGCTGGAAATATCGTCCATGAACTGCTCGCGCGACTGGTCGGAAGCGCGCAGGTGGCCATAGCCATGGCTGGCCAGTTCATGGCCGCCGGCCACGATACGGCGCACCATTTCCGGGTAGCGCTCGGCGATCCAGCCCAGCGTAAAGAAGGTGCCCTTGGCCTTGCCGTCGTCCAGGATGGCGAGCACGCGCTCGATGTTGGCCTCCACCCGGCACTCGCGCTGCGGCCAGCTTTCGCGGCTGATGTGCGGCGCGAACGCCGACACCTGGAAGTAGTCTTCCACGTCGATGGTCATCGCGTTGCGAACGCCAGCGTCCATGGTCAGCCCCGCGCCTTCAGCCAGTCCAGCACAATGGCGGCAATGCGCTCGGCGGCGCGGCCATCCCAGAAGTGCGGGATACGGCCGGCCTTGCCGGCGCCTGCCAGCTGCGTCTCGTAGGCCGCCAGGATGTGCGCCGGGTCGTTGCCGGCGATGGTGTTGGTGCCTTCGTCGACGGTGATCGGGCGCTCGGTGTTGTTGCGCAGCGTGATGCATGGGGTGCCCAGCGCCGTGGTTTCCTCCTGGATGCCGCCGGAATCGGTCAGCACCACGCGCGCATCCTTCATCAGGCCCAGCATCTCCAGGTAGCCCATGGGCGGCAGCAGCAGCACTTCCGGGCGGTCCAGCAGGTGGCTCAAGCCGAACTTCTCGATGGTGGCGCGGGTGCGCGGGTGCACCGGGAAGATCACGGGCGTGCGTTCGGCAATCTTGGCGGCGGTTTCCAGCAAGCCTTGCAGCACGGCCTTGTCGTCCACATTCGACGGGCGGTGCAGGGTCAGCACGGCGTATTCGCCCTTGCCGGCCTTGAAGTCCGGGCGCCCGGCATCGGCCGCGATGCGCGGCGCCGGAATCGCGCGCGCCAGGTTGGCGCGCAGGGTATCGATCATTACGTTGCCGACAAAGTGCACGCGGCCGGCGCCGATGCCTTCTTTTGCCAGGTTGTCGGCGCCGCTTTCTTCGGTGGTGAACAGCAGGTCGGACAGCTGGTCGGTCAGCACGCGGTTGATTTCTTCCGGCATGGCGCGGTCGAAGCTGCGCAGGCCCGCTTCCACATGGATCACCGGCACACCCTTTTTGGCCGCCACCAGTGCGCAGGCAATGGTGGAATTGACGTCGCCTACCACCAGCACGGCAGCCGGCTGCACTTCATCCATGGCCGGCTCGAAGCGCTTCATCACTTCCGCAGTCTGCTGGGCGTGGCTGCCGGAACCGACTTCCAGGTTGATGTCCGGGCTGGGGATGCCCAACGCATCGAAATACTGCTGGTTCATGGCCACGTCATAGTGCTGGCCGGTGTGCACCAGCAGCGCCTCGACTTGCGGCTTGAGCTGGGCGAAGGCGGCCATGATAGGCGCCATCTTCATGAAATTCGGGCGCGCGCCGACGACGCACAGGATACGGAAGGCACTCATTCGTTGCTGTCCTGGTGGATGTTGTAAGACGAAGGCGAACGCACGATCTTCTTCAGGATCGACAGCACCGACGCCAGCGATTTTTCGACGCGCATCATGCGCTCGTCCAGCAGCGCCGGGTACTGGCCGCCGAACATCATGTCGGAAGCGCCAGCGGCATGCATGGCGCCATTGGCGCCATCGGCGCCCTCGGCGCCAGGCGCCGCTGCGTCAGCCGGCGGCGGCTGGAATTCCTGCGCGATGTCGCGGATCACCGTGTCGACGTCGGCATCGGTGAACTCCTGCATTTCTTCCAGGAAGCCCATCAGCAGCAGGCGGTCCATCAGGTGGTTGGTCTTGCGCGGGATGCCGCCTGTGTATTCGAACACGGCGGCATAAGCGGCCGGCGTCAGGTGCGGGTTGCCGCTCCAGCCGACGGTGCGCATGCGGTGCTCGATGTAGGCATTGCTTTCGCTGCTGTCCATCGGTCCCAGGTGGTAGGTCGCAATCACGCGCTGGCGCAGCTGCGACATGCCGGGGCTGTGCAGGGTGGCGCGGAATTCCGGCTGGCCCAGCAGGAAGGTCTGCAGCAGCGATTTCTCGTCGGTCTGGAAATTGGACAGCATGCGCAATTCTTCCACCACTTTCGGCGTCAGGTTCTGCGCTTCGTCAACCACCAGCAGCGCGCGCTTGCCATCCTGCTCACACTGGCGCAGGAACACTTCCAGCCGTGCCAGCAGGGTGGTCTTGCTGGCCGTGTCCTCGCACGGCAGGCCAAAGCCGCCCACCACGCCGCGCAGCACGTCGTCGGAACTGAGATGGGTGTTGACCAGGTGGCAGGTGACGATCTTGTCCGACTCGATCTGGTTGAACAGGTTGCGCACCAGCGTGGTCTTGCCGGCCCCGACTTCGCCGGTAATGACGATGAATCCTTCGCCCTGCGACAGGCCGTATTCCAGGTAAGCCATGGCCCGTTTATGGCCCTTGCTGCCGAAGAAGAAATGCGGGTCGGGCCGCAGGCGGAAGGGCTTGTCGCTCAGCCCGTAATAGCTTTCATACATGGCAAACCTTGCTGATTAAAATTTGGTTCTCAGCGACGCGGTCACGGCATTTTCTTTGTAGCTCAGCCCGCCCAGCCCGGTCGTCGCCTGCACGTGGCGTAGTTCCAGGCTGGCTGTCGTCCGCGCCGTGAAGGTGCGCGTCAGGTTAAGGCGCAGGTCGCGGTGCTGGCTCTCACGTTCATCGCTCAGCGATTTAACGTTGGTGGCATTGCCGATCAGGGTCGCCACGGTTTGCGCACCGGCTCGGTAGCTGACGCTGGCCATGGCGCCGGTCTGCTCGGTATTGTCGTTCAGCGAAAGCAGCGTACTGCCCAGCAAGCTGCTGTCGACCTCCTGGCTGGACAGCATTTCGCGCTTGCTCTTGAACACGGTGAGGGTGCTGGTGGTGCGCGCCAGCTGCCAGGCCACCGAGGCGTTGAGCTGCTTCTGCAGCGAATAGCGGTTGCTCAGGAAATTGACGCTGCTGGCCAGCGACGGCGGCAAGCCGGCGGCCTGGATATAGGCCTGGACTGCCGCGGCCCGCAGCAGCGGGTCGGGAATCCGGGCGCGGAACAGATTGTCCAGCATGGCAGCCGTATCGATCGCCTGCGGCAGCAGGAACTGGCTGCGTGTGCTGCTGACCGCATCGCTGTAGACGATGTTCCAGACGGTGCCGCGGCTGCGGTGCTGCAGCGCCAGGCTATAGCTGGGCCCATAGAAACGGTGCCCGGCGGAAGCCTGCAGCGAGGTGCGCGCCGACGGCGTCCACTGCACATTGGCGCCGTAGGCCGCGCCGGACTGGGCGCCGCCCAGTCCGCTGAACTCATAATCGTCATAGCCGCCGAATACGCCAACACTCAGCTGTGGCGTGGCGATATAGCGCAAGTTGAGGTTGGCCGCCTTGGAGCTGCTGCTCTGCGAACGGGTGCCGCGGGTGGCAACTGGCAGCTCTTCGTCGATCACCGAGCGCATCGCGCTGGCGTCCCAGCCAAAGCGGCGGAACGTGGACCCGCTGCTCAACTGGCCACTGATGGTATTGCCTTCGCTGCGGCGCATGCCGACATTGTCGGTGCTGACCGAATCATGGGTATAGCGCAGCTGGCCATTGGCAAAGGCGCCGAAGCGGTGCACCAGGTAGGGGCTGATGCGGTAAGTGCGCACTTCATTGCGGTTGGTGCTCACGTAATCATTGCCGGCCGGCAGCGGCCCAAAGGCCGAGGTGGCTTGCTGGTGGACACCAGCCTCCGCATCCAGGTACAGCAACTCCTCGACCAGGCGTGACTTGAGCCTGCTGGTCAGGTCCTGGCTATGGCTCTGGTTGCCGTTGCGGCGCCCGCCCGAATACTGGTTCAGGTTCAGCGCATAATCGATGCTGAAATCAAAGCGCTGGGAATGGTTCAGCAAGCGGAAGCCAGGCGTGAGCTGCAGCACGAAGCCGCCTTCGGCATGCTCCTTGTCGGCCAGCGTCACATTGTCGGAATACGTCACGCGCCCGGCAGCATACGGCGTGAAATCCCACGCCGCATGGGCCGGGAACGCGGTGCACAGGCCCGCTGCCAGCGGCAGCAGGGCCATGCGGCCGCGCTTAGCCATAGTGATAGTCATAGGTTTCGGTACCCGGGAATTCACGCGACTTGTTGTAGATCAGGTTGACGTTGCTCAAGCCCTCAAGCTGGCGCAGCGACTCCTTGACCGCGTGCTGGGTGGTGCGTTCCGACTCCACCACCAGCACGATCTGGCCCATATTCGAGGCCAGCACATGCGATTCGGAAGTCAGCAGCAGCGGCGGCGAATCGAAGATCACGATACGGTCCGGGTAGCGGTTCGCGATTTCGTTCACCAGGTTCTTCATCATGTGCGAAGCCAGCAGCTCAGTCGCGCGCGGCGAACTGGTGCCGGCCGGCAGGATCGACAGGGTGTTGACGTTGGTGCGCAGCATGACGTCGGCCATGTCGATATTGTCGTCCAGCAGGATGTCCATCAGGCCGCGCTGGGCCGGCAGGCCGAGCGTGCGCAGCACTGAAGGGCGCGCCACGTCGGCGTCGACCAGCAGCACGGTATGGTCAAGTTCCATGGCAATGCTCATGGCCAGGTTGATGGCGCAGAAGGTCTTGCCTTCGCCCGGCAGGGAGCTGGTGATCATGATCAGGTTGCCCGGATTGTCGCCCGGCTTGCGGGCGGCAAAGGCGCGCTTGATCAGCGGGCGCTTGATGATGCGGAAGTCTTCCACCAGCGCGGTGCGGCCGCCGGCGGCCGTCACCAGGCCGGACTCGTGCATGCGCATCAGGTCCAGTTCCACCGTGTGGGCGGTGCGGCGGCTGCCATCGCCGCGCGCGGCCAGGCTGACCGGTGCCGGCGCGGCGGCAACAGCCGGCGTGGCCGCTGCCGGGGCAGCGGCGGCCGGCGCAGCCACTGGCGCCGCGTGGACAGCTTCAGCTGCCGGAGCCGCGGCCGGTGCTGGAGGGCTAGCGGCTTCGGTAGCGGCGTCGGCAGGACGCGCGTGCCCAAGACGGTTGGCGGCTTTTTCGATAATGCTCACTTGATAGACTCCCTGGATGGTGCGCAGCTCAACCGGCCCGCAACAAGGTTGCGGTCATGACGCCGCCAAACGCGGTCATCAGCGAGGCGACGGCGAGGCCGAAGGCATACAGCCGGCGCCGGCGCGACGAGCGCTGCTGCTCGGTCCAGTTCATGCCGACGGTGCCGAGGATCGGCACCCCGGTCACTTCGCGCAGGCTGTGCTGGCTGAGGAAAGTAGGACGTACCTGGCTCATCAGGAAGGCGCCGCCCAGGCCGCACATCAGGGCGATGCCGAACACCAGTGAATACAGGCGGGTGCGGTTCGGGCCAACCGGGGTCAGCGGGACGACCGGCGGGTCGATCACGCGGAAACTCATCATGTCGGTAGCCGAGCTGAGGTCGCCGGACAGCTTGGCCGCTTCGCGCCGCTGCACCAGCTTTTCATAGTTTTCCTTGTTGATCGCGTAGTCGCGGTTGAGCTGGGCCAGTTGCGCTTCCACTTCCGGCGCTGCCGTGCTCTGCGAGCGCAGCCGGTCCAGGCGCGCCGAGTATTCGCCGACGCGCGCCTTGAGCGCGGCCACGCGCGCCTCTTCCACCGACAGCGCCACATTCATCTGCTGCAGCATCGGGCTGTAGCCCATGCCCGGGTCGCCATTCTTGGCGGCCTTCTTCGCCTCTTCCTTCTTGCGCTGCTGCAGGTTGGCAATCAGGCGCTTGGCCGAGACGATGTCCGGATGCGCTTCGGTATATTGCATGCGCAGGCTGTCGAGCTGTTTTTCCAGTGCCGAGATGCGGCCATCGATTTCCGGGTTGGAGATGTCGCTGGCATCGGCGACCGGCGCCATGTCTTCGCCGGCAATCTGGCGCTTGATCGCATTGCGCGCCTGTTCGGCTTCCAGCAATTCCAGGCGCGCCTGGTTCAGCTTGTCCGCCAGGTCGCCGAAGTTGCTCGAATAGTCGCTGCCCTGGCGCGGCAACAGGCCGATGTGGCGGATCTTGAACTCCTTCAGCGCGTTTTCCCCGGCTGCCAGGCGCTCCTCATACATCTTGATCTGGTCGTCGATGAACTGCACCGCCTTTTCCGAATCCTGCTTCTTGCCGCCGAAGGAGCCTTCGACGAAGATGGTCAGCAGCGCCTGCACCACTTCCTTGCCCAGTTTGGGGTGCTCATTGTTGTAGGAGATGGTGTAGATGTCGTCGCGCTCGGTGCCGGTGACCTTGATGGCGGTCATCAGCTCGTCGACCTGCCTCTCGTGTTCCTTGCCGTCCTTGGCCTTGATGTCCAGGTCCACCATGCGCAGCACACGTTCCACATTGGGCCGGCTGATCAGGGTGCGGCGCATGAACATCACCTGCTGCTCCACGTTGGGCGTGGTGGTCATGCCGGCCATCAGCGGTTTCAGGATACTCTGGGTATCGACATACACCCGGGCCGACGCCTGGTAATCGTTGGGCAAGCGGAACACCACGGCCCAGCCGATAAGGGCCACCAGCCAGGCGATTGCCACGCCATACCAACGGTATTTCCCGATTGCCTTAAGAAAGGTCAACAGCAATGCCAAAATCTCTGCCATTTCGATCACTCATCCCTGGTTAGGCAGGCAAACTGTCGCAATGCCCACATCTAATATTGCCTAAATAACATCTAATCTCTATCATACAGCAGAACGCGCTGCCTGTTACTATTAATTTATCTCTGTTGCGCACTGCTGACGAAAAGAATTTAACATTTCCACGCGGAAATTCACCACTTTGGGGGCTGCATGGCAAAGCTGATTTCACTATTCCTGGCGGCCTGGCTGTGCTGGGCCAGCCCCCTTGCCGGGGCAGCGCCGCTGCCGCGCACCATTGCTGCGGTCAAGCCCAGCGTCGTCGGCATCGGCACCTTCAACCGCACCCGCAGTCCTGCCATCGTATTCCATGCCACCGGCTTTGTGGTCGGTGACGGACTGTCAGTTGTGACCAACGCCCATGCGGTCACCGCACTCGATACGGAAAAACTGGAAACCCTTGGCATCGTTACCGGCAAGGGCGACCAGCTGCAGTTCCGCGAAGCGAGCGTGGTCAACATCGACCGTGCGCACGACCTGGTGCACCTGCGCATGAAAGGCGCGCCGCTGCCGGCGCTGGCCCTGGGCAACAGCGAACTGCTGGAAGAAGGAAGCGACCTGGTGTTTACAGGCTACCCGCTGGGCATCATGCTGGGCCTGAACCCGGTCACCCACCGCGCCCTGCTGGCGGCACAGACCCCGGCCATCTTGCCAACGCCGAATTCGCGCGGCCTCAATCCGCGCGCCGTATTGCAGCTGCAGCGTGGCGCGCCGTTCACGATTTACCAGCTCGATGGTACCGCTTACCCCAGCAATAGTGGCAGCCCCGTGTATGATCCCGAAACCGGCACCGTGGTGGCAGTCATCAATATGACCCTGGTCAAGGGCATGAAGGAAAGCGCGATCAGCGACCCCAGCGGCATCAGCTACGCCATCCCGGTGCGCCACGTGCTCGAGTTGCTGCAGCAAGGCGGCGCGCAAAAATAGCAAAGTAAAATGGCAAGACTCGTGGTATAACAGGCAATGCTAAAAAGGCAAACAAGGAGAATAATGTGAATATGCAAACCAAGCTGGCCCGTCTTTTCGCCGCGAGCGCTGTCGTCCTTGGCGCACTGGGCCTGGGCGGCTGCTCTACGCCCCATAGCGGGGCGCCGGCAGATGCCGGCGTCGTGCCGCAAACCGATTACCTGATCGGCCCGGGCGACAACCTGAGCATCATCGTCTGGCGCAACCCGGAAGTGTCGCAAACGGTGCCGGTGCGCCCTGACGGCAAGATCACCACCCCGCTGGTGGAGGATTTGCCTGCCAGCGGCAAAACTTCCACCGAATTGGCGCGCGATATTGAAAAGGCGCTGGCCAAATTCATCCAGCAGCCGGTGGTCACGGTCATCGTGACTGGCTTCGTCGGCACCTATGGCGAGCAGATCCGCGTGATCGGCCAGGCCGCCAAGCCGCAGTCGCTGCCTTACCGCCGCGACATGTCGATCCTGGACGTGATGATTGCCGTGGGCGGCGTCACCGAATTTGCCGCCGGCAACAAAGCCAGCATCATCCGCATGGTCGACGGCAAACAGCAGCAATTCACTGTGCGCTTGAACGACCTGATCAAGGATGGCGACATTTCCGCCAATGTGCCGATGCGTCCGGGCGACATCCTGGTGATTCCGGAGAGCTTCTTCTAACCGTAAGTATCAGTTCAGAAGTTTCCTCCAGGTGTCGAGAATTCTTACAGATCAAGATATCATTCCCCAGCGGAGGGGCCGCGCCCTCCCGCTGACGCAGCTAAGCACCTGATTTTCCAGCTGTTCCTTAGGTGAAACTCGTATCTGGAACGGTGCTTGCTTAATCAGTAAGTATCCGGGCAGCCGAACTGCCCTTCCCAATTTGCAAGGACGACTTACGTGGCCAACGAACAACAGCCCGGCATGCAACTGAGCGCTAAAGGCAGTGCGCGCCGCCGCTTTACCCGCGCCGGTGCGGCAGCATCCGGCGTTCTGCTGACCCTGCACAGCCAGCCCGGCATGGCAGCGGTGATTTGCGCCGGGCCATCGGGCTTCCAGTCGGGCCTGGTCAGCGCCCGCCCCAACGATCCGGGCGCCTGCGCCGGACGCTCGCCGGGCTATTGGAAAAACACCGAGCCGGCCGAGGGCGGCGGCAGCAATGGCCAGGGCAACGGCAAGGGTGGCGGCAAGAACCCGCCGCCAGCGCCGCTGCCAGACAAAGTGTGGCCGGCAGGCGCCTTGCCAACGGACCTGTTCCGCACGGTGTTCACCTGCAACCTCGAAATGAGCAGCACCTACGGTTCGGATAAGTGCACCCTGGACTATATCCTGGGCAACGCCCCGTTCGACCAGTACAAGCTGGGCGCCCACCTGGTGGCGGCCTACCTGAACGTGCTGGCCGGCCTGTCCGGCTTCCAGACCGTGCCGATGCTGCAAAATATCTGGAATGAACTGCGCAATACCGGTTACTTCTCGCCGACTGCCGGTGTGCAGTGGGACGCCAAGCAAGTAGTCGACTACCTGGCCGGTACGATGAGCTGATGCCGGTGCAATGGCAACTGGTGCCGGGCCAGTCCCTGCTGCACCGCAGCTGGGACGGCCAGGTCGTGCTCTACAACGAAGTATCCGGCGCCACCCATCTGCTGGACGAAACGACCCTCGACTTGCTGCAAGCCTTGCGCGATGGACAACTCGCGCCCGAAGACTGGGCCGATCCTGAGCTCCAGCGCGCCTTGGCCGAGCTGCGCAAACTCTACCTGGTGGAACCATGCTGACCGTGGCCTCGCTGGCGCCCGGCGCGCTGCAGCAGCGCCTGGCCGGTGGCGGCCTGCGCCTGCGCACCGGCCGCTTCAGCGTGCGGCTGCAAGCGGACATGCCCAGCGTGGCAGCCGGCATCGGCCAGCTTTACCGCGACTACCCGCTGCTGCAGGACGACGATTTCGCCGACTTCCACCTGCAGCTGGCGCGCCCCCGTTCGGCGCGCCGCTGGCTGCGCCCGCAAGTGCGGCTGCGCTGCGACGGTTACGAGATGTTCCAGCCGATGCCCTTGCAGCATGCCTTCCCGATGTTCGAGTGGGGCTTGAACTGGTGCGTCTCGAGCCGCGCCCACCGCTACCTGATCGTGCATGCCGCCGTGCTCGAGCGTCATGGCCGCGCCGTCATCCTGCCGGCGCCGCCCGGATCGGGCAAGAGCACGCTGACCGCCGCCCTGTCCGGCAAAGGCGGCTGGCGCCTGCTGTCCGACGAGCTGACCCTGCTCGAACTCGACACCGGCCTGCTGGTGCCCAACCCGCGCCCGATCAGCCTGAAGAATGCCTCGATCGACATCATCCGCGCCTATGTGCCCGACGCGGTGCTGAGCACGCCTGTGCGCGACACCACCAAGGGCACGGTTGCCCACATGCGCGCGCCGGGCGACGCCGTGCTGCGCGCCGCCGACTGCGCCCGGCCGGCCTGGATCGTGTTCCCGCATTACAGCGCCGGCGCCGCCACCACGCTGGAACCGCTGGCGCGTGGCGCCACCTTCATGGAACTGGCCGGCAACAGCTTCAATTACAGCGTGCTCGGCGCGGCCGGCTTCCACGCCCTCGGCCGCCTGATCGAGCAGGCAGCCGGCTTCCGCTTCCGCTATAGTGCGCTGGATGAAGCCCTGGACACCTTTGCCCGCCTCAATGAAAGCTGAGCTGCCGCTGCTGCTGCGCGCCCTGCGCGCGCCGCAGCAGCTGGCCAGCCTGCCGCCGGCCGGCTGGGACCTGCTGCTGCGCCAGGCCGCCAATGCCAACCTCAGCGCCACCCTGCACGACTGGCTGGATCAGCACGGCATGCTGGCGCAAGCCTTGCCGCAGGCGCGCGAACAATTGTCGTGGGCGGCCGTGATGGCGCGCCGCCACCGCCAGGCCACCTACTGGGAAATCCGCCTGATCGGCAAGGCGCTGGCCGGGCTCGGCGTGCCGCTGCTGCTGCTCAAAGGCGGCGCTTACGCCGCCGCCGGCCTGCCGCCCGCGGCCGGCCGCCTGTTTTCCGACATCGACATCCTGGTGCCCGAGGAGAGCCTGCCGCAGGTGGAAGCGGCCCTGATGCGCCACGGCTGGGTCGGCACGCACCACGACAGCTACGACCAGCGCTATTACCGCGAATGGATGCACGAGCTGCCGCCGATGATGCATGTGCTGCGCCAGACCGCGATCGACGTCCACCATACCATCTTGCCGCGCACGGCGGCTCAGCGCCCCGATGCGCGCCTGCTGCGCGCCGCAGCGCGGCCGTTAAACGGCGACGCGGCGCCGCCGGGCACGGCCATCCTGGCGCCACCCGACATGGTGCTGCACAGCGCTACCCACCTGTTTGCCGACGGCGAATTCGACAAGGGCTTGCGCGACCTGTGGGACTTGCACTGCCTGCTCACGTATTTCGGGCAGCACGAAGCAGGCTTCTGGGAAGCATTGCCGGCGCGCGCACGCCAGCACCAGTTGCAGCGTTTCATGTTTTACGGCTTGCGCTACAGCGCCATGCTGCTCGGCACCGACATACCGCCAGCCACGCTGGCTGCCATGGCCGCCGACGCGCCGCCGCCGGCGCTGCTGGCCGTGATGGATGCGCTGTTCACGCGCGCCCTGCTGCCGCACCATCCCAGCTGCCGCGACGCCGGCAGCGCAGTGGCGGACTTCCTGCTGTATGTGCGCGGCAACTGGCTGCGCATGCCGCCGCTGCGCCTGGCGCGCCACCTGTTCCATAAGGCATTTTTGACGCCTAAAAACTCGCAGGGTGCGGCTGCATAACAGCAGCAACTGCCAGCGCGGTCCCGCTACAATGGCTGGGACATCGCTTTGCACGGAGCATGCATGCGACTCCTTGCCTTCGTGGCGGCCAGCCTGCTGGCCCACGCTGCGTGCGCGCAGAATGCCGCCACCCTGTTTGAACAAGCCCAGCGCCTGGAACACGGCGAAGGCGTAGCGCGCGACCTGGACCAGGCTGCCGCGCTGTACTGCCGCGCCGCCCGGCTCGGCGCCCCCGACTCGCAATATGCGCTGGGCTGGATGTATGCCAACGGGCGCGGCGTGGTGCGCGACGATGGCGTGGCCTGGCGCCTGTTCGGCCTGGCTGCCGAGCAAGGCCATGCCGCCGGCGCCCGCATGCAGGCATTGCTGCCTGCCGCACCGGCGGCCGTGCTGCCGCCCTGCATGGCGCCCGAGCCCGCGCTCGAGCTCGACCTCGCTTTCCCGGTCCCGAACTACAATGCGACGCCGCAGTTGCTGGCCCTGGTCGACAAGCTGGCGCCCGAGTACGGCATCGAACCGGCCCTGGCGCTGGCCGTTATCGCAGTCGAGTCCGGCTTCAACCGCACGGCCGTATCGCCCAAGGACGCACGCGGACTGATGCAGCTGATTCCCGCCACCGCCTCGCGCTTCTGCGTGCTCGATGCCTTCAACCCCGAACAGAACCTGCGCGGCGGGCTGGCTTACCTGCGCTGGCTGCTGGCGCGCTACAGCGGCGACGTGATGCTGGCGACCGCGGCCTACAATGCCGGCGAACAGGCGGTCGACCAGTATGGCGGCGTGCCACCCTATGATGAGACGCGCGCCTACGTGCGGCGGATCGGCAAGCTGTACGGCAAAGCGCTGCATCCGATTGCGGCCACGGCGCCGGATCGCTGCGTGCACCAGATAGCAATTCGATCACGCCGATGATATGCTTGCCCGATGGAATGGGACGCGATCATCATCGGCACCGGCATGGGCGGCGCGCCACTGGGCTATGCGCTGGCGAAGGCCGGGCAACGCGTGCTGTTCCTGGAAAAGGGCAAGTCCCATTTGCAGCCGGGTGCGCTGACCAACAGCTACGCTGAAACGCATTTCCCGGCGCCGGCCGCGCCCGGCCCGCAGCACCGTGCCACGCTGCAACGCGCCGGCCGCTACAGCGACACCATCCGCACCAACGCCGGCCCGCGCACCCAGCATTTCGTGCCCTTCATCGGCAGCGGCACCGGTGGTTCCAGCGCGCTGTACGGCATGGTGCTGGAACGCTTCTTCCCCGCCGATTTCGCGCCGCGCGCCCAGCATCCGCAAGCGACCGAGGCCGACTTGCCGCAAGCGTGGCCGATCGGCTACGACCAGCTGCTGCCGCATTACGAAGAGGCAGAACAACTGTTCCGCGTGCGCGGCACGCCCGACCCGCTGCGCGCCGACCGCAGCGGCGACTGGGCCGCGCATTTCCGCGCCCCGCCGCCGCTGACGCCAGCGGCCGGCGAGCTATTCGAATTCTTCCAGCAACGCGCGCTGCATCCCTACCGCCTGCCGCTGGCCTGTGAATTCGTGCCAGGCTGCGAAGCCTGCCAGGGCTACCTGTGCGACCGCCAGTGCAAGAACGACGCCAGCCGCGTCTGCCTGGAGCCGGCCCTGTCGCTGCATGGCGCCACGCTGATGGATGAATGCGAGGTGGTGCGGCTGGAAGCCACGCGCGAGGCCGTCACCGGCGTGGTATGCGAGCAGCGCGGCCAGCGCCTGACCTTGCGCGGCAAGCAGGTCTTCCTGGCCGCCGGCGCGCTGGAGACGCCGCGCCTGCTGCTGCAATCGACGTCCGCAGCCTGGCCGCAAGGGCTGGCCAATGATTCCGGCCTGGTGGGGCGCAACCTGATGCGCCACCACATCGACCTGTACGCGGTCAAGCCCAGGACACCGGCCGGTTTCGACAACCGGCAAAAGGAATTCGGCTTCAACGATTTCTACCAGCGCGACGGCAGGAAGCTCGGCTCGGTGCAATCGTTCGGCCGCCTGCCGCCGGTGCCGGTGCTGGCAGCGTCGATGGAAGACGATATCCGGCAAGGCGCCCTGCCCTGGCTGGCGCCGCTGTTCAAGCTGGCGCAGCCGGTGATGAAGCCCATTCTCAGGCAATTCGTGCACGAGCGCCTGGTGCTTGCCACCACGCTGGAAGACTTGCCCTACGCTGACAACCGCGTCACGCCGGCCAGCGGCGATGCGCGCCTGGCGCTCGATTACCGCGTGCGCCCGCATGATACGGCGCGCATTGAGGCCATGCGCAGCCTGATGAAAGACGCCCTTAAGCCCTACTCCTTCGACCTGGTGAAACAGGCCGACAACAACCAGCGCATCGCCCACGTCTGCGGCACTTGCCGCTTCGGCAGCGATCCGCGCAGCAGCGTGCTCGACGCCAACAACCGCGCCCATGGCCTGTCCAACCTGTATGTGGTAGATGGCTCCTTCTTCCCGTCCAGCGGCGGGACCAATCCCAGCCTGACGATTGCCGCCAATGCCTTGCGCGTGGCGCGCCACCTGACAGGAAAAGGAATCTACGATGATCAAGCTTGAAGATTTGCGCGGCCACTGGGCGCTGGTAACGGGCGCCTCCGGCGGCATCGGCGCCGAGTTCGCACGCGAGCTGGCGCGCAATGGCGTCCACGTGGTGCTGGTGGGGCGGCGCGAAGAACGCTTGCAGGAACTGGCACAGCACGTGGTGCAGGAGTGGAGTGCGAAGGCGGAGGTGATACGCGTCGACCTTGCCAAGCCAGGCGCCGTGGCCCACGTGAAGGAAAGGCTGGACGCGGTCGGCATCCGCATCCGCCTGCTGTGCAATATCGCCGGCATGGGACGCTGGAACCGGCTCGAACACTGGGAGCTCAAGGATTACCGCGACATGATCGAGGTCAATAACAGCGCCATGGTGGAAATGTGCTACCACTTCCTGCCCGACCTGGCATCGCACCAGGGCAGCGCGGTGATCAATGTGTCCTCGCAGGCCAGCTACCAGCCGGTGCCTTATATGGCGGTGTACGCCGCCTCGAAAGCTTTCGTGCAAAGCTTCAGCCAGGCCCTGCACGGCGAATGGAAGGAGCGCGGCATCCTGGTGCAAACCCTGGTGCCGGGCCCCACCGATACCGAGTTCGATGCCAAGGCCGGCGCCTACGCCAGCGCCCTGGCGACGCGCGGCAGCACGGCCGAGGTGGTGAAGGCTTCACTGGCCGGCCTGGCCAAGGGCGCCCCGGTGGTGGCCTCGATCAAGGGCACGTACAAGCAGCGCTTCTTTGCCGGCCTGTTCCCGCACAGCATGGTGATCCGCGAAGTGGCCAAGATGTTCAAGCCGCCCCAATAAAAAAACCGCGCCGTAGCGCGGTTTCAGGAAGCATCGCAGCTTAGGCGCGGCGACGCAGGCGAGCCAGGCCCAGGAGGCCAATGCCCATCAGAAGCATGGTGCCAGGTTCCGGCACATTGCGGGTGAAGCCGCTGTCGCCGTCAACCTTGAACATGATGTCGCTGCCGCGCTGGCCATTCAGCACCGGAATCACGGTGGAGAACGGGTCGCCGTTGTTGCTCGAAGTATTGCGGTGGAAGCCGGTGGTCGCTGCCGAACCGGCCGGATAATTCAGGCTGGATTCGAAATCGACGCCGAAGATCAGGCTCATCACGCCTTCGAAGTAGGCTGGGTTCACGAAGTCGCCTGGCTCCAGCATGCCTGCATGCAACTTGGCGGAACCCTGGCCATTGTTCGGGCCAAACAGGGTGAACACGGACGAGTTGGAATCGATGGTCAGCAGTGCAACCATGATGCCGTCATCGAAGCCCTGGCCGGTGGCGGTGTTGGCGTTACGCGCGGTGTCAAAGTAGATCGCGACCTTGTTGCCGCCTGGCGCACCGCCCAGGCCGAAAGTTGCGGTCGGGCCAAAGGTGCCGGTCACCACCTCGGTCATCTTGGCAGCAATGGTGAATTCGAAGTCGCCAGTGGCGATGCCGTTGGCTTCACCGTCCAGGCGGCCGCCCAGGTTCGGGGTACCGGTGCCGCCGTTCTTGCCCACCAGCGTCGACTGGTAGAGGAAGTCGAAGCTCTGGCCAACGGTCAGCGGGGTGCCGAACGGGCCGATGCCGCGCGCCAGGCCGCTGCCGTTGGACGACCAGTCCAGGCGGTCCACATTGGAAGCGAGGGTATTGCCGACGCCATCTTTGATGTTGAATGGGGTGAGCACGTCTGCCTGGGCCGCGCCGGCGGCGAACAGCATGCTTGCCACGGTAGCTAGTGGGAGCAGTTTGCGGAAAATCTTCATTGTTATGACTCCTGAGTTAAAGGGGGCTGTCTTGACCTTTTGCTGCTCTCCGGCCTCGCAGCGGGCACAAGCTCTTATCAGCAATAGTTGTGCCAACTCCCCTGTTTCCTTACGAATCAATATCTTGGCGCGTTACTGTTAGTACCATATTGGTATTAACTTATGTCGTTGTAAGGATTTTCGACAGTAACTTGCTAAAGGATTCCGACGAATCATAGTTACTGAATATGACCTTTAGTTGACGTGCTGCAGCATTTGCCGTCGGCGTGGCCAGCAAGTCCTGCACCGCCTGCTTCAGGGCAGCACCATTGAAGCGGTCGGCGCGCAGCAGGGCGCCCGCGCCTGCAGCCACGATGCCCTGCATATTGAGGAACTGGTCAAGGTTGCCGGCGATGCCCACCACCGGCACGCCAGCAGCCAGCGCCTGATGGCTGGTCGGGCTGCCGCCGTTGCAGATCACCAGGGCGGAGCGGCGCGCCGCTTCTTCGCCTGGCAGGAATTCGGCAATGCGGGCATTGTCCGGCACGTCCTCCAGCCTGACCATGCCGACCGTGGCGGCCAGCACCGTCACCGGCAGGCCGGCCAGTGCCTGCAGCACGGCCGGCAGCAAGGCGCCATGGCCGGAACTGCCCACCGTGACATACACCAGCGGGCGCTCGGCAGGCAGCTGGTCCCACCAGTCGGGCACGGGCAGCGGCGGCGACCACAGCACGGGGCCGATGAAGGCGTGGCTGGGCGGCAGGTCATGCGGCGGGAACAGGTCCGGCACGTCGGCATACAGCGTGTAGTCGGCATCGCTGTAAATGCGGTTCAGGTCCCAGCCCAGCGAAGCCAGGCCGTGCTGGCGCCGCACCTTGTTCAGGGGCATGGTGTGCAAGGCAAAAGCCAGCGGCCGCACCAGGTTGAACAGTGCGTTGGCCAGGGGGATCGGCAGCAAGCGCGTCAGCGGCAGGCTGGGCACGATGTACTTCTGGTCCACAAAGGGGCTCCAGTAGGCATTGATCAGCGAGATGTAGGGCACACCGGCCAGGCGCGCACTGACCGACAGCGAGAGGCGGAAGTCGCCCACCACCACATCGGGCTGCACCTGGCGCAGCAGCTGCAGGTCTTGTTCCACATAGCCGTCCAGGGTGGCGGCATCGTAGACCGGCTTGCCGTCGGCCAGGGCTTGCAGGAACTGCTTGTTCGAAATGCTGTGGATGGGCCAGCGCACCAGGTCCGCGCCTTCGAAAGCAAATCCGTAGCGCTCGGCACAGGCAAAATGCACCTCATACTGCTCGCGGTCGAGCGCGTCGGCCAGCGCCAGCGGGCGGCCGACGTGGGCCAGGGTCACGGCTTCGGCAACGAAGAGGATTTTCTTGCGTGGCATCTCGGGCAATCTTGTAAAGTAAACCGACAGGGCCGGGCCGGCTTACTTCATCAATTCGGCCAGGGGCTTGCGCAGCGAACGCGCCGTTGGGGCCTTGCCTGCGCCGAGGCGGCCCATGAAGACAGCCGTTTCCGGCGCCGCACCGATCACGCCGGTGAGCTGGCCATACAGCCTGCGCGCCGACTCCTGCAGCTTGTCCAGGCGCGTGAAGCGCATGGCATTGCGCACATAGCGGCCGAAAATCAGCGGCGTCATTTCGGGCTGCATGTGCAGGCCGAGCGAAGCGAGCGTCAGCCAGAAGCGCTGGGTGGCGCGGCCGGCGGCCACATAATCGTCGATGCTGGACGGTGCGCTGCTGGCGCGAATCACGAAATGCGCGGCGCAGGCAATGCCGGGCAACAAGTCCATCTGCAGCCGCGGCGCCCAGGTGCCCATCAGGGTATTCATGGTATTGACGCGCTGCCAGCTTACCATCGCCCATTTCATCAGTGCCAGCGTGCCATTGTCGACGCCGAGCGCCTGGTCCGGCACCTTGTCCGGGCTGTGCGTCTTGCCCCAGTCGATGATGCTGCGGTGGACCTCATAGGCCTCCGGCATGGTCAGGCGCAGCTTGGCATTGTTGAACATCAGCCGCGCTGCTGCCCAGCGGCCGCCGAAACCTTCGATCCATTGCACCTGGTGCGCGGGGCCGACCGCCTCTTCCAGCGCCTGCTTTTCCTGCGCCGTCAGCGGCCGCGTGCTGAGCGGGCGGCGCTGCACGCTGCGCGTGGTAATCACCGCCAGCAAGGGGCTGGGCTGGATGGCCGCATCAGGCGTGAAGCGCACGTCGAATACGGGATGGGTGTCCGGGCTGTCATGGCGGCGCACGGCTTCGGCACGCAGGCCGTGGGCGCTGGCGGCGATGGCCATGGTTTCCAGCATGGCGCCGACGGCGACCTGGCTCGGGTGCCCGTCGAGGTCGTACACCACATGGTCGCGCGTATCGTAGCAATGCACGGCCACATGGTCCGGCGCCAGGATTTCAAAGCGCCACACCTGCGTGTTGTCGCCGCTGGGCGCCCAGCGCGCCAGGTCGAGGATCTGTTCGATGGTGGTCATGGTTGGGCCATTTTCGCAAAGGCGCGCTTGCCGATCATGATCGCCAGGCGCTGGATCGGGTTGTTGTTGCCGCCGGGGCGCCAGGTGCGCACCAGCTTGTTGCGGTAGGCATCGAACTGCATGCCGCGCGGCGCCGCCAGCACGCCGCCGCGCCCGAGCAGGATCTTCAGCGCCTCGGTGGCGGCAATGCCGGCGCACAGCTGGCATGCCATGATGGTCGAGGGCCCGCGCCGCTCGGCGAAATTGACGGCCGAGGGCACCACCAGGTAGGGCCGGTGCAGGCCGGCCGGCGCCAGCCCGACCACGAAGCGGACCGCCTTGTCGCCTTCAGGCAAGTCGCCCCAGCCGAAATATTCTTCGAACGTCATCCGGCCGGGCAGGAAGTTCAGCAGCGCCGCCCCCATGCCCAGCGGCGCCACCGTGGTGGCCGGGATGCCGCGCCGGGCGCACAGGGCAAAAGTCTGCTGGCGGATATCGAAGGCAAAGAAGTCGAGGCTGTCGATATAGATGTCGACACCTTCAAAGAAGTCCTCAAGGTTGCCGGCATTGATACCGTCCGGGAAGGTCTTGATCTCGAGTTCCGGATTGACGTCGCGCGCCATACGCGCCATCACATCGATTTTCGGCAAGCCGCGCGTCGACTGCATGGCGCCGACCTGGCGGTTGAAATTGGGCAAATCGAACTTATCGAAATCGGCAATATGGAACGAGCCGACCCCGAGGCGCACCAGGGTCATCAGGTGCACGCCGCCCACCCCGCCGGCGCCGGCAATCGCGACGCGCTTGCCGCGCAGCGTAGCCTGTTCGGCTTCGGTGACCCAGCCGATGTTGCGGGCGAAGGCCTTGTGGTAGATGAAGGGCTCGCTCATCGCGCTTAACTGCCGTTCAGCACTTTCAGCAGGGCGATGGCATCGTCCAGGTGCGGGAACGGCGTGCCGCCCGAGACCAGCCTTTCCAGCTCGACCTTAGCTGCTTTTTTGTCGCCCGATTGGTTGAGGGCAACTGCCAGGTGGTAGCGCAGCATGGCATTCGCCGGCTGCAGCGAGGTGGCGCGCTTGAGCATCGGCAGCGCACGCGCGGTGTCGCCTTTGGCCGCCAGCAGCCAGCCGGCAGTATCGAGAATGGCCGGGCTGTCGGGGGCTGCCTGCAGGGCTTTCTCGGCCGTTTCCAGCGCGCGCGGGTCCTTCAGTTCGCTATACGCCCAGGCCAGGTTGTTCAGTGCCACCGGGCTGTCCGGCGCCTCCTTGAGCACCTGTTCCAGATCGGCCACCGCCGCCTTGAACGCCTTGCGTGACAGGTTCAGCTCGGCGGCATACATGGCGGCGGCCAGGTCGCCTGGCTGCTCCTTGCGGTATTGCGCCAGCCGCTGGTCGGCATCGCGCGGCAAGCCTGCCGCCAGCAGCGTGCGATGGATGGCCACTACCATGCGGCCATCCTTGTCCACGCCGTAAGCTTTCTCGTACAGCGCCACCGCTTCCTTGTATTTCTGCTGGCGCGCCAGCAGGTCGCCTTCCAGCACGTAGCCGGCCGCCTGCTGGCCCTCTTCCTTCTGCATCTGGCGCGCAATCGCCAGCACCTCGGCCGGACGGTTCTGCTGCTGCGCGATTTCAGCCAGGGCAAGGCGCGCCGGCCGGTATTTCGGGTCGATCGCCAGCGCCTTCTTCAAGTCGGCGCTGGCGGCCGGCGCATTCTTGAGCATCAGGTGGGCGGTCGCCATGCCGAACCAGGCCGGCGCCGATCGCGGATCCTGCTGCACCATCTTGCCGAAACTCTCGAGGGCGCCGGCGCCATCGTGATTGGCAAGCTGCACCTGTCCCAGCAGCTCGGACAGGGCCGGGTTCTTGGCATCGTCCAGCTGCAACTTGCGCGCCAGGGTCGTGGCCCTGGCGTTCTGGCCGGCGCTCAGGTAGGCGCGCGCCAGGCGCATGCCAAGCTCGGCCGATCTCGGTTTCTCGGCCACCGCCTGCTCCAGCCAGCGCACCGCCGCTTGCGCCTGCCCCTGCAGCACGGCGATATCGGCCAGCGCCGTCATGGCGCCCACATGGTGCGGGTCGTGCTGCAGCACGGTCGAGAAACGCTGGCGGGCGGCGTCGGTCTTGTGCTCCTGCAAGTCCAGCTGGGCCAGGTTGAGCATGGCGGCCATCTGGGTCGGCTGCAGCGCCACCGCTTTCTCGAAAGCGGCGCGGGCCGCCGGCACGTTTTTTTGCGCCAGGTAGATACTGCCTTCCAGGTTGCGCACCACGGCATTGTCCTGTTGCGCCGCCTGGTAAGCCTTGACCGCGGCCAGCGCCTTGTCATAGCGCCCCAGGCTGATTTCAGAGCGGATCAGGTAGAGCGCCGCCTGCTCCGACTTGGGGTCGAGCGCAGTGGCACGCCCCAGTTGCTCCACGGCCTGCACCACCTTGCCCTGGCCAAGCTGGGCCAGGCCGAGCGATGTGTGCAGCGTGGCTTCGTTCGGCATCACCGCGGCGGCTTTCTCGAAATACTGCTGGGCAGCCTGGTAGTTCTTGTTGCGCAGGTTCGATTCGCCGGCCAGCACCAGCAGCTGGGCGTCCTGCGCGCCGCTGCGCAGCAGCGGTCCCAGGGCGGCGGCGGCCTCGGCCGGCTGGTTGGTCTTGAGCAGCGCTTGCGCCAGCAGCTTGCGCGCGTACATGCTGTCCGGGTTGCGTTCCAGGTAAGCGTTGAGGAATCCCTGCGCGGCGGTGGCATTGTCCAGCTTGAGCTCGTTGGCGCCAGCCAGCAGCACCGTCGGCATATGGTTGGGAGCGATTTTCAGCAGCTTGAGCAGCTGCTCCTGCGCATCGGTGTACTTGCCGCGCGTATGCTCGAGCAGGGCCTGCAGGTAGAGGACGTAGGGGCTGTTGGGGCTGACCTGGTCGAGGGCGGCAATGTCGGCCTTGGCGGCGTCATACTGCTTCAGTTCGATTTCGAGGTCGGTGCGCTCGACGCGCGCGGCCAGGTGGTCGGGCTGCAGGGCCAAGGCCTGGCCCAAGGCTTCCAGCGCGGCCTGGTGCTGGCCCTGGTTGCGCAGCACGGAACCTTTGAAGCGCAAGACGGCGGGATCCTTGGGATTGGCTTGCACCGCCTGCTCAGCCAGCTTCAGTGCCTGCGCGCCGTCCTTCGCCATCCAGGCCATATTGCCCTGGCCCAGCAGCGCTGCCGCCAGTCCCGGTTGCGCGGCCAGCGCCTGGGCATAGCCTTCGCTCGCCTTGGTCCTGTCGCCCAGCGCCAGCCAGGCATCGGCCCGCGCCGCCAGCAAGTCGGGCCCGGCCTGGGGCGCATCCGCAGCGCTTTCATCGAGCGCGGCCTGCGCCTTGTCCTGCGCCACCAGGGCCCGCACCAGCTGCGGCAAGGCCTTGGCGCGCTCGTAGTGCAGGCTCAGGGCCTTGCGGATTTCCTTTTCGGCCGTGGCCGGGTCGTTGTAATCGTTGTAGACGCGCGCCAGCTGGTAGCGGATTTCCGCGTCTTCCGGGCTTTTTGCCGCCGCGTTGCGCATCTGGATCAGGGCTGCCCTGGTTTCGCCCTTCTGCAAATGCTGCCGGGCTTGCGCCATCAGGGTGGCGCTGGTTTCGGACTTGAGGCAGCCGGACAAGCCGGCAGCCAGCATCAGGCTGCCGAAGATGGCGAGGGCGCGCTGCGCCCCCCGGTTCTCGCGACGTGGCATGGAAACCCCTGCTTGGTTGTCAGGATATTGACAATACCACAATAATTGTCAATCGACTATCAAATCTCAATAGACTATTGAATGTTCTTCAGGCGCTGGACAATCCCGCGTTCTTCGCGCGGCGAGTAGAACAGCGGGTAAAACGAGCGCGCCGCCATGGCCACTTCCGCGCCCTGGCCGCCGTATTGCTCGATCTGCCGGCTGACATAGTCGAGTTCGACTACCAGCAGGTAGGCTGGGGCATCGACCCGCGGGTTGGTTTTCAATTCCCCCAGGCGCTTGAAGCCGAGCATGGCTTCGTAGAAGCGGCGGTGGCGCGGGTTGATTTCAATGAAGATGTGGGTGCAGTGGTGCAGGTCGCGCGCATAAATCACCGACAGGTGGAACAGCGACGCCATCTGCGACTTGCTGCCGCCATTGTCGAACGCCAGCTTGGTGATTTCGCAGACGCGGGCGCCCGGGATCATGCGCACCGAGTCAACCTCTTCCTTGAAAATTTCATCGGCCATGATGCCGATTGGGGAGTCCAGCCCCAGGGTCAGGGTACCGACCACCTCGCCCTTGTCGCTGGCGGTGAGCGTGATCCGGTTCGGATCATCAGTGAGTTTGTGGGTCCCGGCATAGCCACGCCAAGAGTACATTTTGTTGATTAGCAGGCTGGCCTTGCTGCGGCCTTCGACCGTATCGATCATGCGAATACCAAAAGATTTTTCGTCGGTGACCAGGTCTTCCATATTTTCCGGAAGCAAGTCCTCGAGCGTGGCGCGCGCATGGGCATCGGCTGGAGTCTTCCTGGCAGGCTCAGCTTCCAGCGCTGGGACAGCAGTTCCATTCATGGCTGTATCCTCCTGTGGCACCCGCAAGCCTTACGGCAAGCCACTGCCAATGAGCACGGCGAGCGGCGCGGACGCCGTACTCAACGGCAAAATATAGTTGATTACACTTGCGGGGGCGCGCACGATTGATGCCGGGACGAAAATGTATCGGATTGCAAGTGGGTTATGTAAAAATTACTAACTTTCTACATGTTGGCACGCTCGCGCCTGCCACACAATACCCATGAAGTAAATGTTGTAAAAAAGACTCTATTGTTTTCAAACGCACAATAGGCGTAGAGGAAGGGCCGCCGCATGCGGCCGCGCGCATGCGGGGAAGACTGCGCGGAAGTTGCTACTTATTCAAATTGCTTTTGCAAGTTACGTGCCTCGTCGGTCTGGGCAAAGCGCGCATCGGACATGGCTGCCTGCAATTCCTTGCGGGCGCCGGCCTTGTCGCCCTTCTTCCACAGCGTGGCCGCATAATGGCCGCGGATATCGGCTGCTTTCGGCGCCAGCTCGCTGGCCTTCTTCAGCAGGCCCAAGGCGCGGTCGAGCTGGTTTTGCTCGGCCAGGATCCAGCCCAGGGTGTCCATGATGACCGGGTTGTCGCTGGCCAGCTGCTGCGCCTTCTCGGCCGTCGCCAGGGCGCGCTTGTCTTTCTCCTGCTGGTAAGCCCAGGCCAGGTTATTGAGCGCCATCGCATTTTCCGGCAGCTTGGCCAGCACCGTCTCCAGCTGGCCGATGGCGGCCTTGTACTGCTTGGCGGCGAGGTTTTGCTCGGCTGCATACATCAGGCCAAACGGTTCTTCCGGATGGGCCTTGCGCCAGGCGGCCACCTGGGCGTTCGCCTCATTGCTGCGGTTGGCCGCTTGCAGCGCGCCGGTCAGCTTGAGCAGCAATTCAGGCCGCGCCGCCAGCGTGAACGCCTGCTGGAACGGCGCCACGGCCAGCGCCGGCTTGCCGGCCTGCATGTGCAAGTCGCCTTCGAGCAGGAAGCCGCTTGGCAGCTTGGGCTGGGCTTTCTGCAAATTGCGGGCAATCGACAAGGCGTCGTCCGGCTTGCCCTGCATCACGGCCAGGTCGGCCTGCATCATCAGGGCCGGCACCGAATTCGGGTCCAGCCCGAGGGCTTTTTTCACGCTGGCCTGGGCGCCCGGCAAATCCTTTTTCTGGACCTGGACGCTGGCCAGGTACAGCTGGGCTTGCGGCGCCCGGGGCGCTGCGCCGGCCAGCTTGCTATAGGTTTCATAGGCGCCGGCCAGGTCGCCGGCCATCTGCTGGGCACGCCCCATGGCTTCCAGCACCAGCGGCGAGGCCGGGTGCACCACCAGCACCTTGCGCAAGTGGTCGACCGCCTTGGCCGGCTGGCGCGTCTGCAGGTAATACGAGCCCAGGCGCACGGCCGGCAGCACCTCGTCGGGGTCGACGGCCGCCGCTTTCTCCAGCCACTGGGCCGCTTCATCGCGCTTTTTGGCCCGCTCGGCCATCTGCGCCAGCGCCGTCATGGCCGCGACATTGTCCTTGTCCTTTTCCAGCAGTTTGAGCATGTGCTGGCGCGCCGCATCGGGCTTTTGTTCCAGCATTTCGAGCTGGGCCAGGTTGACTACCGTGGCATAGCTGGCCGGCGCCAGTTCCACCGCCTTGCTGAAGGCGGTGCGCGCGCCTGCCTTGTCCTGCTTGGCCAGCAGCACATGGCCGCGCAGCACGTGCAGCTCAGCTTCCTTGCCATGCTTGGCGTCCTGCTTGGCCAGCACGGCCAGGGCCTGGTCGTAGTTGCCCATGGAAAGCTGGGTCCGCGCCAGCGCGATGGCCGCCTGCAGCGAGTCGGGCTCGAGCTCGAGCGCCTTGTTCAGCATGGCCATCCCTTTGTCGCGTTCGCCCAGCGCGAGGCGGGCGCCGCCCAGCACGATGTAGCCGGCGGCGCGTTTCGGGTTCAGCTCGACGGCCTGTTCCAGCAGCGGGACCGCCTTGGCCGGCTCGCGCTGCAGCAAATAAGCTTGCGCCCCCAGTTCCAGCAGGCTGGTATCGCTGACCTGGCCCTTCAGGACCGGGTCCAGCACCTTCTGCGCCTCGAGCGCGTTGTTGTTGCGCAGCAGCGCCGCCGCCAGCAGCTTGCGGGCAAATGCATTGCCCGGGGTCATGTCAAGATAGCTGCGCAAGGCGGCTTCGCTCTGCTTCAGGTTGCCGAGCTGGAAGTTGACCGCGCCCGACAGCAACAAGCTGGGCGGATGGTTCGGCGCACCCTTGGCCAGCGCTTGCAGGCTGTCGCGCGCTGCCGTGTAATTGCCGCGCGAATAATCGAGCAACGCTTGGGTGTACAGGGTGCTCAGGTTGCGCGGCGCCGTTTTCCTGGCCGCGTTGATGGCTGCCTGGGCGGTATCGTACTTGCCGGCCACAATGTCCAGGTAAGCCTGTTCCAGGTTGGCGCTGCTATTGGTCGGATCGAGCTTGATTACTTCGGCGAAGGCGGCGCGCGCCTCTTCCGGCTTGGCCTGGGCCCGCAGCAGTTCGCCCTTGAAGGTCAGGGCATTGATGTTGCCGGCATCCTTGGCGATGGCCTGTTCGGTCAGCGCGCGCGCGCCTTCCAGGTCGTTGCCGATGGCAGCCAGGCGCGCCATGCCGGTCAGCGCGTCTGCACTGTTGGGTTCAGCGTCAAGGGCCGACTGGAATTGCTTTTTCGCCTCATCCAGCTTGCGCAGGCCGATCAGCGCTTCGCCACGGAAGGCCATCATGGCCGGGCTTTGCTGGAATTTTTCCGTTTCGTCGAGCATCTTCTGCAAGTCGCCCAGGCGCAGCATCGCTTCGGCCAGCAGCAATTCGCTCTCTTGCGGCTTGTATTTCAGCTCGAGGGCACGGCGCGCTTCCTTTTCCGCCGACACCGGGTCGCCCATCTGCAGCGACAGCTTGCCGAGCTGGTAGCGCGCTTCGCCGTTGCCGGGGTCCTTGGCCAGCACATTCTTGAGCTGGATCTGCGCGCCCTTGCGGTCGCCCTTCTGCTGCAATTGCTTGGCGTCGGCCAGCAGGCTTTCCGGGGTGTCCGATTTGCAGCCGGCTAACAGCGCGCCGGCGGCCAGGGTGGCGGCGACAGCCAGCCGGGTTACACGATGTGCCATGTTGTCCCTCAGTTTGGTTATTTTCTTGTTATGCGTTGCGATGGGCGCGGAACCATTGCTCCAGCATCATCAACACCCAGACCATGGTGCCGTGGTAGCCGGCATGCTCTTTCAGGTGCGTGCCGACCAGCTGTTCGATGAATTCGCCGCGCACCACCTTGCGCGCCTTGAGGTCGCTCAGGCTGTCCGCGGCCAGTTGCTGCAAGGCCTGGTGCTGCTGCAGCCAGACCCCGAACGGCAGGCCGAAACCATGCTTCTGTTTGGTGATGATGGCATCTGGCAAGAAGCCGCGCAATGCTTCCTTGAAGAACCAGCGCAACTGGGTGCCATTCAGCTTCTGCTGCGGGGTCAGGCCGGCCGAAAAAGCCACAACAGCATCGTTGAGGAAGGGGTACGCCACTTCCACGCCAGCCAGCTCGCAAGCCTTCATTACTTTCGGCAAGTCGTTGTCAGCCAGGGTGACCTGCAGATCCAGCGCCAGCATGCGGTTGATCAGCGAGCGCGCTTCGCTGCGGCCGTAGTTGCGCTCCAGCGTGGCGATCGGGTTGCCGATGTCGGCTGCCGCCAGGAAGTCGTCGGTGAACACTTGCTGCGGCCCGTAGCGGCCCAGCAGGTTATACGTTTCCAGGCGCGCCGGCATGCCGAGCGAGGCTTGCTCGATATAGCTGCGCGCCTTGCGCAACAAGCGCACCCGCTCGCCGCCCGGGAAATTGAACACGGCCGGCTCGAGCAGGGCCTTGCGCACCAGGCGCGGCACCCGTTCGTACAGCTCGAACACATGCTGCTTGGCATAGCGTTCATTGCCACCGAACAATTCATCGCCGCCATCGCCGCCGAACATGCGCTGCACGCCGTCCGCCTTGGCCATGCGCGCGCAGTAATAGGCCGGCACTGCCGAGGCATTGCCGAACGGCTGGTCGAACACGGCCGCCACCTGCGGGATGGCATTGGCCACGTCGTCCGGCGTCACATAGTACTCATGGTGCCTGGTGCCGAAATGGCGCGAAGCGATGCGCGCGTATTCCATTTCGTCGTAGCCCTGGGCTTCGAAGCCGATTGAATATGTGTCGGCCGGCACGCCGCCGACCTGGGTCAGCATGCCGGCGATGGTCGAGCTGTCGGTGCCGCCAGACAGGAAGGCGCCGACCTTGCGGCCGCCCGCCGCTTCCCTGACGCTGCGGCGCAGCACGGACAGGAATTCTTCCTTCAGCTCGCCAAACGAGCGCTTGCCGTCTTCCTCGAACTGCATGCGCCAGTAGGTGTGCTCTTCGACCCGGCCCTGGCGGTAGTGCAGGTAGTGGCCAGGCAGCAGGCGCCGCTGGCCCTGGTATACGGTGCCCGGCGAGGGCACCATGTGGAAGTAGACGTAGTTGTACAAGCCCTGGTGGTCCAGCACGCCGGGCGTCAGCGGGTGGCGCAGCAGCGCATCGGCCGAACTGGCAAAGACCAGGGTTTCGCCGGCCAGCTGCCAGTTCAGCGGCTGGATGCCCATGCGGTCGGTCGCCAGCAAGGCTTCGCCGCTGCGCTCATCGAGGATGGCCAGCGTGAAGCAGCCATGGAGCTGGGCGCAGGTGCGCTGCGCGCCCTGCGACCACAGCGTGGCCACCGTGGCGGCCACGCCCTGGCCGGCAGCCTGGGCCGCCAGCGCCGGGTCCTCCAGGCGCGGCTGCCCCCACAGGGCGACCAGCAAGCCATCGCGCTGGTAGACGTCGGCACTGCCGTCCTGCGCCGCCACGGCAACCCCGCTGCGCTGGCCGGAACGGGCCTGCAGCGTGCTCTGGTCGAAGCGGGACAGCGGCGCTGCCATCTGCTCCAGCAATTCCGGCGCAGCGGCCAGCCCTATCCATCCACAGATCCCGCTCATATGCGTCCCTTCCGCTTACACGAAAACTTCGAGCGCCGCCGGGTGGCTCAGGAAAGCCGCCGGGCTGGCCGTGGCGCCGTACGCGCCCGATTGCAGTACCACCACCAGGTCGCCCGCCTGTGCCTGGCCCAGTTCCATCTGGTCGGCCAGCAGGTCGAGCGGGGTGCACAGCGGGCCGACCACCGAGGCCAGCTCGCGCGGGCCGCCGGCCACCCGGGTGCCGATCACCACCGGATAATTCTTGCGGATCACCTGGCCGAAATTGCCGGAGGCCGACAGGTGGTGGTGCAGGCCGCCATCGGTCACCAGGTACACCTGGCCGCGCGACTCCTTGCGGTCGACCACGCGGCAGACGTAGGCGCCGGCTTCGCCGACCAGGTAACGGCCCAGCTCGATCACCACTTCCGCGCCCTGCAGGCGCGGCCGCACTTGATCCATGATGCACGCCAGGTTTGCGCCGACGGCAGCCAGGTCCAGCCGCTCTTCGCCCGGGAAATACGGGATGCCGAAGCCGCCGCCGATGTTCAGGATGCGCGGCGCACGCGGCGCCGCTTCGGCCAGGCGCAGCGCCAGTGCGAAGGTTTTCTCGTGCGCGTCCTGCAGCGCGGCGGCTTTCAGGTTCTGCGAGCCGCTGAAGATGTGGAAGCCGTGGAAATCCAGGCCCAGCGCGCCGATCCGCGCCAGCATGGCCGGCACCCGCTCGGCGTCGACGCCAAACTGCTTGGGGCCGCCGCCCATCTTCATGCCCGACGATTTGAGCTCGAAATCGGGGTTGACCCGCACATTCACTTTCGGCACGATGCCCAGGCGCTGGCCGAGCACGGCGGCGCGCTCCATCTCGCCTTCCGATTCCAGGTTCAGCACGATGCCGGCGGCAATCGCGCAGGACAGCTCGGCCTCGCCCTTGCCGGGGCCGGCAAAGCTGATCTTGGCCGGGTCCATCCCGGTATCGAGCGCCACCCGCAGCTCGCCGCCGGAAGCGACGTCGATGCCGTCGACCAGGCCGGCCATATGCTGCACCACGGCCGGCATCGGGTTGGCTTTCATGGCGTAATGCAAGTGCACGTCTGCCGGCAGCGCGGCGCGCAGTTCGCCCACGCGCTGCGTCATGGCGGCGCGCGAGTAGGCGTAAAACGGGGTCTGGCCGACGCGGGCGGCCAGGCGCGGCAGCGGGATGCCGCCGATCAGCAGGCAGTCATCCTCGACGGCGAACTGCAGCAGCGGCGCGTGCTGCGGGCGGCGCGGTGCCTCCATGCTCATGCGCCCTCCGCGAACACGTTTTCATACTGGGTCGACAGCAGCTTGCGGTCGATCTTGCCGTTCGGGTTGCGCGGCAGGCTGGCCTCGGCGATCACCACCTTTTGCGGCAGCATATAGGCCGGCAGGTGGGGCTTGAGCGCGGCCAGCAGGTCGGAGGCGGTCAGCGCCACCCCTTCGCGCGGCAGCGCCACCACCACGATGGCCTGGCCCAGAGCCGGGTGCTTGACGCCCAGCGCAGCCGCTTCGGCCACCTGCTCGCGCGCATACACCACTTCCTCCACCTCGGTCGGCGAGACGCGGTAGCCGGAGGTCTTGATCATTTCATCGTTGCGGCTGATGAAGTAGAGGAAGCCCTCTTCATCCTTGCGCACCGTGTCGCCCGACCACACGGCCAGTTCGGTCAGCGGCAGGCCGTAATGGCGCGGCGCGATCGGCTTGAAGCGTTCGGCCGTCTTGCCCGGGTCGTTCCAGTAACCGAGCGAGACCAGGGCGCCGCGGTGCACCAGCTCGCCCGGCTCGCCCGGCGCGCATTCGCTGCCGTCCGGGCGCAGCACCATCACTTCGGCATTCGGGATGGCCTTGCCCATCGAATCGGGCCGGCGCTCCAGCTCTTCCGGCGGCAGGAAGGTGCTGCGGAAGGCTTCGGTCAAGCCATACATCAGGAACGGCCTGGCCTTGGGCAGCGCGGCGCGCAGCGCGTCCAGCGTGGGGCGCTGCATGGCGCCGCCCGAGTTGGTCAGGTAGCGCAAGGTGCAGTCGGCCGGCCAGGGCAGCGGCGCCAGCTGGATCCACAGCGGCGGCACGGCAGCCAGGCCGGTGATCTTTTCCGCCACCACGGCGTTCAGCACGTCGCGCGGCAGCAGGTGGTTGATCAGCACGGCGGTGGCGCCCACATGGAAGGCGGTCGTGAGCTGGCTCAGGCCATAGTCGAAGGACAGCGGCAGCACCGCCAGCAGGCGGTCGGCCGGCGTGTTTTCCAGGTAGCTGGCGACGCTCTTGGCGCCGGCCACCAGGTTGCGGTGCGACAGGACCACGCCTTTCGGCTTGCCGGTGCTGCCCGAGGTGTACAGGATGGCGGCCATGTCGCCGTCGATCACGCGCTGCGGCGCCGGCGCGGCGGCGCCGCTGGCCAGCAGCGCATCCCAGCCCAGCACCTCGGCGCCCGGCAGCGCCGGCGCGCTGCCCGCGCCGACCGCCACCACCAGGCGCAAGTCGCGGCAGGCACCCAGTGCATCCTGCAGCAGGCGCAGGCGGTCGACCGAGGTCACCAGCACGCGCACATTGCAGTCAGCCAGGATATAAGCGACCTGTTCCGCCTTGAGCAGGGGGTTGACGGGCACGAAGGCGCCGCCGGCGGCCGCCGCGCCAAACATGGCGGCCACGTTTTCCACATTCTTTTCCATGTACACGGCCACGCGCTCGCCGGCGCCCAGGCCGTGCGCCAGCAGCGCCGCGGCAGTGCCGCGCACCAGCTGCGCCAGCTCGGCGTAATCAAGCCGGCGGCTGCCATACACCAAGGCTTCCGCTGCCGGCGTGCGGCGCGCGCTGTGGAAAATGAAGTCATGCACCAGGTCACTCATCTTCCTTTTCTCCCCACTCTGTATCAAATGGCAATTGTACCGTTCAAGTTAATCACCAGTAAATTATCCAATATATAAATAAACAACAAAACTGGACTTTTTTATAATATTATAACTACCCTCTGCGCCGGGCAGGGGATGGAGCAGCTATACTACAGGCGGCGCGGCTTCCGCCGCCCTTAAGGAGCTTATATGTACCTGGAAGAAGTCAAGAATATCCTGATCGACGTGCTTGCGCTCGGTCCCGCCGGCCGCGCGCTGGATGAACACTCTGCCTTGCTGGGCAGCCTGCCTGAGCTGGACTCGATGGCCGTGGTCCAGCTGATTGCCGCCCTGGAAGAACAGTTCGGGCTGACCGTCGACGACGACGAAATCAGCGCTTCCACCTTTGCCACCCTCGGCAGCCTGTCGGCCTTCGTGCGCCAAAAACTGACGGCATGAACCACGCGGCGCCAGCGGTCCGTCCCCTGTTCCTGGGCAGCGGCGCCACGGCGCGTTTCGGCCTGTACCACGCGCCGGCCCGGCCTTGCCGCGGCGCCTGGCTGTATCTCCACCCGTTTGCCGAGGAAATGAACAAGGCGCGCCGCATGGCCGCCCTGCAGGCTGCTGCCCTGGCCGCGGCCGGCCATGGGGTATTGCAGCTGGACCTGCACGGCTGCGGCGACAGCGCCGGCGATTTCGGCGATGCCAGCTGGGACAGCTGGCTGGACGACGTGGCGCGCGGCCTGCAATGGCTGCGCGATGAATTGGGCAGCGAGCTGCCGCAGGCGCCCGGCCTGTGGGGCTTGCGCCTGGGCGCCCTGCTTGCGCTCGACCATGCGCGGCGCGCGCCGCAAGCGCCCTCGGCCCTGCTGCTGTGGCAGCCCGTGCTGCAGGGCGCCAGCCACCTGGCCCAGTTCCTGCGCCTGCGCGTGGCAGCCCAGATGCTGGGCGAAAGCGGCGGCGACGGCGGCACCGCCGCCCTGCGCGCGCAACTGGCCGCCGGGCAGGCGCTGGAAATCGCCGGCTATACGCTGGCGCCGGCGCTGGCCCAAGGCTTCGACACCCTGGACGCGGCGCGCATGACGCCGCCCTGCCCGGTCCATTGGCTGGAACTGGCGCCGGAAGCGGGCCGCCCGCTGCCGCCGCTGGCGGCGCGCGTGGCTGCGGCCTGGCGCGAAGCCGGCGCCGAGGTCCGGAGCACCACCGTGGCCGGCCCCCAGTTCTGGGCCAGCCAGGAGATTGCCGAGGCGCCAGCCCTGCTGGCGGCCACCGTGGCACAGCTGGCGGAAGCTTGCCATGCTTGACGAACTGCCCCTGGCTTTCACCTGCCACGGCGAGCAGCTGGTGGGCGTGCTGAGCCCCGCGGCCGCAGCGGCAACGCGCGGCGTGCTGATCATCGTCGGCGGCCCGCAATACCGCGCCGGCAGCCACCGCCAGTTCACGCTGCTGGCGCGCCACCTGGCGGCGCAAGGCATTCCCGCGCTGCGCTTCGATTACCGCGGCATGGGCGACAGCAGCGGCGCGCCGCGCAATTTCGAAATGGTGGATGAGGACTTGCGCGCCGCCATCGACGCCTTCCAGGGCGCCGTGCCCGGCTTGCGCGACATCGTGCTGTGGGGCCTGTGCGACGCCGCTGCTGCCGCCTTGTACTATGGCCACCGCGATCCCCGTGTGGCCGGACTGGTGCTGCTCAACCCGTGGGCGCGCAGCGCCGATGGCCATGCACGCGCCACGCTGAAGCACTACTACTGGCAGCGCCTGCGCGACCCGGCCCTGTGGCGCAAGGTCGTGCGTGGCCGCTTCGCGCTGGGCACCTCGCTGCGCGCGCTGGGCGGCCTGCTGCGCGCGGCGCGCCAGCCGGCCCCGCTCGTCCCGCTGGCCCCGTGCGACCAGCAGCCCGCAACAGCGGCCGTGCCGCGCGACGGCACTGCTCCTGCGCTGAGCCCGGACTTGCATGCGCGCCTGCTGGACGGCATGCAGCGCTTCCGTGGCCAGGTGCTGTTCATCTACAGCGGCACCGACCTGACGGCGCGCGAATTCCTCGACATGACACGGGCTTCGCGCCACTGGCCGGCGCTGCTGGCGGACAGCCGTGTGCAACAGCGCACGCTGGCCGCCGCCGACCATACCTTCTCGCGCCGCGAGTGGCGCGACCAGGTCGCCGGCTGGACCGCGCAATGGGTGGCCGCATGGTAAAGCGCGTCCTGATGGTAGCCTTCCATTTCCCGCCGCTGCGCGGCAGCAGTGGCATCCAACGCACCCTGAAATTCACCCAGCACCTGCCGCAGCTGGGCTGGCAGCCGCTGCTGCTGTCGGCCCACCCGCGCGCCTTCCCGCAGCATGGCCCGGACCAGCTGGGCGAAATCCCGGCCGATACCGTGGTGCGGCGCGCCTTCGCGCTCGACACGGCGCGCCACCTGTCGCTGGCGGGCCGCTACCTGAAGTGGATGGCGCTGCCGGACCGCTGGAGCAGCTGGCTGCTGGGCGCGGTGCCGGCCGGCCTGGCGCTGGTGCGGCGCTACCGCCCGCAGGTGCTGTGGACCACCTACCCCATCGCCACCGCGCACCTGGTGGGCCTGGTGCTGCACAAGCTGACCGGGCTGCCCTGGGTAGCCGACCTGCGCGACCCGATGACCGACACCGATTACCCGACCGACGCACTGACGCGCCGCGTCTACCTGTGGCTGGAACGCCAGACGGTGCGCCACTGTACGCTCGCCGTGTGCACCACGCCGGGCGCGGTGGCCGACTACCGGGCCCGCTTCCCGGCCGTTCCGCGCGAGCGTTTCGTGCTGATCGAAAACGGCTACGACGAAGAGAATTTCCGCGCCGCGCAGGCCGCAGCCCGTGCGCCGGGCCAGCCGTTCACCCTGGTGCACAGCGGCATCATCTACCCGTCCGAGCGCGATCCGGGCGCCCTGTTTGCCGCGCTGTCGGCGCTGCGCGCGCGCGGCGCCATCGATGCCGGCCGGCTGCGCCTCGTGCTGCGCGCCACCGGCCACGACGACTATGTAGCGGCTTTGCTGCAGCGCCACGGCATCGCCGACCTGGTGCAGCTGGCGCCGCACGTCGCCTACCGCGACGCCCTGGCTGAAATGCTGGGAGCGGACGGCCTGCTGATCCTGCAGGCCAGCAACTGCAACCGCCAGATCCCGGCCAAGCTGTACGAATACCTGCGCGCCGGACGCCCGATCCTGGCGCTGACCGACCCGGCCGGCGATACCGCCGCCACCCTGCACGGGGCTGGCATCGACACCCAGGCGCCGCTGGACGACGCGGTCGCCATCGAACAGGCATTGCTGCGTTTCCTGGACCTGGCGGCAGCCGGCCAGGCCCCGCTGCCGGCGCCGGCAGCCGTGGCCGGCGCCTCGCGCCAGGCGCGCAGCGTCCAGCTGGCCCAAATGCTCGATGCTGCGGCCGGCACCACCTACAGCCCGCCGGCGCCCGCCGGCCAGACGGAGGAAGCATGAAACGGTTCACCTTATCCTTGGCGCTTGCGGCGACGCTGCTGTCGGCCGAAGCGGCCACCAAACCCTTTTGCGGACCGCTGGCCAACGGCTACGGTCCGTTCGACTTCCGCACCGCCAGCGCCGACCAGCGCAAACTGGTGGAAGAATTCCACTTCACCGAATCGGTCGAGCAAGGCGTCCACGGCAATACCGGCACGGTGGGCGGCGACCTCGATTACACGCTGCGCGTGTTTCCCAACCATGTGCGGGCGCTGGACACCCTGATCCGCCTGGCGCCGCGCTACCGCAGTGGCGTGATGCAAGGCGCGAAATACCCGGTCGAATGCTATTTCGAACGCGCCGTGCGCTTCCAGCCCGACGATGGCGCCGCCTGGAGCCAGTATGCGCGCTACCTGTACGCCCTGAACCAGGACGCGCGCGCCGTATCGATGCTGGAGCAGGCAGTCAAGGTCGACCCCGACAACCCGACCGTCAATTACAACTATGGCCTGGCGCTGGCCAAGCGCAAACAATACGCGGCAGCGCTGCCGTATGCCCAGAAGGCCTATGCCAAGGAATTCCCGCTGCCCGGCCTTAAGCAAATGCTGAAGGCGGCGGGCCAGTGGCAGGAGCCGCCGCCAGCGCCGGCCGAGGACGCCGCGCCGACGGCTGAACCGGACAAGCCGGCCCAGCCGCCCCAGCCGGCCGCATCCACGCCAGTCCAGCCATGATGCGACTGCTGCTGCGGCGCGGCGCAGCACTGGCCGCGGCCGGCCTGCTGCTGGCGGCAGCCAGCGTCTACCCGGCGCCGCCGCTGCTGCTGGCACTGCTGCTCGGCGGCTATATGGCCCTGCTGTACTGGCGGCCCGCGTGGTGGCTGCTGGCGGTGCCGGCCCTGCTGCCGGTACTGGACCTGGCACCATGGACCGGCTGGTTCTTCCTGGAAGAACTGGACTTGCTGCTGCTGGCCACCTGCGCTGCCGGCTACTGGCGGCTTGGCCGCGAGCGCGCCCCCACCAAGCTGCCGACCGTGGCCCGCGTGGCGCTGGTTTTTTTGCTGCTGTGCTACCTGGTCGCGGCCTGGCGCGGCATCATGCCGCTGGCCCCGCTCGATGCCAATGCCTTCAGCAATTACACCAGCTCCTACAATGGCTTGCGCGTGCTGAAAGGCGTGCTGTGGCCCGTGCTGCTGCTGCCCTTGCTGCGCGGTACGGCCGGCGAGCAGGGAGTCGAGCTGCAGCGCCTGCTGGTGCCGGGCATGCTGCTGGGCCTGGTATTCTGCAGCCTGGCGGTGATCTGGGAACGGCTGGCTTTTCCCGGCCTGTTCAACTTCGCCAGCGATTACCGCCCGACCGCGCCGTTCTCCGCCATGCATACGGGCGGCGCCGCGCTCGACGCCTACCTGGCGCTGGCCATGCCCTTTGTCGTGCTGTACCTGCAGGGCCATCCGCCGCCGTGGAAACTGGCGCTGGGCCTGGCCGCGCTGGCCCTGGGCATGTTTGCCGGCCTGACCACCTTCTCGCGCGACATCTACCTGGCGTATGCGGTGGCCGGCAGCATCATCGCCGTGCTCGGCGCCGCGCACCACCTGCGCGCCGGCACGCTGCCGCTGCGCACGCTGGCCGCCAGCATCGTGCTGCTGGCCCTGGCGTTCTGGATCCTGACCGCCGTGTTTTCCAGCAGCGGCTACCGCGGCCTGGCGGCCAGCCTCGGCTTGCTGGCCAGCGCGCTGCTGCTGGCAGGCGCCGCGCCCCGCCTGCCGCGCCCGCTGCTGGCGGCGGCCCTGGCCATCGTGCTGTTGGGCGCGGTGGCGGCACTGGGGATGTTGGGCGGCAGCAGCGCCAGCACCAAGGGCGCTTATCTCGGCTACGGCCTGGCCCTGCTGTGCGGCTTAGGCGGCGGCGCCGCCTTGCTGTTTGCCGAGCCGGCGCAGCGCCCGTACGGCGTGCTGCTGCTGGCGGCAGCGTGGCCGGCGCACGCGCTGGCCAGCGCCCTGGTGGCGCGCCACTATGGCGGCAATGAGGCACTGCCCGGCATCGCGCTGGCGATTGCCCTGGCGGCCGCGCTGGCTGCCTCGCGCTGGCTGCCGCGCCCGCTGTGGCGGCTGGACCGCGGCACGCTGAGCGTCGCCTTCTTCGCCGCCATCGTCTATGCCGCGCTGATCCCGGTGGCCGGCAGCTATTACGCGGGCAGCCGTTTTGCCACCGTGGGCAACGACCTGCAAGTGCGCCTCGAGCACTGGGGCGAAGCGCTCGGCATGATGGACAGCGACAGCCTGACCCAGGTGTTCGGCCAGGGCCTGGGCCGCTACCCGGCGGTCTACCTGTGGAAGAACACCCACGGTGAAATGCCGGGCACCTTCCACTATGGCGAAGAAGCGGGCAACCGCTTCCTGCAACTGGGCGCCGCCCAGTATGCGCGCGGCTATGGCGAGGTGCTGCGCATGCTGCAGCACGTGGCCATCGAGCCGGGCAAGCGCTACCAGCTGCAGCTCGACATCCGCCGGCGCCACGCCAGCGCCCTGCCGCAGGTACAGGTGTGCAAACGCTGGCTGATCTATCCGGAAGACTGCACGCCGGCGCGCTACCGGCCGCCGCCGCTGCAGGATGGCTGGCAGACGCTGCAGGTCGACTTGCCGCCGCGCCGCAGCAGCAACCCGTGGCACGCGCCGCTGCAGCTGGAGCTGTCGAACAGTTCCAGCAGCGCTGTGCTGGAAGTCGACAATATCAGCCTGCGCGACATCGACAGCGGCCGCGAACTGGTCGCCAACGGCAGCTTTGGCGCCGGCCACGATTACTGGTTCTTCAGCAGCGACCGCAACCACATGCCCTGGCACGTCAAGAATTTCGCAGTCAACCAGGTGTTCGAGCTCGGCTGGCTGGGCGCGCTGGCCACCGCCTTCTTCCTGCTGGCGGTAGGCGGCCCCCTGGCAGCGCGCGGGCTGGCGGGGCAAGCGTTTGCCGCGGTAGTGCTGGCGGCGCTGGCCGGCTGCATGATGGTGGGCCTGTTCGACAGCCTGACCGACGTGCCGCGCATCACGATCCTGCTGCTGCTGCTGGCCCTGGCCGGCAGCTTGCGGCCGGCCCGCAAGCGCATCAAGGTGCGCCGCCAGCCTGCCGCCGGCCAGGAAGAGAACGATGCCATGATGGCGGACTGAATGGCACCACACAAGGAGCATCCTTTGCTGACAGTTTTGATGGCCACACGCAATGGCGGCCAGACCTTGCCCAAAGTGCTGGCCGGCTACACCCGCCAAACCTTGCGGCCGGACCTATGGACGCTGATCGTGGTCGACAACGGCAGCACCGACGACACCGCTGCCGTGGTGCAAAGCTATCGCGACCGGCTGCCCTTGCACTACCTGCACGTGCCGCAACCGGGCAAAAACGTCGCGCTGAACCAGGGATTGGCGCTCGCCTTGCAGCAAAGCGGCGACCTGCTGGTCTTCACCGATGACGATGCGACGCCCGTGCCGGGCTGGCTGCAAGCGCTGGCCGAGGCGGCGCAGGCGCATCCGGAAGCGACGCTGTTTGGCGGTGGCATCGTGGCCGACTGGGGCGCCGCGCCGCCGGACTGGGTGCTGCGCCTGGTGCCGCTGGGCTTGACGTTTGGCATCACCGACCCGGCCCTGCCCGACGGCCCGATCTTCCCGGGCCTGATCTGGGGCGCCAACATGGCCGTGCGGCGCAGCGTGTTCGACCACGGTTACCGCTTCGACGAAACCATCGGCCCCAATGGCGGCGCCTATGCCATGGGCAGCGAAACCCAGCTGACGCGCATGCTGGGCGACGCCGGGCACCAGAGCTATTTCTGCAAAGCGGCCGAGGTGGCGCACTACATCCGTCCCCAGCAGCTGAGCGAGGCATCGATCCTGCAGCGCGCCTGGCGCTTCGGCCGCGGCAAGTTCCGCCAGGATGGGCGCCAGCCCGTCCCCTACCTGTTCGGCGTGCCGCGCTGGATGATGGCGCGCTACCTGGCGGAACTGGCCGGCCTGGCCAAGGCGCGCCTGCGCGGCGAGCGCGACCGCCAGTTCCTGCACCGCTGGGAACTGCACTACCTGCGCGGCTATTTTCACGAAGCGTGGCGCGCCCCGGCGCCGGCCAAGCGGCGCGTGCTGATCACCGGTTTCAGCGGCTCCCTGGGCGGCATGGAGCTGCGCATGGCGCAGGAAGCGCGCTTCCTGAACGGGCTGGGCTGGCACAGCATGCTGGCCATCCGCCCCTTCCCCGGCAGTGCGGGCTGGCTCGACAGCTTGCGCGCCGAACGCCTGAACGTGCGCCACTGGTCGCCGCCGCCCTTCCTGGAAGAATGGCCCTGGCGCCACCTGCGCCTGGCGCAGGCCTGGCTGACTGCCGGCCCCGCACTGCGGCGCCGGCGGCCGGACCTGGTGCACGTGGCCTTCTGCTGGACCAGTTACGGCGCTTCCGCGCTGTGGCTGGCAGCGCGCGCCGCCATCCCGGCCGTGGTCAGCGTGCACAACGCTTTCCCGACGGCCAGCTTCAGCGGCTGGCAGGAACGGCGCATGCGCGCAGCGTTCGCCAATGTGCGCGGCGTGTATGCGGTGTCCGACTCGGCACTGCAGCATTTCCTGGCGACGTACCGCACTTACCTGCCGCCGGCCGCGCGCCTGGCCGTGATCCCCAATTGCGTCGACACGCGGCGCTTCCGCCCCTCGCCCGAACGGCGCCAGGCGGCGCGCGCGGCCTGGGGCATTGCCAGCGAGGCCTTGGTGCTGGGCAGTGTCGGGCGCCTGGCAGACCAGAAGCGGCCGCTTGCCCTGCTCGCGCTGCTGGCCGCGCTGCGCCCGCAATTCCCGCAACTGGTCCTGGTGCTGATCGGCAGCGGCCCGCTGGAACAGGCGGTGCGCCAGCGCTGCCGCGAGCTGGGCCTGGAGCAGGCGGTCGTGTTTGCCGGCTTCGTGCCGCAGGTGCACGAGGTCTTGCCCGCGCTCGACCTGCACGTGCTGCTGAGCCGCAACGAAGGCTTCGGCATCGCTACCGCAGAAGCGATGGCCTGCGGCGTGCCGGCGGTGGGCACCGATGTGCCGGGAACGGCCGACGTGCTGCGCGGCAGCGCGGCCGGCATGCTGGTGCCGCTCGACGATCCGGCCGGCGCCGCAGCCATGGTGGCCGGCCTGCTGGCCGATCCGGCGCGCCGCGCGACCATGGCCGCCGCCGGTCCGGCCGAAGCGCACGCCCGTTTCGGCGAAGACCACGTGCGTACCCTGGTGCGCGCGTTCTATGAGGGCCTGTGAGATGCGGGTTGGCGTGCTGTCTTATCCGATGCTGTTCCAGCGCAGCGGCGGGCTGCAGATCCAGGTGCGGGAAACGGTGGCAGCGCTGAACGCGATCGGTGTCGAGGCGCGCCTGGCCGATCCCGTCACCGAACTGCTGTCCTCCTACGATGTGGTGCATGTGTTCTCCACCATCAGCGGCAATTACCGCATCGTGGAGAGTGCACGCGAGCAGCAGGTGCCGCTGGTGCTGTCGCCGCTGCTGTCGCCGGAGTGGAACCGTGGCAACGGCCGCACCGCAAGGCTGCTCGACCGGCTGGTGGGGCGCCTGAGCGGCTGGCAGGTGCAAACCAGCTACGGCCAGATGGCCAGCGCGCTGCAGGGCGCCGACCGCCTGCTGGCCTTGGGCGAAGCCGAGGCGGCGGCGCTGCAGTCCGCCTTCGGCATCGAGCGCGCGCGCATCGACATCTGCCCCAACGGCATCGCGCCACGCTTCTTCGACGCCGACCCCGGCCTGTTCCGCCAGGCCTATGGCATCGACGGCCCCTTCGTCCTGATGACGGGCGCCATTTCGCCCTACAAGAACCAGCTCGGGGTGGTGCGCGCGCTGGCCGGTAGCGGCCTGCGCTGTGTGCTGATCGGACGCGCCGAGCGCGCCCACGCCGGTTACCTCGAACTCTTGCAGCGCGAGCCCGGCGTACGCTGGCTGGGCCCGCTGGACCATGGCGATCCGCTGCTGGCCAGCGCCTATGCGGCCGCCGCGGTCCTGGCGCTGTTGAGCCAGGGCGAGGTGCAGCCGCTATCGGTGCTGGAAGCGCTGGCGGCCGGCACGCCGGCAGTCATGACCAGCCGCAGCGCGCTGGTGGTGCCGGGCAGCGGCGCCGCGCTGCGCACGGTCGACTGGCAGGACGGTCCCGGCATCCGCCAGGCGATCGAGGCCCTGCTGCGGACACCGCCGCCGCGCGCGCAGGTGGCCCAGCTGGTGGCGGAATGGCGCTGGGAACAGGTGGCGCAGCGGATCGCCGCTAACTACCGGCAAGCGCTGGCGCAGCGGCGCTAGCCAGGCCGCGCGTGTCCAGCGTCAGCTGCAGGCGCGAGGCCGGGCCGGGCGACAGGTGGATGAACGGCGCCTGGCTGGCAAAGCTCAGTTGCCAGCGGCCAAGGCAGAGGAACACTGCGCCGCCGATCTTGCGCGCGCCCAGCCGGCCATGCGCCTGGCGCGAGGCCACGTTGAAGGCGGAAATCCGGCTGACCGACCAGCGCACCCGGCGTTCGCGCAGCAGCGCATTGGCTTCGTCCCACAGGCGCAGGTAGGCCGGGCCGAGGCGGAACTCGGGCGCCACATACACATCGAAATCCCAGACGCTATCGGCCGACGGCAGGCGGAAATGCACCCGCACCTCATCCTCCAGGTAGTTGCCGTGCACCAGCCAGAGAAAGCCGGCCAGCTGCTCGCCGCGCCAGGCCTGCAGGGCATAGGCACCCTGGCCGATGCGCTCGGCCAGCACGGCGCGCGGACGCGGGCAGTCCGCCGGCACCTGGTCGAGCGTGGTAGCCAGCGCCACCCGCAGCTTGGCGCCGCGGCCGCGGGCCCAGGACTCCTCGGCCACGGGCTGGGCCACGAAATCGTACTTGTACAGCTGTACACCCACGCGCACCAGCACGCGCGACAGGCAATAGAACGATGCATCCAACCACCCCATCTGGGCGTAATACTGGCGCAGGGTCGACAACATGGAGCAGCTCCTCAACGGCTCTGGCCGCGCAGGCGGCTGGCCAGATGGCCGGTAATTGACATCAGCACGGGTTTCAGATCATGCTGCAGCAGCACGATACCGGCCAGCCAGGCCGCCAGCGCGCCGCTGCCGGCCACCAGCAGCAGCATGATGGGCGGGCCATTGCGCAGGGCCGGCAGCGCCAGCGCCAGCAGCGGCGGCATCACGGCCAGCGCCGCCAGTTGCAAGCTCTTGGCCAGATTGCGGCTCAATTCGCCCAAGCGCATGCCGGTCAGTTCGGACAGCCCGCGGTAAATCAGGCCTGCCTTGACCAGGTTGGTGCAGGCGATGCTGGCGGCCACGGCCGCCAGGCCGAAAGGCACGGCCAGCACAATGCCCGTCACGCGCAGCGGCAAGGCCACCGACTCGAGCCGGGCGCGCTTTTGCACGTGGCCCATGGCGACAAACAGGTCGAGCGCCATGCCGAACAGGCTCAGTACGGCAGCCGAGATGCACAGGATGCGTGCCAGCGGCACGCTGGCGCCCCACTGGCTGCCGAACAGCAGGCGCACCATCGGTTCGGCCAGCGCGGCCAGCACGGCGAAGAACGGCCAGGAAACGCCGGCCATATACGACATCAGGCGCAGGTAGACCTGCTTCATGTCGGTGCCGGCCCGCACCTGGCTGGCAAACAGCGGCTGCACCACCGGCGTCACGGCACGCGTGATCAGCATGTTGAACAGGGTGACCAGCGACTGGCCCTTGCTGTAGAGCCCGACTGCTTCCATATTGATCAGGCGGCCGATCAGGATATCGGGGGCGCCCACCGCAACCTCATCCAGGATATTGGAGCCGGTAGCGTAGGCGCCAAACGGCAGCAGCTCGCGCACGCCCTTCAGGCTGGGCAGCCAGGGCATGTAGGCCGGGCGGAACAGCATGCTGGTCAGGACCGAGGCGGCGACGCCGGCCACCGCCGCCCAGGCCAGCGCCATGAAGCTGAAACCGGCCAGCACCAGGACGATGCTGGCGACCAGGCTGACGACGGCGCTGGTCACGTTGATGCAATAGATGGCGCCAAAACGCATTTCGCGGCGCAGTACCGGCAGGGTGATGGAACCAAACGGTATCAGCAGGCAGTTCAGCGCCAGCGCGCGCAGCACCTGTCCCACCCCCGGCTCACGGTAGAAATCGGCCAGCGGGCCGCTGGCCAGCACCAGCACCGCAGCGATAAGCCAGGCGATCATCAGCGTCAGCGAATAGGCGGCGCGGATCTTGACCGGGGTCAGTTCGCGCTCCTTCACCAGGTATTGGCCGACGCCGAAGTCGCGCACGATCTGCAGCACGGCCACGACCACCGAGCCGATCGAATAGACGCCCACTTCAGCCGGGGTCAGCAGGCGAGACAGCACAATACTGCTGACAAAGCCCAGCGCGAGCACCGTGTACTTTTCGGCGAAGGAAAACAGGAGGGACTTCTTGATACTCAAGGGCGCAATCCGTCAAAGATTCAACAAAGACCTGCAGCCGCCCACCGCGTGTGGGCCGGTGCCGGGACCGAACAGCAGCGTGCTCAGGACGACGCGGAGGTCTTGATGGCGTGACGCTCGAGCAAGTCGTACAGGGTCGGGCGCGACACGCCCAGGAGTTCGGAAGCCTTGACGATATTGCCTTCCACCCGCGCCAGGGCGCGCACGATGGCGCGGTATTCCGCCTCGTCGCGCACCTGGCGCAGGTTGAACGGTTCTTCTTCCACCGGGGCGCCGGACAGGCCCAGGTCGTCGGCCGTGATGGCCGGACCGTCAGCCATGATGATGGCGCGCTTGATGCAGTTTTCCATTTCCCGCACATTGCCCGGCCAGTCGTGGTGGGCGATCTGCGCCAGCGCGTCGGGGGAAAAATGCAGGTTGGCGCGGCCTTCCTGGGCGCAGAAGCGGTTCTTGAAGTGCTGCGCCAGCAGCACCGAGTCGCCGTCGCGCTCGCGCAGCGGCGGGATGGTCAGCACGATCTCGGACAAGCGGTAGTACAAGTCTTCGCGGAAGCGGCCGGCCTTCACCAGCTCCTTCAGGTTCTGGTGGGTGGCGCAGACGATGCGCACGTCGACCGGGATTTCCTCGTGGCCGCCGACGCGCTCGATCACGCGCTCCTGCAGGAAGCGCAGCAGCTTGGCCTGCAGCGGCATCGGCAGGTCGCCCACCTCGTCGAGGAAGAAAGTGCCGCCATTGGCCGCTTCCACCTTGCCCTTGGTCTGCTTGACGGCGCCGGTAAACGCGCCCTTCTCGTAGCCGAACAGCTCCGACTCGAGCAGGGTCTCGGGAATGGCAGCGCAGTTGATGGCCATGAAGCGTTCCTTGGCGCGCGGGCTGCCCTGGTGCAGGGCGCGCGCGATCACTTCCTTGCCGGTGCCCGATTCGCCCAGCACCATGGTGGTGGCCGAACTTGGCGCCACTTTTTCCACCTGGCGGCACACTTTGAGCATGCCGGGGTCGCGCGAGATGATGCCGGCCAGCGGGGTGTCGGCGCCGTCCTGCTGCATGCGGCGGTTTTCCTGCTGCAGGCCGTGCAGGAAGAAGGCGCGCTTGATGACCAGGGCCAGCAGTTCCGGTTCGCAGGGCTTCTGGTGGAAATCGTAGGCGCCCATGGCAATCGCCTGCACCGCATGCGCGCGGTCCTGGTTGCCGGTCAGGACGATGACCTTGGTGTCGGGCGCCAGCGCCAGGATCTGCTGCAGCGTGGCCAGGCCTTCGGTGGCGCCATCGGGGTCGGGCGGCAAGCCGAGGTCCATGGTGCAGACGGCAGGCTCGTGGCGGCGCAGCTGGGCCAGCGCCGCTTCGCGGTCGCCCGCCACCACCACGTCGTAGTCGTCGAAACTCCACTTGAGCTGCTTTTGCAGGCCGGGATCGTCTTCGATAATCAACAGTTTGGGTTTGCTCTGGCTCACAACGGGTCCTTGCGCCTTCAGGCGGCTTGTTCAATGGTTTGCTGGCGGTACAGCGGCAGGCTGACCGTGAATGTGGTGCCTTGCTCCGGCGTGCTGCGCACCTGCAGCGTTCCACCGAGCTGGTGGATGTATTCCCGGCTTTCGAAGGCGCCGATGCCCATGCCGGCCGACTTGGTCGAATCGAAAGGCTTGAACAGGCGCTCGCGGATGAATTCTTCGCTCATGCCGGCGCCGGTGTCGGCCACTTCCACCAGCACGCTGTTGCCGTTGCGCGCCAGGCGCACGCACACCTTGCCGTCGCGCGGGGTGGCTTCGATCGCGTTCTGGATCAGGTGGCCCAGCACGCGCTCCAGCCGCTCGCCTTCGGCCAGCACTTTCAGCCCGGCCTCGGCCAGCTGCAGCGTCGGCTTGGGCTCAAACGCCGCCTTCAGCGCCACCGCCTGCGCCAGCAGCTGGCCCAGGTCTTGCGGCGCGGCACGCTCGGGGGAAGCGGTACGGCTGAGCTTTTGCAGCATCAGTTTCATCTTTTGCACCGACAGGGTCACGGTCTCCATCATATCGCGTTGGAACTCCGGGTTGTCGGCATGTTTTTCCGCATTGGCCGTCATCAGCGACAACTGGGCCACCAGGTTCTTCAGGTCGTGCACCACAAAGGTCGACAGGCGGTTGAAGGAATCGAACTGGCGCGCCAGCATCAGGGCATTGTCGGCCTCCTGCTGGGCCAGGTAGGACGCGGCCTGGGTGCCGGCGATTTTGAGCAAGTCCAGCACTTCCCAGTTGAGCTTGACTTCACTGCGCGAGGCCATCAGCACCACGAAGCCGGCCAGCCGGCCCTGCAGCAGCAGCGGCACCACCAGCCAGGCTTTGGGAAATGCCAGCAGCCAGGCCGGCAGCGGCACTTCCGGGTTGTGCAGCGCGTGGGCGCCGACGTCGACCAGCCACTGCTTGCTTTCCATCAATTGGCAAAACGGCGAGTCAGCCGGCTCGCTCGCCTGCGGGGCTTGCGTATGCCAGGAAGCCAGCGGCTCGAAGCGCTGTTCGCGCCGGATCCACAATGCCCCGCCCTGGCTTTCCACCAGCTCGGCCAGGGCCGAAATGGAGCGCTCGCCCAGGTTGGGGCCGGTGGCCGACAGGGTGCGGGTAAACCGCAGCCACTCTTCGCGGTAGTCGTAGTTGTAGCGGTAAAAATGCTTGCTGATGAAGACTTTCAGCCAGGCCCGGAACGAGCCGGAGAACAGCACGCCCAGCAGCAGGAAGCTGGCGCCAAACAGGAAGGCCAGTTGCATCAGCCCGCCCCAGGAACCGCCGACAAAGCGCAGGTAGTAGGCCGCCATGCTCATCGCCAGCAGGTACACCGCCGAGCCAAGCAGGGCTGCCGAATGGAAGGCGATGCGGCGCGACACCGCCAGCTGGGACGGCCAGGAAGCGCGGCGCAACAGCGAAATGGCCAGCAGCGGCACGATCAGCGCATTGAGCAGGCCGCGCGCCGCCCACAGCTCGGGGTCAAGCTCGCGCAGCAGCAGCATGTCGCTGTACAGGTAAAAGTCGTAGGCAAACAGGGCGCCCAGGCCGAGGCAGATGAACTTCATGGCCCAGCGCACTTGCACACTGCGGTCGCGATAGAGCTGCTCCACCAGCAGCATGCCCAGTACCGCCATGCCGAGGCGGCCGATGGCCAGCACGTGGAAGCCCAGGCTGGCCGGCAGCTGCTGCGCCAGCAGGCTGGCCAGCAGCATGGCGCCGTACACCGCGATGCTGGCCTGGAAGGTGCGCGCGCCACGCTGCCACAGGCCGAGCATGGCCAGCAGCACGGCGGTCCAGGCCGCGTTGCGCAGCCATTCGGCGCCATGCAGCACCCAGGCCGCCCACGGCACCACGGTGGCGCTGGCCATCACCGCGCCCCACAGCACCGTCAGCAGCGAGGCGCTGGCCAGCACGCGCTGGTGCGGGCGCTGGTCGGGGCGCTGGCGCCAGCCGGTCAGGACCAGCACGCTAAGTAACAGAAACGCCAGCGCAGCGCTGGCGTAACTGAAGGCGGTGATACTGGTCGGCATCAGGCCCCCATGTCCTTAACGGCCTCCCCTGAACATGACCACCTTGATGGTATCGATCAGGACCAGCACATCGAGCAGCAGGCTGTTGTTCTTGACGTAGTACAAGTCGTACTGCAGTTTCTGCAGCGCGTCTTCGACCGTGTCGCCATAGCCATAGCGCACCTGGGCCCAGCCGGTGATGCCCGGCTTGATGCTGTGGCGCACGTTGTAATAAGGCACGCGCTCGGTCAGTTGCTCGACGAAGTATGGGCGCTCCGGGCGCGGGCCGACGAAGGACATTTCGCCCTTCAGCACATTGAGGATTTGCGGCAGTTCGTCAATGCGCAGTTTGCGGATGATATTGCCCACGCGCGTGATGCGCGGGTCGTTCTTGGCAGCCCATTGCGGCGTGCCGTTCTTTTCCGCATTCTTGAACATGCTGCGGAATTTCAGGACGCGGAAGACGCGGCCATCCATGCCCACCCTTTCCTGCGAATACAAGATCGGTGCGCCATCTTCCACTACGATGGCGATGGCGGTGATGAGCATGACCGGCAGGGAGACGACCAGCAGCGACACACTGGCCAGCACGTCCACCGTGCGCTTCATGAAGGTGCGCATGAAGCTCTGGTCGAAACCGCCGCCGAACACCAGCCAGGAAGGCTGCAGGGATTCAACGCGGATCTGGTAGGTTTCGCGCTCGAAGAACGTAGCGGCGTCGGTCACCTGGATGCCGTACAGCTTGCACTCGAGCAACTCCTTGATCGGGAAGGCGCCGCCGCGGCGGTTCTGCACCGAGACCACGATTTCCGATACTCGCAGGGCGTTGGCCAGCGCTACCAGGGAACCGCCTTCGGGCAGGTGCAGCAGCTGGTTCTGCGGCACGCAGGTATCTTCCGACGGCACCGCCACGTAGCCGGCCACGTCGTAGCGGCGGTAATTCGTTTCGCGCGTGGCCAGCTCGCCGCACTCCTTGGCCATGGCGCCGCCGCCGAGGAAGATGATGCGGGTGGCGAGGAAATGCGTGCGCGAGGTCTTCATGAACATGGCGCGCGCCAGCAGGATGCCGACGCCGGCAATGATGAACACCAGCACCAGGATGCCGCGCCCGAAATACAGGTCGGGCGCCAGGTAGAACACCAGGGTCAGGATGCAAAAGCCCATGGCGAACGAAGGCATCAATTGCAGGAAGAAGGGATTGCGCAAGCCTTCCTGGAAATTGATCTGGTACATGCCCAGCGCAGACATGCTGAACACGATGGCCGCCGCAAAGATGCAGGCCGACATGAAGAAGTGGTCGAGCTTCGGTATGGCGAACTGGTCACCGTCGAAAAAACGCAGACCAGCGCCAGCGTAGAACGAGCCAATCAGGATCAACACTTCCAGGAAGAGCAGGCTGAACACGACCTTGGAGATGTAGTGATTGGAAATTCTTAGCATTTTTATTCCCTCCCGCTTTACTGCTCATGCTGGCCGTGAAAGCGCGCGGAGCCTTGCGGCCATGTCTCGTAAATTATTCTTGCGGGGCCAGGTGGCGGACGTACCAGTCCATGGCCTCCTTCAACCCATCGCCGATACGGTGCGAAGGATCGAAACCCAACAGCTCGCGCGCCTTGGTGATATCGGCCTGCGAATGGCGCACGTCGCCGGCCCGGAATCCCTGGTATTGCGCCTGGTGCTGGCGCAAGTGCGGGAAACGCTCCTGCAGCAGCTCGCGCATCATCAGGTACAGCTGGTTGAGACTGGTGCGCTCATTGAGCGCCACGTTGTACACCTGGTTGGCGGCACCTGGCTTGTCGGCCATGGCTGCCAGCAGGTTGGCTTGCACCACGTTGTCGATGAAACAGAAATCGCGGCTGGTTTCGCCGTCGCCGTTGATGAACAGCGGACGGTTGCGGATCAGGGCCGATACCCACTGCGGTATCACGGCCGCATAGGCGCCTTCCGGATCCTGGCGCGGGCCGAACACGTTGAAGTAGCGCAGGCCGATGGTTTCCATGCCATAGGTGCGCGCGAATACGTCGGCGTACAGCTCGTTGGCGTATTTGGTGACGGCATACGGCGACAGCGGCCGGCCGATCGTGTCTTCCACTTTCGGCAGCGCAGGATGGTCGCCGTAGGTGGAACTGGATGCCGCGTAGACGAAGCGCTTCACTTTCGCGTCGCGCGCCGCCACCAGCATGTTCAGGAAGCCAGTGACGTTGGTGCCATGGGTCAGCAGCGGATCGTCGATCGAGCGGCTGACCGAGCCCAATGCGGCCTGGTGCAGGACGTAGTCTTTGCCGGCGCAGGCTGCCTGGCAGGCCGCCAGGTCACGGATGTCGCCTTCGACGAAGGTGAACGAGGCCCAGGCCGCGGAGCCGACGGCTTCGCGCACCTGGTCCAGGTTGTGCTGGTGGCCGGTGGCGAAATTGTCCAGGCCCGTGACCTGCTGGCCGAGCTTGAGCAGCGCCTCCACCAGGTTGGAGCCGATGAATCCGGCAGCCCCCGTCACCAGCCAATGGTATCGCTGGCCACGCAAGTGCAGCCGCACGTCGTCAAACTTGCCCACTACAGCCCTCCCAGGCTTCCCTGCTATTTTTGTTTACAGGCGCCAGACGCTGTAACCAGCTTCTTCCAGGCCTGCCATATTGAATGCCGATTTCACGTCGATGAAGACGCCGGCCGGATTGAGCTTGGCCGACAGGTCGCCCAGCGACAGCGCCAGCAATTCCTTGTGCGACACTGCAGCGACCACCGCGTCCGCCTGCGGCAGGCTGTCCCAGCTTTCCAGGCGAATTCCGTATTCGTGCACCGATTCCTCGGAATCGGCCACCGGGTCGTGCACATGCACGTCCAGGCCGTACGACTTCAGTTCGAACACCACGTCCGCCACTTTCGAATTGCGCAAGTCCGGGCAGTTTTCCTTGAAAGTAAGGCCCAGCACGTTCACTTTCGCACCCTTGATGTGGCAGCCCGCCGCGATCATCTGCTTGACGGTTTTCTCGGCCACGAACTTGGCCATGCCGTCATTGATGCGGCGCCCCGCCAGGATCACCTGCGGGTGGTAGCCGATCATGTCGGCCTTGTGGGTCAGGTAGTAAGGATCGACGCCGATGCAGTGGCCGCCAACCAGGCCAGGACGGAAAGGCAGGAAATTCCACTTGGTGCCAGCCGCCTGCAGCACTTCCAGCGTATCGATGCCGATCTTGTCGAAGATGATTGCCAGCTCGTTCATCAGCGCGATATTCAGGTCGCGCTGCGTATTCTCGATGACCTTGGCCGCTTCCGCAACTTTCACGCTGGAAGCCCGGTATACCCCAGCAGTCACTATCGATTCATATAGTTTAGCAACCTGTTCGAGAGTTGCAGGACTATCGCCCGATACCACCTTCAAAATTGTGGTCAGGCGGTGCAGTTTGTCGCCTGGATTGATACGTTCCGGGGAATAGCCGACGTTGAAGTCTTGCGGCCATTTCAGCCCGGAATTCTTTTCCAGCACGGGGATACAGACTTCTTCGGTAGCGCCGGGATAGACCGTCGATTCGTACACGACAATGGCGCCTTTTTTCATATGCTTGCCGACGGTGGTCGACGCCCCGACCAGCGGACCGAAATCCGGCGCGTGCGCATTGTCGACCGGGGTTGGCACTGCCACTACGATGTAGTCGGCCTCGGCCAGCGCGGCCGGGTCGTAAGTGACATGCAGCTGGGTCGCCTCGCGCAATTCCGCTTCCGACACTTCACCGGTCGGGTCGCAGAATTTGCGGTAATTCTCGATCTTGGCTTGCGACAGGTCGAAGCCGATGGTCTTGCGCTTTTTGCCGAATTCAACTGCCAGGGGCAAGCCTACGTAGCCCAAACCTACGACCGCTACAACCTTATTGTCATCCATATCGGGTTCCCGTGAGAATTATGTATTTCTTTTGTGATAACTGTATACCAGTTGCCGCTGCTGTTCAATGCTGAGTTTTACAATTGATCCTGACAGCTCAGCTTGACGTCCCTATGACAGCTGCCAAAACTATTCCAGGATGTAACAATTTTTTCCGTGCTGACGTCAGATCGCCGCCACAGTGGAGTGTAATCTTTTGATAATAGTATTGATTGTTTTGCACGGGTTGTCAATTTTACACCTGGACCCTGAAAGCTGTCACAGCCTTTCTTGTGTGCGAACGGGAAAGCAACAACAGGCTGGCGATGTCTTCGGTCATGGGACGCCGGCAGGATTCGCCGGCAAGCGCCGTTGAAGCGGACGCGGCACCGACAGGCGCCGGCGAACCGCCGGCGCCGTCAGGGAGGCTTGGGGGAAGTATATAGCTGATATTACCTAAAAGGAAACAAAATCCCTGCTTCTTCATGCCGCCAGCAACAGGCGGGCCGGCGGGCGCGGCAGCGCGGCCGTTTCGCCCAGTTTGAAGACGGCAAACGCCTGGGCCACGCAATCGGCCTGGCGCGCCAGGTTGCCGGCGGCGGCGGCGGCCTGCTCGACCAGGGCAGCGTTCTGCTGGGTGATGTCGTCGATATGGACCACCGCCTGGTTCACCTGGCCGATGCCACGGCTTTGTTCCGTGGTCGCATGGTGGATTTCGCTCATCATGCGGGTCACGCGGCCGACCGATGCGATCACTTCGCTCATGGTGGCGCCGGCATTGCTGGTCAGCCTGGCGCCGGCTTCGACTTTGGCGATCGAGCTGTCGATCAGCGCCTTGACCTCCTTGGCGGCAGTGGCCGAACGCTGGGCCAGGCTGCGCACTTCGGTGGCGACCACGGCAAAGCCCTTGCCATGCTCGCCGGCGCGCGCCGCTTCCACCGCCGCATTGAGCGCCAGAATATTGGTCTGGAAAGCGATGCCGTCGATCATGCCGATGATGTCGAGGATACGGCGTGAGGACTGGCTGATATCGTCCATGGTCTGCACCACCTGCGCCACGATCGAGCCGCCGGCAGCGGCCACGCTGGAAGCCTCGCCGGCCAGTTCGTTGGCGCTCTGCACACTGGCGGCGCTTTGCTGCACGTTGCTGGTCAGCTGCTCCATGCTGGCGGCCGTCTGCTGCAGGCTGGACGCCTGCGATTCGGTGCGGCCCGAGAGGTCGAGGTTGCCGCTGGCGATCTCGCTGGTGGCGGTCTGGATCTGGTCGAAATTGCTGCGTACGTCGCCTATGATGCTATGCAGGTTGACGTTGGTCTGCCTCAGCGCTGCCAGCAGCTGGCCCATGTCATTGTCAGCGCCGACGTCGAGGATGCCGGTCAGGTCGCCGCCGGCCATCTTGCGCGCGAAGCTGGTTGCCTGGCGCAGGGGCTGCACGATGGCCCGCTGCAGCGAGTACCAGAAATAGAGGGCCAGTCCGACGAAGGCAGCGTTGCAAACGGTCAGCCACAGCGCGGCGCCTTGCATCGCGCCGGTAATGGCGAGGAAGGCCAGCATACCGCTCAAGCCGCCCATGCCGATGCCGATATGGCGCGCCAGCGATACGTTGCGGAGCTGGCTGGCCCAGTTGCGCCAGCCCTGTAGCTGCACCCGGCCACGCTCAAGGCGCAGCCGGCGCGGATTGCCATCCCGCAGTTCGCGGTACAACTGGTCGGCTTGCGCCACCTGTTCCCGGCTGGGCTTGGTTCGCACCGACATATAGCCAACCGGCCGCCCCGCTTCAATGACCGGCGTGACGTTCGCGTATACCCAGTAGTAATCACCATTCTTGCAGCGGTTCTTGACCATTCCACCCCACGGCATGCCGGCCCGGATCGTGGTCCACAGGTCGGCGAAGGCTTCGACCGGCATGTCGGGATGGCGCAGGATGTTCTGCGGCGCGCCAATCAGTTCGTCTTCGGTAAAGCCACTGACTTCGACAAAGTAGGGGTTGGCGTAAGTGATCTTGCCCTTCAAATCCGTGGTCGACACGATGGTCTTGCCATCTTCCAGGATGTATTCCTGGTTGGTGACAGGGGTGTTCAGGCGCATGGCGGTACTCCTTCTGAGCTGTAAGGGAAAGGAATTCGTGCGAACCGGGTTTGGGGTCCGCCTAGGCTCGGATTGGGACGCGAGCTGGCGTCCCCTGCCATGTGATCGCTCAAGTATAGGAAGATGGTGCGCTTAGGAAACTCACAAAAAGTTGCAATAGAAAAATTAAATCGAGCAAGGGCTGTAGATATTTCTCAAAACCCTCCTGTATGCCCTATGTCATCTTGAAGGCAGGGACAGGGCACGAGGGGGACGACATGCGCCGGCTATTCCGTTCGATCAAGGATCAGTTGACTCCGCAAGCTGCGCTGCCACCTGGCGCACGGGCCGAACGCCAGGCCGACCGGCGCGGCCTGCCGGACCATGATCCGGGCAGCGCAGCCGTTGTGGCCGCGTGCGCAGCCTGGCTGGGCGCGGCACAGGACCGTTCGGCCTCGGCCGATGGCGGCGTGGCGCGCGACTTCAGCCTGCTCAAGGGCTGGGCGAGCTCCTATCCCGAAACTACCGGCTATATCGTACCGACCATGATCGAACTGGCGCACCGCCAGGGCAGCGACGAACTGCACCAACGGTCACGGCGCATGCTGGACTGGCTCGTTTCCATCCAGTTCCCCGAAGGCGGTTTCCAGGGCGGGCGCATCGACTCCCTGCCGCGCGTGCCAGTCACCTTCAATACCGGCCAGATCCTGCTCGGCCTGGCGGCCGGCGCCGCTGCCTACGGCGACCCGCGCTACCACGCCGCCATGCACCGCGCCGCGGCCTGGCTGCGTGATTCGCTCGACGCCGACGGTTGCTGGCGCCGCCACCCCACGCCGTTCGCGGTGCCGGGCGAGAAGGCATATGAAACCCATGTGGCCTGGAGCCTGTTCGCCGCCGAGCGCATTGCGCCGGGCCATGGCTATGGGGCAGCCGGCTTGCGCCAGGTTGCCTGGGCGCTGTCCAGGCAGCAGCCCAATGGCTGGTTCGCGTCCAATTGCCTGAACGATCCGCAGCGCCCCCTCAGCCATACGATCGGCTATGCCTTGCGCGGCGTGCTGGAAGCCTACCTGCTGTCGCGCCAGCCCGAACTACTGGCCGCCGCCGCGCGCACCGGCAGCGCCTTATGCAAGGCGGTTGGCGCGGACGGCTTCCTGCCTGGCCGGCTTGACCGGCACTGGCGTCCCGCAGCCACTTTCGCCTGCCTGACCGGTTCGGCGCAGAATGCGCATTGCCTGTTCTTGCTGTACCAGCTAACCGGCCAGCAGCACTACTTCGAAGCCGGCCAGCGCCTGAACCGGTATGTGCGGCGCAGTGTGAAGGTTGAAGGCCCCGTGGAAATGCGCGGCGGAGTGAAGGGCGCCTTTCCGGTCGATGGCGACTATGGCCGCTTCGAATTCCTCAACTGGGCCGCCAAGTTCTGTATTGATGCCAACCTGCTGGAACAAGACATCCTCGAAGCACGGCGCGCAGCGCTGGTGGCCGACCTGGCCCGGCTTGGGATCGGCAAAGGCGATACCTTATTCATTCACTCCTCCTTGAAAAGCCTTGGCTACGTGGAAGGTGGCGCCGCCAACCTGGTGCAGGCCTTGCAGGAAGCAGTGGGTCCGGAAGGCACGCTGGTGCTGCCCACTTACTACATGCCGGGAGGGAGCATTCGCGCCGCTTGCGAGCTGAAGGACTATGTCTTCGATGTGCGCCAACATGGCACCCATACCGGCCGGCTGCCAGAAGCTTTCCTCGCCACGGCGGGCATCCAGCGCAGCGTGCACCCGACGCATTCCGTCTCCGCCTGGGGCCGCCATGCGGCTTACCTGACTGAAGCCCACCACCTTGCGCCGTCCATCTTCGGCGCAGGATCGCCATGGCAGCGCCTTGCCGGCCTTGAAAACGCCAAGGTGCTGGGCTTGGGTGTGTCGATGGGACCAGTCACCTTCTACCACGCGGTGGAGGATGCGATGGGCCCGGCCTTCCCGGTGCCGGTGTGGGGCGATCGCGCTTACCGGATTCCATGCATCGACCAGCACGGCCAGCGCCACGAGGTGCCGCTGCGGCCGTTCGATCCCTTGTTGGCCCAGCGCCGCATCGACCATCCCTCGCGCAGCGATTTGCGCGCCTGTTTCGCCGCCGAATTCCAGCGGGCTGGCCTGCTGCATGCGGGCCGGGTTGGCATGGCAGCATCGTGGTGGATTCCGGCAGGCGACTTCCATGACCACCTGCGGCGCCTGGCCGAGGATGGCATGACCATCTATGCCACGCCGGAGCAATTGGCGGCACGTCCGCTGGACTAAGCCAATGGCGCCGCGGCCTTGCTGCCCGCCTTGCGCTCGCTCCAGCGCGCACCCAGCTGGATCATTGGCAGTTCGACCATGTGGTAACCCAGGCAAGGCAAGGCCACCAGCAGCGACAGCAAGGTTCCCCATTGCAGCAGCGGATGAAACGCCTCCATTGTGCGGAACGAGAGCCACAGGATGGGAGGGTGGAACAAGTAGATACCATAGCTGTAGCGGGCCACCGCCTGGCAGGCCCTGTTCAACGCCGGTGCCGCCAACTGGCGCATCCAGGGGATTGCCAGGCCAACCGCCAGGGATACCGCCCAGCGTCCGTAATTATTGCTGCGCGGTTCAGCGTACGCGACAAAGGCCAGGCAAGCGGCTGCCAGCACAAGCGGCCACAGCCAGGCCGGCCAGCGTTCCCTGCCCTGCATCCGCCAGGCGAGAACGCCAGCGAGGAAGCATGGCGCGAATTCAATCACATTCAAGCGCGCGCTGACGTGAGGCTGCAACAGTGCCAATGGGATCGATACCGCCCACAACGCCAGCAACCAGCGCAGCGGCCGCGCCCGAAAGAACAGGAACAGGAAAGGCAGGACGAGGTACATCTGCACTTCCAGGCAAAGCGACCACAAAACGCTCGACATATACCGTGCATACACCAGGTTTTGCACCAGCAGCAGGTTGGCCAGCAATTCAAAGCGCGTCCAGGGTTCATCCATCAGCAGGTAGATCCCCAGCAGCATGACGATGGCCAGCGGATAAATGCGAAAAGCGCGTTGCAAATAGAACTTGCGGAACAGGGCGGCGCCGGCCAGTTGCTGGCGCTCCAGCGATTGCATCAGCACCAGGCTGGTATGCACAAAGAACAGCATAACCCCCAGCTGGCCCATGGCGTACGAGGTGCGGCTGGTCTGAATGGTGTAGCCGGCGATATGGGCAAGCAGCACCAGCATCACTGCGACCGCGCGCAAGAGATCAAGGTTTGGCTTCAGCATTGTCCCATTCTGCGGGACGATCGCGAATCAAACCTTGCGGCGTGTCATGGCTTGTTCGGCACAGGGTTGCGCCAAAGTCGCAGCCGCAATGAATTCAAAATCTGATCCCATAACGCGAGCATTTGCCTATCGGTCATGCTGATTGGCTTAGGCTCGAGACCACCATCGAAATTTCCCGACTGTAGGTCAATGCGGATCTGTGGATGGAGTGCATCCCCCTGCAATCCTGGCGCCTCCCATGTAAAAAGGTGAGCCTTCTGGCCATGATCGCCGGGAGCTTTCATCAGCCATTCCTGGCCGGGATGATCGCCAATCGTACGATTCCCCTCTTTGATATTGCGAAGCCCTCCCAGGGTCGCCCCCAGAATTCCAAGAGCGCTAAGCGTGCCGGGCTTGCGGGACAGCAGTGATTCTGGCGGCGCACCTGCATTGAGATTGGTAGCCACGTCAACCACGATGCCCGGATGTTCTTTCAGGCGCAACCGAATATTGAGGCTTTCGTTGTCACTCCTGCCTTCATCAGCGAATATCGCATGCTCAACGCAAAAACCCCGCGCCGTTGGCGGGCTCGCACCCCACGTTTGAAGCATGGAGATCGTTGTACCCATTCGTGAGACGGCGCTTTCCAGCTTGTCGTATGTGGCACGTTTATGGACCAAATACCTTCTGCCTTGAAGCCACCTGTAACCCGAAATCTCAACCACTGAACTGCGATTCTCGTTACCCCAGTAACCCAGTACCTGCATGTCCGCGCCGGACGTTGCTTTTGACAGGAGAAGTGACGTGCCTGACTTGTGCTTTCCATTTCTTAGCTCTGATTCGATGGTCTCCACTTCCTTCTGGAATTCGTCGCGCTCCATCGGTCGCGACTCAACTCTTGCGAAGGCATATTCATAGTTTCCTCCGACGTATTCGGCATCCGCAGGAAGATCGATCAAAAAACGGCCGACACAGTGCGTGACCGATCTTTCAAAGTCGGTGCGGTTCATCGTCTGCTCGCTTGCGGAGGTGCCACCCGAACCGAGCATTGCGGCGCACAGAGCCATTGTTTGCCAAGTGCAGGCACTACGGTATTTCCGCATTCGATAGCTTGCCTCCCTCGTCATATGCATTTTCTGTGGGTCGTAGTCGCAACGAGTTCAAGATCTGGTCCCACAGTCCGAGCATTTGCTTATCGGTCATGCCTATCGGCCCAAGGGCGAGCCCCCCATCAAAATTGCCCGACTGGAGATCAAAACGGATTTGCGGATGTAATGCGTCTCGATATAAGCCCGGGGCCTCCCACATGAAGAGATGGGCCTCTTGGCCGTGATCGTTCGGCGCTTTCATTAGCCATTCCTGGCCGGGGTGATCCCCGATCTTGCGGTCGCCTTCCTTGATCTTCCGTATTCCACCCAGCGTTGCGCCGAGAATTCCTAGTCCACTAAACAAGCTTGGTTTTCGCGATAACAGCGGCTCGGGTGGCGCGCCCGTGTTTCGATTGGTCGCAATATCGAGCACAATGTCGGGGTGATTTTTCAAGCGAAAACGCATGTTCAGGCTTTCGTTCTTGCTCGTTCCCCCATCGGCAATCAAGGCGTGCCCTATACAAAATCCCCTGTCTGTTGGAGCCTTAGTCTTTAGTGTCCGAAGATTTGCCAGGATGATGCTGAAGTCCTCCACCGCTCCTTCTAACTTATCCGAGTCAGCAATAGCCCGAAACAGGAAACGCTGTCCATCGAGCCAGCGATAGCCAGAAATATCTATAACCACATCCTGGCTTCTACTTTCCCAATATGCAAACAATCTCGTATTTTCGTCCGGCGCAGCTTGTTTTACGAGAAGGGCCGCTCCCGATTTGTGCTTCGTGCTCCGTAACCGCTTTTCGAAAGCATCGACTTCTTGAAGAAACGCACCGTGCTCCATGGCTTGTCGTTCAATCTTCGCAAACCCGTATTCGTAATAACCACCAACATACTCTGCGTCCGCCGGCAGATCGATCAGGAAGCGGCCAACGCAGTGTGTGACTGTTTCAATGCCGGGATCGTCCATCGTTAGTTCGCTTGCACACGTGTCGCCTGCGAAGAGCATTGCTGCGCTTAGCGACAGTGCGGCCCGAGTGCGAATGCCACAACGTTTTCTCATTCTTCGGAGATTTATGCTGCGCTAAAGCTTGAAAGCGTAGACATCAAAGTGGCACCACAGCTTGTTTTGTGACCATCATAAGCAACCGGAATTCCGTCAATGACATGCTCGGAACTCCCTTCGACGATTACACAAACGCTATGGCCCGGCAAAGGGCAAATGCACTGGTCACCGACGCGTGCGACCGGAATTCCGTCGACCGTGAACCAAGTCGCACTCACGCTGACGACCTTTCCGCCATGTGAGGTGGGATCGTTAAGGCGGATGACATTAGGCATATTCAAGCATCGCTTGATGGTTGAATGGTGTCATCACCCACAGAGGATGCTGGCGTACTGGCTGCAATTGGATCGTCATATTGCACCAGTCGCCAAACGGTACTGGTGCTATGCTGATCGCTGTTTCCCCTAAGGCGCTCTACAAATGACAAGTCGCGCTTGATGATGGCAGGTGGCATGACATCGCCGGTCTGGAATAGCCGCGTGCTGCCATGCACGTCGTTCTCGGGACAATGCCAGTAGCCAGTCTGCGGGCAGATTGCTCCGGTACGAACAAGTTCGCCCAATGGGAGCGTATTTCCATTGCTCGTTTGTGGCGTGGGCTTCTTGTCGGGCATTCCTTTGCCGCCGTCCGTTGGCCGGAGACGCAGCGTTGGAAGAATATGCTCCCATAAATCAAGCATTTGGGCGTTTGTCAGACTAGCTGGTGACGGGTCAAGCCCACCATCATTGTTCGCGGACTGTAGATCGATGCGAACCTGCGGATGGAGTGCATCACCTCGCAACCCTGGTGCCTCCCATGTAAACAAATGAGCTTGGTGCCCATGGTCATTTGGCGCCTTCAAGAGCCATTCCTGGCCAGGCATTCCAGCAATCACGCGGTCGCCGTCCCGAATGTTGCTAACCCCGCCCAACGTTGCCCCAAGAATTCCCAATGCACTAAGAACACCTGGCTTACGAGACAAGAGCGATTCAGGCGGGCGGCCACTGTTTCGAGTGGTAGCAATGTCGATCACGATGTCAGGACGACTCTTTAAGCGGTAGCGCGCATTGAGGCTTTCGTTATTACTGTTGCCATCATCCGTAATGATCGCGTGTGCAATACAGAATCCTGGGACTGTTGGCACTTCGTCTGTCCGAGAACGCAGGCGCGCCAATAGAGTGTCAACGTGGGCTGCAGCAATCTCTACTTTGTCAGGATTTGCTGTCGTCTGTATGAAATACCGTATGCCATCAATCCAGCGAAAACCAGATGTCTTGACCATTACGTCTGCATCATAGTCCGCCCAGAAGCTTAATACCCGACTTTTTTCATTCGCAGCAATCCGCTTTAAAAGCAGGGAAGTACTGGATTTATGCTTGGAGCTTCGCAACTTAGCTTCGAAAGCGTCCAAGTCTTGCAGGTACGATTCATAACTCATACGCTGCATCTCTATCGTCGAGTAGCCGTATTCATAATTTCCTCCGACGTATTCAGCATCGGAAGGAAGATCAAGGACAAAACGTCCAACGCAATGCGTTGACAATTGGGGCGTAGCAGCTACATTCATGGGGCTTTCCTTTGGAACTAAACTAGTTTCTGCATTAACCGTTGTGAAAAGGGCGAGCAGTATCGTCAATGCGACAAAATGCTCAACTATATGGCGCGTAAAGCTACGCATGATCTACCTCCTGCACGATCCCTGACTCCAGGGTCAGCTTTACGATCGAATATAGCGTCAGACCAGTTGTGAAGTCGTTCGAATAACTACCTTGATGGTCGTAGCTTATGTGCCCCTTTTTTTTGCCTTCATGCCGAAATATTTGCTTTATGTGAGCTTTCGGAGCTTGGCCAGACAGCTCCGGAACCGTTCCATCGCCTGGCAGGTCTTGGCCGGCGATCTCTAGCTTGCACAACTTCTCGCCAATTCGTACTTTGATCGTTCCATTCAGGTCGTCTTCAACAATTTGGCCTTGTGAGAAGTCTGACTCGGGAACATTTGCGGCCCATCTCACTTCACCCCACGCCGGTTGTGCGGGATCAGCCGCGTAGTAGGCATGACAGTTGCCGTGGTATTGGCCTTTGACACTCGCATGAAAATTGCGCGCAACCCTTAAGGTTTCCATGTACGTGAAAAAGTCGGGGTCAACATCAAATGAGTTTCCATTGGCATCTTTACGTTGATCGACTTGACCTTTATTATCCTTGTCCGGATTTATCAGTTCAGTTTTAACCAACCGCCACCAAGCGGTTTGGTTCCGATATATCGTGTCATAAGGGTCGCCTTCGCCAAGAAAAGACGTGACTTCTTGTTCAACCGATTTTCCCTTACCATAGTGTGCCCGAAGCCAATGCTGTGTCCCGCTTGGCAGCTTGGCCTGATATTCACCTGTCGGCAACAATTCCATTGGGCCGGGCGCCTGGGTCAACACCGCTGTAGCTTCCGCCGCATTACGTCCCAAGAGAACTTGCTCGACACCTTCGAATCCGGCGCGCATACGTTTATAGGTTGCCGGCGCGCCGATTGCTGGCATCACGCCATGCACTACACCTAAGACCTTGTCGCTCTTCCCCTGCAGTTGCGTGCATGCGCGCGCCACCAGACCACCCATCGAATGGGTGACTAGAATGACCTTTTCGCAGTCCTTGTTCAAGGTGTTCTTGTAGAAATCAGTGATGGCGTCGATCTTGTCCACCAGGCGTTGGACCGAGACATTGTTCGATTGCAGCCAGTTGTAGCCGACGGCGTGCACCGGATACGCGGCATTCGCAAAGCGCTTCAGATCATCGGGTGTGATTTCCTCGAACGGCTTTTCAGCGCCAAACTGGTGAAGCTTTTGCTGTTCCAGCACCAACTGCACCCAGGCGTCGTCAGGTGTGCCATCTGTCTTCAAAATGTCGTGCAGGCGCTCCTGTAAGGTGTTCAGGATTCGCCCATAACTATCGCGGTGAAGTTCACCCCAACCGAACAGGCGTGCCAGCTTTTCAGGATCAAGGTCCGGGGCCCCCTTCAATTGTCTCTCAACGTTTCGAGTCAGGCTCACGGAACCCTCGCCGTCAACCTCGACACGATCCGGGTGCAGGACTTTTTTCCTGGCCGCGGCATCTTTACCCAAGTACTTGATGACCTGGACCAGTCCAGCCAACTTTCCGTTGGGCGGGCGCCACGCGTGGTCTTTGCTGTCTTTCACACGAAGATTCGTCCCCATAATCCCAGGGATGAAAATGATCGGGATAATCTGTTTTGGGTAAAGCTTGACCAGCGCGCGCACGGGAAAGCCTTCCGGCGACAGCACGGACTTCGCGCGCACAGTTGTGCCGTCATATTGCGATGGAACTTCCCTTGTAGGTGTGGTGTCTGTCATTTCTCGATCTTCTCGTCAGGCATCGGCGTCATCGCGGATCTCAATATCAGCGATGAGCATTTCTTGCTCTTTGGTGAGTTCGGTCTCGCCCTTGGCATTGGTTTTACCGCTGATGACATTGCCGTTATTCAGCTTGATGATGTAAGACGCGCCTTTAACGGGGGCATTGCTACCGATGTAGCGTACGATGAACTTCTCGTCCGACTGGACTTTGCTCTTTGGCAGATCCAATGCCTGCGGACTGGCGTCACCGGCCCCGCTATGGGCGAACGTCGCGGACTTGACTGTATATGCGCCGCTAAGCTGGTGCGTGACCGCGCCGCCGCCATAGTTCGACTGGGCGCCTTGGCTCACGATGCGGACTTTCGGGGCCTGGATCACGATTTCTTCCGAGGCGGACAATACGATCCGCTTCGCCGAAGTGAGCTCGATATCGTCCTGGTGTGTCTGCATTTCGACTTTGCCTTCAGCCGCAACAAGCTTCATGCCCAGCTTGTGTGCGAACAAGCTCACGGTTTGTGCTGCGCGCATCAGCAGGTTACGCCCCGCCGATACCTGTGTATTGCCGACACTGACAACGTCCACATGGGTTTGCGCTCCAATGACGATGTTGTCGGAGCTGCCCAGGATGGCACCGGCCGGCGCATTCACGGCGACGATAGGCTGCCCGCCAGCCGGGTTGCCCTTGCCGCCGTCAGTGTTGCTGCCTTTTTCCCATTGCTTCAGGTGGCCGATCAACTGCGACAGGGGCTTGCCGTCGCCATCTTCTGCATGATGGGTGCTGGCCAGTTCGGCCAGTTGTTTCTGGATGCTTTGCAGGGCATCGGCCAGGCCGGTCAGGCCGTCGCGCTCCAGCTGGCGGCCTGCCGCCCGCAGTTGCGCATCGGCGCTGATTAGGACGCCCTGCGCGCCCTTGATTGCCACCGAATGATCGCTGCGCAACTCCGCACCTTCGCCACGCGGGCTGCCCTTGCCGTCGAAGCGCGGATCGGTCAGGTAGCCAAGATTCAGCTCACTATGCCCATGTTCGCTCGCCAGTTGGGCGCTGATCTCGCCAGGCGTATCGTCCACGCGCAACTGGTTGTAGCGCGCGCCCTGCACTTCCTTGCTCTTGATGCCCGAGAGGTAGCGGTTGCCCGGCAGCCCGCCGGCATGGCTGAAGGTTGGCGGCGGCGTGGTGCCGCCGTGCACGCGGCCTGTGATGATCGGCTTGTCCGGGTCTCCGCCCAGGAAGGTGACGATGCACTCGTCCCCTGCGCGCGGCAGCGAAATCGCGCCCCATTGGCGGCTGGCCCAAGTGCCGGCAATGCGTACCCAGGCCGAGTCGCGCTCGCTGCCGGAGGCACCGGCGCCATTGGGGTGGTCTTCCGGACGGCAGGCCGGGAAGCGGATCTTCACGCGTCCAAGGTCGTCGCAGTGAACTTCCTCTCCGGGCGGTCCCACCACAATTACGCTCTGCGCCTCGGTTCGCGGCAGGTCTACGCGTGGGTCGTAGGCTGGAACGATGGCGATGCCGCGCCGCACGCAGCTGAAATGGTTGGTGTAGCGCACACCGCGTTCTTCGCTGGCCTGCTCCAATGCAGAACCCAAGCCGCCACCTCGCCAGCGATTCACAGCGAACAGGCGGCGTGCCTTGTCGTTCAGGGCCTTGGGCAAATTGTTCTCGGCATCGACATGCAGTTCGGTGATTACGAACTCGCGTTCTTCCGGCGGATGGGAATCGATCGCGGCATGTCCTGTCACGGCAATCCATTCGCCGATGCAAAGGTCGCGCACGCCGCTCTCGCCGCGATAGCACTTCGATTCGTACTCGTGGCGCAGCATCCGCAGCGTGCCGAGGTTGCGGTAGTCCGAACTGCTGTCGCCCGCATGCGGTACGTCGACCAGGTAGTCTTCCAGGGATGCGGCAAGCTGGTTGCCCCACTCGCCCTGGTCATTGCGGCCGGTTTCGTCGCTGGCCGACATCTGGGCGTTCGCATAATCCCAGCTTTGCCGACTGGTCTTGCCTGGGCTAAGCATGCGCACGGCGTGCCAGGCGGTGATGCTGTCGCGCGTTTCTGTGCCGTCGTCACGATGATATCGGACCGTTCCGGCAGCATTCTGCTGCAGCGAGGTTACGTCGTCGAACAGGACCAGCGTATGCACTGGTACGTTATCGCCATTGCCTTCGCTTGCTTTGCCAGGCCGTACGAACCATGCGATGCCGCGCCGCTTCCACAAGCGGCGCAGGAACTGGGCATCCGACTCGTTGTATTGCATCGTGAATTCTCGCTCGGGATAGCTGCGCAACTGGCCGAGGTCGAACTCAAACGCGCGCGCCATCATCGGCGTGCGTTGGCACCACTCGCTCAAAATGGTTTGGGTGATGTCGATCTCGCTGGCGTTGCGGAACACGCGGGTGTTCGTACGCAGTTCCATGATGGCCAGGGCGTCGCGGATGACCAGCTGGTAGGTCGCCAGGCCGCCATCGCTTTGTCCTTCGATGGCTTCGGCGACAATGCCGCACACGGAGCGCAAATCGCCTGTATCGGTCACAAACTGAACTTCGGCTGGCACGGCGATGAACTGCTTGGTCGGCAGGCCGGCGCTCTTCGAAACGCACAACAGCCTGTATTCGATGCCGCCACAGATCGTTTCCGTTCCGGTGACGTGCTTGACCAGCAGTAAGTCATCCTCAGCGTCGGACAGGCGCAAACGAATCGGCCGGTTGGCGCCGGACAAACTTCCGATTGGTAGCAATCCTGCCAGCGAATCAGACAACCCATTCATCTTCATGGTTCATAGTCCTTGCAATTTGCCTGCGCTGGCGGTGGCGGGCAGACATAGAAAAAATGCAATAGATTATAAATGGACTATTGTTGTGCTAATACGCAACGTTCAATCGTGCGCATCAACTTTTAGAACGCTAGTAGAAAGGCTTTTTTTGCAGGTGAAAGGACGCAAAACTCAGCCAGAACGGCGAAGTTATGGGTAGGACAAAATGAAGGAAAGTGGCGCGGCTGGCGGGGATCGAACCCACGACCCTCGGCTTCGGAGGCCCAAAATAGAGCCTGTAGATTCAGTATCGCTGCCATTTCATAGCTTTTTTGGCACGATTTTGGCACACTGATTACTCAACTATAACCGTCCAGCGACACTATGCCAACCATCCGTAAAAAGGGCGAGGGCCAGTGGCATGTTCAGATCCGTAAACGCGGCTATCCCCCTCAGACTAAGACCTTCACAAAAGAAGCTGACGCTCGCAAGTGGGCAACTATCATCGAGTCTGAGATGGAACGAGGCATGTTCGTGTCACGAACCGAGGCCGAAGCCACGCTTATTAGCGAAGTGTTGAAGCGCTACTTGAAAGAGGTCGTGCCGACGAAACGCGGACAAATGCAGGACAAGTCGCGAATCAAGCTTCTAATGGAAGAATTTGGCAACTACCGCTTGGCCAGCCTAACATCGACACAGATCGCTAAATTCCGAGACGAGCGTCTGCAGGTGGTGGGGCCGCAAACAGTCATTCACGAGATAAACATGCTTAATCGTGTCCTGAAAACCGCTACCTTGGATTGGGGTATTGCATTGCCTGGTGGACTACCAACGGCCCAAGTCCGTAAGCCGGCAAAGCCACGTGGCCGTGATCGCCGCGTGAGCCGCGACGAAATCAAGAAAATTCTTGATGCGACGGGCTCCAGTGAGTTGCGAACCATCGTCACACTGGCTGTGGAGACTGGCATGCGCCGAAATGAACTAGCCTCGCTTCACTGGGAGCACATTGACCTGAAAAAGCAGACAGCACATCTACCGCGAACAAAGACAGATGTACCTCGCACCATTCCACTGTCAAAGGCCGCAACAGCGGCACTTAAGGCTCTGGGAGCTAAAAAGGATGGGCGAGTATTCGCTCTTCAAGGAGAGTCCATGAGTCAAGCCTTTGAAAGGGCATGCGAACCCCATAGAGCGAACATAGTCGGAGTTCGTTTTCACGACCTGCGTCACGAAGCAACCAGTCGGTTGTTTGAGAAAGGTCTGAACGTTATGGAAGTTGCTGCCATAACAGGGCATAAAACATTAGACATGCTTAAGCGCTACACACATTTGCGAGCAGAGGATTTGGCGAAAAAGCTCGGTTAATGTGGGGCGCTTTGATCACTTGCAGGTAGTTGGTGCTGCTGTCACTGCGAGCGTTCTAACGTCATCTGCACTCATCTTTTTGGCATAGGCTTCCATGTTTCCGATCTCTATTGTGCGTGCTCCACTTTTAGGAGATCGGAATCTACTGTTGCGGGACCGATGTCATTGTCGCAGGCCGAGGTATTCGGCCAAAATGCTCCCACATGCCACCGTGATGCACGCTACGCTCCAGCCCTCTCGGGCCTCCAATCGCCTTTTTTCGTGCCGCGAACAGCAGAGCAGCAATCAAGTTTTCCGTTAACCTTGAAGAATCAAGCAGTTACAGAGTATTCACGGTGAATACTCAATTGACTAACGGTTGGCATCAGGCGACGCGATCCTGAGGAGGAGGCGCTACACAGGTGATTTCGTAAGCGTCTTCACAAACGTTCGTGACCATTTGATGTACTGCACCACTGTCGCATCCTTCCCGCCATATCCAGGAATGGCAATTTTTTGCGACAACAGTAACTTGGCCGGGCTAATTCCACGAGTAGTGCCGAAAATTCTTTTGGCTATCGGGGAAAACTTAGCACGAGTCGATGTCGAGCTGTGCGCGATGTGGTTCCGTACATGGCGCATTTCTTCGTATGTCGCGTCATGCAATCCTCGCATCGCCAAGAAATGGTCGGCAGGGTCAAGAATGCCATTTAGATTTCCCTTAACCTTAGCCAACATAGTCCACTCCAGGTAATAGGCAGTTCTCTTCTTCGTGCTTAGCGCAGCGAGCATATGCTTCCGCGCCGCGTCCTGACTAGCGAACCGAGGTATGAGCAGCGTCGGAATAGACATATCCAAGTATGGGGCACCTGTGACGAGCTTAAGTGCAATCGGCTCGATTACTCTCTCCAGCTCGTAGAATAACCGCAGCATCAAGTTCTCAGCGATCAGCTTCTGAAACTCAATATCCAGTCCTCCTGCTCGATGGTGCAAATCGAGCAGGGACGTGCAGACCTTACCGAAGCGGTCGTAGTCCGGCCGTAAGGAGCTCATCCGGCTCTTCAGGGAATCATTTTCGTGAGGTAGTTCTGCCGCTCTTCGCGGTTCTTAATACGCTGAGTCGACGCCGTACACGCCGCATGGAATGCCTTGGCTTCTTCATCCTGGGCTTCGACATCGTTAAAGATCGCATCGATGTCGATGAGCGCTTGTTCCAACTTCTTGGTATTGACCTTCTTCTTTTGGTCCAGGACAAGGAACAATGAGAAGAAAATTGGCGATCGCGAAAAGATCGTGTCTTTAATTGTCGCCGTGTTTATGCTACCCAAGATTTCAAATACGCGGTCAAACCGTTTCTGAATGTCGGGTTCTTGATCAAACGCCTCGTCGTAAGCGTCATACAGGCCATCGATTTTTGGTGCGCTAAAATCCGAAAGTCCGTTCATGAAGTTGAAAACGATATCTGAAACGAACTCAACCTCATCCATCCGAGAAATATTCGTCGCGGTGAATACTCCACTGTCGCGCCAATATGTGACCTGCTTGGCCGCGTTCTCTAGGCAAAACTGCTTCATTGAACCGCTAAAGCGTGCATTTCGCTTTTCCTGAGCATTGAGCGTTTTTGATATCGAATTCAAACGGCCAAAAATCTCAATGACATCTGCTTCATCTGCGCTTACCAAAACACCAATGGGTAGTTTTGTCATCCTGAACTCTGTTTTCTGAGTACCCGTAAGCGCCGAATACTTAACTGGCTTAGGATGAGCTGGATGACGTGCGGCAAATTCATCGGCCAGGTAGCCGAGAACTGCACGAACTCGCTGTTGACCGTCAACGACCTCCTTGATGCTCTTTTCTTTTTCAATATCAAGGTAATGGCGGATGTAAATCGTCGGGATCGGCTTCTTTACGAAAAGAGTGTTAATCAGATAAGCGCGCTGAGTTGGCGTCCATACGGAGCGGCGTTGATACCAAGGATCGACTTTCAACTCCTCCAACTTGTGAAAGTTGGAAACGTCCTGAATGACCATTGATTCAAAATCAACTCGCTCCATAGCCTAATCCCCAATATTGACAAAGGGTACAGCCTACCATTGACACGAGCCCCCGGCAACCTTAAGAAACTAACACAAGCAATGCGCCCAGCGAGGGCAACGACTATCCGAACACTACTTTTGACCGTCGCAGGTAATCAAGAAAATTGCAGGAAGTGACCTTTACCTCTTGCATTGCGCATAGGGCCGGAATCTTGTAGTTTGCCTTTGTCTTCGGAAGCGTTTTTTGCAAGGCTTCATTCGTGACAAGCTCTACACCATAGACTCTGGCGGTAGCGACAATAAACAGGTCATTTTCACCAACACCACCGCCGAAATGCGCACCGATCTCCAGCAGTGCTTTATAGCCCACCGCCTCGGTTGCAATCTGGTCGCTGATAGGTAAGTAATTCACATCTTGGTTGCCGAGCCAAGTATGGCAGTCTGGCGAAACCTCTTCCACCTCGCCCAACACGACCTCCGAAAGACATATATTTCGGCTGTCAAACTCGCCCGCCAGCCAAGTCCAAAGGCTAGGGAACTGATCAATTGGGTAGTTGTCCCATGCATGGACAATCGAGGAAGTATCAAAGACCAGCATAGTGCCTTTCAAGCTCATGCAAGTCATTCAATTTCAGCCCGTCTAGGTACTTACTAGCTTTGGACAGAGTAATTCTGCGTCCGCTTAATGCATCTAGAACCGCTCGAACAAACGTCTCCCCAAAAATGTGTTTTGGCTCACGGTGTCGATACAGTCTTGCCGCACGCTCCGGTTCTGGTTTCGGCAGCGCTTCTCGCCACGCGCGGTAAGCAACATATTTTGCGTTCGAAAGACGTTGAGAATCCATGAGTCGGCGAAGGATCACTTCGCCACTTACACCCCATGCCCGCCGTTGAGGTTGCAACCAGTTATCGAACAAAGAAACTTCTTCTGGACGCTCTTCATCCCTAATTTGTCGCAGAAAGTCGTCCGGTACAAGCAAATGACCCGCGAAGGAATTTGCATCACGTTCAATGCCCGTATGCGAGTACATATCGTCTTCGTCATCAATCGAACTCTCGCGATGCAATAGGAGATGTCCAAGTTCGTGCATTAAGGTGAATGCTTGCCTAGTCTCCGCATTCAGTTTTTTAACCACGATTACAGGGCATTCTTCATCATAAAGGGTGAAGCCCAATATGGGACTATCGCTGGCAATTTGCCATTTGCCATTGTAACCATTGCTTCGGAATACAAGGATCCCTTTACTTTCAACCGCCGCGCGGTAGGTTTCGAATGTGTTTTGAGCGCCCAACCCAAGCCATTCACGCGCAATCCTTGCAGCAGTGACGGGATCCTTTGGAAGTCGCGGGAATTCAAATTGTGGGAGATCTTCTTTTGTCATCTCCTCACGCAGCGCCAGATATACAGCTCGTTGTTGCTCGACTCGTTCAATAAAAAGCTTCATTCGAGCCGGCAGTTCAGGCTTCTGGTTCGTCAAAGTGCGGAAAGCCAGCGTATGAACTTGCTCGATTTCGACAGGATCTTGCTCAAGGAAAAACAACACCCCTCTCCCAAAGTAACTGGCGATCTTACCCAACTGCTTGAAGGTAAGGCCGCTATCACCTTCGCCACTTAATACCTTCTCCAAACTGGCGAAAGCAATATGCGTGTCAGCGGCAAGCTGCTCCAGGGTGATGCCAAAATCAGCACAACACCATGAGATGCGTCCCGCGTTGATTGAGTGAATACGTTCCATAGGTGGGTGGAAATGGCCTTTCGGCAATCAATTCGTTGCCTTTATTACATATTGCCAGGAAAACCGCAACACTATCATAACCCGAACGTCGGCAGCGAAGTGCGTCCTGCCAAAAGAGCTGCGGATGGCGAGGCCTCGACCTTTTTCTACAATGTTCACGGGTCATCACTTAAGATTCATGATAGGCTTATACTGTATAAAATTACAGTACTTTATGAAGCAGAGTCACCTATAACACCGAGCTTGAAACAATTCTTAAACTACTTTATGTCCTAGTCGCACAGTGACAATTGGTGAATTTTTCCCGTCGGCAATCTGGTAATGTTGTGGTCACATAGACCACGGCTATTGCCATTTTCACCACACACTTACGAAGGCAGGACAGTATGACGATTAACTTTGATGTTGTCATAGATACCACTGAGGACTCAGTGGATATGAAGTCGGGACTTGATACTTTGCAAGGCGTTTCAGACGCAACGCGGTACATTGCAGAAACCGTTCTCGGTGAACGAGTCCCCGAACGACAGACTCATAAGGCGAAAGTACGCACAACTCTAAGACAAAGTTTCCGAGGATCATACGGTCAGAAATTTAGTATCGATATCTACGATGAGAAATTTCAAAAGCGCTTCAACAAAATCGGAAAAGCCGTTTTTGCAGAACTCGTTGCTTACTATTTAAATGATTCGATATACAAGGAACCACGAGACTTAACCGACAAAGCGCAAGCGGTTATTACACAGCTCGGTGACAGGTCTGATGAACTAGTCCAGCAACTACGAGTATCGTCGTTAAAAAACATTCACGAGGTTTCAACAAAATTTGGGCATGACGTAAAAATCCGATATCGAAAAAGTCGCGAGGAACAAATAATATTGGCTCAATTCGATGACAACACCGCGAGCGTATTAGATGCAGAGAAATCAGATGAGGTCATGGAATTTGTTGCGCGAATTAGCCGTTTAAATACAAATACAGGTAACGGAAGACTTCAAATCAAAGGGGAAAAAGAGACCGTTGCATTTGGCTTCAGTGGTGAATATCAAAGCCTTGATTTTGCCGTTAAACAACGATTCTCCGAAAACCTTCATCACAACAATGGAAAACCAAGCGAGTACTGGCTCTATCTCGATATCGTCGCATCCCCTATACGGCTTCGAGATGGGAAAATTATCAAGTATATTATAAATTGATATGACTCTTAATCGGTATATAGTAGCTGCCGCCGTGGCCATGGCTGCGGCATTAACATGTTACGTCATCAAATTTTGCGTCATTCTTGGTTACGGCTTTGCTGATGATTCTGCAATATGGGGCCAGTTTGGTGATTACATGGGGGGCTCACTCAACCCCATTTTGAGTTTCATATCGATTGTATTACTCATCAAATCTCTAAATTTGCAGAATCAAGCAAATTTGGATTTGAGGGAGGAGCTGAGCGACAACAAGAAAACAGAAAAATTACGATCCTTTAACGCTCTGTTTTTCAACATGATCGATTCCCAGAAAAAACTTCTGGATACCTTCATTGTTAGCATAGTTCCAATCGGAGTAATCCTAAGGCCAGGGGTCAATTCAATTATCTACATTGAAGATGAAATAGATCGTTTGAGGAAGAGTGGCGCCGACAATGAGGTCATCATCAATTTTCTTGACGAAATAGATGGAGATGAAAGAATTTATGGAATTCTTAGGGGATTTTACATCACGACAAAAATCGTCTCCGAAAAATTAAGTGATTCAAACGGCTTTACGATTGGGGATCGAAAAGAGCATCTATTAACCCTTATCAACTTCACTGATTTCGCTCAGCTACGGTTGATAGTTATTGCAATCCAATTCTACGATACACCGGCCTCCTCATATCTTCGAAGCAACGTTGAATTGAACGAGGTCTTGGATGAGGTGGGATTAGGCCGCGACTTGTACTAAGTGTCCAAAATCATCGAGCAACCACTCTTTGCTCAAACTAGGTTTGTCGAACGTCGCGAGACTGATGGCATCGTCGCTGGCCGGGCCAACCGGCCATAGCGCTCCTAAATGCCACCGTGATGCAAAAGGGTTCCGCTTCGCTCCAGCCCTCCCGGGCCTCAAATCGCCCTTTTTCTGACTACATTCACTAGAGCAGTCCTCAAGCTCTCAACATACATCGAAAAATCATATACTTAGCGACTACTCAACTTGAATAATCTCTGCGGCTAAGAGCGTGAACATGGCATTGTATGTCTTGATCGCCTCGGAAAGTCTTCGAATTATTCGGCCCGAATAATCGCCAAGCCTTTGATTTTCATAGGTTTGCAAGATTTGTACAATACTGGGTCGCTAGAGCTAAACTGTTTCCGAATACTAGAGGAGGGAATATGACCACCATAGGCAACCAAGAATCAATTACTGGAATCGATGAGCTCGTCGACCTGGTCCAGACCATGATCGAGCAATCAGGCAATCCCAACGGCTTTGACGCATCGTCTTGGGTCTCTGCTTGGTTGGATCGACCATTACCTGCTTTAGGCGGCGCCGCTCCGAACAGCTACATGGACACGCCAGAAGGTAGACAAATGGTAAAAAGTTTATTGGCGAGCAGCCAAAGCGGAGCATTCGTTTAGCGACGACGGCGATTATTCCACTGGAATAATTTCTAAGGGATTGATTTCAAAGGGTTCAACGTGAGATTTCGCCTCGCGCACGAAGGCAGAAGTGTCGGCTTTATGTTGCATCCAATCCAATCGTCTCGAACGAAAGCGCCTGGTAGGCGCTGGTGTATGGTTTCATTCCTATAGCTCCAGGTGGGACTCTCGCGCGCGAAAGTCAAGGCATGAGCTTTCCTAGCGGGTGCCAAGGGCTTAGTTGTTCAAAGACGGGTTATCTGTAGAAACAGCAAAATTTCTGAATGCGTCTTGTCGCCACTTTGGGATTTCATCCATCGAGGAAGGAAAGTTAGCCCGCCTTTAGCCGTGACCTCCTTGTCCTCGCGAAGTCCGCCAATCACAACGACCTCGCCATCACCAACGTCGACACTCGTCGAAAGCTGCCGTTTGTTCAAAGTTGGAGAGTTATTGACGCCGGTGGTCGTCAATACGAAATTCGAAACCTGCTGATCGACCTTTACTGAGATCGATGAATCACGTACCTCCGGGAAGATCGAGAACAGCACACCGGACGAACGTGTCTCTACTGACTGGACCGGAGACGAGCCACCTTGAGGATAGGTAATTGCACCGAGAACCGGTACATCCTGGCCCACGGTTAGCGATGCAGACTCACCAGAACGCACCCGTAATGATGGCGAAGACAGCACCTTGAATCGTGAATCTGTAGAAAGCGCTTGCATAAGCAAGCTGACGGAACCGGTCTTGAACGACATAAAATTGTCGGCGGCCTGCGCGGCGCCCAGGTTGAACTGGAATTTGCCACTCAAGAGGCTTGCTGCAAGCTGGACCGCTGATCCGTCGTGTTCGGACGATTGGACCTCATACAACGCAGCATTTACCATCACCTGACCGACTGCGATGTCGAGCTGCGGCAAAAGCTTGCGTAAGGCAGCTACCTCTTTCGGTTGGCCTGCGAAGATAACCTGATCATCCTTCCTATTCGTTTGATCAAGCAATGAGCCTGGCACGACAGGTCCGGAACCCTTCGCAGATTGGAGACCACTCTGGGCCTCGCTAGGAGCGTCCAAGTTCAATTTACGTTGACCGGTAAAGTGCCCTGCGAAAAGCGGCGACAGCGTTTCAATCAAATACGAAGCGTTACGAAACTTGGGCTTATAGATGAACAACTCGATGTCCGGATCCTGCACGATTGACGGCTGAACGGCCGGTGGCAAGGGAGCGATCAGGTCAACGTTGTTTGGCCCCGTTGTCATAGCATAGCCAAGCGACCGCAAATATGTTCGCAAAAAGATTCGCGCATCTCCATTTGAAGCAGTCCAACGGAACGATACCGTTCGCGTATCTTGGAGCACTTTAGGGTCCAAGACATAGGGCACCGTAGGATATGCTTGCAGATAAACGAGACGCACGAGATCCGACAGCGCAATCGAATCGAAATCGAACGATGCCGCAGAGACTGGGGGGCGGCCTCGACCTTCGGCAGCGAACACCAGCGGGCTGCCACTCAAAGACATCAAGAACGCGAAAACGAGAACGAGATCTTTCATGGCTTCACTCCCGCATTTGACACGACAGCTTGCAATGGCTGTCCGGAAAAGCGCGTGACTCTCTGACCGTCGACGGTTCCTGTCTCCGCAAAGCCCTCCCCGACAAAAGTGTCGGGATCAACGATACGTACCTTGCCGCTGGAAACAAGAATCACGCGGCGACGACCGTCTGCAACTATGGCACCAGCAATGCGCCAGTCCTGCGAGTAAGCAGGTACAGGCGGTGGCGACGGCCTATGGTTCTGCCCATCCACAACAGGCTTTGCGTCGACAATTTCGGGATGCACTTTCGCATACCAGGCTTTGCCAATCCGCCAGCTCACGAAAATCAAAACTGCCACGAAGACGACGATCTTTCCCATCAACTTACGGTCAGCGAAAATGTTCTGGCGGGCGTCAGTTTCTCGCTCCTTGCCTTGCTGATCACCTGAGTAGCTCTTATAGAGAGGGAAGATTTCAGCGTCGTAAGTGGATGTCCAGTCCTTGACGATGGTTTTCGAGTTTTGCTTATAGCCCTCCCACATGGTGATCGTGTAGAGGTTGTGCATGCCGATGCCCTTGGCTTTATGAGTCTTAAAGCTCTGCTCAACAACAACCTTCAGCACTCGATTTAAATCCCCGATGTCCTGCGTCATTAGCACAAGATCGCAAGTCGTCCCAGTTACTTGATCCGCGTAATGGCGATGCTCGCGAAAGAACACGACATGCGTTGGAGGTATCTTGATCCCCTGCCCCCAGATCTTGTAGGCCTCATCGACCACAACAAGGTCTCCTGGTCGCACAAGCGAAGTCGGGACTTCCTCTGCGTGGCTCTGCTCATGCGGAAAGAATGTCGGGTCTGACACCTGGCTATCGGTCGCGTTAACCACAACACCCAGTTTTTCAAGCGCCACGGAAAACTTCTCCGCACAGTAGGCTCTGATCGTATCGCTATCAATGCCTCTAACGTTCGTCACAACCCTGCGACCGGCGCGTACAGCAGGAATGATGATCGACTTGACCACCTCATATGATTTGCCTGATCCAGGGATTCCGACATAAGCAACGATTGCCATGATCGATCACCCAAAGAATGGAATGCGACGAATCGCAAACCTGAGGATGTAAGCTGAAATCACCGCGGGAAAGAACTGCGTCCACAGCGTCAAATCAGCGAAGTACCACATCGCCGGAGTCCATGCGGACAGCCCCGACGCCAACATAGCGGATGTCGGCAGCTTCGCAATGAGATAACCGACCACCGAAGTAACGATTAGGTACATAACCGTGAACAATACGAACTTGATCAGCACTGTGCGTACTAACCAACTTACGATTGAAGTAAGAAGGCCACCCATCTCAGGCTCCCATAACAATGAACGCGATCAAAATCGCCCATGCGACTGCAAAAGCCGCCTGCATCGCTGGCCGTACCATCTCGACCCAACTGCATAGCTCAACAAAGTGGATGTTCATTCCACCCATTACACCTGCTGGAAGCTGAAACGACGGCGTTGGGCATGTTGATTGGTGCTGAGGAAATGCGAAGTTCTGCCAACTGGGCCACATCGAGAACAAGGGATCGAGAATCGACTCCGTAGAAGGAGTGTCGATGTCTGGAGGAGTGAACTGCCCCCAGTCGATTACGGAAGACGATTCGGTAGTTGTCTTGTTACCAGCTGCATCAGTAAATGATCCCGTTGTTTTGATGGTCGACGTAGTCGGACCGGTTGCACTCGGTGGCACCGGATCGGGCCAGACGATAGGATCAGTCGACGGCGACGAAGTCGTTGGCACCGGTTGATTGATACCTGACGTTGTAGGCCAGACCTCAGGATGTGCCGACTTATAGGGTGCAACGTCAGTTGCAACAGTCGGATTCAACTCAGAAAACGGAATACCTTGAAAGCCAGGTTGCGCCGAAGCGTCACGATACAAACGATTTGCCATTTCGGCCACGAGCTCCGCTGTCATCGGCGCGCTCTTAGCAGCTTGTGGCAATGCGTCGTAAGAAGTTTGCAGTGGATATCCAATCACAGGCGCACCTGCATATGGCGATGAACTTAAGCCCGCCGACACGCAGCCCGTCCCAGTTCCAGGATAACCAGTGCCTTGCGAGCATGCGATATTCGCGATGCGGCTCGTGATTATCTTCGTGCCAGACATATTGTTCAGATAGATCTCTGGAATGCTGTAGTTGTAAGTCGCCGTCCACTGAGTCGGTGAATTTGCCACTAGCTGCGGAACACCGTAAGCCGCCTTTGGATACTGAGCCTTCGAGATAGAGAAGGTGTAAGAAAGCACTTCCTCTGGGCTACCAAAGCATTCGCCAGAGATCCCCCAGCACGGCTGGCCTATGATGGTCCCATTCGAAAAGACAGGCGTATCGGTGATCGAACCCGGAGGAGCAAGATATACCTTGCCCTGGATGTCCATATACCAATTGATTCCTTGGTAGACCAGCAGGCCACCGGTAACCCAAGGGCTAAGCCTCGACACCGCACCGATCCACGTTGCAGTTCCCGACGTTGCAGCAAGAGGTGCTACACGTGCACCAACCGAGGCCACCGTTTGCAAAATGCGAGGATCATTCGCTGCGATACCCCTGCGAATAAGTGTTTGCGCAATCCCCGTCCCGATAGCTCCACCAAGTTGACTCTGAGGTGGAACAAAGGCAGCACAAGGCGTTGATATCCCGTAACCGAACGCAACGCAGGCGAGTGCAATAACCAACGAATGCCGGTTCAGTTTTCGCGCGCAAAAGAGATGGCGATGCATGTTTAGCTCCTCAATCCAAGTACAACCGCGAAACCGCTCAACGTGCCCAGCATGAAAAACGCGAGATACCACCACGACACATCCATAGGGCCCCCTTAGGAAAATGGGGAGGAGTCCGGTGCCCCTCCCCTAGCGAACAGCGCTAGACGACAACTACTTAGTGAGCGCCTTTAACAAGGCGACGGACTTTCTGGTAGCCCAGTTGCGCGAGATCGACGCCGATCACCAACGCACCGATGCCAAACACGGCGGCGATAACGTCCGTGAAGGAAATCGTGTTCCACAGGCCAGCTACAGTGGTGACTGGTTCGGCAAACGCAGGAGCAGCGACAAACGAAGCTGCGACAGCGGTAGCGATTGCAATGCGTGCTTTCTTCATTTTTTACCTCTCTAGAAAAACCGGAAACCGCCGGGACGGATCGTCAACGAGCTTGACGAATGGGTGAGCGCACCTGTTGCACAACAAATCCAAGCAGGTATGCGAAAACAATGACGCCGAAACCAAAGAAGAAGAATCCAGAGGCTTCAACTGCATCAAAAGAAGAACCGGTCGCCGGTAACTCAATCAACTTCGTTACCAACCCGGAACCAGGTGGACAAGGAACGCCAGGAACCGCCGCAGGTACAAGAGCCAGATCAGCACACACAACAACTGGTGTTTCGCTTTGCGTGGTCATTAGGTCGTCTCCATGCACAACACCTCAGTCACATAGAAGCCCTCGTGGCAATTGAGCATTGCGGTATCGACGGCTTCGGCCAGCGCTTCAAATTGGCCTGCTTCATGCGCCCAAGGCGTAAACCCGACATCTCCATCAACAGGCATCAAGAACAGAGCCGATTCCCTGTCTTGAACGATGAATTTGATCTCGGTTCTATGCGGCGGCATGCTTGCCACCAGCGGTAGCCCCTTTAGCCACTTCCACTGGCTTCAGCGAATGAATGACGGTTTTTTGCGACTTGCCGTTTGTGACGATTTCCATCTCTGCAATCGCCATGAACGGAAGAGCATCGGCCAGGTGCTTGAACTTCTTGTATTCGTCAGCAGTTCCCATGCCATATTCGACGCACGAAGATCCCATTGCAGAATCCTTGCTGGCATCGAGCTCCGTCTCCACATAGACTTTCGTGCTGTCGAATGACTGCCCGTTATCCATCGTGCCCTTGCTGAATTTCATTCCCATGACCTTGACAGTCGAATTGAATTTCATGATTACGCTCCTGATTTAACGGTGGGCCTACGCGAATCCGTTTTCCCCATTCAGCCCGAACAATGGGACGGCTTTAATGAATCGAATGAAATCGGGAATGGCAAAGTCGTCTTGCCCAATGAGTCCCGGGAAATGCTTGTGAGGTTCGGCGTGCACAGGCGGTTGCTCTGTCTTCTCGCAACTGGAATGTGGCTTCAGTCGCTTCGGCCATGCGCGCTCGTCGTGATTGGTGATCAGGTCAAGTGCTTGTTGATCACCGAAGAGCCCACGTAGTACGCGTATGTACTTGCCAAACTGACGTTTGGTGATTTCGATGCAGTCATCGACGGTGATTTGCGCGGCGCGCTCTTTGACGCGCATACGTGCAGGGGTATCTGCGGCAGCAAATTTCGAGAAGCACGGATATGCGCCAACAAAGAAGGCCGTTGGATTGAGCAGGACATCCAACTCAATCACGCTGTTCGTGTTCTTGAATTCGACTTCGCACCGGCACCAGGGGGAGGATTTATCACCTTCCTTTTTCCCCTTTTCATAGAAACGGCAAAATTTGCTGGACTTCCGCTGTCCGACCGTCAATGTACGGCCCTTGCCGCTAGGGCGATGCCAATTGCCGAGCCGCTGAATTTCTGGTGGACGTCCACCTTGCCGGAAACTGAACCCACCTGACAGCCATTGGTCCTCAGCCCAATCAACAGTAAGGTATTCCCCTTCGAAGTCGTCATGAGCCAGATCGATTCGTGAAATCGAGGGTCGTACTGCGGTCTTCGACAGGAAGTCATAGAGCCGTCGCTCCCAGCCGGGTACCGCGTTAAGGCAGCCAACGCCGGTCAGGGTGATCAGCATTGTGAAGCGTTGCCCACCAAAGCAGACATATCCCATTTCATCGCCGAGCACCCATGACTCGCGATAAAAGTTCATTCCTTTGTCTCGTTTGGCTGTGATCCCAAACCCGAAAATCTTCTCTAGCTGGCGGCTCGCCTCAATGATGATTTGATCATCCGATATCAAACGCTCGCGTGCTGTCTTTGACCAGGTGTCTTCCAAAACGGTGAAGTTGATCCAATCAATCACACAGCCTTGGTTCTCCGCTGGTTTTCGAACCAGCAGCGTTTTCACCTTACCGCTGTCGGTCAGGACCAAATCTACGTGGCCCAAGTCTTCATCGCACAGACTTGCCCATTGTTCGCCAGCGTCGCTTGCTAGGTTTTCCGCCATGTTATTAATGGCGTTCTCAACTGCCGAGGTCAGATGCGCAAAACGCGGCACTTTCCCCTGCGCTGCGCCGGCGGCGATCCGTTCCGGCAGCGCTGGCGCGCTGGCGGTACGGTCGCCGCCGGCTACGCAGGGCCTCCCAGCGCCAAGCATTTGCGCCCTCACCTGGCGAGCTTGATCGCTACGACCGGTTGCTTCAGCATAGGCATCCGTTTGTTGCTTCCGGATCTTGCTAATGAGGGAATGACGGATCGGCCTCATCGCGCCACCTTGCGTGGACGACCACGGCGCTTTGGTTCGTTGGACTCCAGATTCAGGGCCGCGACGATAGGCGTCTTATGAAATTGAACGCAAGACGAGAAAAAAGCCGCAATGTCTTCAACACGCCACAGGAGCCGCTTGTTGCCCGGCAGTCGACAAATTGGGGGCAACGTCGACGGGTTTCTCGACGCATCACTGCGAATGCTTGCGGGAGATTTGTGGAGAAGGACCGCCAGCTGATCTACGGAGACCAGTTCGAGACCCGTTAAGCCCTTGACTTGCTCGCTCATATGACGCACCTTGCAGTTATCTGTATGAAGCCATCCAATAGATGCTACAAAAACGCAATACATGCTCAACTAACGCAAATCACGTCAAAACAACGTGATGTGTGTAATCTACACGCCAAATTATGATTCGTCAACAAGATCCTCCGACTCACGTCAAACTCGCTCCGTGGGAAGGAAATGTGATGCTCATGCGAGAGCGGATGATTTTCCTGTTGCAGGACGTATCACCGAACAGAGGCCGATATGACTACCTCGAGGAAAAGACGGGAATATCAGCAGCACGATGGCAAAACCTCTTTTTAAGGAGGCTGTATCCATCTATGGATATGGTCTATGCCGCAATCTCTCTAAAGAGGGCATATCAAAACTGGCTTGTATTTGGCTTCAGCGCCATGCCGAAGCCCGGCGAAGAACCCGAGGAAGATCGTTGGTTTAAGTTCGAAGAATTTCAGAACCGGAAGAAGAGATTAAAGGAAGATGTTGGGGAATTGAAAGAGCAAATAGGGCAACTGGCTGCGGAGGCGCGGCAGCATAAATGAACTGTGCCAAACAAGCTCAGAGCTTTACATAGGAAAGTGGCACATTTTTGGCACAGTGAGTGTGCCAAAACTTGCAATTCTTTGCTCTACAACGCAAAGTAATGCACAGCCTAACTGACTGAATTTATTGAAGAAGGTGGCGCGGCTGGCGGGGATCGAACCCACGACCCTCGGCTTCGGAGGCCGATACTCTATCCACTGAGCTACAGCCGCTTTGCTGATGCTGAAGAGACACGAAGGATAGCCGGAATTCCATTCCATAGCTAGGGGTTTCCGTCTATAATCGCAGGTTTGACGAGGGCGCGGCGTTAAAAATGCCAAAAAGATAACCCTCCCGCAGCTTTTTGAAAAACCGTCCTAAGGAAATCATGAGCCACGAATCCGCTATCAGAACGCCCAAGCAGCTGGTCGCTGCCGTTGTAGGTTTCTTCGCTGTTACCATCATTGGCATCGTTTTGCTGGTGCAATTTGTGACCCAGGAAAAACTGACTGGCGCGGGTTCGGAAAGCCAAAGTGCGGAAGCTGTTGCGGCTCGCCTGAAGCCTGTTGCGGATAATGGCTTTACCCTGAAGGACGTGAACGCTCCTAAGGTGCTGCAGACCGGTGAGGCTGTTTATACCGCTACTTGCGCAGCTTGCCATGGTTCGGGCGCTGCTGGTGCTCCTAAGGTTGGCGATAACAGCGCTTGGGGCGCTCGTATTGCTCAGGGTTACGATACCGTTGTGAAGCATGCTATCGAAGGCCTGCGTGCGATGCCTGCTAAGGGCGGCAACCCGGATCTGGATGATGTGGAAGTGGCGCGCGCTGTTGTGTTTATGGCCAACAAGTCGGGTGGCAAGTTCAAGGAGCCTGAGGTTAAGCAGGCTGCTCCGGCTGCTGAGGCGCCGGCTGCTGCGGAGCCTAATAAGGGCTGATCTTTTCGCCGCGTATAAAAAAACCGCTCGATTGGAGCGGTTTTTTTTTGCCTCTTTAAACCCGATAAACCTGGGTCCGACCCGCAGGGTCAGACCCTGTCTGTGCGGCGGCTGGGGGTGTTGGGTCCAGGCTTCTGACTTTTTGCGAAGATCAAAGGCGCACAACCCGACCGACGGCATCGAAACCGTTGCGGGTCTGACCCTGTGGGTCAGACCCTGCCTTACCGGGTTTACCAGATGATTACGCGCTCTTTCGGGGCGAGGTACATCTTGTCGCCCTTCTTCACGCCGAACGCGTCGTAGAAGCCTGGCTGGTTGCGCAGGGTGCCGTTGGCGCGGAACTCTTCGGGGGAGTGCGGGTCGGTGGTGACCTGGCGGATCAGCGCCGCTTCACGGGACTTGGCACGCCATGCTTGCGCCCAGCCCTGGTAGAAGCGCTGCTCGCCTGTGAAGCCGTCGATCACCGGCGCCGGTTTGCCGCCCAGCGACAGCTTGTAGGCTTTGTACGCAATCGCGAGGCCGGAGTTGTCGGCGATGTTTTCGCCCAGCGTCAGCTCGCCATTGACCTTGTACCCTTTGACCGGACTGAAGGCGTTGTACTGCTTGACCAGCATCTGCGTCTTGGCTTTGAAGTTGGCGTGATCGCGCTTGGTCCACCAGTCGCGCAGGTTGCCGTCGCCGTCGTATTGCGCTCCCTGGTCGTCGAAGCCGTGCGAGATTTCGTGGCCGATCACGGCGCCGATTGCACCGTAGTTGACCGCGTCGTCGGCGTTGGCGTCGAAGAACGGTGGCTGCAGGATGGCGGCCGGGAACACGATTTCGTTCAGCTCCGGGTTGTAGTAGGCGTTGACGGTTTGCGGCGTCATGCCCCATTCGTCGCGATCGATCGGCTTGCCCAGCTTGTCCAATTCCTTCTGCACCGCGAATTCGGTGGCGCGATTCACATTGCCTACCAGGTCGTTGCTGTCGATGGTCAGGGCGCTGTAATCGCGCCATTTGTTCGGGTAGCCGATTTTTGGCGTGAACTTGGCCAGCTTGGTTTGCGCTTCCTTCTTGGTCTTGGCGCTCATCCAGGGGAGCTTGTCGATGCTGTCCTTGTAGGCTACCAACAGATTCTTCACCAGTTCTTCCATGCGTGCCTTGTTGGCGGCCGGGAAGTGCTGTTCGACGTAGACCTTGCCGATGCTTTCGCCCAGCGCGTTCTCGGTGGCAGAGACGCCGCGTTTCCAGCGTGGGCGCATTTCGGTGGCGCCGCTCAGTTGCTTGCCGTAGAACTCGAAATTGGTTTCGACGAAGTCTTTCGACAGGAATGGTGCGTTGGCGCGGATGACGTTCCAGGCGAAGTATGGCTTGAGGGTTTCAAGCGGGGTTTCGGCCAGCAGCTTGTCCAGCGCTTTCAGGGAGCTTGGCTGGCTGACGATCACGTAATCGACCTTGCCGGCAATGCCCAGGCCGTTCAGGTAGGCGTTCCAGTCATAGTTCGGCATCAGTTCGCCCAGTTTGGCGATTGGCACCTTGTTGTAGGCCTTGACCGGGTCGCGCAGGTCGACCTTGGTCCAGTGCAGTTGTGCGATCTTGGTTTCGAAGGCGACGATAGCCTTTGCGTTGGCGGCGGCATTGGTGTCGCCGGCCAGCGCCAGCATTTTTTCGACGGTGGCCTGGTATTTGGCCAGGGTCTCGGCCATCTTGGCGTCGTCTTTTTTCAGGTAGTAGTCGCGGTCTGGCATGCCCAGGCCGGATTGCACGAAGTCCACCACGTATTTCGTGGAGTCCTTGTTGTCCTGGTGGATACCCATGTCCATTGGGGCCGCGAAGTTGTGGCGGTTGTGGTACGCGAACAGGGCTGGCAGTTGCTTCTTGTCGCTCAGGGCGGCGATGCGGGCCAGTTCGGGCTGGATTGGGGCGACGCCCAGTTGCTCAAGGCGCGCTTCGTCCATGAAGGAGGCGTAGAAGTCGCCGATGCGTTTCTTGTCGGCGGTGTCGGCACTTTGCGCGGAGTCTTCGATGATTTTGCGCAGTTGCGGCTGGATGTCTTCGAAGAGTTTTTCGAACACGCCCCAGCTCGACATTTCGGCTGGGATTTCGGCTGTGGCCAGCCATTTGCCGTTCAGGTGTTTGAAGAAGTCGTCCTGGGCGCGGATGGCGGGTTCGACGTATTGGAGTTCGATGCCGGATTTGTCGGCGGCGCTGGCTATTGTTGCCAGTAGCGCGGTGGCTGCGGCGAGCAGGTGTTTTTTCATTTTGGGTCCTTTAAAACCGGTAAACCGGTGTCAGACCCGCAGGGTCTGACACCCGATACGCGGCAGTCGCGGGCCGGTTTTTACCAGATGATCGCGCGGTCTTTTGGCGCCAGGTACAGCTTGTCGCCGTCCTTCAGGCCGAAGGCTTCGTAGAAGCCTGGCTGGTTACGCAGCGTGCCGTTGGTGCGGAATGGGCCTGGCGAGTGCGGGTCGGCCTTGATGCGGGATATCAGCGCCGCGTCGCGGTACTTGGTGCGCCATACCTGCGCCCAACCCATGTAGAAGCGCTGATCGCCGGTGAAGCCGTCGATCACTGGGGCCTTCTTGCCCTTCAGCGACAGCTTGTAGGCCTTGTAGGCCACGGCCAGGCCGGAGTTATCGCCGATGTTCTCGCCCAGCGTCAGCTCGCCGTTGACCTTGTAGCCTGGCAGCGCTTCGAACTCGCCATACTGCTTGACCAGGATGCCGGTGCGCTCTTTGAAGCGCTTGCCATCTTCCTCGGTCCACCAGTTGCGCAGGTTGCCGTCGCCGTCGAACTGCGAACCCTGGTCGTCGAAGCCGTGCGAGATTTCGTGGCCGATCACGGCGCCGATGCCGCCGTAGTTGACCGCGTCGTCAGCCTTCATGTCGAAGAACGGCGGCTGCAGGATTGCGGCCGGGAACACGATTTCGTTCATCTCCGGGTTGTAGTACGCGTTGATCTGCTGCGGTGGCATCAGCCATTCTTCGCGGTCGATCGGCTTGCCCAGCTTGTTGATATTGCGTTCGTGTTCGAACTGGCTGGAGCGGATCACGTTGCCCACCAGGTCGTCGCGCTTGATTTCCAGCGCGCTGTAGTCGCGCCACTTGTTCGGGTAGCCGATCTTGGTGGTGAACTTGGCCAGCTTGGCGTGCGCTTCCTTGCGGGTCGCAGGGCCCATCCAGTCCAGGGTGTCGATGCTCTGGTTGAAGGCTTGCAGCAGGTTCTTCACCAGCTGTTCCATGCGGGCCTTGGCTTCCGGCGGGAAGTGCTTGGCGACATACAGCTTGCCGACCGCTTCGCCCATCGAGCCTTCGGTCAGGGATACCGCGCGCTTCCAGCGTGGGCGCAGTTCGGTGGCGCCGCTCAGGGTGGTACCGTAGAAGGAGAAGTTCTCGTCAACGAAGGCTTTGGACAGCTCTGGCGAGAAGGTGGCCAGCAGTCGGTAGTCCATGTATGCCTTCCAGTCTTCCAGCGGCACTTCGGCGATCACTTTGTCCAGCGCTTGCAGGTAGGTTGGCTGGCTGACGATCACGTCTTTCAGCTTGCCGTTGATATGCACGCCTTCCATCCAAGTGTCGAAGTCGAAGCCTGGCATCAGCTCTTTCAGCTTGGCGAGCTCGTATTTGTTGTAGGCCTTGACCGGGTCGCGCAGCTCGACCTTGGTCCACTGGATCTGCGCGATGCGGGTTTCGACGTTGACCACGGCTTTGGCGGTAGCGGCGGCGTTCTTGTCGCCGGCCAGGGCCATCATCTTGGCAACGTGGGTTTCGAACTTGGCCAGGGTGTCGGCCAGTTTGGCGTCGTCTTTTTTCAGGTAGTAATCGCGGTCAGGCATCGACAGGCCGGACTGGGACAGGTCGGCCACGTAGCGGGTCGAGTCCTTGTTGTCCTGGTGGATGCCGACGTCGAACGGGCTGCTTACGCCCATGCGCGAGAAGTGCGCGAATTGGGCGGCCAGCTGCTTCTTGTCGTTCAGGGCGGCGATGCGGGCGCGCTCGCCGGCCAGCGGGGTGATGCCCAATTGTTCGGCGCGGGCTTCATCCATCATGGCGGCGTACATGTCGCCTACGCGCTTGGCGTCGGCGTTGCCGCCTTTTGCGGCAGCTTCTTCGATCAGGGTGCGCAGTTGGGCCTGGACTGTGTCGGACAGTTGTACGAAGGTGCCCCAGGTCGAACGCTCGGCTGGGATCTCGGTGTTCTTCAACCAGGTGCCGTTCTGGTGCTGGTAGAAGTCGTCCTGGGCACGGACGGATTTGTCCATGTTGGCAATTTCAATGCCGGATTTTTGTGCAGGCTTGCCGGCCGCGATAGCGGCATTTGCAGCGAAGAGGCCGATGATGACGGCGCTCAGGATCTTGCGTTTCAAGGTTACCCTCCTAGGTAGATATGACGGTATCGCGCGACTCTAGCACGCCGGGTTGGAACGTTGAAAGAAAAGCTATTCTTTTGCGTGGCTTTTTTCCCAAAACCGGTAAACCGGTGTCAGACCCACAGGGTCTGACACCTGGCCTGCGGACACTGCAGTTCCGGTTTTACCAGATGATGATGCGGTCTTCGGGCTTGACGTACATCTTGTCGCCTTCCTTCACGCCAAAGGCTTCGTAGAAGGCTGGCTGGTTGACCACGGTGCCGTTGGCGCGGAAGCGGCCGGCGGAGTGCGGGTCGGTCTTGATCTGCACGATCGCCTGCTGTTCACGCATCTTGGTGCGCCATACCTGGCCGAAGCCCATGAACACGCGCTGTTCGCCGGTCAGGCCGTCGATCACTGGGGAGGCCTTGCCACCCAGGGAGATCTTGTACGCCTTGTACGCAATCGCCAGGCCGGAGTTGTCGGCGATGTTTTCGCCCAGGGTCAGCTTGCCGTTGATGTTATAGCCAGGTACCGGCTCGTAGGAGCTGTACTGCTTGACCATGGCATCCGCCTTGACCTTGAAGGCTGCACGGTCGTCGGCAGTCCACCAGTCGCGCAGGTTGCCGTCGCCGTCGTACTGCGAGCCGGAGTCGTCGAAGCCGTGCGAGATCTCGTGGCCGATCACGGCGCCGATCGCGCCGTAGTTGACCGCGTCGTCAGCCTTCATGTCGAAGAACGGCGGTTGCAGAATGGCGGCCGGGAACACGATTTCGTTGGCAGTCGGGCGGTAGTAGGCATTGATCGTCTGCGGCGTCATGCCCCATTCTTCCTTGTCGATCGGCTTGCCCAGCTTTTCCAGGTTGCGGTTGTAGGCGAATTCGGCAGCGCGGCCCATATTGCCGATCAGGTCACCTTCCTTGAACTGCAGCTTGCTGTAATCACGCCATTTGTTCGGGTAGCCGATTTTCGGTGTGAACTTGGCCAGCTTGTCCTGCGCCTGCTTTTTAGTTTCAGAGCCCATCCAGTCGATGCTGTCGATGCTCTGCTTGTAAGCCACGAGCAGGTTCTTCACCAGTTCTTCCATACGCGCCTTGCGCTCGGCTGGGAAGTACTTGGCCACGTACAGCTTGCCCATGCCCTCGCCAATCGCCCCTTCCACCACGCCGACGCCGCGCTTCCAGCGTGGCTGCTGCTCGGTTACGCCGGTCAGCACGGTGCCATAGAAGGCGAAGTTAGCCTGGTCGAAGTCCTTCGACAGGTATGGCGAGGCGTCGCGCAGCAGGTGCCATTCGAAGTAGGCCTTCCAGGTTTCCAGCGGGGTGCTTTCCACCAGCTTGGCGAATTCGGTCATGTAGCTTGGCTGGGCCACGATCACTGTGTCGGTCTTGGCGGCGATGCCGGTGGCGCCCAGGGCGGCCTTCCAGTCGTAGCCTGGCGCGATTTCAGCCAGTTTGCTGATTTCCATCTTGTTGTAGCGCTTGACCGGGTCGCGGTTGTCGACGCGCGACCACTGCACTTTGGCCAGTTCGGTTTCCAGTGCCACGATGGCTTTTGCCTTTTCTGCGCCGTCCTTGTTGCCGGCCAGGCCGAGGACCTTGGCCACGTGCAGTTCGTACTTGGCCAGCGCATCCGCCATCTTGGCGTCCTCTTTCTTCAGGTAGTACTCGCGGTCAGGCAGGCCCAGGCCGGACTGGCCCATGTGGGCGGCGTACTGCGTGGAGTTGCGTGCATCCTGGCTGACGAACACGCCGTATGGCGCCGGCACGCCGGTCTTGTTGAAGTGGGCGATCAGCGCAGGAATACCTTTCTTGTCCTTCAGGCCGCGGATTTTGGACAGCTCGCCGGCCAGCGGCTTGGCGCCCAGTTTTTCCAACCTGGCTTCGTCCATGTAGGAGGCGTACAGCGCTGCGATCTTGGCATCGTCGCCCTTCAGGCCTTTCTGGCCCTGCAGGCCCTGGATCAGGTCGCGCAGCTGGAACAGGGTGTCGTCGCGCAGTTTGGCGAAAGAGCCCCAGCTCGATTTGTCGGCCGGGATTTCGATGCTGCGCAGCCATTCGCCGTTCAGGTACTGGAAGAAATCGTCCTGGGCACGCACGCTCTTGTCGATGTACTGCGTGTCGATGCCGGAAGTTAGCGCCGAGGTGTGCTCGTGGCCTTCGTGGCCGCCTGCATGGGCGAATGCCGCCATCAGGCTCAGGGTGATGGTGCTCAGGATATGTCGTTTCACTCTCTTTGTCCCTTTAGAATTTGGTTTCAAGTCGAACACTCCACTGGGTATAAGTGGGGTTCAGTGTGGCTCCTTGTACGGCGAGCCCATTTGCGTTGACCAGGTTGTACCCGGTTGCATCATCCGCCAGTAGGTTGTTGGCGCTGATTCGGATTTGCGTGCGGCTGTCGAAACGCCACAGCGCATACATGTCCAGCACGCGTTTGCGGCTGGTTTCCACTACTTGCTTGTCGCTGACCTGGGTGCGGATGGCCGGCGTCCAGTTGTAGCTGGTGCCAAGCGTGAGCGGGATATCTTTCAGGCGGTAGTCCATGCCCAGGTTAGCCGTCTGCTTCGCCTGCTGGTCCAGGCGGTTGTCCGGGCCGGGAATGCCGTCGACCTTCGACCAGAAGTGGCTGTAGTTGCTGCGGAAGTCGATCTGCGGCGCGTTGTCCATCAACTCGGACAGCGCAAACTTGGCTTCCAGTTCGATGCCGCTGGTGCGCGCATGGCCGATATTGGCCGGCGAAGAAACCCAGCGCTGGCCTAGCTCGGTTTGCTGCAGCGTGAGTTCGCGGCGGATCAGGTTATCGATGTTGCGCACGAAACCGCTGACGCTGAGGATGCCGCTGCGGCCCAGGTAGTGTTCATACGCGAGATCGAGGCCGGTGGCCAGTTCGGGCTTCAGGTTCGGGTTGCCGGTGCGGTCAGGACTGGTGGCGCTGTTCAGGCGCGACAGGAATGGCGCGGCGATCAGGTCCTGCACATTGGGCGACTTGTAGCTTTTGGTCAGGCTGGCGCGCACCTGGTCTTTTTCGTATCCGGGGATTTTCCAGACTGCGTGCAGCAGCGGGCTGAATACCTTGCTGGTGTTGCTGATGGTGCCGCTGCTGCGGTCGGACGTGGTGCGGATGCCTTCCCAGCGCGCGCCTACGTAGGCCGACCATTGCGGCGTGATGTCCCATTCATCCTGCGCGAACAAGGCCGCGCGGCGGGTGTCGGCCGCCAGGTTGTCACCCGAATCGGCGAATTGCGCGTTGCCGTTCTTGTCCAGCGATACGCGTACCTGTTCACGGTGGCTCGCTTCCAGGTCCCAGCCGGCGGCCAGCAAATGGCCGGCGCCGATCGGGGTGGTGTACTTGCCGCCAGTGTTGACGCTCTTGTCGCGCGTGTTGTCGGTATCGGTAAAGCGGTCCAGCAGCATGCCCTGCGTGTCGTACTGGTAGCGCAGCGAGTCGCTATCGCGCTTGCCCAGGCCGAAGCCGAACTTCACATCAAGCTTGCTGGCCCCCTGCAGCCGGTGCACCCAGTTGCCAAAGCCGCGCAGGAAAGTGACGTCGCCGTTACTGGTTTGCTGGGCCAGGTTGTATTCGGGCGGCTGGCTGCCGACCGGCTGCGCCAGGTTGGTCTGCGCCGCACTGTGCGTTTCCTGGCGCATCAGCAGGGTCTGGAAGTTCAGCGTATCGCCGTTCCCGAACTTGTAGGAGAAGCGCGGCGACAGGTGCAGGCCCTTGGTTCTGCCGCTGCTTTCGCTTTCCAGGAGCTGCTCCTTCACCAGGTCGCCATCGGCTTCCGTTTCCGTGTTGCGGGTGCTGGTGCGATCGTGCTGATGGCTGACGTTCACCTGGGCAGACAAGGTGTAGGCCAGCGCGCCCGACTTGCCGGGCGCGGTTACCGACAGTTCCGGCGAGTGCCGGCCCTGTTCGATGCGGTCGGACGCCTTTACCTGGACGTCGCGCATCTGGTAGCCGTCGCGCAGGACGATATTGATGGTGCCGGCGATGGCGCGCGTGCTGTGTTCAGCCACCGGGCCGCGCATGACTTCTATGCGCTCGACCTGGTCGGGCGACAGCGATTCCATCGAGAAGCCGGCCGGCGGGCGTTCGCCATTGACCAGTACCTGGGTATAGCCGCTGCCCAGGCCGCGCATGCGTACTTCGCCACCACGGCCGGCGCGTCCGCCGAGGGTGACGCCCGGCAGGCGTTTCAGCACGTCGCCGATATTGCTGTCGCCGTTGCGGTCCAGTTCTTCACGGCCGTAGACCTGTTTGCCCGCCGTGGAGTTGCGGCGCTCGGTCATATCGTCCTGGCGGCCGCCGCTGATGGTGACCTGGGGGATGACTTTGTCGGCAGCTTTGGCAGGTTCCTGCTGGGCGGCGGCGCCGTTGGCCGCGCCCAGGGTAAGCAGGGCGAAAGGGATCAGCTTCTTCATGAATGGACAATGTTACGCGCGGCTGGCCGGCTGGTGCCGCGCAGGCATTGTAATCCCCGCTCCGGCGGCTGGCACAGGGCCTCCGCCATTGTTACTTTACGATACTTACATGCCGCGGCCGCCGCCGGCACCGCCCGGCCCGCCCATGCCGCCACCCATGCCGCCGCGCCCGCCATGTCCGCCGCGATGGCCGCCCTCCTCGCCCGATGGCCGCTCAGCACGGCCTCCGCCGGGCCCGTCCTCCATGCGAATCAGTTGATCTACGAGAAACTTTGCTGCCGCCTGCCGCTGGCTGTCGTCCAGGGCATCGTTAATGCCCAGCCACCATTCACGCAACTGGCGGTCCTCGGCCGCAGTGGCGGCTTGCTCGGCTTCCAGCCCGGCTTGCAGGTCGCGCAATTCGACATTCTGGGCCTGCAAGCCCTGCCTGGTCGCCTCCTGCAGGCGCTCGCGGCGCGCCTTGCGCTCACGCAGCAGGGCCTTGCTCTGGCTCTCTACCTTGGCCCACAGGGTCTGCTGGTTGGCGTTCAGGTTGAGGGATTTGCGGAATTCGGAAGCCATGGGCACCAAGTCTTCGGCGCGCATGTCCATGACCGGCACGGCAAAGGCGGGCGCGACGGCCATGGCCAATACCAGCCAGGCGGCACGGGCAGTGCGTATCAGTTTCATATTGTTGCTCCGGAAAAAAAGATGCCCGCGGGGGTGCCGCAGGCATAAACCACTTTAGGGTAGAGAGAAATAGCAAACTTAGTGTAGGGCTCACGGCCTGGTCGATCTGCCTTTCTTACAAATACTTACTCTGGTAAACACATTGGCAAACACCTACAAAGTTATGAATTTATCGTGGCTTTTAAACGGATTTATTCCATGCTGGCAGCTACGATTGCTGGGAATCAGGTTTATACTGAAATCCAATGGCGGACGAGTTAACCGCTGTATTTGGAACAGGTGATACATGGGCAAGAAACTCAAGAACGCAGGCCTGATCGGCCTTGGCGTAGTCGCGGGGGTAGCGGTATCCCTGCAGTTTTCCGCGATGGCACAAAAGCAGGCTGACCCTGCGCTCCCGCTCGAAGAACTCAAGCAGCTTGCCGATGTGTACGGCCTGATCAAATCCGACTATGTGGAAGCAGTGGAAGACAAGAAGCTGCTGACCGAAGCCATCTCCGGCATGGTCGCGTCGCTCGACCCGCATTCCGCCTACCTGGACAAGAAAGCCTATGCCGAACTGCGCGAAGGCTCGCAGGGCAAGTTTGTCGGCCTCGGCATCGAGATCGCCCAGAGCGATGAAGGCTATATCAAGATCGTGGCCCCGATCGAGGATTCACCGGCCTACCGTGCCGGCATCAAGCCGGGCGACATGATCACCCGCCTGGATACCACCTCGCTCAAAGGCCTGAGCCTGGATGAGTCGGTCAAGAAGATGCGCGGCGAGCCGGGCACCAAGGTAATGCTGACCATCATGCGCAAGGATGAACCGCAGCCGCTGGAATTCACCCTGAACCGCGAAGAAATCCACCAGAAGAGCGTGAAGGCCAAGATGGTCTCGCCGGGCTATGCCTGGGTGCGCATCTCGCAATTCCAGGAACCGACGGTGGACGACCTGGCCGCCAAGATCACCGAACTGTACCGCCAGGATCCGCACCTGAAAGGCCTGGTGCTGGACCTGCGCAACGACCCGGGCGGCGTGCTGCAAGGCGCGATCGGCGTGGCGGCGGCCTTCCTGCCGAAAGACACGCCGATTGTCTCCACCAACGGCCAGCTGCCTGATTCCAAACAGATTTTCTACGGCCGCGCCGAATACTACTCGCTGCGCGGCGACGGCGACCCGTTGGCCAAGCTGCCGGAGGCGGTCAAGCATATCCCGATGGCCGTGCTGGTGAATACCGGCTCCGCCTCGGCGTCGGAAATCGTGGCCGGCGCCCTGCAGGACTACAAGCGCGCCACCATCATCGGTTCGCAAACCTTCGGCAAGGGCTCGGTGCAGACCATTCGCCAGCTGACCGCCGATACTGCCGTCAAGCTGACCACCGCGCGCTATTACACGCCGCATGGCCGCTCAATTCAGGCCAAGGGCATTTCGCCCGACCTGCCGGTGGACGAGAACGAGGACGGCGACGGCCTGAACAGCCTGCGCATGCGCGAAGCCGACCTGGCCAAGCACCTGAGCAACGACCGCGAGCAGGAAGCAGGCAAGGCGCAGCGCGACGAACTGGAAGAGCAGATGCGCATCCTGGCGGCAGAGAAGAAGCGCAAGCCGCTGGAATACGGCAGCGGCGACGACTTCCAGCTCAAGCAGGCGCTGAACCACCTGCAAGGCATTCCGGTGCAGCTTGCCAAGGCGGACTCCAAGCTGGTCAAGCTGGACCCGCCACCCAAGAAATAAAGCTTGCAAAGATCAAGGCGGCGCCCCCCGGGGCGCCGTTTTTCGTTGCAGATGCGGTAAAATCGGCCATCTTACCGGTCGCCTGACCCATTCTAAGAAAGAAATATTGACCATGAAACAAGCCGTCATCAGCGGAACCGGCCTCTTTACCCCAGCGAACTCGATCAGCAATGAAGAGCTGGTCACCGCCTTCAACGCCTACGTCGAACTGTTCAACGCGGAAAACGCCGCCGCCATCGCGGCCGGTACCGTGACCGCGCTCGAGCCATCCAGCGCCGCCTTCATCGAGAAAGCCTCCGGCATCAAATCGCGCTATGTGATGGAAAAGACGGGCATCCTGGATCCTAAGCGCATGACCCCGCGCATCCCTGAGCGCAGCAACGATGAACTGTCGCTGCAGGCCGAAATCTGCGTGGCAGCCGCGCGCCAGGCGCTGGACCGCGCCGGCCGCACGCCAGCCGACATCGACATGGTGCTGGTGGCCTGCTCCAATATGCAGCGCGCCTACCCGGCGATGGCGGTGGAAGTGCAGCAGGCGCTGGGCATCGACGGCTTTGGCTTTGACATGAATGTGGCCTGCTCCTCGGCTACCTTCGGCATCCAGACCGCCGTTGGCGCCGTACAGACCGGCCAGGCGCGTGCAGTGCTGATCCTGAACCCGGAAATCACCTCCGGCCACCTGGACTACCGCGACCGCGACAGCCACTTCATCTTCGGCGATGCCTGCACCGCGATCATCGTGGAAGCCAAGGAAGACGCCGTGTCGAAGCACCAGTGGGACATCCTGGACACCAAGCTGAAAACCAGCTTCTCCAACAACATCCGCAACAACTTCGGCTTCATGAACCGCTTCGACGAAAGCGGCATCGGCCAGCCGGACAAGCTGTTCAAGCAGCAAGGCCGCAAGGTATTCAAGGACGTGTGCCCGATGGCTGCGCAGATGATCAAGGAATCGATCGAGCGCGCCGGCCTGAAGGTTGAGCAATTGAGCCGTTTCTGGCTGCACCAGGCCAACCTGAGCATGAACCAGCTGATTTCCCGCACCGTCCTCGGCCGCGACGCCGAGCCGCTGGAAGCGCCGGTGATCCTGGACACTTACGCCAACACCTCGTCGGCCGGCTCCATCATCGCCTTCCACAAGCACCAGGACGATTTGCCGTCCGGCGCCTACGGCGTGATCTGCAGCTTCGGCGCCGGCTACTCGATCGGCTCCGTCGTCGTACGCAAAGCCTAAGATAAAAGTCGGGGTCAGGTCTGGCAATCGGACATTGCGCTTCGCGCAATGTCCGATTGCCAGACCTGACCCCGACTTGCATGCGGTTATACTCCTTGCGAAAGGAGTCCTGCATGCCCCATGACATCAGACTGATTACCACCATCGCCGCGGCCCTCGGCTTCGGTCTCGTCTTCGGCTTTATCGCCGTCCGCCTCAAACTCCCCGCCCTGGTCGGCTATCTGGCAGCCGGCATCCTGATTGGCCCTGCTACCCCTGGATTCGTCGCTGACAGCGCACTCGCCGGCCAGTTGGCTGAAATCGGCGTGATGCTGATGATGTTCGGCGTCGGCCTGCATTTCTCGCTCGATGACTTGTGGGAGGTGCGCAAAGTGGCCTTGCCCGGCGCCATCCTGCAGATCGCGGCCGCAACCGGCATGGGCATGGCGCTGGCGCATTGGTGGGGCTGGAGCCTGGGCGGCGGCCTGGTCTTCGGCCTGGCGCTGTCGGTAGCCAGCACCGTGGTGCTGCTGCGGGCGCTGGAGGAGCGCGGCACGCTCGATTCCTTCAATGGCCGCATCGCCGTCGGCTGGCTGGTGGTCGAAGACCTGGTGACGGTTCTGGTTCTGGTCCTGCTGCCGGCACTGGCGGGCGCCCTGGGCGGCAATGCAGGCGACGCTGCCGGCGCCCACGGACACGGCGCAGCGGCCGAAGGCGGCATCCTCAAGGCGCTGGCCATCACGCTGGGCCAGGTGACGCTGTTTGTCGGCTTCATGCTGCTGGTCGGCCGCAAGCTGTTCCCCTGGATCCTGTGGCAAGTGGCGCGCACCAATTCGCGCGAGCTGTTCACGCTGTGCGTGATCGCCGCCGCCGTCGGTATTGCATATGCCGCGACCGTATTGTTCGGCATCTCCTTCGCGCTGGGCGCCTTCTTCGCCGGCATGGTGCTGCGCGAATCGGAGCTGAGTCACCGCGCAGCGCACGAATCGCTGCCGCTGCGCGATGCATTCGCGGTGCTGTTCTTCGTTTCGGTCGGCATGCTGTTCGAGCCGGCTATCCTGCTCGAGCAGCCATTGCGCGTGCTGGCTGTGGTGGCCATTATCCTGTTCGGCAAATCGATTGCGGCGTTCGCGCTGGTGGTGCTGCTGCGCTACCCTGCCAGCACGGCGCTGATGGTGTCGGCCAGCCTGGCGCAGATTGGCGAGTTCTCCTTCATCCTGGCGGCGCTGGGTATCTCGCTCGGCCTGTTGCCCCATGAGGGCCAGAGCCTGATCCTCGCGGGGGCCATCTTGTCCATCGCGCTCAACCCGTTGATGTTCTTGCTGGCCGCTCCGCTGGAACGCTTGATGGGCAAGAACAAGACGCTGGCAGCGCAATATGCCCGCAGCGCCGATCCGCTGGCGGAGCTGCCGATGACGACCGCGCAGTCCAAGCTGGAGGGCCAAGTGGTCCTGGTGGGTTATGGCCGCGTGGGGCGCAATATTGCGGAGGCGCTGGCAGTACAGGGAATCAATGTCGTGGTGGCGGAACAGAACCGCGAACTGGTCGACCAGCTGCGCCAGCAGGGCATCGCCGCCGTGGCGGGCAATGCCGGTGAGCCGTCGGTGCTGATCCAGGCGCATATCCACAAGGCGCGCATGCTGGTGGTGGCGACGCCCGATACCTTCCACGTGCGCGCCATGATCGAAACGGCGCGCGCGCTGAATCCGGATATCAAGATCGCGGTGCGCACGCATAACGAGGAAGAGGCCGCCTTGCTGCGCAGCGAGCGCGCCGGTGCCATCTTCATCGGCGAGCACGAACTGGCCAGGTCAATGGCGGCGCACGTCGCCGGCGAAATCGGCAAAGCACACAACGCGCACGCCTAGCGCGCTTACAGGCGCGCTGCCAGCTCGGCGCCTTCCTTGATGGCGCGCTTGGCGTCGAGTTCGGCTGCCAGGGCGGCGCCGCCGATTTTATGGAAGCGCGGGGCGCCCGCTGCGGCGGCTTCGCCTTCCGGCGGCATCAGCTCGGTCAGGCTTTCCTGGCCGGCGCAGATCACCACGTTATCCACGGCCAGCAGGCGTTCTTCTTCGCCAACCTTGATGTGCAGGCCATGATCGTCGATCAGCTTGTACTGCACGCCGGGGATCATCACCACGCCATTGCGTGCCAATACCGCGCGGTGCACCCAGCCCGAAGTCTTGCCCAGGCCAGCCCCCAGCTTGCTGGTCTTGCGCTGCAACAGGTAGAGCTGGCGCACCGGTTCCGCCGCCTTGGCCGGCACCAGGCCGCCGCCGGTCTTGGCGTGCAGGTCGACGCCCCACTCTGCCGTCCAGTGCTCTTTCGCTAACGGCAGGGAATGCTCGGGGTTGTGCAGCAGGTATTCGCCGACGTCGAAGCCGATGCCGCCGGCGCCGATGATGGCCACGCGCTTGCCGACCGGCTTCTTGTCGCGCAGCACATCGAGGTAGGACAGCACTTTCGGGTGGTCGATGCCTTCGATCTTCGGCTTGCGCACGCGGATGCCGGTGGCGACGATCACATCGTCATAGCCGCCCGCCAGCAGTTCTTCGCGCGTGACGCGATGATCGAGCTGCAGCCTGACGCCAGTCAGTTCGATCTTGCGGCCGAAGTAGCGCAGGGTTTCATTGAATTCTTCCTTGCCCGGAATCTGCCTGGCAATATTGAACTGGCCGCCAATGCGGTCACTCGAATCGAACAGGGTGACGTCGTGGCCGCATTCCGCCGCCACCGTCGCTGCCGACAAGCCGGCAGGACCGGCGCCCACCACCGCAACCTTGCGGCGTACCGCAGCCGGCTTGTACACCAGCTCCGTCTCATGGCAGGCGCGCGGGTTAACCAGGCAGCTGGCGCGCTTGTTCTGGAAGGTGTGGTCAAGGCAGGCCTGGTTGCATCCGATGCAAGTATTGATCTCATCGGCGCGGCCGTCGGCCGCTTTTTTGACGAACTCGGCGTCAGCGAGGAAGGGGCGCGCCATCGACACCATGTCGGCATCGCCGCGGCGGATGATGTCCTCCGCCTCCGCCGGCATATTGATGCGGTTCGATGCCACCACCGGGATGGTCACTTCCTTGCGCAGGCGCCCCGCCACTTCGGCAAAGGCGGCGCGCGGCACCGAAGTGACGATGGTCGGCACGCGGGCTTCATGCCAGCCGATGCCGGTGTTGAGAATGGTGGCGCCGGCATGCTGCAGGGCCTTGGCAACAGTCACCACCTCTTCCCAGGTATTGCCGCCGTCCACCAGGTCCAGCAGGGAATGGCGGTACATGATGATGAAATCGCGGCCGACTGCCTCGCGCATGCGGCGCACAATTTCCACCGGCAGGCGCATGCGGTTCTCGATGCTGCCGCCCCAGCGGTCGGTGCGCAGGTTGGTGCGGGCGCACAGGAACTGGTTCAGCAGGTAGCCTTCGCTGCCCATCACTTCAACGCCGTCATAACCGGCCTTCTGCGCCAGCCTGGCGGCGCGCACGTAGGCCTTGATGGTCGCTTCGATGCCGCCTTCCGTCAGCGCCTTCGGCTTGAAGGGCGAGATCGGCGATTTCTTGTCGGAGGCCGAGACGGCAAAAGGCTGGTAGCCATAGCGGCCTGCATGCAGGATCTGCATCAGGATCTTGCCACCTTCCTCGTGCACGGCACGGGTCAGCTTGCGGTGGTTGAAGACGTCGCCGATGAAGTTCATGGTGCCGCCAAAGGGCAGCAGCCAGCCCTGGCGGTTTGGCGAGATGCCGCCGGTGACGATCATGCCCACTCCGCCCTTGGCGCGCTCACGGTAGAAGGCGGCCAGCTTGTCATAATTGAAGAAGCGGTCTTCCAGTCCCGTGTGCATGGAGCCCATGATGACGCGGTTGCGCAAGGTGGTGAAACCCAGGTCGAGGGGCGAAAGAAGATGAGGGAAATTCGTGGTCATAGGGGAAGGCGGGAGTTCTGTGCGCTGACTAACGATGGAAGCGCGCGGCGCTTGTATTCTGCCACCAGTTACCTTACGCTGGTAGCATGAAGCGACTGTTATTAGTACTGTTCCTCGGTTTTACCGCGCCCGCGTTTGGCGCGGGACAGGCGGCCCGTTTGGAAGTTCCAAGGCTGGAAGTGTCCGTGAACCGGGTGAAGGCAGATTCGCAGCAGCTCTATGAAGTCAACGCCAGCGGCACCGTTCATGCATCCCTGCCAACAGTCTGGCGCACCCTCACCACCTACGACCGCATGGAAGAATTCGTGCCCGACATGGCGTCGTGCCGGGTGCTTTCCCGTAATGGCAATGAAGTCATCATTGAGCAATTTGGCACGGCCCGCTTCCTGTTCATGTCGCGCTCCATCCATCTTGTCGTGCGTGCAACGGAACAGCCGATGTCGTCGATCGACATCGCCCTGGTTTCGGGGGACATGAAACATTACGAGGCGCGCTGGGAATTGATTCCCATTCCGGAAACGGGCGGCACCCGCGTGGTCTACAGCGGACGCCTGATGCCGAACTTCTACGTGCCTGGCCTGCTGGGCACCAACATCATCCGTGGCGATATCGAGCGCATGATGAATGCAGTGCTGGCCCATCTTGAGCGCCAGCCGGCGCTGCCGAAACAATCCGAACTGGCGCGTGGCCTGGGCGGAGTGCCCAGCGTCCCTTAAGCTGCGGCTTAAGCGGTGTAGTGATCGCGGTCGCGCACTTCCGCAAAATTCTCAAGACTGCCGATACGGATCACCACTGGATTCATGGTGGATGCCGTCTGCATCGAGCGCCAGGCGAATTGCCATTCTTTCTCGATCGCATCTTCGCGCGTCTTGGTGAACGCGGCGCCCAGGGCGGCACGGCCGCCGTATTCGACGGCGCCATCGATGCCGGCCCAGTTCGGCAGGGTGCGCTGTACGGCGCGGTGGATGCGTTCACCGAATTCTTCTGTGTTGTGGATTACCAGGCAGCTGTCGGCGCCGAAGTGCTCGAACAGGTCGCGGCTCCAGGCTTGCGAGAAGCTCAGGGTCAGGAAGCTGCCCACAGGGCGCAGCACGAACTGGCCGTCCTTCAGGGCTTGTTCGAGTTCGCTGCGCGGGCCGTAGCGGTGCAGCGTAGGTGGACGTTTGTAATCGTGCATGATGATTCTTAGTTTGGATTTCTTTCGATGTGCCGCACATGGCGATGGGCACGCATAAACGTCGAAGCGATGAAAATCTCGCGCAGCAGGTAGCCGAAGTTGCCGATCAGGCAGATCATCGCAGCGATGAACAGGCCGGCGATGTATTTGTCCAGCGGTACGTTAGTGGCGTCGCCCACGAACAGCAAGGCCACGACCAGGCAGACGAACAGGCCGCAGGCCGTGCACAGGGCGATGGCGACGTTGATCAGGTGCGAACGGCGGTACAAGATGTCCAGCTCGTTGATATAGGTGTCGTTATAGGCCACGTCCAGCCGCTCTTCCAGCACACGCGAGCGGTCAATAATGCGCGCCAGGCGGTTCAGCAGCACCAGCAGGTTGGTGCAGACGGTGGACAGCATGAAGACCGGGGCAATCGCAAGCTGGATGATGTGGGCAATGTCGCCGAGTTGGATATTCATTAAGCGAAGCGTCCTTGCTGACGGAATTGTTCGGTAGCGTTGACGAGGGCGCGGCTGATGCCCTGCTCCATGGCGCCGTGGCCGGCGTCTGGGATCATCTTCATCACAGCATTGGTGCCCCAGGCTTGCTGCAGGCGCCAGGCCGAAACCGGCGGGCAGATCACGTCATAGCGGCCTTGCACAATCACGGCCGGCAAGTGGGCGATGCGCGAAACGTTGGACAGGAGCTGGCCGTCGGTGAAGAAGCCCAGGTTGGCCATGTAGTGCGATTCCATGCGGCCGACGCCCAGGTCCAGGGTGTCCGACGGCGGTTCGTCTGGCTGCGGCAGCAGGAAGACGCGGCGGCCTTCGAATTTGCTCCAGGAGCGCACGGCGGGCCAGTGCACGTCCGGATTCGGGTCCATGATGCGCTTGACGTAGGCTTGCAGCAGGTTGCCGCGTTCTTCCGGCGGGATAGGGGCGACGAATTCGTCGTAGACATCGGGGTGGAACCATTCGGAACCTTCCAGGAACCAGTCGATCTCCTTCTGGGTGCAGAGGAAGATGCCGCGCAGGACGAAACCGAGGCAGCGTTCCGGGTGGGCCTGGCCGTAAGCCAGCGCCAGGGTGGAGCCCCAGGAACCGCCGAAGACCAGCCATTTTTCGATGCCGAACAAGGCGCGCAGGCGCTCGATGTCCTCAATGAGGAGCTGGGTGGTGTTGTTGCGCACCTCGCCCAGCGGGGTCGATTTGCCGGCGCCGCGCTGGTCGAACAGGATGACACGGTAGTGGTCCGGGTTGAAGAAGCGGCGGTGCTGCGGCGACATGCCTGCGCCCGGGCCGCCATGGAAGAAGACGACCGGGATGCCGTTCGGGTTGCCCACCTCTTCCCAATAAATTGTATGGATGTCATCGACAGCCAGCATGCCGCTATTGCGGGGCTGGATTGGCGGGAACAGGTGTGGCAAGGCGTCGGGCATGTCTATCCTCTGTGCGTGAAGCCAAGATTGTAACCGCTCAGAAGAAGGTATTGATCGCCTGGAGGACGTTGTACGTGTCATCCACAAGCAGCATCACCGGCCACTTGTCGAAAGTGGTGCAGGGGTGGGAGATGCCGCAGCCGACCAGGTCGCCCACTTGCAGGCCGGCTTCGACGCCTTCCGGCCAGCGAAGGTAGGCGTGCTGGTCGTTCATTTTGTCGATTACCGCGCCTTCAGGCAGCACCAGTTCGCCCTCGCCCGGCCGGTGCGCGGCGATCGCACGCGGCAGGCCCAGGTCGTGCGAGGCGTCGCGCTTGCCCAGGGCAAGGATTGCCAGGTTCGGCTCGGGGCGCGACAGCACGGTTGTCCAGACTTCCAGCGCCGGGCGCAAGCCCTCCCCGGCCGCCTTGCCCTCGCGGCTTGCCAGCTCACTGGTCAAGCCGCCGTAGTAGCCATGGTCATTGGTCAGGTAGCATCCGCTGCGCAGGATCGGCAGCACCTTCCTGCCCTGCACCGCCAGCCCGGCAAATTCACGCGCCACACGGTCGAAGTAGGCCGAGCCTCCGGCGGAGATGATCACATGCTCGCCGCCGAACAAGCCTTCTGCTGCAGCGGCTTGCAGCATTTCCGCCATGCGCTGCAGGAAGCCGTTGACGGTTTGCACGTCCGCCTCACGGTTTTCGGTGACCACCAGTCCTTCATAGCCTTCAATACCGGCGAGCTGCAAGCCCGGTGCAGCGGCAACGGCGCGTGCCACGGCCATGACTTCCCCGGCCTCGCGGCAGCCGGCGCGCTTGCCCTTCATGCCCAGTTCCACCAGCAGCGGCAAGGGCCGCGTCAGGCCGAAGTCCTGCACGGCGCGCGACAACCGTTCGACGCCTTGCAGCGAATCGACCAGCGCAAAGAAATCGAAGCTGTGATCTTCCTGCATCAGGTGCAGCACTGCGCGGATATCGGCAGGCGCTACCAGCTCATTGGCCAGGATCACACGCCGAACGCCAAAACGCGCCGCAATCTGCACCTGAGGGATGGTCGCCAGCGTGATGCCCCAGGCGCCATTCTCGATCTGCGCTGCGAACAGTTGCGGGCTCATGGTGGTCTTGCCGTGCGGCGCCAGCAGCACGCCATGACGCTCGCAGAAGCTGCGCATCCACGCCAGGTTATGCTGCAAGGCCGAGGCCTTGAGCACCGCCACCGGCAAGCTCATATCGGCCGCCAGCACGTTCCAGTGCTGGGCTCCGATCATGTGCTGGCGCAGCGGCTCCACAATAGGCAGGCCCTTTACGCCTGGCTGCAGGATTTGTTCGTCGAGTTCGGGCAGCGCGTACATAAGTGATCCAATCTGTGTTTTAAAGCATAGCACCGTCAGCCAGCCGCTGGCTCGGCAGTATTAAACGCTAATTGTGCCGCAAAGGCGCGCTTGTATGCCGGCCGCGCCTCACCCCTGGCGACATAGGCTGCAAGGCGGGGAAACTCATTCAGGATACCCGATGGCCTCGCCCGGAGCAGCACCGAAATCATTACCAGGTCGCCTGCACTGAACTCGCCGTCCAGCCATTCCGCCTCCCCCAGGCGCGCGGAGAGTTGCCCCAGGCGCTGGCGGATGCGGTCCGCGATCAGCGGCAGACGCTCCTTGCTCCAGGGCTTGTCCCCTTCCTGGAACTTGGCGATGACGATTTCCAGGATCGGCGGCTCAACGGTGTTAAGCGCCGCAAACATCCAGGTGATCGCACGGGCCCGGGCATTGGGGTCTTCAGGCAGCAGCCCCGGATAGTGCGAAGCGATATGGAAAATGATCGCGCCGGACTCGAACAGCACCAGATTGCCGTCCTCATAGGTTGGAATCTGCCCGAACGGATGCAGCGCCAGGTGAGCCGGCTGCTTCATCGCAGCGAACGAAACCGGCCTTACCTCATACGGCTGCCCTACTTCTTCAAACGCCCAACGAACACGCGTATCGCGCGCCAGGCCCATGCCGCCATCGGGCGACCGTTCGAATGCAGTAATGGTATGAGTCATGGAGATCTCCTGTGCTTGTCGGGTCAACCAGGACACATTAGGTGCCCTGTCAGGAGTGGCGACGAACGACCCGGTCCAAATTCGACATCGAAGAAAGGGCCTGTGCAGCCGAACCGCGCCTCAGAATTCAGCTGGAAAATAGCTTGGGTTCGATGTGCCAAACAGAGGGACGCGAAGTGCGAACTTTGGGTTTTCCCCGAGATCCTCAACCCGGACTGACACATTATTTGTACTATGTTCCCGGAAATAACGCGCCACGTAGACATGGCGCGGTTTCATCTCGTCGACTTTTACCTTAAGTACTGCTTCTTCGTGTCCCGAGGTCGTAACACCTGGCAAGCCATAAAAGTTAGCCCGGTACAAGATGCTGAACTCGTGGCCCTGCGCGCTCACGCGCGTCCATACGGGACACCCGGCGTTAAAGTGACATTCGACTGGACGATCGTCGACGGCCAATAGCGTGGAAAGAACCGGTTCATTCGTCCTTTGATCGACAGAAACAAATATGGACGATTCAGATTGCGCCAAACCCGGCGCATGCATTGCAAGTGGTGTGACCATCGGACTTGTTCCGCAGGCGGATAAGAGTGTCGCTACGATAAGAGGCGCGAGTCGAGTGTGCATGTCGTGAACGTGAACGTTGTCTATGAATACTATTTTCTATTAATGCCAGAGGGCGAGAATCAGGCCAAAGACCAGGAATTGCGCGGTGTGGTAACCGCCATCGATCAGCAGCAGCTTGAGGCTGCGCTGGGCGAACTGGTAGTTGATGCCGAAGCAGGCCGCCACCATGCCGAAGCCGGCCAGCAAGGCATGCTTGATCGCATAGTCCATGGTCGGCGCAGGGCCGACCCAGCGGGCAAAGGCGAAGGCTGCCAGCAGGGAGAAGATGAAGGCCACGCCAAACACCCGGGCTGGATGGCCGTCGGGCTTGACGCCGCCGTTCTCGTCATTCCACATCTTGCCGAACAGGGCCGGCGAATACCACAAGCCGCCCAGCATGAAGCTCGACACCGCCGCCAGCAGCACAGCGAAAATATTCATGCCCACCATGTGCATCGTGATCTCCCCAGTGAATTATTGTTGAGAAAGAACGATATGTGAGCTTGGCGGCAGGCGTCAATCACTTGTTGCAATGCGCCGAAAGCATTTCGCCCATCTTGCCGCTGGCAGCCTGGCGGTCATCGGCCCAGGTCAGGGCGGATTCGATGCCGCCCGCGTCTTCCCGTCGCAGGAAACTGACATAGGTCGAACCCTTCCTGCCGAAAACGTGCATCAGGCGGACTTCGCAACTGCGGCCATTTGCACTGGCCTTGGCCGTGCTCAGCACGTCTACCTTGGTGACGTGGCCAATATGCGCCACCAGCGGCGCGCGCTGGTTCATGATGTCGAGCAGCTTGTCCTGAGGGATGTCGCGGCTGCAGGCGGCCAACAGCAGCAAGGGCAGCATTTTCTTCATGGCGCCTCCAAAGAACAAACGCCGGCCGGCGCGAGGGCCGGACGGCGTTTGGGTGTTGCGTTGCTCTTTACTGCGATCAGGACATGTGCTGGCCGCCGTTAATGGCGATGTTAGCACCGGTCAGGAACGCTGCTTCGTCCGAAGCCAGGTAAGCCACGAGGCCGGCGACTTCTTCCGGCTTGCCCAAACGGGCCATCGGGATTTGAGGGATGATCTTCGAATCCAGCACGTCTTTCGGGATCTCCATCACCATCTTGGTGCCGATATAGCCTGGCGAAATGGTGTTGACGGTCACGCCCTTGCGCGCCACTTCCAGCGCCAGCGCCTTGGTGAAGCCGTGTACGCCGGCCTTGGCGGCCGAGTAGTTGGTCTGGCCGAAAGCACCCTTCTGGCCGTTCACCGAGGAGATGTTGATGATGCGGCCCCAGCCACGGTCCACCATGCCATCCGCTACCGGCTTGGTCATATTGAACACGGAGTCCAGGTTGGTCTTCATCACGGCATCCCAATTGACCTTGTCCATCTTCTTGAAGGTCATGTCACGAGTAATACCAGCGTTGTTCACCAGCACGTCAACCGGGCCGATGTCGCGCTCGACGGCCGCGATACAGGTTTGCGCCGAATCGTAGTCCGACACATCGCAAGGATAGGCAGTGAAGTTGTAGCCCTGGTCCTTCATCGTGGCCAGCCACGACTCATGCGTCTTATTGCTCGGGGAATACGTGGTTACCACTTTGTAGCCCAGTGCGACCATCTTGATGCAGATCGCTTCGCCCAGACCACCCATGCCGCCCGTTACTAATGCAACTCGTGCCATTTAATGTTCCCCTATTTATTTAACGAAAGCTCATTCCCTCTCAACTGCAAGTGCTACGCCCATGCCGCCGCCGATGCACAGCGAGGCCAGGCCCTTCTTGGCGTCACGGCGAACCATTTCATGCAGCAGGGTCACCAGGATGCGGGCGCCGGACGCGCCGATCGGGTGGCCGATCGCAATTGCGCCGCCGTTGACGTTAATCTTGCTGGTGTCCCAGCCCATTTCCTTGTTCACGGCGCAAGCTTGCGCGGCGAACGCTTCATTGATTTCCATCAGGTCCAGGTCTTGCGGCGACCAGCCCGCCTTCTTCAGGCACAGCTGCGATGCCGGTACCGGGCCCATGCCCATATAGGCTGGATCCAGGCCGGACGAGGCATACGCCTTGATGCGGGCCAGCGGTTTCAGGCCCAATTCCTTAGCCTGCTTGGCGGACATCATGATCACAGCGGCCGCGCCGTCGTTGATGCCGGAGGCATTACCGGCGGTGACGGTACCGGCCTTGTCGAACGCTGGGCGCAGGCCGGACAGCGCTTCCAGGGTCGAGCCTGGCTTCACGTATTCATCCTGGTCGAAGAAGATGCTGCCCTTCTTCTGCACGATTTCCAGCGGCAGGATTTCGTCCTTGAACTTGCCGGCTTTTTGCGCGGCTTCCGCTTTCAGTTGCGACTGCAGCGCGAATTCATCCTGCTGGCTGCGCGAGATATCGTATTTCTTCGCGACGTTCTCGGCGGTGATGCCCATGTGGTACTGGTTGTACACGTCCCACAGGCCGTCCACGATCATGGTGTCGACCATCTTGGCATCGCCCATGCGGAAGCCGTCGCGCGAGCCGTTCAGCACGTGCGGCGAAGCGCTCATGTTTTCCTGGCCACCGGCGATGATGATGTTGGCGTCGCCGCACTTGATCGCTTGCGCTGCCAGGTGGGTGGCTTTCAGGCCGCTGCCGCAGACCTTGTTGATGGTGTAGCCCGGAATGGCGCTTGGCAGGCCGGACTTGATAACGGCCTGGCGTGCCGGGTTCTGGCCAACGCCTGCGGTCAGTACCTGGCCCATGATCACTTCGCTGACCAGGTTTGGGTCGATGCCGGTCTGGGCCAGCAGGCCCTTGATGACATGGGCGCCCAGCTCTGCTGCCGGGGTCTTGGCCAGGGAACCGCCGAACTTGCCTACGGCGGTACGGCCTGCTGCAACAATTACTACATCATCCATTCTGCTTCTCCGGGAGTGGTATGAAAATCATTCAATGCATTCTAGCTAAGTGCCAGGCGTGCGGCCAGCTATGGCCTACCGGAACAGTGGCTTATTCAAAGCTACTTCTGTTGCCTCTCGTCCATATGCTTGCGCACGGTCAATAGCTTGCCTGCCCTGGTCGGTTGCCATTTGCAGCAGGTCTTGTGGACGCTGGATGGCCAGGAATTCGTTCGAGGCTGCGGTCATGGCAGCAAGAGAGGCCAGCGTGGTATCGCGATGCCAGTCACAAATGCTGGCGAAGCTGGCGAGTTGCGCGTCGAAAGCCGCTTGCGCGGCGCGGGAAAATTCATCGTTGAACGCGTACATGCCCATGCTCCTTCAGTTGATCGGTGGCTGAGATACCGCAAGACTTCTCATGTTAGTGCGCGATTCCTGACAAACGTTTGATAAACATCAAGGCTGCTTTCATTTTGCATAAAACCATAGACGATGTCACGACAATAACTTGATACCGTCCAAGGTGGCGGCGCATTGCTCGCGTATCACGTTGACGAAGTCGGCCACGTAGGCTTTGTGCTGCAAGGCTGGCGGCACCGAAACAAACAAGTCGCTCCACAAGCCGGTCTCGCCGATCGGGCGTGCGATGACGTAGTCGTAGTCGACATAATTCTTGATGGCCCAGTTCGGCAATGCCGCCACGCCGCGCCGGCTTGCAACCAGTTGCAGTATCGCGACCGTGAGTTCTGCCGTGCGGCGCTGGAACTCGATGCCGGCCGGGCGCAGCACTTCGCGGATCAGGTCGATACGTGTTTCCGGCACCGGGTAGGTGATCAGGGTCTCGCCTTCGAAATCCTGCGCGGACAGGCGGCGTTGCGCGGCGAGGCGGTGCTTTTGCGCCATCACGGTCAGGATTTCGAAGCGGAATAGAGGGAACGTGGAATAGTCGGCGCTGTAGTCGGAGCCGATCACCAGGTCGGCAGCGCCGCTGCGCAGCAAGTCGGCCGGTTCGCTGTGGAAGCCGGAGACCAGGTCAATTTCCACATCCGGCCAGCGGGTGCGGAAGGCATCCATCACCGGCATCAGCCAGTCGAAGCATGTATGGCATTCAAGCGCCACGCGCAGTTGGCCGGTATCACCTTGGGACAGGCGTAGTACGTCCCGTTCGGCCCGCTCTACTTCCGGCAGCAGGGTATCGGCCAGTTTCAGCAGGCGTTCGCCGGTGGCGGTGAAGCCAATTGGTATCGATTTTCGCTCAAACAGCGGGGTACCGTAGCGATCTTCGAGCAACTTGATTTGATGCGACAACGCCGACTGCGTCAGGTTCAGCAGTTGGGCCGCCTTGACCAGGCTACCGGAGGAGCGAAGCGCAGACAGCGTGCGCAGGTGACGAATCTCAAGCATGTATGAAAAGTTTTCAAGTGGATGCATAAAAAGTTTCGTTTTTATTATATGCCGTCATGCCGCAAACTGTACTTCACCAATATTTCTTAAGCATGACAAAAATGAAACTCGTACAAACTCATATCCCTGGCTTTCCACGCATCGGCGCCGCGCGCGAACTGAAGTTCGCCCTTGAACGATTCTGGCGCGGTGAACTCTCCGAAGCGGCGCTGCAAGATACAGCCAGCAATCTCCGTGCCCGGCATTGGGCGACCCAGCGCCAGCACGGACTGGATTTCGTGACTGTCGGCGATTTCGCCCTTTACGACCATGTGGCGAACCACATCCAGCTGTTCGGCTGCGAACCGGGACGCTTTGGCTTCAAAGGCAGCGAGGACCCATTGGCGCGCTACTTCGCCATGGCGCGCGGCGACAGTGCACACGAAGCGTGCGGCTGTGGCCACAATGGTGCGGCGCTAGAGATGACTAAGTGGTTTGATACCAACTACCATTACCTGGTGCCGGAATTCAGCGAGTCCACCGAGTTTGAGCTGCACAGCCAGCGCTTGCTGGATGAAGTCGCCGAAGCACGAGCCGCCGGGCACCCGGTCAAAGCGGTGCTGCTTGGGCCATTGACTTTCCTTTGGCTTGGCAAAGAGCATGATGCTGTGGCCGGATTCAGCCGCCTCGACCTGCTCGACCGCCTGCTGCCGCAATACAGCCGCCTCCTGATGCAGTTGCGTGCCGCAGGTGCGGAATGGGTGCAACTGGATGAACCTATCCTTGGCCTGGACTTGCCAAACGCCTGGCGCAATGCCTTTGAGCCGGCTTACTGGCTGCTCAACCAGGCCGGCGCGCAGTTGATGGTCGCCACTTATTTCTCGCCGCTGGAAGAAAACGTCAGCCTGGCCTGCCGCCTGCCCGTCGCCGGCCTGCACGTGGACGCCGTGCGCGCCGCCAGCGAGCTGACCAGCGTGGCCGACTGGCTTCCGGCGCATAAAGTACTGTCGATCGGCATCATCGATGGCCGCAACATATGGCGCACCGATATGGACGCGGCGCTCGCGACCCTGTTGCCGGCAATTGGCAAACGCAGTGGGCCGGTCTGGCTTTCCACCTCCTGCTCCCTGTTGCATGTGCCTTACAGTCTTGCGGCAGAACCTTCGCTCGATGCCGACGTGCGGCCCTGGCTCGCTTTTGCCGAGGAGAAGCTCGCCGAGCTCGCATTGCTCAAAGCCGCGCTGTCTGCAGATGAACGCTTTTCCGGACAAGTCGCACGAGGCTTTGCCGAGTCCCGCGCGGCGCTTGCCAGCCGCCGCTCCAGTGGCCGGGTACACAAGGCGGAAGTCGCTGCACGGACCGCAGGATTCACCGCTGACTCAGCGAGCTCGCGCCGCAACTCGCCGTTCGCTCAACGCCAGCAGTTGCAACGCGAGCGCCTGGCACTGCCTGCGTTCCCGACCACGACCATCGGCTCGTTCCCGCAAACCCCGCAGATTCGCGCCGCCCGCGCAGCCTTCAAGCGCGGCGAACTTGTGGCGCCCGACTACCAGCAGGCGATGCGCGAAGAAATTGCGCACGCCATTCGCAAGCAAGAAGAGCTCGGCCTGGACGTTCTGGTCCACGGCGAAGCCGAACGCAATGACATGGTTGAATATTTCGGTGAGCAACTGAATGGTTTCGCCTTCACGGCCAACGGCTGGGTGCAATCCTACGGTTCGCGCTGCGTGAAGCCGCCGATCATTTACGGCGACGTTCAGCGCCCGCAAGCGATGACGGTGCAGTGGGCCGCATATGCGCAGAGCCTGACCGCCAAGCCGGTGAAAGGCATGCTGACCGGGCCGGTCACGATCCTGCAATGGTCTTTTGTGCGCGACGACCAGCCGCGCTCGGATACGGCGCAGCAAATCGCCGCGGCCATCCGCGATGAGGTGCATGACCTGGAGAACGCCGGCATCGCCATCATCCAGATCGACGAGCCTGCGCTGCGCGAAGGCCTGCCGCTGCGCCGCAGCCGCTGGGATGCCTATCTCGCGTGGGCCACCAAAGCCTTCCGCATCAGCGCCGCTGTTGCAGGCGACGGCACGCAGATCCACACGCACATGTGCTATGCCGAGTTCAACGACATCCTGCCTGCGATTGCCGCGCTGGATGCCGACGTGATCACGATCGAGTCAAGCCGTTCCGCCATGGAGCTGCTGGGCGGCTTCGCCAGCTTCCGCTATCCGAACGAGATCGGCCCCGGCGTGTACGACATCCATTCGCCGCGCGTGCCTGGCAGCGATGAGATGGCCGCGTTGCTGCGCAAGGCGGCGAAGGTAGTGCCGCCTGCGCAGCTCTGGGTCAATCCCAACTGCGGCCTGAAAACGCGCGCCTGGCCGGAAACCACCGCGGCCCTGCAGAACATGGTCACGGCCGCCCAAAAACTTCGCGCGGAGATGGAACTTTCCTAAAGCATCACTGTCCATCCTCAAAATCTCCTGGTAGAGGCAGAGGTGGCTAGCATGCAAAAAGATATCGACAGGAACACGCAATTACCACTCGCTGGCTGATTGGGTTGACAATAATGATGGCCGGCGTGTTTGGACGGCTATTTGGACTGTACTAGGAAACAGAATAGATCCAGCGCACAACTGTTTCCCCGTCCGTATCGATGAAAGTCCCGCGCGCCATGAAGCCCACGCCCGCTACGACTTTCGACGAGCTGATGTTTGACGGAAGGATCTCCGCGACGACCTGCTGCACTGAGCGATCCGCTGCCGCCAACTTCACAAGCTGGGCCACGGCAGCGCTTGCAATGCCGCGCCCTCGCATCGACTTGGCAACCCCATACGCTATTTCAACGTCGCCATTGGATGGCATGCCTTTGAAGGTGCATCCCCCAAGGATGGTGCCCTCGGGCCGGGCGATGATCAGGAACGGCGCGCACCAAAAAGCGGGCACGCCGGCCTCCAGTTGCTTCAATGCGCGGTCGGCAACGTGCGGCGGTGGAAGCGCGCCTTCCGGCGCGCCTGCGAAATAGTCGGCAGGCGCCTTTTTCGCCAAGCCAAGCAATTCTTCGCGTGTGAGCTGAAGCAGTTCGATCTCGGGCACTATTTGGCACCGCCCACGAATTGCAGTGCCTCGCGTGCCAGATCAGGCCAGCGGCTGGCCGCGTTCGCGCGGACCGCCAGCCACTCCTTCATCAAACGCCCATGGCCTGGATCGAACTTGTGGCCGCCCCCGGAAGCCTCGAGCTCTTCGACCCGCGCGCGCGGCAGCTTCACGACAAACTCATCACCCGACGACACCATGGCAAAGATCTTTCCGTTGACCTTCAATGCCGACGAGCCGAAGCCCTTTTTGGCACCTTGTCCAAAGTCGACCCCTGGTTCTCCGGCAAGACTTTCAGCCAGCGCCGCAAAGCGCGCGCGGTTATCCATGGTTAACCTTTCCTTGTTGAATTAACAAATATTAACCGCGGTGGCCAGGCCTAACAGCATTTGATTTGTATTTCCAATAAACAAATTAGATTGGGTATTTGGCCGAACTGGAAGCCCCCCCGCTCCAAATCCATTCGCCGGCAGCCCGCAAAGCCGCATAAACACTGGGCTCCCCTCCCCAAGCAAGCTTAAGCAAAGTACAATGCACCCAGCCTGGGCCCAGCCCGTCACTTTGCGATTGTTATGCCTAAGAGCACGTTCCAGAAGCCTATCGAAATCAAGATTTCCACCGTTGTCGCCGTGTCCGCCATCATGTACACGAGCGATCTCGTCGCCCTCGACGCCGCCATGCATGAGATGACTGGCGGCGTTTCCGATTTCTTCGAAGGGGACCTGGCCGTCATCGACGTCGGTGACCTGGCGCCAGGCTGCGAACGCATCGACTGGGCAGCAACCATCGCCCTCCTGAAAAAATACCGCCTGAATCCGGTGGCCGTGCGCAACGCCAAGCCGGATATGGTGGAAGAAATCCAGCAACACGGCCTGCAACTGGACAGCGGCAAGCGGGAAGAACCGCCAGTCGCTGCCCCGAAGCCAGCGCCAGCTCCGGCCCCTGCGCCGGCCCCGGCTCCTGCGCCGGCGGCACCAGCTTTCAGCGGTACCATGATCATCGATACTCCGGTCCGGGCCGGCCAGCGCATTTACGCGCGCGGCGGCGACCTGATCGTGATGGCCGTCGTCAACAACGGGGCCGAGATCATCGCGGATGGCAGTATTCACGTTTACAACACTTTGAATGGCCGTGCCCTGGCGGGCGCTTCCGGCGACGCTACGGCACGCATTTTCGCTCTGTCGATGAGCCCGGAACTGGTCTCGATCGCAGGTGTTTATCGTACTTTTGAAGATGGTTTCCCGACCGAAAACGCACGCAAGCCGGTACAAATCCGGCTGAACGGCGAGAGTCTGGATATACAATCTGTCAATTCCGCAAAATAACAGTTCAGTAAAGGATTCTTTGTGGCACGAATTATTGTAGTTACGTCCGGCAAGGGCGGTGTCGGCAAAACGACTTCCAGCGCCAGCTTCTCCACCGGCCTCGCCATGCGCGGCCACAAAACCGTCGTCATCGATTTTGACGTCGGCCTGCGCAACCTGGACCTGATCATGGGTTGCGAACGACGCGTTGTGTATGACCTGATCAACGTGGTGCACAAAGAAGCAACCCTGAACCAGGCCCTGATCAAGGACAAGCACTGCGAAAACCTGTACATCCTGCCGGCCTCCCAGACGCGCGACAAGGATGCCCTGACGGAAGACGGCGTGGAAGCCGTGCTGGCCGAGCTGATCAAGATGGACTTCGAGTTCATCGTCTGCGACTCGCCGGCCGGTATCGAACACGGCGCCCTGATGGCCCTGACCTTCGCCGACGAAGCCCTGATCGTGACCAATCCGGAAGTGTCGTCGGTGCGTGACTCCGACCGCATCCTGGGCATCATCCAGGCCAAGTCGCGCCGCGCCCTGTCCGGCGGCGAACCGGTCAAGGAACACCTGCTGATCACCCGTTACTCGCCGAAGCGCGTAGAAGCGGGCGAAATGCTGTCGTTCGAAGACGTGCAAGAGATCCTGCGCATTCCTTTGATCGGCATCATCCCTGAGTCGGAGCAAGTGCTGCATGCTTCCAACCAGGGTAACCCGGCAATCCACTTCAAGGGAACCGATGTGGCCGAAGCCTACACCGATGTGGTGGCGCGCTTCCTGGGCGAAGAAGTTGAGCTGAAGTTTACCGACTATGAAAAGCCAGGTTTCCTGAAGCGAATCTTTGGAGCTAAATAATGGCCCTGCTTTCTTTCCTGTTCCAGAACAAGCCCAAGACGGCGGTCGCGGCAAAGGAGCGCTTGCAGATCATCATTGCCCGCGAGCGCAATGGCCGCGCCGGGCCGGATTTCATGCCGGCGCTGCACAAAGAGCTGGTTGATGTGATTTCGAAGTACACCAAGGTGTCGGCGGACGATATCAAGATTTCGCTGGACCGCCAGGGGAATCTCGAGGTTCTCGACGTTAACGTCGTTCTGCCGGACGCCTGAAACCGGCAAACCAGTGTCTGACCCGCAGGGTCAGACACTTGGCCTGCGGCAGCCGTGTATGTGCGTGTCTGACCCTGCGGGTCAGACACCGGGTTACCGGTTTCCTGCGCCCGCCAGCACCTGCCGCGCCACCTTGGCGCAAGCCTCAACGTGCTGGTAACCAATCTGCCGGAAGGCAAAAAAACCAATAGTAGCTGAGGCAATTTGACCAGCAATGGGCACCATCTTGCCTGCCTGTTTCGCCGCCATTTTGCCTGCGCTACGTTTCAAGACCGCCGCCACCAGCTCGCGCGTCACGACTTTCCCCACCAGCATCCCGCCCAGGCTGATGACAGCCTCATAAGCAATCAGCTTCAACTTCGGCTGCATGCGGTCAATCTGGTCCGCAGACAGGCCGAATTCATGGTTCACATCATCGATCAACTGGGTGAACAGGCGCAGGTCGGACACCACGTCGATGCCCGGGATCGGCACCGCCGCAACACCAGCGGAAACCGCCGCCCGGCGCCGCACCAGGCGCCGGCAGCGCTCACGCACCGCATCAATATCCGCCTCAGTCGAGGGCAATACAGTCCAGTCATTTTTCATGCTTCACTCCCCGATCGACTTGCAAAATAGCACGTTCTCCATTGTGCTAGCCGCCCAAGCAGTGTACCGTGTGATGGAGGGGCGGCCTCGCACGGCACCCAACAGAGTAGTGCCATATAGCAATATTTGATCAAATTGGTAACTATTTCTTGTAAATCTCTGTTATATTCGTGTGACTGCTTCTTAACAATTTGCTGTAAAGAACCATGAGAATCGTTGTCCTTGATGCTGACCGAAGCCAGGCGGACCTGATCTGCCAGGTCCTGACTTCCGCTGGTCATGCCTGCCATGGCTACCAGACGGCCAAGGACTTGCTGGCCAATATGCGCAAGGACAGCGTCGACATGCTGAT